>Ga0326727_10000092_pt1 | contig 387675 bp, 330 predicted proteins | sample MB2enrmetagenome_FD_207643 | JGI IMG/M metagenome (GOLD analysis project Ga0326727, IMG submission 207643) | Lab enriched peat soil microbial communities from McLean, Ithaca, NY, United States - MB29MY | ecosystem: Environmental > Terrestrial > Soil > Wetlands > Peat | place: USA: New York...
CGCCTGCACGGTTACCTCCACGACCTGGCCCCAGTGGAGTACGAGGCAGCCTATGCTGCCCAACAGGCCGACGAGGCCTTAACTGGATCCCGATAAACCGAGCCTCCATCAGACCCAGGGCGGTTCATCTTACCGCTGAGCTCGTAGGAGCGGAGGTACTGGCCGAGCGCGACGCCGTCGTGGCACGACTGCCCGTGCTGCCCCTCAGCGAGCTGTTGATCGAGGTCGACCGGGAGACCAATTTCTCGGCCCACCTGGCTCACGCCGACGGGGTCAAGCCTCGGCGCCCGGCTCTGGAGCACCGCCGGGGCCTCTACGCTGCCCTGCTGGCACAGGCCTGCAACTACGGCAACGCCCGCATGGCCGAGCTGAGCGGTATCTCCCTCGACGCCTTGGACTGGACGACGCAGTGGTACTTGCGTGAGGAGACCTTGCGGGCGGCCAACACAGCCATCGTCAACGCCCACCACCGCCACCCGCTAGCCGCCGCCTGGGGAGGGGGGACCTTGTCCTCCTCGGACGGCCTCCGCCTGCCGGTGCGGGGCCGCTCCCTCACGGCCCGAGCCCTCTCCCGCTACTTCTTGGACGAGGGCGTCACCAGCTACACCCACGTCTCGGACCAGCACTCGACCTACGGCACCCAGGTGATCGTCTCCACCGAGCGCGACGCCACGTTTACCCTGGACGAGATCCTGGGCAACACCACCGAACTGCCGGTCGTCGAGCACACCACCGACAGCCACGGCCAGGCGCTGGCCACCTTTGCCCTCTTCGACCTCGTCGGCCTGCGCCTGTCGCCCCGGATCGCGAAACTGGCCGACAAGCCTCTGTGGCGTCCCCATCCAGCCGAGCACTACCGGCGCTGGCCCAAACCGGCCCCCTTCTTGCCCAGCACGCCCAGGTCGACCTCGTCACCGAGCACTGGGACGACCTGCTGCGGATCGGCGGCTCGCTCAAGCTCGGTTATGTCTCGGCCGCCCTGCTCGTGGCCCGCCTCCAGGCCGGCTCCCGCCAGCACCCATTGGCAAAGGCCCTTGTCGAGTACGGGAAACTGCTGCGGACGGTGCATGCCCTGCGCTGGTTCACCGACGAAGCCTTCCGCCGGCGTATCGGCCGCCAGCTCAACCGGGGCGAGGCCCTGAACGACCTCCGCCGGTTTATCTTCTTCGCCCACCGCGGCGCAGTCCGCTACGCCCACCACGACGACCAGACCATCCAAGCCCACTGCCACACGCTGGTCGTCAATGCCTGCATCTACTCCACGACGTGCTACCTCCAAGACGCCATCAACGCCCACAAGGCCGAGGGCCACCACCTGAGCGAGGCGGCCATCGCCCACCTCAGCCCTGCGCACTTCGAAGCGATCAACCCCTACGGCACGCTCAGCTTCGACGTCGCCAGCGTCCTCAAACGGCCCCGCCGGCCGCTCCGCAGCGTCTAACACGCATTAGTGGCCGTCTTCGTCGCCGTTTTGGCGCGGTTACTCAGTAGACCCCAACCAGCAACGGCAACTGGCGGTACCGAACGGGCATCGGCGGATTGTCAAGATGGCACTTGAGCAGCACTTTGCTGCAACGGCGATGGTCGTGAAAGGTGCCTGAACCAATCTGGCGGTGTGGGGGCCGCGCGTTCAAGTCCCGCCCGACGTCGTGTTTGTGGCTCTCACCTGGACTGTTGTCCAGGTCAGACCGCGTCAGGACACGAACAGGACACGCGTGGCGACGCCGAAATGGGCGCCGACGACGGCAACGGGGCGCGATATGCGCTCGCAAGGGCTCATCGGACTTCAGCGGGTGCCCCTGGGCGAGAGGGCCCCCAAACGGTGACGAAGGCGCTTCAGGCTTGAGGTGTGAGCCAACAAACAAGAAGCGGTGTCGAGATGTCCCTCGCCTGGAAGAGGCTGCTACCGGGCAGTCGCACGAGTAGCCTGAGGTTTCGTAGTACGATTCCTCTGTGTGGACGTACTGCCATCGGCTCGCCGCCACGGGATCGATCACGCCGTGCGTCACGGCACAGTCGTTGACGAAGTGGCCGAGGGCCCGCTCCGGTACCTGCTCATCGGGCCGGGCCGGTCAGGGGACCTGCTCGAGGTGATCGTGCTCGGCCGCCCACAGGGGCCCGCAGCCATCCACGCCATGACCCTGAGAACCAAGTACAGCCGGCTGCTGCCACCAGGAGGGTGACCATGGCGAACGACCTCGGGCGCAAGCAAGACGGGGCACCGGTCACGGACGCGACGGTCGGAGCGTTCGCCGGCGAGGCCGAAGCCGGCTACGACGTGGAGGAGATCATCGCGCGGCGAGGCGGCCGCCCGGCGATGGGTGACGCTCCCGCCAGTGTGGAATCGGTGCGCCTGGCGCCCGAGCTGAAACGAGAGCTGATCCTGCGGGCCGCCGAGGAGCAGATCAGCGTTTCGGAGGCCATCCGGCAAGCGGTCCGCCAGTACCTACGCGCCAGCTAACCCGACAGACGCCCGCGCCCGGACAGCAAACGGCCGGAACGCAACCTACATGCGGAACGCCCGCGGGTCGTGCAGGACGCTCTCTGTTGCGTGAGACTGTTCGTACGACGCGCCTCAGTCCTGGGCATTGTGACGTTCGGCCCTGGTGGGCCGCGATCTTGGCACCAACGATGATCGGCGAACGGCCATAACCGGGCACGAGCCCGTGACCAGCTCCATCTGGGAGCGGGGCTGCAGGCTGGCCCGCGAGGAGGACCGATGAAGACGAGGCGCTTTGCCCTTATGGCACTGGCGGTTTTCGTGGCGGGCTGTTCCAGCTCCCCGCCGGCGGCGGCTCCGCCGAGCTCAAGGACAGTAACTGTCAGCTCGCCATCAACAACATTTCCCTCTACTTCAACACCGACAACTGCGAACCAAGCGGCCGGCGAGCCCCCGCCGGTCCCGCATTGCTACTACACCGGCTCGGGGTACGGGACCTGCCAGGGCTACGTTGTCCCGATGCCGGGCACGGTCGTGCTGTTCACGCACCCGGACAGCGACGGGATCTTCAAGTTGACCGGCCCGGCTCCGCTCCAGACCGAGAAGCCCGTCGCTTGTGGTGACGCGGGCTGTGTCTACAACCATCTCGACTGGGACAGCTCCTACGGCGGCGGTGTCCTCGACGCCGTCGACGGCACCTGCAAGTCGAACACAAGTACTTGCGACGTCAAGGTCCCGCCGCTCTCGACCTGGACGCCTGTCTTTGTGCGGCAGAACAACGACCCGGCACTCCTTTACCTCCTTTGGGACTCCGGCAAGCCCGGGGGGACTATCAGCGGCTATGTCCTTGACAAGGACCAACAGGCTGTCCAGGGCGCGACGGTCACTGCCCAGGGCGCCGGCGGCGGAAGCAGCCCCGTGGACGCTACGTCAGGTTTCTACTCGATCGACGTGAAGGCTGGGGATTACAGCGTCGCTCCCTCTGGCGGCCCAAGTGGCGTAACACCTCCCAAGTTCGACCCGGCGAGCCTCGATCTGTCCGTAGCAGCGGGAGCTGCGGCGCATGCCGACTTCACTGTCAATGGCGGCCTGAAGGTGACGCTGACGTTCTCCCAGGCCAGTGTGAGCGCAGATGGTTATGCGGTGGTCAAGGGAGAAATAGTGACGACCAGGTTCGGTAAGCCGGACGGGGGTGTCACCGTTACGCTGCGGCCGAAGCCCAGCGCAACGACCGAGGCTGCTGTCACGAGCGGCGCGCGAGCCACCATCTGCGGTCCCACCGGGACCAGGATTTGGCCAACAGGCGCTCCCGTGAGCCCCTTTGGGACGCCCGTTGACATCGTCACCAACCCAGCTGGTGTCTACGACTTCACGATGACGATCGGGACGGTGCCGGGGACGTTCGTGCTCAATGCGTGGGCCAAGGACGCCGCTGGCAACCTCATCACCTCCGACCTGGACAACACCGCGCCCGACGAGACGCTGACGCTCACACCGCCGGGCAATTGGACAGTGGGCCAGTTCCTTTCCGAGCTCGCCGTGCTCAAGTCCGACCCTGCAGCAAGCAAGATCCTCACGGCCATGACGAACGACCCCGCCAGCATCACCCAGACCCTGTCGCAGCTGAGCGGTCCCAGCTCCAAGCTCGGAGGCCTCGCCTACTCCCTCGTGAGCGGTGTGTCCGGGGGAGGCGCCGTCTTGGTCTACGGAGACACGAGCCCGCCAACAATTGACGCCAGCGGTCACGTGACTGCAGGTGAGGGGGCCCTCGTGCTCTCCCCGGGGCTGTGGGTGGGAACCAAGCTGGTCCCGCTCACCACTCTCAACACCGTAGTCGAAAAGGGACTTCTTGCCGCAGCCCCGACGTTCTCGCAGTGGGCCCAGGGAGCCGCGGTACCGGGCTGGAAGCTCACCACCAACAAGGCGTACGTCTCCACGTCGAACTTCCAGTACAACGGCTGGCCTTACCCGAGCACGGAGCCTGGCACCTGCTACTGAACAGGTCCTCGCTGCCAGTCGAGGAGGCGGGCAGAGCCTGAGCGGGCAGCCCATCCCGGTACCGACCTGGCTGTGTGACGACCTGGCGGCGATGCTCGTGGCGCGCGGCGACGTCGATCGCGACAGCTGGCTCGTACAGACGCGGTACGGCACCCCGGTCAACTCGAACCACTTCAGGGACAGGGCACGTCAGGAGGCTGGCCGTCACTGGCTACGTCTAGAGTTCTCCTCGCATGCTGAAGGCAGAGGTGGTCCCCATGTCCCGTGCCACAACCAAGCCGCGCCTCCTCGCCCTGCTCGGATTCTCCCTGATGACCGCCGTCTTCGTCGTCGGCGGGAGCCCGGCCGTGGCGGGAGGTGTACTGCCGGTCGGCAGGACCTATACGGGCGCACCGCCCGTCCCGGCCCCTGGGACCTGCCACGCCCGCGGCGTGTTCCCAGACCCCAGGTGCACGCCCGGGGCTACCAACCCGGCGGTGACCCAAGCGAACATCGCCTCGACGATCTGTAAGTCCGGGTACTCGGAGTCGATCCGGCCGCCCGAGTCCTACACCGAGCCGCTGAAGCGCCGGCTCATGGCTTCGTACGACGCCACATACCCGATCGAGGACTACGAACTTGACCACCTCGTCAGCCTGGAGCTCGGCGGCGCCCCGAGCGACCCACGCAACCTGTGGCCGGAGTTCGGGAACTCGCCCAACCCCAAGGACAAGGTCGAGGACGCGGCACACGAGGCCGTGTGCGACGGCCGCATGAACCTGGCCACCGCCCAGTACGACATCGCCACCAACTGGGTCGCCCTGGGCGAGCAGCTCCGGCTCGGGAACCTCACGTCCCAGGTGCCGGCCCCGGGCCGGGCGGCGCCGACGACAACGGGCCCCAGATCCTCGTCCTCAGGAGCCATTTCTAACAAATCGGCCAGCGGCCACTACTACAAACCGGGCGAATGGTGCCCGCACAAGGACCTTGGCAAGACCATCACCGACCCCTACGGGACGATGACCTGCGAAACGCCGAGCGGGGGCGGCCAGCCTGTCTGGGTGGCCAAGTGACCGAGAAGAGCGAAAGAGGGCCGTGCAGTGACCAGGGAGCAGGCCGATGACGCCGGCGTTTTCGCCATGGCCGTGCGCGGCGGGTCCTTCGTCGTCAACGGGCCCAGGGGGCCCAGGTTCCCGGGCACCCGCACCTGCCACCACCAGGTGCCGGACGACCGGCCGTGGCGCTGTCGGAGCGCTCGTCCGCCAGCGGTGGGCCGTCGTGACCGTGACGACTGTGGGCTACGGGGACAAGTACCCCGTCTCGGGCGGCGGCCGCGGCGTAGCCGTCGTCCTCATGCTCGTCGGTATCGGCCTTATCGGGGTGCTCACCGCCACGGTTGCCAGCTACTTCGTCGAGGAATAGGCAGACCGCGACAAGGAGGAGCTCACGGCACGCTGGCCCCATTGCTTCCCAGTTGGCCGCCTTCTGGGCCCGTCACAACGCCGTCGCCAAGCGGTTCGACTGACGCTCCACCAGGGACGACCTGGACGACCTGTTGGCCGGCATCGCAGCCCACGAGGGCGCAGCCCCGCTCGCCCTACCCGCCGCTGCTTGAGCTATCCCTCAAGCCCTCCCGTCCGCCGGATCCCCGGGGTCAGCAAGGTAGGGCCCGCAAGCGCAATCAAGGGCCTCGTCGTGGGAACCCGCGAACGACCCGCCCGGTAGCACCGAGTCGTCGTAGCCATCATGGCTCGCCAAGTGGATGGCGAAGCCCCAAGTGCTGGCGGAACCACCTTAGCGGAGGCGGAAAAAACGGAACAACCTGATCGTCGGGCCGGCTACGACGGGTGCCCGCTTTGCCTGAGCGGGAAGCCGTCGCCGCTTCGTCGTCCCACCCGTCAGGGGCGTGAGTGGCAACGGCTCAGGAACGCTGGGGGTGACCAGGCCATTCCAGCGGGCTGGTGCGGGCTCCGCTGCCCAATGCCGGAGGAGCGGCTAGGGTCGATGCGACGGCCGGATGAGTGACCGGGGGACCGGGGCGCCTCCGGCGAAGTGAGCGCCACCGCCTGAGCCGTACGTCCAACAGGAGGACGACAGATGAGCCGGCAAACACGAGGCAGCCACCCCATATACAGTCCCTTGCCAGCGAGCGTCAAGGGCTTCGGTCCCCTGGCTGAACTCGCTCTGGACCTGCGCTCCTCGTGGAACCATGCTGGCGACGAACTGTGGCGCCTCCTGGAACCCGAGCTGTGGGAACTGACTCAAAACCCGTGGGTCGTCCTGCAGACCGTTTCGCGCCAGAAGCTGGACCAGGAGCTGGCCAACCCTGCTTTGCGCAAGGAGATCTCAGCCTTACTGCGGGCCAAGCGCCGCTCTGTGAAGGCACCGGCGTGGTTCCAGGTGAGCTGCCCGCAGGGAGAGCTCACCTGCGTGGCGTACTTCAGCATGGAGTTCATGCTGAGCGAGGCGCTGCCCATCTATTCCGGCGGCTTGGGCAACGTGGCCGGTGACCAGCTGAAGGCAGCCAGCGACCTGGGTGTGCCCGTTGTCGGCGTGGGATTGCTCTACCAGCAGGGCTACTTCCGCCAGGCGATAGACAACGACGGGGCGCAAGAAGCGCTCTTCCCTTACAACGACCCGGGGCAGTTGCCGATCACGCCCGTCCGCCAGCCCGACGGCGAGTGGCTGCGGCTGGAGATCAAGTTGCCCGGTTACTCCGTATGGTTACGGGCCTGGCAGGTCCAGGTCGGCCGGATCAAGCTGTACCTGCTCGACAGCAACGACCCCGCTAATATCCCCGCTCGCCGCGGGATCACCAGCGAACTGTACGGTGGCGGGCCCGAGCTGCGCCTGACTCAGGAACTGCTCCTCGGCATCGGCGGGTGGCGATTGCTCACAGCTCTCGGCATCCGGCCCGAAGTGTGCCACCTCAACGAAGGCCACGCCGCCTTCGCTGTGCTCGAACGCGCCCGCAGCTTGATGACCGAGACCTCGAAGCCCTTCGAGGTGGCCCTGGCTGCTTCCCGGCCCGGCAACCTGTTCACAACGCATACGGCGGTGGCCGCCGGTTTCGATCGTTTTGCCCCGGCCCTGATCGAGCACTACCTGGGCGGCTATGCACGCGAGAGGCTCGGCATAACACCTCAGGAGCTGTTGGCGCTGGGCCGCCAGGGCCCGGACGACCCCGAGGAGCCATTCAACATGGCATACCTGGCGATCCGGGGGAGTGGCGCCGTAAACGGCGTAAGCCGGCTGCACGGCGAGGTGAGCCGGCGCCTCTTCGGGCCCCTTTTCCCGCGGTGGCCGGTCGCCGAAGTGCCCGTCGGGCACGTAACGAACGGTGTCCATGTGCCCACGTGGGACTCGGCCGAGGCCGACGAGCTCTGGACCGAAGCCTGCGGCAAGGGTCGCTGGATGGGGACCACTGAACACCTTCATCACGGGATCCGGCGCCTACCCGACTCCCGCCTGTGGCAGTTCCGCACCGCATCCACCAAATCCCTGGTGGACTACGCCCGCCGGCGCCTGGCCAGGCAGCTCACTGCTTCCGGGGCGTCACCAGAGGCCGTCGCGCAGGCAGAGCAACTGTTCCACCCGGACGCGCTGACGCTGGGCTTTGCGCGTCGCTTCGCCACGTACAAACGGCCCAACCTCTTGTTGCACGACCCGGACCGCCTGCTCCGCCTTTTGACCGACCCGCTCCGGCCCGTGCAGCTGATCATCGCCGGCAAGGCTCATCCGGCCGACCAGGCGGGCCAGGCCCTCGTCCAGGAATGGGTGCGCTTCGTCCGGCGGCCCGAAGTCCGCCCGCACGCCATCTTCCTCAGCGACTACGACATGCAGTTGACCGAGCGCTTGGTGCAGGGCGTGGACGTCTGGCTCAACACGCCCCGGCGGCCCTGGGAAGCGAGCGGCACGAGCGGCATGAAGGTGCTCGTCAATGGAGGTGTCAACCTTTCCGAACTGGACGGGTGGTGGGCCGAGGCCTACACGCCCGAGGTGGGCTGGGCACTGGGTGACGGCCTCGAGCACGACGACGACCCGGCCTGGGATGCAGCCGAAGCCGAAGCTCTGTACGAAACGCTCGAGCGAGAGGTGGTCCCCGAGTTCTACACCCGCGACGCGCAGGGTATCCCGGCCGCCTGGGTGGCACGTATCAGGGAAAGCATGGCACAGTTGACACCGCAGTTCTCTGCCAACCGCACCGTGCGCGAATACACCGAGCAGCGCTACCTCCCGGCCGCCGCCGCCTACCGTTCACGCACCGCTGATAATTGCGAGGCTGCGGAACGCATAGTGGATTGGCACCGTACTTTGAAAGAGAAATGGCCCGCATTGCGCTTCGGCGAGACCAAAGTCGAGTCTCGTGGCGGCAAGTACGTCTTCGAGGCCCAGCTGTTCCTCAATGGCCTTAGCCCCGAATCTGTCAGGGTGGAGCTTTACGCCGAGGGCGAGACAGGTGGGGCACCCGTCCGCAACGAAATGGAGTTGGCTCAGCCACGTGCGACTGGGCCGCGGGGGCAAACCTACCGGGCATCGGTCCCCGCCGCCCGCCCGGCCGGCGACTACACGGTACGGGCCGTACCCTACCATCCCGGCGTTGCGGTGCCCCTGGAGGCCGGCGCCGTTTCGTGGCAACGCTGACAAAGCCGTTCCCTGGCAACGCTGACAAAGCCGGCCCCGCTGGTGATGCGATCTGCCCGCTGGAGCGGAGAAAGTGCGGCCGGGCATGGCCTTCAAAGCAAGTGCTTGTCCACCTGCTCGGCCGCCAGCTTCGCGCCCAATTTGAACGCCTCCTCATTGACGGGGATCATGGCAGCTTTCGCCCTCAGCGCGGCCCGGAGCGCCGTGAGGAACGTCTCCTCCGGGAAAACGTTCGTTGCTCCCTGCAGGGCCCCGAGGGCGACGACGTTCTTCACAAGGGGTGCGCCCAAGTCCCTGGCAACGCTCGCGAACGGCACTGCCACGGTAGTGACCCCTCCAGCCAGGTTGCCCGGCAGCGTGCTGATGACAGAGTTGTCGTAGACGACTATCCCGCCCGGCCGCACGTTCGGGCCGAACTTCGCCAGGCTGGGGGCGTTGAACGCTACGAGCGCATAGGGCCGGGGCGCGGCCGGTGAAAGGACCTCGTGCCTGGCTACATGGACGTCCGCGTAGGACGTTCCACCCCGCGACTCGGGCCCATAGCTGGGGATGAGGGTCGAGTCGTACCCTTCGTTGATCGCGGCCCGAGTGATGATCAGCGCCGCGGTCTGAGCGCCGTCACCGCCCGAACCCGCCAGCTTGAAGCTGATGTCCTCGGGATCGATGTGCGTGGGGAACCCCCGGGCAAAGCGTGCTTCGCGCTCGGTCTTCGCGCCCACCATCCTCAGGGCCGTCGCGGGATCGTACGTGGCTACCGGAATGGCGGGAAAGCCCCCCCCATTGCTGATGTCCTTCTTCACGCCGAGAGGAAAGACCGGCACCATGTTGTCCCTGACCCAGTCCTCGGCGGCTTCGGGCTCGAGCCCGAGATGGACCGGGCACTCGGAGAGGACCTCGATGAAAGCGAACCCCGCCCCCGATACCTGGAACTCGAGCGCCTTGCGGATAGCACGCTTGGCGTGGGTACGCCGTCTGCTGTCGTACAGGGCGACCCGCTCCACGAACACGGGCCCGTCCAGGCCCGAGATGAGCTCCGCCATCTTCAAGGGCTGGCCGGCTAGCGGCGTCCGGCCCTTGAGCGTGGTAGTGGTCCGCTGGCCGATGAGTGTCGTCGGGGCCATTTGCCCGCCTGTCATCCCGAAAACGGCGTTGTTGACGAATATGACCGTGATCGGGATCCCGAGTTGCGCAGTGCTTACGATCTCCGCCAGGCCGATCGACGCGAGGTCGCCGTCACCTTGGTAGGCGATCACGATCGAGCCCGGGTTGGCGGTCTTGTGGCCGATCGCCACCGCGGGAGCGCGCCCGTGTGCAGCCTGTGAGTTGCCTACGTCGAAGTAGTAGTACGTGAACACCGAGCACCCGACCGGTGAGACCAAGACCGTGCGGTCTTGAACTCCGACCTCTTCGATCGCCTCGGCCAGGTACTTCTGGACCAGCCCGTGCCCGCACCCGGGGCAGTAGGTCGTCGAGCGGGCATTGACACCCTCGCCATGCGCATGGCGTTCAAAAGAGCTGTAGAACACCAGGTTCGGCATTAGCGCACCTCCTCCAGCCCCAAAACGTGGCCGACGATCTGGCCCTGTGAGGGGAGCATCCCGCCCATGCGGCGGACGTGGCTCATCGACGGCGGCGCATGAACGCCAGCATGGCTCAGCGCCAGCCGGAGCTCGTCTTCCAACTGACCGCTGCTGGCCTCAACCACGACCAGGCGCTCCACCTGGTCGAGCAACCCGCGGAGGCTGTCGATCGGGAATGGCCACAGCGTGATAGGCCGGAACAGGCCCACCTTGAAGCCCTCGTCCCGCAGTTCCTTGATCGCTCCCCTGGCCAACTGCGACGGCGTGTTGCAGGCCACCAGGAGGATCTCGGCGTCGTCGCAGCGGTACAGGTCAGCGCGCTGTTCACTGGCAGCGATCTGCTCGTACTTCTCGTCCAGGTGCATGTTGTGCTGCTCGAGTTCCTCGGGGTCCAACTCGATCGAGCAGATCAGGTTGCCCCGGTGCGAACGGTCGCCGTACACCGCCCAGTCGGGTACTCCCGGTTGGACCATCTGGCGTGGCAGGCGCACCCTCCCAGTCATCTGGCCGAGAAAGCCATCGCCGAGGACTACCACGGGGTTCCGGTACTTGAAGGCGAGTTCGAAAGACAGCATCGTGAGGTCGAGCATTTCCTGCGGAGTCGCTGGGGTCAGTACGACGGCGTGGGTGTTGCCGTGGCCGAGGCCTCGGCATGCGAGCTTGATGTCCGCCTGCTCGGGCCCGATGTTGCCCAGGCCGGGCCCGCCCCGCATGATGTCCACAAACACTGCTGGGACCTCTGCGCCGATCATGTAAGAGATACCCTCCAGCATCAGGCTGAAACCCGGGGAGCTCGTGAAGGTCATGCACCGCTTGCCCGCACCGCCGGCACCGTACATCATGTTCACGGTCGCCACCTCGCTGACGGCCTGGACATATGTGCCGCCCAGCTCAGGCAGCACCTGCGCCATCAGTTCGGCGCCTTCTGTCGACGGTGTGATCGGATAGCCGAAAAAGTGGCGGCAGCCGGCAAGGACTGCGCCAATGGCCGAGGCATAAGTGCCCTTGACGACGAGCGGCTCCCGCTCCGGCAACGGGATGGCGATGTCCGGCCACGGTTCCGGCTGAAGCCCATCAACGCGCCGGAGAGGCCGCGACGATCCGGGCGTCGTCGGCTCAAGGGCATCGTCCCCAATCAGGCGGAGCCCATACGGCTCCGGGCAGGCGTCGATGCAGAGAGCGCACCCGTTGCACTCCGTGAGGTCCAAAGCGATCGGGACCAGCCCCGTGAACGGGTTGATCTCGGTCCCGAGGGCGAAGCAGTCCTTGATACATGACCTGATGCAGCGCCCGCAGCCCTTGCAGTACTCGGGTACGACGAAGGGTTTGGGTCGTCCGGCCAGCATGGTCATGGCAAGACCTCCTGCGAGTGTTCTCGCACGTAGCGTACTCGGCTCTCCCTGCCCATCGTCGCTCCCCAGTGGGGCGACCACTTAGTCCTTTCAGCCGGTTCCTGGGGTGCCGAAAGGCCTTTTGGCCCAACGGCGCGAAGGAGTGACCTTGGGCCCTATGACCCCCGCGCGCCCGTTCACGACACTGGAGCCGTGGATGGCCTTCGCAGTGCAGAAAGCTCCGACGCCAGAGCGGACTATCTCGGCGATGACGTGAGGAACCGTTTCATAGCCGCCCGTCCCGCCCTGGACGCCTTCTTGCACCCGCAGGCAATCGCCCTGGTCGGAGCCAGCAACGATCCGAACACCCTCTCCGGCCTCATATTCACCAACCTGGTCAACAGCCATTTCTCCGGGGTTTTGCTGCCAGTGAACAAGCGCCATCCTCTCGTGCAGGGCATAGAGGCCTACCCCGACCTTTTGTCCTGCCCGGTCGTCCCCGACCTCGTCATTGCCTGTGTCCCCGCCCCGGCCGTCACAGGAGTGGTGGCCGAGGCGGGTGAACTGGGTATCAAGGCGGTCTGCGTCATCTCAGCAGGGTTCGCCGAAACCGGCAAGGCCGGGGCTGACCTCCAGGCCGCGCTCTTGCACGAGGCCGCCGCCCACGACGTGAGGCTGGTCGGCCCGAACTGCACGGGGATAGTGAGCGGTGAAGGGAGCTGGAGGTTCAACGCGACATTGGGGCGGCGAGTGCCTCCACCCGGCAACATCTGCATGCTAAGCCAGTCGGGGGCGTTCGGGCTCGGTGTGCTGGAGTCGATGGATGCTCGGGGGCTCGGGATCCGTGGTTTCGTGTCTGTGGGCAACACCGTAGACGTCGGGGTAACGGACCTGCTGTTGTACTGGGCCGAGGACCCTGCTACGGACCTTGTCCTGCTCTACCTCGAGTCCGTTCCCGACGCCCCGGGGTTCCTTCGGGCGGCGCGGCACGTCGCCACGAAGGTGCCCGTTGTGGTGTTGAAGGCGGGCCGCACACAAGCCGGTCGGCGCGGCGCCGCGTCTCACACTGCCGCCTTGTCTTCGGGTGATGTGGCGGTGGGTGCGCTGCTGCACCAGGCGGGCGTGATCCGGGCAGAGTCCGTCGAGGAAGTGCTCGACCTCGCCACGCTGTTGGGCTCCTACCGGCGGTTCCGCGGACGTCGCGTGGGGATCGTGACAAACGGGGGTGGAGCCGGAGTCATCGCGGCGGATGCCTGCGAGAACAACGGGCTCGTAGTGCCAGAACTCACGGAGGCGACGGCCAAGGCCCTGCGGTCGCTACTCCCGCCAGAAGCGAGCGTGGGCAACCCCATCGACATGATCGCCAGCGCCACCGCACGCCATTACGCCGACGTGGTGAGGGCCCTTGGGTTGTCATCGGAGGTTGACGCCCTGATCGTCGTGTTCAACATCCCTGTTCTCACTCGCGGGTCGGACGTGGCGACCGAGCTCATCGCCGCCCGTGACGGTTTCGACAGCGACGTGCCACTCGTGGCGGTGTTCATGAACCGCGACGGCCCACCCGCCACGTTACGTGAAGCCGGCGTCCCGTCGTTCGTGTACCCAGAGAACGCCGCTCGCGCCCTGGCCTGCAGTCTCGCGTGGCAGGACAGGCGTGGCCGGCTGTCCGCTCAGACCGTGCAACGCGAGGCTCATCGTCCGGTGCTCGGGCTGTCCCTGGCCGAGGCGGTCGGGCGTGCCCGCGATGGCTGGCTGGGCACCGCGGATGCCGAAGCTCTCCTGGGGGCGTACGGGATCCCACTGCCGCGGTCCATCCGTGTGCGCACCCACCGGGAAGCCGAGGCGGCCCAGGCCGAGCTCGGCGGCACGGTCGTCGTCAAGGTGGCCAGCGCTATCCACAAGAGTGACGTAGGAGGCGTCAGGCTCGGGGTGGCGACACCGGCAGCGGCAGGAGATGCGGTACGGGCGATCCGCGCCGACCTGGAAGCCGCCGGCATGGCCGACTTGGCCGGAGAGTTCCTGGTGCAGGAACAGATCGGCTCGGGCCAGGAAATGATCGTCGGGGTCAATCGCGACCCCTTGCTCGGGCCGCTTGTGCTGGTCGGCCTCGGAGGCAAGCTCGTCGAGGTCATGGGTGACGTAGCCGTCCGTGTGGCGCCTCTCACAGATGACGACGCCATTGACATGGTCCAGTCCCTCAAGTCGTACCGGCTGTTGACCGGGTACCGAGGGGAGCCGGCGCTCGACCTCGACGCGCTTCACCACGTACTTCAGGCCATCTCGGCAATTGCCGATGATTGCCCCGAAGTGACCGAAATGGATCTCAACCCATTGTTCCTCCTCGAGAAGGGTGCCGTGGCCGCCGATGTCCGCGTTCGCGTGGAAGTCGGCGACAGAAGCGTTCCGGACGATTGAGGCAGCACCCCGCTGGCTCCCCGTCCGCAGCGGTCGCGTCCCGCCAATGACCGGAATGCCCTGAAGCCCACCCGTCCTCCCGGCCTTGCACAAACGGGGCTGGGCACCGGCGCCGATGGGACTTGGGAGCACAACAGGAAGGTGCTGCCATCAGGTCAGAGCGCCAGCGGTGCGGCCTCCACGGCCACTTCTCCGCAGGACAACTTCTACGACACTCTCTCCTGAAGCCGGCTGCCCAAGCATCCCTCGCTCCGTGCGTCTCCTAAGATCCTGGGAGCCGTGCAACCCCGCGCGGGCACGCACGCTCCAGGCCACATGGGCCGGAGCTTGCCAACGACCGCTAGGAGCTCATCTTGCTCGCACTACTCAACCCCCAGAGCTTCGTCACGTCGTCGGGCTACGTGGCCATCTTCCTGCTGTCGGTGTTGCAGTCCTGCTGCGTGCCAACGTCGTCGGAGCTGACCCTGGGTTTTGCCGGCGTGCTTGCTGCCGAGGGCAAGCTGAGCCTGCCCGGGGCCATTGCCGCGGGGGCCCTGGGTGAGCTGATCGGCGCCAACATCGCCTGGTTGGTCGGCCGCACAGGAGGGCGGGCGTTTGTCGACCGCTTCGGCAAGTACCTGCTGCTCACGCACCGGGATCTGGACCGCGCGGAGGCCTGGTACAGGCGTCACGGCCGTTGGGGCGTCTTCGGGAGCCGTTTGTTGCCGGTCATCCGCAACTTCGTTGCGCTACCGGCCGGGGTTGCCGAGGTGCCTCTGCTGCGCTTCGGCCTGCTCACGGCGGCCGGGAGCTTCATCTGGGACGCGGCCATGGCCCTGATCGGCTACGAGGTCGGAGGCCAGTGGAAGTCGGTCATGCACGGTTTCAGCGATGCCGGGTACCTCCTGGGTGCCCTAGCGGTGGTAGCCGTCGTGGTGTTCCTGGTGCACCGGTACAGGTCGTACAAGGCCGCCGTAGCCTCAGGGCCCACGCCAGGCAGCGCGGGGACCATGCGGGGCCCATCCGCCGCACGACCAACTCAGCCTCCCCGTGAAGGGCAGGCTCCCCGCGACACGCCCGCCGCGACCAGGACAACGGCGGTCAGTCCCCGTCAGCAGCCTTGAGGGCCGCGCCCACCACGGCGTCGACGGTCCAACGAGAGGGCTCCAAGTGGTGCTCGCCTGCCCATTTGACGGTCAACGCCGGGCTCCCGGCAACCTCGAGGAGCTCCGCACCCAGGCGGTCGTGAGCGAGGTAAAGGCCGACGCGGGCACGGCGGGACGGGTGCTGTCGTGAGGGCGCAGAGCTTGCCCACTTCACAAGTCGGTCCCTGCCCACGGCCATGGCCGCCAGTGTCACCCAGACGCGCCACAAAGTCCCGAGCGACGACTCGACCTTGCCGACATCGTGGAGGAGCGCGGCGGCGATGACCTCCCGAGGAGCGTGATCGGGGCCCAGGAGACGGACCGTACCCCGCGCCACGCCGATGGCGTGGCGACGGTCGGGCCCCGACATGCGCCGCCATAGTCCTCGCTCTGCCTCCAGCAACATACCCATGGCCCAGGCTTCGTCCCTCGCGGACGGACCGGTGGGGCACAGCGCGCCAAAGAAACGACCCGCCAAGTGATGCCACGAACCGAACGCCTTCGATGCCGCCATCGGCGCCCAACTTAGTGCCCTGCCTGAGCACGACCATCGCGGCGCAAGCTGCGGAGGTTAAGCCCCGCGCCGTTTTCACGCGCGCCGCCCCGTCGGTGGCAGCTTGCGCCGTGATGGCACTTCGCTACATTTCATCCCGGGGCGGCCGAACTTAAGAACGCGCTGCGCCCGGGCGGTGGCTCGCCCGTTACCGCCCGGGGGCGCGCCCGTTCACACCGCGGGACGAAGCGCCTGCGGTGCCGGAGGAGCGACCTCGTCAACAGGGCCAACCCACCGGACCGCCATTATGTCGGCGGTACGGAAACTGGCCAGGCGCCTGACCCACGCGTCGAGCACGGTGCGCCCGTCGCGCCCCTGGAAGAACGTGGTGAGGGGCCCCTCTTGAACATAGGCATCGGCACCTTCGACCAGTTCGACGAAGTTGGCTTTCAGTGTGACTTCGTAGCTCATTGAGCCTCCTCTCGTCCATCGGCCTCTCGTTCACCGGGGCTCCCGTTCCGTTCCTACCTGCCAGGACACCGTAAGCCGGGCCGGCTGTGGAGATCCAGAGGTTCAACCCTGTGACTTGGGCCTCTTGTCCACAGCCCGGCGCGGTGACCCGTTGCCTGCCACCTGCACGCTGCAGCAGGTGCGGTCCTCGTCGGGCACAGTGGCGTGGTCGCCCCGGGGCTCGCTGCCCGGCCGCTCAGGGACTTGCCTACCAGGTACCCGCGCCCGGGCCCTAGGCGCCGCGAGGGCCGACCATGACCTGGGCCCTCGTTGAAGCCGCGGGGCCCAGGGCCCGCTCCCCTGTCCGGCAGTCCCGCTTCGCCTCGTACATCGCTACGTCCGCGTCGTGGATCATCTCGTCGGCGCTCACGTAGCCAGCCGAGCTGACTGCGACCCCTATGGTGGCGCTCACGACGACCTCGTGCCCTTCGACTTCGTAGCCGACCGAGAGCCGTGCCTGCAGGCGCTGCGCTATGGCCTGGGCACGCGCCCGGCCGCTCACGCCGTCGAGCAGCACTGCAAACTCGTCCCCTCCGTAGCGCACCGCGGTGTCGTTGGCACGCAGGTGCCTCTTCAGACGTTCCGCCACTTTCGTCAACAGCAGGTCACCGCACGCATGGCCCAGCTTGTCGTTGACCGCCTTGAACCCGTCCAGATCTACGAATAAGACGGCGAACTGGTAACCCGCCGTACGCTTCGCGCGGGCAAAGGCCTGGTCCATCCGGTCCATGAGCAGCGAGCGGTTGGGTAAACCCGTCAGGGAGTCGTACAGGGCGGCATGGAGCAAACGGTCCTCCAGCCGCTTGCGTTCGCTTATGTCCGTAAGCGAACCGACCATTCGCACCGCACGACGACCAGGCAAGCGCAGGGTTATGGCCCGGCACAGGGCCCAGCGGTACGTCCCGTCCTTGGCCTTTATCCGGTGCTCGAGCTGCAGAGAGGTCTTCTCACCCCGCAGGCAGGCAGCTACCAGCTCGTCAAGAGCTTCCCTGTCGTCGGGGTGGACACGGGAGAACCACTCGTGGGGACCGGTACCAACCTCAGCTTCGCAATAGCCGAGCATCGCCTTCCATCTCGGGGAGTAAAACACGATGCCGGTGGCGACGTCCCAGTCCCAAAGGCCGTCGTTGGCGGCTCGGGCGGCCAACGCATAGCGCTCCTCGGAAGCCCTCACATCGTCGAGCAGGGCCTCCTTGTCGAGAGTCATTCCCAGAAGTGAGGTCCATTGGAAGTAGACGTCCCCTCCGGCCCACGCGTCCGCCTCGGCTTCGCCGCACACGGCCAGGATCCCCCAGTAGTGGGCCGATGTGCGCACGGGCAGCACCAGGACCAGATCGTCGGGCGCGCAACCCTCGGCCGTCAGGGCCGCCACGGGAGGGAATGCGGCCGAACTCAGAGTGGTCCCTGGCGCCAAGCGTTCCCTCAGGCCTGGCCCGAAGATCCCAGCCACCCTCATGGGTGCCGGCGCCCACTCTTCGTCGTCGGGTGTGGCTGCCCAGAGCCCGAGGCACGCGGTCTTGGCATGGGTACCCGCCAGCCAGGCCAGCGACTTCGGCGTGGCATCCCTATCACCCATTCGCAGCAGCGCGATGCTGACGTAATACTCTTCGGCCAACGATTTCTGCAGCTCCCTGTTGACACGGATCTGCTTGCGGGCCTCGGCCGCGTTTAGCGCCTGAGCTAACTCAAATATGCACCCATCAAGTGCCACCAACCGCTCCGGCGAGTAACCCCGCTCTTCCAGCAGCTCACGGCGGTACCCCAGGGTGCACTCCAGGACCGCTGATGTCGTCGCCGTGCGAGGGAACGCCTCGTAAGCCTGTTCCGCCACGGTCCGCAGGTTGTTGCCATGGGGCGAACCGGTCCGCAGCGCCTCCCGACAGCAGTGCGCGATCCCATCGGCGATCCTGGCCACCGAGCGCTGCTCGGTTTCGGGCTCTCCCGCACCGGTCAGCAGCTTGGCCAGGTCAGCCCCCAAATGCTCCTCGGCCCCACCGCCCTGGCCGCCCGGGCGCGCGGGCAACGACAACCCCTGGCAGCCGCACGACTCACGCGGCATGAACGTCGTCCTCACGCGGTGCTCGCCAGCGGGGACGGTGACGCCATGGACGATATCCACCAGCAATCGGGCCGCCACTTCTCCCACTTCGGCAAAGTCGAGCCGCACGCTTGCCAACGCGGGGGACAACCCGGCGGCGAAGTCCCTGTCGTCGAAGCCGACCACCGCCATCTGGGACGGCAGGGCCACGCCGGCTGCCTTCAGGCTCCGGATGATCCCGGCCGCGATCAGGTCGTTGCCCGCCACGATCGCCGTGCAGGGCAGACCTGCGTCGAGCAGCGCGCGCGCCACGACGTCACCGCCGGCTTCCAGGGAGCTCGGCGAAGCGAACAGCAACTCCGGGTCGGCGCCCAGGCCGTTGTGGCGAAGGGTCTCGCAGTAGGCCTCGTAGCGTTCGTATACGTCGTCGCCCGGGGATCGGTCCATCTGGCCAGCGAAGCCGATCCTCGTGTGCCCGTGGCCGATCAGGTGACGGATCGCTTCGCCCATTCCCGCCCGGTTGTCAGGCAAGACCTCCGGGCAATCAAGGCCCGGGGCATCGTGGCTGATCATGACTACCGGCTTGCCATGGGCGCGGGCGCGGGCCACGTAGGAATCCGCGACCGCATCGGTGACAGTGATGAAACCGTCCACCTGCTCCCAGGCCAACGGCGTGCTGAACGGTGGTGGCATAAACGGGAGCACGCCGCCCAGTTGTGCGTCCCGGGTCTGCACGGCGATGACGCGCCCGCCGATCGTGGCCGCGTAACGGGCGATGCCCTTCAGGACCAAACCGAAGTAGGCGCCGGCCAACAAAGGGGAGAGGACGCCGACCGTCAGCCTGTCCTCGGGCATTTATGCAATCCTCACTTTCAGCAGCCGCATCCCTGCGCAGAGCGTCCTGTGGCTTGACCAATTGTCGCACCTTCGGCTGGCACCTCTTAGCAACCCGCCGAAACCGGGCTCGCGTTCTTCCCGTATTGCGCATAGTTCGCCGGTCCCGAGGCGCCTCCCGGCGGCCCCTAATGGCGCAGCTTGCTGAGACAGCAGACTTTGTACTTCCGGCCGCTACCGCACGGGCACATGTCGTTGCGCCCCGCGGTCAGCCATCGGAGGCGGTCCTCGTGCTCCTCGGCCTCCAGCTGAGCCATGATCGAACTCACGCGCCGGCCCGCGTGAGCGAGAGCGGCCATGCGCTGGAGGTAGGGGAGCGCGTGGAGGTAGAACGTCCGGTACCCGCCACAGAGATAGTTGGTCCCGGGCGCACCAACGTCGTCGACCGGGCCCTGGCCCGGGGCCTGGACCAGGCGCTGCTTGGGGCAACCGCCGTTGCAGAGGGCCAGCACGGCGCACTGTCGGCAGTGCTCGGGCAAGGTGTCGCGCTTGGCACCGCCGAACGCCAGCTGGCGTTCCGACCCGACCAGCCGGGCAAGACCGTCACGGCGAACGTCGCCAAGGTGATGGCCGGCGTCGACAAAGTGGTCGCACGAGTACACGCTGCCGTCGTGTTCCATTGCCAGCGCGTGCCCACAGGTCTCGGCCATCACGCAGAGGTTGGCGGGTTGGCCGGTCACGACCAGCAGTGCCTCCAGGAAGTTCTGGACGTCCAGGCGCCCGATGTCGTGGCGCACCCACTCGTCGAAGATCCGGCAAAGGAACTCGCCAAAGGGCTGCGGGCCCACGCTTGTCGGGCTCGGCCCGCCATCCGGCGCGCGTTCGACAACAGGGATGAACTGCACCCACCGCACACCCTGATCGAGGAAATAGCGGTACACCTCGAGAGGTGCCTGGGCGGTGGTCACATTCACGGTGCAGAGCACGTCGGGGTCCAGGCCATGGTCCCGTAAGCAACGAAAGGCTCGCATCGCCCTGGAGTGGCTCGGGCGGCCGTGGCGATCGACGCGCAAGGCGTCATGGAAGGTGCTGGGACCGTCGATGCTTATCCCCACCGCGAAACGCTGCGCAGCCAAGAAAGCACACCATTTCTCGCCCAACAGGGTCCCATTGGTCTGGATGCTGTTCAGGCATTCCCACCCTTCGGGGAGGTAGCGCCGCTGGAGTTCGATGGCCCGGCGGTAGAACGAGATGCCAGCCAGCGTCGGTTCCCCTCCATGCCACACAAAGTGGACGACGGGCCCGGGGCTCGCCCCGATAAAGGAAGCGACAAAGGCCTCGAGGACCTCATCGCTCATCCGGTATTGCTCGCCTTGCCCGAAAAGCTCCCCTTTGTTGAGGTAGTAACAGTACGGGCACGCAAGGTTGCAGACCGGGCCGACGGGTTTGGCCATCACCACGAACGCCTGGCTCAACCGGGGACCGGCGGACGGGCCCACCGCCGGCAGGCCTGCACCCGACGGGGCTGCACCCGACTGGGCCACGTCAGGCGGGGACGTAGGCACAGGCCGGGTCCTCGGCCAGGGGATCTCCCGACGCGGCGAAGGCCCGCGCCCTTGAACCGCCGCAGCTGTCACGGAACTCGCACCGGCCGCAGCGGCCGCCAAACTCCGCCGCCCGTATGGCCCGCAGGAGCGGATGGTCACGATAGATGCTGACCGGGCTCTGCTCACGGACGTTACCGAGCCGGAACGGCAGGAAGCCGGCAGGGTAGGCCCAGCCGTCGTGGGACACGAAGAAGATCCCTTTGCCGTCCCTGGTGCCGGCGCTCGCCATCTGGGGAGCCCCCTTCGGCGGCCCCAGCAGCTCCCGGAGCCGGCTGGACAGAAGGGCATAGAGGGGACCGAGGGAGAAAACGCTGGCCGGGTCTCCGATCGAGGCCTGCCCTTTACGCCACGCCGTTACCCTCCGGCACCATGGGCCCTCCACCGTCCTCACAGCAAGCCCGTACCGGGAAGCTTCGAAGAGGAAGTGGGCGACGTCTTCGTTCTCCTCGGGCGAAAGTTCCTGCTCGGCGCGGCCACGCCCCACCTTCACGAGGAAGAACAGCTCCCACGAGGCGGCGCCCACCCCATCGACTATGGCGGCGATCTCCGCGAGCTCGTCGACATTGGCGCGCATTACAGCCGTGTTCACCTGGACCTTGATGCCCAGCGGGCTCAACTGGCGCAGCGCCGACAGCGTCTGGGCGAAATGCCCGGGCACGCCCCGGATCCCCTCGTGGGTGGCAGCCGTGGAACCGTCCAGGCTGAGTGAGACGCTACTCACACCAAGCCGCGCCAGCTCGCCCAGAGCGCCGACCTCCAGCCTCGGGGTGACGCTGGGTGCCAGGGCTACCGGCAACCCGACCTGGCGCGCCGCGGCGACCAGTTCGGCAAGATCGGGGCGCCCCATCACGTCCCCGCCCGTCAGTACCAGTACAGGTGGCCGTTCGCCAAAACCAGCGAGCTGGCCGATGAACCCCAAACCCTCGGCGGTGGTCAACTCGCCCGGTGCAGGGTCAGGCATGGCCTCGGCCCGGCAATGCCGGCACGCCAGCGCGCAGGCCCGCGTCGTCTCCCAGAAAACAAGCATGGGCGCCTCGTCGAAATCCATGTCCCCACAATGGCGCCTCACGTGCCAGGTCGCCACCTGGCCGGGGACTTCGCCGTGCCGAGAGGCAGTTCCTCAACCCCGCGTGCGACAATCGTCCGGTGATCCTCGAGATGTCGGAAGCCGAGATAAATGACTTCCTGCACGAACAAGTGGTGGGCCGGGTCGGCTGTCACGTCGATGGGCGGACCTACGTGGTGCCGATCATCTATGCATGGGACGGTGGGTGCGCCTACGTGTACTCCATCGAGGGACAGAAGATAAGCATGATGCGGGACAACCCGAACGTCTGCTTCGAGGTCGACGAGTACCTGGCCGGCGGAGGCTGGCGGAGCGTGATCGTCCAGGGCACTTATGAGGAACTCCAGGACGACGGGTCGGCGTTGACCCTGCGCCTGTTGACCGACCGCTTCGCCAGGCGCTCGAGCAATGGCAGCGGCGGCGGTAGCGGGGCGCAACGCCCGCGGGGGGGTGGCCGTGTACCGGTGGCGTTCCGGATCCGGGCGTCAGAGGTCACAGGTCGTAAGGTTGAGCGTTCCGTGCCGGCAACCGCCCGGCGGGGGTTGGCCAAGATCATGACCCGGCACAAGGCCAGGACCACCGCCACGAGGGCCTGAACCGATGAGCTCACCGTACATGGGGCCGCCGATGGTGCCAGGCCCGGGACGCCGACCGGAGAACCACATGGAAACGGGGCAGTTGGAAGGCGCGGCACTGGTCGTCCACGGCGGAGCGGGTACGTTCGAGCGTCTTGGCGACGACCCCGGCGGGAAAAGAAGGGCAAGGCTGGAAGCCGCCCTTGGGCATGCCCTGGACACAGGCTGGGACCTTCTCCTTCACGGCGAAGGTGCCCTGCGGGCGGCTGTCGAGGCGGTCGCTTCCATGGAAGACAGCGGCTTGTTCAACGCCGGCGCCGGAGCAACACGGACCACCGACGGCACCATCGAGACCGATGCCGGTGTGATGGACGGGCGCAACGGGGCCGCCGGGGGAGTGTGCGCCACCACGTGGCCGGCCAACCCCGTCCGGGCAGCCTCAGTGGTTGCCCGGCGTGCCCGCAACGCGCCCGTGCTGGAGGCGTTCAGGCAGGAGTTCGGCGACCTCGGGACCTTGAGCACGCCGAAGGCGGCGTGGAACCCTCTGCTCCTGGCCGGGGCCGGCGCCGATCGCATGGCCGCGGAGGCCGGGTTGGCCCGCATGCGGCCAACCGGCCCGCCCGACCTCGGCGGCGGGACTTGGGGACCTGCTGGTACGGTCGGCGCAGTGGCGCTCGACGTCCACGGCCATGTTGCCGCCGCCACTTCAACCGGCGGCCGGGCTGGCCAGCCACCCGGCCGCGTCGGCGACAGCGCCATCATCGGTGCTGGCACCTGGGCCGATGATGCCACGTCAGCGATTTCAGCCACCGGGGACGGGGAGGCGTTCGCACTGGCCGGTTTTGCACACCGGGTCGACTGGGCTATGCGCTCGGGAGTGAGCCTGGAGGACTCCCTGCTTGAGTCGCTGGCTGCGGTTTACCAGCGGGGTGGCACCGGGGGAGCGATCGCTATCTGTCCCGGTGGGCATTTCGCCGCCGTCTTCAACACACCGGCCATGGCCCGCGGCTGGCGCGACGGCACTGGCCGGGCCGTGCGCACGTAGTACGCACGCGTGCCCGCCCCTCATTACGTCACAGTGACGTAATATGGGCGGCGACGGGGGAGGGGAGTGGGCAGCGGTGAACCGCGACGTCAGTCGTCGGCGCTTTCCTCGTACTCGTGCCCGGTGTCGAAGAACGCGTCGACATATCCGTCCGGGTCAAGCAGGCTCCTTCGGACCAACGAGAACGTCACCGCCCCCTGAGAAGGTTCCTCCTCCAGCCAGTAGGACTGAGCGAGGCCCGTGTACTCGCACCCGGCCCTTGCCGCGTACTCCTCGGCTTCCCTGTCTGACAATTCGATGGCTTCGTCAGCCGACGAGGCCTGCCAAAGGGTGATCCTCTCCTCGTAGGCGTGCTCGCCAGGGGCCAGGTCTTGTGGGCCCCCGCCTTCGTTGTGCGCTACGTGAAAGACGCACCTCACGGCAAACCAGTTTGCTTCTTCAGCCACATCAGGCTCCTTGAGTTCCCCATCCATTCTGCGGTCAGGCGTGATGGTAGTCCGGCCAAGCCGGTACAACCCGCCAGGCATCCTGGCGACAGGGCTCGCTCGAGCGCCCCGGTTCACCCACGCCCCCCAGGGCCACCAGGCAGTCAGCCGTTAGCGCCACGGGCTCGCGCCTTGCGCGCTGCGCTGGCCTTGCGGTGGTAGCGGCAGTCACTGTTACCTGGGGAGCACTGCACTGAGGAAGATGAGGTCGAACAACGATGACGAGCGAACGTGGTAGAGCGGTTGTTACTGGCGCCTCCAGCGGGATCGGGGCCGCGTGCGCCCGGCGGCTGGCTGCCGAAGGGTTCGAGGTCGTGCTGGGAGCACGCCGCCGCGAGCGGATCGAGGAACTGGCGGCGGAGATTGGCGCCGGTGCCCGGGCCTTTCCGCTCGACGTGACCGACCAGGCTTCAGTGGACCGGTTCTGTGAACAGGTACGTGACGAGTGCCGGCTGCTCGTAAACAACGCCGGCGGGGCACTCGGCGCTGAGCCGCTCGCCGAGGCGGACGACGAACATTGGAGCCGCATGTGGGACACCAACGTGATGGGCCTGGTGCGCATGACCCGTGCCCTGCTCCCCGCCCTGGTCGGCTCCGGCGACGGGCACGTGGTCAATATTGGGTCGGTCGCGGCCTTCGAGCCGTACGCGGGAGGATCGGGCTACAACGCCGCCAAGCACGCCGCGCGTGCGGTCACGGACGTACTCAGGATCGAGCTCAACGGTCAACCGGTGCGCGTCAGCGAGATCGACCCCGGGCTGGTTGAAACGGAGTTCTCGCTCGTTCGCTTCGGAGGCGACCGCTCGCGTGCCGACGCTGTCTACCAGGGGATCGTCCCACTCACCGCCCAAGACATCGCCGATGTCGTGGCCTTCGTGGCCACCAGGCCCAGCCACGTCGACATCGACCAGGTAGTAATCCGCCCCCGGGCTCAAGCCCGCGTTTGGTTGGTGCACCGAGAGCAACCGTAGGCTGGCCCTCGAGGGCGTAGCCCAAAGTGATGGGACCTCTTTCAGGCAAGGGGCGCCCAGGCGACCTCCCCAGGCTTTCTCGTTGGGCTCAGGTGCCCGGTGTAGGGTTCCGGCTATGACCAGTTCGTTGGATGACGGTGGAGCCCCGCCAGAACCTTTCGCTTACCTCGCGGAACTAGCTCGTCACGCGGAGGCAGCTGCGAAGGCCCTCCAGGCCATAGGTAGAACGGGCGTGACTAAGGGGCTTCGCCAGGCTGAGGCGGTTGCAAAGGCCGCGCAGGCAATGGGCGGAATGGAGATGACTGGGGCAGCTCGCCAGGCTGAGGCTGTTGAGAAGGCTGTCCAAGCCATGGGTACCGGCCGGATGGCCGAGCTGCGGCATGAAGCTGAGAGGTTTGCCGCGGCCACAAAAGAACTCCACGAGCGCTACTTGCGTTTCCTGGGGGACGACCCGCGTTCTGTGTAGGCCGTTGCGGCGACAACCGCCGATAATGCCCGTTATGTCAAGTCGGTCGGTTCCCGCTGTGATCTCTAGTATCGGGACAGTGGCTGAGGGCTCGCGACGGGAGACAAAGATGCGACGTGGTCGTTGGTACGAGTGGACAGGCTTGGCCGTGTGGGCTGTCCACGTCGTCTTGGCACGCCTCGGTGTGTACCGCTGCCCGAGGTGCAAAGGGCGGCTCAACTACCGTTGGTGGTGCAAGCGCTGCCAGGGTTACCGCCTCCCCGGTCGCTAGGGGCGAAAGTCCGTCGTCTGTCAGCGAGCCACAGCCGCATTGAGCCGTGCGAGCAGCGCCTCCTCGGTCTGTGAAGGTGCTGCGCGGTCAAAGGCTCAGCTCCCACGCCCTCGTGCCCCCGCTGTGGCCGTTGCTACGACTGTTCTCCGAGCCGACGCTCCTGTCCTCGGAGGCGACCTGGTTCGGCCAGCCCACGAACGCAGACAGCCAGCTCTCGCACTCGGCGGCGGGCAGGGGGCGCGCCAGGTAGAAGCCCTGAGCGGCGTTGCAGCCAAGGCTCGCCAGCCGGCTCAGGGTCGCCTTGTCCTCGACCCCCTCAGCGGTCGTCGTCCGGCCCAGGCTGCGGGCCAGTTCGATCGTGGAGCGCACGATGGCTTCGTCGCCCTTGTCGTAGATCATCTCCTTGACAAAGGACTTGTCGATCTTCAGCTCATTGAAGGGCAGCACCTTCAGCCGGCTGAGCGAGGACCAGCCGGTCCCGTAGTCGTCGATCGACAGGTTGACGCCAAGCTCTTTCAGGTTGTGCATGGCCCGCTCGCAGGTCACCGGGTCGGTCATCATCAACGATTCCGTCAGCTCCAGGGTCAGTGCCTCGGGCGGGACCCCCGAACTGCGGAGCGCGCAAGCCACGTGGTCGGGGACCTTGGTGCTCCCCAGGCTCCGGGCTGAGATGTTGACGGCCACACTGAGGCGCGGCACCAAGGCCCGCCACTGCCTGAGCTGGCTCAGCGCCCGGTCCAGGACGAACCAGGTCAGCGGGTCGATGAGGCCGGCACGCTCAGCCACGGGGATGAACTCGACAGGCGAAATGGGCCCGAACTGGTCGTGCGTCCACCGCAGCAACGCCTCCAACCCGAGCACTTCGCCTGATCCCAGCCCGACCACGGGCTGGTACCACACCTCCAGAGCCTGCCGCTCGATGGCCCGGCGCAGCTCGGTCGCCAGGGTCAGGTGGCGCAGCGTCGAGTGGTCCTCGGCCGGGTCGTAGAAGCGCACACCACCACCGGACTGCTTGGCCAGGTACATGGCGACGTCTGCATGGCTCATGAGGTTCGTGCCGTCGCGGCCCCCCTTGTAGCCAGATGCCACCGCGACGCCCATACTGGCCCGGATGTCGAGCAAGAGGCCTCCGACGGCGCACGGTTGGGTGATCACCCCCAGCACCTTGTCGGCCGTCGTCTCCACTTCCATGTCGTCCGACGCCGTGATCAGCACGGCGAACTCGTCGCCTCCGAGGTGGGCGACCATGCTCGTTTCGCCGGCGAACGGCGTCAGCCGCCAACCCAGTTCTCTCAAGATGGCGTCGCCGGTGACGTGGCCCAGTGTGTCGTTCACGTCCCTGAAGCCGTCCAGGTCGATCAACATGACCGCCACCTTGAAGCCGGTACCCGACGCCAGGACCTCGTCGAGCCGCTCGGAAAAGAACAGCCGGTTGGGCAGGTCGGTCAGTGGGTCGTGGTGGGCCTGGTGCTGGCGCCGGGCAACTTCCCTCCGGAGCTGCTCCATGAGCTCGCTGCTACGCAGGGCTGCGCCCGCGTTGGCGGCGAGGGTCTCGAAGAACCGTAGATCGGCAGGTTTGAAGCCGTCCTGCCGGAAGGGCCGGTCCGCCACCAGGAGGTAGCCGGCTCTGGCGTCGTCGCGCGTCAGGGGCGCGATGAGGGCCTCAGTCAGGGCCTGCTCGCCCATCGCAGCCACCAGTTGCACGTCGTCGCAACGGGAGTTGAACAGCACGGCGCCCCGCTCGCCGACCAACTCGTCAAGGCGGGAAATGGGCACCGCCTCTTCGAAACGGGCCTTTCCCTCGTCCTGTAGCGCGCACCGGATGACAAGGCCTTCCATGGTGGGGCCGACCGGCACTGCCAGTTCTGCCCGGCCGGCACTGAGCAGCGTGCGGGCGTCCTCGACCACAGTCGCCATCACTTCCCGGCCGTCGGTGAGGCCGTTCAATCGCCGCGTGAAGTCGTAGAGCTTCTCCAAATTGGCATACCGCACGCCGGACGTGACTGTGGCCCGGTAAGCGACGTTGGCGGCAACGGCTATCCCGGCGAAGAGCGCGATGCCCCAGGTGTTGACCACGACCAGTGAGACAGCCACCAGCCCGCCGGCGGTGCATACAGTGATGTAGGCGACGGTCTGCAGGACGACTTGGACGAACGGTGGGTGCCGCCAGCGCCGTTCGATCAGAGCCTGACCTGCTAGGACCAGCGCCAGGTCGACAACCGTGATCAGGGCGATCGTCCCCGCGCTCACGAGCCAACCCTCGACGCGCACGGGCGAACCCTTCAGCCCCAGCCAGCGGTCGTAAACGAGGATGCCCAGGCTCACCGCCAGCAAATAGGCGGTCCAGGTGGGAACTAGCTTGATGAGGTTCCGACGCTTGTGGGCGCCAGCCGCCAAGCACCCGCAGGAGATAGCCGTCAAGGCCAAGGCAGGCTGCAGGAACACGATGGCGAGCAGCACGGGAATATCAGAGAGGCTGATGCCGATGCTGAACCTGCGGTTACGAACATGAACGGCGTGGATCTCGCTGGCCCATAACCCCAGCGCAATGAGTGGCAACAATACCCACTTCTCGTGGCCGATGGGCTCGAGAGACGATAGGTACCGTACGTACACCCAGGCAACGGCACCGGCTAGCACGACTGCGACGGCTAGCGCGCGGAAGCCGGACGCCCGAGACCGCCGCTGGCGCGGTACGGCACGTTCGCTAGCGTCCCTCTTCAATCCGGTCGCCTTTCGGGAGTAGGGCTTCTGCCACTGCAGATTTCGGCTCCCGCGGTTGGCCCCTGAAGCCAAAACGCGCCTTCTCGACCGTTCCGTCACTCAGCGTTCAACAAGACTTGCACTGATACGCGCAAATGCGGAAAAATACGAAATGTGCGACTCTCCGAAGCCCCCGCTCCGGGAGCCCACAAGGCCGGGGCCTACCCCGGGCAATGTGACTCAACCCGCTCGGTGCGCACTCCGCGTGCCCAACGAAAAGAGGGTCAGTCGATGCGTATTTGGTGGATGGAATAGCAGTTCAAAGCTTCCCGGGGTAAGCGCTCCAACGCTTGCCCCGCGAAGAAATGTTTCGGCAACTGGCCCCTCGCTCTTGAGGGGCCAGTTGCATCAATTCCCACTTTGAGTGCTAGCGAAGGCGAGCCAGCAGCCCCCGACCAGGTCGTTCTTAGCAGGCGTGCCCCGTTTCACCACGCAGCGGAGCGGTCAGCCCCCGTGCTGGCTCGGGTAACACGCCCCGACCAGGGGCACGCGCGGGGCACTACATTCGTGGCGACCCATCCACCGCCTGTAGGAAGGTCCCTCCCATGCAACTCGCGGCCCGGCTCACCCAGCTCGCCACTTCCGCCCGGCTCCCGCTCGCCAACGTCGACAAGCACGACACAGCCGCGACCGTCCTCGTCGTGGTCGCCCTCGCTCTCTTCATCCGCGCCGGCATGAAGCTCGTTCTCAAGGCCGCCGGCGCGCTGCTGCTCTTCTTCGTAGCCCTGGGCGCGGTGGTGGTCGCCGCTCTGTTGTTCACCCGCACGATCTGAGTGGTACCAGGGCTCGTGCCGCCCGGCTCCTCCCCGCCGACGGCCAGCGCGCCGGCAGTCCGAGCGGCTGATCGGCCCCAGCCAAGGGACCTTCGACCTGGCTCGGCGCGGGCCCGCCGGGCTATGGTCAATGGGTGGGCGGTCCTGTGCGCGCCCAAACCCCAGATCCCTCTGATGACAACGAAAGTGAGGCAAATCACGATGGCCTACACCGTCGCCGATGTCCACGCCCTCGAAATCCTCGACTCTCGCGGCCGGCCAACGTTGGAAGTTTCTCTCCAGCTCGCCTCCGGCCCCCTAGGGGTCGCCGGTGTGCCCTCGGGCGCGTCGACAGGCACCCGCGAGGCAGTCGAACTTCGCGACGGAGACCCCAAGCGGTTCAAGGGCGCCGGCGTCACGAAGGCGGCAGGCCATGTGAACGGGGAGATCAAGGCCCTCCTCACCGGCCGCCCCTGGAAGAGCCTGGGAGAGCTGGACAAGGCCGTCATCGAGCTCGACGGCACGGGAACAAAGAGCCGGCTGGGAGCCAATGCCACCGTCGGCGTTTCCATGGCGGCTGCCCGGGCGATGGCACTGGCCGATGGGAAGCCCCTCTACCGCTGGCTGTCCCCCGACGAGAGCCTGCTACGGCTCCCGGTCCCCCATTTCAACGTAATAAACGGCGGCGCCCATGCCCAGAACGACCTCGAGTTCCAGGAGTTCATGCTCGCCCCCCTCGGCGCACCGACCTTTACCGAGGCCCTACGGTACGGGGCCGAGGTCTACCAGGCGCTCCGCGGCATCCTGCACTCGCGCAAGCACACCACAGGACTTGGTGACGAGGGCGGCTTCGCCCCCAACGTCCGCACCCCGGAAGAGGTGCTCGACCTCCTGATGGAGGCGATCACGGCGGCCGGCTACGCCCCGGGCCGCGACGGGATCGCCATTGCGCTCGACCCGGCATCCTCCGAGATGCGGGAAGCAGACGGGTCCTACCGCTACTCCCCCGGCGTTCGGTTGACGACCGACGAGATGATCGACCGCTACGACGCCCTCACCACCAAGTACCCCATTTGGTCCATCGAGGACGGCCTCGGCGAGAACGACTGGGACGGCTGGGTGAAACTGAACGCCCGCCTTGGGGAGCGTACCCAGCTCGTGGGCGACGACCTGTTCGTGACCAACCCGGCCATCATCCGCGAGGGCATCGAGCGCAAGGTCGCCAATTCTGCCCTGATCAAGCTCAACCAGATCGGCACCGTAACCGAGACGCTCGAGGCCATTGCCGTGTGCCGGGAAGCCGGCTACACACAGTTCATTTCGCACCGCTCCGGGGAAACTACGGACCCATTCATCGCAGACCTGGCGGTTGCCAGCGGCGCCGGCCAGCTCAAGACCGGCGCACCCGCCCGTGGCGAGCGAGTGGCGAAATACAACCGCCTTGTCGCCATAGAAGCTGAGACCAGCGCGCTGCCCTACGGCATGCCGGGCCGGAAGTAACTCACCCGAACAGTCCAGGGTTTTCAGCTACACGCGATCGCTTGGGGCGGGCATGGGCGGCCCGCCAGGTGTGGGCCGCCCATAGTCCTGGGCGTTGTTTACGCGCTGCCTCTCAGGCGCTCGCTTGCGCCCAACAGAGGCCGGGCCGATTCCAGGAGCCAGGCCAGGCTCCTGCGCAGCTGCTCGGGCGAGGCATCGATGGCAATGTCGTTGTCGACATCGGCTATGGCACAGTCCAAGACAAACAGCAAATCGTCGAGGCCTTCGATCGCCCTGCGGGCCACTATCAGCTCCGACTCCGCCAGCCCAAGCTCCCGGGAGCGTTTTCTGGCCTCGAAGTCCCGTTGCCGGCAGCTGCGCCGGCAGTACCGCCGTGGTCGGCCTGGGCCCGTTGGCTCCCCTATCGGGCGCCCGCACCATGCGCAAGTGGCCTGTTTCGTCACAGTGACATAATAAGCTTTCCGCTGCTTATGACACCGTGATTTGCGCGCTGGCGCCGAAGTTGTACTTTGGTGCGGTGGCCCGCCGTATAGAGATAGAGCTGACAAGCGCGCGGCGCGACGGCACTTGGACGTGGCGTGCCGCGGGCGCCCTCAACCCCAGGGGTGCACTTGACGCATCGCTCCTGTACAACGGTGCGAAAGCCGGGGATGTCGTGAGGGCGGAAGCAGATTTCGGTATCGACGGCATCACTGTCGTGTCCGTCGAACCACCCCGCCCACCTGAGACGGCCGACCCCAACCGCATCGAGCTGCTCGAGCGCCCGGTGACCGCCGGTGTGACGACGCAACTGGCGGCCCGCAGCCGGTCCGGGGGCGAGCGCTTCGGCGGCGAACGCTTCGGAGGCGAGCGCTTTGGGGGCGACCGTGGCGGCGAACGCCGCCCGCCTGGCGGCCCTTCACAGAGGCCTGGCCAAGCCGGCGCACTCGCCGGCAGCCCCAGGTCCAACGGCAACGCCAGAGGCACCCGGCCATCCCCCGGCACCAGGCAGCCCTTCGCCGATCGACCGAGCCGGTCCGACCGCCCGGACCGTCCCGGGCGACCCGACGGGCCCGAGCACGCCGAGCGAACGGACCGTCCTGAGCACGCCGAGCGAACGGACCGTCCTGAGCACGCTGTCGGGCCTGAACAGCTGGACCGCTCCGAACACGCCGCGAGGCATGAGCAAGGTGCCGGCGCCGACCATCCACCACGCACCGAACGCCCGGCGCGGCCGGCAGGTGCTACCGGCCGGAGCGGCCCAGGCCGACCGGCCGGCCGTGGACCGCAAGGCACGACGCGTCGCGATGGCGCTCCCGGCACGACGGGCGCCACGGCTGGCGGCAGTGGTGGGCGCCCTGAGGGGGGCACCAGCCGGTGGTCTTCGGCCAAGGCGGGACCCACCCAGCGCCAGCGACGACTAAGCCCTGGCAATGCCCACCGCAGCGCTGTGCTCGAAAGCCTCCCTGCCGAACAGCAGCCCATAGCCCAGCAACTCCTTCGCGGCGGCATCCCAGCAGTCCGTACGGCTTTGCATTTCGAGCGTGAACGCGCTCGCGAGGAGGGGCGCCCGGAGCCCAGCACCGAGGGAGTCCTCGCCATCGCTGAATCGCTGGTTTCCAAGGTCAAGGCGGCCGAATGGCGCGACCGGGCCGAGGCTGCGATCAAGGCCGGCGACGATCTAGCCATGCGTGACCTTCGTTCGCTGGTCAGCGGTTCCGACGCTGCCCGCGACGAGGCGTCACGGGAACTGGTCGTCGCCCTTCGGGAGATGCTCGAGCACCGGGTTGACTCCCACCGCGTTGCCTGGGCCAACGAAGTGACGACTTACCTCGACGAAGGCCACGTCGTGAGGGCTTTGCGCTTGTCGAGCCGTCCACCCGATCCTGCGGCTCGCTTCTCAGCTGAGCTGGCAACGCGCTTGCGGGATGCAGCCGGCGCAGCGTTGTCGCCGTCGACACCGCCCGACAAATGGCTGGCTCTCCTCCAGGCACTCATTGAGAGCCCGGTGCGCCGCATGGTCAAGCCCGAAGGCTTCCCTCCCAACCCGACCCCTGAACTGATCGAGACCGCTCGTCAGCAGTGCGGACGAGTGCCGGCGTTGGCTCCTTTGCTGGGTCTCAGCGTTCCCCCGCCTCCGGGCCCGCTCCGGCCCAACGTGGCTACCAAGGCCCCGGCACGCCGACCTGCTCGTCCGCCGAAGCCCCCGCGCTCCCCCGCTGGCCCCCCTCGTCGTCCCTCGGCCAAGGGGGCGGGCACCTCCGAAGTCATTCCCGCCGTCGAGCCGTCCCCGGCGCTCGGCGCCCGCGACACGCCGACGCCCACGGCGGACGAGGCGATTACCGAACTCGAAGCCGTCGAAGAGGTCATCGAGGAAACGGCTACCGCGGCGGTTGCCGAAGCCGTCACCCAGACAGCGCCCAAGACGACCGGCGAGGACGAGAGCCGCGCCACAGGCATCTAGAAAGCGGCACCTCCTCGAGCGGGGCACGACAATGAGCCGGCGCGCTTCGGGGGCTACGTAAGGCTCCTGCTCTGCCACCGCGGCCTCCTACAGCTCCACCAGGCGTCCCAAGTCCGCCGTCTACCGCCGGCCGAACGGCCGGAAGAGCCCCGCCGCTGACGTCGACCCAGGCGTCAGGCCAGGTGTCAAGCCAGCAGTTGTTCCGTTCGGGCAAGTATGGTCCTACGGCCCCGTGTAGCGGCCTCGTAGGCCCGGATCGCCTCCACTTCCTCACGTGACAGCCCGGCCAAGCGCTGGACCACCTGAGGGGCAGACAGGGAATCGTAGCTCGGTATGGCTAACTCGGCCGCAGCCAGTCCGTCACCGCCGGCAGTCGTCGTCGCGGCCCCCCGGTGTGGAGGTGGGCCCGCTTGATGTTTGGTCCCCTCGGCCCGGGTGCCGTTGGCGCTCCCGCCCACAGCGTCCTGTGGCCCGGCCGTGCGAGCCGGCGCGGGTTGCTCGGTGGCATGAGCCCTGAACGACCCAGACGCTCCGAACGGCCCAACGTCCCGGAACAGGGCCGGGCCGCGCGAGGTTGCGAAACTCACGAACTGGCGATAGCCCCGTCGGACGGCAATCTGCCCGACGGTCTCAGCGATGCTGATCTGAGGGCCAAGGCGGGAGCGGCCTTTGCGGGCCAGTCCGGGCATCGCCTCGAAGACCGTCAGTGCCAGGCCCAGCGGCGCGTAGACAGCCAAGTCCAAAAGGCGCTCGACCGCCGACTTCTCATCCGGTGACTCGGTCATACCCCCAACCGTAGCGCCGGTCGGGCACTACACCCGCTGGCTGACGCCCCCACCACGGCACAGGTCCGCACGCTCTGCCGCCCGCCCTTCCCGCCCCACGCGGTCACCCTGGCCCACCTGCTCCGATCGCGGTCACAGCGTCAGACGCAGTCCCGGCAGAGCTCCCGCTCCTTGTCCGCCAACTGGCTCTGGTGCTTGACGAGGAAGCAGGACTGGCAAACAAACTCCCCTGGCTGCTTGGGCAGCACGCGCGTCGCTGTTTCGCCCCTGTCGTCGCCGTCGGCTTCTTCTTCCTCTTCCTCCTCGTCCTCCTCGTCGTCGTCGTCATCGGACACGACAAGGCGCGACTTCAAGATCACATCGAGGCTGGCCTCTACATCATCGCCGTCCTCCTCGTCCTCGTCCTCGTATTCTTCTTCCTCTTCGACGCCCAGAAGGCCGTCTCCCTCGTCGTCCACCTCTTCGACTTCAACCTCGTCGGCTTCGCCGACATCGAGGTCGCCATCGTCATCAAGATCTTCTTCGCCAAGCTCGTCCGCCTCCAGGTCGAGGTCCTCTTCGTCTAGGTCTTCCGGCATGGTCGGGCCCTGTTCGAGCAGCGGGTCATCGAAATCGTCGTCGTCAGGCATGGGTCTGGTTCCTTCAGCAAGCATTTCAAGCACACAGGATGGCACGTACCGCGCTTTAGCGGCGCGGGCATGCTAAGCCAAGAAACACGATCTCACCAGTCGGCCGCTAGCAGGGGCGAACCAAGAACCCGAGGGCGACCGGCCAGGCTCAAGTCAGGGCGGCCCGGGGGCCTTTGGTGCCGCCAACGCACGCCGGTAGTTGGACTACCTCGGTGCCGAAGTCGTTATCTACTTAGCTCCCCGGGCCTCCTGGCCGAGCGTCGCGGGTACCTGCCCGCAACACGTGGGACCATGATTGCGCACTGCCCGGCGGCCGGCAACCTGTCTAGTGAACCATCTAGCAGCACCTTCGCGCGTCCCTGCTGGTCAGCGCCGTGAGAAATTCCTGTGCCGAGCTGGCTGACCCGGCTGCCCCACTCCCCTTGGTTACCGCCGAAAGACTACGCCCGCACAGACATGACCGTCCCTAGCGGGCCTGGATCCGGCGGCGCGCTGCGGCCCGTCGCTCCCCCTGCAAGCGCCCGAGCGCTTCCTCACCGTACCCCGAGTGGTCCACGAACTGCATCATGGCCGCAATGGCCCGGTGGCCCGCCGTCTCTTCGATCAGGCGGTGCATCTGTTGGCACACCTGGCGGTACTCAGGGTGCCCTTGAGGGGTCGTGCGCAGTTCGAGCACGTGCATCGCCTCACGGGCATTCATCTGGATGCTGTAGCGCACCCGATGAGCAAGGGTCACTGCGTAGGCGGCCACGGTAGTGCCGAAGTGCTCACCCAACGCATCGTGGAGGGCCGCGGCGCGCACCATGCTCTGTGCGTAGACCTCTTCTTGGCCGGCAGCCGCAACGGCCTCGGGCATCGTGTAGCCCAGGTGAGGGGTCAGGCCCTGCCACTCGATGGTGAGCATCCGGTGCCGCTGCAGGTCCCGGAACGCCCCGTAGTCCGAGACGACGTCGAAACGGTAACTGCAACGTTCGAGAGCGCGCCCCGGCCGGTGCCGCCTGTTCAGTCGTTCGCCGACGTACTTCTCCATTACCTGGGCACGCTGCCCCACCGACATGGCCCGGACCCGTGAGGCGAGCTCCTGCTCGGACAAATGGGTATAGGGGTACAGCATCGCGGTGACGACTTTTACTTCCGCGTCCGGGTCCCAGTCGACAAGGCGAACATCCGGTTTGGCCCCAAGTAAACGGACGGGACCGCTGCCCTCGGCGTCAGGGAGAACCGACTCGGCGAACTCAGCCATCTCCTTCTCGTTTGATCGCAGGTACGCCGACCAGGCGCCACCTCGGTCTGCCACGTCTACACGACGTACCCACGAAGGGATCACTTTTCGTAGCTCGGTCAGCATCAATGCGGCGTAGTCACGGGCTTCTGGCAGCGGGTGGGCCCGCATCCGCAGCAGGAGGTTCTCGTATGCCTGCCCGGGGCCGTAGATTCCCAAGTTGGACGTCGCCGCGGCCGGCAGCAACCCCCGCAAGTTATCGAAGGCTTTAGCCTTGAGGGCCTGGCGATAAGCCAAATCACTGTCAACTTCGTCCCGGGAGTGCTGCCGAGCGAACCATTCGTAAAGGACTGGGAGCAATTGCGCGTACACGTCGAACATCCGGTCCATGTCACCGACGTAGCGCGCTCCCACGGGGGACGCCAAAATGCAGGGGCTTCGGTAATACCGGTACCGCCCACTCGGGAGCCGGGTGTCGTAAGCCACGTACCGCGTAGACTTTTCCATGTAGGCCATCAGCCGGCCACGCTCTAGTACCTTGGTCAGCAGGTTGGATGCCTGCTCGCAGGCGAGATGGACCCCACCGAGCTGGGCGACCGAGTCGTCGCCGTACTCGTAGAAGACTTTCTCGTAAAGCTCTTCGGCCCGGGCCAGCCCGACCGTAGCATCGACGCCGTGGTCGCCGCTCGTGTCCAAGTCACCCACGAACTCATCGAGGAACAGACGGCGCAGGCTCTTGGAGGAGCGGGAGTAGCGGGCAAAAAGCGCCCCCTTCACCACCTCGGGCAGGTTGACCAGAGCAAACACCGGGCCCTCGAGGTTGGTGAAGTAGCGCCGCAGGATCCCCGCCTCGTCTGGGCTCCACGTCTCGGCTGAGTAGGGCGCGTCCAGGGCGTGAAAAGTCATGCGAGGTGCCAGCCTACGGGGCCTCCTCCCCCGGGTGGGGGATGGTCAGGGGCGTTCGGCATCGCCCGAACGAGAGCCCACGACGGCAATGGCGAACCCGTCGTAACCCTTGGCGCCGACTGTCTGCAGCGCGCTCGCCACGACCGCGGTGCCGCCTGCCATGGCTTCGAACAGCCCACGCACCCCCAGGACTTCCGGCCCTACACTCGTCTCGTCGACGACAGCCCCACCCCGCACCACGTTGTCCACGACGATCGCTCCCCCCGGCCGCGTGAGGCGCAACGCCCACTCGAAGTAGCCGGCGTTGTTGGGCTTGTCAGCGTCTATGAAGGTCAGGTCGAAGTGGGCGTTGCCGACGTCCGCGGCCAGCCTTGGCAGCGTCTCGAGAGCCGGTCCCACGATGACTTCCGCCACCGGCGACAGGCCGGCACGGGCGATGTTGTCCCGGGCCACGTCAGCGTGGCAGGAGTTCAGCTCCAGGGTGACGAGCTTGCCACCAGGGGGCAACGCACGGCCGAGCCAGATGGCGCTGTAGCCGCCGAGGGACCCGATCTCCAGTACCCGGCGCGCGCCCATCAGGCGAGCCAGCACGTGCAGGAACTTGCCCTGCAGTGCAGAAACCTGGATGGCGGGCAGCCCGGCCTCTGAGCTCGCTTCGAGCGCCGCTTGCAGGACGTCGTCCTGTTCGGTCAAGGCACCCTCCAGGTAAGTGTCGACACGGCCCCACAACTCTTTGTCCATTTCGCCATTCTTAGGGCCTGCCCGGGCGTTACCGCGAGCACGACCGTGACGCGCACACTTCTAGTGGTGGCGGAGCACGACCTTTCCGAACTGCGCGCCCCACTCCAGGTACTCCAATGCCGCCGGGTAGTCTTCCAGCGCGAAGACGCTGTCGACCACGACAGGCAACCCGGAAGCGACCAGGGCAGTCAGCTCTTCGAACTCCCGGAACGTGCCCATGGTTGAGCCGATGACCTCATGCTGCCCGAAAAACAGCTTCGGCAAGTTGAGCTCCACCCTTCCGCCCCCGGTCCCCCCGCAGAGGACGAGCCGGCCACCGGGGCACAACGCCGAGACGGATGTCTTCCACGTCGGGGCCCCGGTGCTGTCCACGACGACGTCAGCCTTGACCGGGATATGGCCATTAGACGGAAAAGCGTCCACAGCACCGAGTTCCATCGCCCGGGCCCGCTTTTCGGGGTGGCGGGAGGTGGCGAAAACGCGCGCGCCCATCCGTTGGCCCAACGCCAGGGCGGCGCTGCCCACTCCCCCGCTCGCGCCGACCACCAGCAGGGTCTCGCCCGCCGACAGCCGGGCCCGGCGCAGCATCCGGTAAGCCGTCAACCCGCACAGCCCGAAAGCGGCCGACTCTGCCCAGCTGCGCCCGGCCGGCCGGCGCACCAGGTTGGCTTCCCCGACGACCACCGCCTCGCCATGCGCCCCCCAACGATGTTCCCCCATAATGCCCCAGGCCGCACAGTAGACCGACCGGTCCGCCAGGCATTCCTGGCAGTGCCCGCAGGCTAACGAGGGGTTGACGACGACCTCGTCCCCGAGCTCCCAGCGCGTGACGCCCGGGCCAACGGCAGCAACGGTGCCGGCCGCGTCGCAGCCGGGCACCATGGGCAGCACCGCGGGTGCTGGCTTGCCCTGGCGCAGCCACAGGTCCATGCGATTGAGGGCACTCGCCGCGACGTCTACCTGCACCTCCCCCGGCCCGGGGGCGCGAAGCTCGACATCGCTGGAGCAGTACTGGCCCGGGGATTGGTCAAGGACCCATGCGCGAATACTGACCAGCGTAATTACGCCCGGGCCAAATGGGGGCCGCGCCCGTGGGCCTTGCCGCTCCACCCCAAATGCGCCTTGTGGTAGCAGGCTCCGCCCCCCTTTTGGGCCCTGCTCCTAAAAGTCCTGCAGCCCCGCGCCCGGGACCACAGACGACGCCGCCACCACGCCCCGGAACAGGGCGTCCGCCGCTCGCCGCGCGGCGTCGGCGGAAACTTCGTCAGGCAGCACCTCGCCCAGCTGCCTCAGTACGTCGATCAACTGCTTGACGTTCCGCACAAAGTCCCCCGCGGAAAATCCGGCAGGCCGGGGCTCTCCAGGCCCCTCGGCCGGCACCAACAAGCGGCCAAGTTCTTTCCCCCTGGCCCAGCCGTGGGCGATGGCCGCGAAGCCGGGGTCGGGCGGCCGGGTGGCGGGCAGGCCAAGAGCCTCCTCTGCCCCCGCCACCTCGCGGGCCACTGCCTGCACCGCACCCCAGCGTTCCTGGGCCCGGTGCCCCGGCACCTTCGGGACCGCCGCGTCCGCATTGAGCGGGCCTCGGGCCTCGTAGGTGAAGACGGAGACCAGCGCAGCCAGGTCAGCCGGCCGCAAGCCGTCGAAGATCCCCCGCTCTGCGCACTCGGCCACTAACAAGTCCTGTTCATGGTAGATACGGGCAAGGCGGGCCCCCGCCGCGGTCAGCGACCAGCCGTCCACGTACCCCAACTGCTCGAGCAACTGCAGCACCCGGTCAAATTGGCGTGCCAGCGACTCGGTGCGCCCCAGGACTTGTTGCTGCAAGCGCACGACCTGGCGGCCTAGCCGCTCGGCCCGCGCCGCGGCCCGCATGTGGGCGCGCAGGTCGGGACAGGACGCCACCGCCGAGCTGGGCGCCTCACCGCGCTGTTCCCAATACCGGTGCACGCCGCCCTCGCGCCCGACGTCGGCCTCCAGCAGCGACAACGCCACGCGACGCTGGAAGTCCCGGTTCTTGGGCGCGAACGGCGAGGGTAGTGCCAGGCGGCCGACGGCGACAGGTGGCGAGTGGAAATCCCTCGGCCCGAGCGAGACCAGCTTGCGGCCCCCTGTTATGGCCCGAAGGATGAGGTCGCCCTTCTTCCTCTGAGCCGTCGACAGGACAACGACCCTGTCGGCAAAGCGCGCACTACCGGGTTCCCGCGCAGGCACCAGCAGGACGTCCCCCGGCTTGAGGCCCTCCATGGCCTCAACGATCTCGATCAACCGCGCCCGGCGGACGGGCCTCGCTGCGCCGGGCCTAGCGCTCTCGGCCATGCGCTTGTACTCGAACACGTCGCCAAGCTCGCAGGTCGCTCCGAGCGTAGCGGCCTCGAGGTCCTGGCGGCAACGCTCCAGGTAGCTCTCCAGGCGCACAACGTCCGCGTCCGCCCGGTACTGGGCGAAGGAAAGGTTGAGCAGGTGGTGGGCCTGTTCCGGCGCGCACCGCCGGACTAGGTTGGTGGCCATGTTGTACGTGGGCCGGAAGCTTGACGTCAGGGTGTAGCTGCGGGCGCCGGCCAGCGCCGCGACCTGGTCGAAATTGACGTCCGGCGCCCACACCACGACCGCGTACCCAACCTCGTCGGTGCCGCGCCGGCCCGCTCGGCCGGTTAGCTGCGTGTACTCACCGGCCGTGAGCGGCTCAACCCGTTCCCCATTGAACTTGGCCAACCTCTCGATCACGACCGAGCGCGCCGGCATGTTGATGCCGAGCGCCAGGGTCTCGGTGGCGAAAACGACCCTCACCAGGCCCGCCGAGAAACACCGTTCCACTGCCTCCTTGAAGGGTGGCACCAGACCCGCGTGATGGGCGGCGAACCCCGCCTCGAGGGCACCCAGCCAACTGGCGTAACCGAGGGCGGTCAGGTCGGTGGCAGGCACGTGGCTGACAGCCCCCTCGGCGATCTGGCGGATCTGCCTCCTTTGTTGCGGGCTGGTCAGCCGCCGCCCCTCTCGTATGCACTGGCGCACGGCCTCGTCACAGCCGGCTCGGCTGAATATGAAGTAGATGGCAGGCAACAGGCCCTGGTCCTCGAGTAGCTCCACCGCCTCCGCCCGCCGGGGAAGGAACAGCCCGTCGTGCCTGCGCGTACGCGAGCCTCCGCCCGCCCGGGGCCGATTCCCGTCCGCCCTCGAGGTCAGGGCTACGCCGCGGGGGTTCGGGCGCTCGTCCACCAGAGTGGGCAACAGCAGCAGCCCGTCGCCTCGTCGGTCCCCGACCAGGAACAGATTGTTCAGGGGTACCGGCCGGCGTTCCTCGATCACCGCACGGGTCGAGCCCCGCACGGTCCGCACCCAATCCGCCAACTCTTCGGCGTTGGAAACCGTTGCCGACAGACAAACCAGGTCCACCTCAGGCGGGAGGTGGATGATGACCTCCTCCCAGACCGGGCCCCGGTACGGGTCCTGCAGGTAGTGCACCTCGTCGAGGACCACATAGCGCAGCCCGGTCAGCGTCCCCGAGCCCGCGTAGATCATGTTGCGCAGGACTTCGGTCGTCATGACTACGACCGGTGCGTCCCCGTTGATGGTGTTGTCCCCGGTGAGCAGGCCCACCTTGACGCTGCCGTGCCGGTGGCTGAAATCAGCGAACTTCTGGTTGGACAAGGCCTTCAGGGGCGTCGTGTAGAAGGCCTTGCCCCCGCCGGCGAGGGCCCGGGCCACGGCGTACTCCGCCACAACTGTCTTGCCGGACCCCGTGGGAGCGGCCACAACGACACTGTGGCCCTCGTCGAGGGCGTCCATCGCCTCGAGCTGGAAGGGATCCAGCTCGAACGCGAAACCACGGAGGAACGACGTCCTCAGCTCGTCGCCGACCGCCGGCCCTGCCCTGTGGGCTCGGTCCTGGTCAGCTCTGTTAGCCACGCGCTTCCTTTGTACCGCAACGGGGCCGCGCTGCACGTGACCCTACTCGCGCGCCGCTCCCAGCTCGCACGCCAGGGCTGTCACCCGTTGCCCGCGGGGCCTGCGCGTTTTTCGCAATGGGGCCATTAGGCCCTATTTCTCAGGTCTTTGAGCCCTACTCGACGGGTCTCTTCGGGAGGGTCGTCTAGAAGTGTGCGCGTTTGCCTTGTCGAGCCCCGTCCCGCCGGCCACAACGTTTACGAGTTCGCCCTCCTGCCACGGTTGGGCCTGCCCTTGATGGGTGCCATGTTGTCCAGCGCGGGCCACGACGTCAAGATTTACTGCGAGCTTCTCTCGCCCGTCGACCTGGCTGAGTGCCTTTCAGCCGACATCGTCGGCATATCCTCGACTACCTCGACAGCCCCTTCCGCCTACCGCCTGGCTGACCTGCTGGGCTCCGCCGGCGTCCCCGTGGTACTGGGCGGCCCTCACGTGACGTTCCGCCCCGACGAGGCCCTGGCCCACGCCCCGTACGTCGTTCGTGGGGAGGGGCAGGCCACCATGGTCGAGCTCATGTCACGCCTCCCGAGCGGCCGCAGCCTGGAAGGTGTTCGCGGGCTGTCTTTTCTCAAAGACAACGGCGAGCCCTGCCACAACGCGGCGCGCCCGATAACCACCCAGGCGGAGTTCGCGGCCCTGCCGCCGCCGGACCTCAGCCTCCTCCACGGCCACGAGAAGATGGCGACCATCCCCGTCATGACGCAATGGGGTTGCCCCTTCGGGTGTGAGTTCTGTGCCGTGACGGCCATGTTCTCGCGCTCGGTCCGCCACAGGCCGACACAACAGGTACTGGCCGAGCTGGCTTCGCTGCACGCAGAGAGGATCTTCTTCTACGACGACAATTTCGTCGTCAACAAGGCCCGCACCCGGGGGCTGCTCGAAGCCATGGTCCGGTCCGGCCTGGCCCTACCGTGGTTCGCGCAAGTCCGAGCCGACGTGGTCCTGCGCTCTCCGGTCAACCCCGAGGTGGACCACGAATTCCTGGACCTCATGCACCGCGCGGGCGCCCAGATCGCCATGATCGGCTTTGAGGCGGTCACAGACGAGGGCCTGGCCAATGTGGGCAAGCGCCTTTCAGTGGCCACCGAGAGGCGGGCAGTCGGCGCACTGCACAAGCACGGCATCAAGGTGCACGGCATGTTCGTCGCCGGCCTGGACACCGATGATGCCGCCAGCGCCAATGTCACCGTCGACTTCGCTCGCCGGGTCGGGATCGACACCTTCCAGCTGATGGCCGAGACGCCCCTGCCCGGGACCAAGCTGTGGGACCGGACCATCGCCGAAGGACGGATCCTGTCCGAAGATTGGTCCCTCTTTGACGGCCACCAGGTGGTAATGCGCCCCGCTCGCATGTCCCCTCTGGACCTCCAGCTCGGGATCATGGAGGCTACCCGGCGTTTCTACTCCTGGCCCCGTATAGTGCGCTCCGGCCTGGCCGGCGCCCTGTCACACCTTCCCGGGCTGATGGAAACGGCCAACCCCGCCATCCTCCAGCGGGTGCCGACCCTCACCAAGTTGGCCTGGGCCCGACGCTGGGACGAAATAGCGCCCTACTTGCAGTCCAACATGCCGGCGAGGCTCCGCGCCCGGCTGACACAGGCGTTCTGGGTACCGGCAGTGCGCATGTACGCCCGGCGCCAGGTGCGTGCGTGGTGGGCCGCGGAGCGTTCCCGCAACCACCTGGAACTCCTGAAGTCGCTGTCCGCGGCCACGGCACCTGGCTCCTGAGGCCCGTCCCGCAGTCCTGCCCTTGGTCAGAACGCAGTTGGCGCCCCGCCGCACGAGGGACGCGTTACGCTCCAGACCGCCTTCAGCGGTAATTGACGGGGCGGCCGTTCAGCGGGAGCCGTGAGGGAACTCAGCGGGAGCCGTGAGGGAACTCAGCGGGAGCCGTGAGGGAACGCGGTGGGCGGGACCGAAAGCCGACGGCCTTGGCGCACCAGCGACCGGGCCTGCTCCACCTCGACGCGCGCCGTCCGCAAGCCGGAAGCCTCGTGCCTCACGGCTCCCGCCAGTTTGGCGCACAGTGCCGCCGCGAGACCGGCGACAGCCAGCGGTCCCAACCAGACCCAGGTCACCCGGGGCCCTCAGCGAGAACCCAGCGGGCCACCGCCGGCGATCACGTGCTCGAGCCAATCCTCCGAGTCGAGCTCAAAGTGGAAGGCCAGCAGGTCGTCGTAGCTGATAGGAGGGCCCGACTTCAACTCCGACAGCTCTGCCGGGAGATCCCAGTTGACAACCCTCACGCCTGCCGAAACAAGGAGCTCGACCACCCGCTGCTCCGCCGGCTTGTTGACTATCAGCCGGCAACTCGGGCAAAGGAAGGAGTACGTGCCCTCATCGGTGGCGGAGCACACCTGCACTTGTACTTCGCGAGTCGTCAGCTCGACGTCCCCACAAGTTGGGCAGCTCGCCCTTACTGTCGCCACCTTGGCCACTCCTTGTCTGTCTCCCGGGCCTCGGCTCGGGCTCCCCTTGAACTACTGACAGTGATATCGGCGTTCAAGTAAGCCCCTTGAGGCCTTGCACCCGCATCAACAACGGGGGCATACAACGTCCTCCTTCTTAGCCCACCACCGCGTTGGCGCGTTGGGCCCCGGTCCCATGGCCTCTGTGGCCGGGACTTTTGGCCTTCCTAAGGGCGCTGCTTCCGGCTTTTCATTGCGCACCCCGCCGGGCCGGGCAACCTCCCGCTAGCTCACCTCGAGCCCGCCGGGTGGCGAAATCCCAGCTTGTAGGCATGCGCCCCGCTGGGAAGCCGGCTTACAGCAGTCCGATGCGGCCCACAGGCCACATCCGGACGAACGCGCGGCCAACGATGTAGTCACGCGGCAAGGCGCCCCAGTAGCGAGAGTCGTAGGAGTCGTTCCGGTTGTCACCCATGACGAACAGGTAGCCCGGTGGGACCTTGTACGGGTTCGGCAAGCACTCCCCAGCGCACCCGCCTGCAGGCCATCTGGTGCAGTACGCAGAGGCCGGGTCCTGCCACCCTGCGGGCAACCAGGGTTGCGCTTCTTTCTTGCCGTTGATGTAGATCTCGCAGTTGGAGACCGAGATGGTCTCCCCCGGCAACGCCACCACCCGTTTGATCAGGTCGTCTATGCCCGGGCTGTCGTCCTTGGGCGGCCGTCGGAAGACGACTATGTCCCCGATGTGCAGAGAGTGGAAGTCATAAGAAAGCTTGTTGACCAGGACCCGGTCACCTGGCTCCAGGGTCGGTTCCATCGACGCCGACGGGATGTAAAAGGCCTGCACGGCAAAGGTTTTGATCAGCAGGGCGGCAACAAGGGCAACGACAATTATCACGACCCATTCGACCAGAGCGTGGCGGCGGTCGTTCTGCGATGAATGTTCGTCCTGCCCTGAGGCGATTTGTGCCTCTTGCTCGTCCGTGAGGGTCACCTCCTAGAGGTTACATGCCCGTACACGTCAAGTACGCGCCTCGCCGCGGTCTCGGCGACCCCCGCGGCGCCCGAGACCACGGTCGCGTCCGGACCGGCCCGTAACAGCAGCCTTTCCAGCCACGCTTTGGAGCTCGCCCGCAAGCTGACCCGCACGTAACCTTCACCGAGGTCGACCGTGCCCTCATTCGGGTACCGTTCCGAGACCCACCGCGCTCCTGGCGCCAGATCGAGCACGACCAGCGGGTCGTCCGGGCTGCCCTCGTAGGTACGGACCGGGCCAACGGGCGCGGGGGCCTCGAAACGCTCGTCCAGGGCCACGGCCGACCGGGCCCGGTCGACTCGGAACAGCCGCTTGTCGGCCACCTTCTCGCACCAGGCCAACAGGTACCAGTGACCCTCGGACGAGAAGACCCGCCACGGCCGCACTACGCGCTCCCCCGTCTCATCGCGACCGAAGGAGTAGTAGTCCAGTCGTACCTTGCGGTGCTCGCTCGTCGCACCCTGCAGGGTCGCCAGCACTTCCGCGGAGGCCGCGCCAAGCTCGATGTCCAGAGCTTCGTCGCCACCCGCTCCCAGCACGGTTTCCAGCTTGGCCACCGCGCTGGCCAGAGAGCTCCGCTCTCCACGGCTCGTTGCCGCCTCCGCCGGTCGCTCCCCCGGGACCAGCGCCTTCGCAACTTCGCCCATTTCGCCGACTTCTCCCATTTCCCCGACCCCGACCGTCCCGCCGACCCCGCACCGTTCCGCCGCTTCACCCGGCGCGCCACCGCCACCTGGCACTCCCAGCATCGCCCGGGCCGCTGCCACCAACGCGAGCCCCTCCAGAGCGGTGAGCCGGAGCGGCCGGCGGAACCAGTCGGCAAAGCGGACCCAGACGCGGCCCCCGTCGATGTCGACCTCGATCAAGGCGTCAGGCGTGTACGGGTAGGCCCCGCACATGAACAACAGGTTCAGATCGGCAAGCAGTTCTCGCTCGGAGACGCCGAAACGCCGGCACACTTCCGCCACCGTCGGCCCGTCCTGGGCGACGACCCAAGGCACAATGGCCAGCAACCTCGACAGGCGCTCTGCGGAGCTTGGGCGGCTCATGGCACCTGGCCACCAGACAGCCCTGCTGAGGCGTCCCCACGGCCACTGGGGCGCCCAGCCGTGCCCGGGTGGGAGTGGAGCCTCGGCGCCGGCACGGGCCCCAGGCCGGCCCTCCAGGCCTCCTGGCCCGCCAGCCCCGCCAGCCAGGACACAACCTCTTCGCGCACTTCGGGCGGCCCCACCACTTCGGCGTGCTCGAGGAACCCGAGGACGAAACCTCGGAACGCCTCACGGTTGGTCACGCTCAGCCTGAAATCAGTGGCCCCGTCGGGGCTCGTACCCACAACGGCTGCCTCCCCAGCCAGGGCTCGCACCCATTGCGCCTGGCTGGGATCGACCCTTAGCTCTACGACGATCTCCTCGTCGTCACCGAGCCTCCACGGCGGGGGTGGCCCAGACGGCACGCCTTCGGGCCTCTCAAATGCGCCGGTCGGGCCCTCGAGTTCGACTGGGCCGGCAATACGGTCGGCCCGGAACAACCGCTCGCCCTGCCGGCCATGGTCGAAACCAGCCAGGTACCAGTGCCCCTGCCGGTACGAGAGACGGTACGGGTCGACTTGACGGGCAACCCCGTTGTAGCCGAAGCACACGACCCTGCGCTCGGCCACTCCTGAGAACAAGCGTGCCACCGTCTCGTCAACTGCTACGTCGGCCAGTGGGCCCTGCAGTGGGCCTGGGCCCAGCATTCCCGGGCCATCGCCGGCCCGCCCCGAGGACGCCCGGGCATGGCCGCGACCGGGACTGCCGCCACTTTGGTCCTGCGCCGCCCCTCGTGGGACTTCAGGCCCGGGCGCCGCGCCGGCGTTCTCTGCCTCCTGGTCCCCGCTTCGCGCCTCGCTCGCCCCAGCCAGCTTCCACAACGCCGTCATGGCCGCCCCAGGCTCTGCCCCCTCCAGGGCTACAGCCGACGCGGCCAGCCCAAGGGCCATGAGCTCATCGTCGTCAAGGCCCGGGTCGGGCAGCTCGTAAAGGTGCCTGGGGATCCGGTAGCCGGTGCCGCTCTCGGGAACGCTCGGGTCCAGCAACGCAGTCACTAGCGGGATCCCCATCTGGCGCAGCAGGTCCTTGTCCCGCTCGAAGTTGCGGTGGAAGTTGTCCTCGTCATCGCTGTAGCCGCCCACCCTCTGGCGCAGTTCGTCCCGGGTCAGTAGCCGAGGCGTGTCCAGCAGGGCCACCAACAAGTTCACGAGGCGCTCCAGCCGGTCCACAGGCCAATGTTATTGAGCCGTGCTATCGAGCCGTGCCCGCTGGACCGGAACGGCCATGCGACCAGGGGAATGCCATAGGACCAAAGGGGGGCCCCATGGTCACAGTGAGGCGATCAGCTTCTCCACGCGCTCATCCCGGGCCTTGAAAGGGTCCTTGCACAGAACAGTGCGCTGGGCCTGGTCGTTCAACTTCAGGTGGACCCAGTCGACCGTGAAGTCCCGCCGACGCTCCTTGGCCCGCCGGATGAACTCGCCCCGCAACCGCGCCCTGGTGGTCTGTGGCGGTTCGTCCAGGGCCCGCTCGACATCATCGTCGCTCGCCATCCGCTCGACCATGCCTCGCCTCTCCATGCGGTAGTAAAGGCCCCGCTGACGGTTCACGTCGTGGTACTGGAGGTCCATCAGGGCGACCTTGGGGTGCGTGAGGGCGATGGCCTCGCGCTCGCGGTAGGCCTCAATGAGCTTGTGCTTAATGACCCAGTCGCACTCGCGGTCCAATGACCAAGGGTCCGTTTCGATGCCCTTCAGGCAGTGCTCCCACATCTGCAAGGCCTTGTCCTCCAGAGGAGAAAGGCCCTTGGCCTGCTGGTACCGCTGGGCCCGCTCCAGGTACTCGGATTGGATTTCCAATGCGCTGGCTTCGCGGCCGTTGGCCAGCCTCACCTTGCGCCGGCAGGTCGTGTCGTGGCTTATTTCGCGAATAGCCCGGATCGGGTTTTCCAGCGTCATGTCCCGCATCACCACCGAGCTGTCCTCCAGCATCCGCAGCATGATGCTGGTCGCCCCGATCTTCAAGTACGTTGTGTACTCGCTCATGTTCGAGTCGCCCACGATCACGTGCAGGCGCCGGTACCGCTCGGCATCCGCATGCGGTTCATCACGGGTGTTTATGATCGGGCGGCTACGGGTCGTCGCCGACGAAACGCTTTCCCATATATGCTCGGCCCGCTGGCTGATGCAGTACTGAGCCCCTCTGGCCGTCTGAAGGACCTTCCCCGCTCCCGCGTAGATCTGCCGGGAGATCAAGAACGGGATCAGCACTTCGGCATAGTGCGTGAAGTCGTCCCGCCTCGTCGTCAGGTAGTTCTCGTGGCAACCGTAGGAATTGCCGGCCGAATCCGTGTTGTTCTTGAACAGGAATATGACGCCGCGGATGCCTTCTTCCCGCAGGCGCGCCTCAGCGGAGACCACTAGGTGCTCCAGGATGCGCTCACCGGCCTTGTCATGGACTACCAGGTCATCGATCGAGTCGCACTCGGGCGTGGCGTACTCCGGGTGGCTCCCGACGTCTAAGTAGAGACGGGCGCCGTTCTCCAGGAACACGTTGGAAGACCGCCCCCACGAGACCACGCGCCTGAACAGGTACCGTGCCACCTCGTCGGGGCTCAGTCGCCGCTGGCCGCGCAAGGTGCAGGTGACCCCGTACTCGTTCTCCAAACCGAAAATGCGCCGTTCCACGCTGGCTACCTTCCTAGCCCTCAGATCGGCAGGCTACCCCGCTAGGCGAGACAGAGCGCGCCGGCCCTGCCCGAGCGCTTGGCCGAAGAGCAGTTATCCAGGTGGGGTAGGGTAACGATATGAGCCAAGGCTTGCGGATGGTCCACCTGCGGACCGTACCCGACGCCTGGCACGCAAGGGTGCTGGCCGCCCGTCTGGGCTGCGAAGGCATAATCACGCACCTCCAGGGCAACCTCTCCGGGCCGTACCCATTCGGTGCCGTGTCCGTCCTCGTCGAGGCTGAACAGGCGGAACTGGCGGCGGCCCTGCTACTGGCAGACGAGGTAGAGGCGTCGTTCCCCAACCACGACCGCGAGCCGGCTGGTCCGCAGCCCCGGGCGTGCGGTGCCGCTGGCATCAACGAGCAGCCGTTGGGTGACGACTGGGGTGCTTGCGGTGAACCCGGGCGCGGTGGCGACGCCAGTCTCCCCATGTTCTACGGCGAGACCTTCGGAGGCGAGGCCTCTGATGACGGGGGCTTCGACCTCACCGGCGATGACCTCACCGGCGATGACCTCACCGGCGAGGCTTACCCCCGCGCCGGCACAGACCTCTGTCATCGCCGGATTTGGTCCCGCTGGCAACGTGCTTTGGCTGCGGCAGCGGCCGTGCTGGTCGCCTGCGCCCCTGTACTGGCCCATTTCTTGGGCCAGTAGGCGCCAGCACCGACCGAGCGCGCATTGGGGCGCGCTCCGGCTTGCCGGGCAGTTGTGCCACCGCTCTGAACGCCTGAACCCCTATGGGGCTAGTTCCCCGGAACGGTGCCGCCATCTTCCCCGCCGGCGTCACCAGGCACGTGCGGGGAGGCAGCCCCGGGTGTCCTGCGTTCCTGGCCTTCGTGGCCTTCCCGGACCTCCCGGCCTTTGCTCTCGCCCGCCAGCAACGATGCCACCTCGGCCTCCAGCACGCGCCTGAAGGCTCGTCGGCCGTTCGCCCGCTCCAGCACAGCGACTTCCAGCTCGTGAGGCGACAAATGTCGCTCGTTGACCCCGAGGGCACGCACAGAGGCGGCCAACGCCTCGGACAGCCCCCAGTCGGGCCGGTAGGCGCGAGCCATCAAGCCGCTGATGGCTTCCGCTTCTCCGCCCAGCGCCGTGAAGCGGTCCTCGTCGACGACGGTACCGTCGTACAGGATGTGGAAAATCTGGTCCGCACCTGGGCGCGCCCCGACCTCGGTGACGAGGATCTCCACCTCCAGGGGTTTCATTTCATGGGTGAACACATTTCCCATGTAGCGCGCGTAGAGGTTGGCCAGGGAGCGCGCGTCGACGTCCTCCCGGCTGAACTGGTAGCCCTTGATGTCCGCATGCTGGACCCCCGCCACCCGGAGCTGGTCGAACTCGTTGTACTTCCCCACTCCGGCGAAGGCGATGCGGTCGTAGATCTCGCTCACCTTGTGCAGCGAGCGCGAGGGGTTCTCCGAGCAGATGAGGACGCCTTCGTCATACACCGTCGCCACCAGCGGGCGGCCGCGAGCGATGTTCTTCCGGGCGAAGTCCGCCTTGTCCTTCATCAACTGCTCGGGAGCGACATAGAACGGCATGGTCATGGCCGCTTCCCCTTCTTCCTCGTCTCGCTCGTCTCGTCCCCGGCACTCGTCTCGCCTGGGGCACCCCCGGCCCTCGGCGCGCTCGTCCCGCGAGAGCCGGCCGCCCCTCTCGTGCCGCTGCGACCCCGTCCGGCACGGCCCTGCGCCACGTCAGCGTCAACACCAACAGGGGGTGCACCAGCGGGACGGTTAACCTCGGCAGAACTCAGGTTGGCGATCACCCTCTCAAACGCTTGGGCGACCTCGCTTTCCGGCACCCTCTGGAAACCCTCGGCCGTGATCGTCGCCATAGTGGGGTAGATCCCCCGGACGGCGTCAGGACCGCCGGTGGCGGAGTCCTCATCGGCCGCCTGCCACAGCGCCCGCACGCAGAGCTCGACGCCCTCGTCGCGCGACATGTTCTCCCGGAAGCCCAGCTTGATGGTCGTGCGAGCATCTCGGCCCCCCGAGCCGTCCGCGTGATAGTCAGTTTCTTCGTAGCGCCCACCAGTGGGGTCGTACGTGTAGATGCGCCCCGTTGCCCGGCGCAGGTCGTAACCCGCAAAGAGGGGCACAACGACGAAGCCCTGCATCGCCATCCCGAGGTTGCTCCGCACGAACTGGGAGAGCTGGTTGGCCTTCCCCTCGAGGCTGAGGGCCTGGCCTTCAACCTTTTCGTAGTGCTCGAGCTGTAGCTGGAACAGGCGCACCATTTCCATAGCAGGCCCCGCGGCGCCGGCTATCGCGACGCCGCTGTGCATATCTGCCGGGTGCACCTTTTCCATCGTCCTGTGCGCTATCGCCGAGCCGGCCGTGGCCCGGCGGTCACCGGCCATGACTACGCCCTCCGCGTAGCGCACGGCGCAGATCGTCGTCCCGTGAGTTACGTCGAACGGGAGCCCTGACCCCCGGCCACCTGCGCCCGGGAAGCCAGCACCGGTAGTCCCGGCACCCGCCTCACTTGCACCGGAACGCCTGCCGGGTGCGAAAGGTGACAGGCCGACCCGGCGTAGCACCTCATTGAAGTCGGGCCCCGGGTCCTGGCCCGGCGAAAAGATGGGAAGGGTCATAAGTGCCTACTGACGCTAGTAGCTGGCATCCTCTGGCGCGAACCGCGAGAGCCGGCTGGCCCCACCTGGTTCGCGTCGAAGCCGCCGTGGGCCAGACCAAGGTCGCAACTGGCCGCTCGCTACTGGCCGCCCTTCTGGACGTAGGACTTCACGAACTCCTCCGCGTTGTCCTCCAACACTTCGTCGATCTCGTCCAACAGGTCGTCCAGCTCAGCCTTCAACTCCTCGCCTCGTTTGGAGGCGGCAGGGACCTCTTCGACCTGCTCCGGCTCCGAACGCGAGGGCGCCGACTTTTTGATCTGCTCTCTCTCAGCCACGATTGTCGCCCCTCCTCAAGAGCCCAGCTGCTCCAGCAGTTCTGCCGGAGTGTCACACCGTGCAAGTAACTGATCGACATGCGCCGCCGTACCTCTGAGCGGCTCCATCATCGGGACCCTTCGTAGAGGGTCGGTCCCTATGTCGAAGACAAGCGAGTCCCAGTTGGCTGCCGCTATCGCTTGGGGCCAGCGCTGGAGGCACCGTCCCCTGAAATACGCCCTCGTCGTGGTGGGCGGTTCGGTCATAGCCCGCTCCACGTCGGTTGGCCGCAACAACCGTTCCACCCCTGCTCGGGCGTACAGCGAGCGCTCGGGGCGAACATCGTGGTACTGCAGGTCCATCGCTAGCAACCTCGGGTCACTCCATCGTAAGCCATGGCGCTCACGGTAACCGCTCACCATCCTGTACTTGGCCACCCAGTCCAACTTGTTTGCCAACCCCATGGGGTCGGCCTCGAGGCCAGTGAGGACCTGCTCCCAGCGCGCCAGGATCTCCCCGCCCACGTCGTCGCCGCCGACAGCGCCCAGGCCCATGTCCTCCGAGTACTTGCGGGCCAGGTCCAGGTGCTCCCATTGCACCTCCAGCGCGGTCATCGACCGCCCGCTGGCCAGCGCCAGAGGCTGGGCCAGGCTCAGGTCGTAAGACACCTGGCGCATCGCCCGTACCGGTGCCGCCAGGGTGTAGTCCCGCCCCTGGCGGGCAAACCAGTCGTCCTCGATCATCGCCAGGACGAGAGCCGTGGCGCCCACCTTCAAGAAGTTGGCCACTTCCGAAAGGTTGGCGTCACCCAGGATCACGTGCAGCCGGCGGTACTTCTGGGCATCGCAATGAGGCTCGTCCCGCGTGTTCACGATGGGCCTCTTCAGCGTGGTCTCGAGCCCGATCTCCTCCTCGAAGAAGTCCGCACGCTGGGTGACCTGGAACTCGACGAAGTCGGCGCCCGGGGCTTCCGAGCCCACCTTGCCCGCGCCCGTGTAGATCTGGCGGGTGACGAAGTGGGGTATGGCGTTGTGCGCGACCCTCGAGAACGGCACGGCCCGGTCCATCAAGTAGTTCTCGTGTGACCCGTAGGAGTTGCCCTTGCCGTCCGAGTTGTTCTTGTAGACGCTCACCTGTTGCCCGGGTGGCAGCAAGCGCCCCACTGCCTCCACCGAACGGGCCAGGATTGCCTCGCCGGCCTTGTCGTACAGGACCGCCTCCCGCGCGTTGGAGCACTCCGGCCCCGAGAACTCGGGATGGGCGTGGTCCACGTAGTAGCGCGCACCATTGGTCAGCACGGCGTTCACGAGGTGCGTCTCGACATCAGGGGCCATTTGGCCCTCCCGCACGAACCCCCGGGCGTCCCTGGCCGGTGACTCGTCCTGGAAGTCCCAGTCGATGCGCCGAGCCAACGAGGCCACGTAGGCGTTGATCAGCGCCGACGAAGCAGCGATCGGGTTCGGCTCGCCACCTCCGCGCACGATGATCCCGTACTCGGTCTCCGTGCCAAGCACCTTCACTATGGCCACGCGCCGACGTTACCCCTCCACAGGGTGGAAAAGGGCGGCCGAAGTTCCCGGGCCCTGGGGACCAACGGCACCGGCAATAGCCGCCGGCCACAGGCGCCCTCTAAAGTGTCCCGCGTGCGCCTCGGTGTCGTCATTCTTCCCGAGCTCTGTTGGGCCGAGGCCAAGCAGCGTTGGCACAGGGCCGAACAACTTGGTTTCGAACATGCATGGACGTATGACCACCTCACGTGGCGCTCGTTCCGGGACCGTGCCTGGTACGGCGCGATACCCACGCTGACCGCTGCCGCCACAGCAACCAGCCGGCTCCACCTTGGGACCCTCGTGGCCTCGCCCAACTTCCGCCACCCGCTCCCTTTCGTCAAAGAGCTGGTCACCTTGGACGACATTTCCGGGGGCCGGGCCATCGCCGGGATAGGTGCCGGGGGCCAGGGCTGGGACGCGACCGCTCTCGGTCAAGCCCCTTGCTCGCCCAGGGAACGGGGACAACGCTTCGCCGAGTTCGTCACGCTGACCGACCTCCTCCTGCGCCAGCCCGAGGTCACGTGGGCAGGCAGTTACTACTCCGTAGACGAGGCCCGCACGTACCCCGGCTGCGTGCAGCAGCCCCGCCTACCACTCGCCATCGCTGCTAGTGGGCCGGCCGGTATGCGCCTGGCTGCACGCCTCGGCGACCTGTGGGTCACCCTAGGCGACTCGTCACAGGGCCCGCTCGGGCCTGCCGATGGCGCCCGAGTGGTCGGTACGCAGATCCGGCGGGTCGACGACGCCTGTACGGAAGTTGGGCGCGACCCGTCGTCCCTGCGCAAGTTGGTCCTATCCGGGCTCCACCTCAACCCGGGCCTTTCCTCCCCCGAGGCTTTCCGGGAGACCGTGGGGCGCTACCAGGAAGCCGGCGTCACCGACTTCGTCGTCCACTGGCCGAGGACCACGGAGCCGTACGCCGCCGATCTGGCTACATTCGAGCGCATCTTCTCGGCCTGACCTCCTGTTGCCTGGGTGCACTTTCTCACCAAAGGTGCCGACCGGAGGTACCGGATCCGAGGTACTGGATCAGAGGTACTGGCCGGTGGCGACCCGCTCGATGGAACGGCCACCCTTGGTCTGGTCGCCCAGGGCCGTGATCGTCCTGATGTAGACGATCCGCTCGCCCTTCTTGCCCGAGATCTTCGCCCAGTCGTCGGGGTTGGTCGTGTTCGGCAGGTCCTCGTGCTCCTTGTACTCCTGCTTAATGGAGTCGATAAGGTCCTGGGTCCGTATCCCCTTGCCTTCGCCGGCGATCTGACGCTTGATCGAGAGCTTCTTCGCCCGGCGGACGATGTTCTCGATCATGGCCCCTGAGGCGAAGTCCTTGTAGTACATGACTTCTTTGTCACCGTTCTGGTAAGTGACCTCGAGGAACTGGTTGGCCTCGTCGTCGCGGTACATCTCTTCGACAGTCCGCTCTATTATCAGCCGCACCGTCTTGTCCCGGTCGCCACCACCAGTTATGCGCACCTCTTCCTCGTCCAGAGGCAGAGAAGGCATCAGGTAACGGGAGAAGATCTGGGCTGCCGCCGTCTCGTCAGGGCGCTCGATCTTTATCTTGACGTCCAGGCGGCCGGGGCGGAGGATGGCCGGGTCAATCAGGTCCTCGCGGTTGGAGGCGCCAATCACGATCACGTTTTTCAATGCTTCGACGCCGTCGATCTCGGCCAGTAGCTGAGGCACGATCGTGGACTCGACGTCAGAGGATATACCGCTGCCCCGAGTCCGGAACAGAGAGTCCATCTCGTCGAAGAACACGATTACCGGCACTCCCTCTTCGCTCTTCTCCCTGGCGCGTTGGAACACGAGACGGATCTGGCGCTCCGTCTCACCCACGTACTTGTTGAGGAGCTCGGGCCCCTTGATGTTCAAGAAGTAACTGCGCGCCGTTCCGTCGCCTGAGCGCTCAGCCACTTTCTTGGCCAGCGAATTTGCCACCGCCTTGGCTATTAGGGTCTTGCCGCACCCGGGAGGCCCGTAGAGCAGGATCCCCTTGGGAGCCGGCAGCTTGTGCTCGGCGAACAGGTCCCGGTACAGGAAAGGCAGTTCGACGGCGTCAGTGATCATCTCGATCTGCGAGTCCAGGCCGCCGACGTCGTCGTAGGAAATGTCCGGGACTTCTTCGAGGACCAGGTCCTCCACCTCGGGGCGGGGCAGCTTCTCGAGCAGGAGGCCAGACCGCGCGTCCATGAGAAGGGAGTCGCCACTCCGCAACTTCTCACCCATCAAGGTCTCGGCCAGTTCGACCACGCGTTCCTCGTCTGCGCGCGCCACCACAATGGCCCTGTGCGGGTCGTCCAGGATCTCTTTGAGCGTCACGACCTCGCCCGAGAGGTCGCTGCCGCGAGCCATCACAACGTTGAGCGATTCGTTGAGGACTACCTCCTGGCCCCGCTGCAGATCTGAGGCGTCCAGGCCCGGGTGAAGCGCGACCCGCATCTTGCGGCCACCCGAGAACACGTCGGCCGTCCCATCCTCGTTGAGCCGCAGGAAGGTGCCGTAGGCAGACGGTGGCTGGGTCAGCTTGTCAACCTCTTCGCGTAGTGAGGCGATGTGCTCGCGCGCCTCACGGAGGGTGTAGGTGAGCCGCTCGTTTTGGGACAGGGCCTGTTGCAGCTGGCCCCTGGTCTCCAGGAGCCGCTCCTCCAAGGTCCGGACACGCTTCGGTGCGTCGGCCAGACGCCGTCGCAGCGCAGCGACTTCCTCTTCCAACGCTGCTACCTGTTCTTCCAATGACCGCGCTTCCGAGCGCAACTCGGCCATCTCACGTTCTTCAGCCGCGGTTCGATCGGGCTGCTCGTCATGGTCACTCAATCGGACCACCTCCTTCACCTGGGTCTTCCCGAGCGCCGCCGGGCAGAACGCTTCGTGCGGGCAGCAACCCCGTCCCCGACGTTACTGCGCCTGCGTCTGGAGCCGGCAGCCGGGCTCCGCCGGAGACGAGCGCCGGGGTCGTTGACACTTGGGCCCCCACACCGGTAGCGTTGGTGGCAGAACAACGCCACTTCGACGAAAAAAGGGACATAGGAGCGCATGAAGGTCTGGATTGACCAGGATCTTTGCACCGGTGACGGCCTGTGCGAGGAGATTGCCCCTGCAGTTTTCACGCTGCTCGACGACGGCCTCGCGTACGTGAAAGAAGGCGACAAGACCCTGAACGAGCCAGGCGGGCATGCCGCTCTGGCGGTCGTCCCTGAAGACATGGAGGATGCCACCCGGGAATCTGCCGACGAGTGCCCGGGAGAGTGCATCTTCATCGAAGAATGAAGATTGACTCAGCCCGAGTCACCCCCATCACGAGGCCACAGAGCCTAAACACCCTAGTCAGCGACTACACCCGCCGCTACGGCAACCCCCGCACCGCTTACCGGGTGGCCTGGTACCTTCACGACATGTTCGACCATGCCCGCAAGCACTCACCGGACCAGCTCAGCGAGAACGACGTCATCGCCTGGGTGGTGCACCCGCCCGCGGCCAACAACCACGTCCGCCAGCGCCTGTCGGTAGCACGCACGTTCCTCCGCTGGTGCGCCCGCCAGGGGACCCCCGTCCCCGACATTGAGGAGAGCGCTGCCCAGGTCCGCCGGGAACACCCCAAGTGCTACGCCAAGACCCAGGCCCTCTACCCTGCCCGCTTCCTCACCCGTGAGCAGGCCGACCAGCTCATCGCCGCCTGCCGGGACCGCACCTGGACTGGCAGCCGGGACCAGCTCATCGTCCGCCTGGGCCTCTACGGCCTGCGCCTGTCCGAGATAGGCGACCTCACCTGGCGCAACCTCCAAGGCGACCAGCTCACCTGGACCGGCAAAGGTCGCAAGCCCCGCCGGGTCACCCTCAAGCCCGACATGGTGCACGTGCTCCACCTGTGGCGCAACGAGTACAGCCGCCACACCGTCGTCACGCCCGAGACCCCCCTGCTGTGCACCAACACGAACCAGCGCCCCGCCAGCCTGGTCTGGGGACGGCCCATGAAGCCCCTAACCATCCGTACCCACGTCACCCACCGGGCCAACGCCGCAGGGCTCGGGCACGTAGCACCCCACGATCTGCGCCGCACCGCCGCCAGCATCCTCCACAATGCCCGGGACGACAACGGCGCCCACGTCTTCGACCTGCTCGACATACAACAGGTGCTGGGCCACACCGACCCGGCGACGACCATGCGGAGCTACCTGGAGCCGATCACCACCGAGGTACTCGACCGCGCCGCCGCCCACCTCGGCTAGCCCGTCAACACGACAAAAGGCCCCCCGGGCTATGTCCAGGGGCCTTTTGTTGTTGTAGCTCCGCCAGGGGCTTCGCCCCTGGACCCCTCCCCAATGCGACCACCGACGTCCCTGCGTTCTCAGCACGGCCCCTCAACAGGGCCAAAGGCCTCTTGATAGCCCAGGTAGACCCAGGTAGACATGCCCCGACACCTGCTCGTCTAAAGACAGAGGTACTCACATGGCATCCACTCGCCTCCGGCTCCAACCCGGAGAACGAATAATCCTCGACATGCGCCCATCGGCGTTCTGGACCTATCCCCGGTACGTGGTCACGCTCGGCCTCTGGGCCATCTGGCGTTCAAGGCACCAGTTCGTGTTGACCAACCAGCGTGTTGCCCACCTCCAAGGGATCGTCTCCAAGCACGAGAAGACCGTCCCGGTCAGCCGCATACAGGACGTTAACCTAAATCGATCCATCCTCACAGGCGGATCGCTCACGTTCTCAAGCGCCGGCGGACCGCTCAGCATCGAGCGCATCGGGCCACTGAGTCGCAGTGACGCACGTCAATTTGCCGACGCCCTCAGCGCCCAGCAAACCCAGCACCCTGGCGACGGACTATCGGCTGCCCCGGCCCCATCCAACGCCGGCCCTGCTTCCCTCGCGCCTATGCCACCGGGTACGCCCGCTCAGTGGCTGCCCGACCCTGCGCGATCATCCACCAACATGCGCTACTGGGACGGGCAACGCTGGACAGACCACGTGGCCCCGCCACCTACTGACACGATCGCCGGACCCACTCACTAGCCCCACCCGGGACACGTCGCCACCCACCACCTAAACCACACGCCAGAACTACGACCGCCACGCAGGATCGGACCCAGCCCTCGCGGCCTTGGGCCGCTAGAACGCCTCGTCCTCCCCCGGTCCGCTGTCCGCTTCCGCCTCGCCCAGCAAGCGCAGACCCTCCTCCGCCGACATGCCCCACGCCGTCACGCCGCCCCACGTGTTCCACGGCAGCCCCTGCTTGTGCTCCGCACGGTACTTCACCAACCGGTCCCTCACCCGGCCCCACACGATGTACGACACCTCCTCCTCGAATCGCTCAGGTTCCAACCCGCCAAGAGGCGCCCACCATGGCGTCACCCGCCCCCAACCCTCTGGGGGTCTCTTCTGGTGCTCTTTGCCCACCTCCCGAGCGATATACCACGCCACCTGCGCCCGGTCATGGAACTCCTGTGCCCGGTCCGTCCACCAGCTCACCCGCATATCCACTCCGTGCCCGTGGTGGGCCCTCGCCACCGCCGTCATGTTGTTCCCCGTCACGATCTTGGCCCAAGCCGTCCTCGCCCACAGCCCCAGCTCACCGGTCACCGCACGGATCTCATCATGCGCGCGCCGTTCCCCGACATCCCTCGCTCGCCTCTTCAGCTGCAGCGTCCGCTGCCGGACCTCCTCGTAGCCACCCACCCCCTCCGGCCAACCCACGTACAGGTTCACGTGCGGCGCCCCTCGCTCCTGGAACTCCTTGCACCAGAACCCGACTGGCTCCTCGAACTTGGCCCGCCACTTAGCCAAAAACGCCTCAATGTGCTGGTCCAGTTCCGTGTCATTTTTGCACCACCGCCGCCAGTCCCCTCCCGGATATGTCAGCACGATCATCAAGGCCCGCTCACCTAGCTTGGACAGGTCCAACTCCGCCACGCCGTACCGGATGCCCCGCACACCCTCCCGCACCAGCCGCCCCGACGCCACCTGTACGTAGCCATAGCCGAACACCACGCGGAACCGGTCAGCACCCATGGCCCACCCCAGAGCCAGCAGAGCGGCCCTCGTGCCCTCGGCCACGCTCTGCTGTCACCGGGCGGCCTTGTTCCGAAACGCCCAATCCCTATTGATCTCACACTGCACTTCCACCATCCGAAGACATAGCGTCATCAGCTCCCGCTCCCCAGCCTCCAGCCGCAGAACCGCCTCCTCCATCCACTCATTCGCGTACCTCGGCCTCGCACCCCTCAAGTACGCAAAGCCCTCACCATCGGCCACCAGCTCCACAGTCACCACCTCCTCTAACAGCTCACCTCGATCAGTCTCATATTCGTAGACTACACCCTTGTGGTCTACGTTGTCTAGACCCAATCCGGCTACACTGAGTCGAATGCCTGAACGTCCTCGTCCCAGAGACCCGGTCCGGCTAGCCGGTACGGCTCTCCTCCTCCTGGTACAGCGCTACGGGTGGCGCAAGACCATCTGGCTCATGGACTTCATGGCCGCGTGGGCCATCGCCACCCGCCACCACAACTGGGAACCGATTGACGTCGAGCAATACGGCGAGTACTGGAAGCTCAGCCGGGCGAAGGCCTTCCGGGACCAGCAACGCTGGCGTGAGCTGTTCCCAAACGAACCAACCCCAAATGACCGGGTCATTGCAGCCCGCAAGGACTACGAGCGCCTGACCGCGGAACTCGGCCACGAGCCTTCACGTGGAGAAGCCGCCGCACTCGTAGCTTTGCTGCCTGCTGGATGAGAGCGCCCCCAAACGCCCCCAACCAAACCAAGAATCACCTGGCTGCCGTCACTCGAAACCACCACCGTCAAGGGTCGCTCCGGGACGCCGCCACGATCCGATCACCCTGCGGGCCGCTCCCTACGGTCGCTAATCGGTCGAGCTACGTTTCCTCGCTCAGCCTGCGGCTGACCCTTGACCGCTAGCGACTCCCACCCGCCATAACGGGTCCTCCAGGTCCCGTGCGCCGCACGGGACCAAGCACCAAAACCACCCCTACTTACTGTTCTTACTTACACAGAGACTTACTTACCTACACTTACTTACCTACAACCCTTACTTACAGAAAGGTATCGAAGAGTAGGCCGCTCCCCAGCGCCGGCCTGGCCATGACCAGGCCGAAGACTGCAACGATTAGTCGTCTATGCACGCCTGGGTGGGTACTGCCGTCCCATGGACATCCTTGAGCAACGGCTGCAGTTCGGACGTACTCAGCGCGTAGGCAGTCGTCGGCCGGTCGGGGGCAATAGCGAAGGCGATCCCCACAACCTGGCCTTCCGCGTCGACCAGAGGGGCGCCTGAGTCGCCGTAAGTAAGGTCGGACGCCAGAACGAGAAGCGCCCTCGAGGTGCTGTGGGTCCCATAGAGGTTTTCGCCCAGGGCAGTGACCTCGTCAGCGATCAACGCGGGCTGCACCGCCAGGGAGTCCTGACCGTTGGGATGGCCCAGCACCGCCCCGCTCTGCCCTTTGTCGCCCCTGGCAATCCGCAACGGCGCCTCGCCGAGCCCCGGGACGGACAGGAACGCCAAGTCGATATCGGGCTGGTAGAGCACCACCTTCGCCGGTTTTCTCGTCCCATCGGGCAGCAGGACATCCGTGTTACCCGCCGGCTCGCCCGCCACGACATGGGCGTTGGTGACGATCAGGTCCGGCGCCACGGCCCAGCCGCTGCCTTCCTGGAGCCGCCCACAGGCTTCGCCTTCGACCTTTACGGTCGATGCCTCCGCTCTGCTGAGCACCACCCGCGACAACGGGTCCGTTACGGGTGCCCTACCCGCGTCCTGACTTGGGCCGAACTGGGTGAACACCTGAGGGAAACCATCCTCGCCTACCAACCGCCGGAGGTCCTCCAAGGTGTTGGGGGGGTCGATCCCGTGTGTGCGACTTTCGTTGCTGACCCAGCGGGCGATAGCCGAACCCGTCGTCAGCTGGGAGATTTCGCCCGGCACGGCGGCCAGCGAGGGTGCCAGCATCCACACTACGGCGAGTACCCCGAGCAGGCCCAGCGCCGCGCCAACGACCCGGTCCAACGTGCGCGCCCCACCAAACGGCAGCACCGAGTGCAGCCTCGCCCCCACCATCAGACCAATCGCCTGGCCCACGAACGCCCCGGCCAGGAGCACGACCATAGCCAAGGCGATCCGGGCCACCGAACCGGACACGTTGAAGAACTTCACGACGTTGGGCAGGTAGCGCACAGCGAAGTAAACGCCAACGCCCATGCCCAGCCAGGAGAACACCCGCGCCAAGAACCCGACCCGCCAGCCCCCCAGCGCAGCCAACGTGGCGACGACCAGGATGCCGTAATCGAGAGGGTTCACGGCTCCAGGGCCATCAGCCTGGCCGCTGTCAGGAAACCGGTGTGCCCGACCATCCGGTGGTCCGGCCTCACCGATGGGCCCTCGATGTGCCAGCCGCGCTGGAGGATCTCGACAGTTTCCGCCATGGCGAACCCGGCGTCACCTAGAACCTCACGCAATGTCATCACCTGGGGGACCGTTGGTAGATAGGAGACAATAATGCCTCCCGGCCGCAGGGCCAGTGCCGCATGCTTGACGGCGTTCCACGGCTCGGGCAGGTCCAGGACCACGCGGTCGAGGTTCTTTTCGCCTATTCCCTGGTAGACATCGCGCACCTCGACGTGATAGCGCTCGAGCGCAGCGCGGCCGAGGAAGCCGGTCACGTTTGCCACTGCGCGTTCGGCGAAGTCCTGGCGCAGCTCGTAACCGGTGACATCGGCGCCCGCACGCAGGAGGGCCATGGACATCGCCCCTGAACCCAAACCGGATTCCAATACGCGAGCACCAGGGAAAATATCGGCCATGATCAGGATCGGGCCCAGGTCTTTGGGGTAGATGACCTGCGCGCCCCTCGGCATTTTCAGCACCACTTCGGCCAGGGTCGGCCGCACCACGATGTAGCGGGCACCAAGGCTCGAACGGACCGTGGACCCCTCTTCGTGCCCCAGGATCAGGTCGTGGGGGACGAAGCCGGCGTGCGTATGGAACTGGGCCCCTTTTTCCAAAGGGACCAGGTAGCGACGTCCCTTTGAATCGAAGATCAGCGCCCTCTCGCCGGCCTCGAACGGCCGTTGCGGCTCGGTCATACAACAGTCACAGGGACCGGCCCTCGGGGTTTGCCGCCGGCCCGCTGCGCCAGACGGCAAAAAGCGCACAGCGTGGCAACCGTCGGCGCCCCGCAGTTCGGGCACGCACGGAGCCCTTCCCGCTGCTCCTCGGCCACATGCGCCACCAGGGCAGCCACCCTTTCGGTGAAGCCGCTGTAGAAGGTTGCTTTGGTGCCAGGTGACCGTTCTTCGATGGAGTTGAGGATGTCTTTGTAGCCGAGATGCTTGTTGCCCACCGACATCGGGCACTCCTCGACCTGGTACTCGATCCCGCGCAACACGCAATAGGCGGCCATCTCCCGCTCCCCGAGCCTCACTAGGGGCTTCACCTTGCGCGGGAACCCATTCCCTCCGGGCAGCACGGGGCGTTGGCGGGCCAGGAAGGCGAGGTCCCAGTGTAGGACGTTGCCGAGCAGGACAGCTGCCTCGTCGTCGAGATTGTGGCCGGTCGCTACCACGTCGTACCCCCCCTCCATCGCCGACCTGTCGAAAATGTGCCGCTTGGACAGCCCGCACGCCGAGCAAGGAGCCCTATGGTCGGCCGCCGCCCCGCTGCGGACATCAAACCCGAAGTCCGCCGGCAAATCGACCTCGACGAGGCGAAGGCCGCGTTCGCCGGCGAAGCGGCGGGCGTACGCGGCCGATGGCTCGCTGTAACTCTCGATGCCGAGGCCGACGTAGAGGCCGTCGGCCCGATAGCCGAGCTCGCGGAGAAGGTCCCACAAGCCCAGCGAGTCCTTGCCACCCGACACAGCCACCAGGACGCTGTCGGACGGGCTGATCATGCTGTGGTCATCCACGGCGCGTTCCACCTGGTTACGGCAGTACTCCAGGAAGCAGTCCCGGCAGAAACAGGCATTATGGCGACGGATCTCGATCACAGCCACGGCCCGGCAGGCCCGGCACCTCACTGCGCCCACCTCATAGGGCGCACGTCATCGCGCCCCGCCCGAGACCACGGGGCGGATCTCCACCTGCGAGCCCTCGGGGATGGTGGCTTCCCCGGTCACCAGGGTGCCGTCCACTATCACCAGCACAGCTTCCCGGTTGTAGCCGAGTTGGCGGAGCAATGGCAGAACACCGACCGGCCCGGGTACATCGACTTCCCGTCTAGGGTTGCGCAGCAGTACTTTCACGCCGCCCATTGTGGCCTGTTCGGGGACGGTGGGTGATGACAAGCCGCTCCCCGGGGCGCAACTTCTCGGAGAAGACCACCTCCTCGTTCTTCCGCAGCACCCTGAGGGCGAGCCGCACCGCCAGTGCGCCGCCTCCCAGCCAGAGCCACAATGGTTCCCCGCCAAGCAAGCCTTGCCTGAGCCCTCTCCTGACCAGGTAGCCAAGTGCCTTGCTCATATCCGGCTCATGTCAGGCTCATCCCAGGCCCACGTCGCTGCCGCTATCAATGCCGCCGCGTCCTCACCCGCGGCGTATCTCGACGACCGTCGAGCGCCGACGCCCGCTGCGCCGGCCCAGCCAAAACGCAACCAGGAGGAGGACCGCCAGGCCGCCCACGGCCGCGTACGTGAGCAGCGGGCGCTTCGCCTGGATCTTGCCTTCGACGCCTCCGGCCAGATCTTCGGCCTTCGCCCGGATGTCCTCGGGGGTGATACGCCCACCCGCGCCGGTGCCCTGGGGCTTGTGGTTACTTTGTCCTGCCTTCGGGCTCATCGCCCCCCCCTCGTGATACGCGTCGCGCACAACGCTGCTACGGCTATGCAGAACAGGGCGCCGCCCATGTACGGCACCCACGACCAGTCTCCCGACAGGTGAGCCCCGATGCCGAACGCACCCAATCGAACGGCCCGGCTCACCGGCATAACGACCCCACTGTGGAGCGCTGCGGACGTGGCATAGATCGTGCGGTACCCGCTCTGATCGCCTCGGGCGCCGCCGAACTCGGTCTGCAGCGCCCGGAGGAACCCCAAGCCCAGCAACACTGTGCCCATAGCGAGCAGGACAGCGCCGGCTATGCCTCTGCCGAGCGCTTTAAGCTGCCGTACGACCGGGTCGACAGTCTCCTGTTTCGCGTAAGCAATGACCAGTTCGAGGAGTTCCGAGGCACCGTCCTTAGTGCTGGCACCTTGGCGGTGTTCCCCTTTTCCAGACGAACGACCAGGCATCTCCTAGAAGCTAACCGTTCTCGCGGGCAAGCGCACGCCCGGGTGTCGCGCCAGTGGCGGCGCTCTTCGAGCCGGGCGGCAATCTCAGCACTCGACTGAGGCCCGCTCGTGCCTGAAAGCTCCGGACGCGCTTGAAACCTCCAAATCCGTTTTGCGAAAGGCCACGTCGGTCACCAAAACCGTCCCCAGCGCGCACGGGGCCTCCAAACGCACGGTCCCGCCGATCACGTTCGGAGGTTCCGGCACAATACGGCATGCTGGCGACCGGCAAGCCCAGTCGCTGGCTCCTAGCCTGGCTCGAACATCGCCAGCGCCGGCGCTTGCGGGTACTCGGCGATGTCCAGCGCCACGGCGTCCGTCAAAGCGGCAGGGTTGGCCACCGAAGCGGGCAAGTCGTTGAGGACGGTCGAGAACACGACCGGAGACGCCAACGAAGGGTTGCCGATGGCCTGGGCACTGACCGGGCCGACCCAGCCCGATAACGCCTTTACGCCGTCGAGTGTCCCGGTCTTGGCGTGGACCCTACCGGCGGCGACGGTCCCTTTCAGTTCGTCAGCGAGGGTGCCCGACTCGGCGGCAACGGGTAGGTCCCGCATGAGCAAACCGCCATAACCCGCTCGCTCGAGCACGGCCACCAGCAGCGCACACGTGACCCGGTCCGAGCGCGACAGGCCGCTGCCGTCCACGTTGGCGAGGCCCCCCGTAGGGATCCCGTCTGCGGCCAGGTCCGCCCTGACCTCCGCCACGCCCGCCGCAGTAGATCCGACACCTGCCCGCTTGAAACCGAGCTCCTTCGTCAAGAGCTCCATGGCGGTGTTGTCGCTCTCGCGGAGCACTTCCCCAAGCACCCGGTTGAGCGGAGGCGAGACAAGCTCGGCAAGCCTCCTGGCACCGGTGGGCGTACTGCCCGCAAGAGGAGGCCCGTCCACTTTGATCCCAGCTCGCCGCAGCAGGTCCGAAAGGACGCCCGCAGACTGCACGGGGGGGGCGGCGCTGACCGGCACAGCCCCGCCCGCTACCGCAAATCCATCGTCGATACCCAATGCCGACAGCGGCCCAACGTCGCCTTCGCCCGCGTAGCTCGCCGGCCAAGAGGCGACGGCCCGAACACTGTCGTACCTTGTGTCGTCCCCTACCACCGAACCAGTCACCTCGCGCACGCCCGCCGCCTCGAGCAGCCCGACCAAGCGGGTGACGTCGGTGTAAACCGGGTCGCCCCCCTCGATGTCGGCGGCGTAGCTCGGCAACCGCAGCAGGGGGTCACCGCCGCCCACCAAATAGAGGTCCCCGTCAACCACCCCCCCTATGGGAGCCCGAAGCGTCATGACCGAAGTCCTAAACCTGTAACGGGGGCCAAGCATGTCCAGTAAGGCAGTCGCGGTGACAAGCTTCATGTTGGACGCCGGCAGCACTGACAGTCCCGGATGGTCCTGGTAAACCACGTGGCCTTCCTGGACCACTTCCGCACAGCTGTGGCTGGCCGTCCCGGCCCCCAAAACGGCCGGCGACATCGCCTTGCCCAGCTCGCTGGCAAGCCTTGCTCCGGCCCAAATGTCCTGAAGGGTGCGCGGAACGCGTGCAGGCGACAACAGCGGCGTGGCCAGCAGCCCACCGCCCGCTTGCCCCGGGCTGGCACCTACGCCCACGCCACCGGCCTCACCCCGGCCGGCCGCCGCCTGGGCACCGGGCGACGCCATCACCACACTCCCCGGCCCTGGGCCCAGGCCGAAAATCCACGCGGTGCCAGCTACGAAAATGGTCGTCACGAGCCAGCGCACGCGCACGTCCCCGCATCGCCCGTGAGGGCCGCACTGCCCGTGAGACCCCCTTCGCCCGCGCCGCTCGAGCGTCACGGCCCCCGGACTGTCGCAATCGCGCACTCGGGCACCGTACGCGCCGCCAGCACCGGGTCGAAAGTCGGGCACCAGCCTGGCTCATTTGCGAACCTTCGCTCAGGATGAGCCTTTCGGGTAAGGTTAGGCGTGCCTCATCTCCTGGTCGCTGTGATCGTGGGCCTCGCAACAAGCCAGCTGGCGCTTTTGCTGACGACGCTATACCTGCACCGCACCCTCTCGCACCGGGCGGTCACCATGCGACCGGGTTCGGCTTTGGCTTGCCGTGGCGTGCTTTGGATCTCCACCGGCATCCGGCCGCGCGAATGGGCGGCGGTCCACCGGCGGCACCACGCCTACACCGATGTCCCCGGCGACCCTCATTCACCGGTCCTGGAGGGGTATTGGAAGGTCCAGCTCTACAACATCGGCCTTTACAAGACGGCGGCCCGTGACGCCGAGACGCTTCGCAAGTACAGCCGTGACATCAAGGCCGACAAGTGGGACAAGTGGCTCTTCGACCACGGTTATTTCGGTCTGGCGCTTGGCTCGTGCGCCCTGTGGGCCATGCTCGGGTGGCGCTTGGCGCTGGTGGCTGCCGGTGCCCACGTAGTCAGTTACCTCCTTCTCAACGCCGCCATCAATGCCATTGGGCACCGCTGGGGCAAACGCCCGTACCCGGGCATCGCAACAAACAACCAGTGGCTGGCTTTGCTGACCTGGGGGGAAGGCCTGCACTCCAATCACCACGCGGCTCCCACTTCCGCTCGCCTCGCTCTGGCGCCTCACCAGCTCGACCTGGGGTGGTGGGTGGTCAGCGGACTGCGCAGGCTCCGTCTGCTGGACGTCCGCCACAAGGAAACTCACTTCACCGCTTTGGCCCAAGGCCGGGCGCCCGGACTGGGCCAGGTCCTCGATGAGCGCGAACCACAGCTCGTCTGAGCGTCGGGCAGCAGGGGCCGGCTAGGGCCCAGGAGCAACCCATGGACATCGTTTCCGCTCTGTTCATCGAGAACTTCGAGCTCCGCCCCGTCCCCGGCCCATCGACGCGCGTCGACCTCATCGGGGCCATGTTCTCCCTACCTGCGCCCGCCCAACCGCCGGTCACGATAACGCCGCACCTCATCGTCCTCATCCGCTCCCAGCGTGACGACCCGCCCAACGGAGTCTTGGAAGTTGTCTTCCGGGACGAGCAAGGCGAACAGGTCGCCCGCAACGTGTCCCCGTTCAACGTCGAGCCAGGCAAGTTCACGTACCGGCTCGTGCGGGGCGAGCTGGAGTACAAGCGGCTCGGCACGATGGAGGCCCACTGCCGCCTCGTCCCGCAGGGGCATGTAACGGTCGTGCCGCTGACCCTTTTGCCCCCGCTCGTGCCTTAGCGGGCCTCGGCTTTTCGGGGTTTGCACGCGCCCTTTTCCTGCAGCGCGACCCCCTTGTCCTGATGCCTCCAGGGCCGCGGCCCAACTGGGTGGCTCATGCTGGAGAACGTGTAGGTTGGCGTCATGACGCCGAGCCCCATGCAGATCACACCGGCCGAGCCGATAGACCAGCTCGGCATCAACGTCATTCGCGGCTTGGCCATGGACGGGCCCCGCAAGGCAAATTCTGGGCACCCGGGCACCGCCATGGCACTCGCGCCCACTGCCCACGTCCTGTGGTCGCGCATAATGCGCTACGACGCCGCGAACCCCGACTGGCCGGACCGGGACCGCTTCGTGCTCTCCTGCGGGCACGCCTCCATGCTGCTGTACTCGATGCTTTTCCTCACCGGCTATGACCTCACACTCGATGACCTGACCAGGTTCCGTCAGCTCGGCTCCCGTACCCCCGGTCACCCCGAATCGAGCGAACTGAAGGGGGTCGAGGTCACCACCGGACCGCTTGGCCAAGGCTTCGCCAACGCCGTCGGCCTGGGGATAGCGGAGCGCTTGCTGCGAGCGCAGTACGGGCCCGACCTGGTCGACCACTACACGTTCGTGCTTTGCAGCGACGGCGACCTCATGGAAGGCATAAGCCACGAAGCGGCCTCGCTGGCCGGCCATCTCCGCCTCGGACGGCTCATATACGTCTACGACAACAATCACATAACCATCGACGGGCCTACTGAGATAGCGCTTCGCGACGACGCCGTCAAGCGTTTCGACGCCTACGGGTGGCACACCGAAGACTTGGGCGAAATAGCCAACGACACCGCGGCCCTGGAGGCGGCGCTGCGCCGGGCGATGGCCGTCGAGGACCGGCCCAGTCTCCTGCAGCTGCGCTCCCACATCGGTTGGCCATCGCCGAAGCTGACCGACACGTCCAAGGCCCACGGCGACCCGTTCGACCCCGAAGAGATCAAAGCCACCAAGGAAATCCTCGGGTTGCCTCCCGAACACGCCTTCTACGTCCCCAAAGAGGTGCTCGCCTTCTACCACGAGGCCGGCGCCCGGGGCCGAAATGCCCGAGAAGCCTGGACCGAGCGCCTCGAAGCCCGGCTCCCCAACGGGAGCGCCGGACGCCAGCGGTGGGACGCTCAATGGCAGGCCCGGGGCCTCGCCGGGTTCCAGGACAAGCTGCCCGTTTGGAAAGCCGGCGAGAAAGTCGCCACCAGGGTCGCCATGAAGGCGAGCCTCAATGCCATCGCCCCAGGGGTGCCCGGCCTGGTATCGGGCGCCGCCGACCTGACGGGCAATACGGGGACGATGCTCGACAACGAGCCGCTCCAGTCGTTTGAGCACCCTGAAGGCCGGCTCATCGCCTACGGGGTCCGCGAGCACGCCATGGGTGGTGTCATGGTGGGAATGGCCCGGCACGGCGGGGTACTGCCCGTGGGCGGGACTTTCTTCGTCTTCAGCGACTACATGCGGGGCTCGGTACGGCTCGCGGCGCTGTCACAAACCAAGGTCATCTATTCCTGGTCGCACGACTCCGTGGGCCTGGGCGAAGACGGCCCCACCCATCAACCCATCGAACAACTGGCCGCGATGCGGGCCATGCCCGGCCTGCTGGTCCTGCGCCCGGCGGATGCCAACGAGACGGCTCAGGCGCTGCGGGTCGCGATCGACCACGACGGCCCGACGGCCCTCATCCTGTGCCGGCAGGGCGCGCCCGTCCTCGAGGGCACCGCCGACCTCGCTCACCTGGTACAACGTGGGGCCTACGTGTTGAGCGGCGAAAAGGCCCGCCCGGACGTCGTCCTCCTCGGCACAGGCACGGAGGTTCCCGTATGCGTGGGGGCGGCCCGGCTCCTGGGAGCACAAGGTGTGCGCGCCCGGGTCGTCTCCCTACCCAGTTGGGAACTCTTCGAGCAGCAGGGCAAGGCCTATCAGGCGGAGGTCCTCGGCCACGGGGCACCCGTACTCGGTGTCGAGGCCTCCTCCAGCTTCGGGTGGTCCCGCTGGGCGGACGCCACTGTTTGCATAGACCGCTTCGGCGCCTCCGGCCCAGGCGCCGAGGTCCTGGCTCACTTCGGCTTCACCGCCGAGAACGTGGCCGAGCACGCCCGGGCCTTGCTCAATAAGACCGATGCGGACCAGGAGGAGAATAGATGACACTTCTGCACCAGCTCTACACGGAGGGCGGCCAAAGCCCCTGGATCGACAACCTCTCACGCGATTCAATTCGCAGCGGGCGCCTCGCCAACATGGTCGACCAGGGCATCCGCGGAGTTACGTCGAACCCCACGATTTTCCAGAAAGCCATGACGGCTTCGGACACATACGACGCGGATTTCGCCCGCCTCATCGAGGGCGGCTCGGTGGAGCAGGCCTTTTGGGAGATGGCCACTGCTGATGTCACGACCGCGCTCGAGATATTCCACCCCCTGTACGAGCAGAGCGGGGCCTCCGATGGCTTTGTCTCGTTGGAGGTTTCTCCCCGGCTGGCTTACGACACCGAGGGCACGGTCTCCGATGCCCGCCGTTTCCACGAAACCATCGGCATGCCGAACCTCCTGGTCAAGATCCCCGCCACCGTGGCTGGTGTGCCCGCCATCCGTCAAATGATCTCCGAGGGCCGGAACATAAACGTCACGCTGATCTTCAGCCTTGAGCGCTACAACGACGTCATCGAGGCTTACCTTTCTGGTTTGGAAACGCTCGCTCACAACCAGGGGGACGTCGCCCGCGTTCACAGCGTGGCGTCGTTCTTCGTAAGCCGGGTCGACACGGAAGTCGACCGCCGGTTGGAGCACAGCGGCACGGGGAACACCGGCGCGCTGCGGGGCAAGGCCGCCGTGGCACAAGCCAAGCTGGCCTACCAGCTGTTCCTGGAACGCTTCGCCGGCCCTCGCTGGGAAGCCCTGAAGGCCAACGGAGCGCACCCGCAGCGTCCCCTCTGGGCTTCGACGTCTACCAAGAACCCTGCCTACCCCGATCTGTTGTACGTCAACAACCTGATCGGCCCGGGCACCGTCAACACCATGCCCGACGCCACCCTCGACGCCTTCGCCGATCACGGGACAGTGGCCCGGACCATCGACCTGGACGTTGACGGGGCCCGGGCTGACCTGGACGCCCTGGGTGCAGCGGGCGTCGACATGCACGACGTCTCCCGCCAACTGGAGGAGGAAGGGGTCGCCGCGTTCTCCAAGAGCTACGACGAGCTCCTCCAAGCTCTTGAAGACAAGGCCAACGAGAACAGGGCAGGCGCGGGATCGTGACGAATACGACGCTGCCGACGAACTCGTTGGCGGAGGGGCTCGACGCCGTTCGTCGTGCACCCCCCGGTGTCCTCGTGGTCTTCGGAGCGTCTGGCGACCTGACCCACCGCAAATTGTTGCCCGCCCTGGAAAGTCTTTCCCGGCGGCGCCTCCTGCCGGCGGCATTCGCCGTGATCGGGGTGGCCCGCACCGAGATGTCCGATGACGGTTTTCGCGACATCATGGCCAGCGCCGTGGCCGACGCCGGGCCGGGCTGGGGCGAGATCATCAAGAACAGCGCCTACATCGCCGGCGAGTACTCGCACCGGGGCACCTTCAGTACGCTGCAGGCCCGGCTCAAGCAGATCGAGGGAGCATTGGGCACGGGCGCCAACCGCACCTATTACCTCGCTACCGTGCCCGAAGTCTTCTCCGAAGTGGCCCGCGCGCTGGGTAGCGCCGGGCTCAACGAACCCGAGCCCGGCGGGCAGGCCCGGCTGGTCATCGAGAAACCCTTCGGCCGCGACCGGGCCACGGCACACGAACTCGATGCCGCCCTGCACGAGGTTTTCAAAGAAGACCAGATATACCGGATCGACCACTACCTCGGTAAAGAGACCGTGCAGAACGTCCTCGCCGTGCGCTTCGCCAACGCCATTTTCGAGCCCCTGTGGTCACGCAATTACATCGACCACGTCCAGGTGACCGTGGCCGAGACGATAGGCGTCGAGAAACGGGGCAGTTTCTATGAGACCGCGGGCGCGCTGCGCGACATCGTCCAGAACCACGTCATGCAGGTCCTCTCCCTCACTCTTATGGAGCCGCCCGGCTCAATCGACCCCCAGGGCATAAGGGACGAAAAGGTGAAAGCTCTTCGGTCCGTCGTCGTTCCCAAACAGGGCGAGGTGCCCAACGTCGCCGTGCGGGCCCAGTACGACAGCGGCTGGGTCGAGGGTAACGCCGTGCCAGGTTACCGCCAGGAGGACGGCGTCGACCCGCAAAGCCAGACCGAGACCTACATGGCCCTCAAGCTGTCCGTTGACAACTGGCGTTGGGCAGGCGTCCCAATCTACGTACGCACCGGCAAGCGCCTGCCCAAGCGGCTCACGGAAGTAGCCCTGCAGTTCAAGGCCGTCCCCCACCTCGCCTTCCCCAAGTCTGCCGCCACCGGTCTCAACCCCAACGCCCTGGTGCTGCGAATCCAGCCAGACGAGGGTGTGACGCTCCGGTTCGGCGCCAAGGTGCCGGGCCAAGCGTTTATGGTCCGCGACGTGCTGATGGACTTCTCGTACGGCGCGGCTTTCTTGGAGGAACCGCCGGACGCCTACGAACGGCTCCTGCTCGACGCCATGGTGGGTGACCCGACGCTGTTCATCCGCAGCGACGAAGTCGACACCGCTTGGGGCATAGTCCAGCCTTTGCTCGACAGCTGGGAGGGCGACGGCGCTCCTCTGAGCGGTTATGCCTCCGGTTCCTGGGGGCCCCGCCAGGCCAATACTCTCATAGAACGCGATGGGCGCCAATGGCGTTCCCCTTAGTGGCCACCGCTGGCCTCGACACACCTCAGGCCGTCCAGACCTGGCGGAAGACGTCGGTCGGCTTGGGCGAGGTGCTCGCCGCGCTCCCAGAGCTCCGCCGCCAAGCGTCGGGCCACGATGCGGGCACGCGGACTGCGGTGATGACGCTCGTGATGGTCACCGGGCCCGAGGGCGCCGATGACTGTGCCACCTCGGTACGTTCGCTGGGCGCCCATCACCCGTGCCGCTTCGTGCTACTGCGCCCTGAGCCAGACAGCACGCCTGCAATTGACGCCACGGCACACCTCTGGCGGGCAGAGCCCAGGGCGGCCGAGGGGCACCCGGTCTTCTTCGAGGAGGTCCACCTGCGCGTGGGCGGCCAGGCCGCGTCTCACCTGTCTTCCATCGCTGGGCCGTTCGTACTGGCCGACCTGCCGGCAGTCATGTGGTTCCCCGGACTGGTGCCGGACCCGGCAGATCCGCTGTTGCGCCTCGCTACCGCCGTCGTGGTGGACACCCGCGACATCGGGCCCAGTCCCTCCGACATCGCTCATGTGTACCGTACGCTGCTGGAGCTCGCCAACCACCAGCCGGTGGTCGACCTCTCATGGGTGCGGCTGCAACCATGGCGAGAATTGCTGGCGGGCTTGTTCGAGCCGGACCACAACCGCCGCTTCCTCCCTGGCGTCCGCTCGGCTGCTGTGAGAGGCAAGCCCGGGCCCCGCCATATGCTGGGAGGCTGGTTGATGGCGCAACTCGACCTACGGGCCCGGGAACTGGGGCTCACCGACTCCAAGCACGTGTCTATCGTCCTGGACGCAGAGTACGAGGGGGAGCACGGGAGGTTTGAGGTGAGCCGTGAAGACGGTCCCAGAGCTGTCTGGGCAAAAGCGGTACTTTCAGGTGGCGTCTCGCACAGCCAGGCGCTGCCTCTGCCGGACGATTCCCTCGCCTCGGCCCTGTCCTCGGCCGTCTCCAACCTGCGTGCCGACCGCGTCTGGGAACGGGCGCTGGCCGCTGCCGCCGCTCTGGCGTCCTAGGGGTTGGGTAGGGTCTACGCCGTGAACGGTGAGCTCGTAGTGGTGGATGATGTTCCCGCCGCGTTCGCGAACGAGGTGATCTCCGAGTTCGCCGAGCGACCGGGCGAGGAGTTCGACATCGCTCTCTCGGGCGGCGAGACAGCGCGGGCATGTTACGAGCGCCTAGCCGTTGACGGCGCCCGCGCCATCGACTGGCTCGTCGTCAACTTCTTCTGGGGCGACGAACGCTGCGTGCCCCCGCAACACGCCGACTCCAACGAACTGCTCGGGCGCCAGGCTCTTCTCGAACGCGTGGGGGCGGCCAACGCCGTCTACCCCATGCGCTGCGACGATGGCCTCGATGCCTACCAGCTCCGCCTAGGCGAGGTGGGCCAGCTCGACGTGGTGCACCTGGGGATGGGCGCCGATGGGCATACGGCCAGCCTCTTCCCCGGGTCGAAGGCCCTCGACGCCGACCCCGGCCAACTGGTCAGCTTCAACGAAGATCCCTCCGGCCGCAACAAGCACCCCCGCATGACCCTCACCTATGCCGGCATTGCCCGGGCCCGCCTTGTCATCTTCACCGTCGTTGGCGAAGCCAAGCGCGCTGCCATGGAAGCCGTCTACGCAGGCGAGGACCTGCCCGCGGCAAGGGTGCGGGCCGGGCGGGTCCTCTGGCTGGTAGACCGGGACGCGGCTCCCCGAACGACAAGCCGATAGCCCTGAAGTGACGCAAACCTCTCAACCGGGCGAGCCGGGGGCACGCCCCACATCGGCGACAACTCCCCCATCGCCTCCCACGGTGCCCTCTGCGGCGCACTCGCGACCCAGCACCACCGGGGACCCTGACCTTGATGAGCGCATCCACTCGCTGCTGGACGAACTTCGCGTGGCTTCCAACCGTGACCAGCTCCAGGAGATGTTGGTGTCCGTGGCCCGCCTCGCCCAAGGCCGCACCGAACGCCTGGATCTGAAGATCGCCAACGCCGCACTCCGGGAGATGCGCGAGGGTTTCGAGGTTTTCGCCCCTTATCGTTCAGTGCGGAAGATCACCATGTTCGGGTCGGCCCGGACTCTGTCCACCGACCCGCTCTATGCCCAGGCACGCGACCTGGCGTCCCGACTTGCCGCCCTGGGTTGGTCGACGGTGACCGGCGCCGGCCCCGGCATAATGGCGGCGGGCATGGAAGGTGCCGGCCCCGACCACAGTTTCGGCATCAATATCCGCCTCCCGTTTGAACAGGCGCCCAACGAATTCATCTCCACCGACCCGAAGCTCGTTTCGATGAAGTACTTCTTCACCCGCAAGTTACTGCTCGTGAAGGAGTCGCACGGCTACGCAGTCCTGCCGGGTGGGTTCGGCACGCTCGACGAGTCTTTCGAGTTACTCACACTTATCCAGACAGGCAAGGCTCAGCCTGCGCCCGTGGTCCTGCTGGAAGTGCCCGGGGGTAACTACTGGCACGCCTGGGAACAGTTCGTCGTCGGCGAAGTCGCCGCCCGAGGCTTGATCGCGTCCGAGGACGCCAACCTTTACCTGATAACCGACGACGTGGTCGACGCCGCCAGCGAGATCCTTGGCTTCTACCGCAACTACCACTCGCTCCGCTGGGTGGGCGACCGCCTGGTCCTGCGCCTGCAGGCGCCGCCCACGCAGGCCGAGGTCGCTGCCCTCTCAGAGGAGTTCGCCAGCATCTGTCGCGAGGGCGGCATCGATATCCTTCCCGGGCCACTACCTACCGAAGCGCGTCAGGAGGACCATCCCGAGCTTCCGCGGGTGGCACTGGGCTTCAACAAACTCTCCTACGCCACCCTTCGGCTGCTGATCAACGCCTTCAACGCCCTGCCCAGCGCCCCACCGCCACCGGGCGGCCTGCCTGTGCCGGCCTGCCAGCTGGCCCGCCGCTAACGCGCCCCTCCAGCGCGCCCGCTGCTAGGGGGCCGTCTTGAGCACTTCCCGACCCGAATGCCGAACTTTGGATGGTTACTGCCGATTCCCTGCAGGGATCGACCCAAGTGGCGGGAGCGCCACGGGTAGAGGTACTCAACGCTCCCCGTCGCAACCGACCGGGCCCTCGTCACCGGTGACGCCGGCACCGCACTCCCGTTCCTCCTCGCCCGCAATGGCGGCCAGCACGGTCTCGGCCATTGACGCAACCTGTGCGAGCTGGTCCGGTGTCAGCCGGTCCACGAAGAGGCGCCGGACCGCCTCGAGATGGCTCGGAGCGGCCGCCGCCAACTGGTCCCTGCCCTGGGCACTGACGACCACGAACGCGCCACGGTGGTCATCGCCACAGCGGAACTTGTCGACCAGCCCCCGCTCGGCCATCCTGGTGACCTGGTGAGAGATACGGCTCTTCTCCCAGCCGATCTCGCACGCCAGCTCGAACAGGCGCATCCGACCGTCGAGGCGGTCCGTCAGCGCCACCAGCACTACATAGTCCTGGTAGCTCAGCTCCGAATGGGTCGAGAGGTCTCGGCTAAGCTGGGCCGTGAGGCGAGCCTGGAGGCGCTGGAACGAACGCCACGCTCGGCTCTCATCCTCGTCCAGCCACCTCACATCTTCCACCACCAAAGCCTATCGCGGCGCAATAGTGGACATGTCCTCGTTCTAGGAATAGTGGACATGTCCCCAACGTTGGAGATAACGACGTAGACCACTCAAACAAGGAGACCGTTCGACATGACCGCCGCATCCGCTGGCACTGCTCCTCAGACCCTCACAGGCAACTACAACATCGACGCCGCCCACACCCGCATCGGCTTTTCGGCCCGCCACGCCATGGTGACCAAGGTCCGTGGGGCCTTCAACGAGTTCTCCGGAACCGGCTACCTCGACCAGGACAACCCCTCCAACTCCCATGTGGAGATCACCATCAAGGTCGCCAGCATCGACACCCGCAACGCCGATCGCGATGCCCACCTGCGCACTAACGACTTCCTGGCCGTCGACGAGTACCCCGAGATCACTTTCCGTTCCACGGCCGTCGAGAAGAGCGACCAGGACAACTACAGCGTGACCGGCGACCTCACCATCCGGGGGATCACCAAGCCTGTGACCATCGACTTCGAGTTCACCGGCAGCGCGGTCGACCCGTGGGGCAACCTGCGCCTCGGTTTCGAAGGCGGCACCACCATCAACCGCAAGGACTGGGGCGTCACCTGGAACGCCCCCCTGGAAGCGGGCGGGGTCCTGGTGAGCGAGAAGGTCAGCCTGGAGTTCGAGGTGGCGGCGGTCAAGTCCGCCTCGTAGCGGTCTCGCTCCGACTTGGTCAGCGGCGGCCGCGCCCCCTTCCTGGCGGCGGCCGCCCCCTTTCAAGCGGCCCCGCTACGGCCCGGCTGCCTCATGTCCCCTCATCGTCGTTGCCCCCGCCGAGCAGGACGGCCGCTTTCAGCACGGCGCGCCGGGCCCGGCCAAGCCGACGCTCGTCGGCAACCGCCTTGGAGCTGCCGGTGTCGATCGCCTCCCGCAACTTGGCATGGCCGAGGTCGGCGATTTCCTCGGCAATGCCGTCCAAACGGGCTCGCAGTTCCTCCAGGCGTTCGTCCCCCATGACCACTAGCCTGCCCCGACTCGTAACACTGCGCCGTATAGAGCCCAACAAGTCGACTGGTCGCCCGCGACGAGAACCCCCCTGCCGAGCAGGCCCATAGCCCAGCTTCAGTAGCGAGGTTTTGGCGGCAACGTCATCGACATGACGAGGGCCACCACCCAGCCGATGACGCTCCAGCCGAGCAGGAGGTTCACGAGGACCACAGCAGCCAGCTTCGTCGTGTTCCTGGTTGCCGCGATGATCGTGGGCAGGAAGTACAAGGCCAACCCGACCAGGCCGAGGACGAACTCGAACAGCCAGCCCAACGGGCTACCGACCAGAGCCATGCGACCCACCCTACCACCACAGCAACGGGGGTCTTGCGGGGCTAGGGTCGGTGTGTGGACGACCTCGCTCTCAACGCCTACCTCACCCGCTCGAAAGAACGCATTCTCGCCACCCTGGTCGAATGGGTTCGCATCCCCTCCGTCTCCGCCGACCCCGCCTATGCCGGGGACGTCGCCGCCTCCGCCAACTTCTGCGCCGGCTTGCTCCGCGACGCGGGCCTCGAAATGGTCGAGATCCTCCGCACGGGCGCTCCTGACGCCGCTGCAACCGGCGCGCCTGCCGTCTACGGCGAATGGCTCGGCGCCGGCCCCGAAGCCCCCACCGTCCTGGTTTACGGCCACCATGACGTCCAGCCCGTCGACCCGCTCGACGAGTGGGTGTCCCCTCCCTTTGAGCCCACCATCGCCGGCGGCGAGATGCGGGCACGGGGCTGCTCCGACGACAAGGGCCCGGTCCTCATGCAGATCGAGGCCACCAGGGGCCTGCTGGAGGAGCGCGGCAGACTACCCGTGAACCTCAAGTTCCTGGTAGAGGGCGAAGAGGAGGTAGGCAGCCCCCATTTCGAGGACTTGTTGCGGCGAGAACGGCAACGGCTGGCCCCCGACCTCATCGTCGTTTCGGACACCACCATGGTCGCCCCCGACCTCCCGTCGACGACCCTCAGTATGCGCGGCCTCGTTTCCTTCGACGTGGCCCTGCGCACCGCCCGCTCGGATCTCCACAGCGGCATCTGGGGGGGGACCGTGCCTAATGCCGCCGTCGTCGTCGCCCGGCTCGCCGCCGCTCTCCACGACCAGGACCGGCGAGTGACCATTCCAGGCTTCTATGACGACGTCAAGGAGCTCAGCGAAGAAGAAGCCCGTTCACTTGCCGCTATCCCGTTCGACGAGGCAAAGTTCTGCCAGCAGGCGGGCGTCGCCTATCTCGAGGGGGAAGCCGGGCGCCGCCCTTACGAACGCACAGGGACGAGGCCCACCGCCGAGGTCGTCGGCCTTCACGCCGGCTACGGCGGGCCCGACATGAAGACCATCGTGCCGGCCACCGCCAATTTGAAAGTGGCCCTGCGCCTCGTCCCCGCCCAGGACCCCGTCAAGATAGCCGGCGCCTTCCGCGCTTGGGTCACTGACGTCCTCCCGGGCGGGGTCGATGTGACAATCACGCCGTGCGGGTCCGTGGCACCCCTGGTCGTGGCCGCCGGCCACCCGGCGGTACGAATATTGTGCCGGGCCGTGGAGCGCGTGTGGGGCAAAAGCCCGCTGTTCGACCGCTCCGGTGGGAGCGGCCCGGAGGAGGCCCTGGGCAGGGTGCTTGAGGCACCTGTCACTTTTCTCGGCGTTTCCCTCCCCGACGACAATTTCCACGCCCCCAACGAACGCCTCGACCTCGATCAGCTCTGGCGTGGTGTCCTCGCTGCCGGCGAGCTGCTACTCGGGCTCGGCTCCCTGCACGACGCCGCATGAGCCCCAAGGACCAACGCAAAGGCACCCCGAAAACGCGTGCCCGGAAGGTCGGTGCGGCCGCCAACCACTGGCGGCTCACGCCGGCCGACGCCCGCGAATGGGTCAGCTTCGAGGACCCCGCGGAACAACGTTCCTGGCGCTTCGACGTCACCTTCCTCTTGTCCCGCTGGGAATGCCTCTACGGTCGCGGCTGCCAGGGCGTACTTACCGGGCCCGCCCCAGAAATGGCGCAGGGCTGTTGTTCGTACGGTGCCCATTTCACCGGCGACGAGGACATCGCCCGTGTGAATGCAGCCGCGCGGGCGCTGACCCCGGACCAGTGGCAGTTCGCCGCGCAGGGGCGCCGTGGAGGGACTGTGCGCCGCATCGCCGGGGGAACCAATGTGACCCGGCTGGTCAAGGGGGCGTGCATTTTCCTCAACAGGCCCGACTTCCCCGGCGGCGCGGGTTGTGCCCTTCATCGCGCCGCCCTCGAGCGCGGGCAGCCGCCAATGACCGCCAAACCGGACGTCTGCTGGCAATTGCCGCTCCGGCGCGAGGACACGACAAATCCCGACGGCTCGGTGACGTCGAGTGTCACCCAGTGGGACCGCGCGCATTGGGGCGCGGGCGGCGGGGAATTTGCCTGGTGGTGCACCGAAGCACCCGAAGCGTTCGCGGGCGCCACTGCAATCTGGCGCCACATGCACGACGAGCTGTCGGCATTGGCGGGCCCGGCCATCTACAGTCTCCTGGTGGGCTATCTCGAGGCCCGGGAAACGGCGGGTGCTGCACTCCCTCACCCCGCGCTGAGGTCAAAAAGCTAGTCTCGGCAGGCATGACCCCGAAGGAACATTGGAAGCAAGAGCCGGAGGAGCACGACTACCCCGCGGCCCAGGACTATCTCAGCCTTGTCCTTAGCGTCCAGGAGGCCTCCGCTGTCGTCGAAGCCCTCAAGAACGCACCGCTTTCCGTCCGCAAAGCCAAGGACCTGCTGCGCGCCAGCGGTTTGGTGGCCCTGCCCGGCACCAACGTCCACGTTGCCAAAGACCTCGACAAGGTCCGCAGAGGACAGCGCCTTTCGCCGGTCCTACTCGTACGGGGTGACCTCGCCAGCGGTGCACCGTTGACAGTTGCCGACGGCTACCACCGCATATGCGCCAGCTACCACCTGGACGAGGATGCTGACATCCCCTGCCGCCTGGTGGACCTGCCCTCGGCCTGAACCTCCGCGCGGTCCCAGTCAGAAGCGGACAGGGCCCACGTCCACGCGGACGCGCCCGGCCGGCCGGCCGGCCCTGGCCAGGGTGTCAGCCAACGTGGCCCGGTCCGGCGCCCGCACGACCCAACGGCCCTCAGACAACTCGCTCACCTCGAGCCCACGTCCCGCCGTGCACTCCCGGCCATGGCCCCGCGGGCGCTTCGCCTCGGCGGTGCACGGCTGTCCCGCAGATAGCGCGGCGGCAAGCTCGGCGGCGCCAGCGCCGCTCAGTACGGCCAGAGCAGCAAACGGCGGCAGCCGCAAGGCTTGGCGCACCGGCTCCTCGGCCGCCGAAAGCCGGCCGGGATCGGCGAGCGCCGCCGCTTCGATCACCGGGTGCGCCGGCAAGCGGGTCTGGACGATCACCCTGCCTCCGCGTTCGCGGCCCCCCACCACACGGGAAGCGCGCGCCAGCAGGGCCAGCGCTTCTTCGCCCGCGCGGTAACGGGGAGCGAGCATCTCCTGATCGAAGTCCAGGAAGGCAACAGCCCCAACCCCCCTTCGCAGCTCGCCCTCCCGGTAGAGGACCGCCTCGGTCCCCACCAGGATGGGCGCCTCCGGCAACGGCCCGGTGCCGGCGGGAACCTCACCGACAGCTCGGCCGGCGAGGGCTTCTAACTGCTCGCGCGCTCGGCTGACCCCGACCCGGAGCAGGCGCAAGGCGTCCGACCCGCACGAAGCGCACACCACGGGCCGCGAAACCCGGCACCGACGGCAGGTCAGTTCCTCACCTGCAAGGGCGGCGCCGGCCCCGCATCTCTCGCAGGTGGCCACCTCGCCGCACGCCCCGCAGTCCAGGAGCAGGGCCCGCCCCTTGCGGTTGAGGACGCACACCACACGACTTTCGGTGTGCCGCAACGCCTCCACAAGCCGGCGCGAGTACAGACCTGACCGAGGATCCTCCCGCCGGCAGTCGACCACTTCCACTGCGGCCCACCCGGCCCGCTCGGTGGCCCGGCTCGTGATGTGGATCTCGCTCGCTTCGTTCAAAAGGTCCACCGTGGGGCATGGCGTTACCCAAAAACAGGGAGCACCGGCCCGCCGTGCCCGTTCGGCCGCCACCGCGGGCGCATCCCACGTCGGCGCTTGCTCTTGGACCAGCCCCTCGTCGTGGGCGTCAAGCACGATGACCGAGGCAATCCCCGGGCAAGGGCCCCACGCTGCGCCCCGGGCACCAATCACGACCTGGGCGCCGGCACGCGCCCGTGGCCACTCGCCCGGGAGCAACGCCACCTGCGCTCCCTGCTTGCGCAAAGCGGAACAGCCTGCCTCTGCCCTCGACGTTGTCGGCACCACCACAAGCGCCGGGCCGCGCTCGGCAGCCGCTAACACGAGACCCGTCGCACCCTGGGCCGGCGGCAACCGCAGGACGTGCGTGCCCGGGCCCCAGGCATCCTCCAAGAGGTCCCTGCCGGGCTCCCGCCTTCCCTCGCCCCTCGGCCGCAGTACGCCGACCGGCCCGGTTGGCACTGACGGCCCGGCTGGCACCGACGGCGCCGCGGCCGGCGGCGGGGCTGGCAATTGCTTGACCGCGCCTCCAGCGGACGCCGTGAACAGCAACGACCGCCGCCGACCGGCCCAGCGCCACGCCGCCCACGAGGCCAGCTCGAACAGTTCCGGCTCGGGGCCCCAACCGGTGATCCTGGTCATAGGCCTCAGTGCGACCCCCGGCGGCGGCTCGACCGGGAACGAGACCACCCATCCGCTTACCTGCCGGCCCTGAAGAGGTATGCGAACGAGGCTCCCGGGCCGGACCGAGCCGGTGAGCCCGGCCGGGACGAGGTAGTCGAACTCCCGGTCGAAACCGGCAACGTCCGGGAGCACTCGGGCCACCAGGGGGCCGAGGCCGCCCTCAGGGCCACCAGGGTCATGGCCTGCGCCACCAGAGCCGGGCCGCCCAGTGCCCGCGGCTACAGGGCAGTGGCCGGGGGAGGCTGGGCCGGAGGACAAACCCCTAGAGGCCAACCGCCAGTTTGAACTCGGCCAAGCGGCTGGTCACCTCCCACGTCAGGTCCTGGTCGGAACGGCCGAAGTGCCCGTACGTCGCTGTCCGACGATAAATGGGCCGGCGCAAATCGAGGTCACGGATGATAGCCGCAGGCCGCAAGTCGAAAACGTCGTCTACAGCCCTGGCGACCTTGGTGGGGTCAACGGTTTCAGTACCGAACAGATCGATCATCAAGGACACAGGCCGGGCCATGCCGATGGCGTAAGCGATCTGCACCTCGCAACGCCGGGCAGCGCACGAGGCGACCACGTGCTTGGCTACCCAGCGCGCCGCATAGGCGCCGGAACGGTCCACCTTGGACGGGTCCTTGCCCGAGAAAGCACCACCGCCGTGACGCGCCGCCCCGCCATAGGTATCGACGATGATCTTCCGCCCGGTGAGCCCGGTGTCAGCGCTCGGCCCGCCGCGCTCGAACCGGCCCGTAGGATTGGCCAGGATCTGGTACGGGTCGTCGGCGAACTCGGGGGGCACGATCGGCCCGACCACATGGTCCCGAAGGTCCGGTTTCAGCAATGTCTCCAGGTCGACAGTCGGCCCATGCTGGGTTGAGACCAGGACGGTCTTCAGCCGCACGGGACGGCCGTCTTCGTACTCGAACGTGACCTGGGTCTTGCCGTCAGGGCGCAGGTAAGGAAGCACACCGGCTTTTCGCACCTGCGCCAGTCGGTGGGCCAGGCGGTGCGCCAACCATATGGGCAGCGGCATCAAGTCCTCGGTCTCGTCGCAGGCATAGCCGAACACCATGCCTTGGTCCCCGGCCCCCTGGCTGAAGAGCACGTCTTCGCCGCTTACTCCATGGCGGACCTCGTAAGCAGTGTCGACCCCCATCGCGATGTCCTCGGATTGTTGGCCGATTGAAACCGCGACGCCACAGGTGAGGCCGTCAAAACCCATCTCCGAGCTGGTGTAGCCGATGGACGACACGACTTCGCGCACGATCTGCGGGATTTCCACGTAGGCGTCAGTCGTAATTTCGCCGGCCACGACAACAAGGCCGGTCGTGAGAAGAGCCTCACAGGCGACGCGAGCGCGGGGATCCTGTTCCAGGATGGCGTCCAGGATGGCGTCCGAAATCTGGTCCGCCATCTTGTCCGGATGGCCCTCAGTCACCGATTCAGACGTGAACACCCAATGTTTCATCGCTCAGCTCCCTCTTCGTGCGCCGACGGGCCCCCGCTAGCCAACAGATCCGCACCCAGCAGAACGGCAACAGCCTCAACCAGCCGGGTAGCCACCGCCCGTTTGTCCACGAGGCCTAGCTCCTCGGTCGACTCGCTAGACACGATAACAGCCCAACTCTGCTCCTGGTCGAAACCGGCCCCGCTCGCACTCACGTCGTTGGCTACGATCAGGTCGGCGCCTTTCCCGGACAGTTTGGCCCGGCCAAGGTCGACGAGCTCGGCACCGGTAGCTGTCTCGGCAGCGAAACCCACGAGCACCTGGCCACGCCGATGCCGTGCCCCCAGCTCGGCCAGGATGTCGAGCGTCGGCACCAGTTCCACCGAGAACGCCGAGGAAGACTTCTTGATCTTGCGTTCTGCTGCCGTCGCCGGACGGTAATCGGCCACGGCCGCCGCCATCACCACCACGTCCGCCCCGGCGGCCGCCCCCAGGACGGCCGCGGCCATCTCGGCAGCCGTCTCTACGTGCTCCACTCGCGCTACCACCGGCGGCGGAAGTTCGCTCGCTGTGACCAGGGTCACTTCGGCCCCCCAGGCGGCCATCTCGGCCGCGATGGCGTAGCCCTGTTTCCCTGAGCTGCGGTTCCCGATGTAGCGCACAGGGTCCAGCGGCTCCCGAGTCCCACCGGCGCTGACCACGACCTTGACCCCCCGCAACCCGGTGCCGGCCCCACTCAGCCCCGGCCCTGCCGACGGCGTTCCCGCTGTACCTGGATCCGCAACCTCTGTACCTGGATCCGCGACCGCTGTACCTGGATCCGCGACCGCTGTACGCGGATGGGCAAACAGCGCGGCCACAGCCGAGACAATCACCTCGGGTGGCGGCAGCCGGCCTTTGCCGAAGTCGCCGCCGGCCAAGCGCCCCTCGGCCGGCTCCAGCACCTCCACACCCCGGCGGCGCAACAGCGCCACGTTGTCCTGAACCGCTGGGTGCGCCCACATCTCGGCATGCATGGCCGGGCAGACCAGGACCGGGGCCCGCGTGGCGAGCAAAGTAGCGGTCAGTAGGTCCGACGAGATGCCGGCGGCATAGCTGCCGATCAAACGGGCCGTTGCCGGCACAACGATGACCGCGTCCGCCCGGCGGCCGAGGCTCACGTGCGGCACCGGTTGACGCCCCGGGCCGGCGCCGTCGAGCGTGAACATTGAGGTCACCGCCGGCTCGGCAGCCAGCGCGCTGAACGTCAGCGGTCCTACGAACCGCGTCGCGTCTTCGGTCAGCACCGGGAGCACCAGGGCCCCCGCGTCGCTCAGCCGCCGGCACACGTCGACTGCTTTGTAGGCGGCGATGCCTCCGCAGACGCCCAGGATTACCCGTTTGCCGGCGAGTCGCCAGCTCTCACCACCGCTGTACCCCGTATCGCTCACTGGAGGCAGGCTAGCGCTGCCCGACGCGCGCCAGCTCAGCTCCCGACGCCAGGTGTTGGCTCCTCGACGACCTCTTCAACGCGGTGGTAGGTGATCTTGCCCGCCGCAATCTCATCGAGGGCAATCGACAGCGGCTTGCGGGAAATGGACGTGACCTGAGGTGGCACGATGGAACCCAGGCCTTCGCCGAGCTGGTTGAAATACGAGTTCACCTCGCGGCCCCGCTTGGCCGCCAGGCTCACCAGCGTGTACTTGGAATCGACCTTTTCAAGGAGCGTCTCTATCGGGGGGTCCATCATCGTGGGACGTCGTTCTGCCATCGGTTCGCGCTCCTGTCACTCACTCAACATGCCTGGCGGTAACTGTCCACTATACCTGCGAGCTGCGCAGTCGCCCGCAAGAGCTCGTCGTTCACGACAACATGGTCGGCCATGCGGCGGCCCTCGCGTTCCTCCTGGGCACCTATCTCGAGGCGCCGCTGAATGCTCGCCTCGTCGTCGCCCCGTGCGTGCAACCGCTGTGCCTGCACCTGCTTGGACGGCGTCGCCACAAAAACGAGCACCGCGGCCGGGTAGCGGGCTTTGATCTGGGCGGCCCCGTCGACCTCTATTTCGAGCACAACGTCATGGCCCGGCGGGGCGTTGAGCGTCGGTGTGCCGTAGAGGTGGCCGTTGCCAGGGAACTCGGTCCACTCGACGAACCCGCCGGCGGCCACCCGCTCCAAGAACTGCTCACGGGTCGCGAACACATACGCCCCCGGCGCTTCAGACGGTCGCTGCGGGCGGGTGGTCCAGGAACGCGACAACCAGAGCCGGCCACGCGACTTGAGCAGTTCGGCTACCAACGTGCCTTTACCAACACCACCCGGCCCGAAGATGACGAAGATCAGAGCCCCGGGACGGTCCACTTCACTCGTCGTCAAGAAAACCTCATGCGTTGACCGAACAGGCACCGAGCCCCGCCGGCAGCCAGAACCGTACGCGCCGGGGCCGGCAGGGGTAACCGGGGGCGCGACCTAACGGGGGAGGACCGCCCTGGGGCGGTGGCCTCCGACCTGGCTTCAGCCGAGCTTCTCGAGCAGCTTCCGGCGCTGCTGGTCTCCCAGGCCCTGGACTCGTCTCGTCTCGCTGATGCCGACTTCGTCCATGGCCCGGCGAGCCTTGACTTTCCCGAGGCCGGGAAGGCTCTCCAGCACGCTCAGCACCTTCATCTTGCCGATGACTTCGTCGCTCTGCCCCTGGTCCAGGAGGTCCTTCAAAGAGACAGAGCCCATCTTGAGGCGGTCCTTGAGCTCGGCACGCTGCTTTCGGACAGCGGCTGCTTTCTCGAGGGCGGCCTGGCGTTGATCTGGGGAAAGAGTGGGCGGCAAAGGCATGGAGCGCACCCTAGCGCGTCAGGGCGGGCGGTTGGGAGATCTTCGGCAAAAAGCATCGAGCCACGACCTGCCACGACCCCAGGGCGGGCCCCGGATGACTGCGGCGGGGTGACTACTGGGCAGCGATCCCGGCGACCAGCTCGGCCATGATCGCGGAGGCCGCCGCTTCCGGGCGCGCCGCCTCGGTCACGGCCCGGCCGACGACGAGCAAGTCGGCCCCCGCTCGTACCGCCTCGCTCGGCGTCCCCGCCCGCCCTTGGTCGTGGGTACCGCCACCGGCCAGCCTGATGCCCGGCACGACCGTCAAGAGTGCGGGAGCTACTCCTTTGACCTCTGCCAGGTCGCGCGCCGCGCACACCACGCCTCCGCAGCCGGCGTCACGGGCGACCTCGACCCGGCGGCGCAGGACGTCCGCGGGCGCTTCAGCCTCGCTGGTCAAAACCGTCACACCCAGGGCGACCGGGACCGGCAGACCTGCCCGTTCCGCCCCCTCGGCCAGTCCTTCGACTCCGGCCCGCAGAGTGGCAGGCCCCGTCGATGTGTGGACCGTCACGTAGCTCGCACCCAAGGCACCCAGGACTTTCGAAGTCCTGCGTGTGACGGTCGGTATATCTGCCAGCTTCAGGTCCACGAACACCTTGAACCCCGCGTCCACCAGATCCGTTACAGCCGACGGCCCGGTCGCACTGAACAGCTCCAGGCCCACCTTGGCCACGCCGAACCAGTCCTTCAGACGCAAGGCCCAGCGCATGGCCAACACCGCGTCATCGAAGTCCAGGGCCAGCGCCAGCCTGTCGCGCAAGTCCCCGGTGATGTCGCTGTCCGCCGGTCGCCGGAGGCCTTCAGGTCGCATGCTCCGACGCTACCCAAAGTTGCCCGCCTGGGGGCGGCGCCGCCCACCGATCTGATCGACGCTTGCCAGGCCGTGCGATGCACACCAGGCCCGAAGCTCCTCAGCGACCCGCAGCGGTGCCCGGGGGTCAACGAAACTCGCCGTGCCCACCTGGACCGCGTCAGCGCCGGCAGCCAGTAGCTCCGCGGCGTCATACCCCGTGCTCACACCGCCAACGCCAACGATCGGGATCTCTGGGAGGGCACGGCGGCACTCGTAAACCGCCCTGACCGCCACCGGGTGCAGGGCCGGTCCAGACAAGCCACCTCCCCCACCCCCAAGCCGGGCGGCGCCCGTCAAGGGATCGAGGGCGAGGCCCATCAACGTGTTGACCAGCGTAACCGCACCAGCCCCACTGACCAGGGCAGCCTTGGCGATGGCAACCAGGTCGGTGACGTTCGGGCTCAGTTTCGCCCAGATGGGCAAGCCCGTCGCCTCCAGCGCGCCGCCCAGGGCACCCAGGGCGGCACTGGTCCCCTCCGCGGAATGGGAGAACATACGATGCCGGTCCTCGACGTTGGGGCAGCTTATGTTGGCTTCGACCGCCACCACACAGGACCGGGCGTGGGCGTGGGCGCGCGCCAGGCCCAAGCTCAGCCTCCGGCCGACCTCGGCGTAATCCTCCGGGCTCCGGCCCCACACGCTGACGACCACCCGGGCTCCCGCCTTGGCCAAGGCGGGTAGGTCGTGGGCGAGCCAAGCGTCGATACCGGCGTTATGCAGGCCGACGCTGTTCAACATGCCCCCGGCGACGGGCAATAAACGAGGCGCGGGGTTACCCTCCCAGGGCTCCGCCGACAACGACTTCACTACGATGGCGCCCAGACGGGACAGATCGAAGTAGGCAGCGAGCTCTGCGCCATGGCCAGCGGTACCCGAAGCAGTCATCACGGGGTTGGGCAAGACCACGGGGCCGACGCGACAGGACATGTCGACCGTGGTCCTGTCAACAGCGGCCCCTTTGTGCACCGCCCTACGCCACAGGCGGCCCATCGTTCCAGAGCCCATCGCTTCAGAGCCCATCGCTTCAGAGCCCCATGTGGTGTTCCTGGAGGGACTTGACGGTCAGCGGGTGTTGCGCCCTGTCGATCACGCCGGCGGCGGCCGCCCTCGCCGCTGCAAGAGTGGTGAGCAAGGGCACCTTGTACTGGCGAGCCGCTCTGCGTATGTAAGCCCCATCAGAACGGGGCCCCCGGCCCCGGGGCGTGTTTACTACGAGCTGGACCTTGCCCGACCGGATGAGCTCGACGGCGTCGACACCCCCCGTCGCCCGGCCCTCGGCTGCCGCTTTGGCGGCCTCACTTATCTTGGCCACGACGGTTCCCACCGTCACGCCTGCCTCTTTCAAGCAAGCCGCCGTCCCTGAGGTGGCAGCGACCGTGAAGCCTGCGGACACGAAGCGCTTCGCAACGTCCATGCCGGCTCGCTTGTCGCGGTCTGCGACCGAGAAGAACACGGTCCCGCCATCGGCCAGGTTGTCCCCTGCGGCCAGTTGGCTCTTCGAGAAAGCGAGCCCGAAAGTGGCGTCGATGCCCATGACTTCGCCTGTCGAGCGCATTTCCGGCCCGAGCAGGCTGTCGGCGTCGGGGAAGCGGTCGAAAGGCAGGACCGCTTCCTTGACGCTTACGAAGCCGGTGACCGGCGGCTTTAGCAGCCCTTCCGCCCGGAGGGCGCCCAGGGTGGCGCCCGCCATCACCCGGGCTGCCACCTTGGCCAGGGGTACCCCGGTGGCCTTGGATACGAAGGGAACGGTCCGGCTGGCCCGGGGGTTCGCCTCGATGACGAACACCCCGAACGCGCCCTCCGCGCCCCGCTGCACCGCGTACTGCACATTCAGCGGCCCCTTGACCTCCAAGGCGTCGGCGATCGCCCGGGTGTGCCCTTCGATGACGCCCACCATCGCGGGGCTGAGGGTCGGCGGCGGCACCACGCAGGCGCTGTCCCCGGAATGCACGCCCGCCTCTTCCACGTGCTCCATGACGGCACCGATCAGCGTCTCGCCCGCCGCATCGCGCACGGCGTCCACGTCGACTTCGGTGGCGTCTTCCAGGAACCGGTCCACGAGCACGGGCCGCTCAGCCGACAAGCCGCCCTCGCGTCCGAGCGATCCCGACACGGCCATCGCTCCCATCGCCCGTTGGAGGTCTTCTTCGCCGTAGGCGATCTCCATCGCCCGGCCACCCAACACGTAGCTCGGCCGCACCAGGACCGGGTAGCCCACCTTCTCGGCAATGGTCAACGCCTCCTCGAGGCTGGTGGCAGTCCCGCCAGCGGCCTGGGGGATCCCCAGGCGCTCGCACAGCGAGTTCCAGCGCTCCCGGTCCTCGGCCAGGTCGATCGAGCCCGGGGAGGTGCCCAACACGAGATCCGGCGATATTGCGGACGAAAGCTTGAGCGGGGTCTGCCCGCCCAGTGCCACTATCACCCCCACAAGCTGGCCGGTGGCTGCCTCCGCGTCCAGGACGTTCTGCACATCTTCCCGGGTGACCGGCTCAAAATAGAGCCTGTCACTCGTGTCGTAGTCAGTCGACACCGTTTCGGGGTTGCAGTTGACCATGACCGTCTCGAAACCAGCGTCGTGGAGGGCGGAACTCGCCTGTACGCAGCAATAATCGAACTCGACGCCTTGGCCTATGCGGTTCGGGCCCGATCCCAGGATCACGACCTTTGGCCTTGAAGAGGGTGCCACTTCGTCGTTGTCCTCGTAGGTGGAGTAGTGATAGGGAGTGCGGGCCGCGAACTCCGCGGCGCAGGTGTCCACCGTCTTGAAGGTGGCACGAACGCCAACGCGCAAGCGAGCGGCCCGGACTTCGCCCTCGCTGGTCCCCCACAAATAGGCGAGTTGGGCGTCGGAAAACCCGAGCCGTTTTGCCCGCCGCCAGTCGCGCCGGGAAAGTGCCGCCGGAGCGCCCAGCGCCCCGAGGCGGCCGCGCTCATTGCAAATGCGGGCTATTTGGTCCAAGAACCACGGGTCGACGCCACTTTCGGCATGTAGGCGCTCCGGCGGCACCCCACGGCGAAGGGCCGCCTCCAAGTGGAAGGGCCGGTCGGGCGTAGCCACCGACGCCCGCGCCACGAGCTCCTCGTCGGTCATCTCCTCATAGCGCCTCTCTGCCGGGTCGCAATTGAGGCCGTCGCGCCCCGTCTCCAGCGAACGCAACGCCTTTTGCAGGGACTCCGGGAAACAGCGCCCCATGGCCATCGCCTCTCCCACCGACTGCATCCGGGTCCCCAGGACATCGGGGATCCCGGGGAATTTCTCAAAGGCCCAGCGTGGGACTTTTGTGACCAGGTAGTCGATAGTGGGCTCGAAACTTGCGGGGGTGCCGCCCGTGATGTCGTTGGTGATCTCGTCCAGCGTGTAGCCCACAGCCAGGCGAGCGGCGATCTTGGCGATTGGGAAACCGGTGGCCTTCGAGGCCAGGGCACTGGAGCGCGACACCCGCGGGTTCATCTCGATGACGACCATTTCGCCGTCGGCCGGGTTAATGGCGAACTGGATGTTGGAACCACCGGTTTCCACACCGATACGGCGGATGCAAGCGAAGGCGGCATCGCGCATCTGCTGGTACTCGACGTCAGAGAGCGTCTGTGCGGGGGCGACGGTGACGGAATCGCCGGTGTGGACCCCCATAGGGTCGAAGTTCTCTATCGAGCACACAACGACGCAGTTGTCCGCCCGGTCGCGCATGACCTCGAGCTCGTACTCTTTCCAACCCGCTATAGACCGCTCGATCAGGACCTCGCGTATCGGGCTCGCTTCCAGGCCACTGACTGCCACTTTCTCCAGGGTGGCCAGGTCGGTGGCGATGCCGGTGCCGCCGCCCCCCAAAATGTACGACGGCCGCACGATGACAGGGAAACCGACGCGCTTGCCCACTGCCAGCGCCTCTTCGAGCGTGTAGGCAAACCCGGAATCGGGTACGGCCAGGCCGATCTCGGTCATGGCCGAGCGGAAAAGGCCCCTGTCCTCGGCTGTGGCGATGGCCGTGGCACTGGCACCTATCATCTCGACCCCGTAGCGCGCCAGCACGCCGCTCTCGTGCAATTCCATGGCCAGGTTGAGCCCGGTCTGGCCACCCAAGGTGGGGAGCAGGACGTCAGGGCGCTCCCGGGCGATGACAGCCTCCAGGGTTTCGTGCACCAGTGGCTCGATGTAGGTGCGATCGGCGATTTCGGGATCGGTCATTATCGTCGCCGGGTTGGAATTGACGAGCACGACTCGATAACCCTCGGCCTTCAGCGCCCGGCACGCCTGAGTGCCCGAATAATCAAACTCGCACGCCTGGCCTATCACTATGGGCCCCGACCCGATCACAAGGACCGAGGAGATGTCCTGGCGCCTAGGCACTGAGCCGGCCCCCTTGCCCGCCGCAGCGGCGCATCAGCTCGGCGAACTCGGAGAACAGGTAACGGGCATCGTGAGGCCCAGGCCCAGCCTCGGGATGGTACTGCACAGAAAACGCGGGCACATCAGTGCAGATCAACCCCTCTATAACCCCGTCGTTCAGGTTGACGTGGCTCACGGCGACGCGCTCTTCGAAAGTCCCTGGGGCGACCGCGTAATTGTGGTTCTGGCTGGTTATCTCGATTGCCCCGGTGGCCAAATGGCGCACGGGGTGGTTGCCGCCGTGGTGGCCGAAGGGGAGCTTGTACGTCAGCGCGCCGACTGCTTGAGCCAGGATCTGGTGGCCCAGGCAGATGCCGAACACGGGCACGCGGCCGAGTACCTGGCGCACTGCAGCGGTGGCATAGGGAACCGCCGCCGGGTCGCCCGGCCCGTTCGAGAGAAAGACCCCGTCGGGCTCCAACGCGAGAACGTCAGCGGCGGACGTGCTGGCGGGCACAACCGTGACCGTCGCCATCTGGCCGAGGTTGCGGAGGATGTTGTGCTTGATGCCGAAGTCGAAGGCCACCACGTGGTACGGCCCGGAGCCGTATGTGTAACGGCCGGTACAGGTTACCTCGCTCACCAGGTCCCGCCCGTCGGTGGGCGGCTCAGCGCGGGCCGCCGCAACCAGGCTCGCCTCGTCGGAACCACCCGGCCCGCCGTCCGCTGGGCCGAAGGCGCCCGGCATAGCCCCTGCCTCGCGGAGCTGGCAGGTGAGCCGGCGGGTGTCTATACCGGCAATGACCGCCAGTGCGTGGCGCCTGAGGAAACCAGGCAGGGTCTCCACCGCCCGCCAATTGCTTGGCCGCCCCGTCAGTTCGCGAACGATGACGCCGCGGCAGAACGGCCCGCGGCTTTCGTCGTCGGCAGGGGCAACACCGTAATTGCCGATGTGGGGGTACGTGAAGGTGATCATCTGGCCGGCGTAGGACGGGTCGGTGAGCACCTCCTGGTAACCGGTCATGACCGTGTTGAAGACGACCTCGCCGGCAACCGTCCGCGGCGGGGCAGGGTTGACAGCGATGTTGTTGGCCATGGTGCCGGTCCCGGGAGAGGGACCGGCGTCGAGCACTTCTCCCTCAAAGACAGAACCGTCAGAGAGCGCCAACAACCCCTCTCGCCAGATCAGGAGCTTGCCCTCTTGGCTCAACGTTGTGGCTCCTCTCCGATGACCACTGGCTCGCCGGCGAAGAGGGTGTGGCGGACCTTGCCTATCAGCTGCCGACCGGCGAAAGGAGTGTTGCGGCTGCGGCTGGCCAGCTCTGCGGGGACCACCACCCAGCGGCGATGGGGGTCGATAACGCACAGGTTCGCCGCCACCCCCGGGGCGACCGGCCCGCCATGAGTGCCGTCCAGGCCGGCGATGCGCGCCGGCTGCCAGGACATAAGCGCCAATACTTTCTCCATGGGCAGGCCGAGCTCGCCCAGGGCGACCCCGAGCGCCGTCTCCAGGCCGGTCATCCCCGGGGAAGCATCGCAGAAAGGCACCTGCTTGGACTCCAGGGGATGGGGGGCATGGTCCGTCGCGATGGCGTCCACCGTCCCGTCCCTCAGGCCCTCCTGCACAGCGGCCACGTCGGCAGCGGTCCGCAGTGGGGGGTTAACCTTGAACACGGTGTCGTACGAACGCAGAGCTTCTTCGGTCAGCACCAGGTGGTGAGGCGTAGCTTCAGCAGTCACCGCCACCCCAGCCGCCTTGGCACGGCGCACCGCGGCGACAGCGTGGGCGGTCGAAAGGTGCAGCAGGTGGAGGCGCACGCCGGTCAGGCGGGCCAGAGCCAGGTCGCGTAGCACCATAACTTCTTCTGACACGGCCGGGCGCCCCGGCAAACCAAGGTGACCGGACAGGTCGCCTTCGTTCATGCAGCCTTGCCCAGCCAGCGATGCCTCTTCGCAGTGGTCGGCCACAACACCTCCGAAGGTCGAGGCACACTCCATGGCCCTGCGCATCAGGGCAGCGTCGGCGACCCCGGTCCCGTCATCGCTGAAGATGCGCACCCCGAGGGCCGCCATCTCCGTCATCGGGGCCAGGGCGCGGCCCTCACGGGCGACTGTGATGGCACCCGCAGGGCGAACGTCGCAGCAGGCTCCCGCGGCCAGCATGAGCACATGGCGCACGACCGCGGCGCAATCGGTAGCAGGCTGGGTGTTGGGCATGGCCACGACGGCCGTGTAACCCCCCAGCGCGGCTGCCCGAGAACCCGTCTCGACGGTCTCCGCCTTCTCTCCCCCCGGCTCCCGCAAGTGGGTGTGGAGATCCACGAGCCCGGGGGCTACAACACAGCCCCCCGCGTCGAGGACGTCGGCCCCGGCCGGCCTTCCGCCCAGGTCATCGCCCACAGCAACCACGCGGTCCCCTCTTACCAGCACGTCCGCCGCTCTGGTCCCGTTGGCATCTACGACCGTGCCACCCCGCAACAACACCTGACGTTCACGCGCCAATCCAAGCCCCCGATCCGAGAAGACTGGGCACACCGACAAGAGGGAACACAACAGCCATGGCCGGGGCCACGCCATTGGCCGCTTGGCTGGTGATAACCGAGATGGGGCTGTCGGCCACCTCGGCCGCGACTTTGATGCGGTTCACGGTCGAGAATCGAGTTTATCCTCATCGGGGCGCAGCTCGTGGGCGATGCTGGCCAGCATGCCGTTGACGAAGCCGCCCGACTCGTCCGTGGAATAGACCTTGGCCAGTTCGACCGCCTCGGAGATGATCACGCTGGTCGGCACGTCCGGCCGCCAGCCGAGCTCGAACGTGGCCATCCGCAACAGGGCCCGGTCCACGACGGGCATTCGCTCGAGCGACCAGTCGATGGCGTGACGAGAGATGAGCTCGTCTATCCGGGACTGGTGCTCCTCGACGCCCCGGGCCAGGGCGTCGGCGTACGTTTGGGGAGGGACAGGCAGCTCAGCCAGCACCTCGCTGACCGGTTCGTCTTTCAGATCGGACTCGTAGAGCAGTTCGAGAGCGCGCTCGCGCGCCTCTCGGCGGCCTCCCAGGCCGAACAGGGTTAGCTCCCGACGCGAGTCAGGTACTCACCGCTGCGCGTGTCAACCTTCACTTTGTCCCCCGAATTCACGAACAGCGGGACCTGTACTGTGATCCCCGTTTCCAGGACGGCCGGCTTGCGGGCCCCGGAGACGCGGTCGCCCTGGACGCCAGGCTCGGTCTGGGTGACCGTCAGCTCCACGGCGGCAGGTAGGTCAACCCCGATTATCTCGCCTTCATAGAACTGCAGGAGGGCGGAGTCCCCCTCCTTCAAGAAGTTGGCCGCCGAGCCCAGCGCTTCACGAGGCGCGTTCATCTGTTCATAGTCACTGTTGTCCATGAAGACATAAGCGCCGCCGTCGGTGTAGAGGAACTGCATCTCCCTCTTGTCAATGATCGCTTGTTCCAGCTTCTCGTCGGCCCGGTAGGTGCGGTCTATCACGGACCCGCTGCGGAGGTTCTTGAGCTTGGTGCGCACGAAGGCGCCCCCCTTGCCCGGCTTCACGTGCTGGAACTCCACGACAGAGTACAAACCTTCCGGCAGGCTCAGGGTCATCCCGTTCTTCAGATCGTTTGTCGACACACTGGCCATCGTGGTGCCCCTTCTCCAGTAGTTATTGCAGAGCCAGTTCTTTCGGAGCCAACGTCAGGACCTCGCAACCGGCTTCGGTGATGACGACCGTGTCCTCGGTGCGTGCACCGCCGAGCCCAGGGATGTACACGCCCGGCTCGACGGTCACGACCTGACCGGTGGAAAGTATATCCTCCGACAGCGCCGCCAAAGCCGGTGCCTCGTGCACGTCCAGGCCCACGCCATGGCCGCTACCGTGCATGAACAGCTCGCCGAGGCCCGCGGCCTCGACCACCTCTCGACAGGCCCGGTCCACTTCAGCGGCCGCAACTCCTTCCCGTACCGCGCACAGCCCGGCGTCCTGGCTGGCCAGCACGACTGACAGGGCCCGGCGCAGTTCGGGCACCACGCCCTCCGCTTCCCCGACGCGGACCGTCCTGCTCATGTCCGAGCAGTAGCCCTCGACTCGGGCCCCGAAGTCCACCACGACCAGTTCGCCGGGGTCGAGCCGGGCACTACAGGGATGATGATGGGGCTCGGCGGCGTGAGGCCCGCAGGCCACGATCGTGTCGAACGCCGGTGCCTCCGCGCCCAGGCGGCGCATCTGCGCGTCAAGGGCCGCGGCCACTTCGGCCTCGCTCGGCCGCTGCTCCAGTAGGGGCAGCACTGCAGCGAAGGCCTCGTCGGCGATAGCGGCGGCAGTGGCAGAACGCGCGCGTTCCCCGGCGTCCTTGCGTTCGCGCAGGTGCTCGACCAGGCCCGCCGTGGGGACCAGTTCCGTCCCCCTGGCCCAACCGTCGGCGTACTGGCACTGGCGGGCCCAGCTTATGTGCTCCGCTTCCAGGCCCACCCTGGCCAGACCCACCGCCAGGTCCGCCAGCATTGCCGGCTGCTGACGGGCGGGTACCGCTCCGACACGGACGCCGGCACCGGCGCGGCCCACTTCGGCGGGCGCCTGGACGGCATAGCGGCCATCTGTGACGAGCACAGCGTCGCCATCACGCACCAACAGCAACCCCGCCGAACCACTGAACCCGGTTAGGTACCGGACGTTCACCAGATTGGAAACCAGCAGCGCCTCGCATCCGACCGCGCCCATCAACTCCCGCAGTCGGTCCAGCCGGCCGGCCAGGTCCATCCTGGGCAGATCAGCGCCATGCACCAGGCCGGCAACAGGCCCTGCCTTCGGACCACTTGCTTGTGCTGGGCGGGCGCTCACCCTAGCCATCGTGGCACGCTTGAGGGCGTATGAGCGATCCTCGAGCTGAAAGCGGGCCCACGGCCCGCCTGTTGCTTTCCGCCCCCGACCGTCCTGGCCTGGTCGCGGCCATAGCCGACTTCATCTACCGCAACGGAGGTGACGTCACCCAGGCCGATCAGCACAACGACGAACCCGAGGGGATGTTCTTCCAGCGCGTCGAGTTCCGGACCGACGGGGTCAAGCTGTCCCGCCGTGAGCTGGCCACCGCCCTGGCCGAGGTGGCCGAGCCCCTGCAGATGAGTTGGAGCATCCGCTATTCAGACGAAGAGCGCCGCGTCGCCGTGCTGGCTTCCCGGCAGCCCCACTGCCTGGTCGACCTCCTGGGCCGCTGGTACGCCCACGAGCTCCCAGGCAAGCCAGTCCTGGTGGTCTCGAACCACCCTGACCACGCCGACCTGGTCCGCCACTTCGGGATCGCTTACCACCACTTGCCCGTCACTGCGCAAACGCGGGCGGCGCAAGAACTCGCTCTCCTTGCGCTCCTGGAAGACGCCGGTGTGGAACTCGTAGTACTGGCCCGCTACATGCAGATCCTGTCGGCAACGTTCATCGACCGCTACCCGGCTCGTGTGATCAACATCCATCACTCATTCCTGCCCGCGTTCTCGGGCGGCCAGCCGTACCACCAGGCCCACGCCCGGGGCGTCAAGCTGATTGGCGCCACCGCCCACTACGCCACCGCCGAGCTCGACCAGGGCCCTATCATCGACCAGGACACGGCCAGGGTTTCGCACCGCGACGGGGTCGCCGATATGGCCCGCACAGGCCGCGACCTGGAGACGGTCGTGTTGGCGCGCGCGGTCCGGCTCCATTTGTCCGACCGCGTGCTCGTCCACGGCCGTAAGACCATCGTGTTCTGACACCAGCACCGCCCGGACGGGGCCATGCCATGTCCCCGGCAACGGCCCAACAACGCGCCCCTATCGAGGCCAGCCCGCCGACCGGTACACGTCGAGGACCAGTTTCAGCGCACGGTAGCCGTCCTCGCCACTGATGGGCGGCGGACGCCCGTCGCGCAGAGCCGAGACGACATCGGCCAACTGTGCCCGGTGGCCGTCGGGCATGCCCAAACTGCCCACGTCCTGGTTGCTCAGGTCGATTTCCCCGTCTTTCAGGTCCAGGTTGACGATGCCGCCGTCTCGCAGCTCCAGGCTGCCCCCGCTGGCCGACACCGTGAGGGCCACAGCAGAGCCCGGGTAGGACACGGTACTGGCCACGAGCGTCCCGACGGCCCCGCTGGAGAAGTGGAGCACGCCGAGGGCGACGTCTTCCACCTCGATGTCGTGGCCCAGTGTGGCGCACAGCGACGACTGCACCTCGGGAGGACCGAAGAGCCAGCACAACAGGTCGGCGTAGTGAACCCCCTGGTTCATCAATGCCCCGCCCCCGTCGAGTCGCCAGGTGCCTCTCCAGGGGGCGCTGTCGTAGTACGCCTGGCTCCGGTACCACGGCACAAGCACCTGCACCAAGAGGAGCTGGCCCAGCCGGCCTTCGTCGAGGAGCACCTTGGCCCGCCGCACGCCGGGGTTGTAACGCTGCTGGGAGATCACATTCAGGCTCACCCCGGCCGCTGAGGCCCCGTCAATCAGGCGCCGAGCGGCATCGAGGTTGATGTCGATGGGCTTTTCGACCACTACGTGCTTCCCGTACTTCGCCACCGCCAGGCCGATCTCGGCGTGCAACCCGCTCGGCACGCAAACACATATGACCCCTACGTCGTCGCGAGCCAGCAGCGCTTCGAGGGAACCGACATGGGTCGTCGCATGGTCGGCAGCAAAACCCTCGCCCTTGGCACGGTCGATGTCGTGGACGGCCACCAGGCTGACCCCCGGGATCCCCCCCAAGGCGGCGGCAAAGGTCCCCGCAATGGCGCCACAACCGACCAGGCCAAAACCGATGGAGGCAGGGCCCAGCGCGCGGAAGCTCATTGGGCTGCCGCCAACCATTGACGTAAGAGGGCCGCCTGGGGCGCCAGTGCCTGGTCCGGTGCAGCCAGCTCCGGGTGCCATTTCTTCTCGAACTCCAATGAAACCCAGCCGTCGTAACCGACCCCCGGCAGGAGGCTCACCAGTTCCTTCACCGGCACCTCCCCCTCCCCGAGGGGGACCAACTGCCAGTTGTCTTCGCCCGCCAAACGCACGGCGTCCTTCACGTGGACGTGCCAGACCTTGTCGCCCAGCACGGCTAGCACCCCCGCCGGGCGTTCCCCGGCACGATGGGGATGGTGCGAATCGTAGACAGCGCCGGCGCTCCCGATTGCCCGGTCCAAGACCTCGGCCACCGTGGAGGCGCTGGAAAAGTCGTCGTGGGTCTCCAGCGCCAGGCGCACATGGTAACGCGCTGCCACTGGCGCGGCCTCCACCAGGAGCCCGCTGGCCCGCTTGAGGGTGTCCGCCCGGGCCACGGGCTCGACGGGCAACTTGCCCCCGAACAGGCGTAGCAGCGGGGCTCCCCATTGCGCGGCGACCTCGGACATGGCCTCCAAGTCGCCAAGGAAAGCCTTCTGGTCCTGCGCGGTCACCTGCAACGAAGTACCCAACACAGCTACGGCAACGCCGGCAAAGCGCAACGCTATTTCGCCCCGCCTCCTGGAGCCCGCGCTGATCGCCGGGGTCACCACATCCCCGTCGAAGAGGCGTATTTCGAGCCCGTCAAATCCGTAGGCCGCGACGGCCCCGACCGTCCGTTCGAACGACCAATCAGGGCAAGCGAGATTGCTGTAGCAAAGTCGCATCACGCGGAGCCTAGCCCCGGAGCCGGCAGAGGGACGGGGGCTAGTGCCGCCCGGCCCGCAACAACCCCACTACGGCTTCCACGGCCATGCGGTAGCCGTCGCCCCCGAAGCCAGCGATCACTCCCGTCGCCACGGGGGTCACCACCGACTGGTGCCGCCAGGCCTCCCGGCGCCCGGGGCTCGTCAGGTGCAGCTCGACAACGGGGCCGTCAAACGCGGCCAACGCGTCGTGCAACGCCCATGAATAGTGCGTGAGGGCGCCCGCGTTGACAATGATGGCCGAGGCCCGCCCCCGGGCATCGTGGACCGCTTCGACGAGGGCCCCTTCATAATCCGACTGAACGTGCTCTACGGTCAGGCCGTGCTCAGCGGCAGCCACCGTTGCTCTGGACACGTGGTCCACCAGGGTGTCCCGCCCGTACACCTCAGGCTGGCGTTGACCAAGCAGGCTGAGGTTAGGCCCCGACAGCAGGAGCACTACGGCGTTGGGAGCACCCTGAGGCCCCTCGTCGGGGCGACGGACGCTGCGCTCCGGCCCCGCATCCTGGCGCCCGGTGACGATCGTCAGTCCCGGCCGGGCCGGTGGTTCGTCTCGTGCCATTGGAACCCCCTCCCTCGCCAGCGAGCCACTGAGCCCCAGCATGCCGAAGGTTCAGATCACCGAACACCCCACGGCCGGCTCCACGACTGGCAAGAAAACCGAGAAGTTAGCCGAGCGTGGCCGTTGGCCTCAAGTTCGTCTTCTTCCGAGCCGACTCTAAGCACGAGAACATCCAGCTCACCAAAGGCCAGTCCGAGCATATGCCAAGCAACCTGGGATCACGGCGCAGACGTCTGCGGGCGGCAACAGGACCACACGGCCGCCACCGGACGGCCGCGATTGCCGACCGTACCGCCGAGGCCCGGCGGGACCGCCCGCCCCGGGGCACCTCGGCAGTGCTCGTACCACCTCTTTAGCAGACGGAGTAGACCAGGTGCGTTTCCAAGAACTTCGCGACGCAGACGGGTCCATGCTGGCTCGGGGCCTGCACCCCGCAATAGCAGTTGTCGCGGCAGGCGCCGTGCCACGGGCTGCCGCCATTTCGACCGCGGCGTCGACCAAGGGTTGCAAGATCCTCCACTCCTCGGACATCGAGGACGAATTGCAGCGCGCTGCCCTAGCCGCTGTCGAGCAGCACGACGCCGCCGTCCAGCGCGAAAAGACAAAGGCCTCCGAAGCCGAGCAGGCTCTACAGGAAGCCTCCGACATCGCGATGGGCGCGACCCGGGACACCTCCGTTGCCGCCGCCGATCTCTCCCGCTTCGACGACCTGGCCACCCGCCTGGCAGCCGCTGAGGAGGGTTACGAAGCTGCGGTGCGGGCCGACGCCGAGGCGGCACGTTCGCTGGCCGCTGCCCTTGGAGAGCTGGACCGTATCCTCGGCCAGCGCCACAGCGCCAGCACCTCGCTGGAGCAAGCCCGCAAGTCGCGGGACAACCGCGGTGTCCCCGAGGCTGTCATACAACAGGCTATGAACCTGCAGTCCGCCCTGGCCAAGGCCGAAACGGACAAGCATGACGCAGTTCAACAGGCCGACGAAATCTCCCAGGCGGCACGCGCTGCTAACCGCGACGCGTTGTTGGTGCTGGAGGCCGCCCACACCGCACTCAGCGCCGGCATGGCCCTCATCACCTCGGGTGCCCCCAACTGGGGCCCCGGAATACCCCTCCCCGGACTGGTGGCCAACTACCGCGACCGGCTCGCCGGTGCAGTGGCCACGGCCCAGGCAGCCGAGTCCCATGCCAAGGACGTCGAACGCGCAGCCAGGTCCCGCCTCGAACAAGAACGGCGTGACCTCGACGTTCTGTTCGGCACCGGCCCCGACGTGCCCGACCCTCAGACCATTATCGCCAACTGGGTCGACAGCGACCACTTTGATCCTGACGATGCCGTATTCGCCGATGATGCCTTCAGTCGTTTTGGGGCCGAGGGGGTCGCAACCCTTCTCACCACCCTGGCCGGGCGCGGCTGCCAGGTGATCTACCTGACCGAGGACACAGAAGTGCTCGGTTGGGCCATCGGCCTCCCCCACGAGGCCGGAGGCGCCAGCACCATCGGTGCCCTTCGGCCCCGAAAACCGGCCCTGGTCGGCGACTAACGGCAGCACTTACCGATGCACCGCGTCCCCCAACCCATCGGATAAGGGCCCACCACTGCCCCTCGGAACAAACCCCTCCAACTACAAACGGCCGAGTTACCAAGAAAGGCAACCGTGTTCCGGCACATCAGATCCAAACTAATTGCCGCCTTCGCTGTGCCGCTAGCCATCTTGGTTGCGGTCGCTGGGCTGGAAGCCTTGTCCAGCCTTGGGCAGATTCGTACCGTCGACCAGCAGAACGCCCTGGCCTCTGCCTCGGTGGGCTCGGGCGGCCTGGTGCAAGCCTTGCAGACAGAACGCGAGTTCGCCGTCCTCTCGATCCTCCAGTTCGCCGGCAACCCGGCAGCCGGCGTGGCCCACATGAGCCCACAAGCTGGTTCGCTTTACCAGACCGCGTCCCGGGTCATGGGCACGACCAACTACACCCTTGGGCAGTTCTACCAGACGGTCGAAAACGGCGGCGCCCAGGCAAAACAGGCATATGCCAAAGCCTTGGCGGCCCTCGGCAAGCTCCCGGAGGCGCAGGCCGACTGGGCCGCGGCCAGGAGAGGTCAGCACATCTCCAGTTACCGCGCTGTCGTGGTACGCACGTACGCCGCCTACAGGGCCATCGTTGACTCCCTCATCGACGCGACCTCGCAGGTCCCCATGCGGATCACCGACCAAACGCTGCGCACTGGCGTCGACGCACTCTACGCCAGCCTTCAGACCACCGAGTCCCAGTGGCAAACGGTCGAGGACCTCTTCGAGGCCGCCTGGGCTCCCAAGGGTGCGGGCCAAACCCAAGCCGTGTACGCAGCCACGAAAGACTGGGGCACGTCATTGACCTGGTCCGACCAGCTCGACTCCCTCGCGACCGGCCCGTACACCAAGGCAATCAAGATACTGGACAGCGGCACCTCGCCTACCACCGGAGAACAACAGAGCGCCGCCGAGGCTTCGTTGCAACTCGACATCGGTATCGTGCAACAGGGCCAGCAACCCCCGCTGGTAGGGGCCCTGGCTGCGCTTGCCGCAAACGCACCGGGCGTGCCCGCTGACCAGTCCGTCCCGTCCAATGCGCTCGGCAACACCGACATCGCCGCCATCGTCAACGAGCGGGCCGCGCAACTGCACAACGACGCCGTCGAACAAGCGGCCCTCTTCCTTGCCATCGGTGCCGCGGGTACCGTCATCGGCCTGCTCCTCCTCGCCCTGGTGAGCCGCTCGGTTTCCCGACCGTTGGTCAACCTCGCCCATCAGGCAGAGAAGCTGGCGACCACAACCCTGCCCGCCACCGTCCAGTCCATCCTGGATGCGAGCACCAGCGGTGCGGAGGCGCCGAAGGTGCCAAAGGTGACGGTCCACAGCCGTGACGAGGTCGCTGGCATGGCGCGGGCCCTCGACGCAGTCAACAAGACCGCCATCGAACTCGCCTCCGGCCAGGCTGCCCTGCGGCGCAACCTTGCCGATGCCTTTGTCAACCTAGGGCGGCGCAACCAGAACCTGGTCACCAGGCAGCTCGAGTACATCAGCGAGATCGAGCTCAAGGAAGCCGACCCGGATTCCCTCGAAGAACTGTTCCGTCTCGACCACCTGGCCACCCGCATGCGCCGAAATGCCGAGTCGCTGCTCATCCTGGCCGGCAGTGGCCCCGCCCGACAGTGGAGCGCAGCCGTGCCCGCCATGGACGTGGCCCGTGCGGCATCGGCTGAAGTCGAAGACTACAAACGCCTCCGCCTTCACCACTTCGACCCCGCTATGATCACCGGCGCCGTGACGACGGACCTCGTCCACATCATGGCCGAGCTGATCGAGAACGCCCTCAGCTTCTCGCCCCCTGGATCCCCGGTGGACGTCTATGGCCGGTTCCTGGAAGGCGGCTACGTAATCGTTATCGTGGACTCCGGTATCGGTATGTCGGCTGACGACCTCGAGACCGCCAATCGGCGCCTGGAAGGACAAGGTGCCGACGACGTCCCCGGTCGATACCTGGGCCATTTCGTTGCCGGCCGGCTGGCCTCTCGCCATAGCATCGCCATTTCGCTACAGTCCTCGCACTCCGGTGGACTGGTTGCCCGGGTGAAGATCCCGGCCTCCCTGATCGAAGAACCGGTCCCGGACCTTTCTGCGCTGGCCGAAGCGCGCTCTGCTCCCGCGACGCCGTCCCTGGAAGCCTCGCCCGCGTCGCCCGCCTGGGCGCCGGCTCAACCCCTTCCTGTCGTTCCCAGTGTTTACTCCGCGTACTCCACACCGGTCTCGGCCGCAGCGGCCCCGCCACAAGCCGGAACGGCCCCGCCACAAGCCGGGACCGGCCCAGCGCGGGTGCTGGAAGCGCCGGGCGCCGTCGCCGAGACCTCGCCTGTCGTGACAGACCACACCGGCTCTGGGCCAAGCGGTGCCGGCACCAGCGCCGGCTACTTCAGCACCGGTCATATCGCCGACCCCACCGGCTCCGCTCTCACCGAACCGGATCTTGCCGACCCCGGTCTTGCCGACCCCGGTCTTGCCGACCCCAGTCTTGTCGACCCCAGTCTTGCCTGCACCCACAATGCCGACGCCCAATACGGGGAAGCCAACCATCACGCTGGCACCGGCGGTCAGGCAGAGCCCGGCGGTCAGGCAGAGCCCGGCGGTCAGGCAGAGCCCGGCTACCAAGGCAGCGACTACGACGACACCGACTCGTGGGGCGGCCTGGAAGGCGAACTCGCGCAGTTCCTCAATGCCACGGCTGAAGAGCCCGGTACCGATGAGGCGGCCACGGACGCCTGCCTGGTGGCGTCGCAACTTCAGCCGGAGGAGGAGCCGGAGAAGGAGCAGCCCTCATCAGACAGCTGGGCCTCATCAGATGGCTGGGCCTCATCAGACAGCTGGGCTGCACCCGACACTGCACACCTGGATGACAGCATCTGGAGCCCAACGGTTGCCGAAACCTCGTCTGTGCCCACCGACCTGCCCGATCTCCCGAGCTGGAACGCGGCCGCGGCGCCAACCGCACCCGTTGGCCCCGAGTTCAGCGCCGAGGACCCCGATGCGAGTGCCGAGGGCCCCGATGCGAGTGCCGAAGTCCCCGATGCGAACGCCGAAGTCCCCGATGCGAGTGCCGAGGGCCCCGACATGATTGACGAAAACACCGATGTCAGTTGGGAAGACGCCGCACTCGGCCTGGCGGCTGTAGCCCCCACCGAGGTCCCGCCCACCGCTGGGCCCTTTGCACCGGTGCCGTTTGCGCCAGTTCCGCCCCCTGCCGCGGCTGGCCCGGTCGCACCGCACATGCCGCCAACTCCGGATCTGGGCATACTTTCCCCCTTGGCGGCAACGACAGATGTCGTCCCCGGAGGGTTGTTCCCCAACTTCTCCTACCGCCCGTCCGCAGCAAGCACCGAGCCGGCTCCTTCGGCCCCGGCCCCCGCTCCATCAGTCCCGGCTGCGACCTACTCTGCGGCGGCATGGAACTTCCTTCCCGCGCCCGCCGCGGCACCCGCCGTCGGGCCCGCGGCCCAGGCTCGCAGCACGGCTGACGGCCTGCGCAAATTGACAAGGCGCGTGCCAGGCGCTGCGCTTCCCGTAGAAGACGACTCGCTGCGCCGGCCCACCCCGACGACGACCTCCCGCAACCCGATCGGGCTCACGGGTGCCTTATCGCAATACCTATCGGCCACCAGCACCGAGGGCCACCCTGAAAAGGAGCACAACTCATGATGAGCACAGGAACGCTGAGCACGGACGTCAAGAACTTCAACTGGCTCCTCGACAATTTCGTCACGAGCAGCGCGGGCGTCTGCGACGCGGTCGCCGTCTCCTCCGATGGGCTCCTGATGGCGATGTCCCACACCCTGGACCGCGCCGGCGCCGAACGCGTCGCCGCCATCATCTCGGGGATGGTAGGCCTTTCTCGTGGTGCGGCAAAGGCCTTCGGGTGGGAGCCGGTCCACCAGATCGTCATTGCCATGGAGGGCGGCTACCTTTTCGTCTCTTCCATCTCAGATGGCAGCAACCTCGGCGTCGTGGCTAACGCCGGCTGCGACATCGGCCTTGTCGGCTACCAGACGAACCTCCTCCTCGAAAAGATCGGTGCGCTCCTGTCCCCGGCGCTCATCGCACAGCTGCGCGCCCAGGTCCTCAACGCCTAGTTGCGAAAGGGCCCCCGTGAGCGCTCAAGGCACACCCGGACAACTGGGGTTGATCCGCCCGTTCATACTGACTGGTGGCCGCACCGCTACCACTCGGCCTGGCCTGCGCTGGGAGACCCTGGTCGAAAGTCTCCCGGACCGGGTAAGGCTGGCCAAGAATACAGAGCAGCGAACGGTCCTGTCCCTGGCGGGACGACCGATATCCATTGCCGAGCTCTCAGCCTTTATGCACCTGCCGACACAAGTCGTCGCGATTTTCGTCGGCGATTTGTTGGACATTGGCGCCATCCGCCTCCACCAGACAGACCCCGTCGAAATTGAACTGTCGGCCCTAACGAGGATGATACAACGTGTCCGTGCTCTCTGAAACGTCCAACCGCCACGTAACTGCGGTCAAGTTTGTCATCGCCGGCGGCTTTGGCGTCGGCAAGACGACTTTTGTCGGGGCTATCTCCGAGGTAGAGCCTTTGACGACGGAGGCCGCCATGACGGTGGTGGCGACCGGTGTCGACGACCACCAGGCCGTCGCCGCGACCGCCAAAACGACGACCACAGTGGCCATGGACTTCGGCCGTCTCACGGTGGACGAGTCCCTTGTCATGTACCTGTTCGGTGCGCCTGGCCAGGGCCGCTTCACCTTCATGTGGGACGACCTGATCAACGGCGCCCTCGGCGCTGTCGTTCTCGTCGATACTCGCCGAATTGAGGACTGCTTTGCAGCCGTCGACTACTTCGAGAAAAAGGACATGGCGTTCGTCGTCGGCGTGAACTGCTTTGACTACGCCCCCCGGTACGAACTTGAAGAGGTTCGAGAAGCCCTCGGCATCTCACCTGGGGTCCCGGTGTTCAACATGGACGCCCGGCAGAAGGGATCCTGCCGCGACGCCCTCTTGGTGCTGCTCGAGCTGCTGGTCGCGCGCCTCACTAGCAAGGTGGCCTCGTAGGAACTGGGCCGACCGGGGGCAAACAGCAGGGCACTCACACAAAGCCCTCACTCCCGCGTCAGTGGAGCAGACCGAGGTACCAGTTAACCACGGGCGCGCCCGCCAGCGCGGCCAGCACGGCTCCTGTCGCCAGGAAGCTCCCGAAGGGGATAGGCGTACGCCGGCCTGCCTTACCCAGGACCATCAGGCTCACACCCACAACGGAGCCGAGCACGCTGGCAACCACGAACCCCAAGAAGGCATAGGCCCCACCCAACCAGCCGAGGCCGAACCCGATGAGCAGGGCGAGGCGGACGTCGCCAAAACCGAGGGCTCGAGGTGCGACGTAGTTCATGGCAAAGAACAATGCCCACGGCACCACGCCCGAGACGGCCGCCACCCCCAAGCGGTGCCACTGGTCACCCGTGGCCGCCCCGGCCACAAAGACCGCCGCTACGAGGGCCAAAGTCACATACACAACGCGACGCGGGAGGAGCATGTGGTCGAAGTCAATGAAACCGAGGACGACCAGCCCCGCAGCCAGCACTGCCTCCCCCACCCCTGTCCACGAAAGGCCAAAACGCCAGCCGATGCCCGCGAATACGGCGCCCACGAGAGCTTCGACGGCCGGGTAGCGGAGAGAGATCTGGGCTTTGCAATCCCGGCACCGGCCCCTTAGCAGCAACCACGACACGACGGGGACGTTGTCGAACGAGCGCACCCGGGCACCGCACTCCGGGCACGCAGAGGGCGGGGAAACTATTGAGCGACCAGCCGGGACCCTATAGATGACGACGTTGGCGAACGAGCCGATGAGCAGGCCGAACAGCGCCAGGACCAGCGCAGCAGTGCCGCCGGGGCCGGCAGCCATTACCCTGGCCCCCGTCGACCGGCGGCACGGAAAAGGCAGCGCGCCCGTGCACCACTCATTGATCGTTAATCGGCAAAACCGCCGACGCGGGTTAGCGTGGCTGCGTCATCGCGCCTGCAGTTCACCCAGCGCCTCCAGTACAGCCTTCTCGGGCACAGAGCGCACCACCTCAAGGCCACGCGGGCCATCGAGCACGAACGTCAGGCCGTCGCCCGTCGCCTTCTTGTCGCGCCCCATTACGCGGACGAGCTCCGCGGGATCAGCCCCGTGGGGCAATCGACAGGGCAGGTCGTACGCGGCCACCACACGGTCGTGCGCGACCACCCGTTGATCGTCGATTCGCCCGAGCCGGCGGGCCAGGCGCGCCGCCAGCAACAGGCCCACGGCCACGGCCTCCCCGTGGCGGAGGTCGTAGTGGCCCGTGGTCTCCAGAGCGTGGCCAAGGGTATGGCCGTAGTTGAGCAGCACCCGCCCACCGCTACCCACTACCCCGCCCGTCTCGCGTTCGTCCTCCCCCACGAAGCGTGCCTTGCACTCGACGCAACTCGCCACGGCCTCCTCGATGTTCATCTCAGCCAACCCGTGCACGCCCAGGAAGGCGTACTTTGCCATTTCCCCCAGGCCACTGCGGTACTCCCTCGGGGGCAGGCTGCGCAGGACCTCGGTGTCGCAGATCACTCCGACAGGTTGCCAGAAGGCACCCACCAGGTTCTTCCCCGCGGGAAGGTTCACACCCGTCTTGCCCCCGATGGCCGCGTCCACCTGGCCGAGCAGCGTCGTGGCCACGTGGGCCACCGCCACTCCCCGGTGGTAGACGGCGGCGGCAAAGCCGGCCACGTCCGTCACCACTCCCCCGCCCACCCCTACAACGAGGTCAGCGCGCGTCAAGCCGAAACGCGCAAAACCACTGCACAACTCCTCGACGGTAGCAAGGGACTTCGCCCTCTCGCCCTCGCCTATTACAAACGCACATTGCTCTGCTCCGGTTTCCACCTGCAGCCCGACCGCTTCTTGGGTGACCACGGCGATCCGACGAGCAGCGGGTGGGACGACCCGGGACAACTCGTGCCTGGCACCCGGGCCTACCAACACCGGGTACGACCTCGGTCCGAGCTGCACGGTCAGTTCTCTCATCGCCGGACCTGACACTACCCAACAGACCGTGCCCACGCACCCGGAGATGACGGCACCGCAGGCGACCAGACTGACGATGGTGCCGGCGGAAGGGCCGACGACGACCTTGCCGCGCCCGCCAGCCCGCGTGCCCCCCAGCCCGCGTGCCCGACGCAGGCCCGAGCCGGGCCCGCTAGCCCGTTCCCCCGACCAGCTCGGCGAGCTTTGCCATGACCAGGTCGACCGCTTCTTCGGCCGAGACGTCGTCCACGTCGACGACCACGTCCGCCACCGCGCCGTACAGCGGCTCACGCTCGGCAGCCAAACGTTCCAGGGCTTGCCGTGGTCCTATTGAACTGGTCCGCAGGAGCGGGCGGTCCTCGCCCTGGCCCACCCTGTGGGCCAGGGTCTCCGGCCGTGCCCGCAGCCATACGACTGTGCCAATTGCACGCATGGCACCCCGATTAGCGCCGTTCATCACCGCGCCACCACCCACACTGGCCACCAGCGGCCCGTCGATATCCCGCAACCCGGCCAACGTCTCGGACTCGGCCGCCCGAAAAGCGGCTTCGCCTCGCAAACTGAACATCTCGGCCACGGTCATGGCATTCGCCCGCTCCACGACCTCGTCAGTGTCGACGAAGCCCCAACCTTGGCGGGCGGCCAACAGGCGAGCCACCGTCGACTTGCCCGCGCCCATCATGCCGACGAACAAGAGCCGGTCCGCGCTGGGCGTTGCGCTCCGGCCTGTAACCCTCACCCTGGCAGCTTGCCACAGCACGAACGCCGTGACCGGCCCCGAAAGCGGGACCACAAACTCCCGTGTCAGGGACGGAGGCTGGCCAGGTAAGCAGCCTTGTTGCGAACGACTTCACCCATGGAGTCGCCGCCGAACTTGCGCAGGGCCTCCGCCGCCAGCACCCAGGCCATCATCGTTTCCGCCACGACGCCCATGGCCGGCACCGCGGAATGGTCGGTACGCTCCTTGAACGAAACGGTCTCTGTCTTCGTGACCACGTCGACCGTCTTTAGCGCCGGCCGGTTGAGAGTGGCCAGGGGCTTCATGTAGCAACGGGCGACCACCGGCTCTCCGTTGGTTATGCCGCCTTCTACTCCGCCGGCGCGGTTGGAGCTCCTCGTGTAGACCTTCTTGTCGGGATCCCAGCCGATCGGGTCGTGAGCGACCGACCCTCGCAGGCCCGCGACCTCGACGCCTTCACCGATCTCAACCGCCTTCACCGCATGGATGCTCATCAGGGCTTGCGCTAACAGGCCATCGATCTTGCGGTCCCAGTGAACGTGGCTCCCGAGGCCCACCGGCACACCGTAGGCGATCACTTCGGCCACGCCGCCGAGCGAGTCGCCACCCCTGGCCGCAGCCTTCACCGCCTCGACCATCTCAGCCTCGGCCTCGGGGTCAAAACAACGAACAGGAGAAAGGTCCACCGTCGCGAGGTCACCCGGACCCGGCCGGCGCCTGGTATTCGCCATTACGGGGCCAATCTGGACCACGTGGCTGACGACCTCGGTCCCCAGCTCGTGCAACAGCGCCTTGCAGACCGCCCCCGCCGCGACGCGTGCCGCTGTCTCCCTGGCGCTGGCCCGTTCCAGGACGTCGCGGGCCTCCCGCAGGGCGTATTTCTGCATACCCGCCAAATCCGCATGGCCGGGCCGGGGCTGGGTCAGCGGCTTGGCCGTTTGTCCCGGGGCCGGTGCCATCTCCTCGGTCCACTTGGGCCACTCGGAGTTGGCAATCTCGATGGCCACCGGGGACCCGAGCGTGCGGCCATGGCGGATGCCGGCGAGCAGGGTCAGCTCGTCGGCCTCGAAGCGCATGCGGGGACCGCGGCCGAAGCCGAGGCGCCGACGCGCCAGTTCGCCGGCAATGTCATCGGCCGTCACGGCCAAGCCCGCGGGTAAGCCCTCGACGGTGACGACCAAGCCCTGCCCGTGGGATTCCCCGGCAGTCAGGAAGCGGAGCACGACCAGTCATCGTAACGGGCGTCCTGCACGGACGTGCTGTACCCATAACTGGGGCACAGCCGGCCTGGCCCGCGCCGGCGCGACAACCGGGAAATCCGGGACAAGGGCGAACCGTACGCGACCACACTCAAGCGGGGCACGCGAACTGCCGAAATGGCGCATGTGGGCAACTCTCGGATTGGCCGGTACCGGCTGACGCGCCCTGTTCGCCGGCGGGCACCAAAAAGCGGCAAGGACCAGGGGTTCACACTGATCGAGATCATGATCGCGCTTGCCATTCTTGTGATCATGATGGTCCCGTTCGCAAGCTCGTACGTGACGGGGATCACAACGACGGCCGACTCCCGGAACCGTGAGGTCGCCGCCATGCTCGCCGATAGTGCCCTTGACAATGCCAGGGCCCTCGACGCAACCGGGAGCAGCGACCCCGCCAAACTGCTGTACGGCCGGTTCAGCACGGCCGTGAACACCGAGTGGAATGGGCCACTGCCACAAGGCGTGGACCTGAGCGAGACCACGCCGGCGGCAGACACCAACACCAACGACGAACCCACCCAGGCGCCCCTGCCTACGACTCCGCAGACGGAAACGATCGACAACTACCCGTACACCGTCTATTACTACGTGGGGACCTGTTACGAAGCGGTCACCGGGGGAGCATGCACCGTCAGCCCGCCTACCGGGATCCTGCTCTACCGCGTCATCGTGGCTGTTACGTGGCCCGCTCCCCAGGCGGGGTGTGGTGCTTCGGGCTGCTCATATGTCACGTCTACTTTGGTCAGCACCCAGAAAGACCCGGAGTTCAACCTCATCACGACCACTTCGGCCCCCACTACGACGACCACAGTACCGCTCGTCGACAACTGCAACGCCACGGTGTCCGGTACTGTGCTGGACCGGGCCCCTTGGCTGGCCACCACCAACGCGAACTCGTCCAGCAGTGACACGCCGCAAAATGCCATCGACCTGGGCTCCAACGCACTGAACACCCGGTTCAGCGACGACACGACTCAGAACAACGGCGGCTATTGGCTCCTGATCAACATGGGCTCGGCGCAAACCTTTGACGAGCTGGAAATGTACTCCCCGAACTCGCCCAACGACTATGCCCAAAACTACACCGTGGCCGTTTCGGCCGATGGGACTACTTTCACGACCGTTGCCACCTGTAGCGGCACCAGCGATTACGAAGTCGTGAGCTTCCCCGAACAAACCGACCAGTACGTGCGCGTACTGCTAAATGCGACGTCTTCAGACACTCAATACTGGTGGTCCGTCGACGACCTGAACCTCTATGACACCAACGTCGTACCCACCATTCCTAACGGCATATACACGCTGACCAACCTCCACAGCAGCCTGATGCTCGACGTATCGGGGAGCTCTAAGGCCTCTGGTGCCGGAATAATCCAACAGAACCCCGACAGCGCTTCGGACCAGGAGTGGCAACTCACGTCGGTCGGTCCCCAGACGTACACTTTGACCAACGTGAACAGCGGCCTGTGCCTCGACACCGGATCCTCGACCTCCGAGGGGGCCCAGCTCGTCCAGGCGACATGCACCGGGAACACGGACCAGCAATGGCAAATCAGCTTGAGCACGTTGTTCAGCGGTGCCTACACGCTGGCCAACGTCAACAGCAGTACGGTCAATAGCACCCCCTACCTCATGGACGACAATGGCGCATCCATGAGCCCTGGCATCGTGATCCAGTGGCCCTCCAACAATGGCCAGAACCAGGCCTGGGTCTTGCACGCCGTGAACAGCTCCCCGACGACGACTGCCGCTACGACAACGACCTCCGCCGGCGCTACGACAACGACCGTGGGAGCCACGACCACTACCATCGCCGCCACTACCACCACCACCGGCGCCACTACTACGACGACAGTCCCGGTCTCCAGCACCTACACGATCACCAACGACTACAGCAATCTTCTGCTCGCCGTGGTTGGGTCGACCAGCGGTAACTGTTATCCCTCTGGCTCTAACTCCCCTGGCGCCCTCGTGGTCCAGTGCCATGCCGACAGCCTCACGGACCAGGAGTGGACCCTCACGTCCGTTGGCTCCGGGATATACACGTTGACGAACAAAGCCAGCGGCCTGTGCCTCGACGTCCCCAACGCCTCGAAGAACGAGCTCACTCAGCTCGACGTCGCGAACTGCGTCACTGGGGCGCTTTACCAGGAATGGCAATTGAGTTCCGACACCTCCTGGGCCGGTGCCGACACGTTGTCCAACCTGAACAGCTCGATGCTCATGGACGACTGCGCCGTGTCGTCGAGCGAGGACAACCCGATCATCCAGTGGCCCGCCAACGCCGGCAAGAACCAGGCCTGGGTGCTGCAAGAGATTCTCGGCTCATGAGCGGCCGTACGACGATGACCGCCGCCGCCACAGAGACCGCGACGGCTGCCACCGCGAACTGGACCGGCGTCACCGGCCGGAAGCTGCCCCTGAGCGTCAGGCGGGTGACCACGCCATCGCGCTGCGAACGCTCATGGCACGCAAGAGGGGGGCACCCCGAGGCAGGGTTCACCCTGGTCGAGCTCGGGGTCGCCATGATGATCGCGGGCATCCTGTTCGCCATGGTCGTCGCAGGCATGATCCATGTCGTCGAGCCCACCGTCCAGACCGAGGCCATTCGCGACTCCGCCTCCGCAGTGGACCTGGTGTTCATGACGCTCGATGGAGAGGTGCGCTACGCCTCAGTGATCGGCCCCCCACACCAGACCGGGACCGCCCCCGACATCTCCTCTTACGTCGAGTTCCAGTCGAGCTGGGCCGCTACTGCCACGAACCCCCCATCTTGCACCGAAGTGGAGTTCACACCGGCCGGGCAGCTCGAGCAACGCACCTGGCCGGAATCGCCGGTGCCGGCGGCCCCTGGGCCGAGCTGGAAGACGATAGCCACGGGCTTCATCGCCGACCCCGCTGACCCCTCGGCCAACCCCTTCGTCCTCGACTGGCAAGCGAACCGCAAGCAGCAGCTCACAGTCACTTTGTTCGACGCGTCCGGAACAGGCCAGGGTTACGAAGTCTCTAGCTCGCAGGTGACATTCACCGCCCTGGACTCCGTGGACAACACTGCGCCCGGTTCGGACCCATGCCTCACACCCTGGAGCTGAACATCGCCATGAGACCTCGAAGCGCCACCAGCCGCCAGCAATTTCACACCTGTCAACCTCCTAAGCGCCGCCTGGCGCGGCTCAACCGACGCGCTCGTGATGACGACGAGCGCGGGTCGATCCTTATGGCCATGACGCTCCTCATCACGGCGTCCATGCTCATCCTCACGATGATGGGCATTTCGCTGAGCCAACTGGTGCTGGCCCACCGGACGACACAGCGCAACGACGCCTTGGAGGCCGCCGAGGCGGCCCTCGACGCAGCCATCGGCGCCATCCGTACCTCCGCGTCCGGCCAGGTCAACGTGGACGGGTACCCCCAGGGAGTCTTGAAGAACCTGCCCTGCAATGCCACCGACGGCTTCACGATCGGCGGCAGCACCGGTAGCGGCTCCGCCTACAAAGCGACAGTCACCTACATAGACGACACGAACCCCCAAGGCCAGACCTACCCGGCAAGTACCTTGAACCAATTCCTTTCGCAACATGGCATCGCCTGCACCGGCCAGGGGGCGCCGGCCGAAGCGCCCTTTTACGCCGTCATCCAGGCCACAGGGTCTGACGCGGCTTCAGGGCCCGTCGCCGTGCCCAGCCGAACGATCGACGAGACCTACACCTTCCAGACGACCGACCAGAACATCCCTGGCGGCCTTATCTACGACTACCTCTACGCACAGCAAGGGCCAGGGTTCGACCTGTGCCTGGCCGACAACAACGCCGACGGCCCGCAATTAGGCGATCACATCTACCTGGAGACTTGTGCCCTGGGTAGCCCAGACCAGATGTGGGCCTACGGCACCTACGACACCATCGAGCTCACGGCCACAGAGGTTTCAGCGCCACCGGGGCTCTGCGCCACTTCGAACACGTCCGCAGGGACCGTGACGTTGCAAACATGCCTTACCAGCAGCGACCCTAACTTCTACACACAGCAGTGGGGTGTTGACGACGTGGGGGATCTCGATTCCGTGGCCACCGGCGGCGGCCCTGGTAACCCCAGGGAATGCATCACGCAGAACTGGCCGGCTCTGGGGAACGAGGTCTATCTCGCCAATGCCTCCCCCAATTCCACGTGTGACGCTGGCTTCTCTTCTACCCAGACGTGGTACCCCTCAGCCCAAGCAGGCGCTGGCGACGCCGGTCCCAACACCGAACAGTACGTCAACTATGACGAGTTCGGCCGGTGCATGGACGTCACGAACCAAAATACATCTTGGCAATACCTGATCGACTACATGTGCAAGCAGTTCCCGGACCCGAGCCAACTGGCCTGGAACCAGAAGTTCGCTATCAACCAGGTGACCTACATGGTCGACGGCGTCCCCCAATCATGGGAGGAGCTCATAACCGTCCACAACGGACCATACTGCCTGACGAGCCCCGACGCCACCCCCAACCTGACCGAGGGCGTGCACGCCTGGGTAACGGTGACTGCGTGCCCCGAACTGGGGGCGAACAACCTCGTACCCGCAGGCGATTCGAACCTCCTGTGGAACGTCAACGACTCCACCACGTACAACGTCACGGACTTCTACGGCAATTGCCTGGAAACCGACGTCGCTGACCAAGGGTACCCGGCCGGCGCCGGTGGCGACAATTTCTCGACCCTCGCCACGCAGGTCTGCAACGGGTCGACCGCGGAGAAGTGGAACGCCCCCGCAATCACGACTTCCACCGGCATCGACAACGCCTTCGAGCCCTCCCTGGGCGGCAACTAGTCCCGCCCGTTGGTGCCGGCCGAGCCCAATAAACCCGGGCGGCGGTGCCCAACTCCCCCCCCCATCGGGCAGCAGCCTGGGCGAAGATCTCGCCTGACGAACAACGGTCGCGCGTCATCCCGTAAGGATCCGGGAATCCAGAGCGTGCCGCACGGCCTGATAACGGTGTGCTTGCCAAGGGTTGCTTGTCATGGCTGAGGCCGCTGATCGGCCAGCGCGGGAACGTGTGCCCCGGGAAGAGGTGCGCCCTGGGGAAGGTGCCCATCGAGAAAAGGCGCGCCCCCCGGCGGCACCAACTAACCCGGGAAGACAGGGTTACCCGAGGCCGCTGACGCGAAGAACGTCTCGACCTGGAGAGTAGCGGTGTTGCTCCCGTTGCTAGCCGCACCACCCATCGCAGTGCTCAACGTGAAGGAGTTTACGACGTACAGGCGCGGTTCTTTGTCGAGAGCCGTTACGAAACCCAGCACCTGGGCGTTACCGCCCTCCACCCCCAGGGTGACGCTCATCGACGCCGGCCCGGCCCCAGTAGTGGGGGACGTGCCGGTCTTGGCGGCGCCCCAGTTCGTAGGCTCGGGCGTGCCAACAGACGTCAGCGTTATGCCTGCACTTTTCGCGGCGGCGTTTATCGTCCTTAGCATCTGGTCCAGGCTCGGTCCGTTCGGCACCGCCTTGACCAGCTCCCGGTAGAGCGCTTCTTCCTGGGCAACTTTTGACTGATCGGCCCGTAGTTGCGTGACTTGGGCCTGTGCGGAGCTAACTTGCGCCGCTGCTTGCACTTCACTGGCTTGGGCGGTCTTCAGGCGGGACGTTTCCGGGGACCACAGGGCGGCGTACCACGCCACAATGACGACAACGATCGCCAGTCCTGCAACGACGACAATCAGCTGCTGCTTCTTCATTGGTCCCCCCCGGGCAGCTCGGACGCCCTGTGGCTCAAGGCGGCGCTTGTTACTTCGGCACTCACATTGAAACTCATTTCGACGTTGGCCGCGTGCCCGCCTTTCGTTCCTGGCGCCGCCGACCCTTGGTTGGCCTGGCCTGATTCGCTCTGGAACACCCATGCCGCGCCCACACCGGGAACGGCAGTTATGTTATCGACGAATTCCGCCACCGAGGGGAGGCCGCCCGTAGTTTGCGCCGAGATACTCACCGTCCCAACGTAGGAGCCCGCGGACGTCGTCCCACTGGCGGAGGGGCCCTGCGGAGAAGCGGTGCTGGAGGCGGCAGTGCTCATAAAGCTGATACTTGTTGCCTGAACGCCATTCGGCAGGGCCCGTTCGATCCTGTGGTCCAAACCGACCCAATCGATGTCATTACTGAGCGCGCTGGCTCCCAGAGCCCTCCGGGCCGCCACGTCGCTCTGGGCTTGTGGGAAGGCGCCCAACTTGCCGATCTCGGCCTCCAGCGCTGCCGCCTGGTGCTGGTCTACCGTTATCTGTTGCTTGACCTTGGCAATCGCCCCGGTGCGACCGTGCGACATGACTCCGAGGCCCGCGGCAATGACCACCACCCCGGCTGCCGCGAGGACCATGGTGCTGCGCTCGCGTCTCTTCTCCTCAATCTCCGGAGGCAACAACGAGGGGTTGGCCCCCTCGCTGCCCCACAGGGCCAAGCCGACGGCCGTTGTCCAGCGCAGCGAAGCCTCCCGGAACTGCACTTCAGAAAGGGCGAGCGTCGACGCCTCGCATTTTGGCGCGACCGAGGCCGGTACGACCGGGATGCCGAGGGCTGCAGCCAGGCGGTCCGCCAAGCCAGGCGTCAGAGCGCCGCCGCCCGTCAGTTGGACCCGTTCGAGGACCGCCCCCTGCGCGTGCGACAAGAAGAACTCGATCGAGCTCCGGACTTCCTCGATAATCGGGCCCGACTTCGCCCCGGGCCCCCGTGCCTCTGGTTTGTCACGGCCCGGGACCGGCGCGAAGCGGGAGCCGGCGACAGTGCGGGCCGGCGCCTCGGCGTCCTCCGCGACCGTGGCAGTGCGCATGAAACGTGGCGTCGACCCCTGTCGGATGGCGGCTACAACGAGATGTGCCCCTAGTGACACGACAGCGTCCAGGGCGTCGCTGGTCTCGGCGGGCGGCACGGCCCGGAGCAGGGCCAGAGGCGACGCGTCGACTGCCCTTACCCGCAGCCCGGCCCGCTTTGCCACCGCTATCTCGTCCCAAACAATGTCCTTTTGGGCCACCACCACGAGTACCTGCGTTGTTTGCCCGCCGTCACCTTTTGGCCGCCCAGGCCCGAGTACCGCGAAGTCGAACACTGCCTGGTCCAAAGGGATGGGCAGCAGGTCCCCGATCTCATAACGAAGAGCCGACCGCAGCTGTTTGTCCGCAATGGCGGGCATCTCGATCAACCGGACCATCGCCCGCTGGCTGCTGACGCCCAGGACCACATCCCGGCTGCGGAACCCTCCCTCAGACCACAGCCTCTTGAGCGCGGCCGCCACACCGGCCTGGTCCCGCACCTCGCCCTCGACCACCGCTCCAGGCGGCAAACCGACTTGCGCGAAACGCACCAGCTCACTGCTCTTCCCGTCAATGACAACTTCAGCAGCTCGCACCGCCGACGAGCCGATGTCGACTCCTATGCTCGTGCGTTTAGGCACTGGGCGCCTCCAGAGGTACATGGTCCCACCACCCAAATATCGGCATCGCGGGTACCAACCTTGAACCCATCAGGTTCTTGGCGCGTCATGGACCGCTAACGGGCGACTGCCCACCAGGGCGCCTCACCATGGGACTTTGTGGGAGTCGGCCGGCGAGGTCGACGCAGTACCCTTCCCACCGGGCTCGTTTTCCTTGAAAAGTAATGGGGAACTTCTACAACAAAAGGGGGCGGGTGGCCCCGGACTGGCCGGTGCCACCCGCCCTCTAACTGGTTAACGCGTCACGTCTGGCTCAACCCAGAGCGGCTTTACCAGGTGGAGTACCACGTCCCCGGGAGGTTCCCGGCATTCTTGGCGTTCGCCGCTGCCGCCGACCCAACGGTGGGGGCGGCTGCAAGCGCGGTGAACGCGCCGGGTTGAGCGCACGCCGTCGTATTGGAGCCGGTCAGCACAGCGTAGCCTATGTAGGCACTGTTACCGGTCTCACTGTCTTCCTGGTAGAAACAAGTACCGGACGTCGACTGGTCCACTATCATAACGGCAGAATCCGGTGGGGTCGCGCCGACGGCCACTGCAGCCACGTCGCCGACCGCCGTGCCCCAGGGAAGCGTGTTGTCGAGGGTCGCGCCACTGGCCGCGTCGTTCGCGGTCACGAATATCTGGTTGCTGGCGTAGTAGGACTTCTCGTTGGTGAAGGCATTGGTGACGTTGGCCTTGGCTGAAGCATCGCTGGCGCTGCCGCGCGTGCTGAGGAACGTCGGGATGGCAATGGCCATCAGAATGCCCATAATCAATACGACTACCATGAGCTCGATGAGGGTGAAGCCCTCATCCTGCCGGCGCCGCTCCTGAAGGTGATTGAGCACTTAGGTCCTTTCTTAAGGTTGGTTCAGGTGTCGAGCCATTTCGACCCGAGTAGGTTGGCCGGTCACCCGGGCCCTCCCGGCAAGGCTCCTGCCATCGTCAGGCTTGCCTCACACTGGCTCCGATTAGTATTTCGGCAGCCGTCCGCAGGGCCATAAGGTCTTTTCCGGTTCTTCAGCCGCTGTTGTCCTTCAGCCGTTGTGGCCGTTGTTGATCAAGGTGTCCACCTTGAACATGGGCAGGTAGAGGCAGATGACCATGCTCCCGACCGCGCCGCCGAGGACGACGATCATGAGCGGCTCCAGCAGAGAGGTGAGCGACTCGACCGTCCGCGCGATCTCATCGTCCAGGAAGGCGGCCGCTTTTGCCAGCATGCCGTCCAGGCCGCCCGTCTCTTCACCCACGCTCATCATGTGCGAGATCATGGCCGGGAAGACCGGATGGCCACTCAGGCCTCTGGCGATCGGCTCCCCCTTCTTCACCCCGTCGATGATCGAGTCGACACCCCGGGCCACGACGACGTTGTTCACCGTCTCTTTCGTGATCTCGAGGGCCTCCAGTATGGGCACGCCCGCCGACAGCAGCGCGGACAGGGTCGAAGTGAAGCGGGAGACAGCGGTCTTGCGTGCCAGCTGGCCGAAAATGGGGGCCTTCAGCTTCGTGGTGTCCCAGGCGGCGCGCCCGTTGGGCGTCTTGATCAAGTACCGAAAACCGACCGCAAGCGCGACCATCCCCACTAGCACGAACGGGAAGTCGTGCACGGTGATGTTCGAGATGTCGACGAGGAGCAGTGTGGGCCCGGGCAACTGACCGCCCAGCGACTTGAAGATGCCCTTGAAGACGGGCACGATGAACAACATCATGGCAGCGGCAATACAGAGCACTATGCCCAGCGACGCCACTGGGTACGCCATGGCCGACTTGATCTTGCCCCGGAGCTCGACCTGCTTTTCCATCGTGGCAGCCAACGACAGGAGGGCCTTGTCCAGCGAGCCGCTCGCCTCCCCCGCCTTTATCATGGCCACATAGAGCCGGTTGAACGCCTTGGGGTGCTGGCTCAACGCCTCCGACAGCGACACGCCGCGCTCGACTTGGGCGCGCACATCGATGATCACCTTGCCCAATGCAGGGTGCTCGGTTTGCTCCTCGAGGATGGTGATCGCTTTGAACAGAGTCAAACCCGAGCTGATCAGGGTGGCGAACTGCCGGCTGAAGACCGCCAGCACCTTCAACGGCACCCGCTCGCCCGTCCCCGGAATGTGGATGTCTTTGCGCATGGCCCCGCCGGCCCCGCTGCGAGCCGAGATGTCCAGGGGCACATAGCCCATCTGGCGCAGCTTCTTGACCACCAGCGCGGTGTTGTCAGCCTCGGCCTCCAGAGTCCCCTGGATCACTTTCCCGCCGCTGTCGCGGACCTTGTAGTCGTATGTCACCTGTGGCATTTGGCTTGTCCTTCAATCGCTCGCGCGATTTGTCATTGGGAACTGATCAGGCGGTGGAGATCGTCGATATTGGCGCAGCGCTCCTCGGCTGCCTGGACCGTCACGGTCCCGTGTTTCACCATTTCGGCGAGCATCTGGTCCATGCTGTGCATGCCGTACTTGGCGCCCGCCTGCATGGCGCTGTAGATCTGGTGGGTCTTACCTTCACGGACCAGGTTGCGGACTGCCGGCGTAGCCACCAGGATCTCGCACGCCACCACGCGTCCCGGCCCGTTGGCCCTCGGCAAAAGGGTCTGCGTCACGATGCCCTGGATCGTCGTCGCCAGCTGCGTACGGATTTGTTGCTGCTGGTAGGCAGGGAACACGTCGATGATACGGTCGATCGACTGCGGCGCGTCCTGGGTGTGCAACGTTGCAAATACGAGGTGGCCGGTCTCGGCCGCGGTGAGGGCCGTCGAAATGGTCTCCAGGTCACGGAGCTCGCCGATCAAGATCACGTCGGGGTCCTGGCGCAGTACGTGCTTCAGTGCTTCTCCGAAGCTCTTGGTGTCCTCGCCCACCTCCCTCTGGTTGACCACTGCCTTTTTGTGGGTGTGCAGGAACTCGATCGGGTCCTCGACCGACATGATGTGCAGCGGCTTGGTGGAGTTGATTATGTCTATCAAAGCGGCCAGTGTCGTCGATTTGCCGCTCCCGGTCGGCCCCGTGACCAGGACGAGCCCCCGCGGGAGCTCCGCGAATTGTTTCACTGCGGGTGGCATACCGAGCTGGTCGAGGGTCAGGATGTTGAACGGGATGGCCCTGAAGACAGCGCCAAGCGAGTCACGCTGCTGGAAGACGTTCACCCGGAACCGCCCCACGCCGGGCACGACGTGCGAGGTATCAAGCTCGAGGTTGTTCTCGAAGCGCTCCCGCACCCTCTGCGCCAGTATGGCATAGACCAGGTCTCGCACTTTCGACGGCGTCAGCACGTCGAACCCCTCGAGCGGGCACAGGTCGCCGTCGATGCGGGCAGTGGGCGGTAGCCCGGCCGTGAGATGGAGGTCCGAGCCCCTTTGCTCGACCAGGCGCGTCAGCATCTCGTTGACATGGACCTGGGGTGCCTCGTCCGGCGCAAACGTGGCGGCAGCCGTGACCGGGCTGGGCCCGTACATGGCCGCGATCGCTCCCAGGATGTCGCCACGTGTGGCCAGGCAAGGCCGTGCCCTCCACCCTGTCACCTGGGCGACCAGGTTCATCGTCCCCTCGTCGAGGGGGTTGTCGGTCGCGACCAGGAGCGCATCGCCCTCCAGGCCCAATCCCACCACCATGTGCTTCCGGGCGACTTCCGCCGGGATCACCCCGTCGACCAGCGGGGAGACGGGTGTGGTCGTCGGGTCCCAGAACGGGAAACCCAGCTGGTCCGCGACCGCGGCCAACAGGTCCCGCTCACTGACAAGGCCCTCGGCGGAAAGGATCTTCGCCAGGGGCACACCCGAGTCGGCTTCCTTCTGGAGGGCATACTCGAGCGTGTCCTTCGACAACACTTTGCGGTTCACGAGGAACTCGCCCACCTTGCGCGAGGCAGTCTGCATCACTTTCTCTTCGACCCGCCGGGAACCTGGCTTTAGGGCACGCCCTCCGGCCCAGCGGTGCCTCACCAGGCCCTCGCCAGGCCCTCGCCAAACCGCCCTTTCAGACGGCGGCACCCACCTCGCTACCTTCCAGGAGGCCACACACCTCGGTCGCCCACGCCAATGCTTCCAAGTAACCGCGCTCCAGGCTTCCCAGGCCGAGGCCGCAGCGAAGCCGCAGCTCCTCCCCCCCCATTTCCCAGGCAACCACGTCGGCCAGCACCCGACCGAGCAGGCCGCCATCGTTGAGCAGAGCGTCTACGAGCTCGTCGGCCAGGACGAGACTGTCGACGATCCTGGCCATCGGGGCAGCGAGGAGGAGGTCCAGGGCGGAGACCAGTCCTACGGTGAAGCCAGCATCAGCGAGCCCGGGGGCCAGCCGCGTCGTTATGAGCTCGCACATCCGGGCACGTGTCATGGCGATGTGAAGCTGCTCGCTTGCTCCCCCGCTTGACCCGGCCAACAGCATCAGCATTATCCACGCCCGCAGCCGTTGGTACCCGAGAAGTATGACGCCTTCACGCACGGAGCGGATACGGCGGTAAAGGCCCCGGGCCGCGCCTTCGCCGGCCAACCGCAGGAAGCGGTAACTGAGGGCAGCGTCGGTTTCCACGATGCGCTGTATGTCCTCGGCTTCGGTGCAGGGGTTACAGAGCTCGCTCATGACCCGCAGGCAAGTCACGCGGCCGGGGCTGAGAGCTTGACCTTCGACTACCTCCGGCCGGGACAGCAGGTAACCTTGGAAGAGCTCGAAACCTAGGTCGCGGCAGTACCTCATCTTCTCGTGGGTCTCAACTTTCTCAGCGACAAGTTCGACACCCAGGCCCGCGCAGCGTGCCACTTCGAGTTCGAGCTGGGCCGGTGACAGCGCAAGGACGTCCAGCTTGACGATCGACACCAGGTCGAGCAGCGGGTCGTTCGTGCCGGCCCAGTCGTAGTCGTCGAGCGCCAATGTGTAGCCCCGGGCCGACAGGCGCCGGCAACCGGCGACAGCATCGGCGTCGTGGGCGACGTTCTCGAGGATCTCGACGACCGTCTGCTCCGGAGGAAATGGGATCTCCTGCTCACCCACCAGGAAGGGCCGCGTGGCGTTGACGAACGCCAGCTTGTTGCCCACGAGGCTCTGCAACCCGATGTCAAGGCCGGCCCGCACGAGCACGTCGGCAGTCATGGCGTCCCCACCCGGCAGGGCGTTCCCGGGGTCGCGGAACAGCAGTTCATAGCCGCGCACGTCCAACCTGGTGTCGAAGATCGGCTGGCGCCCGACCATGAACTTGCTCATCCCCGCCTCCTGGCGGTGCACCGGCCGACCGCTGCCATCCCGAACATGCCCATCCCGTTGCTCATATCGGCGGCGGGGGCCCTCAGCCTGATCAGCCGCCGCCCCACTCAGAGAACCCGGTAATCCCCGCAGACCAGTAATCCCAGCAGAGCGGTGTCACGAGATCACGCGCATGATCTCGTCCAACGATGTGACGCCGGCGGCGGCGGCGGTTAAGCCTGCCTGCCTGAGGGTCAACATCCCGTCGGCGACGGCCGCCTTTTTGATGTCGTCCGCGTGAGCGTGCTCGACCACCATGCGCTCTATTTCCTCGTTGATGTTCAGGACCTCGTGCACCGCGAAGCGGCCCGAATACCCGGTCTTGCCGCAAGCCTGGCAACCAACGGAACGGAACAGCTGACGCGGCAGCTCCATGCCGGTCGACTCCCAACCCATGCTCCCCAGCGTGCCCTCTTCGACGGGGTGGGCCTGCTTACAACGGTCGCAAAGCTTGCGGGCCAGCCTTTGGGCCACGATGCAGTCGAGGGCACTGCCGACGAGGAATGGCTCGACGCCCATTTCGATCAACCGGTTGGGAGTCGTCGAGGCGTCGTTGGTGTGGAGGGTGGAGAGCACAAGGTGGCCGGTCAGCGCCGCTTCGACTGCGATACCCGCCGTCTCCCGGTCCCTGATTTCTCCCACCAGTATTATGTCGGGGTCGGCCCGCAGGATAGTGCGCAGCGCCGAGGCAAAACTTAGGCCCGCCTTGTGGTTGACCTGGATCTGGTTTATGCCATCGAGCTGGTACTCGACCGGGTCCTCGACAGTTATCACGTTCTTCGTCGGCTGGTTCAGGATGTTGAGGGTCGCGTACAAGGTGGTCGTTTTACCGGACCCGGTAGGCCCGGTGACCAGGATGGTGCCATAGGGCTTGTTATAAGACAACTCGTAGCGCTGCATGTTCTTGGGTAGGAACCCGAGCTCCGACAACCGCAGGCTGGCTGTCGCTTTGTCCAGGATACGCAGCACAACCTTTTCGCCGTGTACTGTGGGCAGGGTCGCCACCCGCAGATCCACCTGCCGGCCTTCCACTGTCGTGTTTATCCGGCCGTCCTGGGGTATGCGCCTTTCGGCGATGTTTATGTCGGCCATGACCTTCAGCCGGCTGATAATGCCGTTTTGAATATTCCGGGGTGAGCGCATCACTTCGTGCAGCACCCCGTCGATGCGGTACCGGATGCGCACGTCCTTGCCGGTCGGTTCCACGTGGATGTCCGAGGCCCGGTCGGAAATAGCCTGGGTGATGAGCAGGTTGACCAGCCGCACGATGGGCGCGTCCTCACGGACCTCCTTGACACTGGTGAGGCGCTCGTCCTCCACGGAAGTGCTGCTCGCGGAGGCCTCGGCACTGATGTGCTCGGCTTCGTTGTCCTTGCGGTGGTACTTGTTGATCGCCGCCGTGACTGCTTCGGCGGTGGCCACCACCTGGCGCACGTCCGCACCCGTCAACGTCCGGATGTCGTCAATAGCGAACACGTTGGAGGGGTCCGCCATGGCCACGATCAGGCGGCCCTCCCACCACCCGATGGGCAGGGCGAGGTAACGCCGTGCCAGCGCCTCGGTCACCAACTGGGCCGCGGCCGCGTCGACAGGGTAGGTGGCAAGGTCGACGAACTCCAGGCCGAGTTGTTCCGCCAACGTCCCGACAAACTGCTCCTCGGTAAGCAGGCGGTCCTCGATAAGGACCCGGGCGAGGTTGCAGCCGCGGTCTTTCGCCCGGCCCAGGGCCTCGCCGAGCTGGTCAATGGTGATGATCCCGCTCTTGACAAGGACTACGCCGAGCTGTTCGTCCTCGGAGAGCACCCCGTCCCGGTCCCGCACCCTAGTGTCCATGGCCTCCCCTCGAGCGCGTTACCAGCATCCAATTGATCGTCGGCATCTGGCAGGCAGATATTGAGGTACCCCTCCGGGCCAGCTCGAAACCGGCCCGGGCCCGTGGCCGGCGGCGCCGGAAGGTAACGCCAACGGTACGCTGCGCCTTGCCACGAGGCCCGGTCTCGGGAAGCCCCGTTCCACGTAGGGCACGGTCGCGGCGATGACCCGACGTGGCTGTGGGGTGCACTCACCCGCGCCAGCCGCGCCGGGGCGCGCCTGTGGTTGACCCGGGCAGGCCCATGGCCCTGCCCGGTACCGCTACCTAGTTACGGGCCGAGCCGAGGAACTTGAGCAGCAGCCCCCGGTTGACGGGCTCTGCCACAGGCGCACTGGGGACTTCAACGGCCTCGTCCTCGCCCTCGTCACTCTCGTCTTTCCAGACCTCGGAGAGATCGGCGACCTCGGTCCCTTCGTGGATTTCTTCGGCCTGTTCCCCATGCCATTCCCCGGCGTCGCCGGCGTCCTCGGAGAGGTCGGCGGTTTGGGCTACCGGGGCATTCAGGACAACCTCCGGCGCCGGTACTACATCGGTGCCTGCAACCTTAACCAGGCGCAGGTCAACGAGCTCCTTCATCGCCTTGCAGCCGTCGAATTCGCCGAGGCCGCGCTGGTCGAGCACCTCCAGCACTTTCCGGCCACCACCGATGGCCGCCACCAACGACCATTGATCAGGGCGCAGCATGACTGTGCCTTCAACCGACTCCTGCAGGCTCAAGTCGCAGTAGAGCGACGGGACAGCGGCGGCGATCCCAGCCCATTGCATGAGGCGGTTTTCCGCCTCGTCGAGCAATGGGGCCACATCCTGGGGGGCCATTGCGTTGGCGGGCGTGGTCCCCGTGTAGAACTTGAACCCGCCTTCCCGCAAGCGCAACAGGGCGAACACAGCGTCCACGGGAGTCTTGTGGCTCCCCACGTCGAAACCTGCCAGCTGGCCTGCATCAAACCAAACGCTGCCAACGCCACCGCCCGCTTCTATCCGCAGCTCCCCCGTCTTAGCTGTGACGGACAGTAGCGCCAGGACATCGGGCAGTGCAATTGTCTCGAGCGTACCTTCAAGCGACACGGCAACCTCCGGTTCTTTATGGCTGCTACTTCGGCAACTTCCGGGCCCAAGTTGAGAAAAGTGGGCAACTCCAGAGATCTCGGCGCCGTCGCCCTGCTCCCTGAGCGGTTGTTACGCCCCAACCGGATCGCTGAGGTCTCCCAGCTCGCCAAGCGTGCCGGGCTCAGCGCGCTTGCGCAGCTCACGCAGTGCGGCCGCGGACATGGTGCCGACGGAGGCGTCGCGGCCGGTCCAGATGAGCACCTGCCGGGCCGCCTGGTGGATCAGCATGCCAAGCCCGTTGCAAGTGTCAGCACCTCGGGCGCGTGCCACCGCCAGCAGCCGGGTGATAGGAGGCGCATAGATGAGGTCGGCGACAAGCTGGCCGGGACCGAGCCGCTTCTCCTCCAGTCCGAATGGCAGTTCGCTGGCAGCGCCGGGGCCACGTGCCGTGCCGAGCATCCCGACGGGAGTGGCGTTGACTATGAGCTCGGCCTCATCGGCCGATTCCACGGTCCCCACAACACCGAGCTCACCTGCGAGTTCGGCAACGACCAGGGACTGCTCCGGACGACGGGCCACAACCTTCACCTGTCGGGCACCGGCGTCGGCCAGGGCCAGCACGACCGCCCTCGCGGCACCACCCGCTCCCAGGACGAGGCAGCGCCTTCCCTTTGGCACCCAACCCTGGTCAGCCAGCGAATCGATGAACCCCGCCCCATCGGTACTGTCACCTACCAGCTGGCCACCCATGCTCGTCACGGTATTGACCACACCCAGGCGTTCGGCCACGGTGCTGAGGCGATGGCACGCGTTCGCAGCTCCCGTCTTGTGCGGCATAGTAACCGACAGGCCCCTGATGCCCAGGTCGAGCATCGCCGCCACGGCCGCCTGCCCGCGGCCGGCAGGCACCGGGAACGCCACATAGGCCCAGTCCAGGCCAAGCTCCGCCAGAGCTGCGTTATGGAGCACCGGCGATAGAGAGTGCGTGACCGGGTCCCCGATCACCCCGACGACGGTCGTGGTGGCCGCCGGCCAGGTCCCCAGTCGGCCCCCAGGACGCGGGCGCCGGCGCAGCCTCTCCGTGCCCGCGCCCTCGCCGTCTGGGCCCTCGCAGTTGGCACCTCCAGCGTTGGCACCTCCAGCGTTGGCACCTCCAGCGTTGGCACCTCCAGCGTTCAGCACAGTCGGGCCGCCCTGCACTCGCGCTGGAGCTGCTTGAACTGGGCCTGCGTAGTGGCATAGCCCATCTTGCCGTCGGGGTTGACTTCTACCCAGTAGAGGTAGGTCGTGTGGGGTGGGTTCATGGCCGCTTCCATAGAGGGTATGCCGGGGTTGGAGATGGGGGTAGGCGGCAAACCCTTGTTGAGCAAGGTGTTGTAACGGCTGGGCGTTGTGATGTCGACTTGTCCAGTGGGATCCCCCAGCCCGTACAACAGGGTGGACTCAGCCCCGATGGGCATCCCTAGAGCGAGCCGATTGTATATGACGCTGGCTATACGGCCACGGTCCTGGTCGAATTTGGCCTCCCGCTCGACGATTGAGGCCACGATGATGACCTGGTAGGGGTTGTAGTGCAACTTGCTGGCGGCGGCAGCCAACCCGAGCTGCGATGCTTGGTAGTCGAAAGTGCTGACCATGTACTGGACGAGGGCCCCCGCGCTCTCGCCCTGTCGGACCGGGTAGGTGGCCGGGAAGAGGAACCCTTCCAGGCTCTTCGAACCCGCCGGCGCGTACGGCGAGCCGGATTGGCCACTCCTGGCGGCAGCCATGAACGCAGCGGCCGAGATGCCGATCCCGTGCAAATGCCCCACGGCAGCGGCGATCTGGCGGACTGTGAAACCTTCGGGCACCACAAGTTTGCGGACAATCGGGACGGGGCCGTTTTCGAGTAGCAAGATCACCTCCGAATAGGGCTCGTTGGTGGCCAGCCGGTAGGTGCCGGCCAGCAGCGGGCCCGCCCCTTCGAACTTCACGTAGACGGCGAACACGTCGGGACCGTGGATCACGCCCGCAGCGGCCAAGAGGTGGGCGATCCGCATGGTCGACGAACCCGCCGGGATCCTCACTGTGACGACAGGGCCGGGCCCTCCGACCGGGTTGATCTCATGGTCCACATGCACCGACCCGATCGTCCCGGCAGCCACGAGTACAACCAGCACAACAAGCAGGCCCGTAAGCAGACGGCGATGGCGACGACGGGCCCGGCCGGCGCGGAGCGCCGTCTCCTGGTCAGACAGCCGTGGGAGCCCCAGCTGGTCCGCGCCCTCTTCAACCGGCTCCTGCCTGGGCGCCTCTCGAGCGACACCTGGCTCGCGCCCATTAGCGCCCTGGGTCCCTTCCGCCGTGCCATCGCCTACTGCACCGCTGCCTACTGCACCGCTGCCTACTGCACCGCTACGGTGCCCTGCCCACGGGCCCCTCCCCAAGCTTTCCCGCTCGTATTCGGGCCTGCCCATCCCATAGCCCGGCCTCGGCGGCCGCTCCTCGTAGCTCACTGCAGAACCGTGGGCTGGCCCGCTCCCCCTTCGCGCCAGCTGCGCTGGCGGTCCAACCAGGTCTGCAGGATGGCTGCGGCCGCCACCTTGTCGACATGGGCCCGCCCGGCGGACGAGCGCCTACCATCCGCGACCAGGGCACGCCAGGCGACCACCGTGCTGTAGCGCTCATCGCAGCATTCAACGGGCACGCGCAGGACTTTCCGCAGCTCGCTGACCTCCGCCTTCACCGCGCGAGCGGCCGGGCCAGCCCGACCGGACAGCGACAATGGCAGCCCCACGACGACAAGCTTGGCCTCCGTCTCGGATACGACACCGGCCAGCGCCGCATGGTCCAGCGAATGCGAGCCGCCCCTTGGGAGCACTGACAGGGCGCTAGCCACTCGCCGTCCGTCATCCGACAACGCCAGGCCGATCCGGCGGCTGCCGAGGTCCACCCCCAGCACGCGGCCCGCAGTGCGAGGACCGTCGCCGTCCTCCTCCATCTCCCAGGTCACTGGTTGAGCTCCTCCAGCTGGGCCCGGGCTACCGCCAACGCTTCGTCCAGGCGGGCAGCGTCGCGACCGCCGGCCATCGCCAGCTCTGGGTTACGGCCACCTCCTCCACCCCCCACCAGGCGAGCCGGCCCGGCCACGAGTTCCGGTGCTCCGACCCGTGAGCCCTTCTCCACGGCGGCCACCAGGGTCACCTTGCCCTCCTCCGGGCAACCGCCGAGCACAACGGCATTGACAGAGGCCTGGGAGAGGACGGCAACAGCCAGCTCGCGAAGGTTGTCCGGGGCCAAGCCGTCCCGCCTGGCGACCACGGCACCGTCCCGTGAGCCCCCAGCCAGGACAGCGGCTTCAGCGGCCAGGGCACTCTGGCGGGCTGACCGGAGCTCGTCCTGGGCATCCCGCAACTCGGCCAGCCGACGCTCGATGGCAGCCCCCAACTCCTCCGGTCCCGCTTTCAGCAAAGCGGCAGCGTGTGCGAGGCGCCCCTCGTTGGACCGAAGGCGTTCGAGTGTCGCGGTACCGGTCAGCGCCTCGACCCGGCGCAGGTTGGACCCGATCGAACTCTCCGAGATTATTTCCATCGGCCCTATCATCCCCAGGCGCTCGACATGGGTACCGCCGCACAGCTCGACGGAGCGTTCGCCGGCGTGGACGACCCTCACGTGTTCCCCGTACTTCTCCCCGAAGAAAGCGATGGCACCCTTGGCTTCGGCCTCGGCCCGGGGCATTTCCTGGGTCAACACCTCGACGTCGGCCAGGATCTGCTCGTTAACGAGGTCCTCCACTTCGTCCAGTTCGGCCCTGGTCACCTGGGCATAGTGGGTGAAGTCGAAACGGAGCCGATCGGGCGCAACAAGCGAGCCCTGCTGCTTCACATGCGAGCCCAGGACCTGGCGCAGCGCCCAGTGCAACAAGTGCGTGCCCGTGTGGTTGCGCCGGATGGCAGCCCGTCTCCTGGCATCGACCGCTGCCTCGGCCTCCTGGCCGGGAGCCACCACACCTTCTTCGACCGCAGCCAGGTGGCGGTGCAACCCCGGCAATGCCGCCGTTGTGCCCAGCACCCGAGCGCGCCCAGTCGCAGTGGCAATCGTGCCCGTATCGCCGACCTGCCCGCCCGCCTCGGCGTAGAAGGGCGTGCGGTCGAGGACGATCTCCACTTGGCCCGTTTCAGCCGCGCCAAGCACGGCGAGGATCCTGGCCTGAGCCTCGATGGCGGTGTAGCCGATGAACTTGCTCGGCCCGAACTGCTCCAGTATTTCCCGGTAGTCAGCCAGATTGGCGTGATCGCCGTCCGCCTTGCCCTTGCCCGCTCTTTGGGACTGCTCCCGCTGGCGCTGCATGGCTGAGGCAAAGCCGGCGTCGTCCACCGTGGCACCACGAGCGGCGGCAATTTCGCGCGTCAGCTCAATGGGGAAACCGTGGGTGTCGTGCAACTTGAAGGCCGTTCCCCCGCTTATTACCCCGCCCACCACCTCGTCGGGACCGAGTTCGGCCTCCAGCAGGGCCATCCCAGAGCGAAGGTTGGAACGGAAGCGCTCTTCTTCGCGGCCGGCCACGCTGGCAACAAAGTCAGCGTTGCGGACCAGTTCCGGGTATGCGTCCCCCATTCCTTCCACAACTGCCTCCACCATGCCAGGGCAGACGGGACGCGACGCACCGAGCAGGCTGGCCCGTAACACCGCCCGCCTGATGATCCGGCGCAGGACGTAGCCACGGTCCTCGTTGGAGGGAAAAACACCGTCGGAGATCATGAAGGACATGGTCCGGGCGTGGTCGGCCAGCACGCGCAGGGCTACGTCGGCCTCGGGGTCGTCGCCGTAGCGGCGTCCCGTCAAGCGCGCCGCCCGGGAAACCAGCTGGCCCAGGATGTCGGTCTCCCAGATGGAGGGTGTGTCCTGGAGGATGGCGAGCATTCGCTCAAAACCAGCGCCGGTGTCGATGCCCGGCTTGGGCAGGGGCACCAGGTCGCCTGAAGGCTGGCGGTCGTAGGTCTGGAAAACCAGGTTCCACAGCTCCACATAGCGGGCGTCGCCGCCACCGACAGGCCCGCCGCCCTCGCCCCAGGCCGGGCCACGGTCGTAGTGGATTTCCGAACATGGCCCGCACGGGCCCGTGTCGCCCATTTCCCAGAAGTTGTCCGGGCCGGTGCGCTGGATTCGCTCCCGGGGCACCCCGACCTCTTTGGCCCAGATGTCAGCGGCCTCGTCATCGTCCGTGTAGACGGTGACCCAGAAGCGGTCGGCGTCCATGCCTAGCGTCTGGGTCAGCAGTTCCCAGCCCCAGACGATGGCCTCCGTCTTGAAGTAATCCGCGAAACTGAAGTTCCCCAGCATCTCGAAGAAGGTGACGTGCTTCGGGCTGCGCCCGACCTGCTCGATGTCGTCGTGCTTGCCCCTCACCCGTACGCACTTCTGCACACTCACGGCGCGGCGATAAGGCGGGATCTCCTCGCCCAGGAAGTACGGGATGAACTGGTTCATCCCGGCGTTGGTGAACAGAGGCGCCCGGGGGTGGTGCGGCACCACACCGGCAGACGGCACTTCGGCGTGGCCGTGCTCGACAAAGAAGTCCACGAAGGCACGCCGAACTGCATTAGCATCCATGCCCCAAGGTTAGTCCCGGCGCCCGCCGCCCCCGGCAACGGGCGGCCCTCAGGACCGCACGCTCAGGCCAGCCGAGCCACGGCCAGCACCTTGCCGGTGGCGCTGACCACCCGGGCCTGGCGGATGCGCCCCGCCGGCTCGCCAACGCTGGCCGCCCACGCCCCCTTGCCGTCCGAGAGCCAGAACGTCCCGAGGGTAATGGCGGGGCCCTGGTCGACGACCACCTGGCAGCGCAACGCGCCCTGGCCGTTTGGGTCGTCCATGTACATGAACAGCCACGTCGGGTTGCCGGCATAGACCAGCACCGTGCCCACGGGGTGGCCCCTGCTGACGAGCGGCGCCATCTGGAGCCCTTCAACCGATGCCCGCAACGGAGCCGGGCCATTCCCATGGGCGTTGTAGCCCACCAGCGCTCCCAAGCCGACAGCAACCACAACGACGGCGGCGGCGGCGGCCACGAAAGGCTTCTGGCGCCAGGCGAGCCGGGCCGTGCGGCCGGCCGGCACCGGGGACAACCCGAGACGCTCGAACACGCGAGCCTCGAACCCCAGAGGCGGCTCTGCCTCCGGGGCCAGATGGAGGAGCTGGTCTGCCGCGGCCGACAGCTCTTCGACTTCCGACGAGCAACGGGCGCAGGTCTCCAGATGGGCGAGCGCTGCCACCCGCTCCTTGCCGGTCAGGGTACCGAGCGCCAGCTCGACCAGGTCGTCGTCGACTGCCGCGCAGTCGGGCCTTAGGTCGTCGTTCATGGGATCGCTCATGGCAGTTCTGCTCCACCGAAGTCACCGAAGTCGTGGCCGGAGCCACCGAAGTCGTGGCCGGAAGCCATGGCCCGCATCCTTTCTAGCCCCCGGCGGATACGGGTCTTGGCTGTGCCAAGCGGGATGGCCTCAGCCAGGCTCACCTCGGAGGCGGTGTAGCCGTAGACGGCGGCCATCACGAGCGCCCGGCTCTGCTCCGGCGGCAATGAGGCAAGGGCCGTGGCCAAACGCGCGCGGGTGTCGGAGGACTCGGCCTGTTCTTCGGGGGATCGGCCGCGGTCGGCCATGTTCACCCACAACAGGTCGGCGGGGTCGGTGGCGACAGGTCGGCGCAGGCGCAGGGCATCCACCGCCAGGTTGCGGGTAATGGTCAGGATCCACGTGCCGACGGAGGCCCGGCGCCGGTCGAAGACCGGAGCGTGGCGCCAGGCTCTGAGGAACGCCTCTTGGGAGATGTCTTGGGCAAGCACGGGGTCTCCTACCATGCTGAGGGCTAGACCGTAGACGCGCCGCTGGAAGCGACGGACAAAGGCCACCCCCGCGTCTTCGTCGCCCACAGCCATCCCGGCCAGGAGCGCCTCGTCCGAAGCGGTGGCCTCCCTCATGGCCCTTCTCGGCACACAGTGTGTACGTACGCGGCAGGGCCAGGGATTGCGGCCGGAGGGTCGCCCTCCCGGGCCTCCACGGCGCCATCCTGGCGGAGCCTCGTCACCGTACGACTTGTTGCCGTACGACTTGTTGCCGTACGCCTATTCCCACGTGCCTACGTCGCCGCCGCGAGTTGCTCACGCCGGTGGCGGCTCTGAACCGCTGACCTGCTTCTCACTGATCTCCCAGAGCCGCGGCCCCACGCCGGGTTCCGTGGCGCCCGGGGGGACCTGCTTCGGCTTGAGGTCGAAGAAGTAGCCGCCGCTCTGGCCCGCCAGGTCCGGCGACTCGGCGAGCCACACCAACGTCTCAGCACCCTTTCTGGGCGAGCGCGCGAAGGGCCTTATCACGGACATGCCCAGGTTCATCAAGGCGCCATTGTTGCGATTGAAACCGGTCGCCACCAGGCCGGGGTGGAAACAGTAAGCGGCCACACCGGAACCCTGCGTGCGCCGGGCCAGTTCGGCCGTGAAGACGATGTTGGCCAATTTCGTCTCCCCGTACCTGGTGAACCCGCGCCCGAACGCGCCACCCCGCGCGTAGGAACGCTCTCCGGCGAGGTCGTCAAAGGGGATATGCGCCCGGCCACTGGCATCTGAGCTGGTGGTGACGACCCGGGCCGGCGCCGACGCCCGCAACATGTCCATCAGGAGCGCCGTGAGAAGGAAGGGGGCCAGGTGGTTGAGCGCCCAGGTGCGCTCCACGCCGTCGGGGGTCATCTGCCGTGCACTGAAGATGGCGCCGGCGTTGTTGGCCAGGACATCGAGCTTCTCGTAACGCTGCTCGACTTCAGCCGCCAGGCGGCGGACATCCGACTGCAAATTGAGGTCGGCCACCAGGACGTCAACGACAGTCTCGGCTCCGGCCGCGGCGGCGGCCGCTCTGGCCCGCGCCGCTGCTCCCTCCCCACGCTGGCGGTCCCGCGCCACTATGGCGACGTTGGCCCCCCGGGCCGCCAACGCCCCGGCAGCAGCAAGGCCGATGCCGTTTGTGCCACCCGTGAGCAGGATCTGCTTACCGCTGATCCCGTGGGATTGCCGGCCCTCCATTGCAAGCCCCTCCGTTCGACGAGGGTACGACCGGCATCCTAGGCGGCGCCGCGGCCGCGGCTGCCCCTACCGGCCCCTTGGCCATTGTTTTGCGGGCCGCCCTCGCCCGAAGGACCACCACCGTCCGCTGCACCTCCGCCGGCGTCGGTACGATCATTCTCGGCCAGGTGCAGTTGGCGGCGCAGTTCGACCTCGCGAGCGGCCATAGCGCTGCGACCTCCCTCGACGGCATTGCGCAAGTCGGCGAGCTTGCCAGCGGCGAGACCGCGGGCCCGACCGGCCATCTCGACCCCCGCCTTCAGTTGGTTAGCCGGCAAGAGCCGCTGCAGCTGCTGGCGGACACGGCGCTCCACCCACTTGGAAGCCCCAAACCCGACCGCCAGTCCGATGCCCAGCCATGTCACCTTGCGGAACATCAGCGAAGCCCACCGTTCGGGGATCCCGTGCTGGGCTTCGTCGCGTGGCTAGCGCGTGCAGCACTGGTCGGGGCGAGAGACCTTCCGGCGCTGTTGGCCTTGCCCGGGACGCGGTCCCTGCCCCGGGCAGCGTCCTTGCTGGTGCCTCTGCCGTGACCCCGGTCGTCCCCGACCGGTGCCACTTCTGGCATGCCACCCCGGCGCGCAAGCCCCACACCGCGGGCCACTCCGCTGCCCAGCGCAACCAGCTTGATCAACGGAGCGCTGACGGCACCGCCGACAAAGCGCGACGCTGACCCAACGGCCTCGCTGATCGCCTCGGCACTGCCCACCATTCGTTCGACGCGCTCCACTTCCAGGCCTGCCCGCCGGACCGTGGTCCCCAACTCGTCAACGAGTTGCTCAGCCTCCCGGGCCAGGGCCGTAGCCTGCCGGCGGAGATCGCGGACCTCTTTCAGCAGGTAGACAAGCGTGACGACCAAGCCAGCCAGGACAAGAGTGGCGACTATGGTGACGCCCACAGCCACCGTGTCCGTGGCCGCGAGCAGCGGGGCATCCATTGACCGATCAGCTTAGGACCGCCGGCGCCCCGCGCCCGGACAGCCGCGACCTGTGCCAGGACAACCCGTGGCGCTGGCCACAACGGCGACCGCCATCCTGGCCAGGGACCGACCGTGCACGAAACCTCCGAACGCGCTCGAAACCTCCAAATGCGTTGTCGCAGGGACCGCATCGGTCACCGGGACGCTCGGCAGCGCGCCTGAACCCTCCCAATGCGGACTTGCGCGAATCACATTTGTAGGTTCCCGGTACGCCAACGCGTCACCCAACGGGGTCCGCACCCCCGGGGCCCGAGCCCCCCTCCGCTCTCCCGCCCGCGCCTCCATGGGGACCAGGAGCGGGGCCGGCCTGGCGCCTCACGTCTTGTCCCCGCCCTGTCGGCTGCCAGTAGCGGCGCCCCTCCAGGTGCTCCGGCCGGTATTGCTGCTCTACCCAGCCCCCCGGTTCACCATGGGGGTAGACGTAGCCCTTACCGTGCCCGAGCTGGCTGGCGCCGGGATAGCTGGCATCCCGCAGATGCTTGGGCACAGCTCCAGCCGCCAACGATGCCACATCCTCTTTGGCCTTCCCGAGAGCCAACTTCACCGAGTTCGACTTGGGCGCGTTAGCGAGATGGACCACGGCCTGCGCCAGGTTCAGCTGAGCCTCGGGCAGGCCCACGAACTCGACGGCGCGGGCGGCAGCATCGGCTACCAGCAGCGATTGCGGGTCAGCCATGCCCACGTCCTCGCTTGCCAAAATCACAAGCCTCCGGGCTATGAAGCGGGCGTCCTCCCCCGCTTCCAGCATCCGCGCCAGCCAGTACAGGCCGGCGTCGGGGTCCGAACCCCTGATGCTCTTGATGAACGCACTGATGACGTCGTAGTGCTGATCTTCCCCGTACCGCAACGCCCGCGTGCCGCGAGCCGCCTCCACGTCGGCCACGGTCACGGCCTCTCGCCCGGCGGCCTCCGCCAGTGCCAGGGCGACCTCCAAGCTGTTCAACGCTGCCCGAGCATCGCCGTCAACGAGGCCGGCCAACAGGACCAGACCTTCCTCCTCCGCCTTGGCTCCCGCCCGTGACAGGGCCCGGTGCAACAGGACAAGCACGTCCCGCTCGGTCAGCGGCTCCAGCCGGAAAAGCGTGCTGCGGGAGAGCAGCGGGCCGTTTATGGAAAAGAACGGGTTCTCCGTCGTAGCACCGATCAAGGTAAGCTCCCCGGCTTCCACCGACGGCAGCAGTGCGTCCTGCTGGGCGCGGTTGAAACGGTGCACCTCGTCCAGGAACAGCACCGTCCCTCTGCCTTGCTCACCGAGCAGCGCCTTGGCCGCCTCCACAGTCTCCCGCACGTCCTTGACACCGGCTGACACCGCCGAAAGCCCGACGAAGGCACGTCTGGTTGCACCCGCAATCAAGCGCGCGAGCGTGGTCTTGCCCGTGCCTGGCGGCCCCCACAACACCGCGGAGCTGAGCCGGTCTGCCTCGATCAACGCCCGCAAAGGACGGCCGCGCCCGAGCAGGCGCTCTTGGCCGACCATCTCGTCCAGGGACTGCGGGCGCATACGGGCGGCTAGTGGCCCATGCTCAGCCAGCCGCCGTTCCAGCGCAGCATGGAAAAGATCAGCGCGCTCGGTCACACTGACCTACCGCGGCGCCAGCAAGGGCCCCAGTTGCTCAACGAACTCCGTGGTCAACCAACTCCGCGGCCGGCATTGCCGGGCCCCGGCAATGCCCGGTAAGCGTCGTAAACGCTGTCAACCCTCTTCAGCGCACCGAGCACCGACTCCAGGTGAGCGGGGTCCGCGAGCTCGAACTCAAAACGCATCTTGCTCACGCGGTCGGCCCCGGTATGACTGTCACTACGCAGGATGTTGAGGTGGTGGTCCGACAGCACCTTCCATATGTCCACCCCGAGGCGGGTCCGGTCCAACGCCTTGATCTCCAGGGCGGCCAGGAAACTGCCTGGCCTGTCCCGGTCCCACTCCACTTCGATCAGCCGGCCCACCTCCGCCGTGGCTAGAGCGGCAGCATTGGCACAGTCACTGCGGTGGACGCTCACACCCCGGCCCCGGGTCACAAAACCGATTATCTCGTCGCCGGGCACCGGTGTGCAGCACCGGGCGAGGCGCACCATGACATCGTCCAGGCCCTCGACGTGCAGGCCAATTCCCTGTCTGCTGGCAGCGCGCCTGGGTTGGCGCACCGTTGAAGGCAGCTGAACGTCCTGGCCACCGCCCCGCAGTTCCCGAGCGAGGCGTTGCGCCACGGCCTGGCCGGAAACGTGGCCCTCGCCGATCGAGGTGTACAGGCCATCAAGGTCTGCGTAGTGCATCGCATCGCTGACCTGCTTCATGGCATCGCTGCCCATGAGTTTCTGCAGAGGCAGGCCTTCCTTGCGCAACGCTTTGACCAGCTCTTCACGGCCCGTCTCGCGCGCGTCCTCGCGCCGCTCCCGGCTGAACCACTGCCGGATCTTGTTGCGCGCGCGGGGCGTCACCACGATGTTGAGCCAGTCCCGGCTAGGACCGGCCGAGGGCACCTTGGACGTGAATATCTCGACACTGTCGCCCGAGGTCAATTTGGAGTCCAGCGGCGCCAACCGGCCGTTGAGCCGGGCACCGATGCAGCGGTGACCGACCTCCGTGTGGATCGCGTAGGCGAAGTCGACGGGCGTTGCCCCGATGGGCAAAGCGACGACGTCGCCCTTCGGAGTGAAAACAAAGACCTCGTCCGTTTCCAGGTCCAGTTTCAGGCTCTCGAGGAACTCAGTCGGGTCGGTGCTCTCGGCCGACCAGTCAACGATCCGTTGCAACCAGGCTACGTCCGCCGGCGAAGCGTTTTCCTTATAGCCCCAGTGGGCGGCAATCCCGCGCTCCGCCCGGTTGTGCATTTCCCAGGTACGGATCTGCACTTCCAAGGGCTTGCCCTGAGGCCCGACCACCGTGGTGTGCAGAGATTGGTAAAGGTTGAACTTGGGTGTATTTATGTAGTCTTTGAACCGGCCCTGGATTGGTGCCCAGGCACCGTGGACGGCGCCGAGAGCAGCCCAACAGTCCTTCACGGAACCGACGATGACCCGAATGCCCACCAGGTCGTAGATCTCATCGAACTCCTTGTTCTTTAGGACCATTTTCTCGTATACCGAATAGAGGTGCTTGGGCCTGCCCGTGACCTGTGCCTCGATCCGCGCCGCCGCCAGTCGTTCCTGCACTTGTTCCGTCACCTGGGCCAGATAGAGGTCCCGCTCCGGAGCCCGGGCCGCCACCATCTGTTCGATCTGCGCGTACCGGCGCGGGTGCAGTGTGGCAAAGGCGAGGTCCTCCAATTGCCATTTGATGTCAGCTATGCCGAAACGGTGGGCCAGAGGAGCATACACGTCAAGCGTTTCCTGCGCTGTCCGTTTCTGGCTGGCTTCGGGCATGGCGGCCAGCGTGCGCATGTTGTGCAGGCGATCGCCCAATTTGATCAGCAGGACTCTCGGGTCCTTTGCCATAGCCACAAGCATCTTGCGCATCGTCGCCGCCTGGGCCGCTGCCCGGGAGTCGAACGAGACCCGTTCCAGTTTGGTTACCCCGTCGACGATCTGGGCGACAACGGGCCCAAAATTGGCCTCGATCTCCTCCAGGGACACGGCCGTGTCCTCTACCGAGTCGTGCAACAGGGCGGCAGCCAGCGTGACGTCGTCCATCCCCAAGCCGGCCAGGACCGTGGCCACCGCCAACGGGTGCGAGATGAAGGCCTGGCCCGAGCGGCGGACCTGTCCGTCGTGGGCACGCTCCGCGGTCTCGTAGGCCTTCGCGATCAGGGCGGCGTCGCCTTTGGGATGGCGCTCCCGATAGGACTGCAAGAGTGGCGCCAGAGCTTCCGAACCCGGTGTGCCCTGGCGACGCCAGGGAAGGACGCGCTCCACCGTTGAAGCGGCCCGACCTCGCGAAACCCGCTCTACCGTGCTCACGTAATCCTCTCTGCTCCCGACCCCGGTGGCCCCATCCCCTCGGGGCCCTGCTCCTCAGCCCGGCTCGGCTTACACCTGTGATAGGCCATTATTCGTACCTGACGAGCGCTTCCACGGCCAGGCCCTCCAGTTTGCGCCTTCCGCCCAAGAACCCGAGTTCAAGGATGCAACCAAAGCCCACGGTCTCGGCCCCCAACTTGGCTACCAGCCGCCTGGTGGCGGCGGCAGTGCCACCGGTGGCGAGCACGTCGTCGAGGACCACCGCTCGCTCGCCCCGCCGAAGCGAGTCGGTATGGACCTCCAGGGTGTCCTGGCCGTATTCGAGTTCATACGTATCGGAGTACACGTCGTAGGGAAGCTTGCCCTTCTTGCGCACAGGCACGAACCCAGCGCCCAACCGATAAGCGACAGGCGCCGCAATTATGAAGCCCCGCGCCTCCACACCAATGACCTTGTCTACGCGCTCACCAACAAAACGACCGGCCATGGCGTCCACGCATATCGCCAGGCCCGCTGCGTCGGCCAGCAGCGGGGTGATGTCCTTGAAGATGACACCCGGCCTGGGGAAGTCAGGAACATCCCTGATCAGGTCTTTTATGCGCGCTTCGTCGTACTCCACACATCAAGCGTACTACGGTAGTGACGCGGGACCAGGCGACGGCCCCGCAGACCGGGGCAATTGGACTTGAGCGCGAGCCCCTTAGCGGTGCCGAGGTACCTTCCGGCGCGGTCGAGGTGGGCCGGGCCGTCGGGGCACCGGGCTCTTCCCCGTGCCGGCGCCGGCGCTCCCCCCTTCTGATGCGCCGGCACCGGCACTGGCCCCCGGAGGGAACCCGTTGCCGCCAACTGCACTGCCACTTTGGGATGGTCCCACCCCGCCCTGGCTGGTAACATCGCCGGCCGGGGACCGAGGCCGCATGGCACCGGAATAGCCTTCGAACTCGCTGTCCCCGGCCCCGGTCCCAGCACCAACGGGGGTTGCGCTCAGGACAGGCCGTCCAGCGCCCAGAGCAGCCCGCTCGCCCGGCTTTCCTGCCCCCGTCCCGGACTGGAGCACGTTAGCCCTCGAGGCCATCAGCATCCCATCGGCCACAGTGGCAGCCGTCAGGATCTGACGTGACTGCGGGTACGCCTTCAGCCGCTTGCGGATCTCGACGTAACGCGGTTCGCGCTCTTTCAGCAGGGCGAGGATGGGCGAGGCGATGAATATCGAGGAGTAGGCCCCGCTCATGAGGCCGATGAACAGGGCCAGGCCGAAGTCGTTGAGGGCCGAGGCGCCCATGATCCACGCGCCGATCACGAGTATGCAGAACACCGGCATGACGGCAACGAAGGACGTGTTGATGGACCGGGCCAGCACCTGGTTCATCGAAAGGTTGACGACATCGGTGTAGGTGGCCCGGTTCGTCGAGGCGAGACCTCTGGTGTTTTCCTTGACTTTGTCGAACACCACGATCGTGTCGTAGATGCTGTAACCGAGCACCGTCAGGAACGCGATCACAGTGTCCGGGCTCACCTGGAACCCTGACAATGCGTAGATCCCTATCGTGACAAGCATGTCGTGCAGGAGGGCGACCAGGGCGCCCACGGCCATCTTGGCCTCGAAATACACCGTGATGCAGACGGCGATGAGCACCAGGAACACGATGACGGCTTCGATGGCCTTCTCGGAGATGGCGCTCCCCCAGGACGGCCCGACGGCTTGAAGGTTGACCGCGTCGGTGTTGACGTGGCCGATCGTGGCCAGCTCCTTGGTGACCTTCTGGACGATGGTGGCGTTGCTGGTGATGTTGGCCGCCGCCTCGAGCTCAATGTTCTCTTTGCCCGTTTCATGGTTCGTGAGCCGGACTATCGTGCCCTGGCCGATGGCCGCGCTGATCTTGCTTATGTCCGCACGCACGGTGGCCACTGAGGCTGTCGTTGGCACTTCCCACACGGTGCCGCCCCGGAAGTCGATGCTGAAGTTGAGGCCCCCGACGGCTAGGGCAACGAGACCGACGAGTATCACAAAGCCGGAAGCGGCGAACCAGATCTTCCACCGGTTGATGAAGTCGAACTGGGTCTGCCCGCGGTACAGGCGCCGGACGGCGTGTACCTCTCGCCGGCGCGGCTCGTACCCGCGAGGCTGCGACGCGGCCGTCATGCTTGCTCGATGATCATTGGTCCCTGCACCGTCATTTTCCTAGGCACCTGCCCCGAGCCCCCGGCTTACCCCCAGGAACCCGCCTTGGCCGAGGGCCGCCCGGCGGCCGGCCATGATCACCAGCGGCCTGGTGAAGAAGTACGTCGTGACGACGTTGAGCAAGGTCGCCAAGCCGAGGAAGAAGGCAAACCCGCGTACGTCGCCCACAGTGAGCCACCACAGGATGAGGGCGGCCGCAAACGAAGAGAAGTCGGCGGCCAGGATTGTCCTGAAGGCACGGGCGAAGCCCTTTTCCACCGACGTCCTCACAGTGCGGCCGCTGCGCACCTCTTCTTTGAGGCGCTCGAAATAGACGACGCAGGAGTCAGCAGTGACGCCCACCGAAACGATCAGCCCGATGACACCCGAAAGGGTCAGGGCTTCGTTGGAAGTCACGCTCAGCAGCGTCGTGATCGAATAGAGCAAGGCCCCCGACATCAAGATCTGGATGAGGACGACCAGGCCGAGCGCCCTGTAGTAGATCAACAGGTAAAGGAGGACCAGCAGCACTGCTATGGCGCCCGCGATCGCCCCCGCCTTGAGCGAATCCGTGCCTATTTCGGGCGAGATCGTGTTGATATCCTGAGCGACGAAGCGCACGGGAAGGGACCCGTAGTTGAGGGCGGTAGCCAAGGAGCTGGCCTGAGCTGAAGTAAAGGGATCCTGGGTTGAGCCGTTGATGGTGGCACCGCCCGGGAAAGTCGCAGCTTCGATGCTGGGGGCCGACTCAACCGTGGCGTCGAGCTCGATGGCCTGTTGGGCGCAGTACGGAGGGTCCTTCGGGTTCTCCTCGTAGCACTCGTAATGGGCGGTCGCGTACTTGTTGAAGAGCGTGGAACCCTCGCCGGTGAAGGTCAGGTCCACCTCCCATTCGTCGGTCTGGCTATTCAGGTAAGGCGTCGCGCTCTTCACGATCGAGCCTGTCATCTCGGCGGGGCCAAGTACATAACGGTCATCCGGCGTGTACTTGCCGGTGACCGAGTAGTCGGTGTAATTCGGCAACAGGACGACGGCGCTGGCTTTGTCGTCCGCCGCCGGGGTCAGACCGTGCGGCCAGGTCGGGTTCGGGGTGTACGCCTCCTGCTCGGGCCCGCTCAGATTGCAGAGCTGAGTGGCCTCCGAGGTCGCCGTGGGGACGGTGGTCGTTGTGGCCGTGGCCGAAGGAACGCTGGAGGTTGTCGTCGCCCCGTTTTTGTTGGCCGTCGTCGTCTTGTTGGCCACCGTCGTCTTGCCAGCCGTGGTTGTCGTGGTGCTGGCAATCGCGGTCCCCTTCTCTGTCGTGCTCGTTGCCTGGACCGCCGCCAACGGGTAGCTTGCCGACGCCAGGCGAAGGTCGAGCGCGGCCTGGGCCGGTCGGCCTGCCGTCAAAGCCGCTGTGGCAGACTTCGTGGCCACCTTGGCGGTCGTAGTCGTTGCCTGTGCCTTGGCCTTGGCGGAACCCGCTGCCGCCGTGGTTGTCGTGGTTCCTTTGGGCGCGGAAGTCGTCGTGGTGGAAGTGGGAGCCGTTGACAGGTACGGAGCGATGAGGCACTCCACGGGCCGGAAGAACAGCTGGGCCGTCTGGCCGATCACCTTCAGCACCTGAGTGTCGTTCTTGGCGCCCGGCAGCTCGATCACGATGTCCTGGCCCTGGACGTTGACGATCGAGTTCGACACGCCGATGCCGTCGACGCGCCGGTCCATGATGTTGACGGCCTCCTGCAACTTGCTCTGGTTCACCGAGCCGGTCGGCCGCTCAACAACGGAAACCCCGCCCTTCAGGTCCAGGCCGAGCAGAGGCGTCTTACCCGTCAGGACCGTGGCGCCAATGCTCAGGATGGCAATCGCCACGATGGCAGCCAACGACCACACCAGGTTTTTGCTTTGCATACTAACTACCTGTCCCCGCCACTGGGCGCGGCGCCGCCGCCGCCCTCAGCACCGCCGTCGCCGTTAAGGTCGCTGTCGCCTCCCATTGAGCCGTCGCTGACATCCGGCCACGCATCGCCGGCACCACCCCGGCGGCTGACGTTACGCCTGCCGCGTGCCGGCGTCGCCGCGCCGGTCCCCCCCGGGCCACCCCCCGAACTGCCAGTCCCTGAACTGCCCGTTCCCAGCCCGGTCGAGCGCCCCGTCCCGAGGCCCCGGGAACCGGGGCCGGCCATGTAGGCCACGCGCGATTGAACGGCATTCGGCACGAACTGCACGATCACGCCGTCTGAAACTTCAACGTCCACCTCGCCGTCCCCCATGCGCACCACGCGGCCGATCATCCCGCCAGCTACAACCTCGTCGCCGAGATCGAAGGCGCGGCTCTGGCGCATGGCCTGCATCCGTTTGCGTTGATTGGGCCGCATGACGAGGAAATAGAAGGCCGCGAACAGGACGATGATGATGAGCAGGAACGAACTCGAAGTAGACGAACTGTTCTTGGGCGTCGTCGTCGCGGTCGTGGCAAGGAGATGGGCAAAGCTGTTCATGAGGTGCACATCAAAGTCGGAGCCATCCAGGGGTCACAAACTCGGGCCCTATGGGGGCCCCCGATAAACAACGAACCACTAGCCTAGCGGCTCTGCCTCCCGGCCGTGAATCGCCCGGGGCGCCCAAGTGGCAGAGACCTCCCCCTGCAGCTCCGAAAAGCGCCCGGCAGCGACGGCTTCGCGCGCGCGCCCGACCAGACCTGCCAACCAGAACAGGTTATGGAGGCTCACCAGGCGCCCGGCGCTCGGCTCTCCCACGTTGAACAGGTGGCGCAAGTAAGCCCGGCTGTGGAGCCCGCAGACCTTGCACTTGCAGTCGGGGTCCAGGGGCGAAGGGTCCTTGGCGTAACGGCCCGCCTTCACAGCGAGCCGCCCGGCACCGGTGAGAGCCGTGCCGTGACGACCCAGGCGAGTTGGAAGGACACAGTCACACATGTCGACACCCAGGCCGATGGCCGCCACCAGCGTCCACGGGTCGCCTACGCCCATCAGGTAACGGGGCTTGTCGGCAGGCAGTTCGCCGACCGCGGCGGCAAGCGCGGCCATCGTCTCGTCGGCTGCCTCGCCGACCGAGAGCCCTCCGATGGCATAGCCATCGAAACCTATCTCGACCAGGCGGCGAGCGTACTGTGCTCGCAGGTCCGGTTCCGTGCCCCCCTGGACGATGCCGAACTGGAGCTGGTCGGGCCGGGAACGGGCTGCTCGCGCTCGCTGCGCCCAGGCCAGGGTGCGCTCACCCGCCTCGATCAAAGCGGGGCGGGCTGCAGGCAGCTCGGTGCAGACGTCCAAGACCATTTGGATGTCAGCACCGAGGACCTCCTGCACCTCCACCGCCCCCTCAGGGGTGAGCCGGTGCCGCGAGCCGTCGTACGACGAGCGGAACTCGACCCCGCCGTCATCGACCACACAGGGCAGCGACATGACCTGGTAACCGCCCGAGTCGGTCAGGAAGTAACCGTCCCAGCCGGAGAAGCCGTGCAGGCCCCCCATGGCGCCCACCACTTGGGCGCCCGGGCGCAACATCAGGTGGTATGTGTTGGCCAGCAGGACCTGTACCCCCACCTCGGCCATGTCGGCGGCAGACAGCAGCTTCACCACGCCTCTGGACCCCACGGGCATGAAGCAGGGGGTCAGGATACGGCCCCTCGGCGTCTCCACCCAGCCCGCCCTGGCGCGGCCGTCGGCCGCGTCAAGCTTGAACATGCCGCCCGACCACCATGGCATCGCCAAAGGACAGGAACCGGTAGCCCTCCGCCAGAGCAACCGCGTACAGCTCTCGCCAACGGGGGCCCGCGAATGCTTCCAGCAGCACCAGCAGCGTGCTCCTGGGCTGGTGGAAGTTGGTCATGAGCACGTCCACAACGCCGAAATCATGGCCCGGCCGCATGTACAGCTCGGTCCGGCCTTCCATGATCCCGGTGGCGGCGGCCGACTCCAGCGCCCTTACGGTCGTTGTGCCGACGGCGACGACGCGCTTGGCTCCCCGGCAGGCATCCCACGTCTCGGGGGGCACGCGATAGCGCTCCGCATGCATCGAATGGGCTTCGACGTCGCCGGCCTTTATGGGCCTGAAGGTCCCCACGCCCACGGCCAGGTCCACCGGGACAACCTGCACGCCCCGGGACAGGCACCCCGCAAGCACGCGCTCGGTAAGGTGCAACCCCGCCGTCGGGGCAGCCACGCTCCCGGGCCGGTCGGAGTACACGGTCTGGTAGCGCTCGGGGTCCACCAGGTCCCGGTGGATGTATGGGGGGAGGGCCACCGACCCGAAGTCGCTCAGGTCGGCGACCAGGCTCTTGACTATACGGTTGCCGCCCGGTCGCCGGTCCCCGACTTCGACCACGGCCTCGTCGTCGGCATACAGCACCGCGCCTGGGGCCAGTCGCCGTCCAGGGCGCACGAGGGCTTCCCAGGACCCCGGGTGTTCCGGCAGGGGCTCCAGGAGCAGCACTTCGGCGGCACCACCGCTTCGTTTGCGCAGTGTCAGGCGGGCGGGCACGACACGCGAGGTATTGACAACCAGCACGTCGCCCTCGCCGAGCAGACTGGGCAAGTCGGCCACCCGTAGGTGCTGCACCGTCTCAGCCGTCCCGCCCAGGGCGACGAGCAATCGCGACGAATCCCGCGGCTCGACCGGGACCTGGGCGATGGCCTCTTCGGGAAGGTCGTAGTCAGGGACGTTCATGGCTTGTACCGAGCTTGGCAAGACTACCCGGCATCGGAGCGGCGACCGGTCTCGCCGGTCAGCGCGCCCACAAACACGAACGACCTACCGGGCGGCCGGGCTCTAGCCCCAAAGAGTCGCCGCAGAATCGTCCGGTTCGACCGGGCTTTCCACGGTGAGCGCTGCCCGGGCGGGCACCGGCAAGCCGAGGTGCTGCCAGGCGAGCGGCATCGCCACCCTCCCCCGCGGCGTGCGCCTGATCATGCCCAGCTGCAACAGGAACGGTTCGTACATCTCCTCGACCGTCTCGGCGGCCTCCCCCACAGCTACGGCTATCGTGCTGAGACCGACCGGTCCACCGCCGAAGCGGCAGCACATCGCTTCCAGGATCGCCCGGTCAACCTTGTCGAGGCCCAGCTCATCTACCTGGAACAACTCCAGCCCGGACATGGCAACGTTGCGGTCGATCGTGCCGTCGCCACGTACCTCGGCGTAGTCCCGCACTCTCTTCAACAGCCGGTTGGCCAGCCGTGGTGTCCCGCGCGACCGCTTGGCGATCTCCGCTCCCCCGGCCCGGTCGAGCACAGCCCCGAACACCGAGGCCGAGCGGCGCACAATCAGCTCCAGCTCGTCGGCGCCGTAATAGTCCAGGCGAGCAACGAAACCGAACCGGTCCCGCAGCGGCCCGGTGATGAGCCCGGTCCTCGTGGTGGCCCCGACAAGCGTGAAACGGGGCAGGTCGAGACGGATGCTGCGAGCACCCGGTCCCTTGCCGAGCACGATGTCGAGCTGGAAGTCCTCCATGGCCGGGTAGAGGATCTCCTCAACCGGCCGGGCCAAGCGGTGGATCTCGTCGACGAACAGGACGTCGCCCCCGCACAGGTTGGTGAGCAGGGCAGCCAGGTCACCGGCCCGGACCAGTGCGGGACCGGAAGTCACGCGGAACCCGGCCCCCATCTCGTTGGCCACGATGCCGGCAAGCGACGTCTTGCCTAAGCCCGGGGGCCCGGCAAACAGAATGTGGTCGACTGGCTGGCCACGGCGCCGGGCCGCCTCCAACATGATCGCGAGGTGCTCTTTGAGCTGGGCCTGGCCAACGAAATCGGCCAAATAGCGCGGCCGGAGCGAAATCTCCTCGGCGACCTCCACCGGGTCAGCGGCCGGGGCCAGTAAGCGCGCTTCGGAGCCATTGCCCTCTCCCCCCGGAGGGTTCACGAACTGCCCGCCAGCTCTCTGAGCGCGTAGCGCAGGAGCTCCTCGGTCGAACCCTCGACCGGCAGCCTGGCTAGCGCTTGGCGCACCTCGTCGCTGCCATAGCCGAGAGATCCGAGCGCCGCCCGTACCTCTTCGCGCTGGGCGCCGCGATCAGCCGCGCTCGCCTCGTGGGGACCGGCCCCGCTCGCGCCGCCTGCCCCCAAGGCGGTGCTCGAGGCGCCAACGTCGATCAACACCGCCGCCTCAAAGCGTGGCCCGAGCTCCACGATGAGGCGCGCTGCCGTCCTGCGGCCAATGCCGGGCACCAGGGTCAGGGCGTCGGCATCCTCGGCCAGCACGGCACGGCGCAGCGCCATGGGCGACAGGACCGACAGCACCGCGAGAGCCACCGCCGGGCCCACACCATGGGCGCCCAACAGGAGCTCGAAACAGTCCCGCTCCTCACGCGACGGGAAACCGTAAAGGACCAGGGCGTCCTCGCGCACATGGGTATGCACGTGAAGGAACGTGGGGGCCCCGAGCTCTCCCGCACGCGTGACTGATCCCGCAGGAACGAAGACCCGGTAGCCCACCCCCGACACTTCCACTAACAGCTCCACCTGGTGGTCGCTGCGCAACGACCGGTCGAGCACTGTGCCACGGAGCGATCCGATCACCTCCGGCCTCCACCGGCTCCCGCGGCGGCCACCGCTCGGGCCAATGGCGCGCAGGCCAGGTGGCAAAGCGCCAGCGCCAAGGCGTCCGCCCGGTCGGGCGGGGACGGCTTATCAGGCAGGTCCAGCAACGCTTGCACCATGCGTTGGACCTGGTCCTTACCCGCATTGCCCCAGCCGGTCACCGCCTGCTTCACCTCGTTGGGGCTGTACTGCACGACCGGTATGCCGACCTCGGCGGCGGCAACCAGGGCGAGCCCGCTGGCCTGGCCAACAGACATCGCGGTGCGCGCGTTGGCTTGGAACAGGGTTCGCTCGACCACCACGACGTCCGGCGACAGTCTCGAGAACAGGAGCCGCAGTTCCTTGAACAGCGCGCACAGCCTCCGGTCCAGTGGCTCTGTGACGGGCGTGGTCAGGACGCCCGAAACGACCACTACGGGTTGGTCACCTTCCTGACGGACAGCCCCATACCCACATCGCGAAAGCCCGGGGTCGATGCCCATTACGAACATTAGTTCGGTACTCTAGCAGCCACCAGCTTTCAGCTGGTGGATCTGCCCCGACCTGCCTTCACGTCCCAGCCCCTGGGTTCACAATGAGGTCTCGTGGTCGATTTATGACGTTCCCCGGCAGGTACCGGCCCCGACGCTGGCGCCCCTTCAGACTACGACCAGTTCCATTACCGAGTCGGGGATGTCGAAATTGGTGTAGATATTCTGGACATCGTCGTGGTCGTCCAGCAGGTCGATCAGGCGCAGGATCTTGCGGGCGTCCCCCTCGCTGGCTATCGGTACCACCTGAGAAGGGTGCATCGTCAGCTCGGACGAAGCAACGCGCCACCGGTTGGCTTCGATCGCGCTGCGCACGGCGCCCAAATCGGCGGGCGGGGTGAGAACCTCCCAGCTGTCGCCGGTATCGCTCACGTCATCCGCTCCTGCCTCAGCAGCCGCCAGGGTGAGGTCGTCCTCGTCAATCTTGGGATCGTGGGCCACTATGACCACGCCCTTGCGCTCGAACTGCCAGGCCACTGCCCCCGGTTCAGCCATCGAACCACCGTTCTTGGAGAAAATCGAACGGATGTCAGCCCCCGTGCGGTTCCGGTTATCCGTGAGGCATTCGACGATCACAGCCACTCCACAAGGCGCGTACCCTTCGTAAGTCACCTGTTCGTAGCGGACACCCTCCAGCTCACCGGTGCCGCGCTTTATGGCTCGTTCGATTGTCTCCATCGGGACTGACGAATCCCTCGCCTTCTGGAACATGGTCCGCAGGGTCGGGTTACCTTCGATGTCGCCGCCACCTTCGCGCGCTGCCACTTCGACCTGGCGTATGAGCTTGGCGAACAGCTTGCCCCGGGCCTTGTCCAAAGCGCCCTTCTTGTGCTTGGTGGTGGCCCACTTAGAGTGCCCTGACATTTTCCTTCCTCGTATTCATTGAGCCCTCGATTGCGTTCATCGGGGCCTCGCTTGCCTTCACTGAACCCTCGCTCCCCTTCGCGGGGCGTTCCCTTGCCACAAGGCGACCGTCCCGTGCCGCGAAGCGGTGGTACTGGAGGAACAGCTCGTGCAGCCGCGTCTCACCCACGAGCTCGGGGTGGAAAGAGCTGACCAGCACCGGGCCCTGCCGGCACACCACCGGCTTCTCCTCCCCGCCCACCGTCCGGACACTGGCCAGCACTTGCACATCCGGGCCAGCTCTCTCCACAACGGGCGCGCGAATGAAGACCGCGTGCATCGGCACGGGCATGCCCGCGACGGCAAGGTCCGCCTCGAACGAGTCCCGTTGGCGCCCGAACGCGTTCCTCCGCACGGAAATGTCGATGGCGCCAAAATGATGCTGGTCGGGCCGGCCGTCCAGGATCTCGCGGGCCAGCATGATCATCCCGGCGCAGGTGCCGAAGGCGGGCATGCCGTCCGCCAAGCGCTCGCGCAGCGGTCCGAACAGCCCCGAGCTCTCGAGCAGCAACGACATGGTCGTCGACTCACCGCCCGGGAAGACCAGCGAAGTCACCCTGGCGAGGTCGGCCGGCACCCGCACTTCTATGCTGGTCGCGCCAAGGTGCGAAAGCAGCCTTACATGCTCGCGAAAATCACCCTGGAGCGCGAGGACGCCAACCAGGCCGGGTGCTGCGGCGGCCGCGGGGACCACCACCTGGGGGCACCTTTCCCAACGCTGCTGCCCTACCAACCACGCTCAGAGAGCTTCGTTGACACCGTGCCCGAGTCCTCGCCGCGCATGGCCTCGCCCAGGCCTCTGCTCACCTTGGCCACTATTTCGTAGTCACGGAAGTGCGTGGTCGCTTCGACTATGGCCCGGGCGAAGTGGGCGGGGTCGGAGCTCTTGAAAATACCCGAACCGACGAAAACCGCTTGCGCCCCGAGGTGCATTACGAGGGCGGCATCAGAGGGCGTTGCTATGCCCCCGGCGCAGAAAAGTGGCACGGGCAGCTCGCCTGTCTCAGCCACCTCCTTTACAAGTTCCACCGGCGCACGCAGCTCCTTGGCCCACGCGTAACGCTCCGCGGCGTCGGCCTGGGTGATCTTGCGTATATCGCCAAGGATCTGGCGCAAGTGGCGCACCGCCTCCTTCACGTCCCCCGTACCAGCCTCGCCTTTCGACCGGATCATCGCCGCTCCCTCGGAAATCCGCCGCAGCGCTTCGCCCAGGTTGTTAGCCCCGCAGACAAACGGCACGGTGAAAGGCCACTTGTCGATGTGGTGCTCGTCGTCTGCCGGGGTAAGGACCTCGCTCTCGTCGATGTAGTCGACTCCCAGTACTTCGAGGACCTTGGCTTCAGCAAAATGGCCGATCCGCGCCTTGGCCATGACCGGGATACTCACGGCCGCCTTTATCCCCTCGATCAGTGCAGGATCGCTCATGCGGGCAACCCCGCCGTCGCGGCGAATGTCAGCCGGCACGCGTTCGAGCGCCATGACCGCTGCCGCCCCCGCGTTCTCGGCGACCCGAGCTTGTTCAGGCGTGACCACGTCCATGATCACCCCGCCCCGAAGCTGTGTGGCCAGTCCCCGTTTTACGAGCCCCGTGCCCGTCAGGCGAGCCGCCGGCACCGCCACGGCGGGGCCGCCCGTAACCGGGCCCGGTTGGCCGTCGCTGTACGTCATGCCAGCATCCTAGCTCCAGGCGCCACTACCTGGCTTGACGGGCAGTGGTGATATCTCGCGCCGCTCAGAGCTCGCGCAGGGCTTCGATGCGGTCCTTCAAGGTCGTCTCCGGACCGCCCAGGCCGCCCGGGTCGGCAAACCAGAGATGGGCGGTGGACCGCGAGCCCCCGCGGATGTGGGTACCTTTCGCCTCCATTTTCTCGAGTGCGGAGATAAGCCCCGGCGGGTAACGGGTAAAGCTCACGGCCGCCCTGTCCATGGCCGTGACCGGCTCAGGCGGGGAAAGCCAGGTCGCGAACATGCCCAAGGTCGCCACGGTGACCGTCGCCGGGAGCATGTCATGGCACCGGATGCGGGTCAGCTGCTGGGCAACCACACCCTCGAGTTCCATACGGTCCAGCTGGTCCAACAGGCCCTGTGTCACGACCAGGGTGGAACGCCGGCGGCGCCGACCGCACACGGCAGCGTTGAGGCTGGCCTCGTCGCGTACCCTGACTTCCGGACGGCGCACGCCGATGGTGGCGCACAGCCCATCGACCAGGTTTGTGAGGCGCGCTTGTCTAACCGGGTCCGCCTGTTCGCCTCCAAGGACCCTTCGGGCGAGCGGCTCGGCGGCCCACCACATCGCGAGACCCAACGACGGAGTGGCTACCACGAACCCGATAACCCCGACGAGCCAGTTCGCAGTGGCCCACCAGAGCAAAAGGCCCGTCGCCAGCCCGAGCGGGAACGACGAGACGGTCACCAGCGCCAAGCCGCGGCGGCGGTTGGCCATGGTCCTTGCACGGAGCGGGTCAGCGGGCATGCGCACAAGATGATAGAGGCCGCCTGAGGCCCTTGGAGCGGCGCTCGTCCGGGCCGGTCGTTCGGTCAGGTCGTCCGGAGGCCCCGGGCGCCTCTCTGGCCGCCTTGGAAGGCCGGCCAGCATCGAGCTTGTGAACTGCTAGCCGGCAGGCGGGGAGTGTTACCCGGGGTTACTACCCGGGGTTGCGAGCAGGCGTCGGTACGTGGGCCCGGTCGGCCCGCCGGTTCCGCAACGTCAACCACAGCACGGCCAGCCAGCCCACCAACAATAGGAGCCAGTAGCTGACGACCCGGTACATCAAAGTCCCCGCCGTCGCCTTGGACACCGGGACGCCGAAACGGGTCATCACCTCGACCAAGCCCCCTTCCACTAGCCCCAGGCCTCCCGGGGTCACTGGCAGTTCGACCAGCAACTGGGCCGAGGCGTAACACAAGAGCACGCCTCGCCAAGGAACAGGCCCACCTACGGTGAGAAGGCCCATCAGCAACACGACCGCGTCCATGCCCCAGTTGAGCGCCGCCGCGGCGAAGCACATTGCCCAGACGCGCACCGAGGGCCGGAAGCTTTCCATCTGCCTCGTTGCCTCCTCCGCAGAACGAAGCGGGCGGCAAAAGCGCTCCGGCAGGCGGCGTTCCGCCCGGCGCAACAACCTGGCGATGAAATCGCTGAGGAGCGGTACCTGCCGGAAGAGGGCGGCGGCCACGAGAGCCCCGGCCAGGATGACAGCCAACCCGGGCAGGAGCTTGAGGCGGAGCCCGGAGCCTACTACGGCGGCCCCGGCGACCGCCACCGCGGCCAAGGCAGCGGAGGCCAGAGCCCCTGCTGAGAGCTCCGCCCACAGGCCCACCGCCCTACCGGCGCCCAGCCGCTGGTACTGGCGGAAGGCGTAGCCCTCGGCGAACAGAGTCCCCGCGGGCAGCGACTGAGCTACCGCGTTGCTCGCCATGGTCACCGGCAACAGGTGGCGCACCCGCGCGGGGACGTCGCCCACTCGCAGCAGCCTCTGCTGCAGCCACGACAAGGCGACGATCGAGCCCACCTCCGCCAACACCGAGACAAAGAGCCAATGCCAATGCAACCGGTCGAAGGTGGTCCCGACCTGACCTGCGTTGCCTGCCAGCCGGCCCAGGACAAACAACGCCGCGGCGGCGAGCACCACGACCTCGATCAGCAAACGGATGACAGCCTGCCGCCGGCCGTGGCGCCGCCCGCCGTAGAGGCGCGCTACATCTCGCCGCTCGCCAGTGACAGGCTGGCCCAGGGCGGCCCGCATGAGGGAGCCGTTGTCCCCCTCACCGTCAACGGGCAGCGAACGCACTCGGAACGCAGGTTAGTGCGCCGGTGCCCCGTCGATGGGCGATTGGGCGTGGCACCGGCCGCGGGCCGGGCCACAAACTGAGATCTTGCTGAAGGGGTGGTGCCCGGAACCCTGGCCGTCACCCCTCCACCTCCCCACCGTGCGAGGATGGGCATGCAAGCAAGGCGCGTCCGGTGAGCCGCTCTCGCAGACGAACCCCGCACAAACCGAAAACAGCGCAGAGGAGAAACCTGAGTGAGCGGAGCCACACCGGAAGTTCCTGCATGACATTTTCAGGACTTTCTGTTCCTAGCAGGTCCACCGAGCGGACCAGGGCCTCAAGGCGGGAGCGCTGGCGCCGAGCAAATAGTGTGGAACATCACTTCGAGCTCCCACGCCTGCGTGACCTCGCCAAGCGAGCGGCGCCCCAGGTCATCGAAGCGACCCTCGTACCGTTGGCCCTCTTTTATGCCGCACTGGCTGCTCTCGGCCCCACGGGCGCTATCTGCACCGCGCTGGGCTGGAACTACCTGGCGCTGGCACGCCGCTTGTGCTGCCGGGAGCGGCTGCCGGGTCTCCTGCTGATTTCCAGTCTCGGGCTCACGGCCCGTTCCGCCTTGGCGTTCGCGAGTGGTAACAGCCTGTTCGTTTACTTCCTGCAGCCATCGCTCGCCACCGCCCTCGTGGGCGCCGCCTTTCTCTTGTCGGTGCCCCTGGGCCGGCCGCTGGCCGAGAAACTCGCCCACGACTTCGTCCCCCTTCCGCCCTCGTTCCTCAGGCGCCCCAAGGTGCGCCAGCTCTTCGTGCGGATCAGCCTTCTGTGGGCGCTGGTAAGCCTGGCCAATGCCGCTGGCACGATCGCCCTGCTCGTCAACTTCCCCATCGCCACCTACCTCGCAGCCAAGACCGGGCTCTCGGGCGCGCTCACCCTTAGCGGCATCGTCGTTTCGTCCTGGTGGTTCAGGCGGGGCTTGCGGCGGAACAGCCTGGTAACCGCCGCCGTCCCTGCCCCGCCCGCCTAGCCTGGCGGCTCCTCCCACCACCACGCCAGACCGGCCAGGCCGGGGCCGGTGTGGGCCACCATGACCGGGCTGAAGGAGCCCACAAAAGCGCTCGCCGGCTCTACTATTGCGCCGACTTCGGCGAGCAGCTCCTCGGCGGTGCCGAGTTCCAACGCGTGCAAGGCCGCGACGTGCAACGATGCCCCGCGCCGCCGCATCTGCCTCACCTCGCGGGCCCACAGGGCGACGATCCTCTGGCACGCCAGCCGGCGGCCACGGACCGGCCGCAGCGGCCGTGTGCGCCCGTCACGGAATTCGAAGACGGAGTTGAGGCCCAACCAGCGAGCCCCCCACGCCGCCGCCCCCGGGACGCGACCACTTCTGGCCAGGTGCTCCAACGATGGCAGAGTGGCCAGCAGTCTCACCCTGGCAGCAGCCGTTTGGGCTGCTGCCACGACAGAGGTCAAGGGCAACCCGGTCCGGGCCGCCCTCGACGCGGCCAGGACCACCAGGCCCTGTGCGCCAGCGGCCGTACGTGTATCCACGACCGCTACCCTTTCCGCGCCACCAGGTCCGGCCCCCGGGCCAAGGAGGCCGGCAGCGACGCGTGCCGCCTGATAAACCCCGCTCATGCGCCGGGAAATCGTGAGGATGACGACGCCGTCACCCTTGTCGGCTTCGACCGTGGCACGGGCCAGTTCCCCGGGGGCGGGGCACGAGGTGCCCAACCCCTCCCCCATCCTTGCCAGCACTTCCTCCATGCTGAGCGCCCCGTCGCGGTACTGGTGATCGCCGATCGTCACCCACATGGGTACGACCGTGACCCCGTGCTCGCAGGCCAGTTCGGGTGGCAGCGAGCACGCACTGTCGGTCACAACGGCAACGTTCAGTTTGCCGCCTCCCTTTCGTCCCGCCCCGCCCTCAACCTGCCGCGGACCTCTTTGGCTCTCGTGTCCCTGTCGAACAGTAGACGGTTGACATAGAGCGAAGGGCTCCTTTCGACCGCCCCGGCGTTGCCCATGAGGCGTTTGGCCAACATTGGCACCAGCACCGCGCTGGCCGCCACCAAGCCCCGCCGACCATGAGCACGCGCCGCTACCGGCAAGAGCACCAGGTCGGCCAGCAACGAGCCCAGTGCGGTCTCGCCGATCAGGCGCCCCCCAGCGAGGCCTGCTATCAGGACAGCGGACCCAGCAGGCGCGGTCATCAGGAGCGACCCCATGGCAGGCGAGATCCCGCGCCCACCGGCCCCTCCGAGAAAGGGCGACCAATTGTGGCCGGCGACCGCGGCGGCACCCGCCAGCGCTGCGGCAACGGGGCGCGAGCGCCCGGCCAACGCCGGGCCCACGGCACCCTTGGCCAATTCGCACAGGCCCACGGCAACCAGGGGGCCTTTGCCGGCCACCTGCCAGAGCGCTGTTCCCGAAACAGTACCGTTCCCCACCGAGCGCAGGTCAACTCCTGTCCACCATCTGGCCATCAGGTTTGAGAACGGTACGGCCCCTGCCCCGAACCCGACGACAATGGCCACAACGGGGCGCAACCGGCTCATGGCCCCACCAACCCGCTCGGCGCGCCCGGCCGGAAGTTCATCTTTCATTGCAGGGCGAGGTTACTGATCAACGGCGCCCCCCGGACGACGCCGCCAATGCGCCTCTTCGTCGCAGCACCTCTCGCACCGACTCACCCCAGGCGACCGTGAGAAAGCGGCGGCACAAGCCCTCGTGATTTTGGGCGGTGCCGTAATCTTGAACTCGGAGCGCCGGATGGGCGTTAAGGAACACAGATGGAAGCTTTGCTTGTCGTCTCAGTGACCTTGTGTGCTCTAGCCTTGGTCGTGCAGTTCGGTCGGGGCCTCTGGGCACGGACGCGGTCGGTCGAGCGTCACAAGCAAGCGTTGGACACGCTGGCGGGCATAACACAAAATTCCGACGCGACCGAAGGCACGCTCCACAGCCCACCTCGCACGGGTGCGGACCATCAGGCGCATGTCCGTGTGATCGGCCCCGACGGGGGGGTCTTGGCCGGCCAAAGCCCGCTGCCCCCACCTCGGCCGTTCCCTCGCTCCCAAGGCAGCCCCTCACCCTTCCGCCGGCCTTCCCGCGCTGCTCCCTCAGCGGCCGCCGTCGGCCCGACCGTGGTTGCGGCAATGAACGGGCGTGCGCCTGGCTCCCATATCGTGCACCTCCGCCAACAGTTCGCGCCGGCGGAGGAGTTCCCAGCCCCGCGGGCGCCTGAGGGGACGGCACCCGGTCTGATGCCCCCGCCGCCGCTCACCAACGAACCTCCAACCAGGCCCGTACCCGTCATCCGGCCGCACGTTTTCTATTTCGACGACCTCACTCCCCGCGCCGGTGCCAACCGCAACGGCCACGGCGGACCGGTGATAGGCCCTGCCGGCGATAGGGCCAAAGAAGAACACAACGATGCGCTCCCGCCGCCCACCGCTCTGGCCACCCCTCTGGCTGCTTCTCTTCGACCTGCTCGGGGACGCCGCAAACCGTTCGCCAGCCGTGCTCTGGCAGCGGCCGCCGCCTCGATCGCCCTGGCAGCCGTCGCCGTGGCCGTTGCGGTAACCCACTCCGGGAACCGGGCCACCGCCCCGCCGATCGCCGTCACCAGGCCCACAACAGCGCCCACGACGGGACCGGTGAACGAACGCACGACCAGGCCCGTCAGCCGGCCGACCACAACTGCGGCACCGACGACGGTCCGAACGTCAGCCGCGGCGGCGCCCCTGCCAGCCGTCCTGCTCTCCGAGAGTGACGGGACAGCGACCTACCAGCTCACCTCCGCGTCCGCCGCCATCGTGATCAAAGCGACCGGGCGCTGTTGGACCGAGGTCCGCGCGGGCAGCCCCTTGGGCAAGGTGGTCTACGAAGGCACCCTCCTGCCCGGCCAGCGCTTCCCGGTCACAGGCCCGGCGTGGGTACGACTAGGCGACCCGCCTTATGTCGCGTTGACAGTCAACGGGAGCGAGATGAAAGTGCCCGGCAGCGCCCAGGGCGTACCCCTCAACGTCGAATTCACGCTCCGGTAGGGCCCCGGCCATCTTCTCCAAAGCATTACGTACTCGCGTGCTGCGATCCCCGGCGGGACCGTTGGAGGGCATCCCACGTCGGCGTCAGAACGCGAGCGGCGCGCGCTTCGTCCACCCGGCCAACGGGGGTGGTCCGCGGTGCCTGGGCGGCCGAGGCCGCGCCTTCGTGTGCTATCTCCAACAAAGCGGCCGCCAGTGCGGCCACCGTCTCAGGGCTCTCGGTTTCAGTGGGCTCGATCATCAAGGCCTCGGGCACGATCAGCGGGAAATGGACCGTCGGCGCATGGAAACCCTTCTCGAGCAAGCGCTTACCAACGTCGATGGCCCTCAGCGGCGGCTGGCCGGCGCCGCCGTCGCTCCCGGAGCGGGCATCCCTGGTCGAGACGACGACCTCGTGCAGGCTCGGCCGGTCGAACGGTACCCGATAGGTACCCAGCAGCTGGCCCCGCAACCAGTTGGCGTTCAGGACAGCCGCCTCGGAGACGCGGCGCAAGCCGTTGGCCCCGTTGGACAGGACGTAGGCCCAGGCCCGGGCCAGGGCCAACGCGTTGCCGTGCCAGCCGTGCACCCTGCCGATCGAGCGGGCGGGCTCCTCCCAGCAGAAAGTCCCGTCGTCGTTCCTCCTCGGCACTGGCCCCGGCAAAAGGTCTGCCAGCTGACGGGTCACCGCCACGGGCCCCGCTCCCGGCCCACCTCCGCCGTGAGGAACGGCAAAGGTCTTGTGCAGGTTGAGGTGGACTATGTCGAAACCCATGTCGCCCGGCCGCGCCACCCCCAAAATGGCGTTCATGTTCGCACCGTCGTAATAGACCAAGCCACCCGCCTCGTGCACGGCGGCCGCTATCTCGGCGACGTCCTCTTCGAACAGGCCGAGGGTGTTGGGATTGGTGAGCATGATGCCGGCCACATCACCATCGAGATGGCGGCGTAGCTCGGCCGGTGAGACCAGGCCGCGCTCGTCTGAAGGCAGGCTGACCGTGCGGTAGCCAGCCAGGCTGACCGATGCCGGGTTGGTCCCGTGAGCCGAATCGGGGATCAGCACCTTGGTCGGGGTGCGGCCGGCGCTGCGGTGCCAGGCCCGTATAATGAGCAAGCCTGTGAGTTCTCCCGCGGCTCCGGCCGGGGGCTGCAACGTGGTTGCATGCATCCCGGTGATACGGCACAACGCGTCGGACAAGCCCCACAACAGAGCCAGCCACCCCTGGGCGTGCGCGGCCGGCGTGGCCGGGTGAACAGCGCACAGCCCGGGAAGAGCCGCTGCCTCGTCGCAAACCTTGGGGTTGTACTTCATGGTGCAGGACCCCAGCGGGTAAGCCCCGAGGTCGACGCAGTACTGGCGATGGGATAGGCGCGTGATGTGCGCCACCAGGTCCCGTTCCGACATCTCCACCAGCGGGACCGGCTCGGCCCGGAGTTCCCCGGGCGGTACCAGCTCCTCTGGCGCCCATTCGGGGACGCCCGTCGTGCGGAAGGAGCACGAACGGCGGCCCGGGACGGAGAAATCAAAGATCGTTGGCTCTTCGTCCTGGCCGAGCAGCGGGGCCGAACTGGCCTTGCCCCCGGGGGCGGCTTGGTCAGGCGTTGCCGGCCCGCTCACGAGAGCACCTTTGCCAGGGCTTGTGCGTAGGAGTCCAGCTCCGCCCGAGAGCGCTTCTCCGTCACGGCAATGAGTATCCCCTCCCTGTCTCCCGTCGCCACCGGTATGCCCGCCAGGAAGCCCTCGTCCGCCATGCGGTCTATGACCACCTCGGGCGGCACGGCTAGCTCGACGGCGAATTCGCGGACCACGGGTGCAGCGGCCAATGCCCGAACGCCGTCCAGCGACAGGACGGCCTCTCTCAGGTAGCGAGTGCCGCGTGCACAGCGCAACGCCAGCTCCCGCAACCCCTGAGTGCCCAGCCACGCCAGTTGCACCATGGCGGCCACAGCCACCAGAGTCTGGTTGGTGCAAATGTTGGAGGAGGCCTTCTCCCGGCGAATGTCCTGTTCACGGGCGCGCAATGTCGTGACATAGGCGGTGCGGCCCTGCATGTCGACGGTCCGGCCCACCAGGCGCCCAGGAAGGCGCCGGACGTAGTCGGTGCCAACCGCGAACATGCCGAGGTAGGGCCCCCCGAAAGCCAGGGGCGCCCCCATGGGTTGCCCCTCTGCTATGGCCACGTCAGCTCCTTGCTGGCCGGGTGTTCGCAGCAGCCCGCCGGCCACGGCGTCGAAAACCGTCACCAGCAGCGCTCCCGTCCGGCCCGCCAACTCTTTGGCGGCCGTGAGCGGGTCGATGCAGCCGAAGTAGTTGGGGCAGGCGACGACGACCGCCGCAGGGCCGGTGTTCGTGGCAGCGGTGCCGGCCCAGTCCGTCACCCCTTCCTCGAGAGGCACATCCACCAGCTCGATGCCGCGCCCGGCGGTCAACGTGGCCAGGGCCTGGCGCCAACGAGGGTTGACCCCCGCGCTCACCCACACCACCTCGCGGCCCGTAACAGCAACCGCGAGGTTCACGGCTTCCACGAGAGCTGTCGCCCCGTCGTACAAGGAGGCGTTGGCCACCGGCAACCCGGCCAAACGGGACACTAGCGTCTGGTACTCGAAAAGGGCCTGGAGGACACCCTGGGCCACCTCGGCCTGGTAAGGCGTGTAGGAAGTGACGAACTCGGACCTGCCCGCCAAGGCCCGGGTCACTGCCGGGATGTCGTGGTCATAGGCCCCACCCCCGGCGAAGCAGATCAGTTGCCCTGGGGCACGGTTGGCTTCCGCCAGGCGGCCCATTTCCGCCGCGACGTCCGCCTCCGGTATACCTGGCGGCAGGTCAAGGCCACCCGCCAGGCGAAGTGCGGCGGGCACGCAGGCAAAGAGATCCTCCGCGGTGGCCAGGCCGAGGTCGGCCAGCATACGGGCAAAGTCGGCTTCGGTATGGGGGACGTAGTCGGCCACGGCTCAGTGGCCTGCCGACGGTGCGGCCTTGGCCGGGGCCGTGGGTGCGGCCGGCTTCGCTTTGGTCACGAAGGGCAGCCTCGTGACCCGGCATGCCAAGGGCCGGCCACGGGCCTCCACCTCGACGACCACCCCGGTCTCGACCGACGGGGGCAGGAAGCACATGCCGATCCCGCACCCCAGCACCGGGGAGTAATTGCCGCTGGTGAGAGCCACGGAGGGCGCCGCGCCCATGTGCACTTGGTAGCCGGACCGCAACGGCTGGCGCCCGGGGCCGATGACTCCCTTCAGCAACCTCGTAATGCCCCGCGCCCGCTGGTCCACCAGCGCTTGGCGGCCCGTGAAACCACCGGGCTTGTCCCACGCCACCACCCACGACAGCCCCGCCTCCAGTGAAGTGATGCCGGGACCGAGCTCATGGCCGTGGAGGGGCAGGCCTGCTTCGAGCCTCAACGTGTCGCGCGCCCCCAGGCCCGCGGGTCCAGCACCGGCGCCGACCAACGCCTCCCACAAAGGCACGGCCATGGCGGCCGGCACCGCGCATTCCACGCCGTCCTCGCCCGTGTAGCCGGTGCCGGCGACAACGACCGGAGCGCCCCGCCAAGACAGTTCCTGCACCCGGAAGTGGCCGACCGAAGCGGCCTCGGGGAAGACGCCGCCGATCAACTCACGCGCCCTCGGCCCTTGCAAGGCGAGGATGGCCCTTTCTGCAGTCACATCGGTGCCCCCGATGGCATTTCGCACCCGCGATGTGTTGGAGGCGTTCGGCATGACGTCGAACCGTTCCTCGCTGACCCACCAGACGATGATGTCGTCGAGCACCGAACCGTCCTCGTCGAGAAGGTGCGTGTACTGGGCCCGGCCAGGCGCGATCCTGCCCAGGTCGTTGGTGAGGGAGCGTTGGAGGCACTCCCGGGCGCCAGCACCCACGAGCCGGACCGTCCCAAGGTGGCTGACATCGAACAGGGCAACATCGCGCCGGCATGAAAGGTGCTCAACGATGGTCCCCCGCTCGAACTCGAGGGGCATCTCCCAGCCGCCAAAGGCGACGACACGCGCCCCGTTAGCCCGGTGCCAACTATCGAGAGGGCTGCGCCGCAGCGCGGGGGCCAACCCCAACGAGTCCGTGTTCATCCGGCTCAGCCTAACCGGGTGTGCGCGAGCTACGCTCGGCCCGCCCCGCCGGTGCGAATGGTGTGCTCAGTCGCAGTACCGGCTGGGTGCTCTCGCGAGCGGGAGCCTCCCAGTTCGGTAATGGCAGCGTCCACCTCCGAGACGATCTTCCTCATGCCGAGCACGATGCTCAGGACTCCCTGGCCACCGCGGAGCAGGTCGAACAACTCCTCGCCCGAGTGGGCGAGGACACTGCGGTCATCGGCAATGACCAGGCTGGCACTCGCCACGCTTTCGCCCGAAGCGCGCAAGCACTCGATCGCCTTGCGGGTCGAGCGCAGCGAGACACCGGCGTCGAGCAATTGCTTGATCACCTTCAACTGGAGCAGGTCAGTGTAGGAATAGACCCGCTGGGTACCACTGCCCCGGGCGTCGCTTATCGACGGCCGCAGAAGGTCGGTACGTGCCCAGTAATCAAGCTGCCGGTAGGTAATACGAACGATGTTGCAGACCTGCGGGCCTCTGAAGCCCGCCTCCGCTGGCGCACCTTCCACCGACGCCGCGCTGTCGCTTTCCTGCCAGTCCATACGGCCCTCCCAGGGAGCAAGTCGCACAAGGACGATCCCAGTAACACAAAAGTAGTTACACCAGTGTGGCGCGTGGCCGCGCCGTCCGCAAGGGCCCGGTTGCCGACCCTCGCCGCCGTGCCCTCACTTGCCGAAGTCCTCGGGCCTGACACCCTCGATGAACTCGTGGAACTCAGCAACCAGCCCTTCGCCCTCGCCTGGCTCCTCGCCGTCATCTCGTTGCGCTATCACGATCCCCTCGGCATCGAGGAGCGCTTCTTCGGCGTAGATGATGGCGCCGGCGCGCAACGCCAGCGCGATGGCATCGGACGGTCGGGCGCTCACGACGTAGTGCGAACCGCCCCGGCGGAGCCTCAATTCGGCATAAAACGTCTGGTCTTTGAGTTCCGTGATCACGACATGGTCCAGGACGACGCCCAACTCGGTCAAGATGTCGCGCATCAAGTCGTGGCTCATGGGGCGTTTGGTGACCACACCTTGCAAAGCAGCGGCGATGGCTTCCGCCTCGGGCCTCCCGACGTATATGGGCAGGGTCCGCTCTCCGGTCGCTTCTTGCAACAGCAGGATCGGCACATTGGTCGGAAGCTCGACGCGGACGGCGGAGAGGTGCATCTCGACCATAAATGAACGTTACAACCGCGGAGCCGGGACCCGGCGGGCGCTCCGCGAGCTTGTCGTGGACCGGGCTCGCTAGCGCAGGTCGGCGAGGGCTGAGCGCAACAGTGCGGCCCTCAGCTCTCCGCCGAGACTAGAGAGCTCTTCCACCGCGTGCGCCGCCGCAAGCCGGGCCTCGGGGTTGCGTTGCCGGATCAGGGGCATGATCACCTGCTGCACAATACCCGCCTCCCTTTCGGCAGCGCCTTTGTACGCACGCAGGTGGCGCGCCTCGACACCGTGGCGGGCAAACGCCGATGCCAATCGGACGACGACGGCCGCCTCGTGGGTGTAGTACGGGATCCCGCCGATAACCCTCGCAGTTATGAGGCCGAAGCGTTCGAGGTCTCGGATGGTGTCCATGTCTACGTCCGCTTCCTTCACCAGCTCTTCCAGGGCCAGGTCGTCTTCCGCGGGGACGGGGCCCACCTCCAGGGCACGTTCCGTCCTGCCTCCCCGCAAACCGCCTACGTCGGCGCGCCGCCCTGGCGCAGCCGGCGTGCGGTGCGGCGACGATGAGAGCCCGGCGGGCGCGGGACCAGGAGGCCGGCGTGCCGGCTCCCCAGCCGCCGGCCGCACCGTTGAGGGGGCCTCGGCGGCCGGAGCCTCGGGCGGCGAGGGCACGGGCCCGGCGGCCACCGGTACTTGACCAACCGCGCCAGCCTTAGCCGGAGGCGCGGCTGGCGGGACGGCGGCGGTTCGAGCGGTGGGTGCGGGGGCAGCTGCCTGGACAACCGGCGCCAGCGCCGCCGGGGCGGGCAGCGGCGACGAGCTCGCCTCTTCTGGTTGCTCACCACTGGCGGGCGACCGCCGACCGGCGGGCCCCGCACCAGCCGGAACAGCGAGAGTACTGAGCGAGCCGGCGTCGAAGAGTTGCGCGGCGCCCTCGGCCCTGGGCGCCGGGCCCCGGCCACGGGCGCCGGCCGCCACGCCCCGGTCCGGATAGTCAGCTGGCGCCTCGTTCCTAAGGCCGCGGCCGGCCCGACCACGAGCGAACAACCGGGGACCGAACGCCGTGGCGTCGTCCTCACCGCCGAACTCTCCGCTGCCTGGTTGGCCCGACGAGATCCCCGTCCCATCGGGGAAGGGCCCCGCTTCAGCGGGACATGGGGTGGTGTTTTCGTCCAGACGCCCCTTGATGACCTTCAAAGGCAGGAACGCGTCCCGCTGCTGGCGCAGGACCCACCGCAGGCGCTCGATGTCGGTTTCGTAGAACTTCCGGTAACCCGAAGGGGTCCGCTCGGGGTCCACCAACCCCTGGCTTTCCAGGAAGCGGATCTTCGAGATCGTGACGTCCGGGAACTCCTCCTGGAGGAGCGACAGGACTTCGCCTATCGAAAGATGAGAACGGCCGGCCACGGCTTGGGGCCCAGTCCCTTCGTCGCCTCAGCGCTGGCCGGCAGCCTGGCCGGCCCCGGGCCCCGGCGACGGAGCAAGAAAGAGCAGGCGGAACCTCCCGACCTGGAGTTCGTCCCCACTGGACAGGACCGCGTTGTCGATGTTCTGCCGGTTGAGGTAGGTCCCGTTGAGCGAACCCACGTCGTGGGCCCAGTAGCTCCCATCGACATGGCGCACCTCTGCATGCCGCCGGGAAACCGTGACATCGTCCAGGAAGATGTCACTTTCCGGGTGACGGCCGATGGTGACCACGACGGTGTCCTGCGGGCTGAGCACAAAGCGCGAACCTGAATTCGGGCCGCGGGTGACGACCAGGACGGCACCCCCGACAGGGACGCCATGCAGGAGATCGCTCGGCTCGAGCTGGAAGGGCTCCCCGCCCGAGTCACCGGGCAGCAGCACGACGGCAGGTATAGCCGTCGTATTGGGCTCTGGGCCCAGGTCCCCCCGCTCCAACAACGCGCCGCACGAGGAGCAGAAGTTTGCCCTCTCGGGATTGCGGTGGCCACAATGGTTACAGAACAACGCGCCGCCTCAAGCCTCTAGGAGCTTCCGGTACTGCTCCGTGCTCATGAGTTGCTGGAGAGCGTCCGTGGACGACGGCTCGATCACGCAAATCCAACCCTCCCCATAAGGATCCTCGTTGACGCGCTGCGGGGCATCGACCAGCTCGCTGTTCACCTCTACCACCGTTCCGTCGAGCGGAGCGTAGACATCGGACACAGACTTGGTCGATTCTAACTCGCACAAGGACTGGCCAGCCACTACCGTGGTGCCCGGCCCGGGCAACTGGACATAGACAATGTCGCCCAAAGCATCCTGCGCGTAGTCAGTGATGCCCATCCGGGCACGGCCGGCCTCTTGGCGTACCCACTCGTGGTCGCTGGTATAACGAAGGTCATCAGGAACGTTCACGCTGGAGACCATACCCCCTTACGACCACTAGCCGCACCGGTACCGGCCATTCACCGGGAAAGTGCACTCGACCGCCTCAACCGCGCAAGAGGTTGCGGATCCCCCGGGCGTACTCCTGGGACCGTGCCCGGGCCTCGTCTTCGGAGGGGGCCTCGGACCACACGTGCGTCAAGGCCTCTTCGGGGTCAGGGACAACCAGGCACCAGCCATCTTCGTGCAGGACTTTCACCCCGTCGACGAGCATCATCGGCCGTTTGGTACCGAGGTCCATGACGGACCGCATCACCAGCCCCTTCTTTTCCCAGGGGGTCACCACGCCTTCGTGGACGATGAAGACCTGTGGCTGCCCACCTACAACCGCCGAGAGCTTGGCACCCGTCGAGGCCAGGAGGGCGAACGTGTGGGCCAGAGCGGCGATGGCGTCATAGGCGGGCAGGAACTTCGGGAAAATGTAACCGCCCTCCAGCCCCGCGGCGAAGTCGACACCCGGGCGCGAAGCTACTTCCATGAGATGGCAGGCGGACAACTTCGTCCACACCAACGAAGCACCGGCCCGCCGGCAGATCGCTTCGACGGCAGTCGGCGCCAACACAGGCAGCGCCACCGTGACGCCGGCAGGCGAGGGTACCGGGACCGAGGGTGCCTCGGCCGGGACCGAGAGCCCCGGGGCTACGGGCACCAGCGCCGAGGGTAGTAGCACGCCCCGTGGCACCGGTTCGGTCGCTGTCCCGCGGCTTGCTTCGCCACCTCGCTCCGGCCACGTGCCCAGGACCAGGGCCAGCAGTACCATCAGGCCCTCTGTATCGGAAAGGATACGGCCGTTGTCGTCGACGAGGGTGATGCGCTCACCGTCGGGGTCGAGCACGGCCCCGAAGTTGGCCCCTGACGCTCTCACTAAGGCGGAAACCCCCCGGGCGTGGTCCCAACGGTCGTGGGTCACTGACTGGTGCGCAGCAGCGTACGGGTTAACCGAGAGCACCTCCGCCCCGAGCTTGCCAAGCACTGACGGCATCACGAACGATGCCGCCCCGTAGGCATAATCCAGCACGACCTTGAAGCGGGCTGCCCTGATCGCCTCCACGTCCACCTGTTGCAAGAGGACGTGAGCGTACAGATCAGGTACCCGCACCGGGTAAAGGACATCCCCGATCTCGGAAGCCAGGCAGCGGCGGAAATCTTCTCGGAAGTAGATCCGCTCGATCTTGCGCTGCGAGATCTCAGGAATATCGATGCCGTTGGGATCGAGGAAGCGGACGACCACGGACTGGGGATCCTCAGGGGAAAGACGGACCGTCACCCCACCGGCGCTGCGCTCGTTGCGGGCCCCGAAGCGCGTGACGGGCACGGTGGCGACGTCCAGGTCGGCGACGTCCACCCCAGCGGAGTTCAGCCCGACGACAATGGATTGCTTCAGTACCCGGGCAGCGCGGCTGGTGTCCCGTGAGACCGTGACGCTGGCCCCCCTGGGCATCGTCGTGGCGTAAGCCATGGCCAGGCGCACGGCCAGTTCGGGGGATATGTCGACATTCGCCAACCCCGCGACCCCGGAGCGGCCGAAAAGGTTGCGGGCCCCGCGGGACTCCCACACGATCGAAGAATTGACGATGGCACCGTGCTCGACCGTCTTGAACGGGAAGATCTTGACCCCGGGGTGAACCACGGCGTGCTCGCCGATGAAGCACTCGTCGCCGATCACCACCCCCTCTTCGATGCGGGCGCCCCGGCGCAGGTCGCTGCTGCGGCCAACCGTGCAACCGCGAAGGCGCACCCCCGGGCCCAGGTAGGCGTTGTCGTGTACGACACAGCGCTCCAGGTAGGCGTCTGCGCCGACTCGCACATTGCGCCCGAGCACCGTGTACTCCCCCAGGGTGGCACCCGGTTCAACCCGGCAGTAATCGCCGATCATGGCGGGACCGCGCACCTGGGCGTCGGGATCGATCTCCGCCCCTTCACCCAACCAGATGCCCTGCCTGGGCGAGAAGCCCGGGAGATCGACCTGCACGCGCCCATCAAGGATGTCCTGGTGAGCCCGGGCGTAGGCCTCGAGGGTCCCGATGTCCTCCCAGTACCCCTGGGTCACGCAGCCATAGAGCAGGCCCCCTTTGGCCAAGAGGCGAGGGAAAACATCCGAGGAGAAATCGACCACTCCAGGCGGGATGTAATCGAAGATCTCCGGGCTCAGCACGTAGATCCCGGTGTTGATGGTGTCCGAGAACACCTGGCCCCAGGTCGGTTTCTCCAGGAAACGGTCCACCGTCCCGTCGTTGCGGGTCATGACTATGCCGAACTCCAAAGGGTCGGGCACAGAGTGTAAAGCGATGGTGGCCAAAGCCCCTTTTTCATTGTGATAGTTGACGAGCGCACAGAGGTCGATGTCCGTCAGCACGTCCCCGGATATCACGAGGAAGGGTTCGTCCAGCTCCTCCATCGCGTTGCGCACGGAGCCGGCCGTGCCGAGGGGCGATTCTTCGCTGGCATAGACAATCCTGGCCCCGAACTCGGAACCGTTGCCAAAATAGGTCTGAATAGCATTGGCCTGGAACGCCACGGTCACGACGATGTCTGCGAAACCGTGCCTGCGCAATAGCCCGACCACATGCTCCATCAAGGCTTTGTTGGCCATGGGGATCATAGGCTTGGGCTGGTTATAGGTGAGAGGGCGAAGGCGCGTGCCCTCGCCGCCCGCCATTATGACCGCCTTCACGAGGGCTCCCGGGCCACGCGGCGCTCCGAAAGTGCGGCCCAGGCCTTGGGCATGTACCCGGCGGCAGCCACCCAAGCGAAGAACTGGCCGCCGCAGGCGGCCACCCAGGCCAACGCTCGGGCCTGGGAACGCCATCGGAACGGGGCCCTGGACAGTATGAAGAGCGGGAGGGCCGCCATCATGCCGAAGGCTCCAGCCTTGCCTGCCCAACTGACCTCCAAGCGCTCAGCGCCCGTCGTCGCCAACGCGACGGCTCCCCCGGCCACGACCACCTCTCGGGCCAGGACGAGACCCGCCAGCCACGAGGGGACCGCGCCGATACCAAGCGCACCGCCCGTGGCCGACAGGACAAGGGCCCGGTCCACCAAAGGATCTGCGACCTTCCCGAGCGAGCTGACCTGGTTGAAATGTCTGGCTATGTACCCGTCGAGGCCGTCAGTGATACCCAGCCCGTAGAGGAGGAAGGCTGCAGCGGTCCTGCCCTTTGCCTCGGGCCGGGCCAATAGCAGGCCGAACACCGGCAGGCAGGCAAGGCGGATAGCGGTCAGGGCATTGGGGACAGTCAGCACCCGGTCCTCCGGTGAAAGCCGGCGCGACGAGCCTCGCGGCGCGGGGCCTTGCGGGGAAGGGCCTGGGCTCATCATGGCTCCCGAGCATAAGGCGCCCGGCGGCCCACCGGGGCCCCCTGCGCCGGGCCGGCGCCCATATCAGTGCCCCGCCAGCTGCACCGCCTTCACCAGCAGTAGCACGACGGCGAGGGCCAGGTACCCGCTGAGCACCCGCATCGTCCACGTGCGCCCCCGGGACCAGGGTGGCCGGCCCAGCAAAGCGATGGGGGGCATCCGCCACGTGTCACGATGAGCGCGCCCTGCCGGCGCCGGCGCCCCGGTCGGGGAGCGGCTCAGCAAGGTGAGGGCGCCGGCTATCCCGAGCACCACAATTAGCGCACCGCCCAGGGACGCTCCCAGCACGGTGACATCGACGTGGGGGAAGACCGTCGTCACAACCAGGATGAGCGACATCACCAACAAGATGCCAATGATGAGGGACGCCAGGGCGTTGAGCCAGAGCCGGTTCACCCACGGGCCCAGGACGGCCGGGTCGTTGCAAAGCAACAGCAGGAACACAGATGCCGACGGCAACAGGACGCCGGCTAGCGCCTGGACGGCAACGGTTATCAGACCGAGCGGGGCGTGCGGGATAAGGACTATCCCCGCGGCGACCGCCATGATCCCAGCGAAGCTGGCGTAGAAGCCCTTGGCTTGGAAGAAGTTCCGGTGCAGTGAGTGGTGAGCGCCGAAGAAATCGCCAAAAGCGTAGGACGTACCCAGCGTGACCGCCGCCGCACCGATGATGGAGGCGTTGAGCAGCACAAGGGCGTAGAGGGCCCCGGCGGCATGGCCGAGCTGGCGACCGAGGCCCCGGGCGACCCCGCCGGCGTTGGTGAAATTGTCGAAATAGTGACTGTGCTGAAAGGCGAACGCGCACGTCGCTACCATGGCGGTTGCTCCCACCACGGTGACCAAGGAACCCAGCACGGTGTCCACCCGCTCGTAGTTGACCCAGCGGGGTGTGATGCGCTTGTCAACGATGTTGGACTGCTGGAAGAAGAGCTGCCACGGGGCCACAGTGGTCCCGACGATGGCGATGACAAGCAACACCGATGTGGAGTTGACGCCGCCTTCTATCCCCGGCACGAACAGCCCGTGCAGGACGGGCCCGGCATGAGGGTGGCTGAAGACGGCAAGCGGGATGACCAGGAAGTTGGCGACGACGAACACCATCATGAAGCGCTCCCAGCGCCGGAAGCTGCCCGTCGCCGTTATCGCCACGAGGCAAAGGGCGGCCGCGGGCACGGAGACGTACCTGCCTACGCCGAAGTAGCCCAGCGCCAGATCGATGCCGATGAACTCCGTGACGATGGTCAGGAAGTCGAGGACGAGCAGGTTCCCGACGGAGAACAGGCCCCAAAACCGCCCGAAGCGCTCCTTGATGAGCCGGGCGTGCCCGACGCCGGTGACTGCACCGAGACGGACCACCATCTCCTGGTTAACTATGAGGACCGGCACCAGGAGCGGCAGCACCCACAGAAGGCTCAGGCCGTAGTTTTGCCCGGCCTGCGAGTACGTGGCCACCCCACCGGCGTCGTTGTCCCCCACCATGACGATGAGCCCTGGGCCGATGATGGCGGCGAGCGTGAGCAAGCGGGCACCCCAGCCCCGCCGGGCTCCCGTGTCATGCGCGCGTATCGTGCCCAACGCGCCGCGGATATCGCCGATGTGTGCTTCGTCGAGAACGGCAGTCCCGGCCGGCGCGGCCGGCGGCGCACCGTCCAGCGTGTCGTGGGCCATGGCGGCTTCACCTCCGGGCTTCTCAGGCTGACGCGTGTTGTTGACGGCGCACACGCCCGCCTCGAGGCCCGGGCCGCCTAGACGGCCCTACCCCGTGCCGACGCGCGCGCCCGAGGTTTGTAAGGCGACCCTCTGTCGGCGCTCAGTGCTGCTCCTTTTTGCTGCCCTGCTCTGCAGCCGCCCTCTTGGTGGCGGTACCCCGGTGGGCACCCGGCAAACCCGCAACCCAGGCCTCGACGAGGCACAAAGTCCGGGCCCGCCACCATTCCTTCGTCGGTAAGCCCTGCCCGCACAGGTCCCAACAAACGGCACGACAGAGAACCGTCGGTGGGGACAAATCCGGGCAAGCCCGCTCGGCGAGGTGCGACTACCTGACGGCGACCACAGTAGCACGCACGTGCCACCAGCCCCACCGGCCGCCCGCCGGCACGCCCGCGTTACTCGGGTGACGTCATCCCGTACTGGCGGCGCCAACCCGACGGGAGCAATAGCTCGAGCACGTCGTCCACCGTGATCTGGCCGAGCATCCGTCCCTCGTCGTCGACCACCGGTGCTACCGCCAGATTGAAATCCGTCATCGTCCTGACGACTTCGTGGATGTCGGCGCCCGGGGGTAAGGAAGCGGGGTCGGGCCTGGTGGCAATGGCAATTGCGCTGTCAGGGGCGGCACGCAACAAGTCGACCACCAGAGCCGTGCCCTGGAGGCGCCCACCTTCGCCGGTCACGAACACGACCCCGGCGGCCTCTGGAGGGCTGGTGGAGGACCTGACCGCCTCCAGGCCCTCGTTCACCGTGGCACTGGCGGCGACGGAGACGAAGTCGGGGTTCATGAGGCCTCCGGCAGTCTCGGGGTTGTAACTGAGGAGGCTGCGCAGCTTGAGCTGTATGGGAGGCGGGACCCGCTGCAGGATCGGGAGCCGCCGGTCCTGGTCCAGCTCAGTCAGGAGGTCCACAGCATCATCGGGAGCCATCGCGGAAAGGATCCGGGCGGCGTCATCGTCCGAGCGGGAACGCAAGAACTCCAGCTGGTGCTCGGTGTCGAGTTCCTCGAAGACGTCGGCTTCCAATTCGCGGTCTTCGCCCACCGCCCTGATGATCTCTTCTCCCTCATCGTGCGAAGCGGCTTCCACGAGGTCGGCGAGCTTCGCCGGGTGCAACCGGCGCAACTTGCGGAAATGGATCTGGAGGTGCGCGGTCGGGACGTGCGCCACAAAGGCCTCGATGGCGGCCCAATCGACCACCCGGCCAGGTTTGACCCTGCGGCGGAACTTCCTCGGCAATAGCCGGCGGAGCACGGGCCTCGAGCTCGTGTCTACCCCGACGACCTGCCACGTGGTACCGACCTTGGCGAGCTCGATCTCGTTCGCCCGCACGAGCCGTGCCCGTTCGAGGTGGATCACGTGGCGGGAGCGGAGGTCACGGCTCAGTAGGACCTCACCGGGGCGGCGCTCGAAGGGCCCGAGGGTGTCAAGGTGGATGCTGAGCTGGGCACCCTCGTAACCGAGGCTCACGATCTGGTAGGCGTGGGCGAACTTGTCCTCCCCGCCGAAGTCCACGACCAGGCCCGTCACACCCGGGTGCCACGCCACTGCGCTCCCGGGTTCGGCCAGGCGGGCGATGACGTCTACCAACCTGCCCACGTTTTGGCGCCCGGGCCCCATGACGGGTATGCCCAGCATGCATGAGAGATGCAAGACGGCATTTGCTCGACTGGGCAGGCGCGAGCCGAGCCCTGGTTGGGAACCCCCGTCGATCGCCGTGGCGACATCCGGGGGCGTAGTACTTGGGGGGTGAGCCTCAGATGCTCTTGGCACGAGGTCAGCCTATATCGACTTGCGCCGGGCGCGGGCGGCAAGCCGCCCGGCGCGCTGCGGTGAAGCCCGTGCCGAAGGCAACGGCCGAGCCGGGCGCGAAGCGCAGGGCGGCGCTCGGCAGGATCCGGCAGGATGTGGGCATGGCCGCACTTCGCTTCGGGCTCCTTGGCACCGGCTACTGGGCCCTGCACACCCACGGGACGGCGCTGTGCTCTTCCCGCCACGCAAACCTTCACGGTGTCTGGGGCCGGGACCCGGCCAAGACCCACGACCTTGCCAAGCGCCTGGGCGCTCGGGGCTATGACGACCTCGACCGGCTCCTCGACGAGGTCGACGCTGTTGCGATCGCCGTGCCGCCCGCCGTCCAGGCCGACCTCGCCGTCAAAGCAGCCCAAGCGGGCTGCCACCTGCTGCTCGAAAAGCCGCTTGCCGTGAGCGTCCTTTCAGCGCAGGCCGTCGTGCGGGCCGTTGAGGAGGCAGGCGTAGCTTCGGTTGTGTTCTTCACGGCCCGTTACCGGCCCGAGGTCGAACGTTGGACCGAGGCGGCCGCCCAAGCCGGGCTGTGGCACAGCGCCCACCTCGTCCAGTACGCCAACATCTTCCAGCCAGGCAGCCCCTACAGCGAGTCGGCCTGGCGGCGTGAGTACGGCGCCCTTTGGGACGTCGGCCCCCACGCGCTGTCCTCCCTTCTCCCGATTATGGGAAAGGTCACGTCAGTGGCCGCCCGCAGCGGCCCGGCCGGCAGTGACACCGTGCACCTCATCCTGACCCACGGGCCTCACCCGGCAGGCGTCCCACACACGAGCCCTCCCACGAGTGCCGCCCACGACGCGAACGCTGGTCGCTCTCAGAATGCCCGGCCAGCTGGGACCACCGCGGATGGCCTTCTGGCCGTTGGGACAGCATCCGACGAACCCGCCCCGGCCTCTGCCGGCACAGTCGCCGACGTGCCAGTTGGCCCGGTGTCCGCCAGCACCCTTTCCCTCAGCCTCACCATGCCGCCCGCGGCGACCGTCACCCACCTTGCCATTTATGGTGAACATGGGGTTCGCACACGTCCCGAGGGCAGCTTCGAACCCGTGGAAGCCCTCCATCGCGCCATAGCTGACCTGGCAAGCCTCGTCGAGTCGGGCCAGCGTCACCATCGCTGCGACGTCCATTTCGGTCTCGAGGTTGTGCGCGTCCTGGCTGCTGCTGAACGCGCACTGGAGTTGCGGGCCGTCGAGTTGCGGTACTGAAAACCCGGAACGGGAGCGGCTCTCATCCAACTTGGCTGCTCAAGGGCAGAGTAGGCAGCAACGTTTGATACTTAGGCCTACGACAATGGGCCCTTGTCCCCTAACCCTGCTCACTGTGCGGGGCCCAATACTCGGCCCAGCAGCATTAAGGTACAGACAACGGACGGTCAAGCGCGGACAAGCGACGAAGGAGAGCTCATGGTCAAGCACGTTTATGACTTTGCCGAGGGCAACAAGGAGATGAAGGACCTGCTCGGGGGCAAAGGCGCCAACCTCGCCGAAATGGCGAACCTGGGCCTGCCGGTCCCCCCGGGCTTCACGATTTCCACTGAAGCTTGCCGCGCCTTCCTGGCCACGGGCTCGCTGCCGCCGGGCCTAAACGAAGAAATAAGTGAGCACCTGGCTTCCCTCGAGAAGGTCATGGGCCGGAACTTAGGGGACCCCGACGACCCGCTGTTGGTCTCGGTAAGAAGCGGCGCCAAGTTCTCCATGCCCGGGATGATGGACACCGTCCTCGACATCGGCCTCAACGAGGAGTCAGTTGAAGGGCTGTACAAGCAATCAGGCGACGAGCGCTTCGCCTGGGACTCGTACCGCCGGCTCATCCAGATGTTCGCCAAGACTGTGATGGGGGCTGACGGCGCCCTCTTCGAGCATGCCCTTGCCGACTTGAAGGCCAAGAAGGGTGCCAAAACAGACCTCGACCTCGGCGTCCCCGATCTCAAAGAGCTCGTCACTACTTACAAGGCGCTAGTAAAGCAAGAAACTGGGCATGAGTTCCCGAGCGTCCCCCGTGAACAGCTCGATGCCGCCATCCGGGCCGTTTTCGATTCCTGGAACGGGGAGCGCGCTCGCATTTACCGCCGCCAGGAACGCATTTCCGAGGATCTCGGCACCGCCGTCAACATCGTTGCGATGGTCTTTGGCAACCTCAACCTGAGCTCCGGTACCGGCGTCGCTTTCACGCGCGACCCCGCTTCCGGTAGCCCCGGTGTCTATGGCGATTACCTGCAGAACGCTCAGGGTGAAGACGTGGTAGCGGGTATCCGCAACACCATGCCGCTGCAGGACCTCGAGCACCTCAACCCCGACGTCTACCATGAGCTGCTCGGGATAATGTCGAAGCTGGAGCACCATTATCGCGACCTGTGCGACATCGAGTTCACCGTTGAGAACGGCAAACTGTGGATGCTGCAGACCCGCGTCGGCAAGCGGACTTCCGCGGCTGCTTTCCGGATCGCCGCCCAGCTGGTCGACGAGGGCATCATCGGGATGGACGAGGCTCTGGGCCGCGTGAGCGGGGCCGGCCTGGCCGAGCTGATGTTCCCGCGCTTCGACGAGTCGTCAAAGGTCACCCGCCTGGGCAAGGGCATGGGCGCCAGCCCGGGTGCCGCTGTCGGCAAAGTGGTCTTCGACTCCGCCACCGCGGTGGAGTGGGCGGCTAGGGGCGAGGCGGTCATACTGGTCCGTACCGAGACCAACCCGGACGACCTGCCCGGGATGATCGCGGCCAAGGGTATCCTCACCGCCCGTGGCGGCAAGACGAGCCACGCCGCAGTGGTCGCCCGCGGTATGGGCAAGACATGCGTCTGCGCCGCCCAAGACCTGCACGTCGACACCAAGTTGAAGCGGTTCACCACCACCGACGGCCTCGTCGTCGCCGAGGGCGAACTAATCTCTATCGACGGCAAGTCCGGGGTTGTCTACCAGGGCGAGGTTGCCGTCGTGCCCTCACCGTTGGTGAGGTTCTTCGAGGGGACCTTCGACCCGGCCACTGCCGACACTGAAACGGCTGAGCTCGTGGCCGCCGTCGACCGCCTCCTGCGCCATGCCGACGCCCGCCGGCGCCTCTCGGTGCGTGCCAACGCCGACATGCCCGAAGATGCTCGCCGGGCCCGGGCCTTTGGCGCCGAAGGGATCGGCCTGTGCCGCACCGAGCACATGTTCCTGGGCGAAAGGCGGCTCCTGGTCGAGCGCCTTGTCCTGGCCGAAGACGAGACGGAGCAACAAGCCGCTCTGGACGCCCTCCTGCCCCTTCAGCGGGCCGACTTCGTCGCCATCCTCGAGGAGATGGACGGCCTGCCCGTGACCATCCGCCTCATCGACCCACCCCTGCACGAGTTCCTCCCCAACATCACTGACATCTCCGTGCGTGCCGCCGTGGCCAAGGCGACCGGCAAGGTCGACGAGGAGGCCGAGAGGCTCCTGCCCGCCGTGCGCCGGCTCCACGAGGCCAACCCGATGCTCGGCCTGCGTGGCGTCCGGCTCTGCCTCCACATACCGGGCCTGGTCAAGCTGCAGGTCCGGGCCATAGCCGAGGCCGCTGCCATTCGCCACAAAGCGGGCGGCAACCCCCTGGCTGAGATTATGGTCCCAGTCGTAGCCGCCGTTCAGGAGCTGGAGAACGCCAGAGAGCAAGCAGAGGCAGTCATCGACGCCGTCATCGCCGAGACCGGTGTCCAGCTGGAGAAGATGATCGGCACCATGATCGAGCTGCCCCGCGCGTGCCTGACGGCGGGCCAGATCGCTGCATCGGCCGACTTCTTCTCCTATGGCACCAACGACCTCACCCAGACCACCTGGGGCTTCTCCCGGGACGACTGCGAGGCATCGTTCTTCCCCCAGTACATGGAAATGGGCATCTTCGGCGTCTCCCCGTTCGAGACCCTGGACCGCGAAGGTGTCGGCACGCTGGTGCGCATGGCGTCGGCGACCGCCCGCACGGTCAAGCCCGGCATCGAGCTCGGTGTCTGCGGCGAGCACGGCGGTGACCCCGAGAGCATCCACTTCTTCAGCGACATCGGACTGGACTACGTGTCGTGCTCTCCCTTCCGGGTCCCGATCGCCCGATTGGAAGCCGGCCGGGCAGCCCTGCCCCACGGCGTCGCCGGATCGGTGAGCGCGTCGCGCTAACGCACAAGGCGTAGAAGGGGGCGGTGGCCTGTGAGCTGCCACCCCCTTCGTTCCCTCCGCTCCAAATCTAAACGGGCAGCGCGTCCAGCAACTGGTCCAGGATCTCCTCACCCCTGTCATCACCGGCTCCGGCCGCGAGTTCACCCAGAGCGCTGCTGGCCGCCAAGCGCTCGCCAGGTGCCATCGCCAGCAACCGGAGGAGCCGGGCCGGCTCCCACCGCAACAGGCAACCGCACTGGAAGAGCGCCCCGGAGCGCGCCCTGCGCTGTGAGATCCCGACGACCTTGCGGCCCCCGGCCACAGTGACTTCTCCGGCTCCTACCCCGGCGAAGCAAACAAGCGAGGACCACGGGCGCGCCAACATCGGGCCTTTCGAGACCTGCGCGCTGGCCAGACCGGACGCCCCCAGGGCCCTCGCCCAGGTCTCCCCCACCCACCACATTGCCCGGCCCACATCAACTGACCACAGCGGGTCGCCAGACGGTACGAACAGGTCGACCCAGACCATTGAGCCCGGCTCGACGAGTACGGCGCCGCCGCCGCTGCGGCGGCGCACAACCTGGGCACCCGCATCAGTGCAGGCAGCCCTGTCGACGATCTGTTCGGGCTGGGCGCTGCCTATGACCAGCGCCCGGTCGATCGGTCGCAGGACATGCACCAGGCGTTGCGCCCTTCCGGAGGCCAGGCAGATCTCCCAAGAGCGGGAGTGCAGTTCCTCGACGGTCCCGGTCAGTGCCCGGGCCTCCCAGGGCATCAGACGGCTCGCCGAGACACTACGCGGCTTGCCGCCACCGCAGGCGTTGCCGGCGCATCAGGCGGACAGCGCGGTTGCGCCCTCCTCCTCCGAAATGGCGAGCTGCACAACTGGCGCGGGCAATCCAAGGTACGGCTCCCAGTCGGGCAGTACCGTGCCCAGTGCGGCCAGCGCCCATTGCCGGCCGCGTGGCGCCGAGGGCGGGTGGCGCAACTTCATGCCCGTCTCTTCGAGTAGGTGGTCCCGCTTGCGGGCATTACAGCGCCGGCAGGCCGCGACCACGTTGTCCCAGGCGTGCACGCCGCCTTTGGACCGGGGCACGATGTGGTCGATGTTCTCGGCCTGGGCCCCGCAATACTGGCAGCGATGGCCGTCGCGGGCGAAGACAGCGCGCCGGTTCAGAGCGATATGGGCCTGGTGCGGCACATGCACGAAATAGGACAGGCGCACCACCGATGGTTCGGCCAGGCTCGTCCGGGCGGAATGGAACACGCGTCCAGTAGCGGAGAGCAGCTCAGCCTTGGCTTGGAGCACGAGTACCAGTGCACGCCTGGAAGGCACAACGCAGAGCGGCTCGTAAGTGGCATTGAGGATGAGCGCTCGCGCCATGCACTCGCCTACCGTTGTATGAGGGGTACGGGGAAAGCATTTCCCATGCCGGCGAACATCACCTCAGCGAGCACAAGAAGCAACTTAGCGCGCGAGGGCCCGCATCCAGCGACACCATTTCAGATAGGCCACCAGTTCCGTCGCGGTCAGCGCCCCGTCCGGCAAACCGCACATAGTCTGGAGCCGGAATGACATGTACCCGGCCGCCGGCCCGGGCACCGGCGGCCACTTGGCCCACCACCGCGCTTGCGCCAATGCCCGCCACTCGGCCAATGCGGTAGCCCAAAGCCATGGTCGGCGGACAACCTCGACCACCGCCCCGGGACCAAGCCGAGGGATCACCACAACCCCGTGCAGAAAACTCTCGCCACCCGGCCCATCCTAGGCGGGGCCTCCCCTGCCGGCACGCACGTGACCGCTTAGGCCGGTCCGCCTGGCGCCCTATTCAGGCTGGCGCCCTATTCAGGAGGGTGCGGGAACCCGAACGTAGGCGGCTGGGGCGGTGCAGCTACATAGAAACGAGCCGACCAGTCGTCCTCTTCCTTGCCATTGACCCTGGCCTGCCAGCGATAGATCCCCGGCGCCAAGGGGAGCCCGGTGGGAAGGTCCATCATGGCAGTGGCGTGGCCCGGGAACCCCGTGGGCACACCGGGTGGGCTCGGCACCATTATGTGCTGTTCGAGGCGGACCGCCTGAGCGCCCGATGGGCCCTGGATCTCCACAATGTCGCCGTCCTGGGTTCGCAGCTCGATCTCCAGGACGAGGGCCTTGTTGCACATGCCGAACTCGGCCTCAATGAAAACAACAACGACCTGGGGCGCCGTCACCAGGAACGGCACGTCGGTCAAAGGTCCCGGCCCCATCGAACGGCGCAGCTGGGTCACCGCCCATCCCACGTTGAGCAAGTTCAGCGTGCCGTTCTGGGGGTTCTGGGTACCCCGGTCTGCGAGCAGCACATAGACCTTCACAACCGCTACGGTAGCTGTCCGGGAACCGGGGCGGTCCGGGAACCGGGGCGCCCCCCCTCAGGCGGCGGGCCACTTGGGCTGTTTTGGTGAGGGCAGTTGCGGACCGGCTACAGCAGCTAGAGCGGCTCGTCGTCCTTCCGGCCCCCGGAGCCGGCGCCGCCCCACCACCTTCCGCCGCCCTGCCGCCCGCCTGGCCGCAGCCACGGTTGGCGGGCCCAGGACTGGCGCGGCCCCAGCCTGGACGACTCGCCCTCGCGAGCCGCCGTACCCGACTGGCCCCAGCGCTCCCGGGCCAGCTTGCGCAGGCTTTGCACCAGGGCGACAGCTGAGGCCAGCATGACGACGAAGCCGATCAGGCCCACGATCCAGGAGGAGGCGAACGAAACCAACAGCGCCAGCAGGCCGACAAAGAAGCCGATCGCCGCCCTCTTGGCGTTGCGGCTGGCTTCCCGGGCCCCTGCCGGCATGCGCAACGGACGGGCCAGCCCCCGCTCTTGCTGGAACTGGCGCTCGATCTGGCGAAGGATCCGCTGTTCGTGTTCTGAAAGTGGCACCCGTCTTACACCTCCATGCCAGCTCCCAGTGGTCGTTGGTGTCCCATTGCGTCAGTTGCTACAAGTCAGCTCGTCGGAGGTACCTCCAATCACCAAGGTACACCGGCCAGGCCGCTTTCTTACCTCGCCCCCACTGATTTGTCCTCATGGCCGCCTTCCCGGCGACCTGTCCTGCACCGGGGCCCAACCGCTGCGGGGACGGTACGGGGGTCGGGGGGGGCACCGCGGTGGTAGCCCTGATCTGGTAGGACGTGCGTATTCATCCGACGACGTTCAGCAGCTGGTGCGGCCTCCAGGGACCTTCGCCCGGTTGCCGTGTGGGAGGGCCCCTACAAGGAAGCCCATATATCGTGGTCGGCGACCGGGCGAAAGTTGCCTGTCGTGGCACTAGTGTGTGGCGCGCCGGCAATGGCCAGGTAGTAGTGGCTCGTTGCAGCGACGGTCAGGCGTAGGAGCAGAGATGACAAATACGAACGACAGCGGCCGGATCTGGCCGCAGGAGCCGAACTTCTGGGTAGGGACCAACTACTGGTCCCGCACCGGCGGTCCCCGCATGTGGGCACGCTACGACGGCGATGTCGTAAGAGAGGAACTGGCCGTCCTGGCAGACCACGGGTGCACGATCACCCGCTCCTTCTGCTACTGGCCCGATTTCATGCCCGCTCCCGAGACCCTGGACGAAGAGGTGATGGAGCGCTTCGTCGACTTCCTCGACCTCCACCGTCAGGCGGGCCTGTGCACTATCCCCACTTTCATCGTGGGCCACATGTCCGGCGAGAACTGGGACCCGAGCTGGCGAGAGGGCCGCGACCTGTACCGGGACGTGTGGCTGGTGGCTCAGCAGGCCTGGTTCGTCGCCGCGGTAGCGGGAAGGGTGGCCGACCACCCAGCCGTAGCGGCGTGGCTGCTGACCAACGAGATGCCTCTTTACGGGAGCCCGGCCGACCAGGAGACCGTCACATCTTGGGCGCGCCTCCTGGTCCAGGCGCTACGCTCTGCCGGTGCAACCCAGCCGGTGAGCGTAGGCGACGGCGCCTGGGGCATCGAGAACACCGGCAACGACAACGGCTTCTCGCTCCGCCGCCTGGCGCCTCTCGTGGATTTCGTAGGGCCCCATGTCTACCTTTCGTCTGACGACCCCGTGCGCCAGATGCTGGCCGGTGCTTTCTCGTGCGAACTGTCGGGCTCCTTCGGCAAGCCAGTCGTCCTGGAGGAGTTCGGCGTTTCTTCGGACTTGGCCTCCGGCGAAGAGGCTGCCCACTACTACCGCCAGGTCCTACACTCTTCACTCCTGGCGGGAGCGCGTGGCTGGCTTGCTTGGAACAACTGCGACTACGACAACCTTGCCAACGAGGACCCCTACTGGCACCACCCCTACGAACTGCACTTCGGGATAACTGACCACGCCGGCCGGCCCAAACCCCAGGCGAAGGAGCTGGCGCGGTTTTCCCGGCTCGTGGCCGAGCTCACCGAGCACGGTTGGCAACGCTGCGCCGGCGAGGTCGCTCTCGTGGTCCCCGAGCAGTTCGAACGCATAGAACCCTCGTGGTCCAAGTTCTCCCGCAGCGACCTGCGGCCCAACCTGTTGCAGTCCTACGTGGCAGGGCTCGAAGCCGACCTGCCGCTCGCCGTCGTACGTGAGCGTGACCTCAGCACGCAGGCGGGCCCCCCGGTACCAGCAGCCAAGCTCTACTTGCTCCCATGCGCCAAGATGGCCACGACCGGGGGTGTGCAGGCAATGCTCGGCCTGGCCCGGTCAGGGGCCACTGTCTACGCCTCGTACTTCGCCGGCACCGGCAAGGAGCAGAACGGTCCGTGGATGCCCTGGATGGACCAGGTTTTCGGGATCGAGCACAATCTTCGCTACGGCCTGGCCGACCTGATCGAGGACGAGGAGGTCACTTTTGAGCTCGTGAAGCCGCTCGGCGACCTCCCGACGGGTGCCCGCCTACGTTTTCCTGCCGCGGGCCAATGGCCCGCGCGGGCGTACCTACCCGTCCAACCCATCAGCGCCGAGGTCCTCGCCGTTGACGGCCATGGCCGACCGGCGCTACTGCGCAATGCCGACGGCGACGGCTCGATGGTGCTGTGCACCTACCCACTCGAGCACATGGCTGCGTGCCGGCCCGGGGCCAACCCGGAGCCGACATGGCAGCTGTACTCGGCGCTGGCAACGGCCGCCGGCGTCAGTCGCCCGGTCCGGGTGGAAGACCCGAGGGTCGTAGTCGGCAGGTTGCACGTTGGCCAGTCCGACGCGTTCCTGGCGTTGAACATCTCACCCGAGGCGCTCGACGTGGGCTTGGTGGCGCCCGGGAAATCCGTTCACCTAGCCGGGGGCACGGCAAAGATCGCAGTGGCCACACTGGCGCTGGCCCCCTACGACGTCGCCGTCCTGTACACGGACTAGAGCACGGGCCGCGGCCTGGACCGGCGCGCGAGCCGGTGCGGCGGCCTGTGGTGGTCGCGGCTGCGGGCCGCCCAGCGCGGTTTCAGCGCGGTTTCAGCTCGGCCAGCGCATAAACGGTTGTAGTCGAGCCCAACCAGCCCGGCCACATCACCGGCGTGTACTGGTCCCTGGGGCTTGAACTGGCGGGATAGTCCTGCCAGTGCGCCGTGTTCGCTTGGAACCAGGCGCCCGGGTACCAAAGAGGGATCTCCGGCAGGTCCTGAAGGAAATCCCCCTCCAGCTTGCTGTAGGTATTGCGCAACGCGGCCGTGTCGGTCGTGGGTGTGGCTGCGGCCTGCTCGACCAACGACCACGCTGCTGGGCTCGAGAACCGCTCGGTGTTGGCACCGGTAACCTGTTCGGCGGTGACAGGCAATGCGTACACGTCCTCGAAATATGCCCAAGGGGTGGGACTGGGCCCGACGGCCATGTTTATCACCATCTCGTAGTTGCCGACGGCGACGTCCGCGTCACGGGCCCGCAGGCTCACGGCCCTCACCGTCACGTGGATGCCCACCTTGCCAAGCTGCACGCAGATCATCGTGGCGGCGTCGAGCAAGTCCTCCCATCCCTGGGGCACTTCCAGGGTCAGGTCCTGTCGCCGGTACCCGGACTTGGCCAGGTACTTCCTCGCCAGCGAGGTCGAATAGTGGAAGGCGTACCTGTGCACGACGCGCCTGTTTATGAAGGCGGCGAGCCCCGGCAACAACCCTGTCGGGTTGGCGACCTTCACGGCGCCCGCGTAGACGCCCGACACGATCGCCGCGGGGTCCAGAGCGTAGGCGACCGCCTTTCGGAAATCGGCACTGCTCATGGGCGCCCTGGCCGTGTCCAGCTGCAGCCACGCGGTGCTGGCCGGGAGCATGTAGGGGGCACCGTCGTAGTAGGTCTTGATCCCGTAGGCGTCCGCCAGGTCCGGTACCCCCCGCAACAGCTCGTTGCTCCAGTCGATATTGCCGTTCAGGAGGTCCGACAGTTCGGCGCCGCTCGAGCCGCGGACGACATTGCACAGGTATTCGAACTTGAACGACAGCCCCAACTGCGCGGTGCCCCACCAATGCGGGTTGTCGCGGTAACAAGCCTCCGTCGGGCGCGTCGTGGCCAGCAACATCGGACCCGTCGAAACGGGCGCCAGATTGGGAGCGCTAACCTGCCTGCCGGGCGGTAACCGGGACCACACGGCCTCGGGCAGTACCGGCGAGTGCCAGAGGTAATCCTGCCACTGGGCGTACCCGACCGGCCCGGCAAACCTCACCGTGACCGTCTGCCCAACTGCGATGGCGCTCCGCACGCTGGCCACGTCGGTGTGATAGGGATCAGCGGCGTCGCTGACCGCCAGCTTTATGGAGTACACCACGTCGGCGCCCCTCAAGGCGCCGGTAACCGACCCGCTGCGGCTGCTAACCCAGCTCACCCCGCTGCGGACCTCGAGGCGGTAAATGGTCGGGGTGGCCCAACCGCCGCTGGAGGCCAGCCAGGGAATGAACCTGCTGTGCACCGGGTCGTAAAGGAACAGCGGTTCGTATAGAAGGCCCTGGCTACCGGTGTAGCTGGTGGCCGCCAGAGGGTTGAAGTTGGTGGGCGGCCCCGAAGATGTGCCACTCGTGTAGAGGGTCTCCCTTCGCGCCGTCGTGTGGCCACCGGGCGCCGTGCCCTCGTGGCGCACGCCGCCGGCAGGTAGCACGACCGCTACCACGCTGAACGCCGCAAGCCAGCGGCGCGGGATCCGGGGCCCAGTGCTCACCACCGAGGAACCTATAGCCCCGGGCGAGGCGGGTGCGGCCGGTTCGTGCTGTCCGGCCTTACAAGGCCCGATTTTCATTAGACGCTCCGCAACGCCGGGGTGCCGATCCACTAGTCGTCACAGGCGCGGCGCGAAGAAGCCGTCCTGGGACTGGTGGCTACGCCCGGGCGGACTGCGCTTTGTCCGAACCGGGCGCGCACGGCGTCGACCGCTTCGCTGGCCTTGGTCCAGTCCGCTCGTCTCGCCGCTGGGCCCGGGGACCGCTCCGGCGGCGCCTGGCCGCCCGGCGCGCCGCGGGCCTCGTCCGCACCCAGGCTCAACTGGAGCTGCTCTCCCGGGGACGCTTCTGCCGGCACGAGCCCGGATGCGCTTACCCCGAGGAGACGGACCCCGTCCTTCAGATCCAGGGCACTGAGCAACGCCTTTGCCGCCGTCCACAAGCCCGGGCCTGTCGCCTGAGGGCTGGGGAAAGTGTAGCTGCGCGTCAAGGTGGTGAAGTCCCCGTAGCGGAGCTTCAACGTGATCGTGCGAGCGACGACACCGTGTTCCCGGGCCCGATGAGCCACTGCGTCTGCCATCAGCACGAGACGCCGCTCCAACTCCCGGCGGTCGACGACATCGACGGCGTAGGTCTCCTCGTGGCCGATGGACTTGACCGTCCGGTTGGGTTCGACCGGGCGCGCGTCGCAGCCCCAGGCCAGGTCGTAGACCACGTGGCCGGCGGACTTTCCCAGGGCGGCAACGAGCGCGCCGACGGGCAGCGCAGCCAGTTCCCCCACCGTCGCCACTCCCAGTTTGCGCAGGCGCCCCGCACTGGCTGGCCCGACGCCCCATAACGCCTCGATGGGCATGGGCCAGATGAACCCGAGAACCTCGGCTTCGCTCACCACTACTGTGCCCCGCCCCGGGACCGGACCGCTCCTGGATGCCGCCGGCTTGGCCGCCTTTGACGCCAGCTTGGCGACGAGCTTGCTCGGGCCTCCTCCCACGGAACAGGACAGGCCGAGTTCGTCGGCGATGCGCCGGCGCAGTTGCGCCGCAATTTCAACGGGCTCGCCGAACAGAGCGCGGCAACCGCTGACGTCGAGGAACGCCTCGTCGAGCCCGATGCCCTCAACGAGAGGGGTGAAGCTGGTGAAGATCTGATGGATCCGCTGGCTGTAGTCGTGGTACAGCTCGAAGTGGGGCGCGACGAAAACGGCCGCCGGGCACAGCCGCCGGGCCTGAGCCGCCGGCATGGCCGAACGTATGCCGAATGCTCGAGCCTCGTAGCTGGCGGAAGCCACGACTCCCCTGTTGCCGGCGCCTCCCACGACAACAGGGCAACCCTTCAGGGAAGGTTCCATCTTTGCCTCGACGGACGCGAAAAAGGCGTCCATGTCAACGTGCAGCACGCAGCGGTCCGCGCCCGGGCTCACACCAGTACCACCCGGCGGAAGGCCTCGGCATAGCGGACTCCCGCCATTTGGCCGGCCTCTTCGGACCGCTGGCGCACGACGTTGCGCAACCACTCTCCCGCTTCGCCGATCTGGGAGCTGTGGCAAGCCAGCGCGGCAGCCTTGGTGTCGATACAGGCCGTGATGTCGACCCACATGTCCGGTTCGAGGGTGCCGGACAGATATAGGGCCGTCACTTGGAACCTGGGCCCGGCGCCCGGGAAATAGTGCGGGTTGGCTGCCGCCGGCGCTACGGCGTCCAGCACGGCCCAACCCACGGCCCGGTGGTCCTCGTGGTTTATGTAGTTGGAGCCGAAGAACACCGCGGTGGGGTCGGGCGCCAGCACAGCGTCCGGTTGCACCTGGCGGACGAGGCTGACGAGGCGGCGGCGCAGTTCCACGGCATCGTCGAGCCCGCCGTCGGGATAGCCGAGCCAGTGGTGCTTGTGAACGCCGAGTGTCCCGCCCGCTGCCTGCACCTCGAGACGGCGACGCGCTACCAGCTCGGCGCCGACAACGTCAGGGTCGAGGGAGCCCTTGTCGCCGTCGCAACAAACACAGACGTGCACCTCGCTGCCCGCCGCGGCCCAGCTGGCGAGCGTCCCACCGCAGGAAACGTCGGGGTCGTCAGGGTGGGCGTAGATCGCCAGAACGCGGCGCGGCGCAGGTTCCATGAGGTGACCGGGTGCTCCCGCCCCGTGCCGCCGATCCGGCCCGTCCAACCCGTCACGACCGCCCTCGAGGCTCACGCCCCAACGTTATAGGTCCCGATAGGGCCGGGAGCGATTGTCGTGAACTTGTCCAGGCAACGACCGTGAAGATCGCACACCGGTGGCCGGCGGTGCACTAGAAGGGTTACATGGCCAATTGGAGTACCCCAGGGCCCGACAGCGGGCCAGCCTCGGCGGTTGTCCCCGCCGAACTGCTGGACGAACTCGTAGCAACCGCCCTCCGCGTCGCAAGCGGCGCGGCGGCGGTGCTCCAGAGCTACTCGACTTCCCTCCTCGAGGAAGTCAGCACCAAATCATCCCCGACCGACCTCGTCTCGGAGGCCGACCGGGCCTCGGAGACCTATGTCGTCGCTGAGCTGCGTCGTTCCCGGCCGCATGACTCGATAATGGGGGAGGAAGGCTCCTCTTACCAGGGCACGTCCGGAGTCTCGTGGATGGCTGACCCCCTGGACGGCACGACGAACTTCTATTTCCGGGTCCCCGCCTACTGCGTGTCCCTCGCCGCTGCGTACCAGGGCCGCTACGTGGCGGGCGTCATTGTGGATCCATCGCGGCAGGAGACTTGGTCCGCTGCGTTCGGGCGCGGGGCCGGCTGCAACGGCGTCGCCTGCCATGTCGCAACAGGCCGCAGCGACATGACCACCGCACTCGTCGCAACGGGTTTCGGGTACAAGCGCGAACAACGTGCCCAGCAGGCCGCTGTGCTCCAACGGCTACTTCCGCAGGTAAGGGACATCCGCAGGTTCGGGTCGGCCGCGCTTGACCTGTGCTGGGTGGCCGGCGGGCGCTTCGACGCCTACTACGAGTCCCACCTCAACGAGTGGGACTGGGCCGCCGGACGCCTCATCTGTGAGGAGGCCGGAGCCCAAACGACAATCCTGCCCGGCAACGTGCTGCTGGCCGCCACACCAGCTCTGAGCAAGCCACTAGCCGACCTCATCCTCGGCGCTTGCGAGGCTCCCGCACCGCACGGGTAGCATTACCTAGAGGCCCTGATGGAGCCCGGGCCGCGGCCGCAACAGGTCCGTGCCGGCAGCTGCCACGCTCTTGGGTACCCAGGTCGCGCAAGGCGGCCCTGAATGAGGAGAACCGCGATGACGATTCGCAAGGTGGCCATGCTCACTGCAGGCGGGCTCGCCCCGTGCCTGTCGTCTGCCGTGGGGGCCCTCATCACCGCCTGGACCGAGACGAGCCCCGACGTCGAGCTCGTTGCTTACCGCGACGGCTACGCCGGCCTCCTGACGGGCGACTCACTGGTCATCGGGCCCGCAACACGGGCGGCGGCGGGGCGCCTGCAATCCCTCGGTGGCAGCCCGATCGGCAACAGCCGCGTGAAGCTAACCAACGTCAAGGACTGCCGCAAACGAGGGCTCGTGGGCCCCGATGACGAACCGCTGGAAGTGGCGGCCCGCCGGCTCGCCGACGACCACATCGACGTGCTGCACACCATCGGCGGCGACGACACCAACACCGCGGCCGCTGACCTCGCCGCCTACCTGGCCGACCACGATTACCAGCTGACGGTGGTCGGCCTGCCGAAGACCATCGACAATGACATCGTGCCCGTTCGCCAGAGCCTGGGAGCGGCGACAGCGGCCGAACAGTCAGCCGTCTTCGCCCAGCACGTGGTCGCCGAGCACTCGGCCAACCCCCGCATGCTGGTGATCCACGAGGTAATGGGCCGCAACTGCGGATGGCTCACCGCGGCAGCGGCCAATGAATACCACCAGTGGGCGGCCACAGAGACCGCTGTGCCGGGCCTGGTCGAACCGGGCCGCTGGGACGTTCACGGCGTCTATGTCCCCGAGGCGCCCCTGGACCTCGCCGCGGAAGCGGACCGCCTGGCACCGATCATGGACCGCCACGGGAATGTCAACCTGTTCGTTTCAGAAGGGGCCGGCGCTGCGGAGATCGTCGCGGCCATGGAGACTGCCGGGCAGACGGTGCCCCGTGACGCCTTCGGGCATGTCAAGTTGGATGCTGTCAACCCCGGCGCATGGCTGGCCGAGCGGCTCGCCACCGAGCTCCGAGCCGGTAAGACGCTCGTCGCCAAGTCCGGGTATTTCGCCCGCTCGTCCCCCGCCAACAACCAGGACCGCCAACTCATCGCCAGTTGCGTGGAAGCGGCTGTGGCTGCCGCCAAGGAGCGTATCCCCGGACTGGTCGGCCCCGACGAGGAGCGCTCAGGCGAGCTCCGTGTCATCGAGTTCCCCAGGGTCAAGGGCGGGAAACACTTCGACACCACCGTGGACTGGTTTGCCCGTCTTCTCGCCGAGATCGGTCAAACGGCCTGAGGTTGTCACCGGCCGTACCGTGCCGGTGGTCAGGCGCACCGCAGGTTGCCGTCGGCCGTACCTGTGGTCAGCCCTCGCTCACCCCGGTCCTGCTGGTCTTCGGCGTCGTCAATTTGCTGAGCAGGCCGACTTCCCGCTGAAAGTCGCCCGCGTTAGAGAAACCCTTGTAAACGCTGGCGAAGCGGAGATAGGCGACGTGGTCACGATTGCGCAGGGCGTCAAGGACCGCCAAGCCCACCTGTTGCGTGGTCACTTCGGGTTCCTCCAGGCGGAGGTTCTCCTCGATCTCGGCGGCAATCCGCTCGAAATCAGCAAGGGTGAGCGGCCTGTTCTTGCCGGCCGCTTGCATCCCGGCGACCACCTTGGCCCTGTCGAAGGGCTCCCGATGACCCGAGCGTTTGACCACGACGAACGGCACGTCCTCCAGTCGCTCGTAGGTCGTGAAACGTCGCCCGCACGAAAGGCACTCCCGACGGCGCCGGATGGCGCCGCCGTCCTCGGCCGTTCGCGAGTCAATGACCCGGTCTTCATTTCCCGAACAGCGCGGACAGCGCACAACGCCGACCCTACAACTCCTCTACCAGGGCTTCACCTCAGCCACAGCTCACCACCAGCTGTCACCCCACAACCTCGGGCACCCAACAGCCTGGTGCCCCACAACCGAAAACCCGGTGACCCCTAACTGCCTGTTGCGCGCGGGCCCCACTTGGCCACTTCACGGCACCGCCAGGCGCTCCCCGGGCTGTAATGTGACGCCCCCTATTTGAGCTTCGAGGCTGTCGGCCAAGGCCCGGGGGTCGCCCCCATGGGCAAACTTCGTCGCTATGGCCCAAAGCGTGTCACCCGGACGGGCTACGTAAACCTGCGAGCACGCGCCCTGGTCACCCCCGCGAAGCTCGAGGGGCGGACCGCCGTCGCCCGCTGGTGCCACAGGCGACTCTGCAGACGCCAGGGCCACCATCTGAACTTGACCATTGCCGAGGCCGGGGGAACAAAGATCGCTGCTCGTAAGCCGGCCGTCGGCTACCGAAACCAGGCGCTCCGCCGCGTTCCAAGCCAGGGCCCCGAGCCCGCCGATGATCATGACCACGAGGACGCGTCGCCAAAAGAACTTCCTTCTTGCGAGCAAGGTACCCATCTCCGAGCACGACCTTGCGTCCGGGCGGGGGCTTACCACTTGGCGCGCCCCTGCCACCGCGCCAGGACTTGCCACCGGCCGGCGCGTCACTGCCGGCCGGCGCGTCCCCCGCCGACCCCGCGGAACACATGCGTACCCACCTACCGCCGGACTGAGAGCAGCCCCGCGGCCGTCCTCTATCCGGGCTCCTTCGTCCTCTGGGCGGTTTCGACCGGCCCACCTCCCTGCTACAACTGAGCCTGCCTCAGCCACCGCGCCTCCCCAGCCCAAACGTGCGTTTGTCGGTACGTACGTATGTTCTACTCGAACGAGCGTTCGTTGTCAAGCACCTGGCTGGCACCACTGGGCGGCATGGGCGGGTACTTATAGAACATATGTTTGACTCGCATTGCCACCGCCGCCTAGGATGTCCTTGGCACCGAAGCTGCAGGGTAAACGGGAGCGGCTCAGCCGCAACCTGACTGGAGGCAAGATGTTGAATGACACTCAGTTGACTGGCAAGCGCCGCGAGATACTGGACTTCATAGCCGCCCAGGTACGCGAACGCGGTTATCCGCCGTCAGTGCGCGAGATCGGGGTAGCCGTGGGCCTGGCATCGACATCGACCGTCCAAGCCCACCTCAACACTTTGCAGAGACAGGGGTACCTGAAGCGAGACCCCACGAAGCCGCGTGCGCTGGAGGTGCGCTACGATGCCACGTCCGGCGCGGCCATCGAGCGCCGGCCGGCCCGGCACGTGCCGCTGGTGGGCGACATCGCCGCCGGCACTAACGTGCTCGCTTTTGAGAACGTCGAGGAGCTGCTGCCCCTCCCCGAAGACTTCACGGGTACGGGCAACCTGTTCATGCTCCGGGTGCGTGGCGACTCGATGATCGAAGCAGGCATCCTCGACGGGGACTACGTGGTCGTTCGTCAGCAACCGGACGCGGCTGCGGGTGACGTCGTGGCCGCCGGCATACCTGGCGGCGAGGCGACGATCAAGACGTTCTCTCGCCGGGGAGATGAGGTCGTTCTGTTGCCCGCCAACCAGCAGCTGGCACCAATGGTATTCCCCGCTTCGGACGTCACGATCTACGGCAAAGTTGTAACCGTCCTGCGCCGGCTCTAGCGGCTCCTCACCATCCTGCTATCACGCCACAGGACTTTTCGCCCTAACGGCTGCGCTGCGCCGCTGGGCTCGGCACGTGCTCGGGGCCCTGTCGAGCGGTAACTCCCACCAGGCGAAGCACGCCCCAAAAGGTGAATTGACGAGCCGTCAACCAGCTGGCGCTGGATCGTCGGTCGCGGCATCGGCCGGCAATGGGGGCAGGCACCTCAAGAGTTCGACGTCCCCGCCCACCTGCACCGACCCCGCCCCCCACGGGACCACGAACGTATTGCCGGCCCGAACCGGCACTTTCCATCCGTCCCCAGACATCGAACCGTGGCCGGAGACAGCGATGACAACCGCAAAGGACGCCTCCAATTTCGCCCCGCGGCTCCCCCATGCCCGCTGCGCCCTGAAATACGGGCCAGCCGCCGCAGGCAGGACGTCCTGCACCGCAACAGCCTCGCCTTCCTGCCCGGCGGCTCCCGGGCGCCTACTTTCCCGCCTGAGCAGTTCCAGGTCGCGGGCGTCAAAAGCCTTCTGCCGCACACAGGACAGCGCCAGCTCGCGGCCTAAACCCAGCTCGCCGCCCGCGGGGTCGATGTCAAAACCCGCGAACTCGAGCATTATCGAGAAGTCCGTCGGCTCTTGCAGCTCCAGAGAAAAGACACCCTCGCCTATGGCGTGCGGCGTCCCCGCCGGGACGAGGACGGCATCGCCGGGCCGGACGTTGAGCTTGTTGAGGTTGCCAAGCATGGAGACTGCGTCCTGTTCTTTGACCCAGCGGGACATTTCGGCCGCCTCGACGTCTCGCGACCAGCCCAGGTACACAGCCGGCTCAGCGCCGCGGGTACCCAGGACGACCCACGATTCGGTCTTGCCATGGCGCGAACCGAGATGGCGGAACGCGAAAGTCCTCGTGGGGTGCACGTGGACCGGCAGGCGCTCGCCGGCATCAAGCAGCTTCACCAGCATGGCTGCCGACCGGCCGAAGTACCTGACGTGCTCGGGCCCGAGCCAACCCTCGGGATCCGCTTCGACAAGGTCAGCGAGGTAGCACCCGTCCGCCAACTTCGACAAGCCGTCCGGGGCCAGGCCGAAACGGGCGGTAGTGGAGCCCACCCAGTCCTCGGGCCGGAAGTCGTCCATGCGCTCGAGGCCGCGGAACTCAGCAATTGCTTGCCCACCTCGGTAAAACTGCCTGGGTTGGTTTGGGCCTACCTCTAAAGGTTGCATCACGGATGCAAACCTTAGGGCACGGCGAATGTGCCATCAACTGCCGGGCCCCCAGCACCGGCCAGCTGGGCCGCGGGCGGCTCATATGGCGCTGGCTCGTCGGCTGCCGAGTACTGTCATCGCATGACCAGCAACCACACCAGCAGTAAAGGCGACGCGACCGGCGCGCCGGCCATCCTCGTCGTCGGTGAGTGCCTGGTGGACCTCGCTCCTGCGCCTCCCCCGGCCGCAGTGACCAAGGCTCGTCACTTCGTCGGCCTGCCCGGTGGAGGCCCAGCCAATACGGTGTTGGGCCTCGCCCGCCTCGGGGTTCGTACGAGTTTCGCCGGCCGCTTCTCCCGCACCGGCTTCGGTCCGTGGCTACGCCAGCACCTCGCCACCAACGGGGTCGACCTCAGCCTCTGCGTAGAGGCGGCTGAGCCTGCCACGATCGCTCTGGTGGACCTTGACGGCCAGGGCCGCGCTTCGTACACGTTCTACGGCCCCGAGACCGCAGACTGGCACTGGCGCCCCGAGGACTTACCAGCAGTTCCCCGGGCCACACCGGAGGGCTTGGGTATCTGTGCGGTCCACACCGGCTCGCTTGCCACCACTTTCGAGCCCGGTGCCACTGTGCTCGCCCGGTGGCTTGAAGAACTCCGCCACCACGGTCGGGTGCTAGTTTCCTTCGACCCCAACGTCCGCCCCACTCTGGTCGAAGACCTCCCTGCCTTCAGGCGCAGAGTGGAGGGCATCGTCGGCAGTGCCCACCTGGTCAAGGCGAGCGACGAAGACGTCCAGACCATTTACCCGGGGACCGACGCGCTCGAGGCCGCCTCACAGTGGCTGGCCTCCGGCGCCAATCTCGTCGTGGTGACTCAGGGAGCCAGTGGCGCGACGGCCCTGCACCGCAGTGGCTGGCGCGCCCGCTGCGCGCCGCCGCCCGTCGAGGTCGCCGACACTATCGGCGCCGGCGACTCGTTCACCGCCGCGCTACTTGTCAGCCTCGCGGCACAGGACCTGCTCAGTCCCGCCGCCGTCGGCCAGGCCGGCCCCGCTCAGCTGGCAGCTGCCCTCGTCCAGGCCGTAGCGGCCAGTGCCTTTACCTGTACCCGCTCGGGGGCCGACCCCCCCGACGCGGTCGAGTTGGCAGCATTCGTCGAGCGGTCCGCCCTCACCGTGGAGGAATTCTGATCTCGAGTCGCTAGACGCCCAGGAGACGCCCGAGGATCGTACGGGCCTTCTCCAGGGACGAGCGGGTGACTTTCTCGATCGGTGTGTGAGCGAGTTCGGGGTCGCCAGGGCCGAAATTGGCCGCCGGGATACCCCGCTCAGCAAAGAACGCCACGTCGGTCCAGCCCAACTTGGCCGTCACCGGTCCCTCCCCGGCGCGCACTAGAGCAGCCAGCACGGGGTGATGGAGCGAGGGGGGCGCCGCCGGCGCACTGTCGAAGACCTCGAACGTATCGCTCCCTTCCATCCAAGGGGCCAACATTTCCCTCAGGGCCTCTGCGGCGGAGGTCGGGGAGCGGTCGGGAGCGAAACGGTAGTTGATCTCGACGGCGGCGCGGTCGGGGAGCACGTTCGAGGCGACGCCCCCCGACACTCGCACCGCCTGCACGGACTCGCGGTAGGCGCAACCGTCTATACCGACCTGGCGCTGCGACCAGTTCGCAAGCGCACCGAGCAGCGGGCCTAGGCGGTGGATGGCGTTGCGCCCGGTCCACGGCCGGGCCACATGTGCCCCCAGCCCATGCATGACCAGTTCTGCCTTGAGCACGCCCTGGCAACCGGCCTGCACGGTGCAATTCGTGGGCTCGCAAACAATAGCCGCCGCCGCCTCCAGCAAGTCGGGGCGGGCGACGCCCAGCGCCAGCAGGCCATTGTGCTCCCGCTCGATCTCCTCGGCCACGTAGAACACGTAAGTGATGTCGCATGTCAACCCGGCCGCGTCGCCCGGCTGGCTCGCCGCCAGGTCAAGCATCACGGCCAAGCCGCCTTTCATGTCCGTCGAACCCAAGCCCCACAACGTGGCGCCCTCCGTTCTGGGAACCTCGTTGCCCTGGGGTGGAACTGTGTCCAGGTGGCCGGCGAGGATGACCCTTCCGCCGAGTCCCAGGTTGGTGCGGGCCACGACGTTGTCGCCGACACGCACAACCTCCAGTCCATGGTGCTGGCGCAACAGGGCTTCCACGTGATCGGCGATCAGGCCTTCGTGCCGGGATACCGACGGTATAGCCACCAGGGCGGCGGTCGCCGCCAGTAGGTCCGCCACCTAGACGCTCACCCCGTGCTCGCGAAGCATCTCCTCCAGCTCTGCCGTCGAGTGCCGCCGCCCTTTCTCCAGCCGGCGCACGATCAGGATACAGGGCAAGCCGAAGGTGCCGCCGGCGAAGCTGCGGGACCGGGTCGCCCCGATGCCCACGCACCACGGGGGCACGACACCACGGGACAGCTCCTGGCCGGTCTCCGCTTCGATCACGGGTATCCCCGGGTTCAGGATGCAACCTTCGCCCAGTACCGCACCCTCCCCCACCCGCGCACCCTGCGTGATCATGCAGCGGCTGCCGATGAGAGCATGATCGCCAACTATGACCGGCGCAGCCTGGGGCGGTTCGAGCACGCCACCAAGCCCGACACCACCCGAAAGGTGCACGCCCGCGCCCACCTGAGCACAGCTGCCCACGGTCGCCCAGGTATCGACCATCGTACCCGGGCCTACCCGCGCTCCTATGTTGACATAGCTGGGCATCAGTACCGCACCCCGGCCGATAAAGCTGCCCCACCGGGCGGATGCGCCGGGCACGACCCTCACGCCAGCCTCCTCGAAGCCGCGCTTCAGGGGCAGCCGGTCCGCGTACTCGAATGGGCCGAGCTCGGTGACCTCCATCGCCGAAACTTTGAAGAGCAGCAGGACGGCCTTCTTCAGCCACCCGTTGACGATCACGGCGCCGTCGTCAGAGAGTTCGGCCACGCGCGCCGCGCCTGAGTCGAGCAGGCCCACCGCCCGCCGGACAACCGCTGCCTCGTCCTCGCTGTCGGGGCTGAGCCCCTGGCGGCGTTGCCAGAGCGCCTCTATCTGGGCCTCCAGTTGAGCCAGTGGGGCCTCTACTCGGTCTTCGGTTCTGCTTTCGGGATCCACAGGTGGCGGATGCTAGTAGGTCAGCGGCCATCACCCACGGACAGCTTCGCTACGCCCCGCCCATGCGGGAGGCGACCAGCTCAAGGCGTTCCATGGGGGCTACGGCGGCCACCCTCACATGCCCGGAACCCCTTGGACCGTAGAATTCCCCGGGCGAGACGATCATGCCTGCCTCGGACGCCAACCGCGCCGTCAGGCCCCAGGCATCGCCGCCGGGCGCCGGCGCCCACAAGTAGATGCCGCCCTCAGGCGTGGGAGCCGGGGCCCCCGCCGCCGCCATGATCTCGCGCAAACGGGCCAGCCGTTCCCGATAACGCTCGCGCTGAGCGTCGGCGTGAACCTGGTCCCCAACGGCCACGACACCCGCCCGCTGTGCCGCCCCGGGCACCATGAAGCCGCCGTGCTGGCGGACCTCCTGGAGAAAGGCGACCACTTCGGAGTCGCCCGCGTACCAGCCGAAGCGGAGACCGGCGAGGTTGCTGCGTTTGGACAGGGAATGAACGGCGAGGACCCCGCTCATCCCCCCGGTCCCTCCCCCTTGGCCGAGGACGGTCCGGGGAGGCCCGTTCCATGTGTGCTCGGCATAGCACTCGTCGCTGGCAACGAGGACGCCCCGTTCCGACCCCCAGGCCGCCGCGGCAGCGAGGTCGTCCAACTGGCCGGCGGGGTTACCGGGACTATTGACCCACAGGACGAGCGCACGCTCGGCATCGGCCTCGCTAACGGCGTCGGCAGTGAGGCGAAGGCGGAAAGCCTCGTCCACCGGCACCGGCACCGCCCTCAGGCCCGCCAGCAACGCTCCCATCTCATAGGTCGGGTAAGCCAGCTCGGGGTACAACACGGTGTCGCGCGAGGGGTCCCTCAGGTGCAGCCAGGCCGGCAAACCGGCCACAAGTTCCTTCGTGCCGATGCATAGGGCAATGGCCTCCGAGCCGACCGCCACGCCGAAACGTCGGCCTATCCACTCGGCCACCGCCTGGCGGGCAGCAGGTGAGCCGGCCGACGACGGGTAGCCGCGAGTCACACCTCCCTCGTCGGCCGCTGCCAGAGCGGCGAGCACCGCCGGGCTCGGCGGGTCGCATGGGCTACCTACCGAGAGGTCGACGGCACCGCCCGGCAGGGCGGCAGCCTTGGCCCGCAGCGGGGCCAGGCGCGCGTACGGGTAAGGCGGGGGCCGAAAACCAGCCGGGGTGCCACAGACGCTCACCCAGCCTCCCGCTCGCCGTCGGCACAGGTGGCCACACCAATGTCGGTACCGCGGGCCGCAGCCATCTCGACGGCGCCCTCGTGGATGAAAGGAGCAAACAGGGCCAGCGCCGCGCCCGGCAGCCTCGCCCGCACGATGGTCTCACCCTCGCCTTCAATGGTGGAAAGCACCTCGCCCTCCCGGTGCAGGGCGGCCAGGATGTCTCCCCGGCTGAATGGGACGTTCAGTTGCACGAGCGGGCTTGTCCGCCGGAGCTGGTAGGCGACAGCCGACAGCAGGTCCCCCACCCCGTCCCCGCGGGCTGCCGAAATGGCCACCGCTCCGGGGTGGCGCGTTGCCAGGTCACCGGCAGCGCCGGGCGCGACATCGGCTTTGTTGAACACCAAGAGCTCGGGGATGTCGGCAGCCCCGATCTCTCCCAGCACGGTACGCACAGCATCGATCTGGCCCTCGGGTTCCGGTGCGGAACTGTCGACCAGGTGAACGAGCAGGTCCGCCTCATTGACAACTTCGAGCGTGCTGTGGAAAGCCTCCACGAGCTGGTGAGGCAGCTTGCGGACAAACCCCACCGTGTCGGAGACCAGGACCGGTTCCCCGCCCGGGAGGGTGAAACGACGGGTTCGCGGATCCAGCGTGGCGAACAACCTTTCGTCCGCAACCACTCCGGCACCCGTCAGGGCATTGAGCAGGGTGGACTTGCCGGCATTGGTGTAGCCCACTAGGGACACCGAGGCCAACCGGCTGCGTCGCCGGCCTTGGCGCTGGAGCCGGCGACGCCGCTCCAGCTCCGCCAGTTCGGACTCCAGCCTGTGCACACGACGAACCAGGCGCCGGCGGTCGACTTCCAGCTGCGTCTCGCCCGGGCCGCGGGTGCCTATGCGGCCGGCCTGTTGGGACATGGCCACGCCCCGACCCCGCAAGCGGGGCTGACGGTAGCGGAGCTGGGCCAGTTCAACCTGGGCCTTGCCTTCCTCGGTGGCTGCGTTCTGGGCGAAGATGTCCAGGATCACGGCCGTGCGGTCAATAGCCGTCCTCCCCAGGATCTTCTCCAGGTTGCGGGACTGGGCGGGCGAGAGCTCGTCGTCGAATACCACGGTGTCGGCGTCGGTCGACTCGGACACGTCACGAAGGTCCTGCGCCTTGCCCCGTCCTATGTAGGTGGCGGGGTCGGGGCGGTCACGGCGTTGATGGACGCGGGCGACCACGTCGGCACCGGCCGTTGCCACCAGCAGGGCCAGCTCGTCCAGGTGCCGCTCCGTTTCGACTTCACCACACCCGCCGCTCCAGCCGTGATCAACGGGAGGAAGGGTGACACCGACGAGCACGATCTTCTCCCGGAAGCTGCGCTCTATGAGGCTCACTGCTCGAACACCCCAGGTCCCGACGAGCCGGCGCCCGACCGGTGGCCGCCCGACCAGTCGCCTTCCAACCAGCACCGGCCGATCCGCCGGCTCGGACCGCTCAGCACAGCGACGCCATCCGCCCGGAGCTCGACCTCGGCCGTACCCCCCGGTTGATTGACGGTCACCTTGCTCCCCACTCGTCCCCAATACTGCAGTGCAGTGGCGGCGGCAACCGAGCCGGTGCCACAGGCCAGGGTCTCCCCCACTCCTCGCTCCCAGACCCGCATCGTCAGTTCGTCGCGGCCCGGCCCGAGGGTAACGAACTCGACGTTGACCCCTCCCGTGGCCGCCCCAGCCTCTGCGGACAGGGCCGGGCCCAGTGTCGCGACGTCGAGTGTGGTCGGGTCAGGCCCGAGGATCACCAGGTGGGGGTTGCCGACGTCGACGAAGAGCTGCCCGTGGCCGACGTTGCATCGCTCCTGGTCCCCATGGACCTTGGGGGCGCCCATCTCCGTGCTGGCCCACATCCATCCCCAGTGGAACCGTCGGACGAGCACTTCTCGGTGGCCGACGGGCGTGAGCACGCCCACGCTGTCCCCCTCGGACGCCGTGACCGCGCCGGCGTCGATGGCCGCGTGGACGAGGCAGCGCATGCCATTGCCGCTCATCTCCGCTTGGCTGCCGTCAGCGTTGCGGAGTTCGAAGGTGATCTTTGCTCCCGAACCAGCCGGCGGCGGCCCAGCGCGCAAAAGGCCGTCCGCCCCCATGCCCCGGTGGCGATCACAGGCGGACCGGGCCAGGGCCGCGCCAATGGGCTGGCGGCCTTCTAGATCGACAACGACGAGGAAGTCGTTGCCGAGACCCTCGTACTTTGCGAGCGCCAGCTCGGCAGGCTCCACTAACACGCCCCGGTCACCCATTGCCCCAGTTTTCCAGCAGCGCCGGCAGTATTGCCAACGGGTTTTCGGGCGCCCCGAACCAGCGCACCCGGGGATCCCGTCGCCACCACATGCGCTGGCGACGAGCGAACTGGCGGGTGCGCCGCACGGCTTCGCCTGCCGCCTCCTCGAGGGTGGTGCCCATTTCCACGTGCGCCAGCAGCTCCCGGTAACCGAGGGCCTGACGGGCCGTGCGCGACAATCCGCCGGGCAAACCAGCCAATGCCCGCACCTCGTCGACCAACCCCGCCGCCAGCATGACCCCGAACCGGGCCTCGACCCGCGCACCCACGACGTGGCGCGGTAACCACACGCCGGCCAGGCGCCATCGCGTGGGAGGGAAAGCGCCAACTCCCGGTCCGTAACTAGAGAAAGGCCGGCCGCTCCCGATGGTTACCTCCAGTGCCCTCAGTACCCGGCGGCGGTTCCCGCGGCCCATCCGGGAGGCCGCGGCCGGGTCCACCTGCTCGAGCCGGCGGTAGAGCACGGCGGTGTCAAGCTCCTCCTCGAGCCCGCCAACTATCTCCGGCCAGCGCCCCGGCACCGCGAAGCTGTCGACCAGAGCGTGGACGTACAGGCCCGTCCCCCCGACCAAAAGCGAACGGTTGCCCCGCTTTTCGACCTCGGCGATCACCCGACCGGCCTCGGCTATGAATCGCGCCACGCCCCAGTCCTCCGAGGGCTCCGCGACATCTATCAGATGGTGGGCTACCCCGCCCCGCTCGTGGGCAGCCAGCTTGGCCGTGCCGATGTCCATGCCCCGGTAAACCTGCATCGAGTCAGCGCTCACTATTTCGACGTCCCCCAGCCGGACGGCGACCTCGACGGCGAGCGCCGACTTGCCACACGCCGTTGGCCCCACGATGGCGAAGGGCCCGGGCACCCTGGAGCGGCTCAGCTGGCCATCACCGGTATCAGGCTGCGATGGCGGCCTGGGGCCACGACGCGGACAAGCCTTCCTTTCAGGAAGTGAGGGGCGGCGCGCTCGACGATCGCCTCCACGACCATGCCGGCCCTCAGTGCCTCGCCTTCCACATGGACCAGCTTGTTCTGCCTGCTCCGGCCGGAGAACACCCCCGGGCCGCCTTTCTTGGCCGGCCCTTCTATCAGCACTTCCTCGGTCAGGCCCACCCTCGCCTCGTGCCGACGAAGCGCGCTGCGCTCCACAACCAGCCGGAGACGCCCGAAACGCTCGGCAGCGACTTCGGCCGGAACGAATTGCTCGGTCCACGCCGCCGCCTCGGTGCCCGGCCGGGGAGAGAATATGAACGTGTAAGCGCTGTCGTACTCCGCCTCGGCCGCCACCGCCAGCGTACGCTCGAAGTCTTCCTCGGTCTCGCCCGGGAAGCCCACGATTATGTCCGTCGTCACGGCCAGGTCCGCCACCGCGGTCCGGGCCGCCTTCAGCCGTCGCAGATAGCGGTCGGCGGTGTAGCCCCGGCGCATCAAAGCCAGCACCCGGTCGCTGCCGGACTGGAGGGGCAAGTGCAGGTGCGGGCAAACGGTCTTTTGGGCGGCCATCGCCTCGATCGTCTCGGGGCGCAGGTCTTTGGGATGGGGGCTGGTGAAGCGCACCCGGCTTATCCCCTCCACCTCGGACACCGTACGCAACAGGTCGGCAAAGAGGGGCCGTGCCCGCGGGGCGCCGGCGCCCGCCCATTCCGGCCCCGTCTCATAGGAGCGCGCCCGCCAGTCTTCGCCGCGTCGTGCCTTGGTTGCCAGATCTCGCCCGTAAGAGTTGACATTCTGGCCGAGCAGCGTAACCTCGACGGTGCCGCGGGCAGCCAGGGCTTCGACCTCAGCCACGACTTCGGCAAAGGGACGGCTCATTTCCCGGCCCCTGACGGACGGCACGATGCAGAAAGCGCACCGGTTGTCACAGCCGACCTGGATTGTCACCCAGGCCGAAGAAGCCGATTCGCGTCGCACGGGCAGCGCCGATGGGAACTCCTCGGCCTCGCTGGCTGCGGATTCCAGCACCTCGACCACGGCGCCCTCGGACCGCGCGCGCTCGAGGAGCGCGGCGGCGTGACCGACATTGTGGGTCCCGAAAACAGCGTCGACCCAGGGTGCCCGCTCCAGCACCTTGTCCCTGTCCTTCTGTGCCAGGCAACCCCCGACGCCTATCTGCATCCCCGGGCGCTGCTGTTTCATCGCCCGAAGTAGCCCCAGGTTCCCGTAGAGGCGGTTGTCGGCGTTCTCACGGATGCAACACGTGTTGAAAACCACGACATCGGCATCCTCGGCCCCCTCGGCCGGTACCAAACCTTGCGCCTCGAACAGGCCGGCCAGCCGCTCCGAGTCATGCTCGTTCATCTGGCAGCCGAAGGTGCGAACGAAATACCGGCGGGGCGCCGTTACCGAGCCTTGTGGCGGGCCCTGTCCCGCGCCCTGTTCGGCACCCCCCCCGACGCTGCTTACTGCACCGGTCGCCAGATTTTCGGAGCGTGGCAAAGTCACCTCAAAGAGCCTACGGCCTGCGGCGCACCGCAAGGCGCCGCGAGCGCGGAAACGCTAACATAGCCCCGGTCGCCTCGGTTGAGCGGGTCCCCGCCAGCCTGCTCCCGAGGCGGCCTTTGTCATTTGTGTACGTCTACCTTATGATTTTCGTTAGGCGGTTTATCGTTGTCCGGTTGGTGCTCCGCCACTTCACGGCTCGATCAGGAGGTCCCCATGGTCCCCTACATCGACGACCCACGACGGCCCGGCCTGGGCATCCTCCTCAGTGAGCCGCACATGCTCGAAGCGTGACTGGAGTTCCAACGCGCGACGTTGTTGCTCAAGTGCGAGGGGGCCGACACCGCCGGGCGCAACCGGCTGGCCCGTACCAACGCGGCGCCGACAGTCACCTCGTAGCCGGACCGTTCGCTCTTCCTCGTCCACGCCATTTGGCCGATGCCTGCGGTGCGGCCATAACGTTGTCGGACTGTGCGCTGCTTCGTCGCCACCTGGCCTACTCCCGAGGTCCTTCAGGCCCTGTCGACCCTTCCGCGACCGGCTACGCCAGGTGTTCGCTGGACGACCCCGGACCAGTGGCACGTGACCCTGCGGTTCTTCGGTGAGCTTGGGGAGGCTGAAGTGGCCAAGGCCGTCGCCACCCTGGGCAAGGTGGCGGGGTCATTGCCGAGTACGCTGCTCGCCAAAGGTGGGCCCGGCACCCGGTTCCTCGGGCCTGGGCTGGTCGTTTGGCCTGTCGAGGGGCTGGCCGGCATTGCCCAGGCCGTAGAACAAGCCACCGCCGGCATCGGCCAACCCGTCCCCGGTCGTCGCTTCGTCGGGCACCTCACCATAGCCCGGGGCCGCCGCGACATGGATCTACGCCCTGCGCGCCACCTGCTGTCCCCGTTGGCCATGTCCTGGCCTGTCATTTCGCTTTCCCTCGTCCGCAGCGACCTTCACCCCGATGGCGCCCGCTATCGCGACGTCAAGGCTTTCCCGGTCGCCCAAGGCGGGGGATAGCCCCCCGCTTCGGCCGCTCGCGCAGCTGGCACTACCAGACAGCGCGTGCCGTCACCGGACTGGTCCCCTTCCGACAGGCCGGCCCGGTAAGCGGGCGACAACAGATCAGTCTTCGAGGACCAGCGGTGCGTCGTCCGCCTGGCCTTCGGCAGGGGAAGCGCCGGCGACACCAACCTTCTGGCGCACCTTCTCCGAAATCTCGATCACCATCTCGAGGTTCTCAGCCAGGAACGCCTTGGCATTTTCCCGGCCCTGGCCGATCTGCTCGCCTTCGTAGGTGTACCAGGCCCCGGATTTGCGCACGATACCGAACTCCGTGGCGACATCCAGCAGTGAGCCCTCACGGCTGATGCCCTTGGAGTACATGATGTCGAACTCGCACTGTTTGAACGGCGCGGCGCACTTGTTTTTCACGACCTTGACTCTGGTGCGGTTACCGACGACCTCCGCACCGTCCTTGATCGACTCGATCCTGCGGATGTCGAGGCGGATGGAAGAGTAGAACTTGAGCGCCCGGCCACCAGGGGTCACCTCGGGCGACCCGAACATGACGCCCACCTTCTCCCTCAACTGGTTAATGAAGATAGCGATGGTGTTGGACTTGCTCAGGGTGGCGGTCAACTTACGCAGGGCCTGGGACATGAGGCGAGCCTGAAGCCCAACGTGAGCGTCACCCATCTCTCCTTCGATCTCGGCGCGGGGGGCGAGGGCGGCGACCGAGTCGACAACTATCACGTCGAGCGCGCCCGAGCGGATGAGCATGTCCACGATCTCGAGGGCCTGTTCACCTGTGTCGGGTTGGGAGATCAGAAGGTCGTCGATATTGACGCCGATGGCTTTGGCGTAGATGGGATCCATCGCGTGCTCGGCGTCGATGTAGGCGCAGATGCCGCCGTTGCGCTGCGACTCGGCTACGACGTGCATGGCCAGGGTGCTCTTCCCAGACGATTCCGGACCGAACAGCTCCACGATGCGCCCTCTGGGCAGGCCTCCAATACCCAGGGCCAGGTCCAGGGAAAGGGCCCCGGTCGAAATGGACTCGATCTGCATGTGGGCGTTCTCGCCCAACCGCATGATGGCACCCTTGCCGAATTGCTTCTCGATTTGGCCTAGGGCCATCTCCAATGCTTTGTCACGTTCCAACGGGGGGACCGTCCTCTCGCTTTCTGGTGGTACAGGTTGACGGGTGAGAACCTATGACGAGGGTGTGACCGTTATGGGGCCTGCCATGCGAGCGGGCGCCCTTGTTGCTCCGGCCCCTGCCTTGGGGCCCTAATCCCATCACTGTAACTCCTAGTTAGCGTAGTAGCAAACATGTGTTCGGTGGTGGATGCTTACCGCCTTACCGCTCTACGGCAACGGGCTGTCGGCCATCGCCCTCTACGAGGGCAGCGACTACCCGGTCCGTCTCGGCTGACGGCCGGGCGAGGGGGCCTTCTCAGCCCAGAGCGACGTCGAGCGCGAGCGTCATGCAGCGGCAGCCGCCACCGGCCTTCAGGAACTCTCCCACCGGGGCAACCGCGACCTCGTAACCCGAGCTTTCGAGCAGGCGTGCCAGCCGCGGCGTGCATGAGGGCATGACGACCACATCGCCCACGACCACACTGTTGGCACAGAAGGCTGATGCCTCGTCGTCTTCGAGCCAGATCGGCTCCGGCACGAGCGACTCGATCACGCGGCAACCGTACGAGTCCAGCGCTTGGGGTGCCACCATGGCCCGCCGTTCGTCGACTGGGCAGAAGGCGAGGTCGAGGTGGTAGAAGCGTCCGTCCGGGAGCTCGACAGGGCGGACAGGGACCCCGAGCAGCCGGGCTAGGGCCGTATGCGCGCCTATCGACGAACGGAGACGGTACCCGCCTACAAGCACGGGTGGGTCGCCAAACGGGAGGAGGTCGCCTGCCCCCTCGAACGGCTCGTTGCCCGAGAGCTCCTCGATCAAGTAGCCATGGTCGCGGAACCAGCCCACATGAAAGGGGGTCTCGGCGCGGCGTTCCTCGTGGCGGAACCGGCTGGGCACGAACCGCTGCCCCTCGACCACGCCCGCGTTCGCGGTGAAGGTCAGGTCCGGCAAACCCTCGACGGCAGGAAGGTACTCAACGGTCGCGCCAGCATCCCGCAGGGTTGCCACCAAGCCCTTGAACTGCTCGCGCGCCAGGTCGACATCAGGCCTGACGTCAATGCGCATGTAGGGGTTGATCTGATAAGCGACGGTGAAAAACGTGGGTTCGCACACCAGCAGGTGGGAGCCCCAGCCAGGGCCCATCGGGGTCAGCCCTTGCTACCGGCGTGCGCCCGCCAGGACGGGCCGCAAAGCGCGTCTGCCAGTTCTGTCGCGAAAAGCCCCACGTCGGTGACGATACCGAGCGCCTGGTGGCTGCCGCGGTCCGTGAGCTTGGTCACGACCGCCTGGTTGATGTCCACGCAAAAGGTCTTCACCGATGCCGGGAGCAGGTTGCCAGTAGCTATCGCGTGCAGCGTGGACGCGAGCATCAGCGCCACACCCATGCCTTCGACCTGCTCCCTCATAGCATCGGCAGCCGCGACGGTATCGCTGATCACGTCTGGAAGAGGACCGTCGTCGCGCACCGACCCGCCCAGGACGAACGGGACTCCGGCGCGCACGCACTCGTAGAGCACGCCGCTGCGAAGCCATCCCGCTTCGACAGCGGCCGCTATGGACCCGACCCTGCGAACAGCGTTGATGACCCTGAGGTGGTTGGCGTGGCCGTGCTCACTGGGTTCACCTCCGCCCAGCGGGACACCGAGCGAAGTGCCCAACACCGAGGACTCGATGTCGTGCGTTGCGAAGCCGTTCCCTGCGAACAAGGCCTGGATCCAGCCGCCCCTTATGAGCGCGGCAATGGCAGGCGCTGCGCCCGTATGCACCACCGCCGGCCCGCACACGGCGAGCACCCCGCGGCGCTGGCCCCCTGGGCCGGGATCGCGTGCCCTCCTGATGCTTGCCGCCACACGCTCTACAGTCAGGCCCTTCGGCTTCTCGGAGGAGACCTCCGACGTCATGAACGCAAACTCGCCAGCGTCCGCCTCCCGGGCCGGCCGCTCCACGCGGACCCCGCGCATGCCGACGACGACGCGGTCACCTTTGTGGATCCGGTGCATGGGGAAGGTCCCTGCCGTGGTGCCGTCACCGCTCACGACAATGGCGCAGTCCATCTCCGGCCTCGCCACTTCCACCCAACGGCGCCCAAGCCTCACCCAGGTCAGGAGGTTTGTCGTCGAATAGAAACCCTCGGGCAGCACGCCGTCCATTTCTGCGCTAACCAGCTCAGCGTCCTCGTGATCCTGACGGTTGACGCCATGGACCTGCAGGCGTTCGAGCAGGGCCGTAAGCGCGACCTCGTCATGGCAGGAGATCTCGAGGCGGACGTGGCTCTCGTCCCGGTTGGTCATCCCGACGTCCAACTGGAGGATGCTGTAACTTGCCCCCCCGTCGACGATGGTGTCGAGCACCTTCGCTAGGACGAGGGAGTCGAGGATGTGGCCGTCGAGGCGGACGACTTCACGCGGCGGACCGGTGGGTGTGGACAACATGGAACGAACATAGTCCTGTGCCCGGTACCGGAGGCCCACTGGGCTGATCAGCCACGGGCCGCTGCGCCCCTTCAGCGCCGCCCCTTGGCGTGACCAAGCGCGTGAGCCACCGCCAGAGAGACGCTGAACAAGCCACCACGAGTCCCTCAGGGCAACCACCGTGTGTCGGCGCTAGCACGCCGAGCGTGGCTGGAATGCCCTGATATCGCGTCACAAGCGATTCAATAACTCTGCACATAACAATAACGCGCAGAATACATCACCAGCAATGGGAATTTGCGTCAAACAAAGTAACCTTTCAGAGCGAGCGTGTCAAGCGGGGCCGCTGCCTGCTGCGGAGGCTGCAAAGATGTGCCCATTTTTCTGGTGCGCGCGCCACTCAGTGCGCGATACTTGTTATGCCGTGTTTGGCTTGAGCTCGTTTGGCAGATCGACGACAGTTGCCGAGCCCGTTCTTTCAGGAGGTGCAATGGGAGGCTTTAGTATCACCGAAGACCAGCCCGGTGCTGTGTTGGATCTAACGTCGCCCGGCCTCTCGAGCGAGCTGGCCGAACTGGAAAACCGTCTTCACGTGTTGCGGGGCTTGCTCGATGCTCTGGGCCGCCTGGATGAGCTCAATAAGGCCATCCAGTTCGCTCGGGACAAGTACTCGGCCATAGATGTCCTGCAGCAAGAGCCGTTCGGGTACTCCCACCAGCAAGCCAATGCCATCCTCCAAATGCCGATGAGCTGGCAGGCATCCGACGAGGTCCAGCGCCTGCGCCAGGAGCGCGATTGCCTCGCGACACGGCGCATCGGCCTGCAGGAGCGCGTCGCAGAGGCTTTGTCGCTTCACTGGTTCGGCTGAAGCGGCTCGGTCGCGACGTCGCGGCTCTACTTACAGGGGCGGGAGCGGGCAAGGTCTCGGTCCTGGTGGGCCCCTGCTCCATGCAGGGCACGCCGCAGCACATCGAGCGCAGACGTGACGGCCCTTTCTCGCACTAACTGACGGTGCCCCGTCAGCGCCAACGCCGTCACCTTGAACCCCCATGGCCCGGACAAGCCCACGAAAACGGTCCCGACAGGCTGGTCATCCTGAAGAGCCGGACCAGCCACACCCGTCAGGGACAGACCGACATCGGCCTCCAGCAACCGCGCCACACCCCGGGCCATCTGGCCCGCGGCTTGTTCACTTACGACCGGCCCCGGCCCGACACCCAGTAGCGAGCGCTTCACGTGCTCCCCGTAGGGCACCACGCCGCCGGCGAACCAGGCACTGGCGCCTGGGACAGACGTAAGACGACCGGCTACCATGCCGCCGGTCAGCGACTCGGCGACCGCCAGACGCAGCCCGGCCTCGGCCAGGTACCGGCCTACGACCACTTCCAGGCCTTCCTCGTCCACCCCGCCCACGGCATCACCGAGCAAGGCCCGCAGTTCCGCCTCTTCAGCGTCGAGTGCCCGCCCGGCAGCGGCGGATGCCTCGGCTGCATCCTGGCCCCGGGCCCTCGTGGTGATACGCACCCTGACACCCTCAGTGACGCTCGCCAAGAAGGCGATGGTCGTGCCCTGTCCCTCCAGCGCTGCAAAACGGGGGGCGACGATCGCCGCCACCGCCGACTCGGGCACTCCCCAGACGCGCAGGAACCGGCTTCGGATGGTCACTTCTTGGCCCGAACGACTAACAAGGTCCGGGATGACCACGCCATCAACCATCTCGCGCATCTCCACTGGTACGCCCGGCACCGCGTAGACGACCCGCACGCCGGACGGACCGCTGACGGGACAGATCAGGCCGGGGGCCGTCCCCGTCGGTCCCACGATGGGCGAGGCGCCCTCGGGCACGTCGGCCTGCTTGTAATTGGAGGGGGGTACCTCGCGCCCGCGAAAACGTTCCTTCAGCCCGGCTTCGATGGCCGGGTCCCGCCGAAGGGGGACACCCATCACCTCGGCGATCGCCTCGCGCGTGATGTCGTCCTGAGTCGGCCCGAGGCCACCGCAGCATATGACCGCGTCGGCCCGCTCCAGGGCCGAACGCAGGGCAGCGACGATCCGGTCGTGGTTGTCGCCCACCTTGACCTGGAGGTAGCAAGCGACTCCGGCCGCCGCCAGGCGCTCACCTATCCACGAGGAGTTAGTGTCGACAACTTGGCCCAGCAACAGTTCGCTGCCGATTGCGACGACTTCGCAGTCCATGGGGGCCCTACGGGCCGGGGACTAGAGCACGGCGACCGGCGCGGGAATCGACCAGGTACTGGGCGGCACTGGCCCAGGCCAGGGCCACAGCTAGCCACAGGGCGAAATGGGCCATATGCGACATCGCGAGCCGCGACGACGCCACCGGCAACAGGACGAAGCCCACGGTTACGAACTCGACCAGGGTCTTGGCCTTGGCCATCCGCCGCGCCGGCACACTGATGCCGTGCTTCGCCACGGCAACGCGGTACGTGGTGATGACGACCTCGCGACTGGCCAGTAACGCCACGGGTGCCCACGTCACCTTCCCCAGACTGGCTATGGCGATCAGCGCACCCAGCACTATGAACTTGTCAGCCAACGGGTCAAGGAACGCACCCGAGGCGCTCGGCCCTCGCCGTCGGGCAAGCCAACCGTCCGCCACGTCACTGAACGCCAGCGCGGCCCAGAATACCAGCGCAGCCCACGAAGGGGTCGCCCGGACCACGACGACGACGAGCGCGGGCGTGGCCGCTAGACGGGTGACGGTGACACCGTTGGCAGCCGTCTTCAGCCGCCACGGTGCGGGCGCAACCGCCGCCGGGGAGGCGGGGGCCGGCGACGTCACCGTCTGGTCAGTCATACGCGCACCGGCCGGCCGACGAGGTCCAGGCCCTCAGCCTCGGTGATATCCAGGTCCACCCACGTACCCGGGCGCAAGGCGGGGGGCACGCGTATGGCGCCGTCGATCTCCGGCGCTTCCCGATGGCTCCTCGCCCAGCCCGGAGCGTCCACGAGGGCACGGCACTGTGTCCCCACCAGGTCACTCCGCCTCCCGGCAGTAATGGCGTCTTGCACCTCTGAGCACTCCCTCATTCGCTCGGCCACCAACCAGGACGGTACACCGCCAGACAGGTCTGCTGCATAAGTGCCCTCCTCAGGTGAGAACGCGAAGAACCCGACCCAGTCCAGCTGGGCTTCTTCCAGGAACCGCAGCAACGCGTCGTGGTCCTCCTCGGTCTCCCCGGGATAACCCAGTATGAACGACGAGCGGAAGACGGCATCGGGGAAACGGCTCCGAATGGCGGATATCTTTTCGAGGAAGCGCCCGCCGTCACCGAAGCGCCGCATGGCCCGCAGCAGCGGGCGGGAGACGTGCTGCAACGATAGGTCGAAATAGGGGCAGCCGCTCTGCCCCACCGCCTCAATGAGCTCGTCACTCAACCCCGAGGGGTAGAGGTAAAGCAACCGGACGCGCTCCACCATCTCCCGGACAGCGCGCATAAGGGTCACGAGGGTACTCCCGTCACCACCGGCCCCGTTGTGGCGGTCCCCATTGTGGCTGTCCCGGCCCCACGAGACCAGGTCCTGCGCCACGAGCACGATCTCGTGGACGCCCAGCGCCTCCACTTCGGCCAGGACGTCATCCTGGGTACGGGAACGCTGGGGGCCGCGGAACGAGGGGATCGCACAGAACCCACATTGACGGTCGCAACCCTCGGCCACCTTCAGGTACGCCCACGGCGCCTCGGCCCGAGGACGAGGCAGGTTTAGCAAGTCGAAACTGGGCAACGGGCGCTCAAGGGTTACCACGCCGGCGGGATAGCGGGGCGCGGCCTGCGTGCCAGGCCTGCTCAGAGCGCGCCTGGTGCCCCTGGTGGCACCAAAGCTGACCGGCGCACCAAAACCGGCCACACGGTCGACTTCGGGGATGGCGTCGGCGAGCTCGGCGCCATAGCGCTCAGCCATGCAACCCGTCATCACAAGCTTCGCCCCATCCTTCTTGGCTGCCGCCAGCGCGAGGACGGTCTCGATCGACTCCTCGCGCGCTGCCTGGATGAAGGCGCACGTGTTCACGACAACGAGGTCCGCCTTGTCGGGTCGTTGGGCGCGTTCGTAGCCCTCCGACTCCAGCAAACCGGCCAGCTTGTCCGAATCAACCTGGTTCTTAGGGCAACCGAGGCTCTCGACCCAGTAACGACCGGCCACCCTGCCACAGTACAGGGAGCCCGGGGCCGTGACCGCACCGGGGCCCCTATCCGTGCTTCACTCGAGTTCGCGGGTGCAAACACCGGCCGGAGCGGCACCCATGACGAGCACTGTCCCGGCGACCTGCAGCTCGGCCATGAGGAACCTCGACGCTTGCGCTACGGTCTCGGCTTGCGCGGCGGCGCAGATCCCCAGAAGGCTGGGCCCAGCGCCTGACCAGCAGGAAGTGAGCGCTCCAGCAGCTCGCAGGCCCTCCAGGAGAGCAGGCGCCTCGGGGAACAACACCGAGCGCTGCGACTGGTGCAGCCGATCATCGCCCGCGCCCGCAAGCAGGCCCCGGTGATCGGCCAAGCCGGCGATGAGAAGGCCCAGGCGGCTCAGGTTGAACGCGGCGTCGGCGTGAGGCACAGTTCCGGGCAGGACCTGTCTGGCGGAGTAGGTCGCCAGCTCCCGGTCGGGCACGATGACCACGAAGCGCAGTTCATTGTCAAACCGAAGTTGGCGGGCCACCGGCCGCCCGTCGACGACCGCGGCCGTCACGAGGCCTCCGAACGCCGATGCGGCGGCGTTGTCGGGATGGCCGTCAATGCCGAAACCGTATTCGAACGGGTCCGGGGCTCCGGCAGCGGCGGCCGCTGCGACCGCCAAGGCTGCCGAAGAGCCGAGCCCTCGCGCCACCGGGATCTGAGAGCGGACGATCAGGTGTGCGCGGTCGTGGCCGAGCACTTCCGTGGCAACGCGGGCCGCCAGGTGAGAAGCGCCGCCCGGGAGGTCGGAACCCTCTCCCTCTGCCACCACCACCAACCCGTCGTCCGAGGGGCTCAGCTCGACCTCCACGTACAGGGGCAGCGCAACAGCCAATGTGTCGAAACCAGGGCCCAGGTTGGCCGAAGACGCGGGCGCCCTCGCTATGCGCCGCAAGGTGGCAACCTCCTCAGCGATCTTCTAGCTCGTCGGCCGTCATGAGCACGGCCCGCGCCTTGGAGCCTTCCGAGGGGCCCACGACCCCACGTTGCTCCAGGAGGTCCATGATCCGGCCCGCCCGCGCAAAGCCGACCCGCAGCTTGCGCTGGAGCATCGACGTGCTACCGAGCTGGCTCCTAACCACGAGCTCCAGGGCTGCGTCCAGCAGGTCGTCGTCGTCTTCGCTTTCCTCACCGCCGCCCCCGGCGTGCCCCTCAGGGCCTTCCACGCCATCGGCGTAGTTAGGCGAAGCCTGGCGGCGCCAATGGGCGACGACCTTGCGCACGTCCTCCTCGTCCACCCACGGGCTCTGCAACCGGCGCGCCAGGCTCGATGACGCTGTCAGCAGGAGCATGTCGCCCTTCCCGATCAGGCGCTCCGCTCCTGGCTGGTCGAGGACGACCCGGCTGTCGGCCAGGGAAGACACGGCAAAGGCAAGCCGGGACGGGATGTTCGCCTTGATAAGGCCGGTTATGACGTCGACCGAAGGCCGCTGCGTAGCTATGACCAGGTGTATGCCCACGGCCCGGGCCATTTGAGCGATCCTGCAGATCGACTCCTCGACGTCGCGCGCGGCCACCATCATCAGGTCGTTGAGCTCGTCGACGACGACGAGGATGAAGGGCAGCCGGCTGAACCGCGCCGCAGTGCGCGGCCTGTCCCCGTCGCCTGGCTCGCCTCCCGTCTCATCGCCCACGCCCCCCGTTATGCCGCCGTACGCCTGGTCGCCGTACGCCTGATCGGCCTGCCCGACCAGTTCGACGAACTCGCCCCTGTCCCAGGCAGCGTTGTAACCCGTTACGTCGCGCATGCCCACTTCAGCCAGCAAGTCGTACCGCCGCTCCATTTCCTGCACCGTCCAGCGCAACGCGTTGGCTGCCTTCTTGGGGTTGGTGACCACGGCAGTCAACAAGTGAGGTAGCCCGCCGTAATGGCCCAGCTCCACTCGTTTGGGATCGACCAGTATCAGGCGTACCTGCTCCGGCGTCGCCCTCATGAGCACTGACGTGAGCATCGAGTTGATGCATGAGGACTTGCCCGAACCGGTGGCGCCGGCGATGAGCAGGTGCGGCATATCGGCCAGGTTGACCAGCACGGGCCGGCCCGCGATGTCGCGGCCGGCAGCTACTTCCAGGGGATGGCGCGCCGCAGCAGCTTCCGGCGTGGCCAGGATGTCGCCCAGGGTCACCATCTGGCGCTGGCGGTTGGGGACCTCGACGCCAATGGCAGAACGACCGGGTATGGGTGCGAGTATCCGCACCTCGGCGGCAGCCATGGCGTAGGCAATGTCCCGCTGCAGCGCGGTAACCCTCTGCACCTTGACGCCCGGGCCGAGCTCCAGTTCGTAGCGCGTGACGCTAGGCCCCACAGTGGCCCCGACGAGGCGAGTCTCGACCCCGTGACTTGCCAATGCGCCCTCCAGGGTCTGGCCCAGGATCTCGACCTGGTGGCGGTCCACTTCCGCGTGCTTGCTGTGCCGGAGCAGGGGCATAGGCGGCAGCCGCCAGATGGGGGCGACCTGCTTGGGGAGAGCCAGGTCGATGGCCAGTTGCTCGCCCCTCGGTGCTGGGGGCAACCCGGAAATGGCAAGGCCGCCGCCGGAGGCACCCGGGGCCTTTGCACCGCCGGCGGGTGCTCCGTAGGCTCGGCCGGCTCCGTCCTTCGGGTTGGCCGCCCCATCGGGCGCGCTCCCGGCCATGCCATCAACCTGCCCCACCCCGGCCTCTGCCGCCATCCCGGCCCATGCGAAACCCCCGCTCGCCGGTTTGCCAGCGGGGCCCTCGCCGCCGGTGCCGTCGGGGCTGCGGCCGCTGGTACGGCTGCGCTGCTGGGATGCTGCACGAGCCAGCGCCGGGCCGCGTACGCTCGGGTGGCGAGCAGCTGAGGCCAGACGCCCTCCGCCCCGCACCGTCTCAACCGCCACGGCCCATAGCCAGCGCAGCGCGCGGCCCACGCCGACCAGGCAGGAGCGGGCACCAGCAGCTACGGCCCGCACCGGCGTTGCCGTGATGATGAGGACGGCCACGAACATCACGGCCCCGAGGACCAGCCCAGCCCCCCATCCGGCCAGGGCGGCCCTCAACGGAACGCCCTCGGCTGCCCCTACGAGCCCCCCCGCCTTGCCCATAGCGGCGACCGGCTGGCGAAGGGTGCCCTTGCCCCCCAGGACGTTGAGCATCCCGGAAAGGGCCAGTAACGCCAGGCCCAGTCCGACGCCGACCCGGCCCGGCTGCGAACGCTCGTGGCGCCACAACAAGTAGCCACCAAGCACGGCAAAGCCGACCGGGAGGCCATAGCGGGCCAGACCAAATGCATCGGCCGCCCCCGTGCGCAGCGCCCGGCCGGCCGGCCCGATGACCTCGGCGTAGATCCCAAGGGCGGCCAGCAGGGCCAAAAGCAGGAAGGCCAGGCCCCAAATGTCGTCGGATTGGTCCTCGACCATCGAGGCCAGGCTCCGGCGCCAGTGCGAGCCCTCGAGGCCGGTGCCCCTGCCCCGGCCTCGTCGCGCCGGGCGCGCAGGACGTGCCGACCGCACCACGGCACCCGATGGCTTCTGAGCCCCTCGGACCGGGGCAGTGCTTCGCACACTTCTCGTTGCCACAGCAACCTCAAAACTAACATCAGCCCCACCGACAACAGGTGACCGTCGGCTCAGACCTCCATAACCACCGGTACGATCATCGGCCGGCGCTTGGTCCTTTCCTGCACGAAACGCCCCAGGGCCGAGCGGGCACGGCGTTTGAGCGTCTCGAAGTCGGCGACCGCAGTGTCCGCTTGTTCGGGTTCCTCGATGGCCGCCAGTACCACCTCGCGGGCTTCATCGAGCAGCTTCTCCGCCTCTGGGGCGTAGACCCAGCCCCGGGTGATTATCTCCGGCCCGGTGAGGACGTCGCCCGTGCGGGAGTCCACCGTCACGATGACCACGATGAGGCCCTCCTCGGCCAGGATCTGGCGGTCGCGTAGCACCCCACGCCCCACGTCGCCGACTATCCCGTCCACGTACAGGTAACCCGCGGGGACCTCACCTGCAAAGTTCAGCCCATCATCGGTCAGCTCAACGACGTCGCCGTCCTCGGCCAGCAGCACACCCTCTGGCGGCACTCCCATCTCGGTCGCCAAGCGAGCATGGTGCATCAGGTGACGGAACTCGCCGTGCACCGGGATGAAGGTCTCGGGGCGAGCGATCGAAATGAGCAGCTTCAGTTCCTCGCGCATCGCGTGCCCCGAGGCGTGGACTGGGGCCAGGGCCGAGTGCACGACCTCTGCTCCCGTCCGGCACAAGCCGTCGATCACTTTGCCCACGTTGGACTCGTTGCCGGGAATGGCGTGCGAGGACAGCACGACCAGGTCGCCCCCGGTCACCTTCACCCATTTGTTCTCGTCCGCGGCCATAAGTGCCAGCGCAGACATCGGCTCCCCCTGGGAACCGGTACAGATGACACAGACCTCGTTGGGCGGCAATTTGGCGATCTTTTCGATGTCGACCAGCCGCTCTTCGGGTATGTGCAGCAGGCCTAGCTCGCGCGCATATGCCACGTTGCGCCCCATCGAACGCCCCAGGGTTGCCACGTAGCGGCCTGAGGCGATGGCCGCGTCGGCCACCTGCTGGACACGGTGGACGTGGCTGGCGAAACAGGCCACGATGACCCGCTTCTCACGGTGGGCCTCGAACAGGCCGGCCAGCACTTTGCCCACCGCCCTTTCCGAAGGCGTGTGACCGTCTTCCTCAGCGTTCGTAGAATCGGAAAGCAGGAGGCGGATGCCTTCCCCTGCACCCATTGCGCCTATACGGGCCAGGTCGGTACGCCGGTCGTCCACTGGCGTGAGATCCAGTTTGAAGTCGCCGGTGTGCAGGATCACACCCTGGGGGGTGTGGAACGCGAGGGCAAAGCCGTGTGGGACCGAGTGGGCCACGGGAAGGAACTCGATGTCGAAGGGCCCGATCCTTTGCGTCTCCCCGTCTCTGACCGGCACGAACTCGGCGCGCGCCAGCAGGCCTGCTTCCTCGATGCGGTTCTTAGCCATGCCCAGGCACAGCTCGGAGCCGTAAATCGGAAAACTGACGTCCCGCAGGAGATAGGCCAAAGCGCCACAGTGGTCCTCGTGGGCGTGAGTGAGGACGCAACCCTCGAGGCGGTCCTGGTTTTCGATTATGTAGGTGAAATCAGGCAGGACGAGGTCCACGCCCGGCATTTCCGGGTCGGGGAACATGAGCCCGCAGTCGACCAGGACAGCGCGGCCGTCCATCTCGAACCAGGCGCAATTTCGCCCGATCTCACCCAGGCCACCGAGAAAAGCGATGCGGACCGCGTGCCCCGGGACCGCCATCGCCATTACAGGGCCCGGCGGAAAGGCTGGTTGTGGAGGTTGGACCAGACCTGCATCGCGCGATCGGTGAGCCCCGGTGGTGTCGGGCCCATCGGCAGGCGGCATTCCCCCGCTGGGAGGCCGAGAGCCCTCATCATCGCTTTGGTGGGCACGGGGTTCGGAGCCGCATCGTTGCCCTGGAACACCCATGACTCCAGCAGTCGCTTGTTCAGCGCGATGGCGGCATCGGTGTCGCCTTTGGCGAAGCAGGCGACCATCTCGCTCATCGTCGCCCCCGCCCAGTGGGACGCCACGCTGATGACACCTACGGCCCCGACCGCCAACAGGGGAAGCGTCCATGAGTCATCCCCGCTGTAGACCTCGAAGCCCGCCGGCGCCTGAGCGATCAGCGACGCCGTTGCCGGGGGCGACCCGGCCGCGTCCTTGACGCCGGCGAGCACGCCGTCGTTGGCCAGGCGCACGAGGGTGGATGTCGCCAGCTCCCGCCCGGTGCGCTTGGGTATGTCGTAAGCGATCACCGGCAGATCGGTAGCTCGGGCGACGGCCCTGAAGTGAGCCTCGATACCAGCCTGGGAAGGCCGGTTGTAGTAGGGCGTGACCACCAGGACGGCGTCGGCCCCGGCGTCGGCCGCGGCCTTCGTGAGCTCGACGGAGTGCGCGGTGCTGGCGGTGCCTGTGCCGGCAATGACGGGCACGCCTACCGCCTCGCGCACCGCCTTCCACAGCTCGACCTTCTCGGCGTCGCTCAACGTGGCGCCCTCTCCTGTGGTGCCGGCAACGGCCAACCCGTCGTTGCCGTTGTCCACCAGCCAGCGGGCCAGCTTCACGGCCCCATCGACGTCCAGGCGCCCCTCGTGGCCAAAAGGTGTGACCATGGCGCAGATCACAGCTCCAAAACGCCCCGGCGCTGGCATCAGGTTAACCTCCCTGTCGGCATCACCTTGCAGCCTAGGCCACCGCCGGGCCCCGGCAGTGGCCTCATGGTCCGAGGAGCCTCACGGTCCGAGGAGCCTCACGGTCCGAGGAGCCTCACAATCCGAGGAGACTGTCCAGCCCCAGGGTGAAACCACGCCGGTCAGGGACCTGCTTGATGGCGAGGATCACGCCGGGCATGAACGACGTGCGGTCCATCGAATCGTGACGGATCGTCAGGACCTGGCCTACGGTCCCCAGGAGCACCTCCTGATGGGCCACGAGGCCGCGCAGGCGCACCGAATGGACCTGCACGCCCGGCGCTGCCTCCAAGCCTCGGGCCGCCGGGAAATCGTGGGCGCCGGGCGCGGCGCCCCGCGCCGTTGACATGCGCTGCGCCGTCAGCAGGGCGGTACCCGAAGGCGCATCGAGCTTGCCGTCGTGGTGCAGCTCCACTACCTCGGCCGTCTCGAACCACGGCGCCGCCAGCTCGGCAAAACGCATCATTATCACTGCGCCAATGGCAAAATTCGGCGCCAGGATGCAATTGGCCGGGCCGGTCCCGAAACGGTCCTTCAAGCTGGCCACCACCCCGGGCGCGAAGCCGGTCGTCCCGATTACTGCATGCACCCCGTTGTCGGCGCACCACATGGCATTGGCGGCGGCAGATGTGGCCACGGTGAAGTCGACGGCCACCTCGGCTCCAGCGCTGGCCAGGTCCCCAGCGGCTGAGCCAATGGCGATGTTGCCAGGCTCGATCACCTGGCCCGCATGAGCCGGATCCACCGCTGCTACCAGCTCCAAGTCGGGGTCGGCACTGACGGCGTCGCACACAGCCCTGCCCATGCGCCCTCCCGCCCCCAAGACTCCCACGCGCAGCACGACTAGCCCTCCTCGTCCCAATCAGCAAATGCATCGTCTTCAAACGGGCCGAGCACCACCAACGTGCGTGGCCCCCCCAGGACCGCGGCGCCGACCCGGGCCAGGTCTTCGGTGGTTACCGCAGCGAGCTGCGCGTCCAGCTCAGTTAGGGACGGTACCCGGCCGTGAGCGAGCTGCGAACGGCCGAGCCGGCTCATGCGAGCTCCCGAATCCTCCAGGCCAAGCGCGGTGGCGCCCCGGATGTGGCTGCGCGCCGCTCCCAGTTCTTGCTCGCTGGGCCCACTGGCGACCATCTTGTCCAGCTCTTCGGTGATGAGCTTCACGACCTCAGCCGCCCGTGAAGGGGCCGTACCGGCGTACACCGCAAAATCGCCCGTGCCCTGGTACCCCGAGCGGTAGGAGTAGATGTTGTAGGCAAGGCCCCTTTCCTCACGGATCGACTGGAAAAGGCGGCTCGACATCCCGCCGCCCAGGATGTGGTCCAGCACGTTCAGCGCGTGGCGATCAGGGTGGTTGCGGTCGAGCGCCGGCATGCCCACCATGATGTGAGCTTGTTCGGTGTGGCGGTTCACCACCAGGCGTTCCCGAGGTGGGGCCGCGGGTGCCCGGCGCGGCGGAGCCCCGCCCCCGAGCAGCACCTCCGTGCCCACCTGGGCTCTCGCCTTGTCCAGCCGGCTCATGACGGCATCGACGATGCCTTGGTGTTCGACACGGCCGGCCGCCGTCACCACCACGTTACCCGTGCGGTAGTGCCGGCGATGAAAAGCGGCGACATCCTCGCGGGTGGCAGCCCTCACCGTCGCCTCCAGCCCGAGCACGTCCCGCCCCAGGGGGTGCCCCGGGTACATTGCGCTGTTGAAAAGGTCATGCACCTCTTCGGCGGGCTCGTCGCCGTGCATCAGTATCTCCTCGAGGATGACCTGACGTTCCGCTTCGAGCTCGTCGGGGCGTAAAGCGGGGGCCCAGACTATCTCCGAGAGGATGTCCAAGCCGAGGTCGGCCGATTCGGCCAGGAGGCGGACGTAGAAGGCCGTGTGCTCCTTGGTTGTGAAGGCATTCATGTCGCCGCCCAGGGCATCGACCGCCTCGGCAATGTCGCGGGCACTGCGTTCCGCCGTCCCCTTGAACAACAGGTGTTCGAGGAAGTGCGAGGCGCCGGCAATGCTCTCGGGCTCGTCGACCGAGCCCGTGCCCACCCAGAAGCCCAGGCTCACCGAGAGCACATCGGGCATGTGCTCCGTCACCACCATGAGGCCGCCGTCGATGACCGTGGTCTCGACGACGTCCCTCATGGGTTCCCCGGCCCCGAGGCCTTGGCGTTGTCCCATCGTCACAACTCCGCTGACCGGAGGCTTCAGTGGCGCCGGCGAGGGTTGCGGCGCGGCCCCTGGCCCCGCTGGTCCCCGCCCCGGTCCCTGGACGGGCCGCGGCCCACCTGGTTGCTGGCGGGTGCGTCGTAACCGGGAACCGGCCCGAGGTCGCCGAACGTGGACCGGGCCTCTTCCTCCCAGGTGTCTTCGAACGAGACGACCGCTACATCGCCAACGTCCGCCGGAGCGCCACCACGGGCCGCTGGAGCGGTAGCGGGCCCGGTGCTCGACCCGGAACCGGCCCCCGCCCCAGGCCCGTCAGGACCTTCGAGCGACAGGGAAACCTTGCCCATCGGGTCGATGTCGTCGACATGGACATCGAGCTCGTCACCGAGTGAGAGGACGTCTTCAACTCGCTCGACGCGCTTGCCTGCCGAGAGCTTCGAGAGCTTGGAGATGTGCACCAGGCCGTCGCGCCCAGGAAGGATGTTGACAAAGGCGCCGAACTTGGTGATGTTGACGACCTTGCCCTTGTACGTGGCACCGACCTCAGCGCGGGGCGGGTCGAGTATCAGCTCGATCCGGCGCAAAGCCTCCTTGACGGCGCCGCCGTCCCTCGCCCCGATCGTGACCGTGCCAACGACTCCGTTGTCATCGACGCTGATGTCCGCGCCGGTCTCTTGCTGGATCGAGTTGATCATCTTACCCTTGGGCCCGATAACCTCGCCGATCTTGTCGATCGGGATCTCGATGGTCACGATCTTGGGTGCCGTGTCGCGTACCTCGGCACGGGGCGCGCTGATGGCAGCATCCATGACCTCAAGGATCCTCAGGCGAGCGTCGCGTGCCTGCCGCAATGCGTCAGCGAGCACCGTCGCCGGCAGGCCGTCGATTTTGGTGTCCAGCTGCAGCGCGGTAACGAAGTCCGCTGGCCCCGCCACTTTGAAGTCCATGTCCCCGAAGGCATCCTCAGCCCCCAGGATGTCGGTGAGGGTGACGTAACGGTCTCCCTGCTTCACCAACCCCATGGCGATGCCGGCCACCGGCGCCTTGATGGGCACACCGGCGTCCATCAGCGACAGCGTCGAAGCGCACACCGAAGCCATCGAGGTGGAACCGTTGGAGGACAGGACCTCCGACACGAGCCGCAGCGCGTACGGGAACTCTTCGAAAGAGGGGACCACGGGCAGCAGCGCCCGTTCGGCCAGCAGGCCGTGGCCGATCTCCCGGCGCTTGGGGCTGCCCACTCGCCCTACTTCGCCGTTGGCGTAGGGAGGCATGTTGTAGTGGTGCATGTAGCGCTTCTTCTCGTCGGTACCAATCGTGTCCAGAAGCTGGTCCATGCGGGGCATCCCGAGGGTGGCCACGTTGAGGACCTGAGTCTCACCCCGCTGGAATAGGCCCGACCCGTGGGCGGTCGGGATTATCCCTACCCTCGCCATCAGCGGCCTTATGTCCCGTGTGCCGCGCCCGTCGATGCGCAGCCCTTCGTCGACGATCCGCTGGCGCACCAGGTGCTTGGTCAGGGAACGCACGGCCGCAGCGATTTCTTTCTCGCGTCCTGGCAGCTCGCTCGACAGCTCTTCGACAAGGCCGGCGGTCGTTTCAGCTATGGCCGCTTCGCGCTCGGCCTTCGACGAAATGGTCGTGATTTTGCCGAGCTGGTGCGCCGCCAGCGCTTCCACCCGCTGATAAACATCGGTGCCATAGTCGTGGCGCGGCACGTAGGCGAGGGCCGGGCGCGAGCCGGCGAGAGCCCTAAGCTGATGCTGGAGGTCGATCGATTCCTTGATCCATACCTTCGCTTCCTCCAGGCCCTCCGCGATGACCTCTTCGGTCACCTTGGGAGCGCCCGCCGCGTAGAAAGACCAGGCCTTCTCCGAGCCGCCGGCCTCGACCATCATGATGGCTATGTCGCCGTCGGGAAGGGCCCGGCCGGCAACGACCAGCTCGAAGGTCGAACCGTCGCCTTCGGCATACGTCGGGTGAGGGGCCCAACGGCCTTCTTGGGTATAAGCCACGCGCACTGCGCCGATCGGGCCCTCGAAGGGGAGGCCGGAGATCATGAGGGCGGCACTGGCAGCATTTATGGCGATTATGTCGTGCGGGTAGACCTGGTCGGCACCAAGCACAGTGATGACCACCTGGGTCTCGTTGCGGTAGCCGTCAGCGAACGACGGCCGCAGCGGGCGGTCGATCAGCCGGGCTGTGAGTATGGCGCTTTCGGTCGGCCTGCCTTCCCGGCGGAAGAACGAGCCGGGGATCTTGCCTGCGGCGTACATCCGCTCTTCGACGTCCACGGTAAGGGGGAAGAAGTCGACGCCTTCGGGTGAGTAGGGCGCGGCGTTCGCCGTGGCCAAGACGACGGTGTCGCCCATGCGCCCGACGACCGCACCCTGAGATTGTTGCGCTAATAGACCAGTTTCGAAAGTAATGGTCTTGCCGGTACTTGAGACCGGCCCGGAAACGGAAAAAGGCTCCCCCATGTGGGTGGTGTTCTCCTTTCGGGTGTGGCCACCGGCGGTGCCGGCAACCACATATGGAGAGCCCCCGGGTTCACGAGGGCCCTGCAAGCCCTGGAACGGAGCTGAGCCAGTTGTCAGTTGACGACCTCCCGGCGGTGGCGGCAAGCGCCGCAATGGGAAGCCCTCGACTGGCAGCTGACCGCAGTCTGCCCCTCAGCCTGATTAGATCAGCGGCGCAGCCCGAGCCGGCCTATCAGCGCGCGATAACGCTCGACGTCGTTGTCCTTCACGTAGTCAAGAAGGCGCCGGCGGCGTCCGATCAGGACCATCAACCCACGCCGGGAATGATGGTCGTGCTTGTTGACCTTGAGGTGCTCGGTCAAGTGGGCGATGCGTTCGCTCAAGAGGGCGACCTGCACCTCGGGCGAGCCAGTATCGGTTTCGTGGAGGCGGTAACTCTCGATCGTCGCTGCTTTTTCGGCCATGCTTATAGTTCCTTGGAATGGGCTGCTGGCTTACAACAGAACAAGGCGCTGCACCAGCGCCTGCTGCTCCCGCCGTTTGGCACGGAGAAACCTCAGCAGCCAGCCGTAGCTCAACGCCGGGGGCCCATCTTAGCAGCTAAGGCCGCCAAGCAGGCTCATCGGTCCTCAAGGTGTTGGCCGAGGCCAACCTGCGGCGGGTGTGGGCGACATCACTTGTCATCTGGTCGATGAGCGCCTCAACGGTGATGAACTTCACCTGTCCCCGCAGCCTGGCCACTAGTTCCACGGTCCCCACCTCGTCGTACAGGTTGCCCTGGAAGTCGAGCAGGAAGGCCTCGACCAGGGAGAAAGACCGGGCGGCGTAGAACGTCGGCTGGCGGCCCACGGACACTGCTGTCTGGTGGCGTGTGCCGTCGGGCCGCAGGTACCAGCCGGCGTAGACACCATCGGCGCAGATCTGCATTTCCTTGCCCACTGACAGGTTGGCCGTGGGGAAGCCAAGCTCCCGGCCGCGTTTGTCGCCGTGGGCCACTACGCCCCGCAGGCGGTGCCACCGCCCGAGGAGGCTGGCGGCCGCGCCGACGTCGCCATCGGCTATCAGGCGCCGGATCCTGGTGGACGACACGGCTTCGGGCCCTGCTCCCGCGGTCCCTGCCTCCGGCGCCCTGCCGGCGGCCGTGCCAGGCCCCACTCCCGCGCCGGTTCCCGCTCGCAGCAGGCGCATGCCGGTCACGTCGAAACCCATCCTCGCGCCCATGCGCTGGAGCAGCGCAACGTCACCCTCGCGGTCGCGACCGAAATGAAAGTCGTGGCCCACCACGACAGCCCGAGCGCGAAGGCAACCGACGAGCACTTCGGCAACGAAATCCTCCGCCGGCTCCGTCGCCCGCTCGGCATCGAAACGCAGCACCAGGGCCACGTCCACTCCTGCCGCTTCCAACAACTTCAGCTTGTACTCGAGGTCGGTCAAAAGCAACGGTGCGGAACCGGGCCGCACGATACTAGCGGGGTGACGGTCGAAAGTGACCACTGCAGAAAGTGCCCCCATTTCGGCTGCAGCGGTGCACACCCTATGGATGAGCAGCCGGTGGCCGAGGTGGACTCCATCGAAGGCCCCGATGGTCACCACCGTGCCCCTTTCGAGTTCCCCGGGCCCGAGTTCCCCGTGCTCGCGGGCCCGGTCTTCGAGCACCTGGTCTTCGAGCACCTGGTCTTCGAGCACCTGGTCTTCGAGCACCCGGCTCTCGCGGTCCCGGTCTTCGAGTTCTTCCCCTTCGAGCCCCCCGTACCGGGCGCCCCGGTCCGCGCCGGCCGGGTAGTGCACGATCCTCACAACAACGAGGTTAACGGTTGCCGGGGCCTGTACGGGCTTGTCGGCTACAGGGCAGCCGGGAGGAGCGTCTCGCCCACGAGGTACCGGTCCACCGCGGCGGCCGCAGCCCGACCCTCTGCTATAGCCCACACGATCAGGCTGGCGCCCCGCGTCGTGTCACCACAGGCGAACACGCCGGGCACGTTAGTAGCCCACTTCCCGTCGTGGGCGACGGTGCCCCGCTCATTGACCGCGACGCCGAGTTCGTCGACCAGCTGGCGCTCCGGGCCCCGGAAACCGATGGCCAGCAGCACCAGGTCGGCTTCGAGTTCGAACTCGCTGTCGGGCACGTCCTCGTACACCCGCCTGGACACCTCACGCACGCGATGGGCCCGCAGGCCGCGCACCCGATCGCGGCTGTCGCCGACGAAGGCGTCAGTCTGAGCCGCGAACATTCGCCGACCGCCCTCTTGGTGAGCGGGCGACTCGCGCATCACCAGCGGCCACAATGGCCACGGTGTCTCCTCCGGGCGCTCTTGCGACGGTTGTTCGTGGATGTCGAACTGGTGGACCGAAACAGCCCCCTGGCGATGAGCGGTACCCAGGCAGTCGGCACCCGTATCCCCGCCGCCGATGACTATCACCCTCTTGCCCCAGGCGTTGACAGGCGTTGTCGCCAGCAGCCCTGCCCGGACGCGGTTCGAAGGCACCAGGTACTCCATAGCCAGGTGAACACCATCGAGGTGGCGCCCCGGGATCTCCAAGTCCCTTTGCCACAGCGCGCCCAGCGACAGGACCACAGCGTCGTAGCCCTCGCGCAGGTCTTCGACCGAGAGGTCGACCCCGACATCGACACTGCACTCGAACACCGTCCCCTCCGCCTCCATCTGGTCGATCCGGCGGTCGAGCAGCGCCTTGTTCATCTTGAAGTCGGGGATCCCGTACCGAATGAGCCCGCCCGGGCGGTCGTCTCGCTCGTAGACCACCACGTCGTGGCCCGCCCTGGTCAACTGCTGGGCGGCAGCCATGCCTGCTGGTCCCGACCCCACGATCGCCACCCGCTTGCACGTCTTGGCACTCGGGCGCAGTGGCGTCACCCAGCCGTGCGCCCACGCGTAGTCGATTATCTCCTTCTCGATCTGCTTTATGGTCACGGGCTCATCGTTTATGGCCAGTACGCACGCACTTTCGCAAGGAGCCGGGCACATCCTCCCCGTGAACTCGGGGAAATTGTTCGTGGCGTGCAAGCGCTCCGCGGCGTCGTGCCAGCGGTCACGGTACACAAGGTCATTCCAGTCGGGCACCAGGTTGCCGAGGGGGCACCCATTCAAGCTGTTGCAAAAGGGCACGCCGCAGTCCATGCAACGCGATGCCTGCACCCGCAGGCTCTCCGGGCCGACGGGCTCGCAAACCTCGCTCCAGTCGCGGACGCGCAGGTGGGCGGGCCGGTGTTCGGCCTCGCTCCGTTTGTGCTTCAAGAACCCGTCTGGATCAGCCACGGGCGGAGACCATTGTCGGCGCGGAGGCGGCCTGAGCCTTTGTGTCGGCAAGTCGGGCCGCCTCCAGGGCACGCCGGTACTCGGTGGGCACGAGCTTGACGAAATGCCGCGCTTGAGCGCCAATACTGGCCAGGACTGCCCCAGCCACCGCGGAGGCCGTCTTGTCGAAGTGCCGAACAAGCACGTTGCGCAGCCATTGCACGTCTTCGTCCCCCAGCGCGTCCAACTCCACCATCTCTTGATTGACCCGCCCGGGGAACCGGCCGTGGGGGTCATAGACGTACGCGAACCCGCCCGACATGCCGGCAGCGAAATTGCGGCCCGTCGGGCCGAGCACGACCACCCGTCCACCTGTCATGTACTCGCACCCGTGGTCCCCCACCCCTTCGACCACAGCCAGGGCGCCAGAGTTGCGGACACAAAACCGCTCTCCGACAACTCCTCGTATAAAGATCTCCCCGCTGGTAGCGCCGTACCCGATCACGTTGCCTGCGATTATGTTCGCTTCAGCCACAAAGCTGGCAGGTGAGTCTAGGGGAGGCCGCAAAATTATGCGCCCGCCTGAAAGGCCTTTACCCATGTAGTCGTTGGCGTCGCCAAAAAGGCGCAACGTTATCCCTTTTGGCAGGAACGCCCCGAAGCTCTGGCCCGCCGAGCCGTGCATGTCAAGCTCGATGGTGCCGTCGGGAAGGCCCGCTCCGCCGTAGCGCCTCGTCACTTGGGAACCGAGCATCGTGCCGACGGCGCGGTTGTTGTTGGCGACCGGCCACGAGCTGTGCACAGGGCTCCCGTCGTGGAGCGCCGGCTGGCACGCTTCGATAAGGCGCGCGTCCAACGCCCGTTCGAGTTGGTGGTCCTGCTTGCGGGTGCAGGTGAGGGGCACACCCTCCGGCGGCGTGACCAGGATGCGGGAAAGGTCGATCGTCGCCGCCTTGTCGTGCCCCGCTGGCACCGACTCCTCCAGGACCTCAGTGTGACCGATGGCCTCCTCCAGGGCCCTGAACCCGAGTTGGGCCAGCCACTCCCTCACGTCTTGTGCCAGGAACTCGAAGAAGTTGACAACGATCTCGGGCGTCCCCCGGAAGCGCTTACGCAGTTCGGGGTTCTGGGTAGCAACACCCACAGGGCACGTGTCCAGGTGGCAGACGCGCATCATCACGCAGCCCTCGACCACCAGGGCGGCCGTCGAGAAGCCGTACTCTTCCGCCCCCAACAACGCGGCAACCACAACGTCCCGACCGGTCTTCATGGACCCGTCCACCTGGACCACGACCCTGTCCCGTAGGCCGTTGCGCAGGAGGGTCTGTTGCGTCTCGGCCAGGCCGAGCTCCCAGGGCCCCCCGGCGTGCTTGGTCGAGCTCATGGGCGAAGCCCCCGTACCGCCGTCGTGACCTGATATGAGCACCACATCGGCGTGCGCCTTGGCAACGCCGGCAGCCACAGTGCCCACTCCCGTCTCGGACACCAACTTGACGTTTATGCGAGCAAGGGGGTTGGCGTTCTTCAGGTCGTATATGAGCTGGGCCAAGTCCTCAATGGAGTAGATGTCGTGATGGGGCGGGGGCGAGATCAGGCCCACGCCCGGCGTCGAGTAGCGCGTCTTGGCGATCCAGGGATATACCTTCTTGCCCGGGAGCTGACCGCCTTCGCCAGGCTTGGCCCCCTGAGCCATCTTGATCTGGATGTCGTCGGCGTTTACCAGGTAGTCACTGGTGACGCCGAAACGCCCGGCGGCTACCTGGCGTATAGCGCTGCGCCGGCTGTCGCCGTTGGCGTCCGGCAAATTGCGTTCGGGGCCCTCGCCGCCCTCGCCGCTGTTGCTGCGAGCCCCCAGCCGGTTCATGGCGATGGCCAACGTCTCGTGCGCCTCCTGGGAAATGGCGCCGTACGACATGGCCCCGGTCGCGAACCTCTTGACGATCTCACTGACCGGCTCCACCTCATCCAGGGGTACGGCCTTGCGACCGGTCTCGGCAGCCGGGCGCAAGCGCAGGAGGCCCCGCAAAGTGGCCAGATTGTACGACTGGTCGTCAACGGCCCGGGTGTACTCCTTGAAGATCTCATAGCTCTTGGCCCTGGTTGCGTGCTGCAACTTGAAGACCGTCTCGGGGTTGAACAGGTGGTACTCGCCCTCGCGGCGCCACTGCCATTCCCCGCCTGGCTCCAGGTCACGGTGAGCGAGCTCGCTCGGGCGTGCCGGCCAAGCGGACCGGTGGCGAGCCAGCGCCTCGGCGGCAATGCCTTCGAGGCCGATGCCTTCCACTTGGGTGGCGGTGCCCTTGAAGTAACGGTCGACAACGTCGGTAGCCAGGCCCACGGCCTCGAACACCTGGGCCCCGGTGTAGGAGGCGACGGTCGAAATGCCCATTTTGGACATCGTCTTGAGGACACCCTTACCCGCCGCCTTCACGTAGTTCGCCAGTGCTTTGCGCGCCGTCATATCGGAAATGGCCCCCCGGCGCACCTGGTCCACGACCGTGTCAAAGGCGAGGTAGGGGTTGACGGCAGCTGCCCCGTAACCGATCAGGCAGGCCATGTGGTGGACGGCCCGCGCCTCACCCGTCTCGACCACAAGGCCCACCCGGGTGCGCAGCTTCTTGTCCACCAAGAAGTGGTGCACAGCGGAAACAAGCAGCAACGCCGGTATAGGGGCGTCGGCCGCATTGGCATGGCGGTCTGACAGGACGACGACACTGGCCCCCTCGAGGATGGCCTCCTCGACTTCCCCGCACACCCTATCCAGAGCCTGCCGCAGGCGCTCTCCCGGGCTCTCCGGTCCGCCTACAGCCCCGGCGGCGGGAAAGAGGCCGTCAATGGCGAACGTGTGCCAACCGGGCACCAGCCCGTCCTCGTCCACGTAGAGCAAGGTCGCCAGCTCATCGTTGGTCAGGACCGGCCAGCGCAGGCTGATCTGGTGGCACGAGCCAGGCCCGGGCTCTAGTAGGTTGGCTTCGGGACCGACCGAGGACGACAGCGACGTGATGAGCTCCTCCCTGATCGCATCCAGAGGAGGGTTGGTCACCTGGGCAAACAGCTGGCGGAAGTAGTCGTACAGCAAGCGCGGGCGCCGTGACAGGACGGCCAAAGGGGTGTCGTCACCCATGGACGCGACAGGTTCGGTGCCATTGCGCACCATCGGCTCCAGCACTAGGCGGATCTCCTCCTCGGTGTAGCCGAACTGGCGCTGGAAGCTCACCAGGCGCGAGTACTGGGGCGTCAGCGCCCTCCGCATAGGCAGCTGTTCCAGACGGATCCGCTCTCCCGCCAGCCACTTGTCGTAAGGGTGCTCAGCAGCCAGGTTGTCCTTGATCTCGTCGTCGTCGATTATGCGCCCCGCCGCCGTATCGACCAGGAACATGCGGCCTGGCTGGATCCGGCCCTTCGAGGTGACCTTCGATGCCGGGATGTCCAGGACACCCACCTCGGACGCCATCACAACCAGGTCATCGTCGGTCACCCAGTACCGCAGCGGCCGGAAGCCGTTGCGGTCCAACTGTGCACCGATGATGGTGCCGTCTGTGAAGACCACGGCCGCCGGCCCGTCCCAGGGCTCCATGAGGCAGGAGTGGTACTGATAGAAGGCACGGCGCTCCGGGGAAAGGTCCCCTTTGTTTTCCCACGCCTCGGGGATCATCATCAGGACGGCGTGTGGCAGGGACCGGCCTCCGATGTGCAGCAGTTCCAGCACCTCGTCGAAACTCATCGAGTCGCTGCCGCCGGGCGTCACCACCGGGAAAATGCGGGAGAGGTCCCCGGGGATCAACTCGGTCGCCAGCATGGCTTCCCGGGTCCGCATCCAGTTGCGGTTGCCCTGGACGGTGTTGAACTCGCCGTTGTGGGCCACGTAACGGTACGGGTGGGCCAGAGGCCAGCTTGGGAAGGTGTTGGTCGAAAAGCGTGCGTGGGCCAGCACGAGGCCCGACTCCAAACGGGGATCAGAAAGGTCACCGAAGAAGCTGGGGAGCTGGGGCGCTGTCAACATGCCCTTGTAAACGATCGTGCGCGCTGACAGGGAAGCGAAGTAGAGCCCTTCGATCTCGTGTTCCGCCCGCTTGCGCAGGACAAAGGCCATGCGTTCGAGGGGGAGGCCGTGCTGGCCGGCATAGCCGGCCAGCACCACCTGACGGAAAGCGGGCATCACTTCACGCGCGCCGGCACCGGGCAAGCTGGCCTCGACGGGCACGTCGCGCCATGCCAGGACGCGGAAACCCTCCTCCTCGGCGAGAGCGTCGAAACGCCGGCACATCTCGTCGGCCGCCCCCGGAGCGGTGGACAGGAAACAGATCCCCGTGGCGTAGGAACCCGCCGGGGGAAGGTCGACATCCAGGACACCCCGCAGGAAACGGTCAGGCACCTGGATGAGCACACCGGCGCCGTCCCCGGTGGCCGGGTCAGAACCCTTGGCCCCGCGGTGCTCCAGATGGCAAAGACTGACCAGGCCGGTCTGTACCATGTCGTGGCTCGGCCGCCCCCGCAGGTCGGCGACAAAGGCGACGCCGCAAGCGTCGTGCTCCATCTCGGGCCGGTACAGGCCCGCCGCCCTACCCGGGGCCCGAACCGAGCCCAGGTGAGAGCGATCGGCTTGAGCCATTGTCGACTGCGCCTCCCAAGTAGTTATCCAACCCTTACGGTGCAGTTCGGGACAACCTTGGCCCACCCGGCACGCAACTGCCCCAATCATACCGGGGCGAGGCAAGGCCGTCCCCGAGTTGCCGCCCCGGGGAACTCCGGGAGGCGCTGGGAGGACAGCCAGGCGCACCGGTAGGACCGCCATCCTGGGCCGGGGGCACCGACGACGCTCGGGCAACTCGGTGCCGGGAGCCCTGGGACGGCTGCAATTATGTGAGAGGCCAGGCCGCCCGCAACTTGGAGGCGCTCTCGGAAAGTGGCTCAGGCAAGATCCGGGCGTCGGCCACCGCGGTCATGAAATTGGTGTCCCCGGCCCAACGGCCCAGCACGTGCAGGTGCAGGTGGCCCGGCACGCCGGCACCGGCGGCTCGCCCCAGGTTGGCGCCGAGGTTGACCCCGTCCGGCCCATAGGCGTTCTTCAGCGCCCGTACCCCTGACGTCGTCGCTTGCCACAACTCGGCTGACTCCGCCGGCGAGAGGTCGTCCAGTTCGGCCACATGGCGCGTGGGCATTGTCATCAAGTGCCCGCTCGTGTACGGGAACGCGTTGAGGATGGCAACTACCCGGCCCGCTGGGTGGCGCCACACGATGTGGGTCTCCTCATCGTCCAACCCGCTGGCCAGGATGTCACAGAACACGCAGGCACCTCGGGGCGCCGTGGCCCCCCCGGTGCCCGTCGAGCCGGCAACGAAATCGGCACGCCAGCCAGCCCACAGATGGTCGAGACCTCCCATCGTGACCTCGGCCTCAGCTGCCGACGGGAGGTTCGGCGGCCGCGCCACCGGCGTTCGCAGGACCGGGAGTTGTGGGCCCGTCGGCTGCGACTTCAGCGCGCAACCTCTCGATGACTTTGCTCAGCGCCACTCCCCGCTCCGGGCGTTCCGAACCCCTGGTGTTGACCCCCACGGTGCCGGCGGCAACGTCGTCATCGCCCACGACCAGTACGTACGGGACCTTCTCAAGCTTCGCCCGGCGCACCCGCGCTCCCAGAGGTTCGTCGGCGGGCAGGCTTTCGGCCCGGAAGCCGGCCGCCTGCAGAGCGTTGACCACCAAGGCACCGTAGGGTTCGTGGTCGTCGCGAACCGGCAGCACCTGGGCCTGGACCGGCGCCATCCAAGTAGGGAAGGCCCCGGCGTAGTGCTCGACGAGGATGCCGAAAAACCGTTCGACAGAACCGAAAAGTGCTCGGTGCACCATGTAGGGGCGATGGCGGGTGTTATCGGCGCCCACGTACTCCATCTCGAACCGCTGGGGCAGCTGGAAATCGACCTGGATGGTCGACACCTGCCAGCGCCGGCCGATGGCGTCGCGCACGTGCACGTCTATCTTGGGAGCATAAAAAGCGCCCCCACCCTCGGAAACCGTGTACGCGAGGCCGGCGGCCTGTAGTGCCGCCCTCAACGCTTCGGTGGCACGGTCCCATTCTTCGGGCTTCCCGATGTACTTCTCGGGGCGAGTGGACAGCTCGGCTTCGAAGTCAGTGAGCCCAAACCGGCGCAGGACTTTCAGCACAAAAGCGAGCACGCTGGCGAGCTCACCCTCCAGCTGCTCGCGGGCACAGAAAATGTGGCTGTCGTCCTGAGTCATGCCCCGCACCCGCAGCAACCCGTTGAGCACACCCGAGCGTTCAAAACGGTAGACCGTCCCGAATTCGAAAAGTCGTAAGGGGAGTTCGCGATAGCTGCGCTGGCGGCTCTTGTAGATCAGGATGTGCATCGGGCAGTTCATGGGCTTGGGGTAATACGCCGCACCCTCAAGCTCCATTGGCGGGTACATGCTCTCGGCGTACCAGCCCAAGTGGCCCGAGATCTCAAACAGGGTGGACTTGGTCAAGTGCGGCGTGAACACGAACTGGTAGCCGCCACGTTCGTGCTCCTGGCGCGAGTAGTCTTCCATCAACTTCCGCACCAGGCCGCCCTTGGGGTGGAAGACAGCCAGGCCACTGCCAATCTCGGGCGGGAAATGGAACAGGTCCAGTTCGACACCAAGGCGACGGTGGTCCCGCTTTTCCGCTTCTGCCATCCGTGCCACGTACTCGTCAAGAGCGGCCTGAGACTCCCACGCCGTGCCGTAAATGCGCTGGAGCTGCTGACGGCGCTCGTCACCCCGCCAGTAGGCGGCAGCCAGTTTGGTCAGTTTGAAATAGCCGAGCCTCTTGGTGGAGGGCACGTGGGGCCCCCGGCAGAGGTCGACGAACTCCGCTGGCGGCGCTGCCTTGGTGCTGACCGGCGAGCCAGGCAAGCTGGGGACCGGCCCCGTCGAAGCGGTTACCGGTGAAGCGGGGACGTTGGCAGCGGTGGGTGGCACGGGCGGGACGTTGCGGTAGGTGCTGACCCCCCCGGTGCTGGCGCCCTCGCTCGCTGCTTCGCTGGTGCCCGGCTCGGCGCTCACGGTCGCCGCTCCCCCGTCGGCCCCACCGGCGGCCCCCCTACCGGCGGCCCCCCTACCGGCGGCCCCCGCGCCGACGCCTTCGATGATCTCCCGCTTGTAGGGCTGGTCGGCAAAGATCTCCAGCCCTTCGGCGATCGAATGCTCCTCGCGCATGAACGCCTGGTCCTCAGCGATGATCTCGCGCATGGCTGCCTCGACCCTGGCCAGGTCGTCGTCGACAAAGTGTGCCCCACCAGGCAGTTCGAAGTCGTAATAGAAGCCGTCCTCGATGGCCGGGCCGATGGCGTAGCGGGCACCCGGCCACAGCCGCGTCACGGCCTGGGCCATGACGTGGGCGGTGGAGTGGCGCACTACGGCACGACCCTCGGGAGACGCAGCGGTGACGACGCTGACAGCCGCCCCGTCTGTCAGCGGGGCACCCAGGTCCAGCTCCGCCCCGTCGACCAGGACGGCGACCGCGGCCTGGGCCAAGCGGGGCCCGATCGAACCCGCCAGATCGGCGCCCGTCGAACCCGCGGGCAGATGGCGCACGGAGCCGTCGGGAAGGGTGACAGAGATCAAGTTGGGGGCGCCGGGTTGGTCAATGGTCGACATCTGGCCAATGATATGGGCCCTGGCGCCCGGGCGCAGCCTGGTTACCTGCCGCGTACGTCAGCGGACGCGGCAAACCCCTACGAGCGACGAGCAGCAACAAGGACCGGGATCTGGCGTGTGGTCCTGGTCTGGTATTCCGCGTAGGGCGGGTAAGCAGCCACTGCCCTCTCCCACCACAGTGCCCGCTCGTCCCCGCAGACCTCGCGCACTTCGAAGTCGAACGCTTTGGGACCGTCCTGGATCATCACGGCAGTCGGGTCGGCTTTCAGGTTGTGGTACCACAAGGGGTGCTCGGGCGCCCCGCCTTTCGAGGCGACGAGGGCGTACTCACCGTCGTGCTCAACGCGCATGAGGGCAAACTTGCGGATCTTCCCCGACCGGCGGCCGCGGGTGGTCACTATGACAACCGGAAAACCGGTGTCGAGGAGCGTATTGGCGCTTTGGCCGCCGGTGCGCTCGTACTCTTCTACCTGCTCCCTGACCCACTGAGCGGGGCTGGGCGCGTACTCACCGTCTAGAGGCATACCCGATGGTATGTGCAGCGGGCCCTACAGGACGACTCCGAGCAACGCGGCGGCGTCCGCAACCTCCGCTGGTGCGGCGTTCCCGGCACCGGCCGCGGCGGCAGCGTCGATCGCCACCAGGGCCCTCGGCGTACCGAGGTCGTCGTCCAGAGCCGCCCGGACTTCCTCCAGGACGCCGACGCCTTCGTCAGGTACGCCTCGGGCCGCGGGGGGCAGACGGCCCTTCTCCTGGCTGCGCCGCCACACGGCCAACCTGGCCGCCGCCTCGTGGAGCAAGTCGTCGTGCCACTCCCAATCCGAACGGTAGTGATTGGCCACGATGGCCAGGCGGACGGCAGCGGGGTCCCAGGACTTCAGCAGATCCCTGACGAAGACCAGGTTGCCCAGCGACTTGGACATCTTGGCGCCCTCGTAACCGACCATCCCGGTGTGCATCCAGTGGCGCACGAAAGCCTCTCCGGTCGCCGCCTGCGACTGTGCTGCCTCGCACTCGTGATGCGGGAAGATCAGATCGGACCCCCCGCCGTGCAGGTCGATGGTGAGGCCCAGCTCGCGCACGACCAGGGCTGAGCACTCGATGTGCCAACCGGGCCGGCCTCGGCCCCACAGTGAATCCCACGCCGGCTCCCCTGGAGCGGACGGCTGCCACAGCACGAAGTCGAGCGGGTCCCCCTTGTTGGGGTCGTCGGGGTTGCCGCCCCTTTCCCGGGCCAGCTGCAGCATCTTCTCCCGCCCGTACCGGCTGATCGAACCGAAGTCAGGCCAAGAAGACACGTCGAAATAGACAGCCCCGCCGGCCTGGTACGCGTGGCCGTTGGCCAGCACCATGCCGATGAAACCGAGGATATCGGGGATCGCCGAGGTGGCGCGCGGCTCACTGGCCGCCGGCAGGAGCCCCAGCGCGCCCATGTCAGCTGAAAACCTCGCCATTTCCTCGGCCGCGAGGTCCAGGTAGTGGACCCCGAGCTGGCGCGCCTTACGCAGGATGTCGTCGTCGACGTCGGTGACATTGCGAACCAGCATCGGCCTGTAGCCGAGGTCTTGCAACCGCCGCTGGAGCACGTCGTAAGCAAGGTAGGTGGCAGCGTGGCCGATATGAGCAGAGTCATAGGGGGTGATGCCGCAGGTGTACATAGTCACCGTCCCCCCCGGGCCCGCGGCCGGCTCGAACGGGACGACAGCACGTTTTGCCGTGTCGAACAGCCGCAACAGCGAGGCCTTCACTCGATGCCGGTGATGCGTAGCGAGGCGTGGGTCTTGTAGCGGCGGTTCACCTCGACCAATGCGGCGGTGAGGGCTTCCACCGCCAGTGCCGAGCCGAGCCCCCCGACGTCGACCCCCCGGAGCCCGGGTACCCGGTTGACGAGGGTGATGACCTCGTCAGTGGTGGCCCGCTCGTCCGAGAACACCATGACATCTTCGTCGAGCTGGAATGACAAATCCGCCAGGGGCCCCGCCGGCAGGTGATGGAACGCACCGGCTACGCGACTGGTGGGCAGGGCCTGCGCGACCGCCACCGCCACCGAACCCGTGGGCGGGAGCAACGGCACAAAACGGTCGCCCCAGCGAGTCATGACGTTGACCATGCTCACCACGATCTTCCCGGACAGTTCCGACGCCAGGCCCCGGACAGTGGAGACGGCTCCCTCCCACGGAGTGGCCACCACGATGATGTCGGCCTGGGCTGCCACCTGGTTACTGGCGGGCACGAGCACCATGTCACGATCGGCCCAGCGCCGCTTCAGCCCATCGACCACCCCGGCAGCCTTTTCCTGGGTACGTGAACCGATGACGACCTCTATGCCGACCGCGGCGAGACGCGTTGCTACCGCTGACCCCGCAGGGCCCGTTCCTCCAAGTATCCCTATTGGCACACCTTGAGCCTTGCACGCGCGGCGCCCCAGCGCTAAACATCTCCGCGACACCCCCGTCCACCTAGGTCGGCCATTCACCTAGGTCAGCGGTTTGCTGAGCCGGCCGTTCTGCTGGGTCGGCGGTTCGGCTGGGTCGGCCAGACCGGCACCTTGGCCCGCACCCCCGGGGACGGCTCCCGGCCGACGTCGCCGGCCCAGCCCTGGCAGCCGCCACCCCGCAGAGCCTCACCGAGCCCGGGGCCCCCTTGGCGGACTGGTGCACGTCGCCGCCTCGTTCGTGACTGGCCCCCGTGTGGGTAACCGTCCCCAACTTCCAGGCGCTGCCGGGGCCCAGGGTTCTGCGAAGATCCAGCTGTGTCAGACGAATGGTTCATTCAACCCAACGGGCCTCTCGTTGGCGACGTCCAGGTCTACGGCTCCAAGAACGCTGTCACCAAGCACATGGTCGCCGCCATCCTGGGGGAGGGGCCGAGCACGATAGCCAACGTCCCCGAAGTCGGGGACGTGCAGATCACGGCAGACATCTTGCGGGCAATCGGCGCAGGGGTACAACTCAGCGACGGGAAGCTGGAGGTGACCCCACCCGACGCGGCCCTGCCCGAAGTGCCGCTGTCTTTCAGTGGCCTCAACCGCATACCGGTGCTCCTGCTGGGCCCGTTGTTGCACCTGACCGGCGAAGCGTTCGTGCCGATGGTCGGTGGCGACCGCATCGGCAGCAGGCCTGTCGACTTCCACGTGAGCACCCTCGAAGCCTTCGGCGCCGAGGTCGAGGTGACGAACGAAGCCATCCGGGCGCGCTGCGGGCGCCTGAAAGGCGCCATCATCGCGCTGCCTTACCCGAGCGTCGGCGCCACCGAGTCTGCGCTGCTGACGGCGGCCATGGCGGAGGGCAAGACGGTCGTGCGCAACGCCGCCACCGAGCCCGAAGTACTCGAACTGGCTCTATTCCTTCAGCGGATGGGCGCCAGGATCGAGCTGTCGCCGGACCGGCGCCTGGTCATAGAAGGCGTTCCCACGCTCCGGGGCGCCCAGACCCGCCTCCAGGGTGACCGCAACGAAGCATTCTCGTACCTCGTCGCCGGCCTCATCACCGGTGGCGCAGTGCGGGTTATCGGCTGCGCGCAGGACCGCCTCGTGACCGCCATCACGACCCTGCTGCGGATGGGCGCCCAAGTCAACATAGACGAGCAGGGCATCGCCGCTTTTGCACCCGACGGGTTGCACGCGGCAGCTGTTTCCACAGATGTGCACCCCGGGTTCATGACCGACTGGCAGACGCCTCTAATGGTGCTTTTCACTCAAGCCGAAGGCATGTCCGTGCTGCACGAGACGGTATATGAGGACCGCTTCGTGTACGTTCCCGCCCTGAAGGCTATGGGCGGCGAGATAGGGCTTTTCGCCACGTGCCTGGGCGGCCCTGCATGCCGCTTCCACGACACCAGTTACCTGCACTCAGCGGTCGTGCGCGGGCCGTCGAAATTGCACGGCACCGAAGTCGACGTGCCTGACGTGCGGGCCGGTTTTTCGAGCGTTATTGCTGCCGCGGCTGCATCTGGCCCCACGCGCCTGCACGGGGTCCGCCACCTCGAAAGGGGATATCATCGCCCCGCCGAGCAACTGCGCTCGCTGGGGCTCCTGCTCGAAGCTCGATGACCGACCGCCGGGACGGGGCATTCTCACTGGTGGGGACAGATGTACTGGTGACTACAGAAGGACCGGCGGGGGCGCCGGTCCTTCTGTCTTCGCTCAAGGGGCCGGAAGGGGGGAACCTGCCCCGAGCTCAGTCCTCTGTTGGCAGGGAGAGCCGCAGGGACCCTTTCAGTATACACGAACTAAGGGATCGGCTCCATAGTTACCAGTAAAGAGGCATATCTACTTCACAGATAGCCCGGCGTACCGGCCTCAGAGGTCGACGCCGACGAGGACCGGCTCAGGCTCGAGAACGACCCCGAACCGTTCCTTCACCCCGGTCCTGACCTCGGCGGCCAGCGCCAGGACGTCCGCCGTGCTGCCACCGCTCCGGGAGGTGAGCGCGAGAGCGTGTTTGGTCGAAATGCCGGCCGTTCCCCGCCTGTAACCGCGGGAGAACCCCGCCCTCTCTACCAACCACGCGGCGGGCACCTTGGTGCCCCCGGGGGCCGGGTACCTCGGCACTTCCGGCGCCAGCGCCACCAGCCGGGCCAATTGCGCGTCGTCAAGCACGGGATTGGTAAAGAACGACCCAGCACTGCGACTGTCAGGGTCAGCACCATCCAGTACCATCCCTTTGCTCCGGCGCAACGCCATGACAGCATCGGCAGTTTCACCCAGGGGTGCGCGCTGGCCAGGGCATTGCCCAAGGGCTCGGGCGAGTTCGGGGTAGCGCAATGGCCCGGACAATTCGGACCGCTGCAATCGGAAAGTGACCTCTGTCACCACGAAGCGCCAGTTGCGCTTGAAAACGCTGTGGCGATAGGCAAAGCCGCACTGCGACGGGGCGAACCGCTCGCTACGGCGCTCGAGGCGGTCCCACACCGTCACGGCCGCGATCGTCTCCGATACCTCCTGGCCGTAAGCACCTACGTTTTGGACCGGGGCGGCGCCGACCAGGCCCGGGATCCCGACCAGGCACTCGGCGCCGCGCAGTCCCTCCGAAACACAGTACGTCGCGAAGTCCGACCAGTCGCGGCCTGCTCCGACCGACACGATGACGTCACTGCCGTCGACTTGGGCATCGAAGCCATCGATGACGACGCGGACCACCGTCCCGGGAAAGCCTTCGTCGGCTATGACGACGTTGCTCCCACCCCCGAGCACCAGCACGGGACTGCCCTGGCTCTCAGCCTCTGCCAGGGCCCGGACCAGGCCACCAACGTCCACGACCTCCACCAGCGCCTTCGCCGCGCCACCGACACCGAGGGTAGTCCATTCTGACAAAGGCGCCTGGCGCAACACCCGGGGCGCCGCAGCGTTGCCCGGCCCAGCGCCGTTAAGGAGGGCATCGTTCATTGGAAGGTCGCCTGCGAGCATAGCGGTGGCCCGAGCGCCGCTGTCGCGATCAGAGCGCCAGAGCGGTGGCAGGGCCGAGCGGTTGACGGCACTGTCCACTAGACTCTCAGCCAGCGCCAGGCTCATCAGTTCCCGGTACCGGTTCACACCTGCCTGGGGTGAGTATGCAGCAACTGGAACGAGAAGTGAAGCTCGAGGTGGGACGGGACTGGTCGGCGCCCGACCTGACCGGTGTCCTGCCGGGGGCGCGCGCCGCGGCTTTGCCGACCCTGGTGCTCCAGACGACCTACTACGACACCGCTGACATGTGCCTCGATAGGCAAAGGCTGGCGCTCCGCTTCCGCCACGAGGCGCGCGCCCCGGTCTCCGAGGGGGACATCGCCGGGGAGGCCGCGGGCGAGCACGGCACGGCAGTTTGGACGCTCAAGCTCCCCTCGCCGGAGGGCAGCAGCGTGCTGGCCCGCACCGAGATCACTTGGCAAGCAGGTACTGCCTCCGAGGAGCCCCCTGGGCCAGGAGCACTCGGTGAACGGGGATTTCTCCCTGTCCACAACGAGATCGTACAACTCCTGGCCGCAGTTACCCTCGGGCGCCCCCTCAGGCCCGTTGCCCGACTGGCGGCGGTTCGCAGGCGTACGGAGTTGCGGACCTCGGACGGGCGGCCGTTGGCCGAAGTCGATCACGACACAGTTACCGGGACCAACCTGACCGGGACCAACCTGACCGGGACTTCCTCGGCGACCCAGCCGGCAGGCGGCGATAGCCCGCTCGGCGATAGCCCGCCCAGTGCCGTTTTCACCGAGGTCGAAGTGGAACTGGCTGAGGGCGGTACGCCGGAGGTCTTGGACGCGGTCGTCACCAGGCTCCTGGAGGCCGGGGCGCGCCAAAGTTCGAGAAGGAGCAAATTGACAACTGTGCTGCAGCTAGCCCCCACGACCGTTCCGCCCGACGGCTGCCGGGCACCGGGGCCCGCCAAGTGCAGGCGGAAGGCGCTCATGGCGGACGTGCTCCGCCAGCAGGCTCAGGCGTGCCTCGACGTTGTCTCCGAGCACGACCCCATGATCCGGCTGGGCGACCCCGACCCCGAGCACGTCCACAAGAGCCGGGTCGCTGCCCGCCGGTTACGGTCTGTCCTGAGGGCGTTCACACCGCTAGTCGTGGGCGGCTCGGTGCCGGCTGGCGACGAGGCGGAGGCTTGGTTGGCACGGTTGGACCAGGAACTGCGTTGGCTGGGACAGGCGCTCGGCGGCGCTCGCGACGCCGACGTCCGGTTCGACTTGCTCAGTCGGCAATGCGCAACACTCCCGGCCGCAGACGCCCCCGGCATCGCCCGGGTCCTCGGCGTTGCCGCCGAAGACCAGCAAAGAGCCCACCAGAGCCTCCTCGAAGCAATGAACTTGCCACGGTACATGGACCTCTTGCGCGCCATCGAGGCCCTTGGCCGGCCGCCGACCCGGCCCGGTACCGATCTTACTGACGAGCCGGTCGCCCTCTCGGCGGAGCCAACTGGGGGACCGGGCCCCGCCAGCGCCGACGTACTCTGCGCGCTCTGGGCCAGCCTGGCGGAACCGGCCTGCTGCGTCATGCCCGTTCTGGGCCGGCGCCAATGGCGCTCGTTGCGCCGGGCAGTGGACAGGCTCGGGGGCGACTCCCCGGACGCGGACCTCCATCGCGCCCGCATCCGAGCCAAGCGCCTGCGTTACATAGCCGAAGTCAGCGCCCCCAACCTGACGGGGGTCAAGAACCGCCGGGCCGCTGCCTACATGGCCAAGGAGGCAACCGCTCTCCAAGACATCCTCGGTGAAGTGCACGACGCGGCTGTGAACGAGCAGTGGCTGCGCGAAGTGCCGTCACGGGCAGCCAGCGTTACTGGCCGGGCCAGGACGGCCATGATCGTCGCAACCGCGATGGCGGCCGGGCAACTGGTTGCCGCCGTAAGGCAATCCGAGCGCGCCAGTCGCGAAGCGTGGTCCCACCCCTGGGAACGCCTCAGGCGCAAGAGGGTGCGCAGCTGGATGGACAGCCACTAGCGGGGGCTTCAGCCCCGGGTGTCACGGCAGCCCGGCAACCACGGCAACCTGGTAAACGGGGCGATCAATAGGCTAGGGCACATGGCAGCGGACAACACCCGTGACTCGGACAGGCGCACCGAAGAGTTCGCCGGAGCGCCCTTGGAGCACGGCGCTCGGCGTGCCGGCCAGGTGGGGCCGGCGCAAGTCCCCACCGCCCGCACTCCGACAGGGGCCATGACCACGACCCGCGCGGGGCTAGGACTGGCCGTGGTCATGCTCGGTGTGCTCATAACCGCGGTCGACACGACCATCGTTGTCCTGGCCCTTCCCGAGATCGAACGCGGCCTGCACGTAGCCCTGAGTTCAGTCATCTGGGTCGTGATCGGCTACCTGCTCGTCATCACGCTGCTGGCGACCCAGGTAGGCCGGCTCGGGGACATGTTCGGGCGAGCCCGCATGTACGAGGCCGGCTTCATCGTGTTCATCGTCGGCTCTGCGTTGTGCGCTGCGGCCTGGGACCAGGCCTCCATCGTCGGCTTCCGCATCCTCCAAGGGATCGGTGGCGCGCTGATGACGGCTAACAGCGGTGCTGTGATCGCCGACCTGTTCCCCCCCGAGCGGCGCGGCCGGGCGTACGGCTTCAATTCCATCGGTTGGAGTATCGGCGCGGTCCTCGGCATCGTCGTGGGCGGGCTGTTCGTGACGTACATCTCATGGCGCTGGATCTTCTGGATCAACGTACCTATCGGCGCCCTGGGCGTCACCCTGGCTTTTGTCGTATTGAAGGACACCGGCAAGCGTGCCAGCCGCCGTCTGGACATCACGGGCATGGCCACCTTGGGCCTGGGGTTGTTCGGCGTCCTGTGGGCCATCACCCGCTTGGCGACATCGCCGTTCGGCACCACCACGACCGGCTTCCTGGCGGGCGGGATCGTCCTGGTGGTCGCTTTCGTCGTGCTCGAACACCGGCGCAGCGAGCCCATGCTGGACCTGTGCTTGCTCTCCGTCCCGACGGTGACGCCGACTCTTCTGGCCGCACTGTTCCAAGGCTTGGCCAACTTCGCCGTGCTCTTCCTGGTGATCATGTACCTGCAAGGACCGCGTGCGCTGTCGCCGATCCACGCCTCCCTGCTGTTGGTGCCCGGTTACGTGGTCGGCAGCGCCGTCGGGCCTACGGCGGGCCGGCTGGCCGACCGGCTAGGGCCCGTTCTGCCCGCCACCGCGGGCCTCGGGCTTCAGGTAGTGGCCCTTCTCATCTACGCTCACCTCGCCATCGGCTCCAGCCTGTGGGTAGTGATCGCTGCCAGCGTCGTCAACGGGACCGGAGCGAGTAGCTTCTTCCCTGCCAACAACGCCGCTTTGATGAAAGCCGTCAGACCTCAGGTCTTCGGTGTGGCATCGGGGATGCTCCGGACTTTCGGCAACATCGGCATGGTGTTCTCGTTTTCCATGGCGATCCTGGTTGCCTCGCGCTCGATTTCCAGGAAGTTGGCTTTCGCCATATTCGTTGGTACGGCAAAGCTCCACGGGGCACTGGCCAAAGCCTTCACGACCGGCCTCCACACCGCCTTCTACGCCTCGGTGGTTGTAATGTTCCTTGCCGCCGCCTTTTCGGCCACCCGGGCGGCGCGCGGCACCAAGCCGGCCACACGACCTGCGCCCGCGTCGTGACCACAGCATGTCGTTGGCAGGGGCCGGCCGCCGCTGCGGACCTGACCGCTTCGCGGATGAGCCCGAAGCCGCGGCCCTTCCGCCTTGCGCGGCGAACTCCGCCAGGCGCTGGCCCTATCCTTTAGCCGGCGACATCGCCTGCAGCCCGGTCGGCATGCCGCCTGGCGTAGAGGGCCTGAATATCGGCGACACTGCGGAGTAGGTCGCGCCCCCCGACCCATGATTCGCCGGCTCGCTCCATAGTGTGCAGCAAATCGGGGTCGGTGCGGAGCCGGCGGATCTGTTCGACCAAGGCGGGGGTGTCGCGCGCCTCGACGGCCAGGTTGCGCCGGACCATCTCGACCGTGGAGGCCGTCCCGTGACCGGCCAAAGGGGCGAAAGCCACCACGGGCCGGGGCGTACGCAGGGCTTCGAGTACGGTCACACCGGCGCCGTTGGTCACAACGACGTTGGCGGCGGCCATGAGTTCCGGCATGGTGCCGACGTAACCGTACACCGTCAACCGGCCGACGTGCGACGTGGCCAGAGAACGCATCTCGGCTTCGAGGCCCGTGTTCCTCCCGCACACGACCACTACGTGAACAGGAGGCTCCAGCTCCACCAGGGCCGCGACACCAGCCGAGATGCCGCCAAGGCCCCAGGCCCCGCCGGTCATGAGCACTACGAAGTCGTCCGGCGGGATGCCGAGCGATTGCCGAGCGTCTCCCTGGCTGACGTCCCCGAAACCTCGCCGCACCGGCGGGGCGCCCAAGCTCACGACATGTTCGAAACCAGGCAACGACGCGTCCTCGGCCGCGGTGTCGTACATGACGTAGTGCATGTCTATGCCGTCGTAGGCCCACAGAGGGTGGACATGGAAGGCGGGTATGTACGTGACCGAAACGGTCTGAAGACCCCTGTTCTTCCTCAGCCAGTCGAGCGCGGCGGAGCCAAAAGGGTAGGTGGATATGACCAGGTCCGGCTTTCGGGCCGTGAGAGCCCGGGCCAGCCGGTGCCCGAAGAAAGCGCCCACGGCAACCCGGGCAGCCTGGGCGAACCTCGCAGACCTCGACAGCCAGGAGTAGAACACCTCGTAGCTCCAGGGAAAGACGCGCAGTTGAAAGCCGTAGGCCCGGCGGGCAGCCCGAGCGAAGCGAGCCCCGTGCAACTCCATGGTGTCGAGCTGCTCCACCGTGCAGTCGGGCCAGGACTCCGCGATGGCTTCCGTCAGGGCAGCAGCCGCGGCGTTGTGACCCTCCCCCATCTCAGCCGAGATAATGAGGACGCGCCCGGGCAGGTTGCCGTCTGCGCCCGTCATCCGCGCTCGTGGCTCATCGGCTGCCACTCTCTCGCTCGGCCCGCTTCTCGCCTCGACGAGCGGTCGGCTGGGACGAACCAACTGCTTCAATGAACAAGTTGTCTGATGAACCAGCAGCCTGATGACCCATGTTGATCCTCGGTAGCCTACTCGCGCTCCTTTCGGGCATGCTCAACGCGACAGCGGCTGTACTCGAGAAGCGCGAGGGAACAAGGACGGCGACGGGCTGCAAGGGCGTCGCATTGCTGGCCGCCCTGGCAAAGCGACCACTCTGGCTGCTGGCCATGATCTTCAGCGCCTTCGCCTGGGTTGGCGAAGCCGCCTCACTGGCCCTGGCGCCTGTTCCCGTGGTGGCGACCCTGCGCAACACCGGGAGAGGACTGCTCGTCGTCGGTGGAGGGCGGTGGCTGGACGAGCGTTTCAGCCTCCTCGAGATCCTGGGCGTGGCTCTGGCCAGCGTCGGCGGGGCCGTCACTGCAGTGGGGGCCGCAAGCAGCAACGTCTCACTGAAACCCCTGTCCAACCTGACGGAGCTGGTAGTGGGTGCGAGTTGCGTACTGGGTGCGGCCGGGGTGGCACGCGTCGCCTCCTCGCTGGTGGCCGACCAGCGGCCCGGGGCCCCACCCAGGCCGCTTGGGCGCAGCTTGCAGCGGGCCAAGACCGCCGGCGTGGCGACGGGAGCCGCCGTCGGGCTCCTTTTTGCCGGCACGGGCGTTTTCACCAAGGAAATCGGCGACCGTTTTGCCGTCCATGGGATAGGTGGCCTACCTGCCGCCCTCATCAGTCTCAACCCCTGGCTCATGATCGCAATGGCGGTCTGGGCCCAGAGCCTTCTCCAGCAGGCTTTCCGGCGTGCGAACGCCGCCAGTGTGTCCGCCACCAACGCGTCGGTCGCTTCCCTGGGCCTGATCGGCGCCGGCTTTGTCCTTTACGGCGAGGACCTCCCCAGCGGGACTGACGGAATGCTGCTGGTCGGGGGCATGCTGGTTGCCCTCGCGGGCACCGTGCTCCTGGTGGCGTTCAGGCCCGGTCCTGGCGGCTCGACGGAAAACAAACCGGGCACGGGCAGTCCAACCGCCGCTGTTGGGACAGCCGGGCCCGCGCCTAGCTGGAGCTGTCGCCAGGCGCGCTGTCAGCGGGCGCGACCCGGGCCTTGATCTCCTCGAGGCCGGCCAGGATGTCGTGGAGCCCACCCTGGGTGTGCGCATCGAGAAGATCGATGATCCGCTCAACGTCCTCGAAGGTCTTGGCCGAGCGGACATCGGAGGCCACGTTCTGGAGGTTCTGGCCCACCATCAACGCAGGCAAGAGGACGAGCTGTACGAACGTCTGCGCCACCCAGGCCACCAAGGCGATGATCGAGACTTTGATCATCCAACCTGGGAAGACGCCATGGAAAACGTTGAAGCCTGACAGGACGGACGGGAGACTGCAGAGCGCCAGGACGCAGAAGACCCAGAAGCAGGTCATCGTCCCGACATACTTGGTGAGGCCCAAAGCTATTCGCTTGTTGAAGCGGGCGTAAGCGTTGTTTTCAGGGAGATGGTCGGTGACCTTGGCGTGCACCGGGTGGCCGTGCCTGGTGAAACCAAAGGCCGGGTGGTGGTGTAGGTGGTCGGGCGCTTGGCCGTCAATGGCAGTCATGGAGCGAGAGTCTGGCACAGCGCGCTCCGAACATGGCGCTATTGCGGTCCCGGACGCCTCTCGACCCTCAAATACAGAACATGGCCTTCGGCGACGGTCGCTTCTTCCCCGCCCTCTGGTGGCGCTTCGGCCAACACGAGCTCGGCGGCCAGGGTCTCGCTGGCGATCATCGCGCGGTGTTCCTCTACCGCCCGGCGCAGTTCGGCGTTCGGTAGGTGAAGCACGAGCCGGATATGGTCGGAAACGTCGAAACCGGCCCGCTTTCGGGCCTCCTGGATCTGGCGGACCACGTCACGGGCCAGGCCTTCGCGGCCCAGTTCGGGCGTCACTTCCACAGATAGGCTGACCACGGCCTCGTTACCCGGGAGCGGCCGGGCGGAGGCGGCGTCCTTTGGCACTAGGGAAAGGAAGTACTCCCCTTCGGCCAGCGGGTGCCCCGCCGCCTCGACGCCACCCGCGTCCGTGCGCTTCCACTCGCCCCTGCGCACCGCCCCTATGACCTGCTGCGTCGCGGGCCCAAGTCGGGGGCCCAGCGCCGAAGGGTTGACCTGCAGCACGAGGTCGGCAACTTCTCGGACGTCGCTCACGAGCAGCACCTCTTTGACGTTGAGCTCGTCGGCTATCAGTTCCCGGTAGGGAGCCAGTTCGGCAGCGCCAGCGCCGGCCACGGTAACCGACGATAAGGGGAGGCGGGCGCGCAGGTCACGGGCCTTGCGCACCGAATGGCCAGCCGAACAGACCTCCCGCACCGTGTCCATCTCGGACACCAGCCGAACGTCGCGTGGCAACGAGGCCGCGTCGGGCCAGTCGGCCAGGTGCACGCTGCGCTCGCCCGTGAGCCCCCGGTACACAGCCTCGGACACCATGGGCAACAACGGCGCGACGGTCAAGCAGACGGTGCGCAGAACTGTGTACAGGGTGTCATAAGCGGCGGCCTTGCTCCTGTCAGATGCCTGGCTGGCCCCCACTCGGCTCCAGAAACGGTCCCGGCTCCGGCGTATGTACCAGTTGTTGAGCGCGTCCAGAAAAGCGGTCACAGCGCCGCACGCACGGTAAAGGTCATAACTGTCCATGGCGTCGGTAACATCTTCGACGAACAACCTGGCCTTGGACAGCGCATAGCGGTCCAGGACTTCGGTCGGGCCCGAGCACCATTGCGCCTGGTAGCCATCGACGTTCGCGTACATCGTGAAGAACTTCCAGGCATTCCAAAGCGGGTTGAGCACGGCCTTCACCACCTCGGCAGGGCCCTTTCGCTCGACAACGAGGTCACCGCCGCGCATTACCGGTGACGAGAGCAGGAACCAGCGCATCGCGTCCGCCCCGTACACATTGAACATCTCATCGGGATCGGGGTAATTGCGCAGGCGCTTGGAGAGTTTCTGCTTGTCGTCGCCCAGCACTATGCCGTGGGCCATGCAGTTGGAAAAGGGCGGCTTGCCGAACAACGCCGTCGCCAGTACATGCAGGGTGTAGAACCAGCCTCTCGTCTGGCCCACGTACTCCACGATGAAATCAGCCGGGAAGTGCCCCTCGAACCAGTCGGCGTTGTCAAAGGGGTAGTGGACCTGGGCAAAAGGCATCGAGCCGGACTCGAACCAACAATCGAGCACGTCGGGAACCCTGCGCATCATGGAGCGGCCGGTGGGGTCATCGGGGTTGGGCCGGACGAGGTTGTCTATGGCGGGGCGGTGCAAGTCGATCGGCCGTGTGCCGAAATCCGCCTCGAGGGCGTCGAGGCTCCCGTAAACGTCCACGCGCGGGTAACTGGGGTCATCGCTCTTCCACACCGGCACGGGGGCGCCCCAGAAGCGGTTACGGGTTATGGACCAGTCACGGGCACCTTCAAGCCACTTGCCGAAGGCACCGTCCCGCACATGGGCCGGGACCCAGTTGATCTCCTGGTTCAACGCCAGCATCTGGTCCTTTATCGCCGTCACCCTCACGAACCAGGAGCTGACAGCGCGGTATATGAGAGCGGTGTCCGTGCGCCAGCAGTGCGGGTAGGAATGCTCGTAGGTCTCGTGACGAACGAGGGCCCCCGTCTGGCGCAGGTCGGAGACGATCGCCCGGTTGGCCTCGAAGACCTGCATACCTTCGTAACGCGGCACCTCGGAGGTGAACCGGGCCCTGGAGTCCACAGGGCACACGACGGCTATGCCCGCCTGCTCGCAAATGCGCTGGTCGTCCTCGCCGAACCCGGGAGCGAGGTGCACTATGCCCGTGCCTTCCTCGGTAGACACGAAGTCGGCCGCCAGCACGACGAATGCGCCCGCCACGCTGGAGAAGAAGTCGAACAGGGGGTGGTACCCGAGCCCGGCAAGCTGGGTACCTGTAACCGTGCCTATACGCTCGGCTCCACCTACCGCCTCCGTCAGCGCGTCGCCTAAGGCCTCCCAACGGGCTTCGGCCATGACGTAACGGGCGTGGCCGTTGCCGATCACGGCGTAAGCGATGTCCTCGCCCACGGCCAACGCCAGGTTGGAGGGCAGGGTCCATGGTGTCGTGGTCCAGACCAGGGCCCGTACCGGCACCCCGGCACCGAAAAGGTCCGCAAGGCAGTGGCCGGGGCCGGGAGGGCACAGCTCGAAGGCAACGGTCACCGCCGGGTCCTGGCGCGGCCTGTACGAGTTGTCCTGGCGTGTCTCGAAGTTGGACAGCGGAGTTTCGCACTCCCAGCAGTAGGGCAGGACGCGGTAGCCCTCGTAGAGCAGCCCCTTGTCGTGTAGCTGCCCGAAGGCCCACATGACGCTCTCCATGTAGGACAGATCCATAGTCTTGTAGTCATTGGCGAAGTCGACCCACCGGGCCTGTCGGGTCACGTACCGCTCCCACTCACCGGTGTAGCGCAGGACGGATGCCTGGCAGTAATCGTTGAAACGGCCGACGCCGTAGCGCTCGATGTCGACCCGGCCGGGCAGGCCGAGCTCCCGCACCGCCTCCATCTCTGCCGGCAGCCCGTGACAGTCCCAACCGAAGCGCCGCTCCACCCGCCAACCGCGCATCGTCTTGTAGCGGGGGATTGCATCTTTGACGAAACCGGTGAGCAGGTGCCCGTAATGGGGAAGGCCGTTGGCGAAGGGCGGCCCGTCGTAAAACACGTACTCTTTCGCCTCGCTGCGCGCCTTCACCGACGCCTCGAACGTTGCGTCGTTTGCCCAGTAAGCGAGGACGTCCCGCTCTATTTGCGGGAAGTCAGCCCGGGCGGCCACGTCGGGGTAGGGCTGGTGGCCCGCTGGTCCAAGACCAGGCTGGTGAGAACCGGCTTGCGGAGGGGTTGTTGCCACCTCACCATGCTAGGGGACGGCCCCGGGGCCTCCGGCCCAATTGCCCCGCCGCGAGTAACGGCCGGACCGGGAAGCGCGGGCGTGAGGCTCGCGGTGTTCAGAAGGTGTCAGTCGAGCGGAACTGGTCCTCTTCCTCGTCTTCGTACTCGTCCTCGGTAGCCAAGCACCACGAAGCGTGCTCCTTGCCCGGCTCTGCACCGCACTCAGGGCATGGCTCAGCCTCTGTCTCCGCTGTCTTCACAGCGCGCTTCAAATCACGCGCTTCTTCGAAGCGCCGATGCCGTCCCTTTTTCACAATGACTCCTGGGCCGAGACGTGCAGGACAAATCGCAGCTTACCGCCCCGCGGGACGCGAATGTAGCACTCGGAGGGCGCAAGCGTTCACCGTACGCCTACAACACTACGCCCACAACCGCATGCTCCCCGACAACGGGCACGCCCAATGACGGCGTGCCCGCGCCGGCGCGCCCATAACATGGGCCCATGGGCCAGCAGCTCGATGTCGATGCCATGCTCAGCCGTTTCCGGGAACGGGCGAAGGCCGTGCGCCAACGGGTCCTGCCGCCGGTCGAAGGGTTGGAGCGCAAACGATTCGTGGACCAGGCCAAGACCGACTTCATGGACTACGCCATGATCGGCGACGCCACCGCGACCCTGGAAGGTGGGGTGCTCACCTTGACCATCGACCTGCGACCGGAGGCCGCCCGGGCGGACCGCCAAGAGCCACCGAGCTAACCCTCGCGAACTGACCTGGCAGCTTTAGGGGCGCGCCGAACGGCGGACCGGGCGGTCCTCCAGAAGCAGTTTGCCCTGACCGTCAAGGGCAAGGGACGCCTCGCCACGGGCGAGCCGGCGCAATGGGACGCCAACCAGGCCTGCTCGCCAACCCTGGCCGAGGCGGGCACCAGGCCTGCCTGAGAGGAACTCGACTATGTCGCTGCGAGTGGCCAGCAGGGCGGCATCCACCTCTTCGTCCCGGCTCAGCTGAGCGACCCAGGCCGAGGCCAGCGCGACGGCGGGGCGCAGCTCCTTGCTCACCTGTTCGCCTTGGGCGACGCGCAGCCGCTCGTGGGGCAGCAGTCTGCCCCTCGCCACGGCGGCCATGATCTCTTCGTCAGCCCCGCCACGAAGATGGCGCACGTCAATGCCACGCGTCTCACGCAGGGCACTTGCGCTGTTCGGAGGCGAGTGGGCGATCGAAAGGAGGGCGAGGTCGGGCAGCACCATCCGAGGCTGGACGTCAAGCAGGCGTGCCTTTTCCTCCCGCCAAGCAGCCACCTCTTGGGCGATCGCCCGCGACACTCCCTGGAACTGGCGGTTGTCGCGGAGCTTCCACCACGCTTCGGCCGGGTCGCCTGGAGCGAGCGGCCGGCTCAGCAGCGCGGTGCACTCTTCTTCGGCCCACTCAAGCCGGCCCCGCAGGCTCAACTGCTCGGAGACGACGTCAGCCAGCAGGAACAGGTGCGCGACATCTGAGGCCGCATACGACAACTGCGACGCACTCAGAGGGCGGCGGCTCCAGTCCGTGAGACGGTCACCCTTGGCCAGGCGCAGGTGAAGGAACCGGTCGACAAGCGAGGCCAGGGAAGCCGAGCCATGGCCGAGGAAGCCGGCGGCCACCTGGGTGTCCAAGAGGCGCGACGGCTGGATGTGGCAAGCCCGTCCGAGAACCTCAAGGTCCTGGCTGGCAGCGTGAGCGACCATCACGCCGGGGCCGGCCAACACCTTGGCCAGGGGCCCTGGATCGACGACCAGCGGGTCAACGAGCGCAATCTGCAGCGGGGAGCCCGCGGGTTGCCAGGCCACCTGGACCAGGGCCAGACGCGGCCAGTACGTCCGTTCGCGGTGGAACTCGGTGTCCAGGGCATAGCGCGGTGCGCTGACGAGCTCGTCCACGAGCGCGGCCAGCCGCGTGCCAGTCGTCACGATTTCGGGGGGACCACCAGTGCTCACTTGCGCAACAGCCCGGGGATCGAGCGCCGGCGTGGGCACCCCGGAGAGCTTACCGGCAGACCGCCTCGACACGGAGCCGGCCCTACCCGCCGTAATTGAGCCTGGTGTCCTCGACGCGCAGCACCGGCGCCTCCTCGTCGGGCGCGGAACAGTCGACAACCTCGCCCACAAAAAGCGTGTGGTCACCGGTGACCAGCTCGTCGCGCACTTCGCACTCCAGCCAAGCGGCGGAGCAGACCAACACCGGGGCGCCGGTAGAGCCTTCCCGCACCTCGTAGCCGCCCAGCATGCCCGGCCCTGGGCCTTCCACGGCAGGTTTGATGAACGTCCGCGCCAGTGCCCGGTCCTGTCTCTTCAAGAAACAGAGGCTGAAGACGCGTCCTGAACTCAACAGCTTGTGACTGAGAGCGTCGTTGCGGACGGCCACCGCCAACAACTTCGGCCGCGTCGCCACTTGCATCGCCCAATTGTGGGTCATCAGGTTGCGCCTGTTGCCAAAGGCAGTGCCCAGGAGATATATCCCTGACGGCATCCGCCACAGGGCCCGCCGACGCAGACGGTCGTACCCGACGGGGTCAGTGCCCGGCGGGAAAGGCCCGATGAGCTGCGCCGTCACAAATGCTGCGCTCGCTCCCGGGCCAGGCCCGGGCAGGACGGTCTCGGGAGGTGCCCCGCCCAGTGGTATGTCGGCCATACGTTGCAACATGTGGTCAACGCTAGAGGCAAAAGCGCGTAATCTTGCCCTCACGGCAGACTGCATCTTCGATCGTGTGATAAGGGGGGAGCTACCCGCTCACCTAGTGCTGGAAGACGACACCTTCGTAGCCTTCCTGGACTACCGCCCCGTCTTCGACGGCCACGTCCTGGTAGTGCCGCGGGTACATTACGGCACCCTCGCCGAGATGCCTACTTGCCTTCTTGGCCCCATGATGGACGCCGGCCGCCGAGTCGCCGCGGCACAAAGGACCGTCCTGGGCGCACAAGGGACGTTCTTCGCTCTCAACGAGGTCGTCAGCCAGAGCGTCCCCCACGCCCACCTCCACGTCGTCCCCCGCCAGCACGCGGACGGTCTACGCGGCTTCCTGTGGCCCCGGCACCGCTACGACAGCGAGGCGACGGCGGCCACCCTGGCCGCCCGCCTGCGAGCTGCCCTGCCCGCTGAAATAGCGACGCCGGTTGAATAGCGACGCCGGTTGAATAGCGACGCCGCCCGGGTAACACCGCCGTGGCCGCGCTCGAACGACGACAGACCCAGTCAACCAGGCTGCGGCCCGGTAAAGAGCGGGACAGCCGGCCTCTCGCTAGCGAGCCCCGGGCCGGAGCCAAGCTCGGCTGTCCGCCGGCCCCTACTCGCCGGCCCTGATAGTCATGCGGACCACGTTGACGGCCTGCAGGCCCTTTGGGCTCTCTTGAACGTCAAACTCAACCGGCTCGTTCTCCTCCAGAGTCCGGTAACCCTGTCCCTGGATTGCTTTGTAGTGCACAAAGACGTCCGGGCCACCCTCCTGGGATATGAAGCCGTAGCCCTTTTCAGAGCTAAACCACTTGACAGTGCCAGTTGCCATGTTCAGTTTCCCTCCTTTCCTGGCCGTACCGGGCGATCAAACGGCCTTGCCCGTCGGCCTCCGGCTTGCGGCCGGGAGGGAACTGCTCGGTCTGACGATGCTGCACCCTCGGAGCGTCAAAGTAGCACGACGGAGCGTCGGCGCCAAGCGGCCCCGAACAGGGCCTCCCGCCGCGCGAGCGCGCTGGTCGTCAACCTCTCTGCGACGTGTTGCGACCTCTCTGCGCTGTGGTCGCCGACGAGGGGCCGCATAAAGTCCTTCAGGGGCTAGGAGATGTGCCCTCAATCCAGCATCGCGGTCCCCGGCTGCCCTACCGTATTTGCATGCGCCGACCGGTTGCCGTCGTGCCCCATGCTTCCACGACTGGTTGGCCCGCCCTGCCGCCCACCCCGGCCGCCGGCCCGTCACCCTTGGCCGGGGCCGACGGCAGGGACACCGCGTGGCAACTATTTGACGACTTGTTGGCGGCTCTAGGGCCAGAAGGCGCGCTCGAGCATTTCTTCCTCGACGGTCACCTGGCGGCACTCGACGATTACCTGAGAGCACGTCCGGACGCGGAGGGAACCCTGCGCGCCGCCGCCTCTTCGGGCAGGCTCGGGCTGGGCCCCAACAGGGTCCTGATGGACGAACACGCCAGTTCGGGAGAAACCATCGTCCACAACCTGCAGGCGGGATGGAAGCGCGCCAACCACCTTGGCGAGAGACCCCGTGTGGCGCTGCTGCCGCCGACGTGGGGCCACGTCGCTCAACTCCCACAATTGCTACGCCAGGCGGGCGTCGACCACGTCGTCGTGACAGCCGGCTCGTGGCCGGCCACAACCAGGAGCGCCTTTTGGTGGCGGTCGCCCGACGGGTCCACGGTAAGGGCCGAGTACCGGGCCGCACATCCCCCACGGCAAGGCCACGACCTTCCTGGCAGCACCGGCCGAGCTGGCACGTCAGGGGCGTCGGACTGCTCCGGGCCGCCAGACGACGGCGGGGAATTGGCTCGAAGGGCCGAACAATTGATTGATTCGTTGGTGGCCCTGGAAGAGGGGCCGGCCAGGGAACTGCTGGCACCCGGCGCGGCATTGCTGTGGCTCCACCGGGCAGATCTTTCCGAACTGGTCGGCAGCAGTTTCTTGACGCATGCTGAATCGCTCGCCAAGCTCCTCCACGCCGTCAACTCCGGCCAGGGTAAGTACCTTCTCCGGGTGACGGCGCCCCGGGAGTACTTCGAGGCGGTAGGTTCGGACGGCTTGCCTTCAATCACCGGCGAGCTCCGGCCCATGCTCCTGGGCACGGCTGGCAATGCGGCAGTGGCGCGGGGCGGCCGCGACGGGGACGACCGGGACTGGGACGATCGGGACCGGCAGAGCGGGGACGACAAGGACCAACGTGGCTCTGAGCTACGTGGCTGCGAGTGGGAAGGCACTTTTTCCGGCCGCCTCGACCTGGCGACGGCCGCCGCTGTGGCTGAGCGGTCTTTGGAACGGCTGGCCGAACCGCTCTGCACGCTGTGGCTCGAAGCCCGGCAATGGCCTGGTCAGGACCTGCTCTCTGCGTGGGACCAGCTCGTCCGCGCCAGCGGCTGGCGGCTGGCGAACAAGACAGCCGCGGCCGCTCCAGGCTTGGCGGGGAAGGTGGTCCCGAGCCCAGCCGGCGCCGTCGTGTACCCCTACGGCCTCGTTGCCAATGTGGCCAACTCCGCCCGGCAGTTGGCCCTGGCCAGCGCGGCAAGGGCTTTTCAGGGTGCTGGGAGCGTGGTCATCAACCCCTCCGCCCGCGCACGCTCCGGCGTGGTCGAACTTTCCCCCACTCCCGACGGCACAACAATCGGGCCGTTCGCCCAGCAGCTGGGCCCGGGCCGAGCCCTGGCATGGGCGGCCAGCGTCCCGGGTTACGGGTGGGCGACATTGCCGACGAGGGCCCCCGGTGCCGCCGGTGAACCGGAACCCGTCCACTCCAAGTCAAGCGACCTCGGAGACCCGAACCTCGACAATGGCCTGGTGCGCCTTTCGGTTAGCCCGGCTGACGGCTCGTTCGCCATCAACGGCCACTTGGGTTTCGGCCGCCTGATCGACGAGACCGACGCCGGCGACACCCTGTGCTTCCGGCAGTCCACTCAAACGAGCCGCGCCTTCGCTGAACGCCACGGAAGCCAACACGGCGCTACGGCGCCGCCGCGGGCCACGCCTGCTGAAGTCGGCATCCACGTCGTCGAGTCAGGCCCTCTTCGCGGGCGGATCGAGGTCGTGCGCCGGTACGTGTGGTCGTACATGGCCAGCGACGTGCTCACCGAGCTGGAGCTCAGGGCAGGGGAAAGCATGGTGCGGGTGACGAACTCGTTTTTCAATGAGCGCCCCGGGCACCGCTTACGGACAGTGCTGCCACTGCCTCGCCGGGCCGCGCATTCGCTGGCGGATTGTGCCTTCGCCGGCACTGAGCGGCCTGCGTACCCAGAAGCCAGCTACCCCACCAAGAGCTTCGTGTGCGCCAGCGGCGTCGTGGTGGCCCACGACGGCCTCTCTGAGTACACAGTGGGAGCCGATGGTTGGGCCCTAGTTTTGACGCTGCTGCGCTCCACCCCGTCCCGGGACATCGCCGCGGAGGCGGGCCCCGGTTCTCGGAGCGCCGCCGACGTTCAAGCCATGACCGGCTGGGAACGGGCCGCACGGCTCGGCCCATGGGCAAGGGCATGCCCCGGGCCCGAACAGCTCGGCCACCACGTGGCTCGTTACGCGTTGGCCGTGGGTGACCCGTCGCAGGGCCCGGCCGGCGGGCTCGACCCGTGGCAATTGGCCGAGGACGCACTGGTACCCCTCCAGGTCGTCGTCGCCGCGGGCGGGGGCCACCTCCCTGCTAGGGGGACGCACCTGGCGGTGACCGGCGCCCGGGTGTCGGCCTTGCGCCGCCATGGGGAGGGCTTCGAACTCCGCGCCTTCAACCCTTCCTCAGAGCCGGTCCTCGTGCAAGTGCCCACCAGGACGGGGGAACTAGTTGACCTCCAGGGCAATTGCCTGGCCTACTGGGAGGGCAGCTTCGCGCTGGGCCCCTGGTCGATAGCAACCGTGCTCGTTCACGCACTGCCACCCACATGAACTAGCACCCATCAACCACGGCGCTGTGCGTCACATGCGTTCGGCCACTTCGATGCCCAACAACCCCAAACCTCCTTGTAGGACGGCACCGGTCAGGGCGCACAAGGCGAGCCGGGACGCCCGTATGCCCGGGCTGGGGGCGCTCAGGACCGGGCAGTGCTCGTAGAAGGTCGTGAAACCGTTGGCCAGCTCGAACAAATAGCCGCAGAGCTTGTGAGGCGCGTAGCTCTCCAGTGCCGAGCTGACCGCGTCCCCAAACCCGAGGAGCGCCTTGGCCAGTTCCCGCTCAGCGGGCTCCTGTGGAGGGCGCACAAGACCGGGGTCGAAAGCAAGCCCGGTCCCGCTCGGCCAGCCGCTCTCGCCCGCTTTGCGGAAAATACTGCGGGTGCGGGCGTAGGCGTACTGCATGTACGGCGCGGTGTTGCCGTCGAACGACAACATCCTGTCCCAGTCGAAGCGGTAATCACGGGAGCGGTCAGTGGAAAGATCGGAGTACTTTACGGCCCCGATGCCGACCGCCCGCGCGATCGCTTCCAGGTCTCCTCCGACGGCCTGGCCCGTCTGTTCCGCGCGCGCCACAATCACCGCCTTGGCCCGTTCCACCGCCTCGTCAAGTAGTTCTGTCAATTTCACCGTCCCACCCTGCCTGGTCCTGAACATCTTGCCGTCGGGACCGAGGACGTTGCCAAAACCGACGTGCACCACCTGGGTGCCTTCCGGGAGCCAACCGGCCAGGCGTGCGGCAGCAAATACCATCTGAAAATGCTGCGCCTGGGGCATTCCGACTACATAAACCAGCAATTCAGCGCCCAAGCGCCCTGTGCGGTCCTTTATCGCCGCCAGATCCGTTGTCGCGTACGTGTACCCACCGGCCGAATTCTGCACTATCAGCGGTAAGGGCGCGCCATCGCGGTTGGCATGGCCCGGGAGGAACACGCACTGTGCCCCATCACTTTCCACCAGGAGGCCGGAGCGCGCGAAATCAGCCACCACTCCAGCCAACATCGGGTTGTAGTAACTCTCCCCCACGACGTCATCCCGGGTCAACTTGGCACCCAGCCGACGGAACACCTCGTCGAAGTGGCTGATGCTCCGCTCGACAAGCAGGTGCCAGAGCCGGAGCGTCTCGGGCTCACCTGACTGCAAGAGCACGACGCGCGCCCGCGCCCGTTCGGCAAAACCGGGGTCGTCGTCATAGGCCGCCCGGGCCGACTGGTAGAAAGCCTCCAGGTCCCCCACCGCGAGTTCGTGGGCGGCCTGGTCTTCGCCCAGATCTATCAAGTGCTCGATGAGCATGCCAAAGGGGGCGCCCCAGTCGCCAATGTGGTTTTCGCGCGTCACAGCATGACCGGTGGCCTCCAGCAACCGCACGATCGAGTCCCCGATTATCGTCGAGCGGAGGTGCCCTACGTGCATTTGCTTGGCGGCATTGGGCGCGGCATAGTCGACGACGACTTTCAACCTTTTCGGCGCCCGAGGGATCCCTAATGCGGGGTCCGTAACCAACGCACGCAATTGGCCGGCCAGGAAATCCGCCGAGAGGGTCAAATTGAGGAAACCCGCCCCGGCGACCTCGGCGCTCTCGCATATCTCCGCCAGGCCCGCGGCGTTGGCCTTTTGCAGCACCTCCTCGGCGACCTGGCGTGGTGGCCGCCCGACGGCGCGAGCCAGCGCGAGCGCCCCGTCGACCTGGAAGTCGGCGCGCTGGGACGGCCGGAGCCCGCTGGGCAACCCGGGGTGGAGCTGTTCGAAAACGGGCACCAGGACGGCGTCTATGGCGGCTAGCACGCTTGGCACCCATTCATCGTCGCGTCTCGGGAAGCTCGCGGGCCAACCGGCCCGACCTGCGACCGCGAACGTCCTAGCCTTGCCCGATGGCCCTGCCTACCGGCGACTCAGCAGCGCGTCCGCCCGTACTCCAGTTTCGCGACGTCGGCCTGCGCCGGGGTACGACGCCTATCCTGTCCGACATCAGCTGGCAGGTCCGCTCCGGCGAACGTTGGGCCGTGCTCGGGCCCAACGGTTCGGGCAAGACAACCCTCGTGCAGCTGGCGTCCGGTTATCTCCACCCCACCAGCGGCACCGTCGACGTACTCGGCCAGCGTCTCGGGCGTACCGACGTCAGGGCCCTGCGCCAGCGTGTGGCCGTGGTTTCCGCCAGTGTTGCCAGGGTGGTAGTGCCCTGGTTGAGTGCCCGGGAGGTCGTGGTATCGGCGCGTTACGGCGCTCTCGAACCGTGGTGGCACGCCTACAGCAGCGCTGAGAGGGACAGAGCGAAGGCGCTCCTGGCCGGCGCGGGCTTTGGCCACGTCGCCGAACAGCCCTTCGGCCAGCTCTCGGAGGGCGAACGCCAGCAGGTGCTGCTGGCCCGCGCCCTCATGACTGAACCCAGCCTGCTGCTGCTTGACGAACCCTGTGCCGGGCTCGACATGGGCGGCCGCGAACGGCTCCTCGCGCGCCTCGGGGAGCTATCCGCTACCCCGGCCACACCCCCCATCATCATGGTCACCCACCATGTCGAGGAGATCCCGGCTAGTTTCACCCATGTCCTGCTGCTGAGTAGCGGCCGCGTGCTCAGGGCGGGGCAACTCGGCACCACGTTGTCCGCCCAGGCTCTGAGCGACTGCTTCGGCCTTCCCCTCCGGCTTACGAGCGACGGGGGCCGCTGGTCGAGCCGGGCCGTGCCGGGACCTCCACCCAGCTCAGCTCGTGGGTAGGAGCGTCTCCAGGCGCTCGTTGATGTCCGAAACGGAGTACAGGTTGCGACGAAGGGTCTCGGTCAGCCACCGCTCGATCTCTTCCCGCACGGGCCCTTCGTCGAGAACGCCCCAGAGGTCCAGCAGGTGGTCCTGCACGTCAGACGCAGGGACGGCGATCCGGTCCGAAAGCTGCGCCAACCAGGTTTCGGCCACCTCTACCGCACTAGGCGAACCTTCCAGGTCGACGCCGTCGGCGTCGAGAGCGTACCCAACTTCTCCGCTGGCCTCAGTCATACCCCAATCATACGGCACACCGCAGGGATGACAGTAGTGGCCGGGCCCGAAATGCGCGTCTGACCTCGACCGATGCGACTGACCACCACCCGCCGCGCGCGGTCACGGGGCGCAAGTTCATCTCTCTTGGGTGTTTGGAGGTCCCGAACCCGATGTCCACCACGCAAAGTGGTCACAAGACTTGTTCCCGGGCCCGACAGAGGCGTTTAGGCACTTTCTCGACCAATATTCGTCCTGGTCAGAGTACTAAATTGTGCAAAGGCTTGACGTAGCGTGTAACCCTGCCGTAATGTAAATGCCAATAAGATAGGCTCTCAGGGGCGCTTGTGCGAATAGCACTACCGGGTGCCCGCGTGGTGCAGCGTAATAGCGTGTAGAACTACCTGGGGGCAATCGTCCCGTCCCAACAATGGGTTCGCGGGGCCACGAGCATAGTTGCTGCTCTTTGTACATTTCGGCCGTATGTCGGCCACTGCGGCAGCTAGCGCGCGACCTAAGGAGATACCCGTGACAAGAAGTTACTTAAGCGCGCCCCGGTGCGCTGCCCCTTCCGGTCTTACGGGGCTGCCCGATAACTGCAGCCCTAGGGGGCTGTCCCGCAACAAGCCCCCCAGAGGATCGTCAGAAGCGAACCGCCTGGCGCCCCGGGGGCTCCACCGGCCCCTGGGGGCCAAAGGCCGGCGCTGGACCGGCATCCCGGGCCTCCCGACGGCCCGCCTCGTTGCCCTGGCACTACCACTGGCGGCGACAATGTGCATGCCCATGGTCCCCGACGCGACCGCTGCGCCGCTGGCAAGCCCCGCTGGCACAGCCGCCACTACCGCGCCCCGGCTGCCGGCGGGCGCCCCGCCGCATGTTGCCGGCGCGGTGTTCGCGCCGCTCATCGCCTCCGTCGTCGGAGCCCAACACGGCCTATTTGCTCTTGGGCACAACAGGTTCCTCCGCCCCGCCGGCGTCCAACGGTCCCGGGGGACAGGTCCCTGGCCGGCAATCCCCAACGCCTACCTCGGGGACTTCGTTGTGACCTGTTACGACCTCACCGGGCGCACCGCCTCGGGCGCCATGGCCGGCCCTGAGAGTGTCGCGGTCGACCCACGGGTCATCCCACTCGGCACGCAGATCTTCATCTCGGGCGTAGGCGACCGCACGGCCGACGACACGGGTGGGGCAATCGTCGGTGACCACATAGACATTTGGGAGCCCACCTTTACTGCTTGCGCCGACTGGGGCGTCGAGGAGAAGGCTGTTTTCAGGGCCAGTGACTGACCGGGTCGCCGTACCCGCCGAAACCCACTCCTCCTCACAAGCCGCTCAGGGCAACCACGCTCGTACCGTCGGGCGCGTAGAGCGTGCGCCCGACAGCCACCAACCAGGGGAAGTGAGTGACCGGCGAGGAAAAGCTCAGTGCCTGGAGGACTCTTCCGGTGGTGGGGCTGAAGGCCTGGAGCTGCCCGCTACCCGTTTCCTCGAAAATGCGGCCGCCGGCGATCACCGGCGAGCCCTCGTCGCCGCCGGCCGAACGCCACAGGACGTGCATTGCCCTGGCCTTCACCTGGACGGCGACCAGTCCGCCCTGGCAGGGGAAGTAAACCGTGTTACCCGACACGGCGTCGGCCCCATAGGCGCCCGCCCCGCTCTGGCAGACCTGCACCGTCGCCAGCTGCCCGCCGATGCCGTCCAGGCGGCTGGTGTTGACGAGGTAGCCGACGCCGTCCTTGCCAACCTGGGCCGCCAACCCGCCGGGCAGGACCGCCGGCCCGGTTGAACCCAGGTCGAGGTCATCCGCGCTTAGCCGGGCCCAGTCCGAGGGCGCGAAATAGCCGGCCACCTTCAACGCCGGCGAAAGTTCGATCACCGCGTCGGACTCATCGAACGGTTGCCCCGACGAGGCAGCGCCGTTGCCGTCTGCCAGCAGCAAGTTCCCATCGGCAAGCACGTCGGGCCCGCCTGGTTCCCAGATCCCCGCTTCGCGGGCCGTCGGCACCGCCCAATAGGCGGGGCTGCCACCGCGCTCCGGCACGGAGACCACGGCGCCGGCGTAATCATTGCAATCGCCATAGAGGCCGCCCAGAGCGACGTAGACGTTGCCGTTGTCCAAGACCAGCGCGGAGCGCTCCTGCTCGGCGGCAGGGTTACGGCCGGGGACGGCGATCTCCTGGCGGCGGAGCACCTGGCCGTCGCTGGTTTTCAGCGCCACCAGTTGGTGCTCCGCTCCCCCGGTCCCGTCGGTGAGCACGACCACCCAAAGCTCGCCCGCCTCGGCGTCCAGCACGGGCGTACCTGTAATCCCGGACGGGTTGATGTCACCGCACGGCAGCCCGCTGGTGACCGGCTCCGCCAGATGGGCCCGCCACACCAGTACACCCGTGGCCGCACCGAAGGCATAAACGGTGTCGTCTTCGGTGGCCACGAAAAGGCAGCCACCGGCCAGGACAGGTTGGGCATAGACCGCGCCGTCCAGCTGCGGGGTCCGCCACTTCTGGTGCAGGGCGCCGGCAGTGCCGGTCACGTCCACCCCGTCGCCCGAATGGACGGCGTCACCATCGAAGACCGGCCAAGGCGCCTGGGCGAGGGCCTTAGTCGAGCCGCATGTCCGGAGTGCCAGATCGGCCCGGCCCGGGGCACCCTCTTTGCCCGCCCGACTGGAAGGTGCAGCGGTGGCCGTACCGGGACTGAGGGAAGCAAACCACACGCTGGCCGCCAAGGCTGCGGCGACCAGCCGGCGATATGGCTGATGGGGCATGGGCATATTCTGCCTGCGCCGTACCCCCTGCGGTTGGACGGCCCGGCACCGTTCGACCACGTGCCACGGCGCTCGCAGCCCCGTCGACTATGGTGCCCCCGGTGGGCTACGACGCTCTGCTGCTGGTGTCGTTCGGTGGCCCCGAGCGCGCGGAGGACGTAATGCCGTTCTTGAGGCGCGTGACGGCCGGGCGGGGTATCCCCGAAGACCGCATCGCGGCGGTTGCCGAGCACTATTTCGCGGCCGGTGGCGGCAGCCCAGTCAACGCGCGCTGCCGGGAACTTATGGCCTCGCTCCAACATGAACTGGCTGACTTGGATCTCCGCCTGTACTGGGGCAACCGCAACTGGCACCCCTTCTTGGAGGACACGGTGGCCGAGATGCGTTACGACCGGGTCGAGCGAGCCCTGGCTTTCGTCACTTCGGCCTACGGCGGCTACAGCAGCTGCCGTCAGTACCTCGATGACATCGCGGCCGCCAGGGCGAAGGTCGGGGCCGGCGCCCCCGAGATCGACAAACTGCGGCTTTACTACAACCACCCGGGTTGGGTAGGTCCTTGGGCCACCAGCCTGCTGACCGCCCTCGAAGCGTGCCGAGCCGCTTTCCCCGGCGCTCCCCCGAGCCCTGAGTCGCCGGTCGAGGTGCTCTTCTCAGCCCACAGCATCCCCCTGTCCTTGGCTCGCACCAGCCCGTACGCCGAGCACGTGAACGAGGCGGCGCGCCTTGTCGCCCACATGGCGGGGACCAGTTCGTGGCAGCTCGTCTGGCAGAGCCGTTCGGGGAGCCGGGTCTCCCCCTGGCTCGGACCGGACGTGTGCGACGTCATCGAGGCTTCCAGAGCACCCGCCGTCGTCGTGGTCCCCATCGGCTTTGCCTGCGAGAACATGGAAGTGGTGCACGACCTCGACGTCGAAGCGGCCGCTGTCGCGAAGAAAAGCGGTGCCCACTTCGAACGAGCCGCCACTGTCAGCTCCAGCCCCGCATTCGTCAGGATGGTCGGCCAGCTCGTCCAAGAGCGCCTCGGCTTGTCGCACGGACCGCTGGCCCTCGGTGCACTGGGCCCCTGGCCCGACACTTGCCCGGCCGGCCACTGCCCTGCCGGTCGCCCGGCACGCGAGGCCAGCCAGACCAGCCCTGACTGCACTACGGGGCACACGGCCTAGTGGGGCGGCACGGGACCTGACTCCGGTAATCCCACATTTGTAGTTTGTGGGCGGTCACGATGGAGCACGGGTGGAGCCCGGACTTGAGGAGGTCAGGTTGGCTCGCCCGCCGTCGGTGGTCGCTCAGGTTTTGCAGACCGACGAGAACCAAGTGCGCCGGGTGATCGCCGAGTTCAACCTGGACGGGACGAACTCGCTGCGCCCTCCTACCGGGGCGGGCAGCCGAGGGGGATCTCGCTCAAGCCGCACCCCGGCCGGGGCTGGTTCACCAAGGGTCGCCCGGCTCGCCGGTGGGCGGTGGCCAATCACGTCGGGTTGCTGGCCACGCCAACCAACGCCAGCCACCTCAACCGCATCGAGCGCCACTCCTGGGCGAACGCCGAGTTCGTCATCAACGGCTCCGCCTACGCCGACTGGAGCGAGTTCTCAAAAGTCACCCAGGCCTATACCCGCCGGCGCAACCGCGACCACCACGATCCTGTCATCCGAGAACTCGAAAACCGACGCAAGGTTGCCTGACGAGCTACCGGCGGAACGAAAGGTGACGACCCACTAGGATCCACACGCGCCGACCGCAGGGCTCGGTGGCCCCGCCTCCCCCGTTTTGGCGCGTGGGCGCCCGCACCCGCAAAGGAGTCGCCATGCCAGAAGATCCGCCGTCCCAAGTCCAAACTGCCAGCGCCGTCCCCTATCGCGTGGCCGACATCGCCCTCGCCGATTTCGGTCGCCGTGAGATCGACCTGGCCGAGGTCGAAATGCCGGGGCTCATGGCCCTGCGCCAGGAGTACGTAACCGCCCAACCTCTGGCCGGGGCACGCATCACCGGCTCTCTGCACATGACCGTACAGACGGCGGTACTGGTCGAAACGCTGGTGGCCCTGGGCGCCCAGGTCCGCTGGGCCAGCTGCAACATCTTCTCCACTCAGGACCACGCCGCCGCGGCAATCGCCCAGGCAGGCGTCCCCGTCTTCGCATGGAAGGGCGAGACGCTGGAGGAGTACTGGTGGGCCACCGAACAGGCCCTCAGTTGGCCGGGCGCCGACGGCCCCAACATGATCGTCGACGACGGTGGTGACGCCACCTTGCTCGTCCACCTCGGTGCCCAAGCCGAACGAGACGGCCGGGTGCCCGACCTCGGACCGGGCGAAAGCGAAGAGCACGGGATAATCGCGGCGACATTGCAGAAGACTCTCCGCACCCGCCCTGGCATGTGGACCAGGATGGCTGCCGGCATAAAGGGCGTGAGTGAGGAGACCACGACCGGCGTCAACCGGCTTCGGCAGCGGGCAGCCGCCGGCGCGTTGTTGTTCCCGGCAATGAACGTCAACGACTCGGTCACTAAGAGCAAGTTCGACAACCTGTACGGCATCCGCCATTCATTGGTGGACGGGATATTCCGGGCTACGGATGTCATGGTGGCTGGGAAGATTGCCGTGGTCTGCGGCTACGGCGACGTGGGCAAGGGGTGCGCCCAGTCGCTGCACGGCCAGGGCGCGCGGGTCCTGGTAACCGAAGCCGACCCCATTTGCGCACTTCAGGCGGCAATGGAGGGCTACCAGGTCGTCACTCTTGAGGAAGTGGCGGGCACCGGCGATATTTTCGTGACCGCCACCGGCAACCGGGACGTGATCCTGGCCGAGCACATGGCCCGCATGAAGCACAACGCAATTGTTTGCAACATAGGCCATTTCAACAACGAGGTCGACGTAGCCGGCCTGGCCCGCTTCCCGGGCATCTCGCGCCATGGCATCAAGGCGCAGGTCGACGCATGGGACTTCCCCGACGGCCATTCGGTGATCGTCCTGGCCGAAGGCAGGCTCGTCAACCTCGGCTGCGCCACGGGGCACCCGAGCTTCGTAATGTCGACCAGTTTCACAAACCAGGTGATAGCCCAGATCGAACTGTTCAACAACAACGCCAGTTATCCCGTCGGCGTCCACGTCCTGCCCCGGCACCTCGACGAAAAGGTGGCCCGCCTGCACCTGGGCAAGCTGGGGGCCCAGCTCACCCAGCTCACCGAAGCCCAGGCCGCCTACATCGGCGTCCCTGTCGAAGGCCCCTACAAGCCGGAGGGTTACCGGTACTAGGGCAACCCGCGGGGCTGCCGGAGACGAAGCCATCGCGCCGTCCCCGGCAGCTGCCGACCGCGACCGGCCGCTGTTGGCCGCCGTTACCCGACTGCTTGCCAGGCGGCGACGTTGCTCCCCGGCAGGCCGTCGACCCTGACAGCGGTGCCGTACGCACAGATCTCGGTCCAGTTGCCTCCCATTTCAGAGGTGTCAAAACGCATGGCCAGCACCGCGTTCGCCCCCTTGGCCTGGGCTTCCTCGGCCATGCGGTTTATCACTTCGTTCCGGCTGTTCGCCAGGTTCTTGGTCATGCCTTTCAACTCCCCGCCGACGAGGGACTTGAGCCCGGCGCCAAATTGGGACCCGATATTGCGGCTCCGCACAGTCAAGCCGAACACCTCCCCCAGGACCTCGCTCACCTTGTAACCAGGGATGTCGTTCATGGTGGAGATCAGCACTCTGGGCTCCTTTCCTGACCTCTTTGTGGCCTGGCTTGCCAGCGGCCCTGACTTGCCGGCAGCCAACGCCACGAACGTAGCCGAGGGGCCCCTGACCGTGCACGTACCCGGCGCCGGCGTGAGGCCTCAACGAACGAACCGGCTCACCGTCTCCACGTGGGGTGTGCCAGGGAACATGTCGACAACGGTGGTCGAATGCAACGCGAACCCCTTGGCCGCCAGCAAGGCGGCGTCCCGCGCCAGCGATGCAACGTCGCAGGACACCAGCACGAAATGACTTGCCCCGGTGCCCGACAGGGCCACGACCGCCCGACGCCCGAGGCCCGACCTGGGTGGGTCGGCCACCACGACGGCCGCCGGCCGGGGCCGCCACCGGGCGACATCGACCCGCAACACCCGGGCGGACGGCACATTCACACGAGCGTCGGCGGCGGACGACGCCGAGGTTTCCAGCACTGTAATTGGCCGGTCCCCTCCGGCAGTAGCAGCAAACAGGCCCACGCCCCCGTAGGCATCCACCACACTGCCGTCCGGGGCGTCTTCCATCGCCGCCTTTACCAGGGCCACAAGCACGCCGGCCCCATCAGGGCGCGCTTGGAAGAACGAGCGGGCCGACACCCGGAACCGCGTGCCGGCGATCTCCTCGAAGATCCACGCCCGCCGGCCGGCAGCAAGATCGTCCGCACCGATCACCCGCACCGACGGCGACAGCCGGGCACCCACGGCGCTGGGGCTGAGGACCGCAAGGCGCTCGCCGGTATGAGCCCCGCAGCGCAGCACCACCTCGGTTGCCGCTCCAAAGCCGCCCTCGGCCAGCAGGCACGCCAACAGCGGGTGTGCCACCTGGCAGCTGTCCACCTCCACAACGTCATGGCCCCGGTACCGGCGGAACCCGGCACGGCCCGCCACGGCCAAGCGCAACGTCGTCCGGTAGCCGAACGGCGCAAGCTCGGGACCGAGGGCCACCACGGGTTCGTCCGCTACCCCCTGGCGCCCCAGGACCCCCAGGACCATCGACATTTTCAACCGGCGTTGGGCCGCCAGGGAAACGTGTTGCCAACCGCAGCCTCCACACCCGCGCTCGGCGTGCGGGCAGGGAGCCGGTACCCGGTCGGGCGAGGCCTCCACGACCGTCCTCAGCACGGCGCGGGAGTAGTCGGGGTGCACCTGGCTGATCTCCACATCTACGGTCTCGTTCGGCAAAGCGCCTGCCACCAGGACCACACGGCCATCCTTGGCACGGGCCACCGCTTCGCCCCCCACTGCCATTGACGCCGTTTCCAACCGGACCAGCCCTCCGCTGCCGCCCCTGGCCACTATGCCGTTCCCCAGGCAAGCTCTGCCCCCCGTGGGAGGTCACTCGTCCTCATCGCTACCGACAATCACAACTATACCCAGAAGAGATGGGTTAGCATCCCGCAAAGGAGTCCCTCACATAGTGGAGGAGGTGGTCCATGACAAACATAGAGGAGACTGGGGCCTCGCTCAGCGAGGCTCAAATCGCGGTCCACTGGCGCGAGGAGGAGTACCTTCACCCTCGCACCCGGTTTATCGGCCAGGCCAATGCTTCGGACCCAGCCATATACGAGCGCTTCAGCGAGGCGCGCTTCCCGGATTGCTTCCGGGAGTACGCCGACCTGCTCGACTGGGACCAGTACTGGCACACGACGCTGGACACGAGCAACCCCCCGTTCTGGAAGTGGTTCGTCGGGGGGCGCCTCAACGCCAGCTACAACTGCGTTGACCGCCATCTGGCGACCGGGGCCAACAAGGCCGCCTTCGTCTGGGTACCAGAACCCGAAGCTGAACAAACGATGACCATCACTTACCGGGAACTGTACGTTCGGGTCAACGAGTTCGCCGCCCTGTTGAAGGGGTTCTGCGGCCTCGGGGCCGGGGACCGGGTTACCTTCCACATGCCGATGGTCCCCGACCTACCCGTCTCGATGCTGGCGTGCGCCCGACTGGGCGTCGTCCACTCCGAGGTCTTCGCCGGCTTCTCCGGCACTGCCTGTGGTGGCCGCATAGCTGACTCCGGCAGCCGGGTCCTGGTCACCATGGACGGTTACTACAGGGACGGGAAACTTCTCGACCACAAAGCCAAGGCTGACGAGGCCGTGGCCGCCGCCAGAGCTCAGGGCACCGAAATCGAAAAGGTCCTCGTGTGGAGGCGCCATCCCGGGAAGTACCTTTCCAACAGCCCCATGGTGGAAGGGCGCGACCACTTCGTGGACGAGGTCATCGGCGATTACCTACGCACGCGGGTGGATCCGGTCTCGATGCCAGCCGAAGCCCCTCTGTTCCTGATGTACACCAGCGGCACGACCGGTAGGCCCAAAGGTGCCCAGCACTCCACGGGCGGCTACCTGTCGTACGTGGCCGGCACATCGAAATACTTCCTCGACATCCACCCTGACGACACCTACTGGTGCGCTGCCGACATCGGCTGGATAACCGGGCACTCCTACATCGTCTATGGGCCCCTGGCATTGGGCACCACGAGCCTGCTGTACGAGGGCGCCCCGGCCTACCCCGACCCCGGCCGGCCCTGGAGGATAGCCGAACGTCTCGGCGTGAACATCTTTCACACTGCGCCGACGACGATCAGGATGCTGCGCAAACTCGGCCATGACGAACCGGCCAAGTACGACTACCACTTCAAGCTGATGTGCACTGTTGGCGAGCCCATCGAACCCGAAGTATGGCGTTGGTACCACGAGATGGTCGGCAAGGGCGAGGCCGCGATAGTTGACACCTGGTGGATGACCGAGACAGGAGGCTTCCTGGGCAGCACGCTCCCCGCGCTCAAACCGATGAAGCCCGGCAGCTGTGGCCCCGCCGCCCTCGGCATATACCCCGTGATATACGACGAAGACGGTGGCACGGTCGAGGCGGGCAGCGGGAAGGCCGGGAACATTTGCATGCGCAACCCGTGGCCAGGGATAATGCAGACCATTTGGGGCCAGCCCGATCGCTTCGTCCAAACTTACTACGCCAAGTACTGCCACGATAAATCAAGCAGCGACTGGCGCGACTGGCCCTTCCTTTGCGGGGACGGGGCTGTGCAGGCGATCGATGGCTATTACCGCATCCTGGGCCGGATCGACGATGTCATCAATGTCGCCGGTCACCGCCTCGGTACCAAGGAACTGGAGTCCGCAGTGCTGACAGTACCCGAGGTAGCCGAAGCCGCCGCAGTACCAGTGATAGACGAAGTGCGTGGTCGCGTTGTCGAAGTGTACGTAGCCCTCCAACCGGGCGTCGCTGCCAGCAAGGACATTGAGGACAAGGTCAAGGCCTCGATCGAGACCGAGATCGGCAAGGTGGCCCGGCCCAAGAACGTCTGGATAGTCCCGGACATGCCGAAAACTCGCTCCGGCAAGATAATGCGCCGGGTAATCGCGAGCATTTCCAACTTCACCGATGTCGGCGATATCACGACATTGGCCAACCCGGACGTCGTCGAAAGCATCCGGCGTCAGGTGTACAAGCAAAAGGCAGACCGAGGCGAGGCCCCCAGGGAGTTGACTCCCAAGGAGCTCGAGGAGATCAAGTCCTTCGGTCACGCCGAGTAACAGCTGCCCTGGGGCGGCCACCGCCCCTAAACCAAGACCGGCCGGCTCTCCCAGAGGGAGCCGGCCCACGAACAAAGGAGCCCGAATGCCCGAACAACCGGCACCCGCTGCACCTGGCCCTCTGGCCGTGGCCGACCCCGCCCCGCTGGGGTTAGCCGGCTTCGCCCTGACCACGTTCGTCCTGTCAGTCCACAATGCCAACTGGGCGCCTGACCTCATCTGGGTCGGCCTTGCCCTGTTCTACGGTGGGCTGGCGCAGTTCATGGCCGGCCAGCACGAGTTCAAGAACAAGAACGCCTTCGGTGCCACCGCTTTCACGACTTACGGAGCCTTCTGGATGGCCTTGGGTGCGTTCGTCCTCCTGATCCTGGCTGGCGCCATCCCGGCGTCGGTCAATATCAACGACGCTCTCGGATGGTTCCTCGCCAGCTTTGCCATCTTCAACGCCTACATGCTTGTTGGTAGCTCCCGGGTCAACAAGGCCGTCTTCGCCGTGTTCGCCACGCTGCAGGTCACCGAGATCATCCTTTTCATCGCTGATTTCGTCGCTACGCAGCACCCTGCGCTGGGCAGGGACCTCAGTCACCTCGGGGGGTACTTCGGCGTCTTGACGGCCGCCTGCGCCTGGTACGCCTCGGCTGCCGGTGTGATCAACAGCATGGGCCCCAAGCCCGTCCTCAAGGTGGGTACGCCTCTATGGCGTCCCACCGGCAGGTGAACCTCCGCTGTTGCCGCCAGTCGTTCCGGCAACGCTGAGCGATTAGCGCCCGCAAGCAACGGGCCGGCCCTTCGCAAGGGGCCGGCCCGTTGTGCCGTGGCCAACTCCAACCGCCGGGCGGGGACCACCTACAGGGTGTTCCGGCCCGACCCAGACGGCTTCAAGATCCTGAGCGACAGCCTCGGCCACGAGATGGGCGACAAGCTGCTGGTCCAGGTGGCCAACCTGGACGGGCGCCGCGCCGAGCCTGGTCCGCACGATCCTGCAGCTGGGCAACAACCTGGGCGCAACCGTCATCGCTGAGGGCACCGAGGCCTCAAGCCAGCATCACTGCCTGCGCGAGATCGGCTGCGGGTCGGGGCAGGGCTTCCTGTCCTCGCCCCCGGTCCCGGCAGCAGAACTCGACAGTCTCGTCGCGGCGGTCGCTCCGCCCGCGCCCGCCCGGGAGGATGGGCAGGACCATCCACGGGCGCCGACGGTAGGTTAGGACAACGAGGTTAGGGCGGCGGTGAGTTAGGGCGGCGGTGGGTTAGGGCGGCGGTGGGTTAGGGCGGCACTGCATTAGAGTTGCCCTTCATTCCCCCAACGGCCGCTCTCGGGCCGGTTACAGGCTCCTCGAGCGGCCGTACCTGTGGCTTGTAGGCGTCGTCGTAGCGTGGAACCTCTGGAGCCTGCGGGCCGTGACATTGCCCGTGGCGTACCTCGAGGACGCCTCGGTGCACGAAGAGATGGTGCGTTTCGCGACCAGCGTAATCGAGCACGGCAGGCTCCCGTTTACGTCCTGGTTCCCGTACGTCGGCCTCGGTTCGGCCCAGTACCTCCATTACCAAAGCCTGGCCTCCGTGATCACGGGCCTCGCCGGGACGGTCGTCGGCGCTGGCACTGCTTTCCGTTGGTCGATGTACCTCCTGGTTGCATTTTGGCCGGCCGCCATCTACTCGTCGGGAAGGCTCCTTGGCCTACCCCGGGCGGCGAGCACGGCAGCCGCGCTCCTATCGCCCTTCGTGGTCAGTTACACCGGGATCGCCTTCGAGCGCGGCGCCTACTCCTGGATAGGAGGGGCCGAAGTCTGGACCCAACTGTTTGGCTCGTGGGCCCTGGCGTTCGCACTGGCTGGCACGTGGCGCGCGTTCGGTGATGCCCGCTTTATCTGGCTTGCGTCCGCACTTGTGGGCTTGACCGTCGACTTGCATTTTCTGTGCGGCTACCTGGCCTTCCTTGCCATTGTCGTCTTCGCCCTGGTCGCTGAGGGACGGCTCCGGGAGCGAGTGACCAGGGCCGCCGTCCTCTTGGCAGGGTCGTTGGTGGCAGCGGCCTGGGTCGAGGTGCCCCTCATCATGACGACCACGTGGTCGGCTGTCAACGAGGACCTGGCCAGCACCGATTACGTCAGGGGTTATGGCGCCCGCCAAGAATTGAAGTGGCTTTTCACGGGCCAGCTCTTCGATGCCCGCCGCGCGTTCCCCGCCATTAGCGTTGCCGTGCTCGTGGCTTTGGTGGTCGCTCTCGCTCGCTGGCGGGCAAATCCCGTCGGGCGCGCCCTCATCGCGCTGTTCATCGCCGCATTGCTCCTGAGCTTCGGGGCGACGACCTGGGGGCCTCTGGTCAACCTGGTGCCTGCGCACGCGGATCTGTACTTCCGCCGCTTCACCATGGGCAGCCAGTTGGCCGGCACCTACCTGGCCGGCACGGCGGTAGCTTTCGCGTGGGGCCTATGGCAGCGGCTGCTGGCCGGCCTCGGCGGCAAACGCCTCAGCTGGACCGCACTCGGTTGTTTCGCCGCCGCCATTCTGGCGTGGTTCTCTCCGGCCTACAACGAGATCGCTCGTTACGACCGGTCCGATGCCGCTACAATCGCCAGTCAGCGGACCGCGGAGAGCACCGACGGCGCCACGCTCGCCCCGCTCGTCAACTACATCAAGCAGCACGACGACGGCCGGGCCTATGCCGGCGAATCCAGTAACTGGGGCCAGGACTTCAGGGTCGGGCTGGTGCCCGTTTACAAGTACCTCGAAACCCAGGGTGTCGACGAAATGGCGTACCTGGTCCCGACCTTGTCGTTGATGCTCGACCCTGAAGCCAATTTCGACGAGAGCAACCCGTCTGACTACGCCCTTTTCGGCGTGCGCTACGTCCTCTTGCCGACAGGCACGGGCCCGCCAGTGCCAGCGCAGCGGGTAATGGCCGACGGCATGTACTCGCTGTGGCGGGTCAGTGGCACAGGCTATGTCGAGCTGGTCCGGGTGACAGGCACGTTGGCCGCCAATCGTTCCGACATAGGCAACCAATCGGCGGCATTGCTAGCGACACTGGCCCCCAACGAAGATTGGTCGGTGCAGTGGCCCGGCATGCCACCCCCCCCAAGGCCACAGGTGGCCGGGTACCTCGGGGGGCCCGATCTCGGGCCGCCCGGTGTCATCGAGAACGAGCAGCCGGATCTGGCCAGCGGGGCCCTCAGCACGGAAGTCAAGCTGACCCAACCGGGGACCTTGCTGCTGTCGGCGGCTTATGACCCGGGTTGGCACGCGTGGGCCAACGGTCGTCCAGTGAAGACGGAGATGTTGGCCCCTGCCTTCGTCGGCGTGCAACTCCCTAAGGGCCAGTACCACGTCGTGTTCCGCTACGTCGGCTTCCGCTGGTACCCCGAGCTGTGGTGCGCTGGGCTGGTCAGCTTGGCCGTTACGTTTGCCCTGGGCCGGCGCTCGCACCGGCGTGACCGTGCCAGTTCTCCGGCGGCCGTTACGGCGTAGCGCCGCTGCCCGCGCCCTGTTCCTCCAGGCGCCGGTCCTCCATGCGTTGGGCGATACGCCGCACGCGTTCGACGTGAGCGAAGAGGTGATCGCGCGCCCGCGACGATTCGGGGCTCAACCCCGTCAGCTGTTCGACCCGCCAGTGCCGCACCGTCGGCGCCAATACCTGGTCGTGGAAGATGGCGAGGCTGTAGATGCCCTCCTTGGCTATGGCGGCGGTGTGCGCACGGTAACCCGCTATGCCCGTTCCCGGCATAGCGAAGTTCTCCGCGACGCGGTCGATGGCCATGACCATCTCCGACGGGACGAGTTCGATGGCGGCACTCGCGAGGTCCCTGTAGAACAGGTAGTGGAGGTTTTCGTCAGCGGCCACCCGCTTCATGATGTCGTACCCAACCGGATCGTCAAGCGCCTTGGCCGTGTTGAAATGGGCCACCCTGGTCGCCAGTTCCTGAAGGGCAACGTAGACCAGGGTACCAGCCTCCGACCACGGCTCTGGCACGATGCCGCCCGAAACCTGCTGCATGCGGCCACGCTCGAGCACGATGGGGTCGACCAGGCGCGACACGGTAACCCAGTCCCGCAGGACGATCGAGTGCCGGCCCTCCTCCGCCGTCCAGCGATGTACCCAATCGCCCCACGCCCCCTCGACCCCCAGGGCCGAGACCAGCGCGCCGGTGTAGTACGGGAGGTTGTCCTCGGTGAGCAGGTTGACGAAGACGGCGCTGCGCACGCCCGGCGACAAGCTCGGGGTCGTGGCGGGTTCCCAGGTTGCGCCCCGCACAATCTCGCTGCCGCGGTCCCAGGGCACCATCTCGTGGGGGAACCATTCACGCGCGACCGAGAGATGGCGCTCCAACAACCTGGACGCGACCGGTTCGAGTTCGTGCAGAGGGAAGGTTGGCACTGCTGGGAGGCTAGGCGGTCTGGGAGATTAGACGGCGATTGTCGTCGCCGCTTTGGCGTCGCGCCAGGCGCGCAGGGGGTTCAGGCCTCCAGTAGCCGCCGCCACGCCGTGTCGACACCGGCCACCAACCCTCCGTCGACGATCGCGTCGCCACCGAGGGCGCTCGTCCTGACATCGGGGACGATCGGCACGATCCCACGGAGCTCGGCAGCGACCGCGCCCGCTAGCCCCGGAGCGGATCCGATGCCACCCCCGAGCACGACAAGGCCGGGATCGACCACGGATGAAACCGACGCCACCGCTTGAGCAACCAGACGCGCCTCTTCGGCAACAACTGCCGCCGCTCGCGCGTCGCCCCCGGCAGCGGCGTCGAAAACGCCCTTCGCCGACAGCCGGCCGGTCATGCCATGGCGGCGCGCCGCGTCCACGACACCGGCCGCTGAGGCGACTCTCTCGAGCGACCCGCGGCGCCGCGGGTCGAGGGCCCCAAGCGGCCCCGCCGACGCCAGCGGGCCCTCCGAGCCCTGCGGGCCGGTCGAGCCAAGCGGGAGGAAACCGATCTCCCCTGCCGCCCCGTGCGCGCCGGTATGGAGCTTCCCGGACAGCACGAGGCCCATGCCGATCCCAGAGCCGACGGAAACGAACGCGAACGTGTCGACCTCGCGCCCGTGACCGTGGTCCCGCTCGGCCAGCGCGGCCAAGTTCACGTCGTTCTCGATGATGGTCGAGGCGCCGAACGCATGGCGCAGCTCGGCCAACACCCCTGGGCTCTCCCAACCCGTCATCGCCAGGGTCAGCACGTTGCGGCTCTGGTCGTAGACGCCGGGGCTCCCGACGATGGTCTGGGTCACTTCGGCGCGAGTGATCCCCGCGTCACCGACGAGCTCGTCCGCCAACCCGACGAGCCCGGACAGGCGCGCGTGCATGCCCGCCGCATGAACGCCGCGCTGGCCGCGGACGCGCACCCTGCCCGACAGGTCGCCGATCGCGCCCCGGACGTACTCGGCGCCAACGTCGAGCGCTAGCACGAAGCCGGCCTCCGGGTTCACCTCGTAGAGCAGAGCGGCAGGGCCGCGGCTGCCCGACTGGCGACCGGCAACACGTACCAGCCCGCCGCGCTCCAGGTTGACCAGCGCCAGGCTGACCGTCGGCTTCGACAGCCCGGACAGGCGACCTAAATCCGCACGCACCAGGGGCCCGCGCCTGCGCAGCGCGGTGATGACCGTTTCTTCGTTCATGGCGCGCATCAACTGAGGCCGTCCAGCAACGACCTCGTCCAAGCCCGGCCTCGTCGCCCACCCGCCGCCCGCGAGTTGCGTCGGCCGTACGTTCACGTATGGACCTCGCTCGTCCGGCTCTCCTCCTTGCAGACAGGTAGCTTTCCTGTCAGTATGGCACAAGGCCCGGCAGGCCGGCCGATCAAGAGAGGTCGCATGAGGACAGTCCTGGGAGTGGACTTTGGGGGCACGAAGATCGCACTCGCCCTTTGCGACCTCGACGGGCGTTGGCTCGCTGAAAAAGTCCTGCCCACATGCCCCGCTGACGGCGGTGACGCCGTTTTGGCCCGGGGGCTCTCCGCCGGCCGGGCGCTCCTCACAACCATCGACGAGGGCTACCAACTGGCTGGGGTCGGTGTTTCCACCATCGGCACCCCGCTGGACAGCGGTGTCGAACTGGCACCGGCAATCCCGGGCTGGGAGCACGTGGCGCTGGGCCGGTCGGTAGAAGCCGCTTTTGCCGTCCCCGTCAAAATGGCGACCGACGTAAAGGCGGCGGCAACCGCGGAGGCACGCTGGGGTGCCCTTGCCGGCGCTGACCCGGCGATCTACCTCAACCTGGGGACGGGGCTGGCGGCGGCCATCGTGGTAGGTGGTTGTGCCCTGGCGGGAGCCCACGGCGCGTCAGGGGAAATCGGCTACAACCTTGTGGGCCGCCGTTCTATCGGTCTGGCCGGAGGCCCCCGCCGGATGCTCGAGGACACGGTCAGCGGCATGGGGCTTGCCGCGGCCGGCTCCCGGCTCTTCGGCCGGCCGGTGACAGCCAGGGACATCTTCGAGGCCGCCGAGGTGGACCCCAAGGCCGACGCCCTGGTCAGCAAGTTCATAGGCGAGCTCAGCCTCCACCTCGTCAACCTCGCCATCGCCATTGACCCTGCCCGCATCGCCGTCGGCGGCGGGATAGCGAGATGCTGGGGACGCCTGCGCGGACCACTCGAACAAGCCCTGAAGTCCGGGGTGCCCTTTGCCCCGGAGCTGGTCCTGGCCGCTTACCCCTTCAACGCCTCGCTCGTCGGTGCAGTGGCCCTGGGCGCTGAGGCCGCCGGCGTTTGCCTGGATGATGGCGCCTACTTAACCGCAATGAAACACTGAGGAAAGGGATCATCATGAAACGAGGGAGATCATTATGAAAAAGCGCTGGTTCGGAATCGCACTGTTGGGCCCGTTCGTGCTGACCATGGGCCTGACGGCTGTCTCGCCGACAGCGGGCGCCAGTGGGGACCGCTCATCATCGACGTCAGGCATACTCACCATTTCCAACGAGTCCGGGCAACTGTGGACCTGCGGGTTCAACCCGTTCAACCCGGCTGTGGCCAGCATGACTGCCGGCTTCGTCTACGAACCGCTGGTTTTCGTCGACACCCTGGAGAGCGGCAAGACAACCCCCTGGCTCGCGTCGTCGTACGCCTGGAGTAACGGCAACAAAGTCCTCACCTTCACCATCCGCAAGGGTGTCAAGTGGAGCGACGGCACCCCCCTGACGGCAGCCGACGTCGTCTTCACATTCAAACTGCTCAAGGCCAATCCCGCTCTTGACCTCAATGCGGTCTGGACAGTGCTGCAGAGCGTTGCTGGCAGCGGGGACAACGTAGTCCTCACCTTCAAGAGCACGGCTGTGCCCTACTTCTATTACGTCGCCGACCAGGTGTCCATCGTGCCCCAGCACATCTGGGCGTCCATCAAGAACCCCGTCACCTACGCCGACAGCACACCCATCGGGACGGGGCCGTACACGGTCAACAAGTGCAGCGGCGAGAACATCGAGTACACCGCCAACCCGACCTATTGGCAACCCGGCCTGCCCAAGGTGAAGACGATCGAGTACCCTGCTTTCACCTCCAACGACCCCGCCAACGAGGAACTGGCCACCGGGGTGGCACAGCTGGGAGCTCAGTTCATCCCCAACATCAAGGCCTTCTACACCTCTAAGAACCCCAATTACCACTACTGGTTCCCGCCCATCGCTAACGTCGACCTCTTCATCAACAACACCGTTGCGCCGCTCAACGACGTCGCCGTGCGTCAGGCCATCGCCTACGGCGTGGACCGCCCGCGGGTCTCCCAGATCGGTGAGTACGGCTACGAGCCTCCCTCCAACCAAACGTCCATCGTCACCCCGACGTTCACATCCTGGTTGGACACTTCGCTCCTGGCCAAGTACAACTACAGCTACAACCCGTCCAAGGCCATCTCCACACTCGAGAAAGACGGCTACAAGAAGGGCTCTAACGGCATATTCGCCAAGGACGGCAAGCAGCTTTCCTTCACGGTCATAAACGTGGGCGGTAACTCCGACTGGGTTGCCGCGGTGCAGGTGGCGGCGTCCGAACTGGCCCAGGTGGGCATCAAGATCAGCCCGGACAACCTGTCCACCACTGATTTCGACAACGACATTTACAACGGCAACTACCAGCTCGCCTACAACAACGAGGTCGGCGGTCCCGGGCCATATTACGAACTGCGCCAGCTGCTCTTCAGTGCCAACAGCGCACCCATAGGCAAGCCGGCGGCCACGAACTGGGAGCGGTACTCCAACCCCGCAACCGACAAGCTCATCGACGACTACGCCGCCACCACGTCCAGCGCGGTGCAACACAGCATCGTCGACCAGCTCGAGCAGGTGATGCTCTCGGACGTCCCCGTCATCCCCATGACCGAAGAGGTTGACTGGTACCAGTACGACACCGCTGCTTTCTCGGGATGGGTCACGCCATCGGACCCGTACGCCCAGCCGGCCATCTACATCTACCCCGACGACGGGGTGCTGTTGCTGCACCTTGTACCCAAATAAGCCCCTGTCACCAACATGCGCACAAGTGACCGCAATAACTCGGTAACCGTCGCAACAGCGACGAGGAGGTAGTCGGATGAGCCCAGGCGGCGCAGGAGCGGTTTGATGCGCTACGTCTTGCGCCGCCTGGGTTTCTTCCTGGTCACCCTGTGGGCCTGCCTCACCATCAATTTCGCCTTGCCCCGGCTGATGCCGGGCAACCCGGCCATCGCCATGATGTCCCGGTTCAAGGGCCGTATCAACGGCCAGGCGCTGAAGGCCCTGGAGATCGCCTTCGGCGTCAACAGCAGCGAAAGTGCTATCAGGCAGTACTTCACCTACCTGAGTAACACCATTACGGGGCACTTCGGCGTGTCCCTCACCTTCTTCCCTGATCAGGTCTCCCGGGTCGTGTTCTCCGCTCTTCCCTGGACGCTCGGGCTAGTCGGGACCACCACAGTGCTCGCCTTCCTGGCCGGGACGTTGATAGGCCTTGGGTCCGCCTGGAGGCGCGGCGGCCTTCTTGACAGCCTCCTCCCACCCATCTTCGTGATCGTTTCCGCCTTCCCCTACTTCTTCCTGGCCCTTATGGGGCTCCTGTTCTTCGCCGTCGACCTGCATTGGCTGCCCCAGGGCTTCGGGTACTCCAACACGGACACGCCCAACCTGAGTTGGCATTACATCGGCGACGTGCTGAGCCACGCCATCCTGCCTGCGCTGGTGATCCTCGTCACCTCCATAGGAGGTTGGGTGCTCACCATGCGGAACAACATGATCTCCACCCTTTCGGAGGACTACGTGCGCATGGCCCGGGCGAAAGGGCTCTCGCCGCTGCGGATCATGTTCGCCTACGCCGGCCGCAACGCCATACTCCCCAATCTCACCGGCTTTGCCATGTCCCTCGGCTTCGTGGTGTCGGGCGCCATCCTGGTCGAGTACGTCTTTGACTATCCCGGTATCGGCTACATGCTCCTGCAGGCTGTGGAAAACGAGGACTACGCACTCATGCAGACCCTGTTCTTGTTCATAACGGTGGCAGTCCTGGTCGCAGTCCTGGTGATGGACTTCGTGACCATGGCGCTCGACCCGCGTACCCGCAGCCAGGGCTAGCTGAGCAATGAGCACCGCGACCCTGCCGGACAACCTCCCGTCTGAAACCCGGGCAACCTGGGCACGCTTGCGCGCAGGGCCACTGGGCGGTCTCCTGCGCGCCATCTCATCCAACCGAAAGGCCACGGCCGGCCTGGTGATCCTGGTTGTCTTCTGCTTCCTGGCCGCCTTCCCGGGGCTCATTGCCCACGACAACCCCCAGGCTGAGATCTACTCCCCCACGCTGGGACCGTCGGGTGCTCACCTGCTCGGCACGACCGCTTACGGCCAAGACCTTTTCGCCCAGCTCATCTACTCCACCCGCGAGTCACTCCTGATCGCCCTGGCCGCTGGAGCGCTGGCCACGGTGCTCTCGGTGATCATGGGGGTGACTGCCGCCTACGTGGGAGGTTTGGTCGACGACGTCCTGAGCCTGGTCACCGACATCTTCCTGGTCATCCCCGCCTTCCCGCTCATCGTGGTGATCGCCGCTTACTCCAAGAACGGTGGCGACCCCATCCTCATCGCCGTGCTTGTGATCACCGGGTGGTCCTACGGTGCTCGCCAGCTGCGCGTCCAGGCCCTTTCGATCCGCAACCGGGACTTCCTGGTGGCTGCCCGGCTCCGCGGAGAGCGGCGCTGGCGGGTAATCATGTCGGAGATCTTGCCAACCATGACCTCCCTGATCGTGGCGATCTTCCTCGGCACGACTCTGTATGCCATCGTCGCCGCTGCCGGTCTGCAGTTCGTGGGCCTCGGCAACCCGGACACCCTTTCGTGGGGGACCATGCTGTACTGGGCACAGAACAACGAGGCATTGCAGGCGGGTTCCCCTCTCTGGGCGATCACGCCCGGGTGTTGCATAGCCATGCTGGGGGCAGCTTTCGCCCTTTTGAATTACGCCTTCGACGAGGTGAGCAACCCCGCTCTGCGGCCGGTGCGAAGGAAGCGCCGGTGAGCGCCGTCCTAGAGGTGGAAGATCTCTGCGTCGACTACGTAATGTCCGGCGGTACGGCTAAGGCCGTAGACAGGGTGAGCTTCAAACTTTCCTCGGGAGAGTTCCTCGCGGTGGTGGGCGAGTCCGGCTGCGGCAAGTCAACCCTGCTGTTCGCCATCGCCCACCTTCTGACTCCCCCGGCCGAGGTCGCCGGCGGAAAAGTTGCTTTCTCCGGGCAGAACATGGTGGCGATGTCAGAAAAGGACCTGCGAGCCCTGCGCTGGCGTGACCTTTCGGTGGTGATGCAGTCCGCCATGAACGCACTCAACCCGGTGACTTCCATCGGGGCGCAGTTCTCGGACGCCATGAAGGCACACGGCGAGAAGGACCTCAAGGTTGTCCGCGCCCGTTCCGAACACGTGCTCTCCATGGTGGGCATCGATCCTGTCCACCTGGCCAGTTACCCCCACCAGCTCTCGGGAGGGATGCGCCAACGGGCCATGATCGCCATGGCTTTGCTGTTCTCGCCCCAACTCATCCTGATGGACGAGCCCACTTCGGCACTTGACGTGGTGGCCCAGCGCTCCCTGATGGTCCAGATCAAGCAACTACAAGCAGAGCTGGGCTTCGCCGTGATCTTCGTGACCCACGACATGTCCCTGGTCGCCCACTTCTCGGACCGGGTAGCAGTGATGTACGCGGGACAGGTCGTCGAGACCAGACCGACGCAACCCCTTTTCAAAGGCCCTTTGCACCCCTACACACGCGGCCTGCTCGATGCCTTCCCCTCGGTTTATGGGCCCAGGGCCTCGCTGGAGGGGATCCCCGGGAACCCCCCGGACCTCACCAGCCTGCCATCCGGGTGCAACTTCAGCCCTCGCTGCCCCAAGACCACCGCGCGGTGCACCACCACCGACCCTGGGCTGTACGAGGTGGATGACGCCCAGGTCCGCTGCGTCCTCTACGACAACGAGGTGACGAGCCGTGACTGACGCCGCCGGACAGCCTCGGGGCGGCACCCCTGCGGTCTTGCTCGAGACGCGGGGGCTTACGCGTCACTTTCGCATCGGCGGTCTTCGCGGGCACCTTTTGCACGCGGTGGACAACCTGGACCTGGCCATCACCGAACGGGAGATCGTGGCCCTCGTGGGCGAGTCCGGCTCGGGGAAATCCACTGTGGCGCGGCTGCTGGCCATGGTCTACCGGCCCACTTCGGGAGTGATCTCCTTTCGCGGTCGGCCCATCTCCACTCTGCGCCGACGCCACCAGGTGCTGGCCTACCGCGCCCAGGTCCCCATGGTTTTCCAGGACCCCTTCAGTTCGCTCAACCCGGCACACACCATCGGCTACCACTTGTTCCGCGGCCTCAAGCTGCACCGCCCCGAGCTCAACCGCCATCAACGCCAGTCTGAGGCGGAGCGGGTGCTCGAGGTGGCGGGACTGGTCCCCCCCGCCGCGATCATGACCAAGTACCCCTACGAGCTGTCCGGAGGCCAGCGCCAACGGGTGGGCTTCGCCCAGGCCCTTTCTTACCGCCCGAAGTTGATCCTGGCCGACGAGCCGGTTTCGATGCTGGACGTGTCGATCCGCATCGGGCTACTGAACGTAATGACCCGGTTACGCGAGGACGAGGGCGTTTCCCTCTTGTACATAACCCACGACATCGCGTCTGCCCGTTACGTTTCGGACCGGGTGCTGGTCATGTACGCCGGAAACCTCGTCGAACAGGGGCCCACCGACGACGTGCTGCACAACCCCGTTCATCCCTACACCCGCCTACTCCTTTCGGCCGTGCCCGACCCTAGGGCAAAGATGTCGATTACCTCCGCCGATGTGGGTGAACCGCCTCGCGTGATCGACCCCGGGGAGGGCTGCCGTTTTCGCTGGCGTTGCCCCTTGGCCATCGATGTCTGCGCACGGGTGACCCCTCACCTGCGCCCCGCCTCGCCGGGTCACGAGGCGGCTTGCCACGTCACGGCCCCCGCTGACGCAGCGGCCGGATCTCCTCCGGCGACGCCGTGGACGTAATAGCCTTCGGCTCGACTTTCCTCGAACTCGTGTTCGGGCATGTCGACCGCCTCCCTGGGCCCGGGGAGGAGATCTTCACCGATGAGTTCGCCATCTCCTGCGGCGGCGGCGCCGTCACCGTGGCCAGCGCCGCGCAGCGTTCCGGCGTTCGGGCAGGCATCGCCACGGTGCTCGGCACCGACCTCGGCTCACGGGTGGTGTGGGATTACTGCCAGAGAGAAGGCATCGACCTCTCCCCCTCGGTGCGTACCGCCGGCCCCGCAGCAGGGATAACGGTGGTGCTCAACTTCCAGGGTGAACGGGCCTTCATATCCCACATCCCGGGACGGACGACGGCGCAGGAGACACAGATCGACCGGTGGCGGGGCGTCCTCGAGCAACATCGTCCGGCGTGGGCCTACCTACACGCCGGGCGGGGCGTGGCACCCTTGCTCCGTGACGCCAGGGCGCTCGGCACATCAGTGGCGCTCGACGTCGCCTTCGGGGCGATCGACGAGGGTCGGGACGAGGTCATAGAGTGCGTCCGCCTCGCTGACGTCTTCGTCCCCAACGAACACGAGCTCCGTCGCCTCAGCGGCGCGGCGACGCTCGACGAGGCGTTCGGGACGGCCTCGGTCTGGGGCACGCCGATCGTCACTAAACGCGGCCCGCAGGGCGCCGTCGTCTTCGAGGCCGGCCGTGCCACGACGGTCGTCGAGGGCCTGCGAGAGGTAGTTGTGCGCGATCGCACTGGCGCGGGCGATGCCTTTGCCGGTGCCCTCATCGCGACCCTAGTCCGGGGCGGCACACTGGCCGCGGCTGCGGCCGCCGGCAACGCCGCCGGCTCGAGCACCGTAGCCCTGCTCGGCGCCGTCGGCGAAGTGGAGATCGAGGGCATTGGCATCCCGGGGGGGCGCCCTCCGCTCGGTGCCGCTCCGGGAAAGCCAGGGCATGGGCACCAAGCGGCCGGGACCGGGCCTGCTGACACGACCGGCACCAGGGACGAAAAGGAAGGGACGAAAAGGAAAGGGGTGGCCCGACAATGAAATTGACGATCCTGGGCGGAGGAGGCGTGCGGATGCCGGCCTTCGTGCGGGCCGTGCTGACAGGTCGCTCCGACGCGTTCGATGAGATAACCCTGTTCGAGCCGGACGCTTTTCGGCGCGAAACCATTGGGCGGCTGTCGGTTGCGCTGGGGGCCGCGCTTGGCTACGAGGGTGTGGTGAGCGTGACACCCGACGTCGAGGAGGCCTTCGCCGGCACCGATTTCGTGTTCTCCGCCATCCGCGTCGGTGGCGACCGCGGACGCGTTATCGACGAGCAGGTTGCGCTCGGCCGCGGGCTGGTCGGCCAGGAGACGACGGGCCCCGGTGGCTGCGCCATGGCCCTGCGCACCATTCCTGTGGTCCTGGCTTATTGCAAGTTGCTGGCCCGCATCGCGCCACGCGCTGTGCTCATCAATTTCACGAACCCGGCGGGCATCATCACCCAGGCGCTTTCCCAGTACGGCGGCGTTCGCTCCGTCGGGGTGTGCGACACGCCGAGCGGCACCCTCGAACGCCTCGCCAGCTTCCTCAACGCCGAGCAGGGCGCTGTCTCGTTCGCTTACAGTGGCCTCAACCATCTCGGATGGATCTCGTCGTTCACCGTCGACGACCACGAACGCATAGACGACCTACTGGCACGCTACGAGGAGCTCCAGCACTTCGACCACCGTTTTGCCGCCTTTGACCCGGCACTCGTGCGACGGCTGCGGGCCATCCCCACTGAGTACGTCTACTACTACTACGAGCCACGCCGGTACGTGGAGGGCGTTGCCCGGGCCGGCACCAGTCGTGGTCAGGACGTGATGCGGCTCAACGAGGAGCTGCTTGGCGGTCTGGCCCAGGCGTTCGCCAAGGGCGACGTCGAGGATGCGTGGTCGACCTACTCCATGCTCATGGGGGTACGCCGCGACACCTACATGCGCACCGACACCGAGGGTGACAACGGCCAGGAGGAGGTCCGGGCACGCCGGCGCGCCGCAGCTCCAGCTCACCTGGCCGACAAGGAGATCGGCGGCTACGAAGGGGTGGCGCTCCGAGTCATAGACGGCCTGACCTCACGCCGGCCGGGCCAGGTCATCGTGAACACGCGCAACGGCGCCAGCGTCGGCTTCCTCGAGCCCGACGACGTCGTCGAGGTCCCGGCACTCGTGCATGGCGGGGGGATCCAACCACTGGCGGCCGGCGAACTGACGCGCTCGGCGCGAGGACTGGTCATCCAGATGAAGGAGTACGAGCGGACCGTCGTCGAAGCCGCGGTCACCGGTAACGCCGCTCTGGCGGAGCTGGCTCTCACGCTCAACCCGCTCGTGCCCGGCATCGGCGTCGCCCGTGACCTTTTCGCCGAGTACCGCGAACTCCACGGCGAGGACCTGGCGTACCTGCGCTAGCCCCAGGCGTAGGCGCGCCGGTCGACGTTGAAGCCCTCCACCTCGACGGCGACCTCTGCCCCCGGGACGGCGGGGTAGGAAACCCGCAATTCAAGCTGCTCGCCGGCGAAGAGGGTTACGTCGTTGTCGCTCCAGCGGACGGGCGCAACGGGCGTGCCCGCAGACACCACCGAAGCGTGCAGCCCAACCGCCGGCGTGCCCGCAGGCGAGGCGTTGCGCAACGTCACATGGGCCGTACACCGGCCCGAGGCGACCGGCCCGAGCTCCGCACCAGCATCGATGGTCACCGACGGAAGGTGCTCCAAGCCGGTGAGGTCCGCGAACTGAGCGAGAGGGGTGTGGTGCCAGGGCCCCTGGTCCCAGTCGAGGACGTCAGGAGTAGTGGAAAGCCAGTACACGTTGCGGGTCGTGGACGAGCCGGCCGGCCCCGCCATGTGCAGGGCCAGAAAGTACGTGGCGCCGCCGACCGGCGGGACCAGCACCGCGGCGAGGGGGACAACCCCACGCGCAGGGACTTCGGCCACCTCGTAGCGCTCGGCCGACACTACCGAGCCAGTCAGGTCGCGCACCTCCACGGCCAGTTCGAACGGCCCCGCTTCGTGGTGGCCCCGGTTGACCACCTCGACAGTGCCCGCCCCATAGTCGTAGATGGGGTGCACAAGCTCGTTGGCCTTCTTGGCGCCAAAGTAGGCACCTCCCGCGTCGAGGTACCAGTCGTAGAGCTGCCAATTGAGGCTGGGCCAGGCACTGTTGAACATCCAGTACACGAGACCGGTCGCCGGATTGTCGGCGAACCCCTGGCTCGCGTACGCCTCGAACTGTGCACGCACCGTCTCGTAGTTGGCCAACTGCGCCTTTCGGCAAAAGTCGGTGAGGCTGGTGGGGGCCCCGTAACGGCCGGCCAGAGCCCGGTGGAACACAGCCAGGTTGTCGAAGTCCGAGGGCGGGCCGGCGTGGAACTGCTTGGCCTCGGGTTCCCGCCACAGGCTCTCCAGTTCCCTGTCGGAAAGCATCCGGCGCAGGCTGGGCAAGCGGGGGATCGTGCTCCCGGCGCTCGTCTCAGAATTGAAACCGATGGCACCGCCCCGTTTGGGGTCCTTCGAGTACCAGTACACGGGCGGCACGTACGAGTAAGGCCCCGTCATCTTCATCCCGGAAGCGCCGGCGGCAGCCGTGCCTTCCACCATCGCCGAGGAAACAACCGGCAGTGACCACGCGTTGGCCTTGAGCGCCCCCACATATAGCGAGGCCGTGCGGGGTGGCGGGGCATAGTCGCTACCGATGAGGAACCCGATCACAGAGGGGTGATTGCGCAGTAGGACGGCTTCGCTCGCCATCTGTCGCTCGGCGACCACGAACTCGTGCTCGGACCACACCGTGGTGGGCTCGCGCCTCTCCACCTCCCAGCGCGAGCAGCACTCCCACCCGGGTAGGACCATGAGCCCGGAAGCGTCCGTCATCGCAAAGAACTCAGGGTTCTCGAGCTTGCCCTCAAGACGAAGGGCGTTTAGGCCCATGTCCAAGGCGTAACCCAGTTCGGCGGCCATCCTCTCGGCGTCGTGGCGCAGGAAGATGTCGGGCGCCCAACCGGCACCGACAATCTGGAGCTCCCGACCGTTCACGACGAAGCGCATGCCATCGCCTTTGGCGACGTAGCTGGTGACTGTCCTGACCCCGAAACTGGCGCTTCGCTGGTCGGAGATGAGCCCCTCGACCGCGGCCGTCAGCTCCAGGTCGTAGAGAGGTTGGGGCCCTTCGCCCACCGGCCACCACACCCGCGGCTCGTCAAGGCGTAGCGCGGGCGTGTCCTGCGGTGAGAAGGTCACCATCCGGCGCGCTCCCAATGGGAGGGCTACGTCCCTGCTGAGGACAGCCACGACGGCTTGGCCATCGGTAACCTGGCCCCTCAGCTCGGCCACCACTGGCGTGGCGGAAAGGTTCGCCAACTCGACGGAGATGCTCACGTCCGCGCTTTCCAGGGCCGGTAGCGACGGGAGGGCGGTGACCGCCGGCGGGCTGAGCCGCACGTCACCGGTACGCTCGACGACGACGTCGCGCCAAACCCCCATGTTGTTGTCCGGTGGCCACCGGGCCCAGTCCACCCAGCTGATCGAAAGGTCCTCCAGAGGGTTGCCGGGGTGGACCTCGAGAGCGAGAGCGTTGAGCCCGTTCGTCACGACATCGGTCACATCGAACGACGTGACGCTGTAGGCGCCGGCAGTCTGGTCGGCGGTCGCTACCTGCCGGCCGTTGACCCACACGTCGGCCTTGTGGACCACCCCGTCGATGCGCAGCGTCGTGCGCCCGCTCCCCCTGGTCGTGAAGGTCGTCCGGTACCACCACGGCACCTCGAAGAGGGCCTCGTCGACCTCCTCCATAGCCCTGGACCGCTCGATCCCCGGATAGAGGCCGTTGGCCAGGAGCACAGCCATGACGGTGGACCGCGGCGGCGCCACGTACCAGCCCCGGGCGCAGTAACCGGGCGACGAGATCTCTTCCCCCCCTCCAAGGCTGTTGCCGGTGGTGGAAGCTGAAGAAAGGACTTGCCACGAGCGGACCGGGGCCCTGCTGGCCCGCTCGTGAACTTCGGTGGGCAGGTAGACGTTCATTGTTAGGAAACCTTACCATTACGGTCGCCTCGCTTTGCCACCCCGCCCCCCCGCGCCCTGAAGTGCCCGAAAGCTTCCGGACGTGATTGGCAGTCGCGTGCATTTGGAGGCCCCAGGCGCGGAACCGGCCAATTCCGTGATCGATGCGCCGTCCGCGAGAATACATTTGTAGGTTCCGTGCGCGTCCGGAGGCCTCGTGCACGGGTCGCGCGGTGGGCGCGGACCAAGGCATCATCGCGGTTGCAAACGCTGGGCGCCCCCATACTCAGCTTCGACGAGTTCAATCCCGCCCGGCCTCATCCGCTCGTTAATGTTCCGCCGGTGCTGCCCGGACCGGCCATCATGGGAAGCGTGCTCGAGGCCCGCGACCTGAGCGTGGAAGTCGGCGGGCGCCTCACGTTGTCGGAGGCGTCCTTCACCGTGCGCGCCGGTGACAAGGTCGGGCTCGTCGGCCGCAACGGCGCCGGCAAGACGAGCTTGCTCCGGGTGTTGAGCAGCGAACTGCCGGCTGCCGGCGGCACCGCCCGGGTGCGGGGCGCACTTGGCTTCCTCACCCAGGACCCTCGTCGCCTGGCCGCCGAGGTCGAGGCCACCGGCCTCGCCCACGTGCTGTCCGGCCGCCACCTTGACGAACTGGCTCACCGGATGGAGAAGCTCCGCCTGAGTATGGAGGAGGGCCCGACCGAACGGGCGGTCCAGCGGTACTCCCGGGCCGAGGAGCGGTTCGCCGCCGCCGGCGGCTACGCGGCCGAGGCCGAGGTCCGACGGCTGGTCGCGGGCTTGGGCCTGGCCAACGACCGCCTCGATCTGCCTGTCGGCGTCCTGTCGGGCGGGGAACGCCGGCGCCTGGAGCTGGCCCGGATCCTTTTCGCCGGCAGCGACGTCCTGCTGCTCGACGAGCCCACCAACCACCTGGACAGCGACGCCAAGGCTTGGCTGGTGGGCTTCCTCCGCACCTACCGGGGCGCCCTGCTGGTCGTCAGCCATGACATCGAGTTACTGGACGAATCCATCACGCGTGTCCTGCACCTCGACGAAGGTGTGCTCGTCGAGTACAAGGGGACCTATTCCCAGTACCGGGAGGCAAGGGCCGCCGACGAGACGCGCCTGGCCAAGCTCGCCGGCCGCCAGACCGCCGAGATCAAACGGCTCTCCAGCCTGGCCGCGTCGATGCGCCACCAGACAGCCAAGAGGGCGCGGGTGGCCAAGACCCTCGACAAGCGCGTAGCGCAACTCCAAGCCGTCGCGGTGGCTGCCCCGCCGCGGCGGGAGCGGCGGTACCGGGTCACCTTCCCCGAACCACCTCATACGGGCCGGCTCGTGATCGAGGCCGCGGGGCTGACCAAAGCCTACGGGGCCGAGCCGGTGTTCGAGGACGTGACCTTCGCCGTTGAGCGCGGCCATCGCCTTCTCGTAATGGGCCTGAACGGGGCAGGCAAGACAAGCCTCCTGCGCATCCTCGCCGGCCTCACCGAACCGACTGCCGGCATCTGGCGGTCAGGCGTCGGCGTTTCGATCGGCTATTACGCACAGGAGCACGAGGGCATCGTGGCCGGTCGGACCGTCGTCGACCACCTGCACGAGGAGTCCGCGGCCCCTGAACCGGAACTGCGAGGACTACTCGGGATGTTCGGCCTCGTAGGCGACAAGGCGTTCCAGGACGCCTCGACGCTCTCCGGTGGGGAAAAGACCAAGCTCGCATTGGCCCAGCTCGTGGCCGGCCGCCACAACTGCCTGCTACTGGACGAGCCGACCAACAACCTCGACCCCCCTTCCCGCGAGGCGATCGGCCATGCCTTGTCTGAATGGCCCGGCGCCATGGTTGTCGTCAGCCACGACGCCGGTTTTGTGGCCGAACTGGCCCCGGACCGCGTCCTGATGATGCCGGATGGCACCGAGGACGCATGGGCTGACGACTTCCTCGAACTCGTCACCATGGCCTGAGCCCGTCTCCGCAACCAGGGGACAGCCACGCACCGAGAAGCCGCCTTCGGGCACGGCAAGTCGTACGTGGCGTTCCACATGACCGTCTTGCTACATGACCGTCTTGCTACATGACCGTCTTGCGGCCGTAATAGACGACCCCTGGAGCGTGCTCGACCGGGACTTCTTCGAAGCCCATCCGCAGGTAGAAGCCGTGGGCCTTGGTGTTGGCTTCGGCGACGACCACGTGCACGCCGCTGGCGCCGGCCTTGGCGACCGCGTCCAGGAAGGTCTCCATGAGCCGCCGGCCGTACCCCCCGCCCTGGTACCCGGGCAACAGATCGATGTGCAAATGGGCCGAGTAAGCGCCCAATTCGGGAACGAGCATACGTTCGGGGCAGTACAACGCGGCGAGGAGCTCGTCCTCGGGACCGGCCGGCGGTCCCGGCGGCGGTGGGTAGCGAGTGACAACCCCAGGAAGCCATCGTTGCCGGTATTCAGTCACGAACCGAGCCGTGTCGGCCGTACCGAGCACATAACCGGCCGGCCGACCGCCGGTACCGTCGCCGCTACCGTCGTCGAGGACGAAACAAAGCGACGGCTCGAGGCACAGGTACGGGCCCGCGTAGATATCCGGGAGAAGATCCGGGTGTTCGAACATACCGGTGGCGTCGTCGCCGTGGTCACCCGTCCGCACGCAGATGTCGTAGACAGCGGCACGGTCGCCCTCTCGGTACAGCCGGATGGTCTTCTGGCCCGCTGCTCCGGTTGTAGCCATGTTGAGCATGATGTCACGCCCGCCGGCCAAGGACCAGATGACCGTGGCCGACTGACTAGCGGCTGGTGATCAACGTCCCTTGAGAGCTGGCAACGAGCTCGACCTCGAAGCCGTCGAGGTCTGCCAGGTAACCGGCGTAATGGTCCGGCCCCCCGGCATGAGGGTAGCGGTCCGCGAACAGGGCCGTCCACCCATGGCCCGACGAGGCGTTGACGAGCACGTCCACCTCGGAGGGGTGGCCGGCGTGGAAGGCAAGGTGGTTGAGGCCGGGGCGACGACGGTCGTGAATCCCGCCGGCAAGTGCCGGTGAATGTTCGAGGACTATGTAAGTGCTGCCCAACAGCCAGCTGCGCCCACCCGTCCATTGGCGGTGCGGCCGATAGCCGAGTTCGCCGAGAAGCCAGCCCCAGCTGGCCGTGGACCGAGCGAGATCCGGCACCCAGAGTTCGACGTGGTGTAGGGCACCTTTGCTCACTAGGCAGCATTCTCGCCGGTGGGCCCGGCAATGTGGCGTCATGCCCCGATCCGGCTGGACCAGCCCTGCAGCGCGTTTAGCTACGCTGGCCAGGTGCGGCACTACGCGACAACCGAGTTCGTCACGACCGGGCCCGACAGGCTATGAGCGCCAACGACCAGCCGTTGCCGGTGCTCGAAGTCACCGATCTCCACACGGAATTCCACCTGCGGCACGCCAATGTGCGGGCTGTCGACGGGGTTTCGTTCTCGGTCCGGAGGGGCGAGTGCGTGGGGCTCGTGGGCGAGTCGGGGTGTGGCAAGACAACGGCCGGGCTATCGGTGATGAAACTCCTGCCCAACGTCGGCCACATCACCGGGGGTACCATCCGCCTCAACGGTCGCGACCTGGTCGCCCTCGACGAGAACGGGATGCGCCAGGTGAGGGGCAACGAGGTCGCCATGATCTTCCAGGACCCGATGACCTCGCTCAACCCCACGTGGACAATCGGGCGCCAGATCGCCGAGCCCGTCCGGATCCACAAAGGTGCGTCCAAGAAGGAAGCCCTCGACCGGGCCGTCGAGGTGCTCAGTCTCGTCGGCATGCCACGGCCTGAGGAGCGCCTCCGCCAGTACCCTCACCAGCTGTCCGGGGGCCTCCGCCAGAGGGTCATGATCGCCATCGCCCTGTCATGCGACCCGGCGCTGCTGATCGCTGACGAGCCGACGACGGCGCTCGACGTGACCATCCAGGCCCAGATCCTCGACCTCATCGACGAGCTTCGCCACCGCCTGGACATGGCAGTGCTGCTCATCACCCACGACATGGGGGTCATCGCCGCCCGGGCCGATCGGGTAATGGTCATGTACGCGGGCAAGATCGTCGAGGGCGCCGAGACCGGTGAGCTGTTCGGCACCATGCGCCACCCCTACGCCGAGGCCCTGTTCGAATCCATCCCGCGCCTGGACCAAGACCGAAGCCAGCGCCTGTACTCGATCCCCGGGGTGCCGCCCGATCTCTCCAAGGAATTTGTCGGCTGCCGGTTCGCGCCTCGGTGCCGTTACACCACTGCGCAGTGCGTCGACCTGGGACCACTACTGGCACCAAGCACCGTCATGGCACCGGGCGCGGGACTGGCCAGCGCGGCCGGCGGCCCAGGCACAGGGGCGCCGGCACCCTCCAGCCCGTCGATGCTCGGCGCCGGGTGGGCAACGACACCCGCCGAGCACATCTTTGCCTGCTTCCACCCGGTCACCGCAACCCGCCTGGAGCGGCTTTCGTTCCAGCAGGGTGGCCGCGAGAGTGGCCTTGCGGCCGAGCCCACGCTGGGCCGGGCCCCGTCGCCGGGCCATGAAGCCGAACTGTTGGAAGGCGACCTGCGGCTCGGGGAAGCCGTGCCCAACGGCCCCGGTAACCTCAGCAGGCCGGGCCGAGGAGGCCGCGCCGCACAAGGGAGGGCCGACCCCCTCATCTCAGACGGGCCCAGCCACGCCGACCCGGGCCAGGGCTCACCGGCTCTCCAGGTCAACCAGCTCGAAAAGCAGTACGCGGTCACGGCGGGGGCGGTCATGCAACGTGTGATCGGCACCGTAAAGGCAGTGTCTAACGTTTCGTTCACTGTTCGCCAAGGGGCGACGTTCGGGTTGGTGGGCGAATCGGGCTGCGGCAAGACCACCATCGGCCGCCTCGTCGTCGCCCTGGAGCGGCCGACCGGGGGGGCTGTGCACTTCGAAGGCGAAGAGATCTCCTCGTTGCGGGGGTCGCGGCTGCGCCGGCGGCGGCGTGATCTCCAGCTCCTGTTCCAGGACCCGTACTCGTCGCTCGACCCCCGCATGCGGGTCCGCTCGATCATCCGCGAACCGCTGCGTATCCAGCACAGCGGCACTCATCGCGAGCAAGAGGAGCGAATTTCGGAGGTGCTCAACGAAGTAGGGCTGTCCCCCAAGGCCGGCGACCTTTACCCGCACGAGTTCTCGGGCGGACAGCGCCAGCGCATCGGCCTGGCGCGCGCCCTGGCGCTGCACCCCAAGCTCATAGTGGCCGACGAGCCGGTATCCGCCCTCGACGTGTCCATACAGGCCCAGATCCTCAACCTCATGCGGTCACTCCAGGAGCGCCACAACCTCACCTACGTCCTGATCTCCCACGACCTGGCTGTCGTGAAATACCTGGCCGACACCATCGGGGTGATGTACCTCGGCAAACTGGTCGAGATCGGCCCGGCTGAGGACGTGTACGCACGCGCCGCTCACCCCTATACGCGAGGCCTGATCGACACCATCCCGGTGCCCGACCCGGTGCTCGCCCGGCGGCGTAGCGGAGCACCGATGCGAGGCGAGCTCCCCTCGGCCATGTCACCTCCGAGCGGGTGCCGGTTCCGCACGCGGTGCCCGTTCGCCCAGGAGCGCTGCGCCGAAGAGGAGCCCGCGCTGCGGCAGTTCGGCGTCGGCCACCGGGCCGCCTGCCATTTCCCACTGCAGACGCCCCGCGCCGAGGAGCCGGCAAGCGTTACGGCCCTTTCGGTATAGTCGCTGAGCCGGCTTACCGGCGCTGAAGCCTGACGTCAAGGCTGTCACGCAAGGCGTCCCCGATGAAGTTGAAGGCCACGACGGTCAGGACGATGGCGACGCCAGCCGGGTAGATCTGCCACCAGTAGCCGTCGTAGATGAGGTTGACGCCGTTCGACAGCATCCCGCCCCAGGTCGGCGTGGTGTCGGGCAGCCCGAGGCCCAAATAGCTCAGGGCGGCCAGTGCCAGGATGGCATCGGCAATGAGGAACGACGTGTTCACCATGATGGTGCCGATGGCGTTCGGCACGATGTGGCGGACCACGATCCGGCCCTGAGTACCACCAGCTACTTTCACGGCCTGGACGTACTCTCGCGTGCGGAGGCTGAGGGCCTCACCGCGCACGAGCCGGGCCGGGCCGAGCCAGGCTACGAAGCTCAGCACAAGGATCATGAGCGGGAGATCAGGCTTGAAGATTGCCGACAGGAGGATGAGCAGGAAGAGGGTCGGCAGGGAGAACAGCGCGTCCACGACGCGCATGAGCACCGCGTCCACGATCCCTCCGGCTACCGCGGAGACGGCCCCGTACAGGGTCCCGAAAATAGCGGCGGCAAGGCCGGCGGCCATGCCGATCTCGACGGAGCTCTGACCGGCCAACATCAATCGGCCAAGCACGTCAAAGCCCTCGCTGTCAGTGCCCAGGAGATGGCCAGCGCTGGGGGCGTAGTTGGACAGGACTGGGTTGACGGTCTTCTGGTTCGTTAGATAGATGTGAGGCCCGAGGAAACAAAACAGCACCAGCAGGACAATGATGCCCAGGCCGGCTATGGCCAGTTTGTTCTCGACAAATGTACCGAGGGTCAGCCGCCAGACGCTCCCTGTCGAGCGTCCCTCACCGCCTCCGTACTCTGGGGCCAGTCCCAGTTCAGGGCCACCGGTCGCACTATCGGGCAGAACCTGCCCGGGCTCCGGTACTTGCCCTGCAGCGACGAGGCCCGGCTTGTCCAGCTCTTGAGCGCCGGGCAGGGGCGGGGAATCTCCGTCGGCGGCCTGGTCTCCGGGCAACCGGACCTGGTCGGCCATCAGTACCGGATCCTCGGGTCGAGGACGCCATAGAGGATGTCCGCGACGAGGTTGCCCACGATCACGCCGACGGCGGCCACGAGTGTCAGGCCAAGCATGACCGAGAAGTCCTCGCTGGTGGCGGACTGCACGAACAGCAAGCCGACGCCTGGGTAGTTGAAAACAGACTCTGTAATGACAGCGCCGCCCAGGAGCCCGGGGATGGAGAGCCCGATGAGCGTAGCCATCGGGATAAGGGAATTGCGTAGGGCATGGCGCAGCAGGACTGCCCGCTGGCTCACACCTTTGGCTCTGGCCGTTCGGATGTAATCCTGGGCCAGGCTCTCGATCATGGCAGACCGCATGTAGCGGCTGTAGGACGCGATGCTGATCATCGCCAGGGTCACCACAGGAAGGATGAGTGCCCGCCAGTCGGAGAGGATCTGCCCGAGCGAAGTACCCTGCGGTGCGGAAAAAGGCAAGAGGTGCAAAGTGATCGCGAAGACCTCGATGAGCACTATTCCGAGCCAGAACGTCGGGAAGGAATAGAACACGAAGGAGGCGCCGGTGAGGATGTAGTCATCCACCTTGTTGCGGCGCACTGCTTGCAGGATGCCGAGCGGGATGGCGACGACAATGGCGAGGACGGTGGCCAGGGTCAGCAGCAGGATGCTCTTGGGGAACCGTTGGGCGAACAGCAGGGCCACGGACGCGTTCTGGATGTAGGAGAAACCAAGGTTCCCGTGCGCCAAGTGGTCAAGGTAGATCCAGAATTGGTACCAAACCGGCCTGTTCAGCCCCTGGAGCTTGTCGAAGGCCTGGATCGCGGCCGGGGTGACCTTGAACCCCAGCTCAGCGCGTGCGGGGTTCCCGGGCAGGAGGTGGAAGAGGACGAACATTATCATCGCCACGAGCAGCAGCACGATGACAGACTGCAGCGAGCGCCTGAAAATGTAGCCGATCAATTCCTGAGCAACCTTGTGAGAGCTATTCGGCGGTCTTGGTGATCCTCCGGCCAGGTCCGACAGCAACCACCTGCCGGGACCTGGCCGTCATAAGGATCTGGGGCTACCTGGCGGGCCGGGCTACTTGAGCACCCAGAAGTTGGGTTCGATGTAGCTGCGGTACCCTGCGAACTCGCTCGTCAGCCCGTAGCCGCTTAGGCCTGTCTTAGTGGCCGCCATGTGATCGGGATCAGGCACGAATATCCAGGGCTCGTCGGCGACGGTACGGCTCTCGTACTCCTTGAAGGGCACCAGGTTGCTGGCGACCGTGCTCTCGTTGATGTACTTGTCGAGGACCGGGTCGGAGAACGTCCCGATGTCGAACGAACCGCCGGTATTGAATACGCCGTCACCGCTCGGGTAGGTCGACAGGCCGAGGCCCCCCCACTCGCCGAGCTGCCACTGGCATTGGGGCGTGTTCTTCCCCTTGGGCAGCACGCATTGGGACACCACGCTGATAACTGTGTTGAAAGTTGCAGACCTGGGGTTGATCTGCACACCCGCCTGAGCGGCGTCAGACTGGAACAAGTCGACCTCGTCCTGCAGCAGGGTGTTGCCGCTCGAGTACAGCAAGCTGAGAGAGAGCTTGGTGCCTGCTGCCACCCCGGCCCCGCACCCGCTCGGGCCCGGCGTCATGCAGACGTCGACCTTGCCCGGGTTGACCTGCCACCCGTGGGCCTTCAGGACCGATTCAACGGTGGACACCGAGTACGGGTACGGGCTGGTCATCTCTGCCGAGCTTATGAAGGGGTTGCCCAGGGGGTAGATAGGCACCGGACCGTAGCCGGGGGAGCCCAAGCCGCTCATGAAGTGCTGGATGATCGTGTTCTGGTCGACCAGATGCGCCAGGGCCTGGCGGATATAGAGCTGGCTGAGCACGGCGCCCATGGTCGGGTTCACCAGGTTGGGGACCATCATGTCGAAGCCCCAGTCATGGATCGGCGTCGTGTTGTACCCCTCCGAGCGAAGCGACGACATAGCCGGGAAATCATCGGCGGGAACATAGCCGTAATCCAGGCTCCCTGCCTTGAGCGCCGTGAACTCGGCCGAGTCGTCGGTGAACGGCATCTCCTCGAACTCCGAGGCGGTGGGGATCGTGCCGGAGAACTTCGGGTTGGGCACGAAGATGTCAGGCGAACTCGCGCCGCCGAACGACTTCAGCTGCCACGGCCCGTCGATGACGCTCCACAGCGGGTTCGTGGTGTACGTGTTCATGTCGGACGACTCCTTGGCCAGGAAGGCAAGGACCGCTTTGGCCCCCGAGGGGGTCATGTCGTAGTTGCCGATCGCGCCGTTGGCCGAGGTCTTGTCCCAAGCATGCTGTGGGAGGGGCGTTATGAGATCGAACCCGTTGAGGTCGTAGTAGGTGGGGTTGATCGGGTTCTTGAGCACGAAACGGGCAGTTGTCGCATTGACCGCCGTGTAGCTCTTCAGGTTGTAGGGGAACGTCTGCGGGCTTGTGTAGCCGTTCCAGGTCTGGCCCTGCGCAAACGCCAGGTTGATGTAAAAGATGAGGTCCCTGGCAGTGACCGGGACACCGTCGGACCACATGTAATGCCGCAGGGTCACCGTAACGACTGTGTCGTTGTCGGACCAGACCGGCGGGTTTGCCATCGAGTGGGCATAGTCAAGCGTGGGCTGGTCCGGCGTCGGCAGGTAAAGCAGGGGCCACATCAAGTTCTGGAACTGGTCGATGTTGTAAAGGCTCCCGGTGGCGACCGTGTCAATCGGGAAAATATAGTTGGCGCTACCACCGGCGACCTCGGCGTACGTTATTACGCTCCCCCCGCTGGTGGCCTGGGGCTTGGCGCTCGCCGCCGAGGCGCTGGCCCCGCCGAGCAAGCCGACCCCCATGAGCATTGCGGTGGCGGCGCCTATGGCGACTGTCCTGCGCCAATGACGAACTCGTCTCATGTGCTGCTCCTCCTGTCTCGGCCGGGCTACCGGCCTGGCTACCTCTTTTAGAGCGCGATTGCGCTTACGATAGCGCGTGACCACGCCAGGCACCGTGCGGCTCCAGCCGGCGGTTATGGTGTGCTGGTGGCGCGGGCATTAGTCCTCGGGGGCACGGGCGCGATCGGCTGGGCGACCGCTCGCCGCCTGCTTGCTGCCGGTTGGGAGGTCCGTGTCACCGGGCGGGACCCGTCCCACGTACCGTCGGGGCTCGTCGAAGCCGGCGGGGAGTTCGTCGTCGCGGACAGGGATGACGCCGGGTCACTGGGGACAGTCATCGGTAGCGGAGCCGAACTCTTGGTGGACTGTGCCTGCTACACCTCGGACCAGGCCGCTGAGCTGTTGCCCGCGCTGTCAGGCGTTTCCTCCGCGGTCATGGTCTCGAGTAAAGCTGTGTACGTCGATACAGCGGGGCGGCACTCCAACTCCGAGGGCCCGCCCGTCTTCGGTTCGCCCATCCGCGAGGACCAGCCTACGGTACGGCCCAACGGTGCCCCCTACGACTCCCGGGAGGGCTACGGTGCGAACAAGGTGGCGGCGGAGGAAGTCCTGCTTGACAGCGGCTGCCCAGTAACGGTCTTGCGCCCTTCGTTGGTCCACGGCGCTTGGTCACGGCGACCGCGCGAATGGGTGTTCGTCAAACGCGTCCTGGACCGCCGCCCAGTCGTATTCCTGGGCCGTAGAGGCGCCGGCGCCGACCATCCGAGCGCTGCATTGAACGTCGCCGCGCTGATCGACGTCGTGGCTCGACAGCCTGGGCGACGAATCCTGAACATCGCCGACCCCGACTGCCCTAATGGCCTGGAGATCGCCCGAACGGTGGCTGCCCACCTCAACTACCACTGGGATGAGGTCCTCCTTGACGACAGCGAAAAAAGCGGCCTGGGCGCTCACCCGTGGGACCGCGTCCCGCCGGTCGTGCTCGACACCTCGGCCGCGACGGCGCTCGGCTACCAGCCCGAGGGCGACTACGCGGCGACCGTGACCGACGAGCTCGACTGGCTTGCTGCCTGTGCCAGGGAAGGGCAACTTGACCACACCTTGCCGGCCCCGGAAGACCCGTACTTCAAGTCGATGCTCGACTATGCCCTCGAGGACCGGTACCTTGCCGAGCACTCCACATAGCGACGGCCCGATGCCCCGGGGGCCTAGAGGATTGGGACCTTAGGCCCTTCCCCGGGCGCGGCCACGTCCCTACGGTCACAAACATGAGCACCGGTGTGGTAATCGGGCTCGAAGGCCTCGACCAGCTGATCAAGGCCCTCGGAGCCCGTGGGTACCGGGTAGCCGGCCCGGTACTGCGAGACGGCGCCATCACGCTGGGGGCGATCGAGGGTGCCGCTGAACTGCCCGAAGGCTGGCGGGACAAGCAGGCCCCCGGTAGTTACCAGCTCACCCAGACTGGCACCGCCAGCCGTTTTGGCTGGGCCGTCGGGCCCCACTCGCTAAAGGCCGAAATGTTCCCCTCGCGCTCCGTAATCTGGCGGGCCAAGCCTCCCGATTACGAGGTCGAGGAGGTGCCCGACGATGCCCCGCCCGCGGCCGTGGTCGGGGCCAGGCCCTGTGACCTGGCCGCCAACGAGGTCCTCGGGCGTGCGCTGGACGGGACCGGGGTTGCCGAACCTACCTTCCACCGGCGCCGGCAGGCCGCCTTCCTGGTCGCGGTGGAATGCACGCGCCCCGCCAGCACCTGCTTCTGCGTAGCTATGGGGACCGGGCCCGCGATCACCGGCGGCTTCGACCTGGCCCTCACCGAACTCGGGCCCGACGGCACCGCCCTTGACGGCACCGCCCCCGACAGCACCGCCCTTGACGGCAGTGCCCACGAAGCCGCCGGCCCCCGGTACCTGGCCCGTGCCGGTTCACAATTGGGCCGGGAAATGCTGTCGGCGTTACCGCAAAGGCCGGCGAACGAAGCCGACGAAACGGAACGCGTGGCGCTCCTCGCCCGGGCCGCCTCGCGCATGGGCCGCGGCGTGGACACAGGCGGGCTCCCCGAGCTGATGGCGCGGAACCTTTCCAACCCGCGCTGGGACGATGTAGGAAAGCGTTGCCTCGCCTGCGGTAACTGCACTTCGGTGTGCCCGACCTGCTTTTGCGCCAACCTGGAGGACACGACAACCCTGGACGGTACCGTCGAGCGCCGGCGTACCTGGGCATCCTGTTCCGACCTGGCCTATTCGTATGTGCACGGAGGCCCCGTGCGCTCGAGTTTCAAGTCCCGGTACCGCCAATGGGCCACTCACAAGTTTTCGTGGTGGTGGGACCAGTTCGGTATTTCGGGCTGCGTAGGGTGCGGGCGCTGCATCACTTGGTGCCCGGCAGGTATTGACATAACAGAGGAAATTGCCGCCCTTCGCGCCAGCGATGGCGCAGGGGGGCCCAGCAAGGGGTGAATTGACATGGGTTCGTCCACATTGTCCGAGTTATTGCAGCACCCCCTTTTCGCCGGCCTCCCGGTCCCGGCCATCGAGCACATATCGGGGTGCGCGTCCGACGTGACCTTCCCAGCTGGCGAGCTCATCTTCTCTCAGGGCGCGTCAGCCGGATCCCTGTACCTCCTGCGGCGGGGCAAGGTCGCCCTTTCCGCCCACGCACCGGGGAAGGGGCACCTGCTGGTGCAGACCCTCGGCCCGGGCGAAGTGCTGGGGCTCTCCTGGCTCTTCCCGCCCTTCCAATGGCAGTTCGACGCCCGCGCCGTCGAGGCCGTCGAGGCCGTCGCCCTTGACGGCGGCTGCCTGCGGGCCAAGCTGGACGACGACCCGGCCCTGGGCTACCGGCTTCTCTCACGCATCACGCCGGTCGTCCTCGCCCGCCTCCACCAGACCCGGGTCCGCCTGCTCGACCTCTACAGCAGCACTGTCGACGGCGATGGCGATCGCTGAGCTTCGGGGGGGAGCACCCCGGCCCGGACCGTTCACACCCGCTGTCTTCCGGGTCGTCCGCAGGGACCGAGAGGCACCTGACGTGGTCACGTTGGCGCTCGAACCCAGGCAGGGCCGTGCTTTTGATTTCGACCCCGGCCAGTTCAACATGCTCACCGCCTTCGGTGTCGGTGAGGTACCCATATCCATAAGCAGCTCGCCTGGTCACGGCCCCATGTTGCACACCATCCGCGAGGTGGGCGCTGTCACGCGTGCCCTGTGCCGGGCACCTCTGGGGTCGCCGATCGGGGTACGCGGCCCTTTCGGGACCGACTGGGGCGTTGACGATTTTGCCCAGTCAGACGCGGTCGTCGTGGCGGGCGGCATCGGTCTCGCCCCCTTGCGGGGTGCGATCCAGGTCCTGCTGGAGCGCGTCGGGCTCCCGGCGGGCCCCCGTAGGGTGGTCGTGCTCGTGGGTGCCCGCACGCCCGACCAGCTGATCTACCGCGACGACCTGCGCGTCTGGGAGACGATGGGTGCTCAGGTAGCCATGACGGTGGACATGGCCAGCGGGGACTGGAAAGGCAACGTCGGCGTTGTCACCCAGCTCGTCCAAGGTGCCAACTTCGACGTCAGCAGGGCCATGGCCCTGGTTTGCGGCCCTGAGATAATGATGCGCTTCGCCATCCAGGCCTTGATCGAGCGGGGCGTGCTGCCCACATCGATCCGGCTGCGCATCTCGCTCGAACGCAACATGCAGTGCGGCAGCGGCCTGTGCGGCCACTGCCAGTTGGGGCCGTACATCCTGTGCCGGGGCGGCCCGGTCGTCACCTACCCTGCTGCCAGCAGGCTCCTCGCGGAGGCTGAACTGTGACCGCTGCCGGGGGGCGCCCCAGCCTGGCGGTATGGAAGTTCGCTTCCTGCGACGGCTGTCAGCTGAGCGTGCTCGACCTGGAAGATGAACTGCTCGCCCTGGCCGAAGCGGTCAACATTTCCTATTTCCTGGAAGTCACCAGCGCCGTGGTCGAAGGGCCCTACGACGTTTCCCTGGTGGAAGGCTCGGTCACGACCGCACATGACGCCGAACGGCTCCGCTCGGTGCGAGCCTCGTCCCGGTTCCTGGTGACCATCGGGGCCTGCGCCACCGCCGGCGGTATCCAGGGGCTGCGCAATTACGCCGACGTGGGCGACTACGTGACGGCAGTGTACGCCAACCCCTCTTACATAAAGACCCTCGCCACCTCGACGCCCATTTCCGCCCACGTGCCGGTCGATTTCGAGTTGCGCGGGTGCCCCATCGACCGCTACCAGCTGCTCGAGGTCCTGACCGCCCACCTGGCCGGCCGGGCGCCCCGCATCCCTTCCTACACGGTCTGCCAGGACTGCAAAGCAGTTGCCAACGTCTGTGTCATGGTGGCCAGCGGCACTCCATGCCTCGGCCCCGTGACGAGGACAGGCTGCGGCGCCCTTTGCCCGGGCATCGGGCGAGGCTGCTTCGGCTGTTTCGGCCCGGCAGCCACCGCCAATACCTCGTCGCTCGCGGAGCGCCTATCTGCCGGGGGGACCGCGCCTGCGGACCTAGTGCGGATGTTCAGGTCTTTCACAGCCGGCGCGCCCGAATTTGCAAAGGAGAGCGCGACGCATGACAGATAGCCGCAATCAAAAGCTGGATGTTGGCGCACTGGCCCGGGTCGAAGGCGAAGGCGGCCTCAGGGTGGTCGTGACCGACGGTGCCGTGAGCGAAGTGGCGCTCAACATCTACGAACCTCCGAGGTTTTTCGAGGCCTTCCTCATCGGCCGGCGCTATCAAGAAGTCCCTGACATTACGGCCCGGATCTGCGGCATCTGCCCGGTCGCGTACCAGATGAGCGCCTGTGCCGCCATCGAAGACGCCTTCGGCGTCGCCGTGAGCGCGGGTATCCAGGACCTCCGCCGCCTGCTCTATTGCGGTGAATGGCTCCAGAGCCACGCCCTGCACGTACATTTCCTGCATGCCCCGGACTTCTTCCGTTGCCAGGACGCCATCCAGCTCGCTTCCACGCACCCGAAAGATGTGAAGCGGGGCCTCGCCTTGAAGAAGACTGGCAATCAGCTCATGGCGGCTGTGGGCGGCCGTGCCGTCCACCCGGTCAACGTGCGGGTCGGGGGTTTTTACTCCGCGCCGGCGCGCTCGGCTATACGGGCCTTGGCCGGTCCCCTGCACGAGGCGCTCGAAGCGTCGCTGGAGACGGTCAAATGGGTTTCCGGTTTCGAGTTCCCCGACGTCGAGGGCGATTACATTTACGTGGCCTTGCGCGGCGACAACTGCTACCCGCTGGAAGCCGGCCGGATCGTCGCTTCCAACGGGCTCGACTGCTCTGCCGCCGAATTCGCCGAGGTAGCGGTCGAAGAACACGTGGCCCGCTCCAACGCCCTGCACGCCCGGTTGCACGGCCGCCTCGGTTACCTGACCGGGCCGCTGGCCCGCTACGCGCTGAACTACGGTTCGCTCACCCCGCTGGCCAAGGCCGCCGCGTCGGAGGCCGGGCTCGGCCCCGTATGCCACAACCCCTTCCGCAGCATCGTCGTGCGCGCCGTAGAAACGGTCTTCGCCTGTGAAGAAGCGCTGCGCCTCGTGGACAGTTATGAACCACCCGATGTCCCCGCTGTCACCTTGCCCGCCGTCACCGACGTGCCCGGTGTGACCGACGGGGGGATGATCGCCGGTGTGGGCGCCACGGAAGCGCCCCGTGGCTTGCTGTTGCACCGCTATGAGATAGACGCCAACGGGCTCATCCACAAGGCCCGCATCATGCCCCCCACCTCCCAGAACCAGCTCCCCATCGAGGACGACCTGCGCCGGGTGGTTGAAGCCGGGATGAATCTCACCCTAGAGGAGCTCACGCTCCGCGCCGAGACCGCCGTGCGCAACCATGACCCGTGCATCAGTTGTGCCACCCACTTCCTCGACGTGCGGGTGGAAACAAGGCCGTGAACCCTCCGGACGGGACTGTCCGGATCGTCCTTGCTGGCATCGGCAACGAGATGCGCCATGATGACGGTGCTGGTCCCGTCGTGGCCAACCGGGCAGCGCGGTTGGCTGGGGCACGGTTGAGCGACGCCCTGGCCAGCCCCCTCAACGAGCCGCTCGACCTGCTCGACTACTGGGACGGTGCCGACCTGGCCATCGTGGTCGATGCCGTGCGGTCTGGCGCTGCACCGGGGACGGTAACCCTCACATGGCTGGAGGGGCCGGGCGACGCCCTGCCACCGGCCGGAGGGGGGCGGCCCAGTACCCACGGCCTGGGCGTTGCCGATGTCTACCGCCTTGCTCGCGAGATCGGCCAAGCTCCGAGGCGGGTCGCCATAGTGGGCATCGAGGGCCGGGACTTCACCCATGGGGAAGGCCTGAGCGCGCCCGTCGACGCCGGGGCAGCCAGGGCGGCAGCCCTCGTGCTGGACCTGGTCAGGGAAGCGATGGAAGAAGGTCCCAGGCCCGGCTGAACCGCTCCTGACTTGGCGGTACGAACTTCCTCCGGGACCTGGCCGGGGCTCCCATCGCCCCGGCGGCGGGGCTTTGGGCGTGGCGAGCGCAGCCCGCGGCGGTACCGGGATCCAGGCCAACCTGGGCCCACTTCTCGGCGACTCCTAGGCTCGACGGCACGCACGTCACATAAGAGCACACACGTCACATAAGAGAACGCCTTTCCTCACATACCCGTACCTGTTCCCGTCGCGTGGACGGCAAGCCCGCCGTCGACGTCGTCGACCTCGGGGCCGGCGGCCTCCGATTGATGGAGGCGATGTCTGGCTACGACCGTGCGATCGTGCTCGACGCGCTCTCCACGGGCCACCTCCCGGCCGGCACCACAGTCGAGCTCGGGCTCGCCGACCTCGTCTCAGCGCGCAACCTGGGGTGCGTCCACGACCTGAACCTGCCCCTCGCCCTGGAGTGGGGTGAGGCACTGGGTGTCCCGCTCCCGGGCGAAATCCATTTCTTCGGGATCGAGGCGGCCGACGTGAACACGTTCGGCGAGACCCTTACGCCCTGCGTTGCCGAGGCCATGGGGGATCTCGTCGAGCGGGTGTTCTTGCTGGTGACCATGGAAGACCAAAGAGAGGCAGGGATCGGAGCATGAAAGTCGGCGTTTACTTCTGCAACTGCGGCACCGCTGACAGTGGGCAGGTCTCGTCGAAGATGGACGCCCGCAAAGCGGTTGCCCGCATCGGGGCCATCCCCGAGGTCGCCTATGTCGACGTGGTGGACTTCGCGTGTTCCGACGCGACGCAAGACCAGATCGTCGCCCACCTGGCCGAGCAGCGGCCAGAGCGGGTCGTCATCGCCGCGTGCTCACCACGCCAGCACGAGGAGACATTCCGTTCGGTACTGGCACGAGCGGGGATGAACCCCTACCTCATGCAGCTCGTCAACATACGCGAACAGGTGGCCTGGGTCACCGAGGACCCCGAGGCAGCGCTTGAAAAAGCAGTCGCCCAGATCGGGGCCGGCGTGGCGAGGGTACAACACCAGGAACCCCTGGAGGCCACCGAACTGGACGTCTGCTCGGACCTGCTTGTCATCGGGGGCGGCCCGGCAGGCCTCAAAGCGGCTCTCACGGCGGCGGAAGCAGGCCGGAGGGTTACCCTCGTGGAGAAGGGGCCGATCCTGGGCGGTCTGCCTGTGCGCTTCGAGGAGATCTTCCCCGCCATGGAGTGCGCCCCGTGCCTTCTGGAGCCGGTCCTCGGCGACATCCTTCACGGCCGGACCGCTGATCTCATCGAGGTCCTCCTTTCATCTGAAGTGGTGAGCCTCAAGGGCTCGCTCGGCAACTTCGAGGCCCGTGTCCGCCGGTCTCCCCGGTATGTCTCCGTCAACGACTGCGTGGGGTGCGGCGAATGCATCGAGGCGTGCCCCGTGTCGGTGCCGAACCCACTGGCCCTCGGCCGCACGGAGCGCAAGGCGATCGATTTCGAGCTCTTCGGCGGGTTGCCGAGCGTCCCGGTCCTGGACGTCGGCGCCTGCCACCGCTTCACCCAGGGCAGCGCCTGTAGCCTGTGCCTGGACTCGTGCCCGGTCGAAGGCGCCGTGTTGTACGAGGAAACGGAGACGTTCGTCGACAGGAAGATCGGGGCTGTGGTCCTCGCCGTCGGGGCGTCACTGTACGACCTGTCCAAGATGCCGAACCTCGGTTATGGCCAGCACCCCGATGTGCTCTCCAGTTGGGAGGTCGAACGCATGCTGGCAGCCAACGGGCCCAGCGGTGGGCAATTGGTATGCAGCGACGGGCGAGCACCGGCCACGGTGGCGATCATCCACTGCGTTGGGAGCCTCGAACCCGACTACGTGCCCTATTGCTCCGGGATCTGCTGCCAGAGCGCCTTCAAGTACGTCCACCAGATCGAACAGGCTCAGCCCGAGACGAAGTTCGTCGAGTTGTACAAAACGATCGTCGCCCCGGGCAAGGACGCTTTCCCCATCTATCAGAGCGCCGCCGCCAACCCCAACGTCCGATGGGTGCAGTACAACCGGGTCGCCGACCTCGACGTGCGCGCCGGCGCTGAACAGTCGCTCATGGTCACCCACCGGGGTGACACCAGCCTGGCGGAGGAGCTCCCTGTCGACCTGGTCGTGCTGATGGCGCCGGTCGTGCCAGCCGAAGGCACACGACGCCTGGCCGAAGTCCTCGAGATCGGGTTGGGGCCGCTCGGGTTCTTCGAGGAGCTCAACGCGCGTTCCGACGCCACGCGCAGCAACGTCCGGGGGATCTATATCGCCGGCACGTGCCAGGGGCCTATGGACATCCAGGGTGCGATGACCCAGGGGGCAGCCGCGAGCGGTAACGCCCTGGCTGCCGTGGTGGACGGTAGGAAGCTGGTCACCGAGGCCGTAACGGCATTTGTGGACGAGCTCCGCTGTTCGGGTTGCCGCACCTGCATCCCGGTTTGCCCGTACAAGGCGATCGATTTCGACTCCGACAGCAAGGTGGCGGTGGTCAACCGGGCGCTCTGTGCGGGGTGTGGGACCTGTGTCGCCGCCTGCCCCGCCGGGGCGATGCAGGGTCACCATTTCACCCAGGCGGCGATAATCGCCGAGATCGAGGCGGTGCTGGCCTGATGACTGCTGACTTCGAGCCGACGATAGTCGGCTTCCTCTGCAACTGGTGCTCGTACGCCGGCGCCGACAAGGCGGGTGCCGCGGAGCTCCCGTACCAACCGAACATGCGTGCGATCCGGGTCATGTGCACCGGCCGCATTGATCCCCAGTTCGTCATGAAAGCCTTCGAGCGCGGAGCAGACGGCGTACTCATCCTGGGCTGTCACCCCGGAGATTGTCACTACAAGGAGCAGAACTATCGCGCCGTGCAGCGGCACCGCATGTTGCTGCGCGTGCTCGAGCAGTTCGGGATCCCGGCCGAACGCTGCCGCCTCGGCTTCATATCCGCGGCCGAGGGCGAAGAGTTCGCGGCCACGGTCAACCAGATGGTCAACGAGCTTCGGGCCCTCGGACCAGCCATCCACCGGTCCCACCGCGACATCGGACCGACCATCAGAACACCCGTCGCGCCGTGAGGCATGTCCAAACGAAAGGAAAAAAACAATGGCAGAAGTAAAGCGTGACTACCGTGGGCTCAAGTGCCCGTTGCCCGTCCTCAAGCTCAACCAGCTGGCCATGAAAAAAGAGGTGAACCCAGGTGACGTGCTCGAGGTAACGGCCGATTGCGCCACGTTCGAAGAGGACGTGAAAAAATGGTGCACCACCTCGAAGAAAGTCCTGCTGAAGTGCTACAAGGAAGGCAGCGCCAAGATAGCGAAGATCCAGTTCTGACCCTGGGAGCCCTGGTACCGGCAGTGTTGCCCGCAGGTCGCTAGCGCCCCGTGCACGAGCTCTCGCTCTGCCAGGCCATCGCCCGGATCGCCACCGAACACTCCGGCGGGCAACATGTCTCGTGCGTACACGTGCGGATCGGGTACCTTCGCCAGGTGGTCCCCGACTCCCTGCAGTTCTGCTGGGGGATAGTGGCCGGCGCTGGACCGCTGGAGGCCTGCGTGCTCGACATAGAGCAGGTCCCCGCCGTGGTCACCTGTAACGCGTGCGGTGCGCGCTCCACGCTCGACGGGCCTATCCTTGTGTGCGGCTCGTGTGCGAGCACGGACACCGTCCTGCTGTCCGGGGACGAGTTCCTCGTCCTGTCGATCGACGTCGTGGAGGTGACGTGATGGGCCGTTTCCACGTGCACCCCGACGGCTCGGCCCACGAACATGGCGCCGGTGCAGGCGACCGCGCCGGCGCGCCGGGCGATGGCGCTGACGTGGGTGACCACAGCGCTTACGAGACGGCCACGGTGCGCGTCTCTGTCCTCCGGGACATCCTTTCGGAGAACGACCGGACCGCCGCTGACAACCGGCTGTGCTTTGCTGAGGCCGGGCTCCGCGCGGTCAATGTCATGTCCTCCCCGGGCGCCGGCAAGACCGCCCTGTTGTGCCACACCCTGCGCCGTCTCGCAGGGACGGTGCGCGTCGGCATCGTCGAAGGCGACATCGAGACCAGTCTCGACGCCGACCGACTCGCCGGGTTGGGGGCTCAAGTGTCGCTTGTCAACACCAGCGCGGGTTTCGGAGGCGAATGCCACCTCGACGCCGTGATGGTCCGCTCCGCGATCGGCCGCCTGGCGCTCCCGGAACTGGACCTCCTCCTTGTCGAGAACGTCGGTAACCTGGTCTGCCCCGCCGAGTTCGACGTCGGAGAGCACGCCCGGGCGATGGTCTACGCAGTCACCGAGGGTGAAGACAAGCCCCTCAAGTACCCGGTCATGTTCCGCACCGCCGACGTCGTCGTGGTCAACAAGATTGACCTGCTTCCCTACCTCGACTTCGACCTCGACCTCTTCCTCGCCAACCTTCGCGCCGTCAACCCCGGTGCGACCGTCATCCGCACGAGTGCCCGCACCGGGGAAGGTGTCGGCCAATGGTGCGATTGGCTCAGCGAAATACTGGCCTAAGAAGGGCCCTTCGTCTGCAGCAAATAGCACAACTGAACTTAGCGACGACTCTGGGGAACAAGTCGGGCAGTGCTGGGGGCGAGGGCGGCAGCGCTGGTATAATGGCCGGTGAAGAGTGACGTTGACCGAAACTGGCCGGGCTTGTTTATGACTCGCTGGTGCATACGTCGCAAGGCCGACCGGTCTGCGGTACCAGAGCGTTGTGCCAGAAGGTCATGTGCATGGAAACACGCCAGCGTTTGAGCAGTTCGAGCAGGTCAGACATCATTTTGTCCCTCCAGGTGTGTGAGCCGTGCTATTTTGCGCCACTCAGAGTTCTCTTGTCGTTAACAACGTCACATATCCTGACGGAAAAGGGCCGTCCAATGACGATAGTAAGGCGTGGTCGGGGGTAGCGGCGGCCATTTCGGTTTTGTTAATGCCTCGGCCGGGTGCGCGCGCAGCTATGGTACTGGGACCGTGGTCACAAGCCTCGGGATTGTGCCCCGGGGGCTACCACGGTTGCAGCGCAAATGCGCGGCAACCGCGGTTTGCCTGCCCAGCCCCTGGCCCAGTTGGGCCGGCCCCTCCGGGCCATGGCCGAGCCGGGACACCCCCGTGGCCCGGTAGCATCCCGATAGCCTTGGAGGCCGGACAGGGGAAGGGCAGGCCAGGCGATAAGCAACCAAGACGAGCAGGCAGCGCAAGACGAGGAGGAGCGGTGGCAGCGAAAGGTAGTGCGGAGTGGAGGGGTGACCTGAGGTCCGGGAACGGCTCGTTCAAGGCGGGCGACGTCGTCAGTGGTCAGTACTCGTTCAAGTCCCGCTTCGAGGACGGCCCCGGTACAAACCCGGAGCAGCTGATCGCCGCCGCGCACGCATCATGTTTCTCTATGGCCCTGTCGAACATGCTCGCCGAAGCCGGCACACCGCCCGACTCTGTCCGCACGGAGGCCACCGTCACCCTCCGCTTGGTCGACGGTGCGCCCACCATCACAACCATCGCCCTCGTCACGGTGGCCCGCGTGCCAGGTCTCGACGACGCCGGGTTCCAGCGCCATGCCGCCGCGGCCAAGGCCGGCTGCCCTGTGAGCCGGGCGCTGGCATGCGTGCCCGAGGTCACCCTCGAGGCATCCCTCGCCAGCTGAAATGGTCCGCGGGTCCCCAGTGAGCCAGTCGATGCCAGACGCCTGCGACAGTGATGGCGGCAGTGGTACTGGCCCTCGAATGGCCGATCAGACACCAATGGGACAAGACGTGCCTGAGGATGAGGAGGCCACGATGGCCATCGGCTATGCGCACCAGGGACAGGAGCTCGATCTTCGGGCTATAGAGGCGCACCTGGAAGGGACCGGCCCGTACACTTACGACGACGCGCGGGACGATGTCCGGGCGCTCATCTCAGCAGTGCGCAGGCTCGAAGAACAGCGGGCCGCCGTGGCCCACCTGATCAATCTGGCAATCCTCCACGGCGCCAGCCCCCTCGCTATCGACCGCCTGCGGGACGCGCTCCACGAGCTCGGCGGTCCTGACTAGCCCCCTGAGCAGCGGCTCTAGCAAGTTGGGTAGGGCTCAGCAAGTCGTCGAGGGCTGGCAAGGTGCACCACCATGGCCTTTTGCTTATGCTCGTAAGCTCGAATGAGCACGGGCACCGACCGGCTGGGGACGAACGCTTACGGTTACTACGACGTCGCGGCACGGGAGTACGTGATCACACGCCCGGACACGCCCACGCCCTGGCTCAACTACCTTGGGCAAGGCCGTTACGGCGGGATCATCTCCAATACCGCCGGAGGCTTCTCGTTCGACCGCGACCCTCGCAACCGACGAGTCAGCCGTTACCGCTACAACGCACTGCCTCCCGACCAGCCCGGCCGTTACATCTACCTTCGGCGCAAGGACACCGGAGAGTACTGGGGCGCCACGTGGCAGCCAGTGCGAGCCGACGTGCACAATTTCGAGTGCCGGCACGGAGCGGGCTACACCCGGATTACGACCGAACGCGCCGGTGCCCGGGCCGAGGTTCTGTACTTCGTGCCGCCAACGCACCCCGACGACCCGTGCCCGGCCGAGCTGTGGGTGCTCCGTTTGACCAACACCTCCGGCACGAGCCTGGACCTCCAGGCCTTCAGTTACGTCGAGCTCAGCTTCCTGGACGCCCAAAGCGACCTGAACAACCTCGACTGGGCCGGGCACGTCGTGGGTTCCCACTATGACGCGGCTCGTTTCGCCATCCTCGCGGGGACCAGGTTCTCCCCGACCAGGCAGTTCTTCGCCTCGGACAAGGCCCCGGACGGGTACGACTGCGATAGGGAGTCCTTCGTGGGCCGCTGCAGGGGGCTCGAGGGCCCGATAGCCGTCATCCTGGGCCGGCCCGGCGGGAGCGAGGCGCCCCGCGGGAACAGCATCGGGTCGCTGTACCACGAGGTCCACCTCGCGCCCGGTGCGGGGAGCACCATCGTCTACATGTTGGGCGTCACGGACGCTCCTGACGCTATGCCCGCGGTCATCGACCGCTACCGCGAGCCGGCTGAGGTGGAGAACGCCTTCGCTCTGCTCCGCGCCGATTGGGACGAGTACTTGAGCGCCTTGTGCGTCACGACACCCGACCCCGCGACCACGGCCACGGCCAACTACTTGGCCCCGCTGCAGTGCCGCACGACCTTGTACTGGTCGCGCTTCGTTTCGGGTTACGAGACCGGTCTGGGGCGAGGAATAGGCACCCGCGACACGGCCCAGGACACCCTGGGAGTAGTGCACACCGCGCCGGGCGAAGTTGCCTCCCGCCTGCAGCGGCTATGGGAACTGCAGTTCCGCGATGGTCACGCCTGGCACCAGTTCTTCCCCCTCACGGGCGAAGGCGGCCCAGGTCTGGCCCGCGAGCGGCCGGAGTGGCCACAGTGGTTCTGCGACGACCACCTCTGGCTGGTCATCGCCACCTGCAACTACCTGAAAGAGACGGGCGACTACGGATACCTGGGCCGACATGCGCCCTATATGCCGGTGAAAGAGCCAGGACGCACCGTGCCGGTCAACGCAGGCGCCGCTGATGTGGACGAGACCATCTGGGCGCACATGATGGCCGCCGTGGGCTTCACCCTTGCGAACCGTGGCCCCCACGGACTGCCGAGATCGGGTTTCGCCGACTGGGACGACACCCTCAACGTGGACCACGGGTCAGGCCTGGCCGAGAGCGTGTGGGGCGGCATGCAGTTCTGCCGGGTAGTGTTGGACCTGGCCGAACTTGCGGAGCACCTCGGTCGGCCAAACGATGCAGAGCGCTTCAGGGGTATGCACGCCGGCATGGCCCGTGCGGTCAACGACTGCGCGTGGGACGGGTCGTGGTACGCGCGGTGCTTCGACGACGAAGGCAAGCCGATAGGCGTTTCGTCGGAGGCCCGGCAGCGCATCAGCCTGATCCCCCAGAGCTGGGGCGTGATCAGCGAGGTGGCGCCTCGTGAGCGGGCCGAGCTCGCCATGGCGTCGGCGCACGAACTCCTGGGCACCCCCTACGGGCCAGCCGTGATGTGGCCCCCGTACGACGGTGGCGACCCACGGGTCCAGGGTACGAGCACGTTCCCGCCCGGTGCCAAGGAGAACGGGGGCATCTTCTGTCACGCCGCCTCCTGGTCGGTAGTGGCCGCCGCCCAGCTCGGGGACTCTCAGCGAGCATACGAGTACCATCGCCAGCTCATGCCCCTGGCAAGGCTCGACGTCGAGCGCACCGCCGTGGAACCCTACGTTTACTGCCAGAACATCTGCGGGCCTACCCACCCACAGTACGGCCTGGGACGTAATGCCTGGCTCACTGGTGCCTCGGCGTGGATGTACGTCGCTATTACGCAGTGGATCCTGGGGATAAGGCCCACTCACGCCGGCCTCCGAGTGGCACCCTGCATTCCCGCAGAGTGGGCCGGCTTCTCCGCCCGTCGGCGGTTCCGGGGCACCTGGTACGACATCACCGTGACCCGGACGGGGCCGGGCAACGCCGTCTCCCTCCTTGTCAACGGCAGCCCCGTGCCCGGTGACGTAATTGCCTTGCCCCCGCCCGGCACCGCTCGGGTGACCGTGGAGGTTGACCTCGGGGCACCATCCGCTCACTGAGACAGCGCTCCGGGGGTGCAAGCCCCGCCCTAAGAGGCGCCGGCTACGCCCTAGGACAAGGCGCTCACGACGTGGTCTATGCAGGCCGTGAGGGCGGCGATGTCGGCGGGATCTATGGCGGGGAACATGGCGACCCGGAGCTGGTTGCGCCCGAGCTTGCGGTAAGGCTCGGTGTCGACGATCCCGTTGGCCCGCAGCACCTTGGCAACGACAGATGCGTCGACAGCTGCATCGAAATCGATGGTGGCGACCACGTGCGAGCGCTCGTCCGGCTTCTCGACGAACGGCGTGGTGTAGGCCGTGGACTCGGCCCAGCCGTAGAGGATCCCGGCCGAGGAGTCGCACCGGCCGGCGGAGAACTCCAGGCCTCCATTTCCCAATATCCATTCGAGCTGGTTGACCGCCATGATCAGAGTGGATACCGCGGGCGTGTTGTACGTCTGGTCAAGCCTGCTGTTCTCCAGCGCGATGGCCAGGTCCAAGAAGGCGGGCACGAAGCGCCCAGCGGCGTGAAGGTGCTCAACCCGGGCGACGGCCGCCGGCGAGAGCAGGGCTATCCACAGCCCTCCGTCGGAAGCAAAACCCTTCTGAGGTGCGAAGTAGTACGCGTCGAAGTCGCCGGGGCGGGCGCGCAGGCCTGCCGCCGCCGAGGTCGCGTCCACTGCCACCAGGGCATTGGGGTCGGCGCCCACTGGGCGGCGGATCTCCATCATCACGCCCGTCGACGTCTCGTTGTGGGTGAAGCCGTACAGGTCAATGCCCTCGCGCCCGACGGCTGCCGGGTGCGTGCCGGCGGGGCTGGTGATGATATCGGGACTGTGGAGCCAGGGGGCTGCCTTGGCCGCGGCGGCGAACTTGGAGGAGAACTCCCCGAAGCACAGGTGCTGGCTGCGCTTTTCGACGAGGCAGAAGGTGGCGACGTCCCAGAAGGCGGTCGCTCCCCCGTTGCCCAGCACGACCTCATAGCCATCGGGCAACCCGAACAACTCCGTGAGGCCCTTGCGGAGCCTGCTGACGAGCGACTTCACGGGCCTCTGGCGGTGGCTTGTACCCAGAGGGCCTTTGGCCGCGACAGAGAGGGCCATGACAGCATCAGCGCGCACCTTGGAAGGCCCGCTGCCAAACCGCCCGTCGGCGGGCAACATGCCGGTGGGTATGACGACATCGGGAAGCTCAGTCTCGGGCATGTTGCAATAATGCCAGCAGGGCCGGCTCGCCACGGGCAGAATAGTGACCTCGCCACCGGGGAATAGTGACCAACGTCTCTACCGCTGGCGCGGCCCAAAGACCGTGAGCATTGGAGCAGGGCCCGGTCTTGGTGCGAGCATGTGTGATGCCCCGCATCCTGGTCACAGAAGAAATTGCCCAACCCGGCCTCGGTCTGCTCGCTGCAGCGGGCCACCAGGTTGACGTCCGGCTCGGGCTGTCCCCAGCCGAACTACTGGAGGTGGTCCCCGGAGCGGCCGGCCTCGTCATCCGCTCGGCCACCAAAGTCACCGAGGAGGTGCTGGCCGCAGGAGGCGACCTGGTCGTCGTGGGCCGGGCGGGCATCGGCCTGGACAACGTAGACGTGCCCGCCGCCACCAAACGGGGTGTGATCGTCGTCAATGCGCCACAGTCGAACATCCTGTCGGCGGCCGAGCACACCATCGCCCTCCTCCTGGCCCAGGCCCGTAACGTGCCCCAGGCGCACGCGGCTCTCAAGGCCGGCCGGTGGGAGCGTTCTCGTTGGGAGGGCGTCGAACTGCACGGCAAGACCCTCGGGATCATCGGCCTCGGGCGGGTCGGGGCGTTGGTGGCGCAACGGGCGCTGGCGTTCGGCATGCGCCTGATCGCCTATGACCCGTACATCGCCCAAGAGCGCGCCCGCCAGATGGGCGTCGAGCTCGTCACCCTGGAAGACCTCATCCGCCAGGCCGATTTCGCCACCGTCCACCTGCCCAAGACGCCCGAGACGATTGGCCTCATTGGCTACGAAGTCCTGAGCGAGGCCAAGAGGGGGCTGCGCCTGGTCAACACCGCAAGAGGGGGGATCGTCGATGAGGCCGCCCTGGCCCAAGCGATCACGGACGGTCGGTTGGCTGGAGCCGCCCTCGACGTCTTCGCCGCGGAGCCGCCGGGCAACTCGCAGCTGCTCCAGCTCGACCAGGTGGTCGTAACTCCCCACCTCGGCGCCAGCACCCGCGAGGCTCAGGACAAGGCCGGCGTCACCATCGCGGAACAGGTCGTCCTGGCGCTCGCCGGCGACGTGGTCCCCTTCGCCGTCAACGTACCTGCGGCGGAGGCAGACGAGGTGGTACGGCCCTTCGTGCCACTGGCTGAACGGCTCGGCCGTCTCTTTGCCTCCCTTCGCGGGGACCTACCATCGGTACTCGAAATCGAGTACGCCGGTCCTATCGCCAGCCACGACACCCGCCTGCTCACGTTGGCAACGCAAAAGGGCCTGTTCTCGGTGTCCACCGAGGACCCCGTCTCTTACGTGAACGTCCCCCAGTTAGCAGTCGAGCGAGGCCTCGAGGTGCGCGCCACTACTGCTAGCACGTCCCACCAGTACGTCAACCTCGTGACCGTCCGCGGAGGGGGCCGCGTTGTGGGAGGCACTCTTTTCGGCAAGGCCGAGCCGAGGATCGTGCTGCTCGACGAGCACTCTATCGAGCTGCCGTTCGCCCGCTGGCTGCTCGTCGTTCGCAACGACAACCGCGTCGGGATGGTCGCCCTGGTGACGTCAGCGCTGGCCAGCGCCGGTATCAACATCATCGACCTCCACTTGGGCCGTTCGGCCGACAAGCACACCGCGATCATGGCTCTCTCCCTCGACGAGCCCGTCCCCGACGAGGTCGTCAAGACGCTCAAGGGTCAGCCAGGCATCCTCGAGGTGATTGCGCTCGCCGAACAGTGAGGCGGGCCGACGGGGCCGTGGCGCGGCTCAACCCGGCTCCGTAGCACCCTCCTGGTCCCGGCGGTCGGGTTGGCAGTGGCGGGCTGGTACGCTCCCACCGCACCGGGCTCTCGAAGCCCGCGAGTTATCCCATGTCGAATTCGGGCGCGCCCGTCTGGAGGAGATGAGGCGCTGACGCCGTCGACCATGTCCCGACTGCTGCTCCGCGCTGCCTCTGGATGTCAGGGCGAACGATCGCGAGGTACACGACGAAGACGAAGACGGCCACGGCGAAAACGATCGCGGTGGGCCCATCCCCGAAGTTGACCCCGCTGATCTCGCGCGGTTTGCTGATGTAGTCGGCGAAGGAAGCGCCTAGAGGCCGCGTGACGACATAGGACATCCAGAAAGCCGCGATGCTGCCCAGGCCAAACCGCCACCATGCCAGGGCTGGGAGCAGGATGACGACGCCGAAGAAGATACCCGAGGCCAAGTAGCCGAGGTTGAGGGAGGTCGCCGTGAAATCCCCGAGCGCCGTGCCGAGGGCAAAAGTGGCGAATACGGTCGCCCAGTAGAAGGCTTCGCGCCGCTGGGTCGTAATGCTGTGTATGGACAACGTGCCCTCGTTGCGCTGCCAGATCCAGAAAATGGCGGCCAGGATGACCGACCAGAACAGCGTCGTGCCCGCATAGGGGATGTGGACGTCGAGATGCAAGAAATCAGATACACCCGTGCCGAAGATCGCGATGGCATAAGCCAGGGACCAGTAAGCAAGAGCCCGGTACCGACGGGTGCCGAACTGCAGGACGACAGCGACGAGGAACACAAGCACCTCGGCACCACCGCCCCGGACGTTGCCCCACGTCCTCAGGTAGTCCGACATGGCCTCCCCGCCGGCTGTGGTCAGGATCTTCACGACCCAAAATAAGAAGATGACCTCCGGGACCTTCGCCGCGAGCGGTGCTGGAAAGATACGGCCGATCAGCGGGACCTGGCCCTCTCGGTATGCCCGACCCGCGCCGGGGTTCACTGCAAACCGGGGGTCATGGCTAGGGGGTGCCACGTGACAGTCGCCTCCTTGGCATGGGCGCAGGTGTTCGGTGGAGTCGTTAACAAGCCCTTGCGGTGCAAGGCCTTAACAAGCGGTGCAAGGCCTTAACAAGCATTGACGCGGCCCGCGAGCGCCTCGGGCGAAACCCATGTAGAAGGATAACGGCCAGGTGGCTCTAGTAGGAGCTCATCGCAACTCAGCGTGACCCCCCGGTGCGCCAGCCAGTCGCCCTCTGGCTGAGGCGGCAAACCCAACTGGTGGACGCGACCAGATCAGGCAGGTCGGGGTCGGCTATGCCCACCTCCCTTGGCCCGTGGCGCGTATGGAAGGCGGCAAGGTTGACGACGAAGTCGCCGAACACGAGAGGTAACCGGGGCCAGCCGGCAGAGCTTGGCCGTTGCCACAGGCGGAGCAGTGTCCCTCCGTGGAGTGGGCGGCTGCTAGCAGCTCTGCGGTACCTGCTCCGGCGAGCCTCCTCTCGATGCTTGGCGGCATCCCCGCTGCTGGGGTGTCGAGCGGCGCGGCAACGCCGTAGCGGACCTGCTCGTGCGGGCAGGTGCCCACCTGGGTGCCTATGGAGCCCCGACACGCGACGCCTCCGGCGGTAGGCTCAGTGTGCCATGCCCGTGAGCAGAACTCTGCGTCGTGCTCTCAGGCGGCTCTTGGCGATCGTCGGCCTCGTGGTCATACTCACAGCGATGGCCTGGAGCGAGACGGGCAATGGCCCGCAGCACCTGGAAACTGCCCTCGCCGTTGGCCTTGTCGCTTCGGCGCTGGTTTACGGGTGCTGGTGGCTAGCCAAGAGCGTCGCACGTCGGACATATAGGGCTTTCCGCCAGGGTTATCATGACGCACTCGCTTTGCGGGGCAACTGGCCGGCGCGCCTGGGCCGTAAGCCGGCTGAGGCCGGCAGGAATGCCGGCCGGCCTGAGTACCGTCAAGCGGTCTTGCGCGGCTCGGCCCGGTGGGCGGGGCGCTTCGTCGGCTCAGTCCGGCAGGCCTACCGTGATGGGCTGGAAGGCGATAACGCCAAGTAGCCCCCAAGCAACGGACCGGGACGTGCTCTGGCTGCTGTCAACCTTCCTGCTCTTGGGCCGCCCTCGCCATCAGCGCCCGACCAGATCATCACCTTGTCGCTCCGAACTCGCCGGCTGAGCCCGGCAGTGTGACGCGTCGGCCACGGGTCACCTGAGGGGAGCCAGCGGCTACAGGGCCACGAGCGGCACCCTGCGGGTCGCGCACTGGGTGGCAGCTCGGGTTGAAAGCTGTCACACACTGCCCCCTAGCCGGCACCTCACAGAGGGCACGCTCGTGCTCTACGACGTCTCCTCGGCTGGTTTTGAGGGCTGGACCTGCCCGCTCGCCAAGCTCGGCTACGCCCGCGACGGGGTGAAGGGCCGGCCCCAGGCCGTCTACGGCCTGCTCACCAACAAAGGCGGCGTGCCTGTGGCCGTCGAGGTCTTCGAGGGCAACACCTCTGGCCCCGGCACCGTCGCCAACCAGGTGAAAAAGGTCAAAGAGCGCTTCGGGCCCCCCCATGTGGTGCTGGTGGGCAACAGGGGCATGCTCACGATGGCCCGGGTGGGGGACGACCTCGCCCCCGCCGGCCTGGAGTGGGTGACGGCATTGCGTGCCCCGGCCATCAGGTCACTGGCCGAGGGCGGCTACCTACGGCTCCCGCTCTTCGACCAGACGGGCATGGCCGAGATAACCCACCCCGACTTCCCCGGTGAACGCCTGGTGCTCTGCCGGGGCCCGGCCCCCGCCGCCGGGCGGGCGCGCAAGCGCGAAGAGCTGTTGGCCGCCACTGAGGCCGAACTGGCCAAGGTAAAGGCAGCGGCCGAGCGCGAACCTAACCCCTACAGGGGCGAGGCCAAGATGGCCATGCGGGCCGACCGAGAGGCCTGGGAGTACGAAATGGCCAAGCACTCCCACCTCCCCATCAGCGACGACAGCTTCTCATACGAGCGCGACGAGGCCCCCATAGCCTCTGAGGCAGCCCTCGACGGCGTCTATGTGATAAGGGCCAACGTCTCTTCCGACGAGCTCGCCACTGACCAAGTCGTGGCCACCTACAAGCGACTGGCAAAGGTGGAGAGGGCCTTCCGCACCTTCGACGGCGACCTCGACGTGCGCCCCACCCACCACCGCAGGGCCGAGCGGGTGCGGGCGCACTTCTTCCTGTGCATGCTGGCCCACTACCTCGAGTGGCACCTGATCGACCGGCTCGCCCCGGTCCTCTTTGCCGACCAGGACAAGCCCGCTGCCGAGGCGGCGCGCAAGCCCCCCGTGGCACCACCACAGCGCTCGGGCATGGCAAAGGCCAAGGACAGGACCAAGCGCAGCGCCCGGGGTGTGCCCGTCCACTCGCTGGCGACCCTGTTGGCCGACCTCGCCACCGTGTGCCTGGACCGGGTACAGCCGACCGACCCCCACCTGTCGGCCTTCAACAAATTGACAGTGCCGGCGCACCTTGGTCATAACCGCCGCTGACAGGGATCAGGTGCCGTGATCACGATGATGGTTGAGTTCGACCCGACGGCCGCCGCCAGGTATGTCCGCTTGCGCGACGAGGCCGTGGCGAGGACGGTTGAGGTCCTGGACGCCTACTGCCTGGTCGACCTCGACGCCGCCGGGGAACCCGTGGGAGTCGAGATCCTGGACGCCCCGGCCGAGGTCGGAGACACTCTGTTCGAGGCCCTCGGGAAGTCCTTCCCCGTCCTGGACATCAGAGCGCTGCGGCTGGCGCTGAGCGGGCACCCTGTGGCTGCGGCCTGAGCCTGGAAGGTCTTGCCCCCGGGGGCACCGGCCCGCTGACTGACTGCTTATTCATCGGCTTCGTCACGTCCACCCCGCCAAGACGCGCGCTCCCACGCGCCATTGATCCTCAATGCGGCGGGATTCCTGTGCCATGGGTGTGCCATGGAACGCTAGGACGTCCTAGCAACGGGGCGCCCAGGCCCCCGCTGAGCAGCGCAAATACTGGAGGCGGCGAACGGAATCGAACCGTTGTAGAGGGCTTTGCAGGCCCTTGCCTGGACCACTCGGCCACGCCGCCTGGGCGTACAAAGAACCTGGTCAACAACACTTTTTGACTGACCGTTGGTGACCGATGGCGCCCTTGAATGACCAAGATTTCGCGTCATCCGCGCGTCAAACGCGTCATTTTCGCGTCGCGCTGCGGGCCCTTCTCGGCTCGGTCCCACGAGCCAAGCGATTGCCCCACGCCAGCCACTCAAAGTGGCCGTGTCCTACTTCCGTCCCAGCCTCAGGGAAGCAGCGTGAAGGCTTCGACGTGGCGAGGCCGCACGACCCGGAAGTGGCGGTGGTCCAGGGTCGCTACCTCATGGGTGCCCAAGCGCTCAGAGATCGCGACCACCGAGGCATCCACGGCACCCAGTGGCAGGTCGGCGTACTTGTGAACGAGCTCGGCCATCCGGCGTATATCGTCATTTGTGAGCTGCTCGACCTGGTAGTCGTCGCTGGTTATCTCGCTGAGGAACCTCTCCTCGGCGAGAGGACCAAGCCGACGCTCGATGAGGTAACTTGCCTCGATCACGACGCTCACTGGTACGACCAGCGGTCGAGGCTGTCCGTCCAGGAGCTCGGCGCACTCGGCGTGGTGCGCGTCCGAGGTGTCAGCAGCCGCGTAAAGCGGCCCCGTATCGACGACGATCACAGGCCGAGCGCTGCTCGTACTTCCTCGTCAACGTGCTCCGAGACATCCGCACGGCCGCTGGCTCCCAGGCCGATGATTCCCAGCCGCCTACGAGGACGGCCCAGGTAATCGCTGACGGCCTCCTTGACCAGGTCTGCAGGCGCTACGTGGCGGCGCGCCGCCTCCGCTGCGACCAGGTCGGCAAGGTCGTCGGGCAGGTCAACACGAAGCTGGCTCACACACCAAAGCGTACCGCCGTGCGACCCGGCAGCTCCCGAGCGACTGCCCGACGTCGGTGCCACCCAGCTCCCAAGTGGTCGGGGTCTTCACAAATCGGCAGGAGGCCCGCCGAATAGGGAACATTCTGTCCTTCGTGGAGAGTTCCGAAGCCGCTCCCCGAACCGTGTCTGATGGTGGCGACCCATCCCTGGTGTAAATGAGCAACGGGCGTAGGTTCCTTCAAGACCGCCAAGTCAAAGAAGGAAGACCTACACCCGTGGCTGTACGAGTATCCCCCAGCGAGCGCGTCCGCGCCGAGATAGACGCGCTGTTCAGCTCCGATGCCGACCTTGCCAGCGTGCTGGAGCAGGTGGGCCGGCTCACCGTCAGGCTGTTGATGCAGCAGGCGATCGACTCCGAGGTCGAGACGTTCCTCGGCCGTGCCCGCTACGAGCGGGCAGCGAGGACGGCCCGGCCGGGTCCCGCAACGGCTGGCAACCGCCGGTGGCGGTGAAGACGACGATGGGCCCCGTAGAGCTGCAACGCCCGAAGCTGCGCGGCACCGACGAGCGCTTCTGCTCCCAGCTGTTCGGCCTGGGCGTGACGCGCACCAACGCCCTGGAGGCCCTTGTCGTGTCGGCCTGGGTGCGGGGCCTTTCTGACCGTGACATCGAGGCGGCCCTGAAGGAGGTGCTGGGCGAAGAGGCCGCCCTCAGCCGCTCCACCGTGAGCCGTGTCTGCCAGCAGGTAAAAGACGACTTCAACGAGTTCCAGGGGGCCGACCTGTCCAGGTTGCGCCTGGACTGCCTGTTCTTGGACGGCACCAACTTCCGCTTCCACGAGCATGCCCCGGCCGAGCCGGTGCTGTGCGCCTGGGGCATCGCCACCGACGGCAAGCCCCACCTGGTCGGCCTGGGGGCGGCGGCGTCTGAGTCCACCGACGCGTGGCGGGCGTTCCTGGAGGCCCTGGTGGCCCGGGGGCTCGGCTCACCGCTGCTGGTCGTCTCCGACGGGGCGCCCGGGCTCATAGCCGCCATCGAGGCGGTCTTCCCGCGGGCACTGCGCCAGCGTTGCGTCATCCACCGGCTTCGGAACGCCGTGGCCAAGGTCTCCAAAGCTGATGCCGACGCCTTCAAGGCCGACTGGTGGGAGGTCTTCGACGACATCGCCGAGCCACCGGGCGACAAGGCCGTGGCCGAGGCCCGCCGGCGCATGGACGGCTTCGGGGCGCAATGGGAACGGGCCTACCCGGGTGCCGTCGCCTGCCTGGCCGAGGACTTCGAGAGCCTTACCGTGCACCTGCGCTTCCCGACTGAGCACTGGAAACGCTGCCGTCACACCAACTTGGTCGAGCGGACCTTCGGCGAGACTAGGAGACGTACCAAGGTCATCGGCCACCTCCCCGGTGAGCGCACCTGCGTGGCCCTGGTGTTCGCCGTGCTCGACCGCCAGCGCCGCGGTTGGCGGGGGATGACCATGACGCCCCGGGCCACCCGCCGCCTCCAAGACCTCCGTCGCCAGCTCTTCGCCGACCAGCCCGGGACCGAGCTCGACGAACCTGTCACAGCCGCTGCGTAGTATCAAGACCGGAGCCTGCGCCCGGAGCTATTTACACCGCCGCTGAGACGCCACCACAAACCGTCGTTTAGCACTGCCAGCTTCTTGAGCCAGGCCTCGCAAGTTGGCGCCATAACCGGGAGTTCGGCGCGCGGCGTCAGCTCTGGCCCGTGGCGGGCCCACGTACCCGTCGACGTCTAGGCAATTCGTACGGTCCTGGACGACGCGCGAACGCGGTCCGCCCAGTCGCGCCACAGCGGTAGCGGGCCGGGCGAACGCGACGGATCTCGAACCTGATGGTCCCGTCGTCGTACCTGGTGCAGTGGAGAAGACGCGTTCCCGAGATAGCTTCGTGGCAAGGGGCAGAGCTGTCCGCCTGCCTCTGCCAGGAACTGTCAGCTCTGGGAGCGCGCCAGTTCGGTCACGTGGGAGGAAGCATGGGCGAGGACGAGATTGAGCGTGCCTTCGGGCCGTTCGTGGCGGAGCTGCGACAGGGAGGTTTCGGGGAACCCGCGAAGGGATGGTCGGCGGAGATCGTGGCAGCTCATGTGGCCCGCAACAACGACCTCATCGCCGAGGCGGCCGAGAGGGTCGCTGCGCGTGAGCAGCCCACGTACGACAACTCGGCGGCTGTCGACGACGCTACCCTCAGTGCCTATGCCGCAGAGGTGGGCGGGGTACCGGGCCTGGTGGCGGCGATCGAAGCCTCAGCCCGTCGTCTCTCGGTTGCCCGTACGGCTCTTGACGAGACCACCGAGTCCTACCCGCTGCCGGTCGTCATCTGGGACTCGGGAAACGTCGTCAACGACGGGCCCGTACCGATCGCCAAGTTCATCGAAGCCAACGCCTCGTTCCATCTTGAAATGCACCTCGAGCAGCTGAGGTCCCTGCGCGCCGAGCGCGAGGCGCTCCGTACAGCCGGTCCTCCGGCTGAGCTCGACGCGTACGAGCTCGTGCTCCTCCGGCGCCTCGCGGAACCTCCGGGGCTGAACGACGAGGCTGCTGACCTCCTGCAGCGACAGCATCTTGGCCACTTCGCCAACATGACAGAGGCCGGCTACTTGAAGCTGGTCGGGCCGCTCGCAGACCAACCCGACGAAAGCTGGCGCGGCGTCTGCCTTTACCAGGTCGGTTCATTGGACGAGGCGCGCCGCTTGGCCGAGATGGACCCCGCCGTGCTTGCAGGCCAGCTCAAGGTAGAAGTGATGCACTGGTACACCGCCAAGGGTGCCCTTCGGCCTGGAGCGGGTTGACGAAGCGGGGTACGTGAGCTTCATGGAGCCAACCAGAACCGCGACCGTTCGACGGCCCAGCCGGCCCGGCGTACGGTGTACTGACCATACCGACCAACCCGATCACTGACTGGGCACAGCAAGGAGCAGACCGTGGACGAAACCGGAGTAGCCAAGGAGCCCGAGGACGTGACCCGACTTGTCGCTGCTCGCCTCAATGCGGGCGACGCTGCCGGCGTGGCCGCGCTGTACGAACCGGGCGCGGTGCTGGCCTACCCCGCCGACCACCCGACCATCGGGCGCGAAGCGGTCCAGGCCGTCTACCAGAGGATGGTGGACGCCGGGGTCAAGTTCGGCTCCGAGGCACCCCTGCCCACGGTGCGCTTCGAGGACCTTGCCCTCACCTCGACCCGTTCGGCCGACGGCACCGGGGTAAGGGTGCAGGTGCTCCGGCACCAAGCCGACGGGTCCTGGCTGCGGGTCATCGACCGCCCGGAGGTCCCACAGGCCTAGCGCCCCACGCCTGCCGGCTTCGTACGTCGCCGTCGCCCGTCCTAGCGCTCACTCCGGTCGCAATGGGCAGACACAACACCGTCGGTCTGCACGTCCGGCCTGGTCGCGGACCTCAACCCGGGCAGCGCCATACGAGGACGATCTGCGCCCGCTCGACCGGTGCCCCTGGGGCCCGCCAGGAGCGCCCGGCGCGCGGCGCTCGGCGCGGCTGCCCTCAGGTCGCGGCGACAGCAAATAGGAAGGAGAACCTCTGCTGTGGCCGGTTCAGGTTGTCGAGAGCGCCGTGACCTCGGCCAGTAACCGCCGGGCCGAGCTGGCGAAGCGGGCGGGGTCAAGGTAGGTGCGAGCGACAAGCATCGCTCCTTCGAGGGCGCCGATGACCATGCGGGCGACCTCAACGCTTGAGCCCTCCACCTCCAGGGTGCGGTCTTGCCGGCCCTGGTCGATGACGCTGGCGAGCCAGGCCTCGTTGCGGTCGAAGAAGCCGATTATGGCTTCCCGCATCGGCTCAGGCAGGGTGTAGTAGTCGGCCGCCAGCATCCCGCACAGGCACATCCGGCCCTGGGCCAGCACTTGGGCGTAAAGCTCGGCGTAGGCCTCCAACTTGTGAGCTGCGTCGGCCCCGCTGGCGCCGATGGCCACGAGGGCCTCGTCGAAGCGGTCTGTGTAGCGGGCCACGAGCGCTGCGCCCAGCTCGGCCTTGCTGGCGAAGTGGTAGTGCAAGGCCGGCTTGGTGACACCGAGCTCCGCGGCGATGTCCGCATAGGAGAAGCCGTTGAACCCCCGGGTCTGGACCAGCCGCTCGGCGACGTCCAGGACCGTCGACGCCGTGCCCGTCATCGGGTTCTTGTGGGCCATCATGGCTAGCTCATCGCTCCGTCACTTCGGGGTTGACATCTGACCTACTAGTAAGTCAGAATAGACAGACTGGCTTGTTGGGGCAAGTCATCAAGCACCAAAGGGGGAACAGGGTGCAACAGACCGAGCATCGCAGTTTCGACAAGGCCGACGAGGTTAGGGAGTTCCACAACGGGAGGGCCGAGATCCTCCGGGTCGGCGGCTCGGAGGTCGGCCGGCTGGTGCTCGAGCCGGGGTGGCGGTGGTCCAACGACGTCAAGCCGATCGCTGGGACCGAGAGCTGCACCGCCCCCCATTTCCAGTACCACGTGGCCGGCCGCCTGGCTGTCCGTATGGACGACGGCACCGAGCTCATAGCCGAGCCGGGCGACGTCACCTCGTTGCCCAGCGGCCACGACGCCTGGGTCCTCGGTGACGAGCCGGTAGTGGTCGTGGACTGGTTCGGGGCCAGTAACTACGCCAAACACGGCTGAGCGCGATGGGCCCGCTCGAGGTCGTCGAAGCGTTCGGGGCGGCGTGGGCCGGCCATGACTTGGACGCCGCGCTGGCGATGGTCACCGGCGACTGCGTCTTCGACGCAACCGGCCCCGCGCCCGACGGCACCCGCTGCGTCGGCGTCGGTGCCATCAGGGCCGCCTGGGCGCCGATATTCGAAGACCGCACCTCCCGGTTCGAGGCCGAGGAGACCTTTCAAGCCGACGACCGGGTGGTGCAACGGTGGCGCTACAGCTTCACCGGCGGGCACGTACGCGGCGTCGACCTGTTCCGGGTCCGCGGCGGCAAGGTCGCCGAGAAACTGTCTTACGTCAAGGGTTGAGGAGGGCGGATGGGTCCCGTCGATGCCCTGCTCGCCGGGATCGAGGCCGGGGCCGTCCCCGCTGCGGTGTTCGCCGATGACGCCGTCCTGGACGCCACAGTGCCCAACTGGCGGTTCATAGCCCGAGGCGGCCCTGCGGTTCAGGCCGAGCTGTCCCACTGGTTCGCCGACCCCGGCACCTTCGAGGACCTCCGCCGCGTCCGCCTTGCCGACGGGGAGCTGGTGGAGTTCACCCTCACCTGGGAAGAGGACGGCGTTACCCACATGTGCCATCAGGCTCACATCCTTGGCCTCCGAGACGGGCTCGTCGCCTCTGACACAGCCTTCTGCGGGGGACGTTGGCCGGCGCCCCTGATCGCCGAGATGGCGGCCGCTTCGCAAGCCAGCGGTCAGGGCTGACCAATGGCGTTTGCACCGTCGTCCTGCGCGCCGCGAGGCGGGAGCTGCGACGGTCAGCGTGCGGCACCGACTAGCCCCGCTCGACCCTTCTGAGCCCTCGCTCGGGGGTCCATGACTCAACGACCAGCTTCGTGGCCTCGGCGTTGAGCCCGCTCGGTGCGCCTACGCCCGGGTCGACCTGGTGGCAACCAGCACGGGCCCGGTGGTGATGGAACTGGAAGTGATCGAGCCGTTCCTTTTCCTCCCCTACGACGAGGCTGCGGCGGAACGGTTCGCGACGGCTTTCGCCACTTGGCCCCGCCCGGGCCCGGACGGTCGCCCCCTTTGCGATGAGCTACTGCACCCCGCTCAGATCCGAAGAGCCCGTAGACCGGCAGATCGACATACTTGACGACTGGCCGCTCTTTCACCTGCGCACGGCACCCGCACGCAGGGCAGCGCACGTCGCCGGCAACCAGCTCGACCATGAGGCAGACCTCTGGGCCGCTGCGGCCGTACGAAACGACGCGGACGTCTTTCAGGCCGACGAAGGCAGCGAGGATCTCACTAGGGTCGCTAAGGACGAAGGTGCTTCTTGATTGTTGGCTCACACCTCAAGCCTGGAGCACCTTTGTCCGCGCCTGGGTGACCCTCCCCGAGTCCCCACCCCGCTGAAATCCGATGAGCCTTGAAGGTTGAGGCACCTGCCGCCCACTCGACTTCGCGACCTCCAACCAGGCGGCTACTGCGACTTCGACCTCGGCGACAGCTTCGTGGGGAGTACCTCCGAGCGCCGAGCAAAACGCGACGTCCGGGACATCGGCCACCCACGCCTCGTCCTCGTCGCTCCAGAACACATTGATCGGGTAGGCGGGGGCCGTCATCGTCACTCCTCGGAACCGAGATCGTAGCGGCGAGCTCCCCCACTGCGACCACTCACGGCGCTCGTTGAAGACCGCCGCGAGGGGCATCGTAGGCGCCCTCAACCGGGTGGTCGCGACGCGCGGCTCAAAACTTTCGCGTCATTTTCGCGTCACACAGCCCCTCCGGGCGGACCCGCGAGCAGCGCCGCACCCCCGCTGAACAGCACAAATACTTGAGGCGGCGAACGGAATCGAACCGTTGTAGAGGGCTTTGCAGGCCCTTGCCTGGACCACTCGGCCACGCCGCCTGGGCGTACCAGAAGTCTTACTGTACAACGTCTGGCGGGACGTCGTTGTAACGTCGGCGCTGGCCCTTGCTCTGTCATCAATGTCACGACCGTCACCTATGCCACGAACCCTTAATGCACTTGGCCCCTCCCAGCGCCTGTACATCGTCGCCGCGGCCGCCCTCGTTGCGACAACGGCGGCCATGGATGCCGCCGGCGCTCCTGACGTGGCCCGTTTCGCTGTTTCGGCCTTGGCACTTGCGGCGTTGGCTGCACTGGTCGGCCAGTCCATAGAGCAGATCGGCGAACACATGGGGCCAGGTCCCACGGGGCTACTTCAATCGAGTGTCGGCAACCTCCCCGAACTCCTAGTCGCCATCTTTGCCTTGCGGGCCGGTTTGACCTCGGTCGTGCGAGCCGCCCTGGTCGGTTCGGTGCTCGGGAACGTGCTCCTCGTCCTGGGCCTCGCCTTCCTGAGCGGAGGCGCCAAGCACGGCGCCCAGAAGTTCGACCCCGAAGCGCCCCGCATGCTGGTCACGTTGCTGACGCTGGCCGTCGCGGCCACATTGGTGCCCACTTTGGCGGCCAGGCTGGACACGCCCGCGGTCCACCACACCGCGGCGCTCTCCGACGTCGCCGCGGTAGTACTTCTGGCCATTTACGTGGTCAGCATCCCGTTCTGGTTGAGCGGCGGACCGGGCCCGTGGCCCCCAGAGGGCAGGGGCACTGCCAGCGCCGCTCTACCGGCGCTGCGCCCGGGTGGACCAACACTCCGACGTTGGCCTCTTGGGCTGGCCATTCCCCTGCTGGTGATTGCAGGAGCCACATCGGGCGCGGTGTCGGACTGGTTCGTGTCGTCCCTGACGCCGGCAACCAGGTCACTGGGGATCTCACCCGTCTTCACTGGCCTCGTGATCGTGGCCATCGCCTCTAACGCGGTCGAGAACGCTGCTGGCATCCGCTTCGCCTGGAAGGCCCGGCCCGACTACGCCATAAGCACGATCCTCAACAGCCCGTTGCAGATAACACTTCTCCTAACGCCTGCACTGGTCCTCGTGAGCCCAGCCATAGGCCCCGCCCACCTGACCCTGGTTTTCCCTCCCCTGCTGGTGGCCGCATTGGCCGTGGCCGTAGTGGTCGTGACAGTGGTCCTTTACGACGGCGAGTACTCGTGGCTCGAGGGTGCAGCGCTCATCGCCCTGTACATGATCATCGCGGCTGCTTTCTGGTGGGGTTAGGCCGGTGAGCCGCCATTGCCGCCCGGGATGACGGGATGCCGGCTGGGACCAGGGCTTTCTGGGTGCAGGATCCGCTTCCCGTTGTGATAGCGAGCCGTCCTGCGCACTTTGTGTCGCCCTGTATGCCCTTTTGCACCCGGAACGAGCACCGGCGGAGCCAAACGGCACCGGCCGGTTGGGCTCAGGGTCGCCGCCGGGCGCAGGGAGTGCCGTCAAGCCACCGCGCCTGCTCGCGCGACCGGCACCAACCCGCACAGCTCTGCGCTCCGGCCCGCTGGCAGGTACACCACAATGCCGTCGTTGGGGACTGAGTCGTTGACCCACACATACCCCCCAGCAGATAGCTGGATGGTCTCTCCCGTCATCGTCCCCTTGCCGGGCGGCCCCTGGAAACCCCAAGCCCGCGCAAGCGAGACATGTATACGGCCGCCGCCAAGGCCGAGCGAGATCCACACTGCCGCTGACTTGGCCCCGTGGGCGGGGCCGAAGTACAGGGTGATGGCCCGAGCGTGGGAACGAACACGAGCACGGACCGCTACGGGCAGACGGTCGAGGGCGAGGGAAGTCCCAAGTGCGAGCGCTCGCTCGATCAGCGGTACTCGGAACGCGGCCAGCAGGCGTTCGGCGGCCAGTAGCCGTTCGGCCGAGCGCTGCCGTTCCAGCGTCGATGTAGTGGCTGCCGCGGACGTGGTCGATGCCGAGGGCCACTTGGCCAGGACACAAGCACCCGGACCAGTCGGCCAGACTTGCCGCCCGGTGGCAGCGGAGAACGCGTCTTTCTCCGCGCCGGCTCCCATTGCCTCGAGCTCCCCGTCTGTCGCGCGCAGAAGCCGGAAGCGGCCCCGGTACAGCGGCACGGCACGAGCCACCAAGTCGAGCCAGGATTCGTCGTCGCGCACCTGGGCTGCTGTCATCAACCTGGCAGAGGGCCGGGACAGGAACCGCTCCCGGTAGAGGTCGCCCAGCACCTCAGCGGTCAGGTACCCGGAGGCAAAGCCGCTGGCCCATACCGGGTAGGGGTCCACCGCTCGCGCCATCTGCTCGTGCTCCTGCAGGAGGACAGCACTCGTCACGATCTGGTCTTTCAGGCCCCTCACATAGACGGTGCGGCTACGGGCAAAATCGAGGCCGCTTGTGAGGTTGGCCACCGTCGCTGCCAGGACCACTAGCACCACGACGAGGCGGAGCTGAGGCCACCGGGCACTGGCTGCTTCCCTGCCGCCGCCCCGACCCTCCCCCTGGGATTGGCCGACCGGCGCAGCTTGACCAACCGGCGCAGCGCGCAAGACCGCCTGGCCGCGGCGCATCTGCCCCGGCAAGGCACTGACCACCCGCGGCAGGGCGCTGAGCATTAGTCCCAGCGCCGGCAACAGCAAGGCTGTTCCCACATACGCATAACGCGAAGGCGACATCGTGGCGCTGATACGGTCCCGCCCGACGGCCGCCATCGCGTAGAAAACAACAGCAGCCACAGCGCCAGCGAGCGCCGCCGGATGGCTGCGGAAGAGGTTCCCGGAACGCCAAACCAACCAGGCAAGGGCTAGTACCGCAAAGACCGGCCCGGCCGCTGCCCAACCGGCGGTGTGGCCCAGGTCCCTGTCCAGATTGGAGGCGACAAACGTGGGGATCCTGAGGAAAACAGAAACCCCGAAGTGGTCACCGGTGGCAGCGAGGCCCGTCCGTCCGGCGAGCGCGAACCAGACCCCGTAGGTGCCCACCGGCAGAGCGAGACAACGCGAGGCTCGTCGCCAGCCGTGCCGCGCCAGCAGGAGGGCTCCCAGGGCCACGGTTGTGGCCACACCGACTCCTGAGCAAATGAGAGCAGCGAGGGCAAGCACTGCGGTGGTCAGGTCCCGTGCGCGGTCGCTCGTTATCACCTGTCGACTGCCCGGCCAATGGGGGCCCTCGGCCACCTCCATGGCCAGGAAGCCGAACGCGAGGGAGGACACGAAGCCGATCTGGAACGCCCAGACCAGGTCCTCGGCTCCCGACCCGAGCAGGGCGAACAACAGCACAAGTGTGCTGGCCACCCATGGGTCGACCCCCTCGCGGAGGCAGCGGCGCCAAATGAGGTGCACCACGGCCACGTGCGCCAGCAGAAGGGGTACCAGGTAGGGCCAGTAGGCGGACAGGTGGACCAGGGAGAACAGGCCCCTCCACAACAGGATGGGCAGCGTGGACCAGTGCTCGTTGTGCGGTGCCCAGATGCTGAACCTCGCCCCGTGCAAGCCTCTTCTGGTCAGGAAGTCCCATTCGTCCCCGAAGAACCACAGGTTCCGGTCGAAATACGCCCACACGCCGAAAGCGGCCGCCAACGTGAGGACGTGTACGGCAATGAGCGGGCGTGTAAGGACATCAGTGAGGCCCGTGGGGCCACCCACTTGAACAGGAGCCCCGGTGGAGCCCCCGGAAGGCCGGTCGCGTTCATCCTCGGACGCCAGCCGGGGCGGCGCTGCTGTCCCTGCCACGGGCATGAAGCCTAACAAGCAGCCCACACATCGCTCAGGCGCACCACAGCCTGGCCGAAGTTAACTCATCGCCATTATTCTATGCGCTCATGCCCGGTCCAGTCAGCCCCGGTGACCCCTACCCGCTGGGCGCGACCTGGGACGGCTCAGGGACAAACTTCGCCGTGTTCTCTCAAAGTGCCGAAGCGGTCGAACTGTGCCTGTTCGACGAGGCCGGGAACGAGACCCGGTACGAACTGCCGGAAGTCGACGCCTTCGTGTGGCACGGCTACCACGAGGAAGTCGAGCCGGGCCAGCTTTACGGGTACAGGGTGCGGGGGCCCTACGACCCGGTCCGAGGACTGAGGGCCAACCACGCCAAGCTCCTGCTCGACCCATACGCCAAGGCGGTGTCCGGCCGGGTTAGGTGGGGGCAGCCGGTGTACGGGTACCAGCGGGCAAGGAGAGACGACCGGGTCATTGACACCTCCGACTCGGCCAGGTCAATGCCCAAGTCGATCGTGGTCAACAGCGCGTTCGACTGGTCAGACGACCACCGGCCCCGCACCCCCTGGCACGACACCGTCATTTACGAAACCCACGTCCGCGGGCTGACGTGGCGCCACCCAGGAGTACCTCCGACCAAACGAGGTAGCTTTGCCGGCGTCGCCCACCCTGAGATGATCGAGCATTTCCAGCGCCTGGGGATCACCGCTGTCGAACTCCTCCCGGTCCACCAGTTCGTGGACGACCACGACCTCGTGCAACAGGGCTTGCGGAACTACTGGGGCTACAACTCGATCGGCTTCTTCGCTCCCCACAACGGCTACGCGTCCCGGCCAGGCCAGCGCGTCGTCAACGAGTTCAAGACGATGGTGTGGAACCTGCACGCCGCCGGCATAGAGGTGATCCTTGACGTCGTCTACAACCACACGGCGGAGGGTAATCATCTCGGTCCCACTCTTAGCTTCCGGGGCCTCGACAATCCGAGCTACTACCGGCTCGACGCCCGCGACGCCCGTCTGTACTCCGATACCACGGGCACCGGGAACACTCTCGACGTCAGCAACCCGCACACATTGCAGCTCCTCATGGACTCCCTGCGCTACTGGGTGTTAGAGATGCATGTCGACGGGTTCCGCTTCGACCTGGCGGCGACCCTGGCCCGACAGTTCCACGAAGTCGACAGGCTTTCCGCCTTCTTCGACCTAATACACCAGGACCCCGTGATCAGCCAGATAAAGCTGATCGCTGAGCCATGGGACCTGGGCTCGGGCGGGTACCAGGTGGGCAACTTCCCGGTGTTGTGGTCAGAGTGGAACGGCCGCTACCGGGACTCCGTGCGCGACTACTGGCGCCAGCAGAGCGCATCCATACGGGAACTGGCCAACCGTCTGACTGGCAGTTCAGACCTCTATGAAGCCACAGGGCGGCGCCCATGGGCGAGCGTCAACTTCGTCACCGCCCACGACGGCTTCACCCTGGCCGACCTCGTCAGCTACAACGACAAGCACAACCAGGCGAACGTGGAAAGTAACCGGGACGGCACGGACGACAACCGCTCCTGGAACTGTGGCGTCGAGGGCCCGACCGACGACCCCGAAGTGCTCGCGCTACGAAGGCGCCAGGTCCGCAATTTCCTTGCCACCCTCGCTCTGTCGCTGGGTGTCCCCATGGTGAGCGGTGGCGATGAGCTGGGGCGTACGCAGCGCGGCAACAACAACGGTTACTGCCAGGACAACGAGATTTCCTGGTACGACTGGGACAACGTTGACACCGACCTCCTTGCCTGGGCGCGGGCTGTCATCAACTTGCGCCGCGCCCACCCGGTCTTTCGCCGGCGCCGGTTCTTCCAGGACCGCCCCGTGCGCCAACTGGATGCCGATCCGGCCCAAGCTGACATCGGCTGGTTCCGCCCGGACGGCCGTTTGATGACCGACGCCGATTGGTGCGTTGGTTACGCGAAGTCCCTGGCCGTGCTCCTCAACGGCACGTCACTGGCAGAGCGCGACCGCCACGGCCGCCTGGTTAGGGACACGTCCTTCTACCTTGCCCTCAACGCCTGGGAGCAGGCCCTGGAGTTCCGTTTGCCGGAAATGAAGTGGGGTGGGCCCTGGCAAGTCGTCCTGGACTCTTCCGACGACAGGCCGGCTTACAAGCCCGACCTCCTTGCAGCAGGGACCAGGGTCCCGCTGATAGGCCATCATTTCGTAGTGCTACAGCAGGCAGTGGACACCTAGGTCACTCGCCTCCGCCCTTGGCCGGAAGCAGGCAGGAAGAAAACCGGGGGGTTCCTCCGCGACCATCACTACTTTGCGTAGTCGATTTTGGCTACTCTTCGTGTTGTCACATTAAACGTTCTGGGAGGGCCGCTAGTCAGACATGGAAGACCACCTATGACCATGACGGAGGAGATGACGCCCGCCTATGCCCGCCACGTAGGCGAACGCCTGCGGAACATCCGGCGACAACAGGGCCTGTCGCTGCAGGCCGTGGAGGAGCAGTCCGAGCGGGAGTTCAAAGCGTCAGTGCTGGGAGCCTACGAGCGGGGCGAAAGGATCATCTCGGTCCTGCGCCTCCAGCGGTTGGCCCGTCTGTACGGGGTACCGGTCGATCAGCTCCTGCCGAAGATGACGCCCGACCCCGATTTCAGCGCCGAAAGCCGGGCGCCAGCGGGACCGGGTGGAGGCCCGATAACGATCGACCTCTCGCGCCTCGAACGCCTTGATGCCCCTGAACGTGAGGTGCTCAGGCGCTATATCGGCATGATCCAGATCCAGCGGGGCGACTTCAACGGCCGCCTCATCACGATCCGTGCCGAGGACGTGAGAGCGCTTGCGAGAGTGTTCGAGCGTGATGAGCACGCCATGCGCAGCCGCATTGACGAGCTCGGCATCAGGACCTAACTACTGCGGGTTTGCCGGCACGGTCCCTACCAGGGGCGGGGCGTGCCGGCGCGGTCTGTGGTGCTGGGTACTCGACGGACGCTGGCGCCCTCGACAGGTCAGTGGCGCACCCGGCAATTCGGGTCGTGCCCTGGATGATCACGGTGCCTGAACGAAGTTGCGGCACCTGCGACTAAGGAGTGAGGCGTGAGTGACCTACCGGTGCCGTGGGCCGAGCAGTTGCGCGCCAGTGTTGCCAACCGCTTGACACGCCCGGTTGCCTGGAGGCGAGAGCAACTCGGCCAACTGGCCAGGATGCTGAGGGACGAAACCACCCGGCTCACCGGCGCCATGGCCGAGGACTTCGGTAAGCCCGAAATGGAAGGGTGGCTCACGGACGTGGCCGCCGTCCGCAAGGACATCGAGGGCATAGTGCGTCACGTCGATGGCTGGGCGGCACCCCGAGCAGTGCGCGTCCCGTGGACGCTCCGCCCCGGACGCGCCCAGGTTGTGCCCGAGCCCCTGGGTGCCGCCCTGGTGATCGGTCCATGGAACTACCCGGTGCGCTGCGTGGTACTACCCCTGGCATTCGCCATCGCTGCCGGCAACGCTGTCGCCGTGAAGCCCTCCGAATTGGCCCCGGCCACGTCACAGGTCCTGGCCACGCTCCTTGGGTCTTACCTTGACCGGCGTGCCGTAGCGGTAGTCCAAGGCGGGCCGGAGGTGGCTGCGGAACTCCTCGAGCAGCGTTGGGACCACATTTTCTTCACGGGGGGTGGGCGGGTGGGCCGCATCGTCATGGCCGCTGCGGCTCGCCACCTGACGCCGGTGACGCTCGAGCTCGGGGGTAAGAACCCGGCCATCGTCGACCGCACAGTGGACGTCGACGCGGTGGCACGCCGCCTGGTTTGGGGCAAGTTCTTGAACGCCGGCCAGACCTGCGTGGCCCCCGATTATGTCCTTGTCGACCGCGAGGCCCAGGCACCGCTTCTGGCAGCCATCACAAAACGCCTGGTGCGGTTTTACGGGGACAACCCCCGCGCCAGCTCGGCCCTGGCCCGGGTGATCAACGACGCCCACATGGAGCGGCTCCTGCACCTGCTAGCCATCACGAGGGCGAGGACGGTGACCGGCGGTGGCTCAGATGCCAGCGAGCGCTATCTCGCCCCGACCGTTCTGGCCGACGTGAGCTGGGACGACCCGGTGATGGAGGAAGAGATCTTCGGGCCCGTCTTGCCCGTGCTCACCTACGACCACGTCGATGAGGCACTGCGCGCCATCAACGCCCGGGAGAAGCCCCTGGCCCTCTACTTGTACACGGGGGACGCAGACTTGGCCGAACGCGTCATATCGGAGACCTCGTCGGGCTCGGTCTGCGTCAACCACAACGCCGTTCAGCTCGCCGTGCCCGGTCTGCCGTTCGGGGGCGTCGGGGCCAGTGGCATGGGTGCCTACCACGGCAAAGCCGGCTTCGACAACTTCAGCCACGCCAAGGCTGTGCTGCACCGGCCACTGAGGGGCGAAATCCCGCTCATGTACCCCCCGTACACCCGGGCCAAACGTTGGGTGTTGCGCCGCGTCCTCTAAGCGCCCGGGCCCTTTGACCGCCCGGGCTCTTTGAACGCCCGGGCCCTCTGAGTGGCGGCCTCAGACAGGTTGGGCTGCACCACCCCATCCGACCGCGGCAGAGTTGCCCGGGGTGCTTGAATCATGGGGAACGACGAGACCCCAGGGACGGCAAATGCCCCCACTGCCAGGATCACCCGGTCGGCACCGCCCGGGAGACGGGTACAGCCAAACAGGACCACATATCGAGCCTGCGCAGGCACCGGGCGGTACCACCCCGGACGCGCCCGCCGACAGAGGGGCGAACGCGGGGGCCAAGGGGCCCATCACGCTGGGCCTGCTGGTATCGCTTTCCGGCGTGCCCGCCAGCACGGTGCACCATTACCGCCGGCTGGGGCTCCTCCCGGAACCCGGGCCCAGCGGGCACGGGCGGTTCGCGTATTCACGTACCCACCTGCGGGCGCTGCAACTGGTCCGCGAGCTGCGCGACGAACGAGGGATGTCCCTCGCCCAGATCAAGGATGTGCTGCCGGAGCTCCTGGAGGGCAAGCGGCCGTCCACGCCCCTTGGCGGCGGCTGCAACGCGGACCCCCGCAAGCGTTTGGTCGATGCCGCATTCAGGCTGTTCTCCGAGCCCAAGGGCTATGCGTCGGTCACGGTGAGCGAGATCGCCGCTGCCGCCGGGGTGGCCAAGGGCAGTGTGTACCGTCACTTCAGTTCAAAAGAAGCGCTCTTCACCGCCGTCGTCGAGAGCCTTTGCCAGGACACGGCAGACCGCTTTGCCGAGGCCGTGGGCCAGCTGGGCGGACCGGAGGGCCTGGCCAACGACCCGGGTAAGACCGCCTTTGTCTTCGGTCGCCTGATCGCTCGGGCCATGCCTATCCTTCTGGAGCTAGGGGCCCGGGCAGCGCGAGGCGACCTGCCAAGCCAGCTGTTGGCGGCGCGAGTGCTGCGGACGCTGGCGGAGGCAGCAGGACGGCCCCTGTCGGACAATCCCGTCCCGGCCGGGCTCCAGGTCATCGAAACAGCGTTCGCCACTGTCCTGCAATGGGCCGTGGGACCAGACTGGGCACTGAGCGCCAAGCCTATCTGAGTGATCGATCTGGGCCGGCGCCGGCCGTTGCTGGTGGGCCGTTGGCGACCCACGGCACTTAGCGCGTTGGAAGTGGTACGCAATGAGAGTGATGAGCTGCTGCCAAAAACGGAATTTGCACGCGGCACCGTCATGGTGTCTAAAATGACCCGCGGGTCAGTGAGGTTGCACAACAACCCCCACCAAGCTGTTCCAGTTGTGCCGGCCCACGACGTGGAAGGGCCATGCCCAAAAGGGGAAGGGACTGCGCGATGACGGCAGCGGCGATGCGGGCACCCTCCCCGCCGGCGGATGCCGGGGCCACACTGCCTCCGGACTACCTCGTGCTCGGCAGGGCGAGCAGCGAGAACTTCCCCGTTGCTTCCCGGTTCTTGCCGTCGGAGCTGCGCTCCGACTTGATGGCTCTCTACGGCTGGGCGCGCCTGGTGGACGAGTTGGGCGACGATTTCGCCGGCGACCGCCTGGGTGCCCTTGCCGAGGTTGAGCGCCAATTGCACGCTGCTCTCGGCGACGCCACCGCCGACGCGTCCAGGGCGGGGCTCCACCCGTTGGTGGCAAGAATGGCCGGAACGGTGCTCCACCTCCAGTTGCCTGCTCAGCCCTTGTTCGACCTGGTCCAGGCCAATCGCCAGGACCAGACGGTGAAACGTTACGAGACCTTCGACGAACTGGTCGCCTACTGCAAGCTCTCAGCCAACCCGGTGGGGCGTATGGTCCTGGCCATTTTCGGCGTGGCCACAGCCCAACGGACGGCCTGGTCAGACGACATCTGTACCGCCCTCCAGCTTGTGGAGCACTGCCAGGACGTCGCAGAAGACGCCATCGTCGGGCGCGTCTACCTGCCGCTTGTGGACCTGGCTCGTTTTGGCGTGAGCGTCGAGGAACTGGTCCCGCCACCGGTCAGTTACGCCAACCGGGGCAAGCGGGGGGCACCGGGGGGAGCGTCGGCAACGTGCCGGGCCCTGCTGGCGTTCGAATCGGCCCGCGCCCGCAGGATTCTCGAGGCCGGCACTCCCCTTGTGGCGAGCCTGCACGGCCGCCTCCGCTTTGCGGTGGCCAGTTTCGTGGCCGGCGGCCACGCTGCCCTCGATGCTTTGGCGGCCCTCGACTTCGACGTCTACGCCGACACTGCCCAGCCCGCGCCCAGTCACTTCGTGAGCCACCTGGGTCGCTTGCTGGTCCGCTCCAGCGGGTGGCCGACGCCCCTCAGGCAGCGGTCCGAGACGCAGGGGGCGGCGTCTTGACCGACGCTGCGGTGGCCCTCGCTTACAAGCACTGCGAAACGATAACCCGATGCCGCGCCCGCAACTTCTATTACGGCATCCGTCTGCTGCCACCCCGCAAGCGCGCGGCCATGTGCGCCCTTTACGCCATGGCCAGGAGGATCGACGACATCGGCGACGACTTGTACGGCACTGGCACTCCTTCTGGGGGATCTGGCACCGCGGCACAGGCAGCCGCCCCCGTCGCCGGGCGGTTGGCCGCCCTCGATGAGGTGCGGGCGTCACTGGCCATGCTCGACGGGAACCCCGCGACCGGTCCCGTCGGCCCGGTCCCGCCTGGTGACCCGGTACTCACGGCTCTGGCTGACGTAGCCCGCGAGTTCCCGCTGCCCGTCTCCGCCCTGGCCGAACTGGTCGAAGGGTGCGAGTGGGACATCACCGGACGGCGCTACGAGAGCTTCGAAGAACTCGTCGCGTACTGCCGCCGGGTGGCGGGCACCATCGGGCGACTGTCGCTGTCAATATACGGCAGCAGCGACAAGGCCGCCGCCGAACCCCTGGCCGACGCCCTGGGCGTGGCTTTGCAGCTCACCAACATCTTGCGTGACGTGATTGAGGACCGCGATGTCATGGGCCGCGTTTACCTCCCCCATCAGGATCTCGAGCGTTTCGGCGTCGGGGGGGATCTGCAGGGTGACGAAGACGACGTCATGGCCCTCATCTGCTTCGAGACGGGCCGCGCCGCCGAATGGTACGAGCGGGGCCTGCCTCTGCTCGGCCTGCTCGACAAGCGCAGCGGAGCCTGCACCGCGGCTATGGCCGGCATCTATCGCCGCCTCCTCGACAAGATCCGGGTGCGGCCGGAGGCAGTGCTGCGCGGCCGGGTTTCCCTTTCTGCGAGCGAGAAGATGACCGTGGCGGCACTGGCCCTGGCCCGGGCGCTGGCATGAGCGTAACCTTTGGCATGGACGAGCCCAGGGCAACCCCCCACATAGTTGTCGTGGGCGGCGGCCTGGCCGGCATCGCGGCTGCGCTCGGGTGCGCTGACGCAGGTGCCAAAGTCACGCTGTTCGAAAAGCGCGCCCGGCTCGGCGGCCTCACGTGGTCCTTCTACCACGACGGCCTGAACATGGACAACGGCCAGCACGTCTTCCTGCGTTGCTGCACCGCCTACCTTGCCTTCCTCCACCGCATCGGCTCCGCCAGTGATGTCGAGCTCCAAGACCGCCTCGACGTGACGGTCTTGCGGCCCGGCGGTGGCACTCTCGGCCGCGGCGTTCTGGGCCGCGGCGTTCTGGGCCGTGCCGGCGCTGGGCCCACCCGGAGCGTCTTGCGCCGCGACCAATTACGTGCCCCCCTCCACCTGGCCCGGTCACTTCTTGGCTACAGCCTTGTGCCTGCTGCACAGCGGGCGCGCCTGGGCATCGCCGCATGGGCCCTCGCACATCTGGACCTCGACGACCCAAAGCTCGACGACGAGACCTTCGCCGACTGGCTGGCCCGCCACGGCCAGGGGCAAGCGGCCATCGACGGGCTGTGGGACCTGATCTGCCTGCCAACTGTCAACTTGCCGGCCGCCCAGGCGTCGTTGGCCATGGCGGCAAAGGTGTTCCAGACCGGGTTGCTCACCGACAATGCCGCCGGCGATATCGGTTGGAGCCGGGTGCCCCTCGGACGGCTCCACGGCGAACGAGGAGCGGCGGCGTTGCAGAGGGCGGGGGTGCGCGTGCACCTGGCAGAGGCGGTGCTCAAAGTGGACGGTCGCGCTCCCGGCGAGGCCAACGGCGACCGAAGGGACCGCTTTGTCGTGCGAACGCCGGGAGGTGACCTCGGCGCCGACGCCGTGGTCATAGCCCTGCCCCACTACTGCGTCGAAGATCTGCTCCCCGCCGGATCCCTGCCGCCCCACGTACGGCCCTCCAGGCTCGCCAGTTCACCCATCGTCAACGTCCATGTCCACTTCGACCGGCACGTCACCGATCTCCCTTTGGTTGCCGGCCTGGACAGCACGGCGCAGTGGGTCTTTGACCGGACGAGCTCGGCAGGTGCCACCCGGGGCCAGTACCTCGCCGTGTCCATTTCGGCCGCCGACCGCTACATAGGCAGGCGGCCCGCGGAGCTCGGGGACCAGGTCGTTGCCGCGCTTGGGGACCTCTTCCCCGCGGCCAGGCAAGCGGGGGTGCTGGGCACCTTTGTAACTCGCGAACACAACGCGACGTTCCGCGCCTGCCCGGGGTCCGCAACTCACCGAGCATCACCCAGGACCCTGTTGCCCGGTCTTGTCCTGGCTGGGACCTGGACTTCCACCGGCTGGCCACCGACCATGGAGGGCGCCGTCCGCAGCGGGGTCGCGGCGGCTCGTACCGCGTTGGTGGCGACGGGGCGTCGCGACGCGCTGCCCCAGGTGGCAGCATGACGACCCTGACGCCGCTGGCGCTGGCGGTGCCACCGGAGCGGCCGGTGCGAGCCGTGCGGCACGATTTGGCGGCTGGCCTCGGTGTGGAGCCGGCCAAGGTGCCCAGGGTGACGCAGGCGAGAACCCAGGAGGGCTGGTGACACCGACCACCGCAGTTCCTCAAGTGCTCGACCGGGCACGGGATATTACGCAGCCCCTAATGCGCGAGGCCGTGGACCGCCTCGTCCCGAGCATCCGCGCCGTGGTCAGCTACCACCTCGGGTGGACCGACGCTCAGGGCAACCCCTCAGATGTGCGGGGGGGCAAAGGCGTCCGGCCGGCCCTGGCCATGCTTTCGGCCGAGGCCGCCTGGGCTGACGCCGCGGTGGGAGCCCCCGGCGGGGTGGCCATCGAGCTCGTGCACAACTTCTCCCTGGTCCATGACGACCTGATGGACGGCGACCAGGAGCGCCGCCACCGGCCTACGGTCTGGGCGCTGTGGGGCCCGAGCGTCGCCCTGCTGGCCGGCGACGCCCTCTCCACCCTGGCGACCGAGGTCCTGCTGACCACCCCCGGCCCGACGGCTGCTGGGGCCGCCGCTGCCCTGGGGGAGGCAACGGCCGAAATGATCGCCGGTCAGGCCGACGACCTGGCTTTCGAGGCTCGGCGGACGGTCAGTGTGGAAGAGTGCATGGCCATGTGCACGGCCAAGACTGGGGCACTCCTCGGCTGTGCCGCATCCATCGGGGCCATCCTGGCCGCAGCACCACCGGCCACCGTCCGGGCGCTGCGCGACTTCGGGCGGCACCTCGGCGTGGCGTTCCAGGCAGTGGACGACCTGCTCGGCATATGGGGCGATCCAGCCGCTACGGGAAAGCCGGCGGGCAATGACATCCGCCACCGCAAGAAGTCGATGCCCATCGTGGCTGCCCTAGCCGCCGGTAACGACGAATCCAGGGAACTCGAGGCACTCCTGCTCGGCCCAGGCAACACTCGTCCAGCGGGCGAGACGGGTGCCGATGGAGATAGCCCCGAGATCGCCCGCGCGGCATCTATGACGAAGGAACACTCAACAAAGCGGTCGCCGGCTGCACCCGACTGGAGGCCGGCAGTACCCAGACCGCTCAGCCAGGAACAGGTGGCCAGGGCGACCTGGCTCGTCGAGGCCTCAGGCGGGCGCGCCTGGACTGCCGCCCGCGCCAAGGCCCACCTCGACGCTGCTCTCGGCTCTCTCGAAGGTGCTCGTTTATCCGCGGTCCCTCGGCGGGCTCTGGCCGACCTGGCCGTTTACGTAGTGGAGCGGGAATCGTGACTCTGATCGCCGGTGCGAGAGGCACGCAGGACGACGACGCCGACGGCATCAGAGTCACCAGCGACGAGCCGGTCGTCGTGATCGACGCGCGCAGCCGCGATGCCCGGGAGGCCATGGAGCTGGCCTGCGAGTACCTGAAGCGGGCCCAGACGCCGGGCGGCTGGTGGAAAGGCGAACTGGAGACCAACGTGACCATGGACGCCGAGGACGTCCTGTTGCGCCACTTCCTCGGGATTATGGACGACGAGGCTCTCGCCGGCACAGCCAGGCGGATCCGTTCTCAGCAGCGCCCAGACGGCCCATGGGCAACCTTTTACGGAGGTCCCGGCGAGCTTTCCGCCACCGTCGAGGCGTATGTGGCTCTGCGCCTGGCGGGTGACGCTGTCGACGAGCCCCATATGGCACGGGCTGCGGCCTGGGCCCGCGAGAACGGTGGCGTCGAGGCGGCACGGGTGTTCACCCATGTGTGGCTGGCCATGGTCGGTCGCTGGGACTGGGGGCAACTCCCGGCGGTGCCACCCGAGATCATTTTCTTGCCACCGAGTTGGCCCTTGTCCATCTGGTCCTTCGCCAGCTGGGCCCGCCAGACCATTGTGGCCCTGGCGGTCATATCCGCCCACCGGCCCTCCCGTCCTTTGCCGTTCGACATAGAGGAATTGAAGTCGGGCAAGCCTCCGCGCCGGCGGAGGTTGGGGCCGATGAGCCTGACCCTGGTGGCCCTGGACAAGGTTCTGCATTTCTATGAGGATCTGCCGGCTGGCTTCTGGCCCAAGCGGCTTGTGAGGGGCGCGGCGCTGCGAGAATCGGAACGCTGGATCGTCGCCCGACAGGAAGCGGACGGCAGCTGGGGCGGCATCCAACCGCCGATGGTCTACTCCACCATCGCCCTGGTGCTGCAGGGCTACACCCTCGAACATCCCGTCATCTCCTCGGCCCTGCGCGGTCTCGAAGCCTTTACCCTCGATGACGAAGCAGGACGGCGGGTCGAGGCGTGCCAGTCCCCCGTCTGGGACACCGCCCTCGCCGTGATCGCACTCCTCGATGCCGGCATTGAACCGGATGACCCCGCCATCAAGACCGCTCACGATTGGCTCTTGGAGAAAGAAGTGAACATCGTGGGCGACTGGGTGGTGCGCCGGCCGGGCCTGACACCCAGCGGCTGGGCATTTGAATTTGCCAACGTCCATTACCCCGACATCGACGACACCGCCGAGGTCGTGATCGCGCTTCGCCGGGCCCTGGGCGACCTCGGCACTGACGCCGCCTGCCGACGGGGCGTCGACTGGGTAGTCGGCATGCAGTCCCGCGACGGCGGGTGGGGCGCCTTCGACGCCGACAACGACTCTGAACTACCGACGCTGCTGCCATTCTTTGATTTCGGTGCTGTCACCGACCCGCCCACAGCGGACGTGACCGCCCACGTCGTCGAGATGCTGGCCTGCGAACCCGGGCCACTCAGCCCCACATCGCAGACGTCCCTGGAGCGGGGCGTCGAGTGGCTTTCCTCGCACCAGGAAGCGGACGGTTCCTATTGGGGCCGATGGGGCGTCAACTACGTGTACGGCATCGGGGCCGTCGTGCCCGCTCTCATCGCCGCCGGCATTGCCCCCAAAGACCCCCTGGTCGCAGATGCCGTGCGTTGGCTGATCGAGCACCAGAACCCCGACGGGGGTTGGGGCGAGGACCTGCGTTCCTATGTCGAGCCCGGCTGGCACGGCCGCGGTACGTCCACTCCCTCGCAAACCGCCTGGGCCCTGCTTGCCCTGCTGTCCGCCGAGAAGAAAGCTGACCCGGCGACCGCTCGCGGCATCGAATGGTTGGTGCGCAACCAAACCCAAGACGGGACCTGGGAAGAGCCGTGGTTCACCGGCACCGGCTTCCCGTGGGACTTCTCGTTGAATTACCACCTGTACCGCCACGTTTTCCCAGTGACCGCCCTGGGCCGGTACCTGCTGGGAACGGGACCTCACGTCAAGCAGGTCGAACAACCCAAGCACGCCAGCCAACCGACCCGTCCTGTGGGGCGGGCCGCGCCGTCGCCGGCAGCGCCAGCGAGGGAACTGTAACCATGCCGGCGAGCGGCAACCGGCTGCTGGTCCTTGCTCCCATGCGGAACGAGGCACTGGCCCTCGGGCCGCGGGCGCGAGCCGTGGTTGGCCCGACGACCTTCGCTGTCGAACGCATCGGCATTGGCCTCACCAAGGCCGCTCAGGCAGCGCTACGACTAAGTGCAGCTATTCCCCCGCCGGCTGCGGTGGCCGTCGCCGGCCTCGGCGGCGGTCTGGTGGAAGGGTTTGCGCCCGGGGACCTTGTTGTCGCCGACCACCTCATCGACGCCAACGGCAAGGAGGTGGCACGCCTGGCGTCGGCCACGCTCCTCGCCGGCGAGCTCGGCCGCCTCGGTTTGCGCGCCCGCACGGGCACGGTCGTCAGTACCGACCACGCTGTCACGGGCGGCGAGCGAGCGGCCTTAGCGGGCCTCGGGGCTGAGGTCGTGGACATGGAGTCGACGGCCGTCGCCGCCGCACCCTGGGGTGTTCCTCTGGCGGTCCTGCGAGCGATATCGGACACACCAGGCGCTGAGCTCTTCTCCCCCACCGGCCTGCGAGGCATCTGGAAAGCCCTGCGCAGCCTGCGAGCAGCACGGCCGGCGTTAGCCAGTTGGGCGGCTGCGGCCGGACCGAAGGAGGTCTTCCTGGCTGAGCCCCGTTCGTTTTGCGCCGGCGTCCGACGGGCGATCGAGACCGTCGAGCGCACCCTTGAGCGTTACGGCCCGCCAGTGTACGTGCGGCGCCAGATCGTGCACAACGGTTACGTGGTCTCCCGTCTGCAAGCAGCTGGGGCCGTGTTCGTCCAGGAACTGGCAGAGGTTCCCGACGGAGCGAGGGTGGTCCTCTCGGCCCACGGGGCAGGCACCAGCGTGCACGCGGAAGCTCAGAGCCGTCAGATGCTTACCGTGGATGCCACCTGCCCCCTGGTCACCAAGGTCCACAACGAGGCTCGCCGGTTCGCCGCCAACGGCTGCCAGGTCGTCCTGGTCGGCCACAAGGGCCACGACGAGGTGGAAGGGACGCTCGGCACCGTGCCGGGCACCTCACTGGTGACTACACCCGCCGACGTAGCCGCGCTCGACCTGGACACCGCCAAGCCCACTGCCCTGATCACCCAGACAACCCTCGACGCCGACGAGGTCACTGCCGTCACCGCCGCATTGGCGCGGAGGTTCCCCGATCTGGTCCGTCCGGCAGCCTCGGACATTTGCTACGCAAGCCAGAACCGCCAGGAAGCTGTGCGGGAGATGACCCCTGACTGTGACGTGGTCCTGGTAGTGGGTTCGGCGAACTCTTCCAATTCAAACCGCCTGGTGGAGGTGGCCCACCGCCAAGGGGCCAGCGCTCACCTCGTCGACAGTAAGTCCGACCTGCGCCTTTCCTGGTTGGAAGGGGCACGCCGCATCGGCATTACCGCCGGCGCCAGTGCCCCCGAGGAGTTGGTCACCGACGTGGTCGGCTGCCTGGAAGGTTTAGGTGCGGTTTCGGTGAGCGAACGCTCAACCAGCAACGAGCGCCTCTCCTTTCCCCTTCCGCTGGAGGTGCGCTGATGCCTCCTTTCGGCCAACCTCAGCCAAGAGAGAGGTGCTGAATGGGCGTGCCCCTGCGCCAGAGCATAAAAGTGGGGAGCTACGTGGCCCGCCAGAAGCTTTCCCGGCGGACGAAGTTCCCTCTCATAGTCGAACTGGAGCCGCTATTCGCCTGCAACCTGGAGTGCAATGGGTGCGGCAAGATCCAGTACCCGACGGAGATCCTGCGCAAGCGGCTCTCGGTCGACCAGGCGGTGGCGGCCATCGAGGAGTGCGGCGCGCCTATGGTGTCCATCGCCGGCGGCGAACCGCTGCTGCACCCCGAGATCGACAAACTGACCGAAGCCCTGCTGGCACGCAAGCGCTTTGTTTATCTGTGCACCAACGCCTTGTTGCTCGAACGCAAGCTCGACCGCTTCAAGCCGCACTCGGCGTTCAGCTGGGTCGTGCACATCGACGGCCTCAAAGAACGCCACGACGAGTCCGTCAGCCGCGAGGGTGTCTTCGAGAAAGCAGTAGCGGCGGTAAGGGCAGCCAGGGACAAGGGCTTCAGGGTCGCCACGAACACGACATTCTTCAACACGGACTCGCCCCGGACAGTGCGGGAGGTCCTCGATTTCCTGAACGACGAACTCGAGGTCGACACCATGATGATCTCGCCTGGCTACGCCTACGAAAAGGCGCCCAACCAGGTCAACTTCCTCCAGGTCAGCCAGTCGACGGACCTTTTCAAAGAAGCCTTCGCCGGTAAGCGCAGAGACTGGCGGCTCAACCACAGCCCGCTGTTCCTGGACTTCCTAGAGGGCAAAGTCGAATTCGAGTGCACTCCATGGGGGATCCCGTCCTATTCCGTGTTCGGCTGGCAACGCCCGTGCTATTTGCTGGCGGACGGCTACACGGAGACCTACAAGGAGCTCATCGAGACCACGGACTGGTCCAAGTACGGGCGGGGCCACGACCCGCGCTGCCACAACTGCATGGCCCACTGCGGTTTCGAACCGAGCGCGGTGATCGCAACGACAAAGAGCCTGCGGGAATCCATCCGTGCCCTGGTCAATGCCCGTTGAGCGGAGGCAAGACCGTTACGGTCGCGTCGGGCGGCCCGCGACCGAGCGGGGCTGTCAGTGGGGAACGTTGAGCACTTGTAGGTCGGCAGCCGACCGGGCCGGGCGGTGGTGAACCCCAATGGCCGGCGCACGTGCACTGGCAGGCCTCCGGGTGCTGGTGACAGGAGCGTCCAGCGGCATCGGCCTGGCCGTCACGGCCCTGCTTGCCGAACGGGGGTGCGCACTGGTGGGCACCGGTCGCTCCCCTGCCACGCTGGAGCTGGCCCCGGCGGGGCCCCTAACAGCCGCCGTCGTCCGGGATCTAACGGAACCGGGAGCGCCGGCTGAGGTGGTGGCCGCCGCCGTGTCCGCGCTGAACGGCCTCGACCTCGTCGTCTCCAGCGCCGGCGCGGGATGGGCGGGATCGTACGAATCGATGTCGCCCGCAGAGATCGACGCGGTGCTCGACATCAACCTGCGCGCTCCCATGCACTTGGCCCGTGCCGCTGCCCCTCACCTGCGGGCAAGCAGTGCCGGCGGGCAACTCGTGCTCGTGGGCTCTATCGCCGGCCTGGTAGGAGTAGCCGAGGAGGTCGCTTACGGCACAGCCAAAGCCGGGCTGCGGGGCCTGGCGGACGGTCTACGAGCAGAGTGGTCCCTCGGCGCCACCGGCGGCTGCAATGACAACGACGCCCATCACGACCATGGCGGCAATGACAACCACGGCGACCTTGATGGCCGGCGTCACGGCGACCTAGCCGCCGGAACGGCAGATAATGTGGCTCACGCCAGCAAGGGCCGCGTGACGGTGACACTCGTCAGCCCTGGCCCAGTGCAGACTGCCTTCTTCAGCCGCCGCAACCGGCCTTATGTGCGGTCGTGGCCCAGGCCGGTCCCCGTGAGCACCGTTGCCCGGTGCATTGTGAACGCGGTCGAATGGCGGCGCGAGGACGTTGTTGTGCCGGCCTGGCTCGGTTTTGCCGCCCGCCTCAACGGCGGCCTGCCCGCGCTTTATCACGCATTGGCCACCATCCCGGACCGCCTGGCCCGATAGACCTTGCACCGACCAGCTTTGCAGGAGTGACCGTCCTGGCGGTACCGCTTAGAGCATGGTGCCCACGCTCACAGGTCAGCGGGCACAGGTCAGCGGGCAGGGCCGTGGACGCGAGTTACCAGGCTGGCGAGGGGACCTGGTTCACGTTGAGGACGGCCCACCTGACCACCGTGCTCGCCGTTCGTTGGTACTCGAGCGTGTTGAAACAACCAGTTTCCTGTGGCACAGACGTCGGGTCGCCCAAGCCGGGATCCAGGGCCGCTAGCGCGGTCCGGATCACGACGTCATGGCTCACCACTACTGCCGCCGCCCCTAGGGCGCGCGCCGCGATGTCGGCCAACGCCGCCAGCACCCGGTCGCGCACAGCCGTCACGGGCTCGACTCCCGGAGCAGCGTCGAGCGAGCCCCATCGCTCTATTACCGCCTGCGTACTCACGCCGGCCCACTCCCCGTAGTCCCGGTCGATGAGACGTGCGTCGGTACTTATCTCCAGCCCAACAAGGTCGGCAAGGGGCTGAACTGTCTGCAACGCTCGGCTCAGCGGACTGGAAACGATCATTCGCGGCGTCGTCCCTGCTAGTGCAGCCCCCAACGACCGGGCCTGGGCGTGCCCCACGGAGTCCAGCGGGACGTCTATGTGGCCCCTCAGGGCGCCCGCCGCGTTGAGCCCCGTCCGGCCGTGCCGAGCCAGGTACACCCTCGCCGAACCAGCTTGCCTGGCAGCCGTACCGATGTCTCAATGGTAGTGGCCGCACCTGGCCCGGTTGGCGTCTCGTACAACTCGCCATTACGCAGGCCTTACCGCCGCTCACGCGCAAGCCCTTGTCCCTAGCCCGGGCTCTGTGAGACGCTTCTGTTGTGCGCTTTGTCGTCTTCGGGGCCGGTGCCGTGGGCGGAGTGGTCGGCGGCCGGCTTTTCGAGCACGGTCACGACGTGCTCTTCATCGCCCGGGCCCAGCATGGGGAGGCGCTCGCGGCGGCCGGCCTGACACTGCGGTCCCCGGACGGGTCGACCACGCTACCGGTACCAGTCGTCGAGAGCCCGGGCCAGGTTGACTGGCACGGCCACGAAGTGGTGCTGCTGGCGACGAAGAGCCAGGACACCGAAGTAGCGCTGCGCCAGCTCGACGCCTGCGCCCCGCAGTCGGTTGCGGTCGTCTGCCTGCAAAACGGCGTGGCCAACGAGCGGGCCGCCTTGCGCCGCTTCTCCGACGTTTCCGGCGTGTGCGTTATGTGCCCTGCCGGTCACCTCGAGCCTGGGGTCGTCGTCGCTTACTCCTCACCGGTCACCGCGCTGCTCGATATCGGTCGTTACCCCAAAGGTGTCAATGTCACGGCCGAAGCCGTCGCAGTTGCGTTTTCGTCCAGCGCCATGGAGTCGGTCGCCCGGCCCGACATCATGCGCTGGAAGTACGCCAAGTTGTTGAGGAACCTGGGCAATGCCGTAGACGCCCTGTGCGGCCCAGGCGAGCGAGGTAGCCGCCTCGCCCACCTGGCGCGCCTTGAAGGCCAAGCCTGCCTCGTAGCGGCGGGCATCGACTTCGTCTCCGACGAAGAGGACCGGGCGCGCCGCGCCGACCACCTCAAGCTGGGAGAAGTGAGCGGCCAGCATAGGGCCGGCAGTTCTTCGTGGCAGAGCCTGGCCCGCTCGCAAGGGTCCATCGAAGCTGACTACCTGAACGGCGAAATAGTCTTGCTTGGGCGTTCGCACGGGGTACCCACCCCCGTCAATGAACTGTTGCGGCGGTTGGCGAACCAGATGGCGAGGGACCGTGCCGGGCCGGGGACCGTGAGCCCGGACGAGGTCCTGAGCCTGCTCAATGGGCCCGATGATTAGTCCCCGGGGCCTGCTGCCTGGTCCGCACGCGCTTGCGTCGAAGTCCTGCACACGCTCCACCAGGTCCTCAACTACAAGGGGACCTGAGCACGGGCGCAGGCCTGAGCGCGGGCCTGAGCCCGCGACGAACGTCCGGCTCGTCACCCATCGAGGTCAACCTCGCCACCTTCCGGTCGATCTATAAAGCGTACGCGCGGTAGCTGGCTGCGCGAAGGAACCTCGAGGACCGTTGTATGGGGAAATTCATAGTCGGTCGTCAGCCGATCTTCGACGCCCGTTTCGGCGTCCACGGCTACGAGCTGCTGTTCCGCGATTCCTCGTTCTCCAAGCCTTGCGGGGACGCCATGACCGCCGACATCCTCGTACATGCCGGCCTCGATATGGGCCTGACCAGCGTGGTAGGCAGCAAGCTTGCCTTCGTCAACACGACCCGCTCCTACCTCGTGGGCGAGACAGAGATCCCTTTCCCACCGCGCCAGACGGTGATAGACATCCTGGAAGACGTCCCTCGGGACGCCGAGGTGTTGGCGGGCTGCCGCCGCCTTGCCCAAAACGGTTATACCCTGGCGGCGGACGGTCGTTCCCAAGAGGAGCAGGACCCGCTACTCGAGCTGGTCTCCATGATCAAGGTCGACGTCTTCGGCCTCTCGCCGGAAGAGCTGCCACAAGCAGTCAGGTACTGCTCGGCCTACGGTGTGAAGCTGGTCGCCAAGAGGGTCGAGACCCACGAACAGTTGCGGGCCTGCCAGAAGCTCGGCTTCGACCTCTTCCAGGGCTACCTCCTGTCCCATCCCGAAGTCATCGAGGGGCATGGCCTCACCCCCAGCAGGCTGACCTGCTTGCGCCTCCTGGAGAGAGTGTGCGACCCCAACAGCTCACCGCGCGAGATCGAGGACATTGTCAAGACTGACGCCGCTTTGAGCTACCGCTTCCTGCGCATCGCAGGGGCGGGCGCGGCCCGGGGCATGTTCCGGCGCATCAGCTCCGTGCGCGAGGGCGTCGTCTTGGTCGGTCAGCGCCGCCTGCGTTCATGGGTCGTGCTCATGCTCCTAGCGGACCTCCACCAAGGCTCCGACGAGCAGCTGAACATCGCTCTGACCAGGGCAAGGATGGCGGAAGTCCTGGCCTCGAAGCTGGAACCGCGCCTTGCCGAACAGGCCTTCACCGCCGGGTTGGTCTCGGCACTCGACCTGCTGCTCAAGGCTCCGCTCACGGAGGTGGTGGGCGACCTGTCACTGACGGTCGAACTCGAAGACGCCCTCCTGGGGCATAAGGGGCTTTTGGGTGGCATAGTCAACGACGTGATCACCTGGGAACTGGGAGGCGATGGGCTGCTGCAGTCAGGGCTCGGGATCGCAGCCGTGTCTGAGTCGTACCTGGATGCGCTGGCCTGGGCCAACGAAGTCTGCGGGGCGCTGGAAAAAGCCCGCTGAGCAAGTCCACATGACCTCGCCTGGTCAGGGGACCGAAGACAACCGGTACGCCTTCAGGGTGCTGCGGGATTGCTCCGCACCGCGCGCCTCAGCCGGTCGGCGACCGACGAGGGTGCCCTGGAAGTTGTCGCTTCGACGGCATGCGAGGTCCTCGGCCACGAGGCCGGTGCCGTGGCCGTGCGGGGCGACGACGCCGACCACCTCGGCTTCGTGAACCCTGTCGGTCCGCCGGCGGGCGCGGTCCCCTCCTCCCTGGACGCCCTCCTCTCGAGACCTTGGCCGGAATAGCCGCTCGAGGTGGAAGCCAAATGGGGAACATCGGGATGAAAGCGTCGTAAAGTCCCTGTTGACGGGAAACACAAGATCTGCGCAGGAGGGGACCGATGAGCGACTTCGTCCCGGCAACGGGGGAGGCCGGGGATAGCGCGTTGAGCGACCGGGCGCGCAGGCACCTTTGGATGCACTTCAGTCGCCTCGGGTCTTACGGCAGCAACCACGAGGTGCCGGTCATGGTCCGTGGCGAGGGAGCCTACGTTTGGGACCAGCACGGGAAGCGCTACCTCGACGGCCTGTCGGGGCTCTTCACCACCCAGATCGGCCACGGCCGCACCGAGCTCGCCGTAGCCGCCTCCAAGCAAGCCGGCGAGCTTGCCTACTTCCCGCTCTGGACCTACGCCCATCCCCGCGCCGTCGAACTGGCCGAGCGGCTGGCCGCCCTGGCACCGGGAGACCTGAACCGGGTCTTCTTCACCACCGGCGGCTCCGAGGCAGTCGAGTCAGCATGGAAACTTGCTCGCCAGTACTTCAAGGTGATCGGGCAACCGGATCGGACCAAAGTCATCAGCAGGAATATCGCCTATCACGGGACCAGCATGGGCGCCCTGTCGATCACCGGGGTCCCGGCGATCAAGACGCCATTCGAACCTCTGGTCCCGGGGACCATCAAGGTGCCAACCACGAACTTCTACCGCGCACCCGAACACGGCGACGACATCGAAGCCTTCGGGCTCTGGGCGGCGGACGAGATCGGCCGGGCCATCCAGCGCGAGGGGCCGGGCACAGTAGCGGCCGTGTACCTGGAACCCGTCCAGAACTCAGGCGGTTGCTTCCCACCCCCGCCGGGGTATTTCGACCGGGTGCGCTCCATCTGCGACCGGTATGGCGTGCTTCTTGTCTCCGATGAAGTCATCTGCGCCTTCGGACGGCTCGGCGAATGGTTCGGCGCTATTCGCTACAGCTACCAACCCGACATCATCACGGTGGCCAAAGGTCTCACCAGCGGTTACGCCCCATTGGGGGCCATGATCGCCAGCGACCGCCTGATCGAGCCGTTCCTCGAGGGCACCAGGAGCTTCGCTCACGGGTTCACCTTTGCAGGTCACCCGGTCAGCTGCGCAGTGGCTATGGCCAACCTGGACGTGTTCGAAACTGACGACATCCTGGGGCATGTACGCCGCACCGAAAATGCTTTCCGCTCCGGGCTGGAAACCCTCACGGACCTCCCGATCGTCGGCGAAGTGCGTGGCGCGGGCTTCTTTTACGGCATCGAACTGGTGAAAGACAAGGTGACTCGGGAGTCGTTCGACGACGACGAAAGTGAGCGCCTCTTGCGGGGCTTTCTTTCCGGCGCGTTGTTCGACGCTGGCCTGATCTGCCGGGCTGACGACCGCGGCGACCCCGTGGTCCAGCTTTCACCGCCGCTCATCTGCGGCCAGACCGAGATCGACTTCATGGTGGACGTCCTGCATGAAGTCCTGTCAGAAGCTTGGCATCATTTCTGAGCCCATCTGGTTCTGAGCCCATCTGACCAGGCAGCCGCAGGCAGTTACTCGCGTGCCGGTGTGCCTGCCTGGCCCACCGCGGTGGGCTCGGCGCGGTGCCGCTCCCCGGCGCGCCACACGCCAGCGACCAGCGGCACTCCCGGCCGGTAGGCGAGATAGACGTGCGAAGGGGCGTCAAGTAGTACGAAATCGGCCCTGGCGCCGACCGCCAGGCTCCCGATGTCCGGGCGGCGGAGGGCCAGGGCGCCGCCCCGCGTCGCCGACCACAGGGCCTCATCCGGTGTCATATGCATTTCCCTCACGGCCAGGGCAATGCAAAGCGGCATGTTGGTGGTGAAGCTCGACCCGGGATTGCAGTCGGTGGCGAGGGCGACCGTCACACCTGCGCCGAGGAGCCTGCGGGCATCTGGGTACGGCGATCGGGTCGAGAACTCTGCCGCCGGGAGCAGCGTCGCCACCGTGCCGCTCGACGCCAGCATCTCCACGTCCCGGTCCGTGAGGTGAGTGCAGTGATCGGCAGACGCGGCACCCATGGCCACGGCAACCTCGACACCAGGGCCCGGCTCAAGCTGGTTGGCATGGACTCTGGCTGCCAGCCCCCGGGCGGCCCCGGCCTGCAGGACGCGGGTGGCTTGGTCACGGTCAAAGGCTCCCCGGTCGCAGAAAACGTCCACCCACTTGGCGAACGGTGCACAGGCCTCCAGCATCCCTGTGCAGACCAACTCGACGTAGTCGTCGGGCCGGCGGGAGTACTCGACCGGCACGACGTGAGCGCCAAGGTAGGTCACCTCGTCGGTCTGCTCGCCGGCCAGGCGCAGGCTCCGGGCCTCGTGCTCAGGCGTGAGACCGTAACCAGACTTGCACTCGACGGTGGTCGTGCCCGACGCCAGTGCCTCCGCGACGAGACGTCCAAGGTTGTCCCGGAGGGCGAAGTCGCTGGCCGCCCGCGTCGCCGCCACGGTCGAGGCGATACCCGCGGCGGCGTAGGGCCGCCCGGCCATTCGCGCCTCGAATTCCGCGGAACGTTCGCCAGCGAAAAGCAGGTGGGCGTGGCTGTCGACGAACCCGGGCACAACGGCGCGGCCCTGCGCGTCCAGATGGTCGTCGGTACCGCCCGGGCAATCCGCCGCCGCGCCGCACCAGGCCACCCGGCCGGCGTCGACGACCAGGGCGGCATTCTCCAAGGCCCCGCAACGGCCGGGCCTCAACGCATCGTCGTTGGTGACAAGGGTGCCGATGTTGTCCACCAGAAGCGAACTCACGGGGCGACCATCCTCACGAAGCGACCATCCTCACGAAGCGACCAGGGCGGTGATAGCCCTGTGGAGCGCAGCGGGCACGTCGTCGAGGAGCTGGTGACGACCCTCGCCAACGATTGTCCTGCCCGAGGCCACGACTTGGGTCACGTCGGCGGCAGAGGCGCCGAAGACTACCTGCTCCACCAACTGGTCGATGCTCCAACCGGCCAGCCGTACCGAGCCGAGTGACACAGTCACCAGGTCTGCCGGGGCGCCGGCGGCGATCCGGCCACACCCTTTCCAACCGAGCGCTTCGTGGCCCTGAGCGCTCGCCGCGGCAAGCAGCTCGGCCGCCGTCCACCGTACCCGACGGCCCGTCGCCAGCCGTTCGTCGAGCTCCAGGCCCTGCATCTCGGCGAACAAGTCGACAACGGCGTGGCTGTCGGAGCCCAGCACGATCGGCGAGCCGGCACCCTCTAAACGCCCTGCAGGGCCGATCCCGTCCGCCAGGTACCGTTCGGTTGTCGGGCACATGCATACGGTCGTGCCCGACCCGCCGAGCAAAGCGATGTCGCCATCGCTGAGATGGGTGGCATGGACAGCGGTCGACGTGACCCCGAGCGCCCCGGCATCGGCAAGCACCTCAGTCGGCGTCTTACCGTAGGCGGTCTGGCAGGCCTCGTTCTCCCCCACCTGCTCGGAGAGGTGGAAGTGCAGCGGCATACCCCGAGCCGCAGCGTGGCGCGCGACCACGAGCGCTGCTCCCGGCGGCACGGCCCGCACGGAATGGACCGCCGCCCCAAGAAGCGCCCCGGTAGCAAGCGTGAGGCTCCGCGTGCGCTCAGCCCAGGCATCGACGCCGGCATCGGCAAAACGTGCCTGGACGCCCGCAACCGCCGTCCCCGGAGCACCCTCCAGGTAGCAGGCGTCAAACAGCGTTATGCGCAACCCTGCATCGAGCGCCGCCGCTACCAGGGCGCGGCTCATCTCGTTGGGGTCGTCGTACGGTTTGCCCCCCGGTTGATGGTGGAGATAATGGAACTCGCCCACGCAAGTGACCCCGCCGAGCGCCATCTCAGCGTAAGTTGCCCGAGCCAGCTCGTAGTAAGTCTCGGGGGTGAGTGCGCCGGCAACGACGTACATGTTCTCCCGCCACGACCAGAAGGTCCCGCGGTCGCTCTCGGTGCGGCCCCGCAGGGCGCGATGGAAGGCGTGCGAGTGCACATTGGCAAAGCCAGGCAGCGTCACGCCGGCAAGGTGCTGGGCGTCGGCCGGCCGGGGGGCGCCCAGTTCCACCGAGATGAAGCGGTCGCCTGCGACCGTGACCAGGACGTCGCGCTCTGTCCCCGCTCCTCCTAACCACGCGTGGTCGCAGAAGTAACGGGTCAGCGGCACGCCAGGTCCGCCGGCACTCGTGCGAGGGCACGCACACCTTCGTCACGCCATATGCCGTCGAGCGTTGCGAACATCCTCTCAAAGCCGGCCCTCAGGTTCTCCGTCACTGGATGGCGACCCTTCTGCCCGACAGAGCACGGTTCGCAGCCTCGACAATCCGGCCCGAAGCCACCACGCGGTCAGCCTCCTCGAGTTCGGGCGAGAGCCATCGATCATTTCCGGGCCCAGGGACGCTCATGCGGAGCTCGGCTACGACAGCAGCGGTGGCCGCCGCTGGCTCCAGCGGGGCACGCAACTCGACGCCCCGCGCCGCCGCGACGAGCTCGATGGCCAGGATCCGGCGCAGGTTGACGAGGGCGCGCCGCAACTTCAGCCCGGAGCTCCAGCCCATAGACACATGGTCCTCCTGCATCGCCGAGCTCGGGATGGAGTCGACACTTGCCGGGCTGGCCAGCCGCTTGTTCTCCGAGACCAGCGCAGCCTGGGTGTACTGGGCGATCATCAGCCCAGAATCGACACCGGGGTCGGCGGCCAGGAACGACGGCAGCCCGTGCGAGCGGGCCGGGTCAAGGAGGCGATCTGTCCTTCGCTCCGAGATGGAACCCAGGTCGGCGGCACAGATGGCGAGGAAGTCGAGCACGTAGCCGATCGGCGCCCCGTGGAAGTTGCCGTTCGAGACGACGGTGCCGTCACTGAGCACTACGGGGTTGTCGATCGCCGAGCGCAGTTCTCGCTCCGCCACAGTTCGCGCGTGAGCAATCGTGTCCCGAACAGCACCGGCAACCTGGGGGGCGCACCGGAGTGAGTAGGCGTCCTGGACCCGATCGTCGTTGTAGGCGTGGGAGGCGACGATCCCTGAACCTTCCAGAAGGGCGCACAGGTTGGCAGCGCTGGCCGCCTGACCGGGGTGAGGTCGCAGTGGCCCCTGGAGGCCAGAGAGGAAGGCCCTGTCGGTACCGAGCAGGGCCTCGACGCTCAGTGCCGCGGTGATGTCGGCCACCTGGCAGAGATGTTGCAGATCCTGGCAGGCCATGACGAGCATGGCGAGCATCCCGTCAGTGCCGTTGATGAGAGCAAGGCCCTCTTTTGCTTCCAGCACCAGCGCCTCGATGCCAGCCGCACGCAGGGCCGTTGCACTGGGGACCGCGTGCCCGTCGGGGCCGGCAACCTCGCCTTCGCCGACAAGGGTCAGCGCGCAGTGCGCCAGGGGGGCCAGGTCGCCGCTGCAGCCGAGGGACCCGTTCTCGGGAACGACCGGCGTTATCCCAGCGTTCAATACAGCAACAAGTGTCTCGGCGACGACCGGCCTCACCCCGGTGCGGCCAGTGGCGAGCGTCCGCAACCGGAGGAACATAAGCCCGCGCACCACTTCGGCGTCCACGGGGCTCCCCATCCCCGCCGCGTGCGAACGCAACAGGCTGGTCTGGAGTTGTGCGCGGAGCCCGGGGCCGATGTGGCGATTGGCGAGGGCGCCGAACCCCGTAGAGATCCCGTAGACCGGCATGGCGCCGGCGGCCAGATCTTCGACGAAACGGCGAGACGTGGCCATCGCCTCGAAGGCTTCGGCCGTGAGGCGTACCCGGGCCCCACTGCGAGCGACGGCCAGTAGCTCTTGCGCGCTGACCCCGGCGGGGCCGAGGTCGACTATCGGTGCCGACCCGGCGGTCATGGCAGTTCGTTCATGGGGACGCGCAGCTTCCTGGCGGACGCGACGGCGCGCGCCGCTTCGTAGCCAGCGTCCGCGTGGCGGAGAACGCCCATAGCCGGGTCGTTGGTGAGGACCCGCTCGAGCTTCTGGGCTGCAAATTGCGTGCCGTCGGCCACGGTCACCTGGCCGGCGTGGATGGACCGCCCGATGCCGACCCCCCCGCCGTGGTGGATGGAGACCCAGGAAGCGCCACTGGCCGTATTCACCAAAGCATTGAGCAGCGGCCAATCGCCGATTGCATCGGACCCGTCGAGCATAGCTTCGGTCTCCCGGTACGGGGAGGCGACCGACCCACAATCGAGGTGGTCCCGACCGATCACGATGGGCGCTGCCAATGCTCCGGAAGCAACCATCTCGTTGAAGCGCAGGCCCGCTCGCTCCCTCTCCCCGTACCCGAGCCAACAGATCCGGGCGGGCAGGCCCTGGAAGGCGACTCGCTCCCGTGCCATCGTGATCCAGCGGGCAAGCCGGGCATTGCCAGGGAACATAGCCAGGACGGCGTCGTCGGTCGCCGTAATGTCGGCGGGGTCACCTGACAGGGCCACCCAGCGAAAGGGCCCCTTCCCTTCGCAGAACAGCGGCCTGATATACGCCGGGACGAACCCCGGGTAGCAAAATGCCCGCTCGAACCCGCCAAGTTTGGCCTCGGTGCGCAGGCTGTTGCCATAGTCGAAGAGCTCCGTCCCCCTCTCCATGAGGTCGACAAGGGCGGCGCAGTGAACGGTCATCGAGGTCCGGGAGCGCCGGACGTACTCGCCGGGGTCGGCAGCGCGAAGCTTTGCTGCCTCGGCCACTGACATCCCCGCGGGCACGTAGCTAAGAGGGTCGTGCGCCGGCGTCTGATCGGTGGCCACGTCGACATGCACGTTGCGCCGGACGAGTTCCGGCACCATCTCGGCGCCGTTGGCGACGACACCGATCGACAGCGCCCGTGCCTGGCGACGGGCATCTTCGGCCAGCGCGATGGCCTCGTCGAGGCTGTGAGCGATCGTGTCCAGGTAGTGCGTGTGCAGGCGCCGCTCGATCCGGCTCGGGTCGACGTCGGCGCAGATGATGACACCGTCGTTCATGGTCACCGCCAATGGCTGGGCGCCACCCATCCCGCCGGCGCCACAGGTGATCGTCAGCGTCCCGGCCAGGGAGCCATGGAAGCACTTCTCGGCCACGGCGGCAAATGTCTCGTAGGTGCCTTGCAGGATGCCCTGGGTCCCAATGTAGATCCATGAACCGGCGGTCATCTGCCCGTACATCGTCAGCCCGAGGTGCTCGAGCCGGCGGAACTCGTCCCAATTGGCCCAGTCCGGGACCAGGTTCGAGTTCGCGATGAGGACCCGGGGCGCCCAGGGGTGGGTCCGGACCACTCCGACCGGCCGCCCCGATTGCACAAGCAGCGTCTCGTCCCCTTCCAGAGAACGCAGTGCTCGCTCGATGGCGCACAACGACGGCCAATCCCGCGCCGCCTTGCCCGTGCCGCCATAGACGACGAGGTCGGCCGGGTGCTCGGCGACCTCGGGGTCCAGGTTGTTGTGCAACATACGCAGAGCCGCTTCCTGCTGCCAGCCTTTGCACTCCAACGCGCCACCGCGCCTCGCTCTGATGGTCCGGCGCTCAGTGCTGGTTTGGTTCATCGACCCTCCGTTGGTCCCGGTCCCCTGGCAGCCGACGTCTGCATGTCGGGCGCCCCAGACGCGCTTGCGTCTGGGTCAGAGCTTTCCCGGGGGCCGGTGCCGCCGTCAAGTGGGCCCCCGGGAACTGGTCCTTGCGGGCTCGCTGGAGGGCGGGCTGTAGCATAGGCCCTTCATGAACGCCGCCACCGCAGCACGGAACAACCAGAACGCCCCGGTCACGGAAGCGGCGGCCCGTTCCTTCCTGGAAGAGCACCCAGGCAAAGGAGCGCCGATAGTCGTGGTCATCCCCGCCCTCAACGAGGCCGGTTCGCTCGCCGGCGTCGTGAAGACCGTGCCCGCCGAGATGTGTGGCCTCGACGTCGACGTGCTCGTGGTCAACGACGGCTCGACCGACGGGACCGCGACCGAAGCGGCCGGGGCCGGGGCGCTGGTGGCCAACCTGGCGAAGAACACCGGCCAGGGCAATGCGTTCCGGCTCGGCTACCGCCTCGCCTGCGAACGGGGTGCGACTTACGTGGCCACCGCCGACGCCGACGGCCAGTTCGACCCTCGCGAGCTGCCGCGGCTGGTCGAGCTGCTGGCCTCGGGCGAAGCTGACCTGGTCACGGGTTCGCGCCGGCTGGGCAAGGCCCACACGACGGACTCGGTCAGGGCCTCTGGGATCGTCGTGTTCGGTCGCATCATCAGCGCCCTGACCGGTGTCCCTATCACCGACCCGGCGAACGGCCTTCGGGCCATGCGTGCCGAAGTGGCGGCCAGCCTGAAACTCGTGCAGCCCCAGTACCAGAGCTCGGAGCTGCTGATCCGCACCATCGCCAACGGGTACCGGGTCAAGGAAGTGCCCGTCACCATGTACCAGCGGGCCGGAGGCGCGACCAAGAAGGGCGGCAACCTCGCGTACGGCTACCGCTTCAGCCGGGTCGTTTTCGGCACCTGGTGGACAGCTCGGCCTCAGGCGAAGAAGAACTACAAGGCGCGACAGGGCCTCTGGTTCTAGCGAACCCCGGGGCCCGGGCCCCGGGGCGGTCAGGGCAGTGGCAGGAACGGTGCCAGCTCGGCCAGCCGGGCGGCGGCGTGGTCGTCATCGACCTCCTGCTCGGCGGCGACCTCCGCAGCAACGAGCTCCCTGTACGCCTTGACCTCGGCGGCGGCGCCGGCTTCCCCCCAACCCAGCAACGGCGCCATGATGGCCGCCACCTCGGGGGCGGCGCCGGTCCCCCGGTCTGACGTCTCGATGGACGCCCTCGTCCGGCGCACCAGCACATCCTCGACGTGGCGCGCTCCCTCGTGGCTCACCGCGTACAAGACCTCGGCGCGCCGGTAGCCACCGGCACCTCCCACCGGGGCCAGGATTGAGGGATCGCTGGGAGCCCCGGCCAGGACCTCGGGGAGGAGGCTCCCGTACCGGCCCAGCAGCCGCTCGATCTCGGCGACAGGAAGGCCGTGGTGCTCCGCCAGCGCCCCAGCGGCGCCTTTCATCTGATCGAAGCCCTCTGCACCGATGATCGGGACTGTAGCGGTCCGGCACGGGCCGGCACTGAGGCCTACGTGGTCCACCGCCGCGTCGATGACGTCCCTGGCCATGACCCGGTACGTCGTGTACTTACCCCCGGAAATGAGGACGAGCCCGGGGAGCACCCGGTTGACCGCGTGCTCCCGTGACAGCTTCGTGGTCTCCTCGCCCGCGCCCGCAATGAGCGGGCGCAACCCGACAAAGACCGACTCGACATCGGCCCGGGTCAGTGGCCTCGCAAGGGCCGTGTTCACCGTGGCGAGGAGGTAATCGATGTCTGCCGCGCTGGTCGCCGGACGGGCGAGGTCGTGGTCCCAGGTCGTGTCCGTGGTGCCGACGATCCAATGGTCCCCCCACGGCAGGACGAACAGCACGCTCCGGTCGGTGGGGAGAATGAGCGCCGTAGAGGAACTGATGCAACGCCGGGGAACGACGAGGTGCACGCCCTTCGACGGTTGTACCCGCAGCCCGCCTCCACGGCCTGCAAGCGCCTCGAACTGCTCGGTCCACACCCCAGTGGTGCCGACAACCACCCTGGCCCGCACCTCGAGCTGTGCTCCGCTCTCGGCATGCGCGAGCCGCGCCCCGACGACGCGCTCGCCGTCGCGCAGAGCCCCGATCGCCTGTACCCTGCTGGCCACTACGGCGCCGTTGGCGGCCGCCGTGCGCAACACGCCGAGCGTGTAACGGGCATCGTCCACCTGGCCGTCGTAGTACTGGATAGCGCCGACATAGCGGCGGGCGTCGAGCGATGGGGCCAGCGCCAGCGCCCGGCGCCGCGACAGCTGGCGGTGGAACGGGAGCCCGGCCCCGGCCCGGCTGGTACGGGCAAGGAGATCGTAAAGCAGGACGCCAGCGGTCACGTACGTCCGCTCGATAACCCGGTGCCGGAGCGGGTACAGGATCGGCACGGGCTGGACCAGGTGCGGAGCCACTCGCAGGAGCACGGCCCGCTCCTTTAGCGCCTCACGCACGAGGGCGAAGTCGTACATCTGCAGGTAGCGCAAGCCGCCATGGATCAGCTTCGAAGAGCGGCTCGAAGTCCCAGAGGCCCAGTCCTGCGCCTCGACAACAGCCACGCGGAGCCCCCGGGTGGCGGCGTCGAGTGCGGCACCGGCCCCAACTATCCCGCCGCCTACGACCAGGACGTCGAAAGTTCCCTCGGAAAGGGCGGCCAGGTCGCGGTCATAGCGCTCCGGTGAGAGGCTGGCACGCTCGGCTCCGGGCCCTCCCCCCGGCACCCCCTCCACCAGCGTCACGAGAGTTGCCCCGGTTCGGCCCAGTTGAGGGCGCGCGCGATTGCCTTCTTCCAACCCACGTACCCAGCGGACCGGCGAGCCCCGTCCCATTCAGGAGCCCACCGCCGGTCCTCGCGCCAGTGGTCCCGTAGCGCGCCCGTGCCGGCAAAGAAACCGACCGCCAGCCCGGCGGCGTACGCCGCGCCGAGTGCCGTGGTCTCCGTCACGATCGGTCGCACCACCGGTACGCCCAAGACATCGGCCTGGAGTTGCATGCACAGGTCGTTGGCAGTGACGCCGCCGTCGACCCGCAATTCGTTCATCGACGTGCCGCTTTCGCCCGCCATGGCGTCGACGACATCGCGCGTTTGGTAGGCGATAGCCTCCAGCGCCGCTCGAGCCAGGTGCGCGGCCGTATGCGAACGGCACATCCCGACTATCACCCCGCGGGCGTCTGGCCGCCAGTAGGGAGAGAACAGACCGGAGAAGGCGGGCACGAAGTAGAGCCCTTCGCTGTCGGGCACACTTGCGGCCAGCGTTTCGCTCTCGGCAGCACTCCTGACGATCCCGAGCTGGTCGCGAAGCCACTGCACCGCTGCACCACTCACGGCAACCGAGCCCTCCAGCGCATAACAGGGGGCCTCCCCGCCGAACTGGTAGCAAACGGTGGTCAGCAGACCGTGGCTCGAACGCACCACCTCGGTGCCTGTGTTCATCAGCACGAAGCTCCCGGTCCCGTAAGTGCACTTCACCTCACCGGGCTCGAAGCGCACCTGGCCGACCATGGCCGCCTGCTGGTCCCCGAGCGTCGCGGCGAGCCGGACCACCCCGCCGAACGGCCCCCCCGCAACACTCGTGACCCGGCCGTCTGCATCCGTGGACGGGCGGATCTCGGGGAGCATCGCCCTCGGTATGCCCAGGCGCCCGAGGAGATCCTCGTCCCAGTCCAGGGTTTCCAGGTCCATGAGCATGGTCCGGCTGGCGTTGGTCACATCGGTGGCGTGCAGGCCACCGCTGAAATTCCAGCGGAGCCAGCTGTCCACGGTCCCGAACAGGGCGTTACCCCGCTCCCCGGCCGTGCGTACCCCATCCACGTGCTCAAGGATCCAGCTGAGCTTCGGGCCGGAGAAGTAGGTGGCCGGGGTCAGCCCGGTCCGTTCCCGTACCACAGCGCCGGTCCCGTCGCGCTCGAGTTCCGCCACCAGCGGGCCTGTACGCGTGTCTTGCCAGACAATTGCGTTGCACAGCGGGCGCCCGCTCCGCCTGTCCCAGACGACCGTCGTTTCACGCTGATTGGCTATGCCCACCGCTGCGAGGTCGGCGGCCCCGATCCCGGCCCGGGCCATGGCGGTCGTGATGACCGCGCAACTGCGCTCCCATATTTCGACAGGGTCGTGCTCCACCCATCCCGGGCGGGGCAGGATCTGCCCGTGCTCGATTTGGTGGCGGGCGACCTCGGCGCCCGCGTGATCGAACACGATGAACCGCGTGCTGGTAGTGCCCTGGTCGAGCCCGCCAACGAATTCATGCATCGCTCAGTAACCCGCTTGCTCGTGCCGGCGCGTCAGAGGGCCCTCGACCGCTGTTAGATGACCGGGAGGACGTCTCATGGCCGCAGTCTAAAGATTGCCCAGAACCGCGCACGACTCCCCCAGCTTGCTGGGTGTGGCGCCGAGGAGCCGGTGCGCAGGGACTGTAAGTAACACCGGTAACTAGTGCCTGTGGTACCCTCATGCAGGGGAACTCCAGCAGGAGGTGAGCGGAGCGTGCACGAGGAGCCCGTTGCGGCGGCCGAGCAGGCCGCGATGACCTCTCCCCAACTGGTTGCTGGCCGGCTCCGCCTGGCGATGATGCGGCTGAACCGCCAGTTGCGGCGCCAAGACCCGACAGAAATGACCATCGCCCAGCTATCGGCCCTGGTTACGGTGGTGCACACCGGCCCTCTCGGGGTTGGTCAGCTGGCTGAGGCCGAAATCCTGCCCTCGCCGGCAGCCACTCGCCTGGCCGACAAGCTAGAGGCGGCAGGTTTGATAGCTCGCCACATCAACCCCTCCGACCGGCGTGGCGTGCTGCTGGCGTCAACCGCCGCGGGAGCAGAACTGGTGGCCCGGCGCGAGCGGGTGGGCAACGCCTGGCTGGCCGAACACCTGGAGGCCATGTCGGAGCCCGACCGCTTGGTGCTGGCCCGCGCCGTGTGCCTGCTCGAGGCGCTGCTCTCAGACAAGGACGAGACCGGCAAGCACGGGGACTGTGGCGAAGCGGGCGCTCGCTACGTTACCGGGGACATCACCCAGTGCTCAGGCCCACAAAAGGAGGTACCGCTTTGACAAACCTGGACCAGCGCGACCCACACGCGCCCGCGCCCGGTGGGGTCGGCCCACATTACAAGTGGATCGTCCTTTCCAATACGACGGTAGGGGTCCTGCTCTCGTCGCTAAATGCCAGCAGCCTGATGATCGCCCTCCCAGTCATCTTCAGGGGCATCCACCTGGACCCTCTGGCGGCATCTAACTTCCCCTACCTGTTGTGGACGATGATGGGCTACATGCTGGTCACCGCGGCGGTGGTGGTGACAGTGGGGCGTATCGGTGACATCTTTGGCCGCGTGAAGATGTACAACCTCGGGTTCGCTTGGTTCACCGTAGCGTCGGTCCTGCTCTCTGTGATCTGGAGCAAAGGCTCGACCGGTGCGCTGGAGCTCGTGATCTTCAGGATGGTCCAGGGCGTGGGCGGTGCCCTGCTATTCGCCAACTCGGCAGCCATCATCACCGACGCTTTTCCCTCCGACGAACTGGGCTTCGCGCTGGGCACCAACATGATGGCTGCAATTGTCGGCGGGTTCCTCGGCATCCTCGTCGGCGGGGTGCTCTCCGAAGCCGGCTGGCGGTGGGTGTTCCTGGCCAACATCCCTATTGGCCTCTTCGGGACGGTGTGGGCGTACCTGCAGCTGAAGGAAATAGGGATCCGCATCAGGGCGCATATCGACTGGGCCGGCAACATAGCGTTCGCGGCCGGCCTGGCCATGCTCCTTACGGGGGTCACCTACGGCATCAAGCCATATAGGCATTCGCTGACCGGGTGGGCAAACCCGTTCGTGCTGGAGATGATCTTCGGTGGCCTGGCCCTGCTGGTCATATTCGTCCTCGTCGAATTGAGGGTGGAAGAGCCGATGTTCCGCATGTCGCTTTTCCGCATCCGGGCGTTCACCGCCGGCAACATGGCGGGGTTCCTTGGATCTGTGGGCAGAGGCGGCTTCCAGTTCATGCTGATGATCTGGCTCCAGGGCATCTGGCTCCCCCAGCACGGTTACAGTTACGTGGACACACCCCTGTGGGCCGGGATATACATGATCCCGTTCTCGATAGGTTTCGTACTGGCCGGGCCGCTGTCGGGGAAGCTCTCGGACCGCTACGGGGCCCGCCCCTTCGCCACCGGCGGGATGCTCCTCAACGCAGTCATGTTCGCAGTGGTAATGGCCTTCCCTGCCAATTTCTCCTACGTGCCTTTCGCCACCGTGATGGTCACGATGGGGATCGCCGGCGGGCTCTTCGCTTCACCTAACACGTCTTCCATCATGAACTCCGTGCCCGCCCGCGACAGGGGGGCAGCGTCGGGCATGCGGGTGACCTTTGTCAACGTGGGGCTACCGCTTTCCATGGGCCTTTTCTTCACGTTGCTGGTCCTCGGCCTCAACGCGAAGGTGCCAGCCGCCATGTACAACGGGCTCGTCAGTCACGGCGTGCCGACCGCTCAGGCCGCTGCGCTGGGCCACCTTCCCCCACTTGGCTATCTCTTCGCCGCCTTCCTGGGTTTGAACCCATTGGGCAGCCTTCTGGGGCCCAACGTGCGGGCACACCTGAGTGCGGCACAGTGGGCTGATCTGACCGGCCGCCGCTTTTTCCCCCAACTGGTGGGGCCCGGGTTCAAGCACGCCCTCATGTACGTGCTTGTTTTCGCGGTCGCCATGAGCCTCATCGCGGCCGTCGCCTCCGCCATGCGCGGTGCAAAATTCATTCACGAGGACGAAGAGTCAAGAGCACAGAAGGCGAGGATGCACAGAGGCCACCACCTGCACCACGCCGGGACCAAGACGGCAAAGACGGTCGCGCCCCGACCGTCCTTACGCGAGCGTCGCCACGACGTGCCCCCGTACCCGACGCGCTAGGCCCGATCTTGCGCTCGGGCCCGCAGGCGTAGGCGCCGCCGGGCCGTTCTCGGATAACGCCGCCGCGTAGGGAGGGACCCTAAATGGTACCGAGGGCTGAGGAGCAGGCTGCGTGGCTTCGGCCGCGATAGCGGGAGTCGCTGCGGGCACGGTCGGGGCATTTTGCGCCGCCGGCGTCACCACTTCTTCGGCGGCACGGGGCCCCTCGGCGCTACGGGGCCCCTCGGCGGCACGGGTCTCGTGTGCCGCGCGTGCCGCCGAACTGAAGTCCCATAGGAACTCGAGGAGATCTCGGTAGAACTCCTGGAGGTCGTCCGGTCCCTCGACCACCTGCACCGCCTGTTCAGTCACGGTCGCGCTTGCATTTTGTGCTGGCCCCGGCGTTGCCGCCTGGTCAGGGCCCGGCCGTCGAAGGACAGCAGTCACGGAGCGGCCCCCGGTACTCTCCCGTCCCCACCGTCACGACAAGGCATCCTGCTCCCGCCCTCCCCGGCGAACCAGCCGAAAATAGGTCGCTGCCTGTCCATCGGAAACTTGATGGGGCACTTGAGCAAGCGCGCGCTCCGGCGCCACAATGTCCGGTTCGCGCGCCATAGGCGAACGTTGCTTATTACAGCGAAGGAACGAAACATGCCTGTCGGGCGAACAGCACCACTCGGCGGGGGACCTGCGCGTTTACCGTCGCGGGCGTTTGGGCAGCGACCGGGCGCCCAAGTCGTTAGGCTCGGGTGCAGGGCGAGCCATGGAGGACGCAAATGACCGGGAACGCAGGACCGCAGCACCGCGGGATGACTCCCGAGGACATCGGGGCGCTACGTCAGGTCGAAGACCCAAGGGTGTCCCCGGACGGGAAGCTGGTCGCGTTCGTGGTGGCCGACGTGGACCTGCAAGCCAACCAGTACCGGCGCCGGATCTGGCTGGCCAGCACTGACGGCGAGCTGCCTCCCCGTCCCTTTTCCGCCGGGCCCAACGACCAGCTGCCCAGGTGGTCGCCTGACGGTCGGTGGCTGGCGTTTTCGGCCCAGATTGTCGACCGGCCCTGCGACCTCTGCGTGCTGCCCGTGGGCCACGGGGGTGAACGAGTCGTCCTGGCCAGCTGGCCCGCGCCCCTGACCGAGCTGGCCTGGTCACCAAGCGCGACCTGCCTCGCGTTCGTGGCGAGGGACCCCGACCCGGAGCGATATAGCGGCACCGGAGCGCCACGCAAGGCGCAGGACACGCCGCCACGCCGGCTGACGCGTCTGTTCTCCCAGCTCGACAACGAGGGGTGGGTGGTCGACCGCCCCAACCGGGTCGTGGTCGTGGCAGCAGACGGGTCGGCACCGCCCAAGGCCCTCACGGAGGGCCCGTTCGAGGCCAGCGGCATCGCCTGGTCACCGGACGGGGTGTGCGTCGCTTTTGCCTCCGCTCGCCATGACTCGTGGGACCTCGATGGCGCCGTCGACTTGTGGACGGTCCCCGCTGATGGCTCGGGCCAACCAGGACGGCTGACCGGCACGGATGCCATCTACTCTTCGCCGGCATGGTCCCCTGACGGGTCCAAGCTCGCTTGCCTGGTCCACCCGACGCCGCTCGACGAGCCGCGGCACGACCGCTTGGGGGTGCTCGAGCTAGCGAACGGTGCCACGACCGTGCTCACAGCCTCCCTCGATCGCAATTGCGGCCCCTACGGGTCGTCACGGGCACCGGCGTGGTGCGGGGACCGCTTGCTGTGCAGCGTTGAGGACGCCGGCAATGTCCACGTCTACGCCGTGCCCGCGTCGGGCATAGGCGCGCCCGAGCGAGTGGTCGACGGTGACCTTTGGGTCACGGCCTGGGACTGGGCCGGGGGAGCCCTGGCGCTCGCTGTCACCACACCGACGACGTTTCCCGAGCTGGCCGTGCGGAAGCTGTCGTCCAGCACGGTCACTGGTCCCGACATCCAGGGCCCCCCCGAGGAACACCCGCGTCGATTGACCGACCTGACCGGCCCCTTTGCCGCGAAAAAGGTACTCGCAGCACTGACACCGTTCGTCGCCCGCTCTGCCGACGGCACCGAGGTCCCGTGCTGGGCCATGACCCCTGTCGGGGCGGAGCCCGGGCGACGTTATCCCACCCTCCTCAACGTGCACGGCGGGCCGTTCACGTCCTACGGCAACCGGTTCTTCGACGAGTTCCAGATGGAGGTCGGGGGCGGCTTCGGGGTGATCTTCTGCAACCCCCGGGGCAGCTCTGGCTACGAGGAGTCATGGGGGCGGGCGGTGCGCTGGCCAGAGTGCGAGACGGACCCTGGGTCAGGATGGGGAGGCGTGGATTTCGACGACGTCATGGCCTGCGTCGACGAGGCCTGCCGGCGCCTCGATTGGGTAGACCCAGACCGCCTCGGGATCATGGGTGGTTCGTACGGCGGCTACATGACCACCTGGGCGATCTGCCACACTGACCGCTTCAAGGCCGCCTGCTCGGAACGGTCATGCAACAACCTCGTGACCCTCGAGCACAGCTCCGATATGGCCGGGGCCTTCCGTGGCTATGTTGGGCGGTCCCACGTCGAGGACCCTGTCGCCTTCGCGCGTCAGTCACCCGCTACGTACGTCGACCGAATGACCACCCCTCTGCTGATCCTGCACTCCGAGGAGGACCTGCGCTGCCCGATCAACCAGGCCGAAGAGCTGTTCGTCGCACTCCGTCTGCTCGGCCGGGATCCGGTCCTTGTGCGCTTCCCGGGCGAAAGCCACGAGCTGTCCCGCTCTGGCGCGCCCCGGCACCGGGTGGAGCGCGCTCAAATCGTCCTCGACTGGTTCAAACAGAAGCTGGGCTGAGCCGTCTGGGCGCTGCCCGAACACGCTCAGTACCGGGGTCGGCGCGACACGATGGGGATGTCTCCTAAGGGATGAACCGGCCTGGCACTGACCACGAGCGGTTCGGCCCGGTGCCCCGGTTACGTACCGTTCAGGCGACTGCCGATCGGTGGTGAGCACGTTTCTTGGCGGCCAGCATCTGGACGTCGGCGCGTCTGACGAGCTCGGCAGTCAGCTCCCTCGGGCGGGCGAAGGCCACCCCGATGGCGACCGTGACCCGCAGTCGACCGGCATCGTGGCCGGTCCAGGCACTGGCGACCAGGCGCTGCGCACGCTTGGCAATGCGTGTGGCTTCCCGCTTGTCGGCCGCCCTGGCAACGATGAGGAACTCCTCCCCGCCCCATCGCCCGACGGTGTCCCCACCCCGCATGCTCCCTCGCAGCGTGTTCGCCACCATCTTGAGGACGCGATCGCCAACGTCATGGCCGTAGCGGTCGTTGAAGCCTTTGAAGTTATCGATGTCCGCGAACAGCACGGCATAGCCATGGCCATAGCGGCAGAAGTCGTCGTGGTGCTGCCGCAGGACGCGCTCGAGCAGGCGCCGGTTCGGCAAACCTGTCAGCTCGTCGGTGAGGGCCTCGCCCTCGACCTGAGAAAGACGGTTGGCCAACTTCCTAAAGGCGCTGTCGTCGTGAAAGACTTCGACTCCTCCGGTGATCGTCCCGTCTGGTCCCCGTACGGCGCCGGTCCGGATCGCCACGGGCACCCGGTGGCCGTCGCGATGGTGCAAGAAAAGAGGTGCTTGGCGCGGTTGGCCGTCGAGCATGCTCGCGGCCAGGGGACAAACCGACCGGCACAGGCTCTTGCCGTTTTCGTCCACGTGGTTCAAGATTTCCTGGCTGCACGGCCGCCCGAGCACATCGTCGGCCCTGAAACCGGTGAGTTCTTCCGCCGCCTGGTTCCAGTAGACGATCTTGCGGCCCCGGTCCACCACGTACACCGCTTCGCTGATGGCCTCGAGTAGCGCCGTGGCCTCGAGCCCCGCCATGATTTGCTCCGACAACTGACACCTCCGCTTCTTGTTTTTCGGCAGATCCCCGCTCCCGCTTTAGCTCGACCTAGCGACAAAGTTCACGAAGTCTCGAGCATTGCCTCGTTTGCCAGCGTAGGAGCCGCGGTCCCACCTGTCACTTGCCACCTCCGGCCGGCCACCCCGCCGCCGCTTGGCCGCTACTCCCCGGGCGCTCGGGCCGCTACTCCCCCGGCGCTTTGGCCTGCTCAGCGACTGTCTCGCCAAGCCGGAGCACGGGCTTGCCGTCCCCTTCGACCGCGTCGGGACCCTGTGGTCCGGCACTGAGCGGCGCTCGCGGCAACTCGTCGCCCTGGCCGCCATTGTCCCCGAGACCACCCATGCCCCCCACCGCTGCGAGTTCGGGAGGTTCTCCCAGCCCCTGAGGTTCCCCCAGCCCCGGAGGTTCCCCCAGCCGCGGGGGCCCTCCCGGCTCAGGAGCTTGTCCGAGCCCCTGAGGTCCTCCGAAGTCGGGAGGGAGCACACCGATCGCCCTACCGATACTGGCGAGCTGGGCGTCGATACTTTGGCGTCGAGCCTTCGCTGCCTCCACCTCGAGCTCGGACTCGGCAAGGGCGCGCTCGGCCGCCGCCTTGGCCTCCTCCATTTCTCGTTCGGACTCGGCCCGGGCGCGTTCGGCCGCCGCCTTGGCCTGCTCCACGATGTCCCGAGCCTTGCGCTCGGCTTCCTCCAGCTGGCGCACCATCTCCTCGGCAACGTCGTCAGGGAGTTCCTGGCCGCCACGGCCCTCGCCATGAGCGTCCTGGTCCCGGGAAGACTCCGGCAGGACCAGGATCGTGAGCGCTATGAGCAGCAGCAGGCCACCAACCAAGCCGAGCCTGACCTCGTGCGGTGCCGAGGACGGGCGTGGAGGCACAGCGGCATGCGTGAGGTCAGTGGTTGCGGTGACAGCGGGGCCATGAGCCGTCTGGACGGTACGGCTGGAGGACATAGTCATCTCGAGCGGCGAGAGCGTCAAGGGCAGCTGGGCGCTGACAGCTACGGGTGCGGTCCCATCGAAACTGACCTTGGCCTCGGCGCTGACCGTGACCGTGAGCTCGCCCATATATACGCCGGTGGCGAGGGTGACACTGTTCTCCACCGCCAGAAGAGCGGGCAGGTCCAACGTGCCCGAGAGGCGAGCGCGGCCGGCTCGGACCGCCGTCGGCCTGGCGAGCCGGAGGCTCGTATGCCAGCCGTCCGACGATGACACGACCGCGCTCAGCCGCGCTGTGCCGCGCACCGACGCCGGCGGTGCGTCGGTTGTGTAGGTGAACATGATGCTCACCCGTTTCACCAGCTTGAGGAACACCGGGTCACCGGTGCCGATACGCCCGGTCGGGTAAGTGGCGCTGACCGGGGCGCTGGCGCCGTAACTTAGGTCGCCGGTCTGGGTGAAGTGCGGGCTCACAGGCACCGCGGGCTTGGGCCAGATCGTGAGGGCCAGTACCAGAGCTATGGCGAAGAGCACATCGAGGCCCGCGAATATCTTCCACGCCAGCGGCGCCCGGCGGTGATGCCCAGGCACCGGACCCGGCAGAAGTCGGACTTCCTTGACCCCGCTTTGGGGAGCACCGACCGCTCCGCTGTTGTGCGCTGAGGCAGTCGCCGCCGGTGTGGTAACAGCAGCACGCCCAATGAAAACCTTGCCGGGGCCAGCCCCATTGCCCGATGGGCCAGCCGCAGCCAGGGCCGTCTTGCGCCGTGGTTTCCACGCCAGGCTCGCCAACAGGGCCAAGGCGGCAACAAGGAGAAGCAAACGGACCACCGGCGAGGTGATGACGGCACCGACCTTGGGGATGTGGAGCACCGCCCGCCCGATCACCTGGCTCGTCGTCGGGTGGAACGGGTCGATCGACTGGTTGTTGTCCCCCTTCATGTCAAAGCCCGTACTGCCGTTGCCGCCGACGATGCGGTGCAGTACGACCAGGTTGGCGTCCAGGCCGTCGCGGTAGGCGACGATCTCACCGGTGTGGTAGGAGCCGGCGGGGGCGATGACTGCGAGGTCACCGGTGTGGTACGTGGGCTCCATGCTTATGCCCTCGGTCACTACGTAGCCGATCCGCCCCGTGACGACCGCCCCCACCACCAGCACGACAAACGCCAAGAGGACGGCACCTATCAGTCGCTGCCACCCTGCGAGCACCCTCGAAGGAAGTTTCATGTCGTTCCGTTAAATCGTAGTGGCCCACCCCCTTGGGGATGGGCCATTACGTAGGCACTACGTCGGCGACGTCCGCCTCAGACCCTATTGGCCGAGGCCGTCGTTGGCGTCGGCGAGAGTCACGGCGATCCCGGTTACGTTGGTCGCGTAGCCCTGGACATTGCTACCGTTGGGCGCGCACGTAGATTCGAGGTCCGTGACAGAGCCGATGTCCGAGCAGGTCCAGCCGGTGTACTCCCCAGCGGTCGGACCGGCCGGTGTGTCGCTGCCGCTGAACACGATCGTCGGGGCAGCCCCTTCGTTGTCACTGGCGAAGGTCAGCGTTACCCCGCTGATCTCGAGGTTCTCGCCCGTCCCGGGTTGGAGCGCAGGCTCTACGACCGGGTTCCCGCTGTAGGGCGGCACTTGGACATCCGCTGTGTTTGAGCCAGTGCCAGCCGCGCCAGGGACCCCATCGGCGTAGCTGTAGAGCACATTCGTCAGCGTGTTGCCGAAAACGGCCTGGTTCACCGTGCCGCCAATAAACTGTGGAGCGGCAGCCTGGCTGCTGATGTCGAGGCCCGTAGCCGTAAAGGCAGCGCTCCCGGCCGTGGCCAGGCCCAAGAGTGCTAGGACGCCGGCCGCTACCTTGACGCGCTTAGTCAGATACATTTGGGGTATACCTCCTCTGATGTAGAAGACCGGCAAAACACGACGGCCCGTTATGGTTGTTCGATTAGCGATCGGGCGTTTCGCGTCGTACCTGAGGAAACCCTGCACAATCCTTGGCGTACAACGAGCCCCTCTGGGAAGAACAGGAAGCCGCGCTGGGCAAGTCCAGCAAACCGTGACGACTGCCGCACGCCGTACCGGCCGACCTGCGTCGCAGTCGCAGGGGCACGTGTACCGAAACCAGGGAAACGCCTGACGACGGGAAAGCCGGGGCTACCGCCGACCCGGTCGCTGGGGGCCGAGCACACATAAGTCGTACCCGGCCGAGCGGGTGCCGTCATGGGTGGCCCCGTAAGGGCCTTGAAGACCGGCCCTGACCCTAGCTTAGCTAGCTGCCCTCGGGTCCAGGCGGTCCTTGCCAGCCCTACTACGCGGGCACCTCGCCCCGCGGACGGGCGCTCGCTCAAGCCCGGAGGCCGGGAGGCGCTCGGGCCGGGTGGTTCGCTCACAAGCCACGGTCCGCGGGCGCACCGACGGCTCGGCACTACAGGTGCCAGGCAACCACCTGGTGGCGGCCAAGGTACAACCCTGACCCAGCCGCCGGGAGGCGAACAGGGAATATCGACTGAGCGGTCAACGTTCGCCGGGGTATGGCGATCTACGATGTTGCCCTCAATGCTCTGGACGGTGGCCCGTGCAGCCTCGAGGGGTTGAAAGGTAAGGCCGCTCCAATTGTGAACGTGGCGTCCCGCTGTGGGCTCACCCCTCAGTACGAGGCCCTGGAGCGACTGCATGGACGGTACAAGGGCCGGGGTTTCACCGTGCTCGGGGTCCCGTGCAACCAGTTCGGCCAGCAGGAGCCGGGTTCGCCCGAAGAGATTGCCACGTTCTGCTCGACGACCTACGGCGTGACGTTCACCCTCACCGAGAAGATAGAGGTGAACGGGCCTGGCCGCCACCCTCTGTACCAGCAGCTCACGGTCACCCCTGACGCGGATGGCGAGGCGGGGGACGTGCAGTGGAACTTCGAGAAGTTCCTCGTCGCCCCCGACGGCGAAATCGTTGCTCGCTTCCGTCCCACGGTTGCCCCCGACTCGGAATTGGTGGTTTCCGCCATCGAGTCCGTCCTGCCAGCCTGACCCCGAGCGAGGCCAAGTCACTCCGGCCGCAACGGCTGGCTTATCAGCGTCTTCTGCGTCCTGGGGCCCGGCAAACTCGGCGGCGGCTCAGGCTCGGCCCGTGGCTGACCAGCTTCGTCGACCTGGATCCTGGCGTTGGCGGCAACGGCGCCTCGACGGTATCGTCGACAATATCCAGCGGTCGTCAACCAAGCTCAAACCCCACCGTCCAGGCTCAACCCTCAAACAACCGGGCTCAACCCTCAAAAGAGCGGAGCGATGGCCGACACAGGCAGTGTGACCATCCCCCGGGGTTTGCCCTATGGGTCTTAGCGTGCCCGACCTCACGACGACCCTCGCCGTCCTCTGTCCCGTCCTGACCGTGGCAAGGGGCGTGCCCCAGGCCGCCCGCGCCCGCAGGGCGCACGCGGACGGCGTGTCCCGGGGCACCTGGCTGCTCATCATCGTCGTTGCCGAGCTGTGGCTGGCATATGGCTTCGTATTCCGGGTCCCGGCGCAGATCGCGGCGAACCTCCCGAACATTGCCTTGGCGGGGCTCATCGTCTACCTGGTCGCACGGGCTGAGCGAGTGCTCTGGCAGAGCGTGGCAGCCGCCGCCGCCCTGACTGCCGGCGCCACGGCGGTGACAATGGCCAGCCTCGCCACCCACGCTGGATGGGTGCTCTCAGTCCCTGCGGTGATGGGCTCGATCTCCCTGTACCTGCCTCAGACGGCCAAGGTCTTGCGAGAAGTGGACCTGGCCGGCGTTTCACTGACGACGTGGCTGCTAGCCCTGCTCGCCGCGCTCGGCTGGGGGGCCTACGGCCTGCTGATCCACCAGCCGCCCATCTGGATCCCGTGCGCAGTCACGGTGCCGTCGTCGCTGGTCATCGTGGTCCGAGTGCTGCGGGCTCCATCGCTATCGTGCAGTGAACCGTGATCGTCGACTTGTCGCCGCGTCCGGCCCGGCCGGGCCACCAAACGGAGGGCGCATCCGTAGCACCACGCTTCGCGGTCGATTCTCCCCTAATCGAGAACAAGCAAGGACGCGTCGAAAAGGTAGGCGTACCGTTATGCCGTGGCAAGCAAACCGGGCTTTGCACCGAAACCGAACGACGGCATATGGGGCATGCTCGAACGTCGCCGCCTGGCCGCAGACCGGCGCCCGGTCCCCTCGGTGACCAAGGCGCTCAAGGCATCAGCCGCCTCTTACCGGGTGGCGTACGCTGGCTTCGTAGCGACCAGGCTTCCAAGCGGTACTCAGTCGTACCGGGCGCGTGACCGCTACTGAGCGCGCTGCTCGCCAATTGTCCATCAGTCCCGACCTCGAAGTAACGAGACCCGGAACCCGCGAAGCTCACCGCGTGCGAACCCGCCCTCAACGACCGGGTCCTCGTCCATGATCTTGCGAGCCGACTGCTCGTCAGGCGCCTCAAAGATGGCGATCCCCATATTGACCTTTCCCACGGTAGGGCCGACGAGCACGAGTGTGCCCTCGGCGAACAAGCGCTGGAGGCGTTCGAAATGGGCTGCCCAGACAGTCCTCTCTTCGCCGGTCATCGTTTCGGCGAAGTCGTCGCGTGGAGCGTGCAGGAAGAAGATCCATTCGGCCATCTGCCAAGTTTGGCAGGCATGGCCGTGGCGTTCTACGACGTACTGCCCGGTGCCGGGCTCGGCGCGATCGTCGCCAGAACTCGACAGGCTACCGACTACGTTTTCCTTGTAGCTGCTCGTCCGATACCCTCTTGGTTCCGCTAGGGACCTATATCGCGAGCATGACGATGGGCCAGGAGAACCGGTTGGAGCTTCGGGCTTCAGGTCCAATTTCGCTTCGATTCCCAGGACGTGCCTGTACGAAAGTCACGGCATCCGCCGCGGCATGTGGACGGTCAGCTGGTGGCGGGACCTGCTCGGCGAGGAGGCGAGAAGGGCAGCAAGGGAGCGAAGCACGACGGTCGAGGGCTTACCTCGACCGCGAAGCGGCAAAGATCCCGCCAGGCTCCGACAGCCTCATGGTTGTGCTCGATTGGCTCGCTCCGACCGAAGCCCCGTTCAAGAAAGGATTGATCCTCGGTTTCGACGTACGCCAGAGGCCGTTCCACATCCATCGGGCGATCTTCGAAGGGATCGCGTTGACCATACACCGGTGCGGCATGGCCATGGGAAGCGAACTCGGCCACACATACAGCCGGATAGTCGTCTCTGGGCGATGCTCGGGTCCCGACCTCTTTATGCAGATCTTTGCAGACGTTTTCGGGACCGAGGCCGTTCGGGAGAAGGTCAACAACGCCGCTGGGCTGGGATCGGCGATATGCGCCGCAGTTGGGCAAGGCCTCTACGGTTCCTGGGACGAAGTGATCGAAAACATAGTTTCATGGCAACCGGCGTTCGCTCCGGATGCCCGCGCCCACGACCTTCACCAGCGGCTGTCGGCCGTCTACAACGAGATCCCCGGGCTAACTGACAAGATCTTCAAACAGTCTTACAAGATCTTCAGCTGACAAGCCACAAGTCGGCGACCAAGTCCGTTAGGCACCGCCGACCCAAACCGTCTTCAGGTTGCAGAATGCCCTGATGCCCTGGGCCGATAGTTCGCGCCCGTAGCCCGAGGTCTTGATACCCCCAAAAGGAAGCTCCGGGTAGGAGGTGACCATCCCGTTGATGAAGACGGCGCCAGCCTCGAGGTCGCGCACGAAGCGCCGGCGCTCGTCCTCGTCGTTTGTCCATGCGTTCGACCCGAGCCCGAAATCGGTGGCGTTGGCGAGCTTTATGGCTTCGTCGATGTCCCGCACCCGGAAGAGCCCGGCAACCGGCCCGAAGACCTCCTCGATGTACATGCGCATCGCCGGGGTGAGCTCGGTGACCACCGTCGGGGGGTAGTACCAGCCCGGGCCCGGGAGCCGCTCGCCCCCGCAGAGCACCTTGGCGCCTTTGGCTACCGCGTCCGCAACCAGTCCCTCAACGTCGTCGCGCCCCGAGCTCGAGGAAAGGGGCCCGACGTCGGTCGTCTCCTCCATGGGGTCGCCTACCGTGAGCGCGGTCATGTTCTCGACGAAACGCCGCTCGAACTCGTCGGCGACGGCCTCGTGAACGATGAACCGCTTGCCCGCGATGCAGGACTGGCCGTTGTTCTGGCAGCGCGCCGTTGTCGCCACCGCGGCAGCCCTTTGCAGGTCGGCGCTCGGCATGACCACGAAGGCGTCGCTCCCGCCCAGCTCGAGGACACTCGGTTTGATCAGTTCGCCCGCTGTGGCGGCGACGGCGGCGCCGGCCGGACCGGACCCGGTCAGGGTTACACCCGCCACCCGCTTGTCCCGCAGCACTCCTTCGACGCGGGACGCGCCGATAAGCAACGTCTGGAAGCTGCCCTCTGGGAAACCGCCACGCCTGAAGAGATCACCCAGGTACAACGCCGTCTGGGGGACGTTGGAGGCGTGCTTGAGCAAACCGACGTTGCCGGCCATCAGAGCAGGGGCAGCGAAGCGAACCGCCTGCCACAACGGGAAGTTCCACGGCATCACGGCGAGCACGACCCCGAGAGGCTCATAGCGCGCGTAGGCAGCGGTGGCACTGACCGCTTTGGCATCTGCGGGCTGATCGGCCAACATCGCCTCGGCGTGCTCGGCGTAGTAGCGACAACCCCCGGCGCACTTGGCCACTTCGCCCCGAGCGGCCTTGATCGTCTTGCCCATCTCGGTGGTCATCGTCCGGGCAATGGTCTCCCGCTCGATGTCCAGGAGCTCAGCGGCCCGGCGCATCCAAACCGAACGTTGCTCGAAGGTGGTCAAGCGCTGCTGCTTGAAGGCGACTGCGGCGCGCGCCAAGCAGGCCTCCAGCTCCTCGGGTGAGATCTCCTCGAAACGTTTAAGGGTTTCCCCGGTCGCCGGGTTGGTCGTCGCTATCGCCATCTGACCTCCATCTCGTGCAGTACAGAGCGCGAGCCTAACCTCGCTCAGGGCTCCCAACGAATCCCGCCGGGCCGGAGCCCGAGCCCGGGGCCAGGTGCGCACGCGACCGGGGCGACCCGTACGCGGCAGATCTCACGATGCTGGGTGCGCACTCGTCGCACAGCTACCAGACGGGCACAAACTTGTATTTCGTCTATGACTACAACATCAACTGCGAGCCCCAGGAAGAGATCACCAAGTACCACATCCCCATCAATGCGATCATCGTCGAGGAAGCGTTGAGGCACGGTGGCTCGATGGTGCACCACCACGGGATCGGCAAGTACCGGACGGAGTGGACCGAGCAAGAGCATGGCAGCGCCTACTACATGCTCCGCAAGCTCAAGGAGGCCTTCGACCCCGGTGATGTCATGAACAAGGGCACGATCTTCAAGGCTTAGGCCCGGACAATGAGCCGAGCAGAGGCGTTCCTCGTCGACGTCTATGAGACCATCCTGACCTGCAGCTTCGAGGCGCACGCCAACGAGCTCCCATTGATTGCCGGCGTACCGGCATCGGCTTGGAACCGGGAACTGGCCAGGCTTGGCCCGGCGCTCACGGACGGGCGGCTGACCATAGCCCAGGCTATGGAGCACGCCCTGGAAGCCTGCGGCGTTCAGCCCCGACCGCAGGTCTTGAGCGAGCTCGTGCGAAAGGATGCCGAACTGACTCTTTCATCGGCTCGCCTGTTCGAAGACGCCCTCCCGTTCCTGCACTTGCTACGGTCAAATGGGGTCAAAGTGGCGTTGGTCAGCAATTGCGCCGACAGCACGCGCCCGCTCCTGGAGGACCTCGGGGTCACGGAACTCGTCGATGCTGTGCTCCTGTCGTGCGAGGTCGGGTTCGCCAAGCCGCGCCCAGAGATCTACGAGCAGGCGCTGGGCCGGCTTGGCGTAAGCGCTCCTGGCGCCGTCTTTGTGGACGACCAGGCTTGGTACTGTGCGGGGGCCAGTGCCGTCGGGATCAGAGCCGTGCAAATAGCCCGGGACGGGGCCAGCCCGGTCTTACTTGAAGGCGGGACGACAGTCCGCTCCTTGCTGGAGCTGGAGACGATGCTCTGAACTGGGTTGGCAACGTCATCCCCGTCCCGGGGCAAGCCCGTTCCCCCGCGCTGGTCGCCCGGCTCGTCGGCCCTACCGGGGGAAACTCGGCCACGGTGTGACGTTGCCCCCGGCGTCGAAGGTCATCGGCGCCGCGTCCCCCACAACCTTGACACGACCGCCATCCCCGATTTCCTCCAACACGACCTGGCTGACCAGGAGCTCGGAAACGTTCAAAGTATCGTGGATCCGGGCTATCCTCCGCGCCTGCCCGGCAGGCCGGCCGCAGCCACGTACGGCCGCCAATACGGCCTCACGGTCGCTGGGCATGACTATGGGGATCTGGCCCCGGCGTATGCCCCCCAAGCCTGAGGTGAGGACGTTGACGTACGTTGTCCCCAGATCGATGGCTGATACCAGCCGTTGGGTTGTTATGTCGGCCAGGCCGACACCGCAGGCGTTACCTCCCGACGCCGCGGCGAGCCCCAACACGGCAACGACATTGATGGAGGGCGTTGAGGGCTCAAGAGTGCCCTCGATCCTGGCACGGCCAATTACGTTGGGGTCCATCCCCACCCCCGAGTAATTCTTGCCCATTTCGTCGATCACGAGGACGTCGAGATTTTCGAAGGGCAGGCGTCCCATGAGTCGCGCCGAGTCCTCCAGCAATTGCGTCTCGCGGTCACTGCCGATCTCCTCGGGCCAGAGCAGTTCGATCCGCTCCGTGCGGTCCAGGGCGTTCTCCACGATAGCGAGCCCCCCGATCACCCGGCCGCTGGCCTCCAGTTGCCTGGCAATCTCGGGGATAAACCGGGTCAACCCGCTCGGACCGTACGCGTGGATGCTCTCCGCGCCCTTCGTCTTGCCAAGCCCGATGGCAAGCATCTTGGCCAGGCCACTCTCGATGGGCCCGTGGAAATCGGTATGGGGCTTTACCCGGTTGACGGCCAGGATGGCGTCGGCAGCAGCAGCGTTGGCGTCCAAGAAGATCGGCGGGCCCCCCGGCACCTTCCCGATCTCTACTGTGGCCATAGTGGCCCTTATCGGCATGTTGACCGAGGCTTCGCTCACCCCGAGGTGGGCGAGCACGGAGATCTGGCCTTCGGCCGTGCCCCCGCCATGGGAACCCATAGCAGGTACCACGAAGGGCGATGCTCCGGCTTCCCGCAGGAACCCACCTGCCTCCCGCAGGACCGCCACCATATCGTGCACTCCCCTGCTCCCCGCCGTGACGGCCACGGTCATTCCCGGTTGCAGCTTCGGGCGTAGCGGCCCCAGGGCCCGGCGAACGGCCGCCGGCACGTCTTTCAGCGCGTTGCAGTCAAACACTTGCCGCACAGGGACCAGCTCCGGCAGCCAGGTCTCACCCTCCCCGCCGGGGACGGGCCCCACCTGGGACAACAGCTTCAACGTGGCGTCGTTGCCTGGCCGGCTGGCGCCGCGGCCCCGGCCCACGTACCCCTCATTCGCATCGGCCATGGCATCAACCGTGCCAGGCCCGCCGCCGGCGCGCCAGTCCCTCCTCGCACCACACGCCCTGTGCCGCTCACGCCGCCCGCGCACGTGAGCCGTGGTGCTTCCCCAGCCAAACGCTTGGAGTTGAGGTAGCTTTACCAGCGCGTGAGACCAGCCAAAGTTGCCTTCACCTCCGTTTTGTTCGTTGCCGGGACCATCCTCGCATCGGAGGGCCTGCACTGGAGGGCGTCAAAGAGGTTCTTGCCCCAAAACCATGCCCAGGGCCCCTGCGCACTCGTGGTACTGGGCTTCCCGGCGCGGCACAACGGTGCGTTGCACCCACTACAGAAATGGCGCACCGAAATGGCGAAGCGCGCCTTCGACGCCCTCGGCGCCCAAAGCGTCGTCTTTTCCGGGGCGCCGTCCAGAGGCCGGCCGGCCGAGGCCGAGACGATGGCCGCTTACGCAGAACACCTGGGGGTGCCACGAGCCTCGCTCCAGACTGAGACAAAGGCCACCAGCACCTGGCAGAACATCGAGTTCTCCCTGCCCATGGTGGAGTCCTTTGCCCGGCTCGCCATCGTGTCCGATCCCATGCACGCGGCACGCGGGCGGCGTTTTGTACGGGCCCAGCGCCCCGACCTGGCGGCCCGATTGGTCAGCGCCGGCGAGTACAGGCTGTTCGAACGCATTTGGCTCAAGGTACCGACTGCGGTCTACGAGACCTACGTCGCCCAGTACCGCCGGATCCGCCCAGGGGTGCGTTACAGGTAACAGCGTAAGCGCCGGCGCACCACCGGTCCCCGGGACCGCGCCAGGCTAGTTTGGTCCCATGCGCTATCGGACAATGGGTGCCAGCGGCTGTGCCGTTTCTGCCCTGGCCCTCGGCACCATGACATTCGGCTCCGAGACGGACGAGGCAGGCAGCCATGCCCAGCTGGACCGTTTCTTCGACGCTGGCGGCACTCTGATCGACACCGCGGACGTCTACAGCAACACGGCGTCGGAGTCAATCATCGGGCGCTGGTTGGCCAAGCAGCCGCCCACAACCCGTGAGCAAGTGGTCATAGCCACCAAGGGCCGGTTCCCGACCGGCAGCGGGCCCAATGACGTCGGCCTCTCGCGGCGGCACCTGGCCCGCGCCATCGACGCCTCCTTGCGCCGGCTTGGGACCGAGTGCATCGACCTTTACCAGGTCCACGCCTATGACCCCTGGACACCGATCGAAGAAACCCTCCGAGCCCTCGACGACGCCGTGCGGGCTGGCAAGATCCACTACGTCGGCCTGTCCAACTTCACCGGCTGGCAGGTACAAAAGGCCGTGGACGTGGCAGACGCCCGCAACCTCAGCCGTCCGGTCACCATGCAACCCCAGTACAACCTGTTGGCGCGCGAGATCGAGTGGGAGATCGTCCCCGCTTGCCAGGCCGAGGGGCTGGGCCTGCTCCCCTGGTCCCCGCTCGGGGGTGGCTGGCTCACCGGGAAGTACCGCCGCGACGAACGCCCGAGCGGTGCCACCCGTTTGGGCGAGGACCCGGAGCGCGGTGTGGAGGCGTACGGGCGCCGCAGTGCTCAGCAACGGACATGGGACGTGCTCGCGGCCGTAGGGACCGTCGCAAATGGGCGAGGGAGCTCCATGGCCCAAGTGGCGTTGAGCTGGTTGCGCGAACGGCCCACCGTGACTTCAGTCATACTCGGGTGCCGGACTGTCGAGCAGCTCGATGACAACCTCGGCGCTGCGGATCTCGACCTGACCGAGGCGGAGATCGAGGCCCTCGACCGGGCCAGCGACCCGGGCGCCGCTGACTACCCGTACGGCGGGCCTGGTCTCCAGCAGCGCTCCAGGAAGATCGAGGGGGGCTGGTAGCCTCCTACTGATGGGCTCCGTCGCTGCACGCTGGCGCGGTGCAGTCTTCGTAACGGCGCCTGTTGCAGTCAAGTCCCCCGGTCGCCCGCGCCCCCTGCTGCTCGCCGGGCGCCAGCAAGCGCCCGCGTGCGTGGCGCCCGCCCGTTCAGTGGTTGGTTACGTTGCCAGTGCCGGAAGTACCAGGGACGAGGCTCGCGACCATGCGACGGAGCTCGCCGGTACTCTGGCGCACTGCCTCGTGCTCGTCGTAGCCATAGTCGGGGTGCAGATGGTCTATCTCGACCGCCAGCAAACCGTCGTAGCCTGCCTCGGCCAGCAGCCCGACGATCGTGCCAATCTCGACCAGCCCTTTGCCCACCGGCGCGGCAGAGAAGAAGTACCATTCAGCCGGTGAAACCCCCCGGCGCACCCTCAAGTCTTTGATGTGCGTGGCGAACACGTACTTGGCCAACATGTTCATGGCCCTCACCGGGTCGTCCAAGAGCCGCACGAAGTTGCCAGTGTCGAAGTTGACACCGAAGAAGGGCGAACCTACCGCCTCGACCAGCCAGAGCATCTCTTTGGCGGTGTAGTCGCCGTGGTTCTCGGCAGCGAGCTTGATACCACGGGGCTCGGCATGGCGGACCGCCTCCTTGAACCAACGTGCAAGTATTTCCAGGCGCGGTTGGCGCGGCTCGTACCGGTAGTCTTTGCCGCCGGGCCCTGGGGTGACCCGCATAACGTCTGCACCGAGCAACTCGGCCAAAGTGATCTGCGCGATCATGTCTTCCAGCGCCACGGGGTTGGTGCCGTCCTCGAGCCCTTGCGGGTGGCCCCAAGCGTAGACCCGGTCCAAGCCACGATCATCCAGTTTCGACCTCATTTCCCGGAACCAGGGCTCCTCCATGCTGGGGAAGAAGCATGACTCGAGCGACACCCCGTCAACGCCGAGGCTCACCGCGAACGCAATAAAGTCGTCCACCGTCATGGGCGCATTTGGGGGCGGCTGCCCGTCGTAGACTTCACCGAAGAAACGATGGAAGCAGTAACTGTCGATACCAATTTTCATTGTGGCCTATGCCTCCTCGAAATGACGGGCGCAGGCGGCACGCGAGATGACGGTCGCATTTACGACCAGCCACGCTCGTCAGAGCTATCGAGAGTACTACCCCCGTCGTGGCGCTGCACCGGCCCTGGCGTGACGACTTTGCCGCCGTGCTCAACGCCATCGTCGGTACCGGCTCCGGCAGGGTGCCACTTTGGCCCTCGCCGGAGTTCCCTGCCGGGACCCCCTGCCTGGGTGACCTGCCGGGCGTGACCTGCCGGGCTTGACCGGGCCGAAGTCGCCTTGCCGCGCGCCCACAGCGGCCTGTGTGCCGACCCGTGCCCGGGCCCGATGCTACGGTCGGTGCTGACAGGTGCGGTAGCAACCCACGAAAGGCCCTGGTTCTGCATGCGTATTACCTCGGTTAGTTCCACGTACTGTTTCGTGACCGCTGGAGGTCAACCGGCGCAAGTTGTCCGCGTCGCTGTGGCGGAGGCTCCCCCGGGCGCAGAGGCTTCGGCGAACTTGGTCGGCCGGCACCTCAGGGCACCGGGACCCTGGCGGGGGCGGCTCGACCCGGCCCGCGCAGGCCAGCCGGACGGGCCGGCTTGGGCGCCGGGCACCGATCCCGGCCTAGCCGGGCCCGGCCGTTTTACCCCCAGCCCCGAGCCACCTGACGGTGTGGTCGTGGAGCTGCCCGTGATCATCGACGAGGAGCAGCACCCAGGCGACGTTCTCCCGGTCCGGGCGTCAGTCGAGGTCGACGGTGCTCGCGTGGAGTCAGAGGCCGAAGTGGTGGTCCGTGAACCGGGCTGGCGCATGATAATGGTCTCCCACTTCCACTATGACCCGGTTTGGTGGAACACCCAGGCCGGCTACACCGCCGGATGGGACGAGCTGCTCTGGGCCCAGGACCGCCGGGAGACCTTCCAGCACACCGGGCTGACCCTGGTGGAGGCTCACCTCCAGCGGGCACGACTGGACCCCGACTACAAGTTCGTACTCGCTGAGGTGGACTACCTCAAGCCCTTCTGGGACCTTTACCCAGACCGTCGCGAGGAGCTGCGGGCCCTCATTCGCGCTGAGCGGCTCGAGATCGTAGGGGGCACTTACAACGAGCCCAACACCAACCTGACCGGCGCTGAAACCGCCATCCGGGCCGTGGTTTACGGCCTCGGCTTCCAGCGAGAAGTGCTCGGTGCCGACCCCCGTAGTGCCTGGCAGCTGGACGTCTTCGGCCATGACCCCCAGTTCCCCGGGATCATGGCCGACTGCGGGCTCGATTCGGCGGCCTGGGCCCGGGGGCCGTTCCATCAATGGGGGCCTCACCAGCACACGGGCTCGAACACCTGGATGCAGTTCCCGTCCGAGTTCGAATGGATCGCCCCCAACGGGCGCGGCCTGCTCACCAGTTACATGCCCAACCACTACTCGACCGGCTGGGAGTTGGAGCGCGCCACCACCCTGGAAGGCGCCATGTGGCGAGCCTACGAGCTGTTCTGCGACCTGGCTGAGGTGGCGGCCACCCAGGTGACGCTCTTGCCGGTGGGCACCGACTACACGCCTCCAAGCCGCTTCGTCACCGATCTGGCCCGGACGTGGGGAGCGCGTTACACCTGGCCCCGCTTCGAGGTAGGCCTGCCACGGGAGTTCTTCTCCTCCGTCCGGGCCGAGCTTTCGCGCCGGGGCAAGGCGCCCTCGCCCCAGACCCGGGACATGAACCCTATCTACACGGGCAAAGACGTTTCCTTCATCGACACCAAGCAGGCCCAGCGACTGGCAGAGACCCGCCTTGCCGATGCCGAGACCCTGGCCGCTCTGGCTAGCTTGCTGGGCGCCCCTGTGCCGCTGCGCGCCCTCGATAAAGCTTGGCGCCAACTCGTCTTCGGGGCACACCACGACGGGATCACCGGCTCGGAGTCCGACCAGGTCTACCTTGACCTCCTGGGCGGGTGGCGGGAGTCTTACGAGCTCGCCCGCCAGGTCGAAGAGGTCTCCAGGCTCCAGCTTGTCGCCGCCATCAACACCACCGGGGAAGGCCAGGCCGTGGTGGTCACCAACACGCTCGGCCAAGACCGCTCCGATCTCGTATGCCTGGAGGTGCCCACCCCGCCCGTTGGCCAGGTCCTTGAGCTCACCGACGAGGCCGGTGACGTTCTGCCTGTCGTTTGCGAGAACGGACAGGGGAACGCTACAGTCCGTCTCCACTTCGCGACGTCGACGGTGCCCGGCATCGGCTACCGCAGCTTCCGGCTGCGCCACCGGCACACGACCGAGGGTGCCCCCAGGGGCTGGTCGGAGGCGCCCGGCCTGGCCATCGCCAACGAACACTTCGAGGTGTTGGCCGACCCGGACCAGGGCGGGGGCCTCGTGCGGGTCACGGACCGCTCGGCTGGCTTCGAGCTCGTCCCGGAGGGGGAGGTGGCCAACGAGCTCCTGGTGTACCCCGAGTACCCTGAGCACCCCCGCTTCGGGGAGGGCCCCTGGAACCTGCTCCCTTCCGGCCCACCGGCCCGTTCCGGTCGCGGGCCCGCCGGCGTTCGTCGGGAACGTTCGGCCTTGGGCGAACGTTTGGTGGTGGAGGGGAACCTTGACCTTGGGGAGGGGAGGCCGGGAACAGCGCGGGGAGAGGGGCTCCGCTACCGCCAGGTGGTCACTTTGTGGAAGAGGTCCCGCCGCATCGAGCTGCGTACCGAGCTCCACAACTGGGCGGCCAAGGACAAACTGGTGAGGCTTCGCTTCCCCACCACCCTGGCCGGTGCCACCCCGGTCTCGGCGGTGGGCGACGCCGTGGTGGCGCGGGGCTACGCCCTGATCGATGTTGACTCGGCCGAGAACCCCTGGACATTGGACAACCCTGCTGCCGAATGGTTCGGGCTTTCCACCACCCTCGTAGTTGAGGCCTCCCACGGCGGGCTGGCCTACCACAGCCGGGCCGTCGGGGTGGCGGAGGTAGTGACCGGCCCCGGTGCCGGTGCGGCCCCCTGGGCACGGGACCTGGTGGTAGCCCTTCTTCAGAAGGGAGTCACCGCCACGTGTTCTGAGGCCCAGAACAATCGTTACGGGGCCCTCTTGGGCGATTCCAACCTGCCCGATTTCCGGATAGCCGTGGGTGGGCCAGCTGAAAACCCCTTCGTGGCCACACTCCTCGGGACGGCGGGCCCTGCCTACCGTGCCGAACTGGAAGACCAGCTGGCCCGCCAAGCCTGGGCCCGCCTCCTGGTGCCAGCACAGCGCCCACTGGTCGAGGTGTGGTGCCCCGGGGCCGACCTGCGTGACGCCCGGGCACTCCCTGTACTGGTGGTGGCGGGTAGCGACCAGCAGGCTACCGAGGGGGCGGTAGCGGATCTCGTCGCCGCGGTCACGACCGGCCGGGTGGTCGTGGACCAGCCCTCTGCTCTGGTGCCCAACGCCGAAAGGGCCCCGGACTGGACCGTGGCCATCTTGAACCGCGGCACCCCCGGCTTTGCCGTGGACTCGGCGGGCGCGCTCCATGTGTCGCTACTCCGGGCGTGCAGCGGCTGGCCGTCGGGCGTGTGGATCGACCCCCCTCGTCGCACAGCCCCGGATGGCTCGGCGTTCGAGCTTGAGCACTGGAGCCACGCCTTCGAGCATGCCGTGTTGCTCGGCCAGGGTGACTGGAGGCAGATCCGTTGCGTTGAGGATGCCCTGGCCTATAACCGGCCGCTCATGGCGACGCTGGTCGGGCCCCATACCGGGCCGCTGCCTCCCAGCGCCCGGCTGCTCAGCATTTCTCAACCGCTCCCGGGCGAGGCTCGCGGACGGGGTGCCGAGGCTCACAGCGTCACCGGGACGACCGGGACCGACGGGGGGAGCCCTGACCGCCCGGGGAGGGTGGTCCTTGCCGCCCTCAAGCCGGCTTGTAACCCGTTGGCGTCGGGCGATCCCACCCCGGCCCCAGACGGACCAGGCCAGGGCGTAGAACTCGCGCTGCGCTGCTACGAGACCCACGGCCAGGCTGTTGAGGTAGGGATCCGGAGCCGGTTCCACCTCCTGGGAGCGCAGCGGGCGAACCTCATAGAGGAACCAGGCGAGCGGCTCCCCCTTTCGGGGGCCGACGACAACGAAGAGCGCGTGAGGCTGGCCCTGGCTCCCGGGGAGCTGACTACCCTCCGGCTGAACTTCGCCCGGGGAGTGGTCGTTCACGGAGCCGATGATGGGGCCGCCGGTGTCGTTCCAAAGGCTCTAGGCACAGAGGCCGCTCAGCCTGTGTTCAGCCGCTACTGGCTCCACAACAAGGGCGCGGCACCCATGGGGAACCAGGCCTTGGCGGTGCATGTGTTGGCCACCGCCCTAACCGTCCGGGCAGGAGATGTTGGCGACCTCAACGCCCAGGTATCCTCCGGCTCTGCCCATGCCACTCAGGCGGGCCGGCTGGAACTGGTGGCTCCAGAAGGTTGGGGCATCGACCCGCCAAGCCGGCTGTTCTCGTTGGCGCCGGGAGCCTTCGTGCAGCTCCCGGTCAGCTTCCGGGCCCCGGAGCGGTGCCGGCCAGGGCGGTACTTCATTGCCGCCCGAGTGCTGGACGCCAGCGGCCAGGCCCAAGAGGACGTAGTTACCGTGGACGTCCTGCCTCCTCTGGCGGAAGCCATCTCGGGCCACAACCATGCCGGTCCCCACCAGCCAACGAAGGCCGAACCGCAAGCCGGCGCGGCGCAGGACCGCCTGCTGGCCGGCCCCGTCCCGTTCGGGCACCCCAGCGGGCAGTTGCCGGCCGAACTCGAGGCCACCCTGGACGTGGACCAGCTCACCGTCCCGGCAGGAGCGACGGCCACGCTCGGTCTGCGCCTCGCTAACCGCACGGCCGGTGAGCTCCGGGGCGAGGTCCAGCTGGTCTCGCCCGTGGAAACTTGGCCCTGCACGGACCGTTGGGCCCAGGGGTTCACACTGGCCCCGGGCCAGGAGGACCGGGTTGAGGTCGCCGTGCGGGGCCCCGTCAGCGGCTGGCTGTCCTCGTGGGCGCTATTCAAAGTCACCTACTTCGGGCGGCTCTGGTACTCGCCGGCAGTGCCGCTCCGCCTGGGCGACGAAATCTCACCGGCCGCGCCCCCACCTCATGACGGAATCTCACCGGCCGCGACGCTGCCGGATGGAACTGCTCGGCTTGGTTGACGTGCCCGACCAGGAGGGACCAGCTCTGGCCAGCGGCCGCAACCGCCCCCCGGGCACGCCCGAGGGCACGGAAGACGGGACCGTGGTCGGCTGGGTCGCGGGAACGCCGGTCCGGGCATCGGCACTCGATGGTTACGTCGTCCAACTCGTCAGTTCTCCCGTGGGCGCCCGGCTTGGGCTGGGCGCCGGTGCCCGTCCGCACACAGTGGACGGGGATGACAAGTGCCGGGCCGGCACTATCCGTACCTGGGCTACCAAGGCCCTGCTGGTTGACCGCCTCTTGGCAGCGGAGGCAGTCCGCCTGGGAGTGGCCGAACCGTACTCGCCGAAGGACTGGATGGACCGCCTGGAAGCGGCCGGCGAACTTTGCGTCCGAACGGCCACCAATGCCGAAGCCCTTGCGTGCTACCGGGCCAACCATCACCGCTACCGGTTGCCGGAGGCTCGGCGAGTACGCCACGTCCTGTTGGCCGACCGGTGCTCGGCCGAGCGCTTGGTGGCCGGCACCGACCCCGAGGGCCTGGCCGACGTGGCCCTCTCGGAGTCCTTGGACGACGGGAGCCGGGCGCTGGGCGGCGACCTCGGCTGGGTGGAGCGCGGGCAGCTTGCGGGTGCCTTGGAGGAAACCGTCTTTACGGCCTCGCCGGGAGAGATTTACGGGCCGGTCGGCAGTAGCTTCGGCTGGCACGTGCTGCTCGTGGACGCGGTGCGGCCGGCCCGCACCCGACCTTTTGACGAGTGCCGTGCTGAGATCCTCGCCGAGCTGGACCACGACCGCCGCCTCATGGCCCTACGGGAGTGGTGGGAGCGGCGCCTGGCCGAAGCCGTAACGGTCCCAGCCGGCACCGAGCACCCCCTTTCCCCCGGGCTCCCGGGTACGGCCCACCGGCATTGACGGGAGGCGCTCGCGACTGGCGGAACGCGACCAGGTCGTACGGGCCGTCGTCCCGCTTTGGGCAAGGTCAGCTCTGGTGCCTCACCGTTAGCACTTCCTCACCCAGGCCCCGCCAGGCCACCGCCCCACAGCCTATGAGGGGTGCCTTACCCCCAAGGCCAGCGGGGACCACTTGGACGCCCTGAGCATAGGACTGCTTGGCATTGTCGTGCAGCGCTTTCGTGGTAGCTTCGAAGAAGGGGATGCCGTAGCCCAGGGCGACCCCGCCGGCGACGGCCACCAGGTCGAGATCGCACAGGTTGGCCACCGAAGCGAGGGCCCGGCCCACCATTTGACCGGTGCGCTCGATCATCTCTGGGCCGGCTTCGCATGGAGGCCGGCCGGTTATGGCGGCGATCGCCCACCCCGAAGCCTCCGCTTCCAAGCAGCCCCTGCCCCCGCACGAGCACGGCCTGCCTTGGGGTTCGACGATGACGTGCCCCACATGCCCGGCGTTGCCGGTGCGGCCGTCAACCAGCCGCCCGTCCAGGACCAGCCCCCCTCCTATCCCAGTGGAGACCACCATGGCCAGGTAGTTACCCTTCCCTCTTGCTGCGCCCTTCCATCCTTCGGCCAGTGCCAGGGCCTTCGTATCCAGCTCGACGAAGGTGGCCAGTCCGTAGCGCCCCTGGAGGCGGTCCTGCAATGGGAAATCCCGCCATGCCGGGATATTGAGCGGGCTCACGTGAGAGCGCTCCGTCATCGGCCCGGCACATCCCACACCCAGCGCCAATGGGCTCTGACCCCCACCGCCCGCTCCCCCGCCGCATAACATCCTGTCGAGAAGTTTGGTGACCTCCGCGAACAGCAGCTCGGGGTCCTGCCCCACAGGCGTGCGAGCCTCCGCGCAGCACCTTACCTCCCCCTGACGGTCCACCAGCCCAGCGCCGAGCTTGCTGGCACCGACGTCCAAGGCAAGGCAGAGGTCCGAGGTCATCGGATCCTTCGCCTCAGCAGTCCGAGCACGTCAGCCCTGGGGGGAGAGTCGCAGCGTGACCACCTGGAACGGCCTCAGCTGCAAGGGCACAACGTTGCCCGGGCCGATGGCAACCTCTTCCAACGGCCGCTCCAAGAGGTCGGTCAACGAGGCACTGCGGACCGGGAAGTTGGCCTTCACCGTCGTCGCCGCCCTACCGCCGAGAGACTCGTAGCAGCGCACGACCACGTCCCCCGAACGGTCGTCGGCCGCCTTGACCGCCTCGACCACGACCGCCTCGTTGTCCAGGGCCACCATGGGATCCACCTCCCGCTCGCCCATGACCACCCGCAGTGGAAGGTTCAGGTGGTACCCGTGCCGGACGGCGTCGGCGATGGTTGCCCCGGGGACGATGGCATACCGGAAGTGGTGCACACCGTTTTCTCCCCTGGGGTCGGGGAAGTTCGGGCTCCGGATTATCGAGAGCCGCACCACGGTGGACCTTCCCCCACCGGCTCGTCCCGCCGCCCGTACTTCGTGGCCGTACACCCCGTCATTGACCACCGCCACGCCGTAGCCGGCCTCCCCGACGTGCACGAACCGGTGGGCCACGTACTCAAAGCGGGCCGCTTCCCATGAGGTGTTGTCATGGGTCGGCCGTTCGACGTGCCCGAACTGGATTTCTGACGATGACCGGTCGGCATGGACGTCAAAGGGAAGTGCCACCTTGAGCAGGCGGTCGTGCTCGTGCCAGTCGAGATCGGTGTCCACGACCAGGGCCCTGCTGCCCGCTGCCAACCGCAACGTCTGCACCGCTCGCGACGTGCCGAAGACGTACTCCACCCGGACCGCTGCCTCCTCCGGACCGCTCGACAAGACGGTGGCCCTCTCGGGAGAACCGAGGTCGTAGTGCGCATTGCGGTAGAAGGCGTCCACGTCCCAGGCCGGCCACTTGTTGGGAAGATCCGGGTGCAGCTGGAGGACGTTGCCGGCACACCCGGGGGGGATAACCTCGCGCCCGGCGACGCGGTCACGCAACGAGACGACATGCCCGTCGGCATCGAGTTCCACCCTGACCAGGTCGTTCTCCAAGATAGTTGCCCCCGCCACCCTGGCCGCACCTGTAACCGGAGGGATGATGCGTGCGGAGAAAGCCGGGACCCCGCCGTGCTCGTGGGGCGCGGCGTTGAAAGCCACAGGCAGATCGCCGCGGCCGCAGAGCGCAGAGGTCGCCTTGCTGATCAGCCCCTCCAGCCGCGACGCGCTCCTGGCATAAGCGGCGACTGCTTCGTCGTTGACCATTGCGATCGATGACCCGGGAAGGATGTCGTGGAACTGGTTCAGCAGGACGTCGCGCCAGATTTCTTCGAGCTCCTCGTACGGGTAGGTGAGGTGGCCGGCCACCGCCGCGGCTGTCGACCACATCTCTGCCTCGCGCAACAGGTTCTCGCAGTGGCGGTTGCCCCGTTTGACTTCGACTTGGCTGGTAAGTGTCCCCCGGTGCAACTCGAGGTAAAGCTCACCGGACCAAACCGGCGCGTCCGGGTACTCGGCCTGGGCGGCGGCAAAGAACTTCGACGGGGCTTCGATCACGACCCGAGGTGACCCATCAAGGTCGGAGAGCCGGCGGGCCCTTTCCATCATTTCCCGGGTCGGCCCCCCGCCGCCGTCGCCGTAGCCGAAGGGGACCAACGAACGGGAACCGAACCCCACCTCGGCGTAATTGTTGGCGGCGTGGGCCAGCTCCGCTGGCTCCAGCTCCGAGTTGTAGGTGTCGACGGGCGGGAAATGCGTGAACACCCGGCTGCCGTCAATCCCCTCCCACCAGAATGTGTGGTGGGGGAACTTGTTGGTGTCGTTCCACGAGAGCTTCTGGGTAAGGAACCAGCGTGAACCCGAAAGCAGGATGAGCTGGGGAAGGGCGGCCGAGTAGCCGAAGCAGTCAGGCAGCCACACCTCTTCCGTTTCCACGCCCAGCTCCGAGAGGAAGAAGCGTTTGCCGAACACAAGTTGGCGGACCAGGGACTCGGCACCGGTGACATTGGTGTCGGACTCCACCCACATGCCGCCCACGGGGACGATCTGGCCCTTTTTCACTTGCGCTTTCATGCGCTCGTAAATCGCCGGGTACTGGTGCTTCATCCACCACCACTGCTGAGCCTGGGAGCAGGCAAAGACAAGCTCCGGGTACTGGTCGCCCAGGGCGCCGACATTGGAGAACGTGCGGGCGCACTTGCGGACTGTCTCCCGAACAGGCCAGAGCCAGGCCGAATCGATGTGGGCATGGCCGACAGCGGAGATCTTGTGCGCAGTGCGCGCCGCCGGCACCGACATGACGTCGCGCAGGACCTCCCGCATCGTTACGGGATCTGCGTCCAGGTCGTAACGGTCAAGGCCGCGTTCCAGGGCGCGCAGGATCTCGTGCCGCCGGGGGTCGGTAGCGCCCAGCTGGTCCATGACGCCGACCAGGATCTCGACGTCGAGAGCAAGGGCCAACGCGTCCTCGTTGACCAACACCAGGTCAGCGCCTCCCAGTACGTACAGAGGGCTCGATCCTGACGTAGAAAGGTCACCAAGGCCAGTCGGTTCGAACCGGTCGTCACTGCCGCCCATGATGGCCGGCATGGCCACCGCTTCCACGAAGCAGGTCCAACTGCCCGACGACCTGGACTGCTTGTCGACAGGGAGCCAATTGTTCCGGGGCGACACGCCCTTTATCGGCGTCCCGTCGGCGCCAAAGACCAGCCCCTCGGCTTGGAAACCGGGGCTGCGGTCATTGAAGCCGAGGTCGATTACGGCCTCGACCCTCCGGCCTGTCCAATCCGAGGGCAGCTCGCCCGAAACCCGGAACCAGGTCGTCGACCAGGGTGCCCCCCAGGGCGTGCCGCGATCAATGCGCACGTACGGTGCGGCAAGCGCATCCGCTACCGTCACTGGGCCCCCGCAGGAAAAAGCGGCAAGGGCGCATGGTTCACGCCTCGCGAAAACCCGGGGCCGCAATCGCATGTCCAGGGCCCGCCTGACCCGGGCCGCTGTCCTGTCCTGGTCGCCGTGCATTGAGATCCCCTCTCAACCTTTCACTGCGCCGCCGAAACTGAACCTGCCCCGAAGGAAAGTCCCCAGAACCACCCATAAGCCGATCGCCGGCAGGGTGTAGAGGACCGAGAAAGCAGCAAGTTGCCCGTAGTCGATCTGGCCGTACTGGGAGAAGAACGTGTAGATACTGACGGACGCGGGCAGCTTGTTCGTGCTCTGGAGCAGGATAAAGGGCACGAAAAAGTTGCCCCACTGGGCGACGAAGGTGAAGATGGTGACGACGACAATGCCGGGTGTCATCAACGGGGCCACGATGCGCCGTAGCGATGAGACCCAGCTCGCCCCGTCGACCCACGCCGCCTGCTCGAGCTCGAGAGGTACGCCGTCCATGAAACCCTTCGTCAACCAGATGCCGAACGGGAGGGCGGTGGCGGTCATGAAGAAAATGACGGCGGGCACGTTGTCGACCAGGTTGAAGCGGGCGAACATGCCGTACACGGGGACCAAGATGGCAGTGATAGGAAGGCCGGTCGAGAACACGATCGTGTACAGGAACGGCTTGCGGAACCGCATGTGGTAGCGCGATAGGGGGTACGCGCACAACAGTGAGGCCAACACGGTGAGCACCGCGGTACCGCCCGACAGGATGGCCGAGTTGATCAGGGGCAAGAACGTCGTCTGCCAGTTGAGGACCTTGCCGAAGTTGGAAAAGGAAAGCCGCAGCGCGACATTCTCGCCTACGGTAGCGGTGGGCTCGAAGGAAGCCAGCACGAGCCACAGCAGCGGGGCGACGAAAAACAGACCGATCAGCACCAGGACGGCGTACGCGGCGATCTTGGCCGTCGTTGCCCGGGGTGAAGTGATGCCCAGGCGCCGGCGGGCGGTCCGTGCCCCGACCGCGGGCACGGTTGCCCCGACTGGGCGCTCAGCCGTCAGGGTGCCGCTCAAACCTGTTCCTCCACCTTGATCAGCTTGATGTAAACCACCGAGAAGAGCGCCCCGATCAGCAACAGCACGATGCACATGGCGGTGCCGTAGCTGATGTCGTAGAGCTGGAGGGCCTGCTGGTAAATGTAAAGGGGCGTGGTCTGGCTCTCCTCGCCCGGGCCTCCCGCCGTGAGAACGAATATCAGGGTGAAGCTGGCCAGCGTCTGGAGCGTGATCAGCATGAGGTTGGTCACGATGGAGCGCCGTAGCAGGGGGATGATCACCCGGTACAACATCGAAACCTGGTTGGCCCCGTCCACCCGGGCCGCTTCCAGAAGCTCAGGGGGCAAATCAGAGAACCCAGCCGAGTACACCATCATCGAAAAGGCGGTGCCCCGCCAGATGTTGGCAATGATGATGGCGAACATGGGCAGGGTGTAGAGCCAGTCCTCCGAGAGCCCGAAGTGGCCCAGGAAGCTGTCCAGCGTGCCGCCCTGGTACAGGTACGCGTACCAGCAGAACGCGGCCACGATCTCGGGCATCACCCACGCCCCCATTATGAACGTGTTGAGGAGGCTGACGAAGATGCCGTTCTTGCCCCGCTCGAGCAGGGCAATGAGAAAGCCGAGCGTGTTCTGCCCGATGATGGCAGAGCCGACGACATAGATGACGGTCAGTAGCAGCGAGTGGACGAACAGCGGGTCCGAGAACATATGGTTGAAGTTGGCGAAACCGACCCACTTGGGGTGAGCCGCCCCCGTCCCTGTCAGCGCCTTGTTGGTGAAGGCGATATACACGGCCCAGATGATCGGGCCCGCAAAAAACAGGAGCATAATCACCAGGGCCGGGCTCATTGGGCCCAGCCACCGCCATGTCGGTAGCGATTTATGTCTTCCCAACCGGACCGCTGCCAATCCCGCTCCCGTGGAATGGTCGGGCCCTCGC